>ERZ856578.1-NODE-1-length-494029-cov-23.040700_pt1 | contig 494029 bp, 373 predicted proteins | sample MGYA00514384_ERZ856578 | MGnify/ENA primary metagenome ERZ856578 (study PRJEB29103, sample SAMN06111958) | human gut metagenome | biome: human gut; feature: ankylosing spondylitis patient; material: healthy_person | host: Homo sapiens | place: China:Hangzhou... | reverse complement strand
AATAATATGAAACGGTTTATATTTTGGAGCACGGTACTCCTCGCTTTGTCCGGCACAATGATGGGAATGGCACAGGAAAATAACGTATTTCCATTCACAACTGATGTGATAGCCGTATACAAAAAAGATAATATGTATTATGTCGTAAAAGAATGCGAGACTTTGAATATTCTTTCTAAGTATTTCAAAGAAAACAAAAAATGGGCGAAAAAAATCCTTAAAAAAGTAACTCGAAATAAAAACGGATTGGTAGATATATTCGAACTAATCAATGTGATAGATCAGCCAGCATACATAACTTATTATTATGGAACCGAAGTATTATCAGCCTACGATGAATCATGTACAGACTATGACCCAACGGTAAAAAAACACTTTTTAAGCATCGAATTGCCTAAAAAATTGTTTACATACGAGAATGTATGGAAACTGTACGAATATATTATGTCCCGTATTAACATTTCTGAGAATTTACCTTATTCAATACGGCTCGAAGATGCCGAAATCCGGGAAGTCCTGAATGCGCCCCTGGAATAACTTCCAAGCCAAGCGATAACAGACAGCCTGTTATCGCTTGGCTTTTATACCATGACACCGGATCGGAACACCGCCGGCCCCGACTTCATACAAGAAATTGTCCGGACGGTCCGCATAAAGGAATGAAGGGGGCTGAACGATCATTCATGGATTTCGATCAACGAACGGATAAATATATCGAGATACACCGTTATATTGTCCATTGTAATAATATTCTGAGGCGACATCCTCCCAATATTTATTATTCAATCGAATCATCTTTATAATATAATGTGTAAGTGCGCTATCTCGAAAAACGCAGTCGTTGTATTGCAGGTGGGAATATCCGTCCAAGAATAACGTATCAAGCTTTTGGTCAGAATGTAACATTATAGCTATAGAAGCATCAACTTCTTGATAATCAAATGAAATAGAATCCCGGGTTGCATGTTCTATCTGATCATAAATAAACTTCAAACTATCGAAATTCGTTATTGTAAGCTTATTTAATTTCAAACTATCTTTTAGGAAAACTCGACCTGGAGTATCAACGACTTTCAGAATGCCCCAAGGAGTTTGATTCGGGTTATAATATATAGTAGCTTTTTTTAGCGGATTGTTGGATTCCATACAAGCACTACATATTATTACTGTCAAAAATAAAAGTCGTCTCATATTGCTCTATCAATAACCTACATAACACAAACCGTGGCCGTCGTCACTGGACATCAAATACTTCTGACCGTTGGAAAGATAGGAAAAATTTGCCAGCAATCTGCCGTCTCGCGTAACTTTTTCTATCAGATTCAGTCGATTATACGTCATATCGAGTCCGTTTGCCCCGTCATGGACCAAATTCCCGTTCGTATCATAGGCATACGGATAAGCCGTCCCGGAATCGGAAAGCGACACGAGACGGTTCCCCGCATAGGTGTATGCGAAATCGGTCGTCACCGCATCACCCTGCGATCGTTGCAGGGTCAGTATATTGCCGTTCCGGTCGTAGGTCAGCGACCGTTCCACGAACCGGTCGGTACGTTCCCCGGCCTGATATTGCCTCGTATCCGTCAGATGGGAGAGGCCGTCATAGGCGAAAGCATAGGTGTTTTCCTCTCCACCGGCATGCCGCCACGTCCATTCGGCGATATTGCCCGTGTGATTGCATGAATGAATTGCTGAAAGGCCCTGAGAGCCGTCAGGTAGTTCCGCCGAATATCCGGGGCATCATTGTGTTGGCTTGTTCTCTCCGAAATCTGTAAAAGTCCAAACGGAAGTTGCCTTCGCCCTGCAATTTCAGCTTGGGATAACGGACAAGTTCGTCAATAGTCATACCGTTGATTTTATAGCCTGACTCTCGGGTGATTCTTCGGCATTCATGACAGAGATCTTCACGAAGATCGACATGCTCATCATCCGTGATCTGAAGATCCGGGGAGAGATTTTCTTCCTCGACGTAAAAGGGAGTGCTTATTTTCGGGTCTGGAAATTATGCGTAATCCGTAATTTCGCATTGTACGTCCCATCCTTCCGTAAATGATTCCTGAAGGCACAACCTTGAAAGCTGCCATTGGTTAATTCTTTTTGGCTCAAAAACAATCATTTTTCTGCCTTTTTGTGAGGATATACCAACCCGAGAAGATCGGAATGCACCAAAAAAACATATAGCGATCTGTGAGAATCGCTATATGTTAAGATAGATTAGGAATTCGAGCGGAAAACGGGATTCGAACCCGCGACCCTCAGCTTGGGAAGCTGATGCTCTACCGACTGAGCTATTTCCGCAATTCGGAGTACAAAGTTACTCCGCTTTTTTGATTTTGCAAATCCCGGGGACGAAAAAACGTGCGCTACCCCACGATTTTTTCCAACGATGCGAGGTTCCGGGGATTCTTCAGCGTTTTGCCTTCGGGTGTGTAGAGATAGGCTATCCGGTCGCCGAAGTGTTTCTCGACCTTGCCGCGGACCACTTTCATCGTACTGTTCACCAGCCCGTTCTGCTCCGTGAAGGCTTCGTCCACGATCGCCAGTCCCGCCGGCAGCCACCGCTCGGGGAACTCCCCGGCGTAGATGCCTCCCGCGCGGTAGCGGTCGATTTCCGCCCCGAGAATTTCCGCTGCGGCAGCGGCCCGGTCTCCCGGCGCCACGCCGCGGTTGTCCAGCTCGCGCCGCAGCGCTTCGCGGTTCGGCACCACGACGGCTCCCGTAAACGGGCTCTGGTTGTTGTGTATCAGAATCTGGTCGATGTAGGGCGATTTGTCCACGATCGCCTCCTCCATTCCCTCGGGGCTGTATTTCTCGCCGTCCGACGAGATCAGCAGGCTCTTGAAACGTCCCAGCACGTAGAGGAAGTCGTCCTCCGAGACATAGCCCATGTCGCCCGTGTGCAGCCAACCGTCGCGCACCGTGTCGGCCGTGGCTTCGGGATTCTTCCAGTACCCGGCCATGACGTTTTCGCCGCGGACGACGATTTCGCCCCGCTGTCCGCGGGGCAGTTCGTGTCCCTGTTCGTCCACGATCTTCAGGTCGAGCGGAATCAGTATCTTGCCCGACGATCCGAACCGATGCCAGTGGTGTTTGGGCGAGTTGGTCGAAATCACGGGCGTCGCCTCCGACAGGCCGTATCCTTGGAACATGGGGATGCCGATGGCGTAGAAGAAGCGTTGCAGTTCCGTGTCGAGCAGCGCGCCGCCGCCGACGAAAAATTCGAGGCAGCCGCCGAACGCCGCGCGGACCTTGCGGAACAGCAGGGCGTCGAACAGCCCCACTGCGGGAGCCAGTGCGATCCGCCAGCCGCGGCCCCGGCCGTACCCGTCCTGATTGTAGATATAGGCCGTGCGGAGCGCCAGCCGGAACAGCCGTTCGGTGAAGGGGCCTTTCGCGCGGATCGAACTCTCGATGTTCTTCCGGAAGTTCTTGGCCAGCGCCGGGACCGACAGCAGAAAGTGCGGCTGCACCTCGCGGATGTTCTGCGGGATGTTCTTGAGCGTCTCCATCGGTGTCGCGCCGATCTGCACCGTGGCCACCGAGGCGCCGCAGGCAATCATGATGTAGAACCCTACCACGTGGGCGAAGCAGTGGTCCAGCGGCAGGATGATGAGCGTGCGGTAGTGCGGCGGAATGTCGATGCGCGAGAGCGACTGTTCGACGTTGGCCGTATAGTTGCGGTGCGTCAGCACGACGCCTTTCGGGTCGGCCGTCGTGCCCGACGTGTAGGTGATCGTGGCGTAGTCGTCGTTGCGGATCGCCTGTCCGCGCCGCATGAATTCCTCGCGGTTCTTCGCCAGGTAGTCGCGGCCCAGCCGCTTGAGCGTCCCGAAGGCCGTCTCGCCCGCCTCGAGCGGGAGGTGTCCGAAGACGACGATATGCTCGACTCCGGGCAGTTCCTGCCGGATGCGCCGGATTTTGGGCAGTTGGTATTTCGAAACGAACAGCGCCCGGACCTCGGCGTGCCGCAGGCGGAAGAGCAGGTCGTTCGACTCCTCGAGCTTCACCGAGAGCGGCACGCTGACCGCTCCGGCGTAGAAGAGCCCCAGCTCGGAGATGATCCAGGCATTGCTGCCTTCGGCCAGAATGGCCACCTTGTCCTGCGGGCGGATGCCGAGCGAGGCCAGTCCCGCTCCGACCTCGATCGCCTGCTCGCGGGTTTCGGCGTAGGTCGTCGGTTCGAATTTGCGGTGACGCTTCTCGAGCAGGAAGGTCTTGGCTCCGTACTTCGCGACGGAGTCTTCGAACAGGTCGATGATGGTCTTCTTCATGTCTTATTTCTGTGGTAGTATGTTGGGGCCGGTCCGGAGAGCGGGCGCGTCCGTCAGTCCATCTTCAGTACGGCGAGGAAGGCCGACTGCGGCACTTCGACGTTGCCGATCTGGCGCATGCGCTTCTTGCCCTTCTTCTGCTTTTCGAGCAGCTTGCGCTTGCGCGATATGTCGCCTCCGTAACACTTGGCCGTCACGTCCTTGCGCACGGCCTTCACCGTCTCGCGGGCGATGATCTTGGCCCCCACGGCGGCCTGTATGGCGATGTCGAACTGCTGGCGCGGGATCAGCTCCTTGAGCTTCTCGCACATTTTGCGGCCGAAATCGTAGGCGTGGTCCGTGTAGGTGAGCGACGAGAGGGCGTCCACCGGCTCGCCGTTGAGCAGGATGTCCAGTTTGACGAGTTTCGAGAGCTGGAACCCCGTGCGGTGGTAGTCGAACGAGGCGTAGCCTTTCGAGATGCTCTTGAGCTTGTCGTAGAAGTCGAAGACGATCTCCGAGAGAGGCATGTCGAAATTCACTTCCACGCGGTCCTGCGTGATGAATGTCTGGTTCTTCATCACCCCGCGCTTGTCGATGCAGAGCTTGATGACGTTGCCCAGAAACTCCGACTTGGTGATGATCTGCGCCAGGATGTAGGGTTCCTCGATCTTGGCGATCTTCGTCACCTCGGGCAGTCCCGAGGGGTTGTGGACCTCCACCGTATCGCCCTGCGTGGTGGTCACGCGGTACGAGACGTTCGGCACGGTGGTGATCACGTCCATGTCGAATTCGCGGTACAACCGCTCCTGGATGATCTCCATGTGCAGCAGCCCGAGGAATCCGCAGCGGAATCCGAATCCGAGGGCCAGCGAGCTTTCGGGTTCGAACGTCAGCGAGGCGTCGTTGAGCTGCAACTTCTCGAGCGAGGCGCGCAGGTCCTCGTACTGGTCGGCTTCCACGGGGTAGATGCCGGCGAAGACCATCGGCTTCACGTCCTCGAAGCCGGCGATGGCCTCCCGCGAGGGGTTGGCCACCGAGGTGATCGTGTCGCCCACCTTCACGTCCGACGAAGTCTTGATGCCCGAGCAGATATACCCCACGTCTCCGGCCCTGATCTCCTGCCGGGGCTGCATCTTGAGTTTCAGCACGCCGATTTCGTCGGCGTCGTATTCGCTGCCCGTGTTGAAGAACTTCACGTGGTCGCCCTTGCGCAGCGTGCCGTTGAAGACGCGGTAATAGGCGATGATGCCGCGGAAGGGGTTGAACACCGAGTCGAAGATGAGCGCCTGCAACGGGGCGTTTTCGTCGCCTTTCGGGGCGGGAATGCGCGCGACGATGGCTTCGAGCACCTCCTCGACACCCTGCCCCGTCTTGCCCGAGGCCAGGAGAATGTCCTCGTCCTTGCAGCCGATCAGGTCGATCACCTGATCCTTCACCTCGTCGATCATCGCCGAATCCATGTCGATCTTGTTCAGCACGGGGACGATCTCCAGATCGTGCCCGACGGCCAGGTAGAGGTTCGAAATAGTCTGGGCCTGAATGCCCTGCGTGGCGTCCACCACCAGCAGCGCCCCTTCGCACGAGGCGATGGCGCGCGAGACCTCGTACGAGAAATCGACGTGTCCCGGGGTGTCGATCAGGTTGAGCGTGTACGTCTGCCCGTCGCGGGCCGTGTACTCCATCTGGATCGCGTGGCTCTTGATCGTGATGCCCTTTTCGCGTTCGAGGTCCATGTCGTCCAGCACCTGCGACTGCATTTCCCGCTGATTCAGTGTGTTGGTCTTTTCCAGCAGCCGGTCCGCGAGGGTCGATTTGCCGTGGTCGATATGGGCTATGATGCAAAAGTTCCGAATGTTTTTCATGGATTCCGCGTAAAAAATACGGGCAAATATACGAAATATATTTGAATTTCCGGCCTTCGTGCGGCGTCCTCCCGCCTTCCGGTCCGGGAACGGAAGTCGTCTGGCGTGGGGGCGTCGGTTCCGGCGGGGATATTCCCTCTCCGCCGCGATTCCTGGTTCCGGAATTTGCCTTTTCCGGCTGAAAAATCTATCTTTGCGGCTTTACAAGGTTAAGGTTAAGTCAGTCAATTATGTTAAGCAGGCACATCGCATCCAAGCTCCGGGGCTTCGAGACCCCGTTCTATCTCTACGACACGGCGCTGCTGCGCCAGACCCTCGAAAGCGTCGTTTACGAATCGAATAAATACGGCTACAAGGTCCACTACGCCATCAAGGCCAATTACGACGATCACCTGCTGGCGATCATCCGCGAGTACGGGCTGGGCATCGACTGCGCTTCGGGCAACGAGTTGCGCAAGGCCGTCGAGGCGGGTTTCGATCCCCGGGGAATCGTTTACGCCGGCGTGGGCAAGCGTGACAAGGAGCTGCGCTACGCCATCTCGCAGGGTATTCTGGCGATCAACTGCGAGTCGATCGAGGAGCTGGAGGTCGTGGATGCGCTCTCGGCGGAGGCGGGCGCCGTGACCGACGTCGCGCTGCGTATCAACCCGGACATCGACCCCCGCACGAACCACTGCATCGACACGGGACAGGCCGACAGCAAGTTCGGCATTTCGTACGAGGAGGTGCTCGAGCACGCCGCGCGGATCAAGTCCCTGACCCATGTGAACGTCGTCGGCGTCCATCTCCACATCGGTTCGCAGATCCGCGAACTGCATGTCTTCGAGAACATGTGCCGCAAGGTCAATGTGATCGTCCGCAACCTCGAGGGACTGGGTTTCTCGTTCCGCTTCGTGGACGTGGGCGGCGGCCTGGGCGTCAACTACGACGTACCGGAGAACGAGCCGATCCCCAACTTCGCTTCGCTGTTCTCCATCGTCCACAACCATCTCGACATCGGCGGCAAGGAGGTGCACTTCGAGTTCGGCCGTTCGATCGTGGCCGAATGCGGCGAGCTCATCACGCGCGTGCTGTTCAACAAAACCACCGCTACGGGGCGCAAACTGGCCATCGTGGACGCCTCGATGACCGAGCTGATCCGTCCGGCGCTCTACGGTTCGTACCACAACATCGAGAATATCACCTCCGAAGAGGAGACCTCGGACAAATACACCGTCGTCGGCACGGCCTGCGAATCGACGGACGTCTTCGACGAGAACGTGAGCCTGCGCAGAACGCGCCGCGGCGACCTGCTCTCGATCAAGTCGGCCGGAGCCTACGGCATGTCGATGGCTTCGCGCTACAACCTCCACGACCTGCCCGGCGCCGTTTACAGCGACGAGCTGTAGGCCATGTGGCTTTCGCTCGCCTTTCTGTCGGCCGCTCTGCTGGGGCTTTACGACGTCGCCAAGAAGAAGTCGCTCTCCGGCAACGCCGTGCTGCCGGTGCTGCTGCTCAACACGCTCTTCTCGTCGCTGCTGTTTCTGCCGGCGATTCTCTCCGCGGAGCTCGGTCTCGGATGGTTCGATTCGACGCCGCTGGCTGCCTCGCGGGGTACGGCCGAAGCTCATGCGCTGGTCGCGGTGAAGTCCGTCATCGTCCTCACTTCGTGGATTTTCGGATACTTCGGCATGAAGCATCTGCCCCTTACGATCGTGGGGCCGGTCAATGCCACGCGCCCGGTGCTGGTGCTCGTCGGTGCGCTGGCCGTCTTCGGCGAGCGGCTCAACGGGTTCCAGTGGATCGGCGTGGCGCTGGCGCTGACGTCGCTCGTGCTCCTGAGCCGCTCGGGCCGCCGTGAAGGGGTCGATTTCCGGCACAACGTCTGGATTCTCTGCCTCGCGGCGGCGGCCGTGACGGGAGCTGCCAGCGGCCTGTACGACAAATACATCATGACGCGACTCGACCCGGCCTTCGTGCAGAGCTGGTACAATCTCTATCAGTTGGGCATGATGGCCGTCGTCACGGCGCTGCTCTGGCTGCCGCGCCGCGCGGCTTCGCCTTTCCGCTGGAGCTGGGCCATTCCGCTGATTTCGGTCTTTCTCTCGGCTGCCGATTTCGCCTATTTCTGCGCCCTGCGCGAGCCGGACGCGATGATCTCGGTCGTCTCGATGGTCCGCCGCGGGTCGGTCGTCGTGTCGTTTCTCTGCGGAGCGCTGCTCTTCGGCGAGAGGAACCTGCGCGCGAAGGCCGTCGATTTGGGCTTCGTCCTTCTCGGCATGCTCTTCCTCTGGCTGGGGTCGCGGTAGCGAAAAAAGCCCCGCCGCGGCGCGTATTTTGCCGGAAAATGCCTATCTTTGTTCGATTTTAGCTAATTCACAAATTCAACGATATGAACATTTCGTACAATTGGCTCAAACGCTATCTTCCGACCGAGCTTCCGGCCGGGGAGATCGCCCGGATCCTGACCGACATCGGGCTGGAGGTCGAGGGCTTCGAGAAGATCGAGACCGTCCGCGGCGGCCTGCAGGGGGTCGTCGTGGCCGAGGTGCTGACCTGCACGGACCATCCCGATTCGGACCACCTGCACCTGACGACGGTGGACGTCGGCTCCGGAGAGCCGCTGCAGATCGTCTGCGGGGCGCCGAACTGCCGTGCCGGGCTGAAGGTGCTCTGCGCCACGGTGGGCGCGGTGCTCTATCCCGGCGGCGGGGAGGAGGAGTTCAAAATCAAGCGGTCGAAGATCCGCGGCGTCGAGTCGCTCGGCATGCTCTGCGCCGAGGACGAGCTGGGTATCGGCACGGCGCACGACGGCATCATGGAGCTGCCTTCCGACGCTCCGGTGGGCATGGCCGCCCGGGAGTACCTGCATATCGAGGACGACTACCTGATTCAGATCGGACTGACGCCCAACCGCGTGGATGCGGCGTCGCATATCGGCGTGGCGCGCGACCTGGCGGCCTACCTCCGCAGCCGCGGCGAGCGGATCGAGGTGCAGTGGCCCGACGTCTCGGCCTTCGCTCCGGACAACCGCGACCTGCCGGTGAAGATCCGTGTCGAGAACACGGAGGCCGCGCCCCGCTATGCGGGCGTGACGGTCACGGGCTGCAAGATCGGCCCTTCGCCCGAGTGGATGCAGAACTGCCTGCGCGCCGCGGGCATCCATCCCAAGAACAACCTGGTGGACATCACCAATTTCGTGCTTTTCGAGCTGGGCCAGCCCCTGCACGCCTTCGACGCCGCGAAGATCGAGGGCCGCGAGGTCGTCGTCCGCACCTGCGCCGACGGCACGCCCTTCGTGACGCTCGACGGCGTGGAACGCAAACTCACGTCGCAGGACCTGATGATTTGTTCGGCCGAGCGCCCCATGTGCATCGCGGGCGTCTTCGGCGGGCTGGATTCGGGCATCGGCGACGGGACGACCGATGTCTTCATCGAGAGCGCCTATTTCAATCCCGTGTGGGTGCGCAAGACGGCCAAGCGCTTCGGGCTGAACACCGACTCCTCGTTCCGCTTCGAGCGCGGCGCGGATCCCAACCTGCAGGTCTATGCCGCCAAGCGCGCCGCGCTGCTGATGAAGGAACTGGCCGGCGGCACGATTTCGAGCGACGTCACGGACATCTACCCCGCCCCGATCGGCGATTTCGTCTTCGACGTCTCGCTGCGGCGGATCAACGCCCTGATCGGCAAGGAGATTCCCGAGGAGACGCTGCGGCGGATCATCGGCGCGCTCGAGGTGAAGATACTCGCCGAGAAGGGCGACGGGGAACTGACCGTGGCCGTGCCGCCCTACCGCGTGGACGTGCGGCGCGAGGCCGACCTGGTGGAGGAGATTCTCCGAATCTACGGCTACAACAACGTCGAGTTGCCCGCGCACGTGCGTTCGACGCTCTCCTACGCTCCCCGTCCCGATAGGAACCGCCTGATGAATCTCGCGGCGGATTTCCTTTCGGCCAACGGCTTCACGGAGATCATGTCCAACTCGCTCACGAAGGGCGCCTACTACGAGGGGCTGACCTCCTGCCCCGCGGAGCGCTGCGTGCGCATCCTCAATCCGTTGAGCGCCGATCTGAACGTCATGCGGCAGACGCTGTTGTTCAACATGCTGGAGGCCGTGGCGCTGAACGTCAATCGCAAGAACGGCGACCTGAAACTCTACGAATTCGGCAACTGCTACTTCTACGACGAGGCGAAGCGCTCCGAAGCCGACCGGCTGGCGCCCTACTCCGAGGAGTACCGGCTGGCGATCGCCGTGATGGGGGTCTCCACGCCGCATTCGTGGAACACGAAACCCGGGAAGGCGTCGTTCTTCACCCTGCGCGCCGTGGCCGAGAAACTCCTGCGCCGCTTCGGCATCGACATCTATGCGCTGGAGACGGAGACGCTCGAAAGCGATCTCTTCTCCGAAGGGCTGACGATGGCGCTCAACGGCCGGGAGCTGCTCCGGATCGGCTCGGTGGCCCCGGCTATTCGCCGCCGGACGGACCTCAAGCAGGAGGTTTACTTTCTGGAGATGAATTTCGACGTCCTCGTGCGTTCGACCCGGAAACACCGCATCGTCGCCGCGGAGCTGTCGAAGTTCCCCGAGGTGAAGCGCGATCTGGCGCTGCTGATCGACAAACGGGTGACCTTCTCGGAGCTGCGTGACGCGGCCTTCGCCGCCGAACGCAAACTGCTGCGGAGCGTCTCGCTTTTTGATGTCTATGAGGGCGACAAGCTCCCCGAGGGCAAGAAGTCCTATGCGCTGAGTTTCGTGCTGGAGGACAAGACCCGCACGCTGGACGAGAAGACCATCGAGCGTGTCATGGGGAACCTCGTCCGGCAGTTCGAACAGCGCTGCGGTGCGCAGGTCCGGGCCTGACGCCGCGTGGCGGAAACGAAAAAGGCAGCGGCCGGGTGATCCGGCCGCTGCCTTTTCGTTATGTGCGAATCTTCCTCCCGGGTGCGGGGTTACAGCACCGGCTTGATCTCCGGGGGCATCACCACGACGATCGGCGTGCCGTTGCCGTCCGAGGTACAGACCAGCCGCACGGCCTTCACGGACCGTTCGGGGTGCAGCAGGATGGCGCCTTCGTCGAGCTCCCCGGCGCGTTCGAACGTCCGGCCGTCGTACGACACCTCGGCATACCCGGTCACGAACTGCATCTTCGTCAGGTGCGAATAACCCGTGCGGAGCAGCATCTCGCGGCAGGAAACCGGTTCGTCGAAGGTATAGAGCACCCAATCCCCCTTGCGTCCGGTGCGGCTCGTGTAGGCGTAGCCTTTGTAGGTGTCCACGTTCGAATAGGGGAACTTCGCACTCTCGCGGATCGAGGAGGTGAGCGTCACGGCGGGCCGGATCGTGCGGTAGCGGGAATCGTGGGCCGCATAGGGGCTGCGTCCCGTCCCCCGCTCCGAGCGGAAACGGTAGCGGTGCGGCTCGGAGGTCTGCACCGGGGCCGTGTAGTCGGACTCCTCGTCCGGACGGTCGTCGCGCACGAAGCGGATGCGCGAGCCGTCGTCGGTCGCCGCCGTCAGCATCCCGTCGGCGTAGCGTACCTGCGGCGGAGTCAGACGGAAGCGGATGCCCATGGCTGTCATGCGGGGGTAGTGTTCCTCGCACAGTTCCTTATAGTATGCGTCCCACCCCTCGTCGTTGCCGCTCCAGGCGATCCGTGCCAGCGCGCAGACCCGCGGGAAGAGCATGTAGTCGAGGTAGTCGGGCTTCTCCGGCTCGTGCGCCACGTAGAGCTCGCTGAAAAAAGCCCCCTGCAAACCCTCGACGCGGCGCATCTGCGCGGCGGAGAATCCGGCTTCGGCGAAGTCGAACGAATAGACCTTCCGGGCGTCGAAGATCGCCGCCCACTGGTGGCCCGGCTCGTTCGGCGACTGCCGCATGTCGAAATAGAAATACTCGCCCGGCATCACGACGGTCCGGTAGCCTTTGGCCGTGGCATCGAGGCACGCCTTCGTGCTCTCCCAACCGTTCACGCGGCAGTCGTGCGAAAAGGCGCCCGTGCGCACGGCTTCGTTCCAGACGGCGGGCCGCTTGCCGTGCTCGCGCAGGATATCCGCGAGCCGCTCCAGAAAGAGGTCCTCCAGCCGGTGCGGGTCGTCCGTTCCCATCCGGGCCATGAGCGCCCGGCAGTCCGGGCAGCGCTTCCACTGCGACATGTCCACCTCGTCGCCGCCGATATGGATGTATTCCGACGGGAAGAGTCCGCAGATTTCGCCCAGAATATCCCCGAGCAGCTCGTAGTTCTCCTCGCGCGCCACGCACCAGGCGTTGCGGTAGTCGTATCCGGCGGTGGCTGCCGTGTCGGCGGCGTAGGCGCAGCGGATTTCGGGATGCACCGTCCCGACCGTGCGGCTGTGCCCCGGGAGGTCGATCTCGGGGATCACCTCGATGTTGCGGACGGCGGCATAGCGGACGATGTCGCGCATCTCCTCCTGCGTGTAGTAGCCGCCGTAACGTTCGAACCATTTGCCGTAGATGGCCTTCACGGGCGAATCGCCGCCGCGGAATCCGCCGACCTCGGCCAGTTCGGGGTGGGAACGGATCTCGATGCGCCATCCTTCGTCGTCCGTGAGATGAAGATGCAGTTTGTTGATATTGTGGTATGAAAGCAGGTCTATATAACGCTTTACCGCATCCGCATCCATCCACGTCCGGGCCACGTCGAGCATCATTCCGCGGAATGCGAAGCGCGGGGCGTCCTGCGTTTCCGCACAGGCGATCACGGTCCCTTCAGGCAGGCCGCGCTTCCCGTAGATTGCGGGCGGCAGCAGCCGGAAGAGCGCCTGCACGCCGTTGAAGGCCCCGCCGTAGTCGCCGCTGCGGACGACGATGTGGTCGGGGGCGATTTCGAGACGGTATCCTTCGGCCGGGATGTCGCCGGAGGCGTCGAGCACGAGCGCCACGGTACCGTCGCCCGAGCGGTCCTGCCGCACCGGGCAGCGGAGGTATTCCGCGGCGTAATCCGCTATCGGACGCAAGGCCTCGTCGGCCGTGAGCGTCGTGCGGGAATCGAACGGGAAGACCCCTTCGCGGAAGGTCGTGCGCCCCGGGCCGGGCTGTGCGGAGACGGAAACGGCGCAAAGCAGCGCCAGCGCCAGAGAGAGTCGTTTCATCGGCAGGTAGAATTTTTGTACGACGCAAAGATATGTTTTTTCGGCCGATTTGTTATCTTTGCCTTGCTAAATCGAATCGGATTCATGGAAGACAAACGTTTGGAAGCCACGGCACGCCTGCTGGAGGTGATGAACACGCTCCGCCGCGAATGTCCGTGGGACCGGGAGCAGACTTTCGACTCGCTGCGCAGCAACACGATCGAGGAGACCTACGAACTGGCCGATGCCATCACGGCGCACAATATGGAGGGAATCAAGGAGGAGCTGGGCGACCTGCTGCTGCATGTGGTTTTCTATTCGAAGCTGGGCGAGGAACAGGGCGCGTTCGATTTCGGTGATGTGGCCAATGCCTTGTGCGACAAGCTGATCTACCGCCATCCACACGTTTACGGCGACATCCACGCCAATACGCCCGACGAGGTGAAGGAGAACTGGGAGGCGCTCAAGCTGCGCAAGAAGAACCGCAAGAGCGGCACGCTCGGCGGCGTTCCCCGCTCGCTTCCGGCGCTGGTGAAGGCGTTCCGCGTGGGCGAGAAGGCCGCCGGGGCAGGGTTCGACTGGCAGCGCAAAGAGGATGTCTGGGCGAAGGTGAAGGAGGAGATCGCCGAGGTCGAGGCGGAGATGCGCGCGGGCCGCAGGGAGGAGCTCGAAGGAGAGTTCGGGGACCTGTTCTTCGCCCTCGTGAATGCCGCACGGCTCTACGGCGTGGATCCCGAATCGGCGCTGGCGCGTACGAACGAGAAGTTCATCCGTCGCTTCAATTGCATGGAGGAAAAAGCCGCTTCGGAAGGGCATACGCTGCACGAAATGACGCTCGACGAAATGGAGGCGCTGTGGCAGCGGGCCAAGCGGGAGGAGTAGACGGTTCATGGGTCATCCGGAAGCGGAAGTCTTCGGACGGCCGGATTGATGGCGGTTCCGTCCGGACCGGAAATTCGGGAGCGGGACCGGGCTCTTCGAACAGCGTTCCGGGAATGCCGCCATGCGGTATCCGGGCACGGGAACACCGCGAAAACACAAACATATACCGTAATTGCAACCGAACTTTAATTAGAAACGATAAAATGGCATTGATCAGAGAAGTGCGGGGACATACCCCCGTGATCGGAGAAAATACGTTTCTGGCCGAGACGGCCGTGATCCTGGGTGACGTGACGATCGGGCGCGACTGTTCGATCTGGTACAACGCCGTCCTGCGGGGCGACGTGAACAAGATCGTCATCGGCGACCGCACGAACATTCAGGACGGCGCGGTGCTCCACACCATCTACGACAAGGCGAAGCATCCGTCGCAGACGATCATCGGCAACGACGTCTCGGTGGGCCACAACGCCGTGGTGCACGGCGCGCGCATCGGCGACAACTGTCTGATCGGCATGGGCGCCATTCTGCTCGACAACGCCGTCATCCCGTCGGGCTGCATCATCGCCGCCGGGGCGCTGGTACTCTCCAATGCACAACTGGAACCCGACTCGCTTTACGCGGGCGTTCCGGCCAAGCGGATCCGGGCGGTGACCCCCGAGCAGCGCGAGGAGATCGTGCTCCGCACGGCACGCGACTACATGCACTACGCCTCGTGGTTCCGGGACGGAGCGGCCGAAGGCGAACCGGAGAAGTAACCCCTTCCCATGCGGCTGCAATCCCGATATTCCGACGTCGTGCTGAACCTGCTGGTCGCCGTGGCGATCAGCCTGGTGGTCAATTTCTCGTACCTGCTCCTGCTGCTCGTCGAGCAGAGCAGCGAGGCGCCGCCGCGTTCCGCCGGCGAACAGATCGCCGAACGGCGCGACGCGGGTACGCTTTTCGTGCATCCCGACGGATACGGGTATCTGATCTACGCCAACGGCGACAGCGTCTATACCCCCTCGCGGCGTATGCGCTGGCTGGGGCTCGAGGCGGGCGACCGGATCGTGGCCGATCTGATGCCGCCCCGCAACGCCGGAGGACATCCCGTGCTGGAGCGGGTGCGGACGCTCAACGATGCGGAATATGATTACAGCGCCCTCTACAACCGCACTTCGCGGTGGACGGAGCTGCTGCTGCAACTGGTCTTCTACCTCATCATGTCGTTCGTGATGCTCTCGATCCTCACCTCGTCGCGCCGGAACTATTCGATGGCCCGCTACGTGCGCCGCTGCCTGTGGTGCATCGCCGCGGCCGTTGGGCTATACTGCGTGGCTCCCGTCACGGAATGGCACTCCGGGCGGATCGTGATGAACTTCATGGGCGGCCGCATGTTCGACTACATGCTGCTGCTCAAATGTTCGTTCGCCGTGGTCGTCTCGCTGCTGTACAGCCGCATCTACGTGCTCATCTCGCAGCGGCAGGCCGTCGTCGTGGAGAACGAGCGGCTCAAGAACGAGAATCTCACCACGCGTTACAATCTGCTCGTCGGGCAGATCAACCCCCATTTCTTCTTCAACTCGCTCAACTCGCTGGCGATGCTCGTGCGCGAGCGGCAGGACGACAAGGCGCTCGTTTACATCGACCAGCTCTCCTACACGTTCCGCTACATCATCCAGAACGGCCAGAGCACGCTCATGACGCTCGGCGAGGAGCTAAAATTCGCCGAGGCGTACAGTTATCTGTTCAAGATCCGCTATGCCGACAAACTCTTTTTCGACATCGCGGTCGATGCGCGCTACTTCGACTGGCGGCTGCCGGCGCTCTCGCTCCAGCCGCTGATCGGCAACGCCGTCAAACACAACACCATCACGCGCAGCAATCCGCTCCATGTCTCGATCCGCGTGGAGAACGGCATACTGGAGGTCTCGAATCCCCGGCGTCCCAAGCTCGAACCCGAGCCCTCGACCGGTATCGGACTGGAGAACCTGCGCAACCGCTGGCAGCTCATCACGGGGCGTGACATCGCCATTCTCTCGACGGAGGAACGGTTCACCGTGCGGCTGCCGCTGCTCAATCCCGACAAGCCATGATGAAGGCGCTGCTTATCGAAGACGAGACCGCCGCCGCGCGGAACCTCGCCGCCGTGCTGCGGGAGGTGGCCCCCGGCGTGCAGGTCATGGCGACGCTCGAAAGCGTCGCCGAAAGCATCGAGTGGCTGCGTTCCAATCCCCAGCCCGACCTGCTGTTCATGGACATCCACCTGGCGGACGGCGATTCCTTCCGCATCTTCGGCGCCGTGGAGGTCACCGCTCCGGTCATCTTCACCACGGCCTACGACCGCTATGCGCTCGAGGCGTTCAAGGTCAGCAGCATCGACTACCTGCTCAAACCGATCAATGCCGACGACGTGCGGCGTGCGCTGGAGAAGCTGCGGAGGCTCACCTCGGGCGAACGGCTCGACTACGGCTCCCGCGTGCGGAGTCTCGCCGCGCAGCGGCAGGAAGAGGTCTTTCTGGTCCGCGTGCGCGACCGGATCATTCCCCTACAGCGCGACCGGATCGCCTACTGCTACACTTCGAACGAGAAGGTCACGGCCTGCGATTTCGACGGGGAGACCTACCCGCTCGACAAGACCCTCGAAGCGTTGCAGGCCTTGCTTCCCGAGCGCGATTTCTTCCGCGCCAACCGGCAGTTCATCGTGGCGCGCCGCGCCGTGAAGGAGATCGCCGTGTGGTTCGGCAGCCGTCTGACGCTCCATCTTACGGTCGATACCCCCGAGCGGATCGTCATTTCCAAAGCCCGCGTTCCCGAATTCAAGACATGGCTGCGGGCGGTTCACCCTGCCGAATAGGCGGTTCGGCCCGTCCTTTTGCCGTTACGCCCGGAGTCCGCTCCGGGTTTTCGTGTTTGGCGTTACCTTTGTACCGACGATTCCCCGGAACGGTTTTCGACAACCGGGAATGTTTAACCAAAATTCGGAAAAGATGAAAAAGACGATTTTTGCAGCCTTCGCCGCCCTCTGCATGGCGGCAGGTACGAGCGCCTTCGCGCAGCCGCAGCGTATGGAACGGGGTCCGGAAGCGGGCGAACGCCCCTCCGTCGAGCAGATGGCGCGCGAGATGACGGACCGCATGGCCGAACGCCTGAAGCTCACGGAAAAACAGTCCGAACAGGTCTATGCCGCGACGCTCGAGCAGTTGCAGACGATGGAGGCTCATCGCGAGGCGATGCGCAAGGCGCGGATGGAGCAGGCCGAGAAGATGAAGTCGATCCTTTCGACCGAGCAGTTCATGGAGTGGTCCAAGATGCAGGGCCCGCATCCCGGAGCCCGCCGCGGTCCGCAGATGATGCGCAAGGCGCCCGAAGGCGCTCCCGCATGCCGGGAGGGCGCATGCTGCGACAGACCCTGTCCCCGTGAGAAGATGAAGGGAAAGAAGTGATACCGGATTTTCGGCGGCTTGTTGCAGCCGGGGCGCCGGTCGGTCGATTGGCGCCCTTTTTTTGCCGTTTCGCCTCTCTGTCGAACCGCCGTTGCGGGAAATGAATTAACTTCGCGCGTGCAAACAAGTGTTATTAAATAAAATGAAAAACGTACTACTGACTACCCTGCTGGCGCTCTTCGCGGCGGCGGCCTCCGCACAGACCGGGGCCGTCACGGGACGGATCGTGGATGCCGACACCGGAGAGAGCGTGGTCGGCGCGGTCCTGACCGTGACACCGGCCAGGAATCCGGAGAAGAAACAGTATCTCACCTCCGCCTACGAGGGATCGGTGTCGATTCCGTCGCTCTCCTACGGGGAGTACGGACTGTCGGTATCGTTCCTCGGTTACAACACCCTCGATACGACCTTCCGTGTCGCGTCGCCGAAGGTGTCGCTCGGCGTGCTGAAGCTCAAGCCGGGCGTGCAGATCGAGACCGTGGTCAAGGAGGTCAAGGCCATGCGCACCTCGCAGAAGGGCGACACGGTGAGCTATAATGCCGGGGCCTTCAAGGTGACCACCGACGCCGACGTCGAGGGCTTGCTGAAGAAGATGCCGGGCATCACCGTCACGGACGGCACGGTGGAGGCCCAGGGCGAGGAGATCAAGAAAATCTTCGTGGACGGCAAGGAGTTCTTCGGCGAGGACGTGACGACGGCCATCAAGTCGCTGCCGGCCGAGGCCGTCGAGCGCGTGGAGGTTTACAACAAGCTCTCCGACGCGGCCGAGTTCTCGGGCATGGACGACGGCGAGGGGTACAAGGCCCTCAATATCGTGACCAAGCCCGGCATGCGTCAGGGACAGTTCGGAAAACTCTACGCCGGATACGGTTATGACGCCGACACGAAGACCGAGTCGCAGCACAAGTACATCGCCGGCGGCAACGTCAATATCTTCTCGGGCGACAGCCGCGTGTCGGTGATCGGGTTGTTCAACAACGTCAATCAGCAGAACTTCTCGTTCGAGGACATTCTCGGCGTCACGGGCGGTTCGGGCGGACGCCGCGGCGGCGTGGGCCAGTACATGATGCGGCCCCAGAGCGGTGTGGCGAAGGTCAATGCGGTCGGACTGAACTATTCCGATACGTGGGGCAAACGCGACCAGCTTTCGTTCCAGGGCAGCTATTTTTTCAACAACACCAATACCACGAACCGTTCGACGACGCAGAAGTGGTACGAGGCCCCGATGGCCGTCGATACCCTCTCGACGACGGGCTACTCCGACACGAAGGGCTTCAACCACCGGTTCAACGCCCGTCTGGAGTGGAAAATATCCGAGAACCAGAACCTGATGGTCCGGCCGAACTTCAGCTACCAGTCCAACGATCCGTGGAGTACGACGCAGGGCTGGCAGTACGGCGAGAGCGGATACAGCCGCACGGACAACTTCAACGACGGCCTCCGCAGCGGATACAGCCTCGGAACATTCGCCGTTTACCGCGCCAAACTGGGCAAGGACGGCCGGACGATCACGCTCAACGGCAGTTTCCGCTATTCGGACAGCGAGAACAACGCCACTTCCTACTCCAACCAACTGGGCAGCCTTCCCGACCGCCCTGTCACCGATCCCGCGACCGGCGTATGGATTCCGGACGATTACGTGCAGTTGCGTTACCTGCGCGATATGGCGCCTTCGCGCAGCCATACCCTGCGCGGCGAGTTCACCTACACGGAACCGGTGGCCAAATACGCGCAGGTGAGCTTCCAGTACCGCGCCACCTACGACCATCAGGAGCGCGACAAACGCTCCTACGAAACGGGCAGCGACTTCTCGATCGCCGGACTGACGCCCGATCCGCAGTTGTCGAACGCCTACGAGAGCAACTTCACCACGCATCGCTTCGGTCCGGGATTCCGCTATTCGAAGGAGCGCAACACGTTCATCGCGAACGTTTACTACCAGCGCTCGTTGCTCGACGGCATGGTGACGCAGAACGGTTCGGAGAAGATCCGCCACAACTACAACGACGTGACCTACTTCATGATGGGCCAGCTCAACATCAATCGTGAGAACTCGCTGCGGCTGTTCGTCTCTTCCTATACGGACAACCCGGAGGTGACCAACCTGCAGAGCGTCTACGACATATCGGATGCACAGAACATTTCGCACGGTAATCCGGGGCTCAAACCCTTCTACTCGCACCGCGTCAATTTCCACTACGTCAATTCGAACGTCGAGAAGGGCCGGACGTTCATGTGGATGTTCTCGTTCCAGAGCACATCGGATTACATCGCCACGCATACGGTGCAGAATCCCTCGATCGAAATAGACGGTCAGCGTTATACGCCCAACTTCTATTCCATGCCGGTCAATCTCGACGGCAGCCGGAGCCTGATGACCCACTTGAGCTACGGCTTCCCGATCGGGTTCCTCAAGTCGAACTTCAACGTCATGGCGGGCATCGTTTACAGCAAGACCCCGAGCATGTTGGGCGGTACGGTGGATGCGGCGACGGGAATGATTTCGGGCGGCGAGCGCAACGACGCGAGCAATATGGGATACGACTTCCGCGCCGTGCTGGGCAGCAACATCTCCGAGAACGTCGATTTCACGCTGGCGTGGAACGGTACGTACAACGAGGCGACCAACTCGCTCGATGCCTCCGATTCGAAAAACCGCTACTTCAGCCATACGGCGCAGGGGGATCTGAAGGTGGTTTTCCCGCTCGGCTTCACGCTTACGGCGAGTGCGGCCTACACGCAGTATATCGGCTTTACGAACGATTACGACAGCCACTACACGCTCTGCAACGTTTACGTCGGCAAGAAAGTCTTCCGCAACCGGCGCGGCGAGATCATGGTCGGCGTGAACGACATGTTCAATCAGAACAAGGCATTCGCCCGCACGACGGGTTCGGGATGGACGCAGAACGCCACGAACAGCGTGATCGGCCGCTATTATATGGTGCAGTTTACCTACAATCTGCGCCGCTTCGGCAAGAAAGGCTCCACGAATATCAAGGATTACGACGGCATGGAACACCTGGAAGGCCGCCGTCGGATGGGGCCCGGCGGCCCGGGAGGTCCTCCTCCGTTCCGTCCGCGGTAACTTTCAGGACCGGCGGAACGCTTCGCATGCGCACCGGCCGGACCTCCTTCCGCAGATAGCCTTTCAGACCGCCGACCGTATGGCGGCTTCGGACCGAAAAGCGAAGACACCGGATTGCCCGGTGTCTTTTTTTGTGCGAGCTCCGCAAAAAAATGATTATAAATAATTTTACTATATATGTGAATTCGCATGCGCTTTGAATGTCTTTTGATTGCCTTAATATCCGGCATGTGTATTATGTAAGGATTTTTTGTCGAAATATTTGCGCTTTCAAATGGAAAATATATAACTTTAAAGTGGGTTTTACGGATTTCTTTACAGCGACTGTAAAATTCGAGAAAAACTACGACTTTTTAACCTGAAAATTTCATGTATTAAGGAGAAACTGATTTTTGCGGGTGTCGTCGTATTGATGGCTACCGCGGCTGTGACCGGATTCGCAATATCCGATCGATCGAATACCTTTGATCTGTTAAATGCCAATGTCGAAGCGTTGGCCAACGGAGAAACTGCTACAACTTGGAATTGTATTGGAAATACTGGTGATTGTTATGCAAGTTGTGGTATATGCGGAACATCCGTATCCGGCAAAGGTGATTTAAGAGGATCTCATAGATGTAATTAGTAAAATCCACAAGCATGCCGGTATTTTTTATCTATCGGCATGCTTTAAAGAACTGATCCGCATGTATATAATAAAAAGAATAGGAATAATTTCGTTTATAGTGTTTTGTTGCCAGTGCAGCAAGCATACCATTGAATACGAAGGAGCAATAATTCCTGAACAAACAGAGCATCTTGCTTCGAATATATTGAATGATACGTTTTTATTTAGTTGGCCAAAAGATTTGATGATTTTGGACTCTTTATTAATAGTTCATGATTCTTATCAACAAACGAAATGTTTCCATATCTTTAGAAAAAGCAATGGCGAATTTCTCAAAAGTTTTGGCCAAAAAGGTCGTGGTCCAGGAGAGTTCATGGATATTAATTCAGTTAATAATAGAGACGGTTTAATAACTGTATATGACCCCAATTATAGGAAAATAGTGGTATTCGATCTTGTTGATTTGTTGCAAAATCAAGAGTCCTATTATCAAGAATTCATAATTCTTAATGCGCCTAATTTCATAAAACAAGCTCTTTATTATCAAAATAATTTTATTTTAAAAGGAAATACCGATAAATTACGCTATGCTTTTTGGGACCCTTCTTCCCAAACGTTTCATTCTGTTTATAATGATTATCCTCAATTATCCGAAGATCGAGAAACTAATTGGTCCTTAACTGATTATGGAGTAAAAGTCAGATTAAGTCCAGGCGGCAATACACTTGTCGCCGCAACTTATATAGGAGGAATATTGGAAATATTCAATATTGATAATAACTGTTTGAAATTAAAAAATATACGCTATTTTTTCGAACCTCGATATGGTTACGCCCAAGGAGCTAAACCGCGGTGGGTAACAACATCTCCGGAATCTATCATCGGTTTTGAAAACGTTTTCCTTACGGATGATGCAATTTATGGACTTGTGTGGGGTGTCGAAAAATCGAAGATGGAAACATGTAAACCTCAATTAGTTCGTTTTGATCAAAACGGAAATCCTGTCAAGTCTTATACTTTAGATGATACACTTGAATCAATGGCTGTCGATAATGATGGGACGATATATGGAGTGGGATATGATTCTAACGGACGGTATAAATTATGTAGATATACTCCGAAAACCGATAAAAAATCCCTATGATGAGGTCTTTACTTATTTTAATTCATCTTATTCTCTGCTTCTCATGCGCTGAGAATCGATATCGCAAAAAACAGATCAAGCAGCTTTTTTCAACAGAAATCATATTGCCTGATACTTCGTTTTTGTTTGATCGAGCATTAGATACAGTGAATTTGAATATTCCGGCTAAAATGGTCGTGTATTTCGATGCAGAAACATGTGCGTCTTGCGCTCTTTCTCGTATATGGGAATGGGATGACGTGTCACTTCTCACGCAAAATAGTAGCGGTAAATTTCAAGTTTTATTTATTTTTACTCCCAAACAAGATGATGTTAAGGTCGTCAAACAAGCTTTTCGGAAAATGCGCATGGAAAATAAGTTGTTATATATTGATGATCGCCAATATTTTACCACAAAAAATCCGAATATTCCCAAAGAACCTTTATATCATACGTTTCTATTAAATCGAGAGAATAAAATAGTTTTAGTTGGTAATCCCGTTTACAATGATAAACTATGGAATTTATACAAAACTTTAATTAGCCAATTGATGGAGAACGAAGAGCGTCTTCAATCAAAAGGTTGTTAAAAATAATTCCAGCCATTTTTTTATTCTCTTCCGCAGCCAGCGGCTTCGGCTGAAAAACAAAGACACCGGATCGCCCGGTGTTTTTTGTGCGAACTCCGCGAAAAAGATTATGAATATTTTTATTATATATGTAAGGTTGCCGTACTTTAGACATCTTTTGATTATATTGATATACGATATGTATTTTATGTAAGAATTTTTGTCGAAATATTTGTGCTTTCAAATAGAAAAATATATAACTTTAGAGTGGATTTATAGTCGGCTTGGTATGTATTTGGACGCGAATGTCGATTGTATATAATTAAATTCAAAGCGCCTAATAATTTTATTGGGCGCTATTTAAAACCGTATTTATGAAAAAAAGTCTGGCTATCGTACTGATAGTTCTCGTCTTGTCCAGTTGCAGCACGAATCCCGAAGCCCACATGGCCTTCGAAGAAGTTCGTTATATCCGGGAGTTTCCCCGCACTTATTCGCTTACGGCACAGGATGCAGAAAGTGTGGATTTCGGAATCATCGGCACACAGGATTTCATTGTCCACGACTCCCTGCTGATTCTCTCCACGGCAAACAAAAACGGATTCCTGACCTTTCTTTCCTTACCGGACCACCGAAATCTGGGGAGTTATCTGCTATTGGGGAATGGTCCTCAGGAGTTCATCATGCCTCCGTGGATCAGCCAGTCGGTCTTCTATCGGGAAAAAGGCGATTTATGCTTTACTTTGCACAACGTGGTCCGGAAACGGCTGGAGTGTTTCAATGTCACCCGAACACTTGAAAGCAAGCGGTTGCATCTATCCACGATAAAGGATTCTTTAGTATCCACGGCATTCCGATTCCTGTATATCAACGACTCAACCTTCATGTGCCGGGAGATAACATCGGACGAAACCCGGCAAATCCGATATTTCATCGAAAACGGCCGGCGTACGGAGCCCTTGTGTCTCATTCCTCTGAACGAATCCCGAGTCGATCCCGGCAATGGGAACTACAACATTCTGGCGACATTGATCCAATACAATCCCGACCGGCGGCGAGTTGTGGAGGCTCCTACCCTGCTGAACCACATCAACCTCTATGCTCCGGACGGTTCGTTCGCCCGGACGATCTGCGTCGGAAAGCGGCTCGATAAGACGAAAGACATTCAGGCCCGGGAGTACGGAGAGAGAATCCGCACCTACATGCATCTGCTGGCTTATCCGGATTTTTTCGGAGCCTTATATTTCGGGGCCACTGAAAAAGAGTTCGAGTCGGAACCCGGCAAAATTTCACCCGTTATCCAGTTATTCGACTGGGACGGTGAACCTCTGGCTGAAATTCGTCTTCCGTATATGGCTACGGCATTTGACTTTGACTTGAAAAACGGCGCGCTTTATACATTTGACCGAACTTCAGAGCAATTTCAAAAATATGATATAACGGATTTAAATTTTTGATATGCTCTTCGTGCTGCTCACTGACGCTCGTCGGATATTCCCGCATGCAGGCTCGTAAAGGATTGCGGTAGTGAAGCCGGATTTCCTGTCGATCTGAAGGTTCGTTGCGAAGGACGATCGGTCGATGCGCTGGCCGACGGGCCTATTGGAACCACGTGATGCACCTCGTGCCGGATCAACCGTCTTGAGTCCGCTTGCGCAGGATTCGACCGGCTGCCACCCGAAAAGCGAAGACACCGGAGCACCCGTATGGCAACTACCGGCCGGATCCTTCCGATCTGCTGAATGCCAGTATCGGGGCTTTGACGCAGGATGAATCTCTCAATCCGGTGGCAGTCGGTTGTGATTGTAGAAACGGTTGCAGATATTTTAAATAATAGATAGAGCCTTTCTAAAAAGGAAATACTCTAAAAATGATTATGAAAAGAATATACGCTTTTATTTTCGTTTGGTCGATAATTGCCGTGGCATGTACCGATACGCGGTCCAATTGTCCGACGGTCATCAAAGACCCGCAGGTTGTAAACTCGCTGGAAGGCGATCTTGTGACGCCCGATTCGGTAATCTCTGTGCTTGATTGGAAATTGACGGACCGATATATTGTCATATATACGTCTCAGGCCGATGGTGTCCTCCAATTGTGGAGCCTTCCGGAGTTGAAATACCACGGAAGCTATATCCGGAAAGGACGGGGCCCGGGAGAGCTGATTGCGGCAAACTGGGGACAGACCGTTGAACGTAATGCGGTAATACTCTACGATATTCCGGCAGGGAAATTGACACGCTATCTCGTACGGAATGATTCATTGGAGACCGAATGCGTATTGGATATAGTCGGTCGCCGAACCCAAGACAAGTCACTTTTCAAACCGTATGTCGATATTTTGCAGATGAACGATTCATTCTATGCGATGCGGGCCTCTGACCGCCAAAAAGATGAATTGTCGATCGTGAACCTGCGACATGGCGATGTCGTATCTTATGCGGAAGAACTTTTACAACGCGATCCGGAGAAAGATCAATATTTGGAGTACGACTATCTTCTTGCAACGGATGGCCGTCATCTCGTTAAAGCCTATATGGAGTCCGATCGAATCGAAATCTTCGAACTCTTGGGGACGGATCTGCTGCCCCGATGCGTGATAACCGGTCCGGAAAATTCTGTGTCGTCCGGTTATAACGATATTATCTGTATGGGCGATCGGTTTGTTTGTCTGTTTGCGAGCGATGGATCCGGAGAAGGAAACATATTGGAGGTTTACGGATACGATGGCAGCCAGTTGGACCGGATTGCTCTTTCGCATCCGCTGACCCATATTCTCTACGATGAAAAGAATAAAATATTCTATGGATACAACGCCTGTTCTGAGAAGAATAACTTTTATCTGTTCCGTTATCCGAAATGAATCTCGCGGATAAGTTTTTCCTGTGAAGGGATACTGTAGATTGCAACGTTCTGAATAATAAAGAATGGCTATTAGAAACGACTTCGAATCCGTGTGGAAGGAATTGATATCGTTCTGAAAAACAGCTTCCTAACACTTTATTTGTAAGTAGTCGCCAATAATATAAACGGATCGGCCTCTGAATGCGTATTAAGACAAACGGGGTTTTGTTGATGAATTCATTTTGTCTGCGTATCTTTATTCGGCGAACCCCGTGCAGATTCTGACCGCTTATGAAAACGGTAGGGAAGGAAATTATCGATGGACTTAATCGGGGCAGCGAATCGGCGTTCGCCGCCTTGTATGACTCCTATTTTTCCTATCTGTGTGCCTGTGCGGCGACCTATGTCCCCGATCCTGTGAGCGCCGAGGAACTTGTCAACGACGTCTTTGTCAATATCTGGGAACATCGCGGCCGTTATCGGGTCCCTTTGCACGGATATCTCGTCAACAGCGTCCGGAACGCTTGTATCAGCCATATCCGCTCGCAGTTGTTCCGCCGTCGGCTGCGGGAAGGCTACGAACGGGAGTTGTTGCTGTTTGCCGAGCAACGATGTCTCACCGACGCTCATCCGCTCGAGGTTCTGTCCGCACAAGAGGTGGAGACACGTATCCGGGCTGTCGTCGAAACGCTTCCTGAGCGCTGCCGGGCCGTCTTCGAACAATACTTCTACCGGGGAGAATCCGCCCGGGAGATCGCCGAGAGCCTGCGGATCGCCCCCGTCACGGTACGAGTTCACATCAAGAACGCTCTCGACCGCCTTCGTGTCGAATTAGGACCGTTACTGACTGCCTATCTTTTCACGACCTTTTTCAAACCCTGATTATCCGTCCAAACAAAAAAACGGCGGGTCCTGCTAAACGATGCAGGACCCGCATGCGTAATTTATTATGCATGCAAAACTGGACAAGATGGAAAAATATTTTGAGGAGCTGATTATCGACTACCTGACCGGGAACCTGTCGGACCCGGATATCGCCCGGTTTCTCGAGTTCGTACAAAGTGACGAACGACACCGCAGGCGTTTCGAGGAGCTGAGCCGCCTATATGCCCAATCGCTCATCCCCCGTTTCGAAACTGACAAAAAGGCCCGGTACCGGGAGGCGGAGCGGCGGATCGCCGCATCCCGCCGCAGGCCGTCGCTTTGGCGGATTGCCGGTTGGATGCGTGTCGCAGCCGCTCTCTTGGTCGGTATCGTCGTGGGAGCCGCCTCGCTTTTCGTACTCCGGCTTGATGCGGAGCCCGGCCTTTGCGAAGTGACGGTTCCGGCAGGCGCCCGTTCGCAGATCATGCTGCCCGACAGCTCCCTGGTATGGCTCAATGCCGGTTCTAAACTTATATATGCCAGCGATTTCGGTCGTAAGGACCGTCAGGTGAGGCTCGAAGGCGAAGGCTATTTCGAGGTTGCGCGTAATGTCGGATGCCCTTTTACCGTCCGGACTGACGTGCTGGATGTCACGGTGCTGGGAACCTCCTTTAATGTGCAGGCTTACGCCGATGCCCGGACCGTCGAGGTCGATCTGCTCAAAGGTCGCGTGGAGGTAGCCGCAGCCGACGGACGCCGCCTTTCGCTCCTTCCTGACCGGCAGGCACGGTTCGACCGTACCTCAGGGCTGTTCGAATCTCACCCGGCCGTAACCGCGCTGGCGGCAGATTGGATCAACGGACGCCTGTCGTTCGTCAACACGCCGTTCCGGGAGATTCTGGACAAGCTGCAACGCCATTTTAACGTACGAATTGAGGTCAGCAGCGAAAAAGCCGCTCGTGAGTCCTTCTCGGGAAGCATCGACCTGCGCCTCTCGCTCGACGAAATACTCCGCTACATCGACATGGACCGGAAATATACCTGGACAACGACCGACGGAACACTGCGACTCTCGGACCGGAATTGATAACGCACCACAACCTAAACCAACCTGAATACGATGAACAAACTCTACCTGAACCTGAGAAACTCCCTGTTCCGGTATCTGCTGCCGGTCGGGTGCCTGCTGTTCTGGGGGCTGCCGGCCGCGGCGCAATCCGGGTCCAACGCCCGGATTACGATCCATGCCGATGAGCAACCGGTTATCCGGATACTCAACCGGATCGGTGAACAGAGCGGCTGTTCGATCATCCTGCGCGACAACGATGTCGATCCGGACCTGAAGGTCTCCCTGCACGTTGACAATGCGACGCTCGGGACGGCCCTGCGACAATTACTGTCAGGGACCGACCTGACTTACCAGATCGACGGACGGAAGATTTCCGTCTTCCGTCCCCGGCGATCCGTTCCCGCTCTTCCCGGAACGCGGAAAGTCCAGGGTGTCGTGATCGACGAACAGAAACGCCCTGTCACCGGAGCAACGATCGTGCTGCCGCAGTTCCCGACAGTGGGAACCACCTCCGCCTCTGACGGCAGTTTCTGCCTGCAACTGCCTGTCGGTGCCGACCGGCTCGAGATCTCCTGTATAGGCTATGAGAAACAGCAGGTAACTCTCCCGGCCGATGCGGGCCGGACGTTGGAGATCGTCCTGCAAGACGATGTCCAGACGTTGGAGAATGTGGTGGTGGTCGGTTACGGCGTTCAGCGTAAAAGCGTCGTCACGGCGGCCATCAGCAGCGTGAAGGGCGACGACCTGAGACGTGTGACGGGCACTCGCATCGACAATGTGCTGAAAGGCATGGTGTCGGGTGTGAACATCACGCAGAGCTCCGGCCAGCCCGGTTCCGGAGTTCGTGTACGCATCCGCGGTGTGGGGACCATCAACGACAGCAATCCGCTCTACATTGTCGATGGGATGCCCGTCAGCAGCAATATCGACTATCTTAATCCGGCCGACATTCTCTCGGTCGAGGTGCTCAAGGACGCCGCGTCGGCTGCCATTTACGGTGCCCGCGGTGCGAATGGCGTCATTCTGGTCACGACCCGTCAGGGCAACAAGGGCCGCACGTCGGTCGATTACTCGTTCTCCTACGGATGGCAGAGCCCCTGGCGCACGAAGGACGTGCTCAACGCCCATGAATACGCTGTGATGATGAATGAGATGAATATGAACAGCGGCCTGTCCCCGATCTACGAAAACCCGGCGGCGCTGGGTAAGGGCACGAACTGGCAGAAGGAGCTCTTCAACTACAATGCGCCTGTCGTGGAGCATCAGGCCAGCGTCAGCGGCGGCAACGATAAGGTAAATTACTATCTGTCGTTCGGTTATCTGTATAACGAAGGTATCATCGGCGGCGATGTCAATCGGTCGAATTATGACCGTTATAGCGTCCGGGCCAATACGAACTATACGCTTTTCGAGAAATCCGAGCAGCGCTTTTTCCGTTCGGCGCGCGCTGGTGTCAATATGGCCTATTCGCGTACCGTGTCGCGTAGCATCGGTGAGAACAGCGAACGCGGCAGTGTGCTGGGCAGTGCCGTTTCGATGTCCCCGATCATGGGAGTCTATGCCGGTAACCCCGAGGAGGTCCTCAACGAACATCCCACGGCCGTGACTGACTTTTCGGGCCGGGTTTTCGCCATCGCAGGCGACAATTTCGGCAACATGGTCAACCCGATCGCTCAGCTGCACCTGCCGGGCGACAAGTCCGCCGCCGACAAGCTGATCGGCAATATCTGGGGCGAGATCGAGCTCTATAAAGGACTGAAATTTAAATCATCCTATGGCACGGAACTGGTCTTCAGCAGCAACGACGGCTATCAGATGCCCTATTATCTGGGGCGTTACACTTATGCCGACCGCTCGTCGGTCTGGTCGAGTATGGAACGGCTCTTCACGTGGCAGGTCGAGAACACGCTGACCTACGACTGTACGCTGGGCGAACGGCATCAGCTTACAGTTCTGCTGGGACAGTCGGCACAGTCCTCGCATTCGCAGAACGTCGGCGGTTCGAGCTACGACATCAGCGACCCCTCGCAGCCGTGGATCGACACGACCGAGTCCGATGACAATTCGCGCAGCGCTTGGGGAGCACCTTCGCCCGACCACCGGCTGCTGTCGTATTTCGGCCGTGTGAGCTATAATTACGACGAACGTTACATGGCCGAGTTCACACTTCGCCGCGATGGATCATCGAATTTCGGTCCGGCGCACAAGTGGGCTACCTTTCCGTCGGTTTCTGTGGGATGGAACCTCACCAATGAACCTTTCATGGCAAACCGCCCGAAGGCACTCTCTTCGCTGAAACTCCGTGCCAGCTGGGGCCTGAACGGCAACGAGTCGATCGGTTCTTTCCACTATATTTCGACCGTGACCGGTGGCGCGGATTACATACTCGGTCCCGAAGGGCTGAATACGTTGGTACCGGGTGCTACGCCGAGCGGCTATCCGAACGACGGTCTGAAATGGGAAGAATCCGAGCAGTTCGACGTAGGTATCGACGCGTCGTTCTTCGGAAACCGACTTTCGCTGACGGTGGATTATTTCAACAAGCGCACCAACGGTATGCTGATGACCGTTCCGTTGCCGCAGTATATCGGTAATTCCCGGCCTTACGGCAACGTGGGCGACATGAAAAACAGCGGTGTGGAGATAGACCTCCGTTACCTCTTCCAGGTGTCGGACGTCTCGTTCGATATCGGCGGCAACGCTACCTATATCAGCAACCGGCTGATACGCCTGGGTAATCAAAACGGCTGGGCCAATTACGATACGGTGTTGGGTAATATCGGCACCATCACCCGCGCCGAGAACGGTGAACCGTTCCCTTTCTTCTACGGTATGCGCACGGCAGGCATCTTCCAGACGGCCGACGAGGTCGCCGACTATGTCAATTCCCGGGGTGAAATGCTCCAGCCCGATGCGCGCCCGGGCGACGTGAGGTTCGTCGATTGCAACGGCGACGGAACGATCGACGATGCCGACCGTGTGAAGATCGGCAAAGGTGCACCCGACTGGACTTTAGGTTTCAACCTCGCAGTGGCTTGGAAGGGCATCGACCTCGGGGCCTTTTTCAATGCCACGATCGGCAACGATATCTTCGATGCCTCCTATCGGTCGGACTATCCTTACCTCAACATGCCGCGTCACATGCTCGATCGCTGGACGGGGCCCGGCTCCTCGAACCGTATTCCGCGCCTCTCCCGCAATGTCGACGCCGCCAACTGGCAGTCGTCGGACCTTTACGTGCACGACGGTTCCTTCCTTCGCCTGCGCAGTCTCCAACTGGGCTATTCGTTCCCTGCGGCGTTGCTCCGCAAGGTCCATATCGAGCGGCTGCGCCTCTGGGTCGGAGCCGAGAATCTCTGGACCCTGACTTCGTACGAAGGCTTCGATCCGGAAATCTCCTCCGGCGGGACCTCGCTGGGTGTTGATCGCGGCGTTTATCCTACGGCGCGCATCTTTACCATCGGAGCCAACATCACCTTCTAACCTCAAAACGACGATGAACATGAAATGCATACGGATTATATTGGCGGCATTGGCCCTTTCGGTGTCCGTCTCCTGCACATCGGATTTCCTCGACGTGGACCCCACGACGGAGATTCCCGAGAAAGATTATTACGATGATTATGAAACTCTGCTGAAAGGACTGATGGCGGCCTATGCGCCCCTTCAGTGGCCGGATTTCGTCTTCGGGGAATACGGTCCGCTGGCATTCGTCTCCGACGTCATGTCGGACGACGTACGCGTCGGCGGGGCCAACGAGACCGACATTCCCTACCTGCAACTCATGCGTAAATTCTCCGCGACGCCCAACCATACGCCGTCGGTCCTCTGGGTCGTCCTTTATTCGGGCGTCTACCGTGCCAATACCGTGCTGCAGTACGTCGATACGGCGGAAGGCATGTCGGGTGCGACCCGCAGCCGAATCAAGGCCGAGGCCTACGCCCTGCGTGCCTACTATTATACCTGGCTGTGGAAACTTTTCGGAAATGTCCCCTACTACGACCGCAATCCGACGGGGCCCGATTACCTGATCGACCAACTTACGGCAGACGGGGTTTATGCCAAAATCATCGGCGATCTGGATGCCGCGCTGACCGGCAGCGGGCTTCCCAAGGTCGTGAAATCCGCCGAACTGGGTCGCTTCACGCGTGCAGCCGCACAGATGCTTCGCGCCAACGTGGTGATGTACCAGCAGGATGCCTCCCGCTACGCAACGGTGCTGACCGATATGCGCGAGATCATCGGCTCCGGACTTTATTCTCTCCGGAGCGATTTCGCCGGCCTCTGGACCGACAGCGGCGAATGGGGGACGGAATCGATTTTCGAGATCAACTATACCGATTCTCCCAGTAGCCGCACCTGGGAGAATCCGACGAAAGCCGGCGGTACGGTCTTCCCGACGCTCATCGGAATCAACGGTTATTCAGGCCCCGAATGGGATACGGGCGGCTATGGTTTCGAACCCGTCGAGGAGGCGCTCTACAACGCCTATGAAGGTGACGACACGCGCCGGGACGCCACGATCCTGAATTTCGCCAAATACCGGCAGCAGCATCCCGAGGCGACCTACACGCCCCGTTACGACGATACGGGCTACTTCAACCGCAAATATTTGGGTCGTGCCGACGGCCACGACAAATATACGGGCAACGCCCCGGAGATGAATTTCCGTAACAACTACCGCGTATGGCGTTATGCCGAAACGTTGCTGATCGCGTCGGAGCTGATCGTGCGCACGAACGGCGACCGGGACGAGGCCGACGACTACCTCAATCAGGTCCGTGCACGGGCTTTCGGCATGAAGCCCGGCGATGCGGCCTTTGCAGCCAAACGGCGCACTGCGACGCTCGACAACCTGCTGCTGGAAAATCGGCTGGAGTTCGCGCTCGAAGGTCATCGTTTCTGGGATCTCGTGCGTTACGGGAAAGCCGAGGAAGTACTCGGCAGCCGCGGTTACACCGATGCCAAGAAACACCTGCCGATCCCGCAGTCGGAGATCGACCAGGCACACGGCACCTTGAAACAAAATCCCTATTAATCGGCTTCCACCATGAAAAAACTACTGATATTACTGTCGTTCACCGCCCTGTGCCTGGCGTGCAGCAAGGCGGAATACAGTCTGGGAGACATTCCTTCGAATGAGAATACCGATTATTCGGTCACCCCGGAAAAAGAGCATCCCAATATGATCCGGTTCCGGTTCAACGAGCAGGGAGTTTCTCCCTTCTGGAAGGTCCGCAAGCCCGACGGCTCCTATGTCGAATCGAGCAGCCGCGATTTCACGCTCCGCTATTATATGAAGGGCGAATACGACGGAATGCTGCAGGTTTACGGCGGCGGCGGAGTCAGCGAACCCATTGCCTTCACATTCCGCGTGACGGAAAACGACCCGATTGTCGCCCTGTTGACGGGTTCGGGCGAACAGAAAGTTTGGGAGTGGAATTATTCCGTTGATAACCACTTCGGCGAAGGTTCCAGTTCGACCCGTGTTCCGGACTGGTGGCCCGTGAAAGCCAACGAACTGAAGGATATGAAGATGTATGATGACGAACTGTCGTTCGTTACCGACACCTGGCAGTATGTGCTCGATGCCAAAGGTTATGTCTATGCCGACGGTTCGGTTCTCTCCGACCTTGATCCGCAAAATTATCCCGAAGGGGGTACCTACAATTCTGCGACGATCGCTTACAACCAGCCCGAAGGTCAGAAATGGGCCCTTTACGCAGACGAGACCGGGACACTGTGGCTGAGCTTCACCGGAGACGGATTCCCTTCGTATGCTCCTTATCCCGATGGGCTGGGCGGTGCCTACGAGGTAATGGAACTGACGGAGGAGACGCTGGCGCTGCGGTTCGATACCGGATCGGACAAATACGGCGCCTGGTATTACCGCTTCGTAGTGAAAGGTTCGCAGCCCGATGCCGACCTGCTGGCGCTCGAACAACTGCTGACGACGAAGAGTGACGGAACGCAGAAGGTCTGGACCTGGGATTATACCCGGGACGGACATTTCGGCGAGGGAGATCTGGCCTCCCGCGAGCCTGATTGGTGGCCGGCCGGTGCCAATGAAATGCATAACTACTCGATGTACGACGACGAGCTCTCGTTCCTCGCCGCAGGCAAGGCGTATGAACTGGCGGCGAACGGCTACGTTTACTGCGATGCCAGCGCACGTGCTGCCATGGGCCTCGAAGACGGTCCTACGGGCGATGTTGCCTATACGCAGCCCGAGGGACAGACCTGGAAAATCGAAATGCGCGAGGGCGTACCCTATCTGAAATTCTCGGAGATGGCATTCCCGAGTGCCGTTTGCCATCCGTCGGCGCTGGGCGGCAGTTTCGAAATTCTCTCACTAACGGCCGATGAACTCTATCTGCGTTTGGCGACCGATGTGGATGCGTGGTATTTCCGTTTCGTTCCGAAGTCCGAAGCGGAGCCCGAGCCCGAACCCTCCGAACCGGAAAAACTGCTGACAACCTCGGCGGACGGTTCGCAGAAGGTCTGGGTCTGGGATTACGCCCGGGACGGTTATTTCGGTGAGGGCGATCTTTCGGCCCGTGATCCGAACTGGTGGGCTCCTTCCATGGACGAAATGAGCGTTTATTCGATGTTCGACGACGAACTGATCTTCCGTTTCGAGGGCAATGCCTACGAACTGTCGGCGCATGGGGCGGTCTATTGCGATGCGAGCGCCCGTGAGGCCATGGGTCTCGAAGCGGGCAAGACAGGCGACATAGATTACACCCAACCCGAGGGACAAACCTGGAAGATCGAGGATCGCAGCGGTACACCCTACCTGGTATTTTCCGAGATGGCATTCCCCAGCGCGATCTGTCATCCGTCGGCACTGGGCGGCAGTTTCGAGATTATGGCCTTGACGGCCGACGAACTCTATCTGCGCTTGGCGACCGATGTAGATGCCTGGTATTTCCGCTTTACCGTGAAAAAATAACCGATAACGACCTGAAACGATGAAAAAGATGATTTGGATGATAAGTCTGCTGTGCATGGCCACGGCAACAGGATGCATGCAGGACGACCCGACCTATTTTCGGAAACCCGGCTGGTGGGTTGACGGCGAACAGGACGAGGAAGGCGACGGTGAATACCGCCTGGTCTGGTCCGAGGAGTTCGATGAGGAACCCGCCGCCGGAGCGGAATATGCCCAGCCGGGTGAGAAATGGCGGTTCGAAACAGGCGGTTCGGGCTGGGGCAACAACGAGGAACAGTATTATGTCGACCGCGTACACGGGGATTATGCCGTGACCAAAGTCCGCGACGGAATGCTGACCATCACGGCTTACAAGCCGGAAACGCCTGTCGGAGGCAAGAAGTATATCTCGGCCCGTATGAGCAGCCGTCAGTCGTGGACCTATGGCAAATTCGAGATGAGGGCCAAGCTTCCGGCGGGTCGGGGCGTATGGCCGGCGTTCTGGATGCTGCCTGTCACCCATTCCGACGACAACCTGCTCGACGGAGAGATCGATATCATGGAATACGTAGGCTACGAACCCGGTATCGTGTGGTTCTCGGTACACAATAAAAAGGACCGCACGGAGGACGGCAAGAATGAATTGACGACGAGTTATGCGCCGGAATCCCCCGAAACGGAATTCCATGTTTATGGTATGGAGTGGACGCCGGATTATATCCAGGCCTACATCGACGGCGTGCCTTACTACACATTCCGCAACGACGGCTCGGGCCGCGCTGAGAGCTGGCCTTTCGACAAGGCGTTCTACCTGAAGCTCAACATTGCCGTCGGCGGTGACTGGGGCGGCTACGAGGGGATCGACGATTCGATCTTTCCGGCGGAATATGTTATCGATTATGTACGGGTCTATCAACGGTAAGCGATGAAAATAGACAGGCGCTCCGGCGTTATAATGCACGGATCGCTGCGGTCGAGATACCGCGGCGCGTAAATTTCCGGGTTTCATCGCCGGGTCTGAGACGGCAGGACGGGATTCTGCGGGCCAATTCGGCCGAGCCCGGTGCGACAATCCGCCATACGCCCGACGGCAGCGAACCGACCGAGGCATCCGCCCGCTCCATTTGCCTGTAAGTTGCCGGACCGGGCGCCTTCACGGCCTATGCGGATACTGTGTCGAACGATATTCGCGGTATAGCAGGGATTGAGTTGAAATAGCTTTCGACTCGATCCCTTTCCGGATAATTATACATGCCGCCGCAGCGCCCGGACTGGGTAGATGATTCTCGGCGTTTCAGCCGAAAGGCGGTCGCAATTCATCGAATCATGGGCTTCAGAATGGAACCGTCTGCGGCTGACAATACTATGAGAAGTATCGGGCTGACAACCGACGGATGATGAAGCCTCGATCGGATAATACCGCCATGAATCCGTTCCCGGATAAAAACAGCGCAACAAAATGTTTTCTGTCCGGTAATCGACGGGCCGCTCCTCTCGGAATTGCAATTAAATCGGGGGGAGTTTCATTATTTTATCGATCATTTTCTATATTTGTGTGTTCGAGTCCGGCCGGCGACTGCCCCGGACGCCGTTGAATGGATAGTTCATACGACGGCAAATCAATAGACGAAAAGGCTGCGAAAAAGATGGCTAACAGTTTATTTGCGATTCGGTCGTCGGATGCGATTTTCGGAATTTCCATGCACGGACGGATAACTGCGGAGCATTGGAGATAATACGTTTTTGGACGATGCGCTCATTACATTCGGATAAAATACAGACGGATTCTTCGGATGAAACTCTCCCGTTCGTTCCGGAAGAGGGGGACTTCGGCCGTTTCGATCGCATCTATCACGAATATGCGGCCCGCCTGGTCGTATTCGCCCGCCGTTTCGTCACGGAGAAATTTGCAGAGGATATCGTGCAGGACGTATTCGTGCGGGTTTGGCAGCAGGGGCGTTTCCGTCTGCCGTCCGAGGAGTTGAGCCGTTATCTTTACCGCAGCGTATTGAATGCCTGCCGGAATTCCATTCGGCATGAACTGGTCGTCAGCCGGTATGTCCGCACCTCGCTTGCAGAGCTGCGGCTCGGAGAGGTGGAATACGAACTGCGGATTCTCGATGAACCGCGGAACGAACGCGAGGATGTCCTGCGGGCGTTGATCGAGCAGTTGCCGGAACGCTGCCGCGAGGTTTTCCGGTTATCGTGGTACGAGGATCTGAAGAGTGCGGAAATCGCCGAGCGGCTCGGCATTTCGCATCGTACGGTGGACGCCCAGCTTTATAAAGCGCTTCGCTTCCTTCGCGAAAGGATGCTCATCCTGCTGATCTTTAGTCTTGTTTACCCCCCCCCTTCGAATGGCTGCTGAATTTTTTTTCGAACGGAGTAGGTAATTTTTACGGGACATGTGTTTTACATATAAAACGCATGACCGATGAAAGAAATCTCCGAAGCACTCGAATCCGCCCTGATCGCCTATCTCGAAGGTGAAGCCTCGTTGCAGCAGATCGAGTCGTTGCACGAATGGGCCGGCCTCGATCCCGAGAATGCAGAGTTGCTTTACGGGCTGACGCATCTTTACGCCGAGCGGGATGTCGCATCGAAGATCGGAGCGGTGGATGTCGAAGCCATGCGGCGCCGGTTGCTCGCAAGGCCCGAATTCGCCTCGGATGAGCGTATTGCCGCGCTGCGCCCTGCACCCCGCCGAAAGCTCGGGCGGAAGATATGGTTCCGGGCAGTCGGTTATGCCGCCTCGGCAGCCGCACTGATCGCTGTCGGCATTCTGGCCGGGAGGAGCGGCGGAACAGGGCTTTCCGACTCGTTCAATACGATATGCGTGGATGCCGGAAGCAAGTCGCGCATCGTGCTCGCCGACGGTACGCAGGTGACGATGAAAGCCTCTTCGAAGCTGCGTTATCCCGCCTCTTTCGGCTCCGGTCCCCGCGAGGTGTGGCTCGACGGCGAAGCCTATTTCGATGTCGAACACGATGCGGAGCACCCCTTCATCGTCCATTCGTGCCGCCAGTCGGTACGCGTGCTCGGAACGACTTTCAATGTCCAGGCCTATTCCAACGAATCCGAGAACACCGTAACGCTCCTGAGCGGGGCCGTGGGACTCGACTTGCTCGACCGTGAGGGCGAATTGCTCCGGTCGCTCGAACTGCATCCTTACGAACAGTGCCATTTCGACAAGAGAGCCGGTAGTTACCGGCTTTCGGAACTGGACGCCTATGAGCGGCAGGTTCCGTGGGACGACGGGGTTTACCGTTTCCGCGATCAGAGTCTCGCGCAGATCGCCGCCCGGTTGCAGAACTATTACGGCGTGCGGATTCTTCTTATCGACGAAGCTGCGGAAAAGATCCGTTATACGGGCAGTTTCTCGCTCACGGAGCGGCTCGACGAGGTGTTCGGCGTCCTGAACCACGACGGGCGTCTGCATATCGAACGCGACGGGAACACCTACCGCATCCGCTTACGCTGACCTTTTGAAAACTACGAAAACCTCAATAGACATGTCGAACCTTAAATCTTTCCTGCCTATGACCGATTGACGAACGGATTCTCCCCCCCCCGAACAAAGAGGAGCCGGTCATGCTGCTGACATTCCCCGGCTCCGGACTCGTTAAATTTTCGTTCATGCCCCGATGCTCCGGAATCCCGGCGCTTTGCGGTGCATGGCATAAACTACTCATCTAAGAGGTCTTAAATTTATGAAAAAAAATCTGATTCTTGCTCTTCTCGCGCTGTTTTTCACGCTCGGGACGGGTAAAATGACGGTTTCGGCGCAATCCGGTGTGTTGCAACAACGCATCAGCGTCTCCGTAGAGGGCGGAACGCTCGACGATGCCGTCGTGCAGATCGAGAAGCAAACATCGCTGATGTTCCTCTATAAAACACAGGACATCGCCCCTTCTCACCGGGTGACGCTGCACGCCAGACGGGAGCCGCTGTCGGTCGTGCTCGACCGTCTGGTCGAAGGCACGAAACTCGGCTGGGAACTCTCGGACAATCACATCGTATTGACACAGAAAAGCGTCGATGACCAGCCCCGCAGGGTGACGGGACATGTCCTCGACAAGAACGGAGTTCCCATCATCGGAGCGACGGTCATTGTCAAGGGGACGACCGTCGGTACGAGTACCGGGGCCGACGGCTCTTTCGCGCTGGAGATTCCCGCTCCCGCCGCGAAGGCGGTGCTGTCGTTCGGCTACCTGGGATACGACGACACGGAAATTCCGGTCGGGAGCCGTACGGCAATGGAGGTCACGCTGCGCGAATCCGCGCTTGAAATGGATGCTGTCGTCGTAACGGCCCTGGGCATCAAACGTTCGGAAAAGGCGCTGTCGTACAACGTGCAGCAAGTTTCGGCAGAGGAGATTGTCGGCAACAAGGACGTGAACTTCGTCAATGCGCTCAGCGGCAAGGTGGCCGGCGTGAACATCAACGCCTCGTCGTCGGGCGTGGGCGGAGCCTCGAAGGTGGTCATGCGCGGTACGAAGGGCATCGACCAGTCTTCGAACGCCCTGTACGTCATCGACGGTGTTCCGATGTACAACCTCGGCGGCGAGGGCGGAACGGAGTTCGACTCGGCCGGAACGTCGGAAGCCGTCGCGGACATCAATCCCGAGGATATCGAGTCCGTGTCGGTGCTGACGGGCGCTGCGGCTGCGGCGCTCTACGGCAGTTATGCGTCGAACGGCGCCATCGTCATCACGACCAAGAAGGGCAAGGCGGGCCATACGTTCGTGACCGTGACCAGCAATACCGAGGTACACTCTCCCTTCGTGATGCCCGAATTCCAAAACCGCTACGGTACGGGCAACCTTAATGCTTCGGAGGGGCAGACGCTCATGAGCTGGGGCCGCCGGCTCGGTGCTGCGGACCGCACGGGCTATTCCCCGCGCAGCGACTACTTCCAGACGGGCGTCACCGGCACCGAGACCGTTTCGCTCTCGACGGGCACCGACCGCAACCAGACCTACCTTTCGGCCTCGGCTGTCAATTCCCGCGGTATTGTGCCCAACAACGGCTACGAGCGTTACAACTTCACGGCCCGCAACACCACCTCGTTGCTCAAAGACCGCATGACCCTGGACATCGGAGCCTCCTACATCATGCAGAACGACCGCAACATGGTCAATCAGGGCACGTATGCCAATCCGTTGGTTTCGGCTTACCTGTTTCCCCGCGGAAACGACTGGAACCGTGTGCGGATGTTCGAACGATACGACCCCGAACGCCGCATCTGGGTGCAGGACTGGGACGAGTGGATCGGTGCGGGCAATCTGACGATGCAGAATCCCTACTGGATCAACTACCGCAACCTGCGCGAGAACGACCGCCGGCGCTATATGCTCAATACCAACATCTCCTACCGGATTCTCGACTGGCTTTCGGTTTCGGGCCGTATCCGAATCGACAATTCGGTGAACAACTTCACCGAGAAGTTTTATGCCACGTCCAATTCGACGCTCATCGAGGGGTCGAACAACGGACTTTACGGCATCACCAAGACCGAAGATCAGCAGACCTACGGCGACGTGCTGCTCAATATCGACAAGACCTTCGGAGCGAATTGGTCGCTGCAGGCCAACGTGGGCGCCGTGATTTCGGATATCCGGCAGGATGCCTTCAAGAACCGCGGACCCATCATGGAGTCGGGTATCGCCAATCTGTTCAACGTCTTCCAGCTCGACGACACCCGTGTGACACGCGAGCAGTCCGGCTGGCGCGAACAGTACCAGTCGCTCTTCGCCTCGGCCGAAATCGGGTACAAGGGAACCTACTACCTCACCCTTACGGGGCGCAACGACTGGCCTTCTCAACTGGCCGGTCCGCAATCGGTCAAGGCTTCGTTCTTCTACCCTTCCGTCGGCGCCTCGGTGGTGCTTTCGCAGCTCATCCCCGACATGCCGGAGAACCTCTCCTACGTCAAGGTGCGCGGTTCGTGGGCCTCGGTAGGTATGCCCTTCGCCCGTTTCCTGGCCAACCCCGTCTATGTCTGGGATGCCGACAACAAAGTGTGGAAGACGGAGACCAATTACCCCTTCTACGACCTGAAGCCCGAACGCACGGATTCGTGGGAGGTGGGTCTTACCATGCGTTTCCTGAAGCATTTCAACCTCGACGTATCGTATTACAACACGAAGACCTACAACCAGACCTTCGACCCGCAGATCTCCGTGTCGTCCGGTTATTCGACGCTCTACGTCCAGACCGGATCGGTGCGCAACCGGGGTATCGAGCTGGCGCTGGGCTACGGCAACAAATGGGGCGAGTTCTCGTGGAGTTCGAATTTCACGCTCAGCTCCAACCAGAACCGGATTCTCGAACTGGTGGACAACTACCGCCATCCCGAAACCGGACAGTTCGTCACGAAGGACCGCCTCGATGTCGGCGGTCTGAACCAGGCGCACTTCATCCTCAAGAAGGGCGGTTCGCTGGGCGATCTTTATTCGATCATCGACCTCAAACGCGATGCCAACGGCCATATCTACGTGGACGAGAACGACCGCATCTATACGGTCTCCGAGAATCTGGACGACATCAGGCTGGGATCGGTCTTCCCGAAGGCCAACATGGCGTGGCGCAACGACTTCCGCTGGAAAAACCTGAGTTTCGGGTTCATGGTATCGGCCCGTATCGGCGGTATCGTTTACTCCGCCACGCAGGCTCAGCTCGACTATTACGGCGTATCGGAGGATTCTGCCGCGGCACGCGACGCCGGAGGCGTCGCCGTCAACGGAGGTTCGCTCCTGCCGGCCTACAATTGGTACGAGGTCGTAGGCGGCAAGAACATCCCGCAATATTACACCTATTCGGCGACGAACGTCCGCTTGCAGGAGGCTTCGATCGGCTATACGATTCCGAAGGAGAAACTCGGCGGCGTTTGCGAGATAAACCTCTCGCTCGTGGGCCGCAACCTCTGGATGATTTACTGCAAGGCTCCGTTCGACCCCGAAGCCGTCGCCACGACGGGCAACTACTATCAGGGCATCGACTATTTCATGATGCCTTCGTTACGGAATATCGGTTTCAACATGAGACTCAAATTCTAAACGCGCTATGAAAAAACCACAATATCTTCGCAGACGCCTCCGCCTGCTGGCGCTGGCACCGGCAGCGTTGTTCGCCGCCTGCACGGGCGGGTTCGATGACATCAACACCGATCCCTATGCCGCCTCGAAAGACGATATGAACAACGACAACTACATCGTCTCGTCGATTCTGACGGGCATGCAGGGATGGGTCATTCCGCTCGATGTCAATACGCACCAGTTCACCGACATCGTGCTGGGAGGTGCGCTCGGCGGCTATACGGCCGACTCGAATCCGGGACTTCCCACCCGCATCGCCATCTTCAACCCTACCAACGACTGGACGCGCGTGATGCTCATCCGCGTGATTCCTGAGATCTATACGGCTTACAACAAGCTGAAAGTCAATTCCGACGACGAAGTGGCCCTTGCGCTTGCCGAAGTGATCCGCGTGGCTGCCGTGCATCGCGTGACCGACACCTACGGACCGGTTCCCTATTCGCAGATCGGAGCCGACGACGCGCTTACCTCACCCTACGATTCGCAGCAGGCCGTCTATGAACGGCTGTTCGAGGAGCTGGACGGTGCGCTGACCGTGCTGAGGAACCATTCGGTCGAGACCATCAAGGCCGCCTCGGACAAGATCTATGCGGGCGACCTGTCGAAATGGGTGCGGTTCGCCAATTCGCTCAAGCTGCGCATGGCCATGCGTATCAGCTATGCGGCGCCGGACGAAGCCGAACGGATCGTAAAGGAGGCTCTTTCCGGAGAGAACGGCGGCGTGATCGAATCGAATGCGGACAATGCACAGATTCCGACCCAGAACAACCCGTTCCGGGTGGTGATGTACGACTACAACGGCGGGGACTCGCGCGTTTCGGCCGACATCACCTCCTACATGAACGGTTACAAAGACCCCCGGCGGGCCAAATACTTCACCCTTTCGACCTTCACGGGCGGAATTCGGAACGGCTATATCGGGCTGCGTTCGGGAATCAGCATTCCCTCCGAATCGCTTCTCTACTCGAATATGGCGGTCGATTATACGACGCCGCTCATGTGGATGAATGCCGCCGAAGTGGCCTTTCTGAAGGCCGAAGCCTCCCTGCGCGGCTGGTACGGCGCGACGGGCGATGCCGAACGCTGGTACGAGGAAGGGGTGCGCCTCTCGTTCGAACAGTGGGGGCTCTCGGGCGATTACGACGCCTACATCGCCGACGGGGTGTCGCTGCCCGAGTCTTATGAGGACCCGCTGGGCAAGGAGAGCAACACTTCGGAAGTGAGCACCGTAACCGTCAAATGGGATACGCGCGGCGATTTCGAAACCAACCTCGAACAGATCATCACCCAGAAGTGGCTGGCGATCTATCCCGAAGGGTTCGAAGCATGGTGCGAATTCCGGCGCACGGGCTATCCGCGGCTGATGCCCGCCACGAACAACCGCAGCGGCGGTATCATCCCCGAGGGAGGCTATGCGAACCGCATGCCCTATCCGGCGGAGGAGTACCAGGAGAACAACGAGCATATCAATGAAGCGGTTTCACTGCTCGGGGGATCCGACAACATGGCCACCCGTCTGTGGTGGGACTGCAAGGAGAAATAATCCATTATCATTCGAGTCATGAAAAGAACGATAAGCAACATATTCTGCGGCGCGGCGCTTCTGCTCGCAACATCGGCGGGCTCCTCGTGCGACGACTGGACGGAGAACGAGAAAATCGCAGTCGAAAACCCTGTTTTCGGCGAAGACGATCCCGGACTGTATGCCCGTTACCTCGCCTCGCTCCGCGCCTACAAGAACGGCGACCATTATCGGACGGTCGTCTGGTTCGACAATTCGGACAAGAGACCCGTCAGCCGGGGCGGCTTTTTCTCCGATGTGCCCGACAGCGTGGATGTCGTGGCGCTGACGGCCGGAGGACGCCTTACGGCCGAGGAACTCGAACAGGCAGAAACGCTTCGTGAGAAAGGGACGAAAGTCATCGGCGCCTTCGACTGTCAGGCCGCTCTGGCGCGTGCCGAGGATACGCAGGCCCCCGAAGAACGGCTCTCTGCCGCCTTGGCTGAGCGATTCGAAGAGATCGAAGCCGACGGCCTCGACGGGCTGACGCTCCGCTACGAATCCACCGACCCGACTTTCGCTACCGAAGAGGAACTCCGCGTGCAGCGGGCGCTCGACGACGTGGTGGCCGGAGCTCTGGCCGAATGGCGGGAAAGACATCCCGGGGGGCTGCTTCTCTTCGAAGGAACGCCCCAATGGCTGAGCGACCTGTCGGCGGTGGCCCTTTGCGACTATCTGGTAGTTCGCTGCCTCGACGCCGAATCGGTGTACGACTTCGGTGTCCGTGCCCGCCGCATGTGCGCCGTCGAAGGAATTCCCTCCGACCGCTTCCTGTGGCTCGTCTCCGCCGTGCCGCCTTCTGCAACCGATGCCACGGGGTATCTGGCCGACGCCTCGGGTGCTTCGGTGCGTGCCGTCGGAGCATTAGCCGAGTGGCTGCTCCGTCCGGAGGATATCGGCAAGGCGGGAATGGGCATCATGAACGTGCAGTACGACTACTACAACTCCGCGATGATCTACCGCTACACGAAGGAGGCCATCGAAACGCTTAATCCCTCTCCCAAAAACTAAACGGATATGAAAAGATTTCATACGGCACTCCTGCTGTCTGTTTGGACGCTGGCGGCGATGACGGGGTGCGACAAGAAACCGGCTCCCTACGGGGATTTCGACAACAGGGTGTTCATCGACCAGAACACGAACGTCACGACGCTGCTCGTCAAGCAGAGCACCGTCTCGGACGAACGTTCGTTCCGCGCGGCGGCTCCCAAGCCGGTCGGCAAGGAGGTCGGCCTGCTCTTCGAGGCCGACGCCGGCCGCGTGGCGGACTACAACCGCATGTCGGGCGAAGAGGCGGCGATGCTGCCCGAAAACTACTTTGAGATCGTGGGCGGCAAGACCTCCATCCCGGTCGGTACGAACCGTTCGGCCGACGTGACGGTGCGCTTCCATAACCTCGGCGAACTCGACACCGAGGCATTGCACGTGCTTCCCGTCACACTGCGTAAAGCCGACGGAGCGGCTGTGCTCGAAAGCGCCCGCACGATCTATTACGTGCTGCGCGGCGCGGCCATCATCAATGTCGTGGCCGACCTTCAGGAGAGCAACTACATCTCCTTCGACAAGACGCTCGACGGGCAGAGCGCATCGTGCAAGGTGCTCAACGGCCTGAACGCCGTGACGATGGAGGCGCTCGTGCGGTGCAGCGACTACGTGCTCGAACCCGGTATCAAGACCGTGATGGGCATCGAGGGGCATTGCCTGATCCGCATCAGCGACAACGGTCTGGAGCCCAACCAGCTCCAGGTAGTCATGCCTACTCCCTACGCTACGGCCAACTTCACGGATGCGACTACGTGCCTCGTCACGGCGAACGAGTGGACGCATATCGCCGTGACATGCGATGTGGCGACCGGACATCTGGTCATTTACATCAATGGCGAAACGGTGCTCGACAAGACGGGCAACCAGTTCGTTCCCGTAAACCTCGGGCAGCCGAAAACCGACGCCCAGCAGAAGGATCATTTCTTCCATATCGGTTACTCGTATGCGGCCGGACGCGAACTCCACGGTGAGATCTGCGAGGTGCGCATCTGGAATACCGTACGTACGCAGGAGCAGATTGCCGCGAACGTTTACGAGGTCGATCCAGCGAGCGAGGGACTCGTGGCTTACTGGAAATTCGACGAAGGTTCGGGCGAAACCATCCGTGACCATACGGGCAACAACAACAGCGGCACGGCGCACGAGACACTCAAATGGAATCAGGTGTCGCTGCCCGAGGCTCCCTCCGGTGACGGAGACAACTAATCTACTGATTCAAAAACAAGATTCGCTATGAACTACACAAGAAATATGCTATGGAGCCTTGCAGCCGGAGTCTCCGTGCTGGCTGCGACTTCGTGCACGGAGGATGATATTCGTCCCGGCGGAATTGATGAAGGACGCATCGAGACGGTCGGATCGTGCTTCTGCTCGGTCTACAATCCGCAGGGTGCGGCCGGTGCGACGCTGCGGCTCTATGACGAGCCCGTTTCGGGCGAAGTGCGCGTCGCCCTGAGCGCTGAGGCAGGAAAGGCCGTGGACCTTCGGTTCGCCTACGACGAGAGCGTGCTGGAGGCTTACAATGAGACCCATGCTGCTTCGTTCGAGGCCGTTCCCGAATCGTCCGTCGAACTGGAAGCCGACGGAGCGCTGCTCGTCGGCCCCCGAAGCGTGCAGTCCGACCCGCTGCGCGTCGGCGTGAAACCCGGCGGGGGACTCGCCGAAGGCGAAACCTATGCCGTACCGCTGCGACTGACCTCCGAGACCGAAGGGGTCGGAGTGTCGGCCTCGGAAGGTACCTGTATCTTCTGGGTGCAGGTGCAGGGCGCACGACCCTCGACCGATAAGGGGACGGGAATGATCACTGTCTGCTATGTCGAGGTGAACGACAACAATCCGCTCAATGCTTTGGAATGGAGTTGCAAGCGGAGCGGCAAACCGCTTTTCGACGTGGTCAATATTTTCGCCGCCAACATCAACTGGATCGAGCAGGAGCGGCGCGTGGGCGTCACGCTGAACCCCAATGTGCGGCACATCCTGGACAACCGCGACATCTACATCCGCCCGTTGCAGGAAGCCGGAATCCGCGTCAGCCTGACGATTCTGGGCAACGGCGACGGATCGGGCGTGGCCAACCTCTCGGACGAAGCGGCGCGCGCCTTCGCGCAGGATCTGCGTTCGATCGTCGATACCTATGGACTCGACGGCGTCGATTTCGACGACGAATATTCGAAGTACGAGGAGCATCTCGGCAACCTCTGGCCGGGATGCGTGCAGTACGGCCCCGGGCCCTATGCCCGTCTGCTCTACGAGGTGAAGATGGCGATGCCCGACAAACTGGTGATGCTCTATCAGATCGGACAGGCCAACTTCGGGTTCAAGGAGGCGGTGGACGGAGTCCGTCCCGGCGATTTCATCGATTACGCCTATTGCGACTACGGTGCGCTGATGAACCCGATACATCTCGGGCTGTCGCGCCGGCAGTGGGGCGAAGGATCGCTCGACATGACCTACGGCCAGGAGTCGTCGCCCGAAAATTTGCAGTACAACCGCCGGATGGGCAACGGCGTGCAAATGGTTTATAACCTCAAGCCGGGCGACGGGCAGTTCACGCCGCTGAACGACGTGGCGAAGTACATCTACGACGACGAGGCTTCGTGGTCGGGCGTAAGACACGAGAAAGATTGGTAGCGGGGCGCTCCGTACCACCCGGTACGGAACGAATCCCTGCGGTATTTCAAACACGAAAACGCAGTATGAAAAAGATATTTTGGATGCTCGTCGCGGCGGCTTTCGCCGGCTGCGGCGATGACAACGGAGCGGAGGCTCCGGCTCCCGCGGAGAGGCTCGCCCTTTCGGCCGAAACGCTCGCGTTCGACGCCGACGGCGGAGTTCTCTCAGGAGGAACGAACGAGGTGAGTGTCGCCAGCAGCGGTCCTTGGCGTCTGAGCGGACGTCAGGAGTGGTGCGTTCCGTCCGTCGATAAGGGCGGCGACGGGGAGACGGTCGCCTTTGCCGTCGAACCGAATACGGACCTCGATGCGCGCGAAGTCCGCTTCACTTTCATGTGCGGCGGCGAGGAGCGTCGCCTGACCGTCACCCAGGAAGGCGGTTCGCTGCTCGATCCGGACCAGACCGATTACTCCCTGCCTGCGGAGGGCGGCGAGTTCCGCCTCCGCATCGAATCTTCGGGCGAAACCTCCTGTCGTTTCTTGGAACCGGTCGATTGGATTCACCGCGTCGAGACACGGGCTTCGCTTTCGTTCTTTTACTTCACGGCGGATGCCAATACGACGGGACGTCCCCGCGATGCGCGGCTCGTCGTGACCAATACGGACGGCGACGAACGCACGGTGACGGTGCGACAGGAGCGCAATCTGCTGTTGGAGGTCGGCGAGACGTCGTTCAACATCCCCGTGGAGGGCGGAGAAGTGCGTGTGAACGTGCGGAGCAATCTGCCGTTCCGGGCCGACCCCACCGTGGACTGGATCGTGTTGCAGACACCGCCCTCCTCGTCGGAGGAGCTGCTGGAGCAGGAACTCGTCTTCAAGGTCGAAGCTGCCGAGGTTCCGTTCCGCTCGGGCTTCGTGCGTTTCACGACCGACGAAGAGTCGCTTTCGGCTGAAGTCTCCGTCGTGCAGGGCGAACGACCGAAAGGAATCGAGTTCCCCGACGACACGTTCCGGCAGATTCTGGTGGATGCCGGTTACATCACCGTACTCGACGGTACCGAATGTATTCTGACGGAAACGGGCGAAGCCGCCACACAATTACCCGATCTCTACCGGAAAGGCATCGCATCGCTGAAAGGCATCGAGGCGTTCGCCAACCTTACGACGCTCGAGCCGAACGGAATCGGAGAAAACCCCATCCGCGAACTCGATCTGAGCGGTAATGCCAAGCTGACGACTATCGGCTGGCAGAGCGTGCTGGGCGGATGGCGTTCGTACCTGACCCCTGCGCCGCTCGAAGTGCTCAAACTGGGCGATGCGCCCGTCGAAGAGGGGCGTGTCGTACTTTCCAGCCTCTACTGCTCGTCGCCTTACGAAACATCCGAATCGCTGACCGTGTCCGGTACTGCGGTGCGGATCATCGAGATCACGCTGGGTTCCTACGATAAGGTTCAGTGGCTCGATATCACGGGGTGTCCGGCCATTCAAAGCGTTACGCTGAACAGCTACTATCTTAAAACGCTCTATGTCACGGCCGGGCAGAAGAGTGCGATCGACGCGCAGCGGATCGTGATCAACGACCAGAATTATCCGACGTCGCAGTTGGAGATCAAGGTGCGTTGAATTCGGAAAGGCGTTCTGCGATCTATTCGGATGCAGACCGGCTTTCCGACAAGTCGATTCTCGTAATTTCCACTCTCGTTGAAGAACGCTTCAACGAGAGTGTTTTTTTGAGTCTGCTATCGGTCTTGTCCGGCGGTTACTGTCCGGAAGCGATTCGGGGAGTTTTCGGACTACCCGCAACATTGCGTTTTCCACCTCCGATGATCCGTTCGGTGTCGATGAGTTACCGAAACCGGACGATCCCTATGAGCAGTTGTTCCGGGTTATGATGCTGCTTCCTTTGCCTTATGCGCCTCTGAACAGGGGCTCCGGCGGATAGCACGAATCTATGGACTCGTGTGCTCTGCAATTTTATTTTGCGGCTGTTGGCTGGGTATTTTGGCCAAGGGGACCAGATGAAACCTTACACCGTGTGCAGCCTGATCTCGGTATGACATCGCTTTTCGGGCGGCAGCCCTCTGTTCCGGATATCTATGCAGGGGGTTCCATCGGCAAGAGTCGTAAGATTCATTCCCGGGCCGGACGATGCGACGATACGGGTTTCGGCAGCCGCCGGAGATATGTAAGGTCGCCGCACTTTAGACATCTTTTGATTATATTGATATACGACGAGTGTTTTATGTGAGAATTTTTATCGAAATATTTGTACTTTTCTTTAAAAAATATATAACTTTAGAGTGGATTTTACGGATTACTTTACGACGACTGTGAAATTCGAGAAAAACTACGACATTTTTAACCTGAAATTTTCATGTATTAAAGAGAAAAGATTTTTGCGGATGCCGTCTCATGATGGCTGCCGCGGCCGTGACTGCCTGTACGGCAAACTACCGGCCGGATCCTTTCGATCTGCTGAATGCCAGTATCGGGGCTTTGACGCAGGATGAATCATTGGATCCAGGGGAATCTTACTCTGGAAAATATGGAATATCTTCAGTGGAGCAACTCTCATTCGCTGTATGCCCTGCTATGAACCATGTCCGAGCACATGCACTCCTACAAGCCATAGTTGTTGAACAAAGACTTCATCTACTAATGTAGATGAAGTCTTATAAATGCATTATTATGAGATATTTTTTCTATTGTTTTATGTGTGCCTTGCTATACGGATGTACAACCGAGAACGATCCAGAAGACAATTCCACACAAAATATACATATCATCGATATCAATGATGCAAAAATCGATCGAGATAATTCAGGTTTGACCATCGATCATTTTATTAAATTGGATACACCTGATAAAGCCTTGATCGACCAAATCGCTAAAGTCATTTGTTATGATGAAAAATTATATATTCTGACGACTATTCCCTACAATAGCGTCTATATCTTTTCATCCAAAGGTGCTTTTTTACATAAATTCACAAATGGACGAGCTAATAATGAATTAATATATCCATTTGACATCTCCATAGACGAACATAACAACGAATTGCTAATCTTGGATAATTACCGGATTATCAAACGGTTCACTCCAGACGGACGTTATATATCCCAAAAGACCCTCGCTTATCCGCAACTGTACGTGGAAAGCATCGGACGGGAAGGCACGGAGTTGTTTTTCAGTCCCAATATCTCTTTCAAAAGCCAGTTTTCGGGCTACCACATGGAACGGCGCGGCAAACTGGCGGGAATTTATAAATCGCTTTACGCCGGAAAGACCTACCTGAATTCCGGGGTCTTGACCAAACTTACCCAGGACAGCGTATTGTTGTGTCCGCTGTTCTCTGATACGATATATCTGTATAATATGCAAAGGGGTAAATTCGATCCGTATTTTGTTCTTAATTCCGGCAATCGGAGTGCAAACCGGCCAAACCGGCTCGAAACATTCGAGGATTTATCCACATACCTCCAGGCGATAAAACAAAATCGTTGGTATTCGGGACCGAATCATGTTCTTTTATCGGACGGCCGTCTCTTCTTCCACTACGGACCGACTGATCGCTGGAGCGTTTTCGACAGCCATAGTCGTACAACGACCATTTATGAACGGATGTTTGATGAACTGCCTAACTGTTTTGGAAAAGCCGGACAAAACGACAATAAACTCATCTACGCTTATGATGTTGTTTGGTTGCAGAGCTATTACCATAAACATCCTCCTGTATCGCCAATCGCAAAAGAAATAGCACGTGCCTGCGAGAACGAGGAAGATAATCCAATCATAGTCTTTGCTAAGATTAAATAATGCGAATCAAATACATACCTTACAATCATTCCTCTTAATAATTGTACTGAAAGGTATTGCTGTTCGACGGCGGGACGGTCGATTTGGGCGAGCTTCCGCTCGGCGGAAGCCGTGAAGTGCGCATCGGAGCCAGGAACGGCTCGGACAAGTCCGTGACATTCGCCGTGCAGGGAATCGTGCCTGACGAATAGGCGTCCCTTTGTCTCTCCCCTCCCGCCGAAACTGTCGGACGGAAGGAATTCCGGCCGGCAGCCTACTCTCCTTTCCCGCACCGCTCCCGCTCCTCGCGGCGGATCACCTGATGGATGCCGATGCAGGCCAGACCGCCGTAGGCCACCGTGAGTATCACGAGCCACTTGATCTCTGCGAACACCTCGCCGAGCGAAGCGCCCATCGTCTGAATGCGGATGAAGCCGTTCACGCCGTGGCTGCTCGGGAAGAGTTTTCCCAGGGCGAACATCCACTCCGGAATGCCCTCGCGCGGATAGGAGATTCCGCTCAGCATCAACACCGGAATCGAAGTCCAAAGCAGCAGCAGGAGCGAGTTTTCCCGGTAGCGGAAGAGTGTCGAGACGGCAATGCTCATGGCGATGCACGCCGCGAGATAGACCGCCGTGAAGAGCGCGACGGCTCCCGTCTGGCCGTTCATCGGGAAGTGGAACATCCGGTAATGCAGCCCGAGCACGTAGGCGCAGGTCACGGCATAGATCAGCGCATAGACCGTGGCCCGTCCCAGGACGATCGGCAGCGTGGACATTCTCCCCCGCCCCGCGGGCCGGAGCTTGCGGTACAGTCCGTGCTCGCGCCACGTGCCGCCGATCATGCCGATTCCGATAAGCATGGTTTGCTGAATGATGACGATGATGATGGCCGGCATGACGAAGGTTCCGTAGCCCAGATAGGGGTTGAACAGATTGTGCGACTGGTAGATGACCGGCTGCGTCACGGCCTGCGCCTGCGGAATGTCCGCCCCTTTGGCGATCAGCCTCCGGAACTCGACCATCGCGCCCGTCTGCCCGATCGTCGTCACCAGCTCCTGAAACACCTGCCGGTACATGAGGAAATAGCTGGCGTCGCAGTAGATCGCCACGTCGGCCTGCGACCCGCCGACGAGCTTCCGCTCGTAGTCCGACGGAATGTAGACCACGCCGTAGATCTTGCGGCCGTAGAACAGCTCCCGGGCCTCCTCCATGTCCGTCGGTTCGTAGGCCACATACGTATTCGGCCCGGCGTTGAAGGTTTCGATCAGGCTGCGGCTCGTCGCCGTGCGGCATGCGTCCACCACGCCGATCGGCACGTTGCGCAACACCTGCGAGCCGTAGGCCAGCGAATAGACCGTGGCGTAGATCAGCATGGCGAAGACGAGGATCAGCAGCACGCCGCCGTCGGTGAAGATCGTGCGGAATTCGTTCCGCACCACTGCACCGAACTGCTGCAGGTAGGAGGCCATCTGTCGTGTAAAACGGTTCATGCTACAATCTCCCCCAGAATTTTTCTTCCGTCGCCACGCGTTTCAGACGCGGCAGACACAGAAGCGGTAATACGACGAACAGCAGCAGACAGCCCAGATCGGGCAGCGAGTAAACCTCCGGGGCGCCGCGCAGCATCTGATCGACGAAAATATCGGTATAGAAAGTGAACGGAAAGATACGGCTCACCCACTGCATCGGCTCCCACATGGCCATGATCGGGAACGTGAGTCCCGAAAAAGTGAAGGCCAGCACCGAGTAGCCGCCGCCGATCGAGAGCGAGAGACGCAGGTTGGCCAGCAGCGCGACGATCATCACGGCGATCGACTGATAGGCCAGAACGAAAAGCAGCGTTCCGGCGAGGATGATGCCGAGGCTGCCGTTGAGCGGCGTTCCCACGATCTTGAAGATGACGACCAGCATGACGAGCGACATGAGGAACATCGCGGCCGTGATCGGAAGCGTCTTGCCCGCGAGGGCCGCCGCGACCGAATCGCCGCCCGTGGCCAGCCATTCGCGCGAAGTGCCGTATTTCAATTCGGTTCCGATGGCGAAGATCGTGGCCATCACCGTGAAGATCATCAGCATCATCGGCATGAAGCTCGGCGAGAGGTAATAGCCGTAATTGATATGCGGATTGAAAAGTACGTGGCGGTCGAACCGTACGGGCATGAGCTGCGCCATAGCCTGCCGCTCGGTCAGTCCCTGCTTCATGAGCAGTTGCAGCTGGATGCCCGCCGAGAAGGTCGTCACGGCCGTCTGGATGTCTTTCGACAGCAGTCCGTTCACGGTAATATTGGTTCCCGAAATGTAATTCTCGATATGCGTCTGGCGGTTGCTCAGGATATCCTTCTCGAAAAACGCCGGAATCTGCACGATGGCCATGATCCGCCCTTCGCGCATCAGACGCTCGCCTTCGTCCATCGACTGCACTCCGTAGGAGACCAGCGCCGTAGGCGTGTCGTCAATCATCTGCGTCACCTTGCGCGAAAGGGCCGTGTGGTCCTCGTCGAGCACGGCCACCGGCACGTTGCGGATCGCCCCCTCGTTGAACAGCAGGGCGAAGAAGGCGAACGACGCCGCCGGGAGGAGGAGCATCAGCACGAAGTACATCGGCTGGTGCGCCAGCCGCCCCAGTTCCCGCCGCAGCACGGCTCCGGTATTTTCCAGCAGTCGGCGCATCGCTATCGCCCGATTTTATCCCAATCGACCAGCACGCTCATCCCCGGGCGCATATTCTCCGCGGCGGAGACGGGCCGGGCCTTCACGGCGAAGGTGCGGATGTCGAATCCGCCCTGCGTGCGGGTCGCCGCCCACGTGGCGAAATCGGCCTGCGGGGCTATGTAGGTCACCTCGAACTCCACATCGCGGTCGAGTGCCGGGACGAATCCCGTCATCCGCGTCCCGAGCTTCATGCCCGGGAGCAGCGTCTCCTTGACGTTGAATGTCACCCACATGTCCGACATGTCGAGAATGGCCACCACCGGATAGCCGCTGCCCACCAGCTCGCCCTCCTCGGCGATGACGGTCGAAACCTCTCCCGTCACGGGCGAGTAAACCATCGCGTCGCCGATATAGGATTCGACCTCGCTGACGGCCCCTTCGGCCTGCCGCACGCGTGCCGCGGCGGCCTCCTTGTCCTCCTTGCGGGCCCCGTCGGCGGCCAGGTCGTACTGTGCCTTGGCTGCGAGCGCCGTCGCCTCCATGGCCTTGTAGTTGGCTTCGGCTTCATCGAGCTTCTGTGCCGGGACCACTCCGTCGTCGTAGAGGTTCCGCACCCGTTCGTAGGTCTTGCGCGCCAGCTCCAGGCCGGCCTGCGCCTTCTCCCACATGTTCAGCGCCGCCTCGATCTGCTGGATGCGGGCTCCCGCCACGGCGGCGGCGTCCAATGCGGCCGCCGCGCTCTTCACGGCCTCGGCCTGCCGCAGCTTGGCTTCCAGCTCGGGTGTCGAGAGCATGTAGAGGAGCTGCCCCTTCTCCACGCGGTCGCCCTCCTCGACCTTCATTTCGTCGATGCGCCCGGGAACTTTCGAGGAGGCCTTGTAGGTCGTGCACTCCACCGTGCCCTGAATCAGCAGGGGCGTCCGTTTGTCGAGGTAACGGCTGATGAGTACGACCGAAAGGACGATGACCGCCGCGGCCGCCGTGATTCCGATTACGTTGTTTCGCTTCATATCGTTCGTTTTTTATTCTTGATCGAAAAGGATCACCCGTGCGTCCATGCGACGGGCGTAGGCCGCGAATTCGTCGCTGATGCCCGCGGCCTCGAGCAGTTGGGCCAGCAGCACGTCGAAATTGTAGGCCGCCTGCAGGCGTTCCGTGCGCACGCCCGCGAGATTCAGCTCGGCGTCGATCAGGTCCGTCGCGGACGACATGCCTTCCCGGAACGCCGAGTTCTTCATCCGCAGATACTCCTCGGCGAAGGCGAGCGAAGCTTCGATCGAGGTCATCTGGTTGCGGTAGTTCATCATCTGATTGTAGAGCTTCTCCACCAGCACGGCGATATCCTGCGACGCCTTGTTCTGCAACTCGCCGACGCGGCTCACGGTCTGCTTGGCCGCCGAATACTTGTATTCGCGGTTCAGACCGTCGAAGAGCTTGATATTGACGCCTACGCCCACGGCCCAGCGGGGTACGAAGCCGGCCACCTGGTAATTGTAGAACGATCCGCCGCCCATGGCCACTACCTGCGGCAGAAAAGCCGAACGCTGTGCGCGGACGTTCTCCTCGGCCAGTTGCCGTTTGAGCGACACCTCCGTGAGCAGCGGGTTGCGCGCCGCGGCCAGGTCCTGGTAATAGGCCGGCTCTTCGATCTCGCCGATGAGGAACAGCGCTGTGACGGGCCGCCAGTCGCTCTCGCGTCCCAGCGTGTTCGACAGCGCGCTGGAGAGGGTCTCCGCCTGCAACTTGGCATTGGCCAGCTCACGCTCCGCTTCAGCCATCTTGAACTCCACGTAAAGCCGTTCGCTGCGGGCGATCATGCCGTTCTTCTCGAGCACCCGGGCATCTTCCAGATGGCGTCTCACGCCGTCGGCCACCTGCTGCCGCACGGCCACGACCTGCGTGGCCAGCGCCAGCCCGAAATAACGTTCCACCAGTTCCGAGATCAGAGCGTTGCGCGTCTGGTTGCCCTGCTCCGCGGCCGTGCGTTCGTTGAGCCGTGCGGCGCGGTTGGCGGCGTTGATCTTGCCGCCCATCCAGATCGGAAGGGTCACCTCGCCGCCCACGAATCCCAGACTGCGGTCCTGCAACGTCAGGAACCAGTCGGCGTTCATCATCGGGTTCAGCAGCCCCTGGATCGAGGGGATCAGCTCCGGGGCGATCAGTCCGCTGCCCAGAATCTTGCCCGCCAGGTCGTTCACGGGGGTTTTCAGGTCGTTGAAATCGAATCCTATGTCTTTGCCCAGATAGGCGTAGGCTCCCGTCAGGTTGATCTGCGGCATCCGCAGGCCGATGGCAGCCCGGCGCTGCTGCTGCGCGGCACGCTCCTCGTAGGCCGCCGCCTTCATCGCGGGATTCTCCGTGAGCGTGACGGCGATCGCCTCGTCGAGCGTGATGGCACGTCCGGTCTCCTGCGCCGGAGCGTATGCCGCCGCGGCCAGAGCTGCCGCCGTCACGGCGATCTTGATGCTGATTTTCATACCGTTCATTCGTTTACGAGGCAAATATAGGTGTTTTTGCGGGATTCTGTTCGGCTATGCGCACTTTAGGACAGTTTTATGCCTTTACGGAAACAAATTGCGCCTTTTTCACCGCCACAGATGGGCGTTTACGGCCCGCACCTCCTCCCCCAGTTCCGGGTAGCAGCGGACGTCGAGCCCCGCCTCGCGCAGCGTGAGGGCTCCGCGGCAGCAGACGAACCGGTCGGGTTCGTAGAGTGCGAAGGCCACGCGGGCGAATCCGTGGCGCAGGATGAGCTGCGTGCAGCTCTCCGGTTCGCTGGCCCGCTGCGAGCACGGCTCCATCGAGGACCAGATCGCGGCGCCGCGCAGCTCCGCACCGGCTGCGAGGGCTTTGGCTATGGCCTCCTGCTCGGCGTGGTGCGTGGCCGACGTTTCGTGCGTGTAGCCCGTGAAGCGCCGCCCGTCACACGTCCGGATCACCGCCCCGACGCAATAGGAAGTTTCGCTGGGCGTGCAGCGGCGGCTCTCCGCGATCGCCTCGCGCAATCCGGCCAGATCCTCGACCGTCGTATCCTCATGCAGCGTGCAGAACGCAATCTCCATGCCGTCGATACACTCCCGGCGGCACGGTGCCGCAGCGGGCGGCTCGAAGCGGAATCGCGCCCCGCCCCGTCCGCTGCCGAGCGCGAGCCGCGGATTGACCGCATAGCGTACTTCGTCGGCCAGCTCTTCGCCGAGGAAGAGGCCGAGCGTCTGCGCACCCCCTTCGACCAGCAGGCGGCGAATGCCCCGCTTCTCGAGTTCGGTGACGATCCGGGCCGCTGTCACGGGTGCTCCTTCGCTCGAAATGACCGTTGCAACCGCTTTCAGTTCAGGAATGTCGTACGGCGAGAATACATACCGGTCCGCATCGCCCTCGGTGAAAAAACGCAGCGATGGATCGAGACGGCCGGAACGGGTCACGACCGCCTTCGACAGGTCGGGCCGCAGGCCGCGTGCCGCCCGGCGGGCGCGTTCGGCGTCGTCGCGCAGCGACAGCGCCGGATTGTCCCGGCGCACGGTTTCGGCCCCCACCAGGATGGCGTCGCAGCCGGCGCGCAGCCGCAGCACCGCCGCCCAGTCCCCGGGCGTCGAGATCACGAGCCGTCCGGGCCCGTTGTCGTCCAGATAGCCGTCGGCCGTGACCGCGGCGGAGAGTATCACTCGCATCGTTTCAGGGTTATGAGCGTGATTTCGGGACGGGCGCCCAGACGCATGGGGTATCCCACGCAGCCCGTGCCGTCATTGACGTAGAGCGTCCGCCCGGCGGAATCGTCGTAACGGCCGCTCCAATGCTTGTAGAGGAGTGCCGCGGGCGACCAGCCGCGGCCCCCGAAGCGGATCTTGCACTGCATGGCGTGCACGTGTCCCGAGAGGGTCAGGTCGCCGTATCCGGCTGCCGTGATCTGCTCCCAAAGTTGCGGCACGTGTGCCAGTACGATGCTGTAAAGTCCCTGCGGAACGCCTGCGAAGGCGCGCCGGAGTCCCGTGGCAGGCAGATGACGGTCGTGCCGCTGCTCGCTCAGCGCCGGGTCGAACGAGAGCCCCGTGAGGGCGATGCTGTCGCCGCCGCGGCGCAGATAGACGGTCTCGTCGTCCAGCACGCGCCACCCCATCGCCCGTTGGCGCGCGATCACCTCGCGCAGACTTTCGGCTGCCGGATGGCGCAGCGAGTCCTTGATGTATTTGCCCACGTCGTGATTGCCCGTGACGGAGTAAACCGGGGCTTCGATGCGGCGGAGCAACCGCACGGCCGTGCTGTCCAGCTCCGAGGCGCGTATATTGACCAAGTCGCCCGTGAAAAGCACCAGGTCGGGCCGGAGGGCGTTCACGCGGTCTGCGAGACGCGTCAGCTCCCGCCCGGGCGAGACGATCGTCCCCAGATGGATGTCCGAGAGCTGCACGATGCGCAGCCCGTCGAACGTCGCGGGCAGCGCCGGGGAGCACACCTCCGTCCGGCTGACGCGCAGGCTCGTACGGCCCGCCGTGACCCCTATCACGAGCGCGGCGAACACCGCGGCTGCGGCGGCGAGGCCCGTGCGGCGCAGTCCGAAGAAGTTGAAGGCGTAGAAGGCCAGACGCGGCAGCACGGTCGCCATCCAGACCCAGAAAAGCCACATCGAAGCCATGACGACGGGCGTCGGGTTGTCGCGGCAGAGAAGTCCCATGCCGACGACCGCGAGCGGCAGCGCGTCGGTCGCCGCGGCCCATGCGAGCGAGAGCCGGCGAAGCCGCGCACGCCGTGCGCGGCGGAAGTGCAGCCAGTCGGCGGCCGCAGCCGCCAGACTGAGCAGAAGAATCAATCCCAGCAACATAACTATTTCCTTTCGGGTCCGAATTTCGCTCCGCGGCCTTGGCGGCGATTTCGCCGCCCGGTTCCGCCGCCGGAAAGAAACGGAGGTTTTTCCCGTGCAAAGATAGCGAAATTCGGGATTTTTCCCTCCGCGGTTTTGGCATACGAGTTGCGGGCACGTCGCCGGAGACCGGGACCGTCCGATGCGGTCCGGGTCCGTTCACCGAAAACAGTCGTTCAGCCTATGACACCATTCCGATTCCGGGCCGTACCGGCGCTGCTGGCCGCCCTCCTCGCCGCTTCGGCCGCGGCACAACCCTCCCGGCCCTCTTCCCGGCCGGACGGGGAGAATCCGGCCGCGGCCTTCGCCGCATCGCACAGTCCCGCGACAAGCGGCCGCCACCGCACCTCCGAAGAGGAAGACGCGCGGCGCGACCATGCCGAAACGCACCGCCGGGGATTCCAGCAGCACGACCGGCCGCAGTTCGTCTTCTCCTCGAAGGAGAACCGCTTCTCTTTTTCGCTGGGCGGATTCGTCGCCCTGAGGGCCGCCTACGATGCGGGCGGCATCGTGGAGAACATCGACTTCGTGACCTACGACATTCCCGTCGCCGGGAACTATGCCACGCGGCAGAAACTCACGCTGGACGCCTCCACGTCGCGCCTCTTCCTGAAGGCGATCGCCAACACGCGGGCCGTGGGACGCGTGGTGATCTATCTCGACGGCGACTTCCGCGGAGGAGCCGCGAACAGCTACACGCCGCGTCTGCGCTCGGCCTACGTCTCGCTGCTGGGACTGACCCTCGGGCGCGACGTGACGACCTTCTGCGATCTCGAAGCGGCCCCTGCGACCGTCGATTTTCAAGGCCCCAATGCCTACAACTTCAACTTCGCCACGCTCGTCCGCTACGAACGCTCCTTCGCCGAAGGCCGACTCTCGTTCGGCGTGGCGGCCGAGATGCCCGTCGTGAGCGGTACGTACGGCGAGGGGTTCGACGCCATCCCGCAGCGCGTGCCCGACATTCCCTTTTACGTCCAATATGCCTGGGGCGGCGACCGTTCGAGCCATATCCGCGCTTCGGCCGTCGTGCGCAACATGTACCTGCATGACCTGACGCGGAAGAGCGACACCTCGCTCACGGGTTGGGGCGTGCAGTTCAGCGGCACGATCCGCTGCTGCGATCCGTTGCGGCTCTTCATGAACGGTGTCTATGGCAAGGGCATCACCCCCTACATCCAGGACCTCACGGGTTCGGGGCTCGACTTCACGCCCTGCCCGCGCGACGAAACGCGCATCCGGACGATGCCGATGTGGGGCTGGCAGGCCGCCGCACAGATCGCCCTCACGCCGCGTCTCTTCCTTTCGGGCGGCTATTCGACCGTCCGCGTGCAGCGCAGCCACGGATTCTACGCCGCAGACGAATACAAACGCGGACAGTACGTCTTCGGCAATGTTTTCTACACGATCGCGCCGCGCTGCAAAGTGGCCGGGGAGTACCTCTACGGCTCGCGCCGCGACATGGCGGCGGGCAAAGGGCACGCCAACCGGGTCAATGTGATGCTGCAATACGGCTTCTGACGGGAAACGGCTGTTTTTTCGGGCGGTCCTGCGGCGGATCGCCCGTTTTTCGTATCTTTGTCCCGCAGGGCGGAACGCACCGTTCCATGCGGCGAGAACGACATCGAAACAATATGGAATTTCTGACGCAACACAACCTCACGGGACTGGCCATCGGACTGGGCACGTTCCTCATCATCGGCATCTTCCATCCGTTCGTCATCAAGGGCGAATACTATTTCGGGGTGCGCATCTGGTGGCTGTTCCTTCTGTCGGGCATCGGGGCGATCGCCGCCTCGGTCGCCGTGCGCGAACTGTTCTGGTCCACGCTGCTGGCCGTCTGGGGCGCTTCGTCGCTCTGGGGTATCGGCGAACTGTTCGAACAGCGCAAGCGGGTCGAGAAAGGATGGTTCCCCCGCAATCCGAAACGGAAATCCTGACCTGCACCCGCCATGCGGCTCAGAATGCGACATACGCTGGCCTGCCTGCTGTTCGCGGCGGTCTGCTGCACCCCTGCCGGCGGACCTCCCCGGCAGCGGCCTGCCGTTCCGCCGCCCCAGCGCGTGCGGATGCTTTTTGGCGGCGACGTCATGCAGCACCTCCCGCAGGTCGAGGCCGCGCGCAGCGGCGAAGGGTTCGACTACACGCCCGTGTTCGCCGCCCTCGCCCCGCGGATGCACGCCGCGGACCTCGCGGTGGTCAATCTGGAGACCACGCTGACGCGGAGCGGCCGCTACACGGGCTATCCGCTTTTCCGCTCCCCTGCGGAACTGGCCGACGCCCTGCGCGGAGCGGGCGTGGATGTCGCGCTCTTGGCCAACAACCACTGCTGCGACGGCGGTGCGGAGGGCATCCGCACGACGATCCGCGAGCTGGACCGCTGCGGCATCCGCCACACGGGGGTCTTCGCCGACAGCGCCGACTACCGGCGGAATCATCCGCTGCGCATCGAACATTGCGGCCTGCGGATCGCGCTGGTCAATTACACCTACGGTACGAACGGAATGCCCGTGCCCGCGGGGACCGTCGTAAACCGCATCGACACCGTGCGGATGGCCGCCGATCTGGCGGCGGTGCGGCGCGAAGGGGCCGATTTCATCGTCGCCTGCATGCACTGGGGCAACGAATACGAGCGGCGGGAGAACGCCTCGCAACGCACACTGGCCGCCTTCCTGCGGCGCCACGGCGCGGATGTGGTGGTCGGCGGCCATCCGCACGTCGTGCAGCCGTGGCAGGCCGATTCGACGCACGTGGTGCTCTATTCGCTCGGAAACCTCGTCTCGAACCAGCGCCGCCGCTACACGGACGGCGGGCTGGTCGCCCGGATCGAAGCCCTGCGTTATCCGGACGGTCGTAGGAGCTACCGCCTCGAACCGCTTCCCGTATGGGTCGCTCTGCCCCGCTATCGCATCCTGCCGCCCGAGGCGGCCGACACCGCAGCCCTGCCCGATGCCTACGCCCTCTTCCGTCGCGACCTGCGCGAACTGACCGGAAAGGACTTATAGCCGTTCCGAATAGCCGTATCAATATTTCCGATGACGATAATTTGCCGCACGTACCGGAATTTTCGTATCTTTGCATACACACAAACATCAAAAAAGATATGGAAAAGAGCATCAAAGGTACGCGTACCGAACAGAATCTGCTGAAAGCCTTCGCCGGCGAGAGCCAGGCCCGCAGCCGCTATGTCTTCTTCGCCAGCAAGGCCAAGAAGGAAGGATACGAACAGATCGCAGGCGTATTCGCCGAGACCGCGGAACAGGAGAAGGAGCATGCCGAACGTTTCTTCAAGTTCCTCGAAGGCGGCATGGTCGAAATCACGGCCAGCTACCCCGCCGGCAAGATCGGCACGACGCAGGAGAACCTGCTCGCCGCGGCGCAGGGGGAGAACGAGGAGTGGGACGTGCTCTACCCCGAGTTCGCTAAGGTGGCCGCCGAAGAGGGTTTCCCGGAGATCGCCACGGCGTTCCGGATGATCGCCACGGTCGAAGCGGAGCATGAAAAGCGCTATCTGAAGCTGCTGAGCCGCCTGACGGACGGCAACTTCTTCAAGCGCGACGGCAAGATATGGTGGCAGTGCCGCAACTGCGGCTACGTGTGCGAGGCTTCGGAGGCTCCGCAGATGTGCCCTGCCTGCAAGCACCCCCAAGCCTACTTCGAGCCCAAGAAGGAGAACTATTGATCGGATTCCGTTCGGAGTCTCTCCTTGCAAGCGAACGGCCGCACCTTTTCGGGGTGCGGCTTTTTCGTCTTCGGACACGGTGGGCACACCGGATGTTTCCGCCGCCTCATGCCGCAGCCCGATTGCCCCGGCCGTATGAATCGTCTGATAAAAACGGTCGATGGAGTATCGGCGGCCGTTTTCGCGAGCGGGAGCGGGCAGGACGCCTATTCGTCAGCAGTCACGATTCCCTGCACAGCGAATGTCACGGGCTTGTCGGACGCACTGTGGCGCACGGCGATCTTCTTGAAGAAGGTTCCCGGCTGTTCGGCCGAGAAACGCACCGTAAAGAACACCTTCCCGCCGGGCTGTACGGGCTTGCGGTCGTATGTGACCTGCGTGCAGTCGCACGACGAGTAGGCCTCTACCACCACGACGGGCTTGTCCGAACCGTTCTTCGCTCCGACGCGCACCTCACGGCTCCCGCCGAGCGGGAGCTCGCCCAGATCGACCGTCCCGCCGTCGAACAGCAGCACCTCGTCGGCATCCGTTTCGCGGCTCTCCATATCGACCGTCTCCTCCAGCGCGGCGAGGTTGGCCGTGGCCAAAGCCCGAGACCCGTCCGCTGCGCCACGACAGGAGACGAGCGGCAACAACAGCAGCAAAATCCAATGTCTGTCGATCATGGCCGTCAGTTTTCGGGAACATATTCCCCGTCGTGGGCGAGCATATTCTCCAATGTCGATTCGAACAAATTCCACATCGCATCGCCATTGAGCGGATTACCGATCAGTACGATCCGGTTGTTGCGATCCAGCAAAAACGATTGAAACCGCGTGTCGGCTAAAATCGGATCGTTCCTTCGGATGAACTCATTCGTCCGGTCGATAAAAACCGGAAACGGAAACGCATGCTCTTTTAAAGACTTCACGACATTATCGTATTGTCCTCTGCCAGGAGCGAAAAGAAGGATGGGCGTAAACCGGCCGGTCGAATCCTGCGTGAACAGACTCTCTGTCATGGCAAGATGGTTGATTTGGCACGAGCTGCATCCCGTAGAATCATAATAGATGATTTGCTTGATCGCTCCAATATGCCCGTCGGTCAGCGTATCGACCGATCGTCCCTCGCAGTAAACCTCCAGATCGGCAGGGATGCAAATTTCAATCTGGCTTAAACGCTGCAATTCTTTACGAGCCCGCATGCGGGAGCATCCGACGAGCATAAGTAAGCAGCATGAAAATATGATATGACGCATCCTTTTTCTTAGTTAGTTTTTAATTTCAGACTTTTCCTAACTTTTGGAATGATAATGTCGAATTGCGAATATAAGCTGCCGACCATGGTTGTCTCGTAAATTTCGAGATTCGAACCGACAACTCTGGAAATATAACTGACTCGACTGTGTATATGGTTCTTTTTCCGATATTCTTGATTTTTGTCGATGAACAGCACAGTCTGCAATTTATTATCACAGACAAAGTGTTTCAATTCATCTAATAAACTGAGATTCTCACATTCGACGTAAAATATGAAATCGAATTCAGGATTTTCCTCAATCTGTTTTCGCAGAAGTGGTATGTCTATCATTCGAAAACAATGCATATTACTAAGCGTTACAATTTTGGGCCGAGAATTTTTAAGGAAAGAAGAAACAGATAAATTCAGAGTCGAGTCGAGAGAAATAACCTGTTTGCACTCAGGTAATTTTACGTAATTTTGATTCGAACATCCAAATTCAAAAGCCCCCAAACATATCAAGCATATTATTCTTTTAAATGACATAGTACAATAAAAGAATTATCGGTATTATGATTAAATTCCGGAACTAATTCCGGATAAACTTTCTTGAAGTCCAAGATAGGCTGTGCCTCAGAAAGTATAATCAATGCAGATTTCTGAGTCAAAGCTTTTGTCGTTGAATAAAACATAGACAAAACACCCCTGTGTTCCGATCTCAGCCATTTCCACTTATCCCGATGACAAATACCCAAACTGCTGAATGCAGCATCGCTATCATCTGCCATCTGAAAATCAACAGACAGAACCATATAGTCATCATTAACAAAGAATCGATCCATTATCGCAATATCCGATTGCATCAATTTTGTCGCAGCGGCTACTGGATCGTTGTTTTCAAAGTATGATCGGGGCACATTATAACGCCCAAAATCAAAAGATATAAATGTATGAACATTTCCGGTTGAGTCGATTTTAAAAATATCGCTACGTAAAGTTTCTCGAATAAGCAAATCCCCTTTATATGGAATAAAAACGGAACTTTCTTCGGTTAGGGGTATAATTTTCGATACAGGGAGATATTTTTCGATAATTTTACCCTTCATATCCATTTTTACAATTCGGGCCGGTATCTCTCCTGCATTCCCGACATAGCCCCAGTAACCATCTTGAACCTTCAATAAGTCTAACGGTGCATATTGAATAGGCTCCTTTTTTACAAAGGTTCCGTTTATATCAAAATAATATAAAGCCTTATTATGGCAGGAGTAAACAGCAACTAAAGAATCAAGTAATTGAACATGATCTATACCAATGTATTCGTTTCCGCTTCTGCCAAAAGCCTTAATCGAGCTGATATATTGACCTTGAGCGTTGAATATATCAATGCGTTTACGACGGATCGCATCTATGATATAAAATCTATTATTATCATATATTACATTACTCTCGGTATCTATAATCACATCTTCAGGACCTTCTAATGGGATAATTTCCAAAGACGAGAATAGTTCATCCGGAGATGTTTGACAAGATTTGTCATTCGGATTATATTTTACAATATTATAAGACGTATCCTCTTTTTTATTACACGCAACTGTAATCAACAATAGTGTAACAAATAATAAAATGTTTTTCATAAATATCATTGTACCAGTAAATAGCCCAAGCATACACTTGGGCTACTGCAAATTTAACAATCTACATAGCACGGGGCATTCAAACAACGAGTCGGAGAAACAGGTTTACAAGAACATGCCCATTCCATAGATCCTCCTGAACAATATCTGCTCATAGTAAGCCATTTAGAAGTGCTAGATTCCCCTGGATCCAATGATTCATCCTGTGCCAAAGCCTCGATATTGGCATTCAGCAGATCGAAAGGATCCGGCCGGTAGTTTGCCATATAGGCAGTCACAGCCGCGGCAGCCATCAATACGACGGCACCCGCAAAAATCAGTTTCTTTTTCATACATGAAAATTTTAGGTTAAAAAGATCGTAGTTTTTTCGAATTTTACAGTTTATGTGAAATAATCCGCAAAATTCACTCTAAAGTTATATTTTTTTGAAGAAAAGTACAAATATTTCGACAAAAAAAATCTTATATAAAACGAATACAACCCCATATTGTTTCTTACGGAAGTTGCACAAAAAAGACACCGGGTGATCCGGTGCCTTTGCTTTTCGGGTTGCAATCGGTCGAATCCTGCGTGAACGGGCTCAAGACGGTTGATTTTGGCCCGAAGTTATAGATATCAATTACATTAATCTAAATTAGTGTGGGCTATTATTGCTTCTTGTTTATCGTTTAATATGACGGTATATAGATCATGGTCATCAGGGGTAATAGCCATACATAAAAATTTCCGATCCGTTTCGTATATTTTAATTAAATCTCCCTTGCGATTGAATTTAAACAAATAGTTATTATCGTCTGCCGCTCTATTGGCTATTGTATTATTGTTAAAAGCAATATAGACATGATTATTCGTAGTATATATACTTTTAATACCCACTATATCCGATTGGTAAATCTGGAAATTACTCTTACTTACCCGCTGACGTATTTTATCAAAAATCTCTTTTCTATTAATAGTATAGTATTTGTATTGATATAGACTATCGCTTTTTATATCAAAGAATCGAATCTCGCCAGTAAAGGAAGAGGCTAATACTAATTTATCTTGGATTGTAGCTATATGGCTTTGCCCCAACCTATAACGCATTGAAGGATCAGAAATTGTCTTTATGAAATCTGCACAAGGATTATAAGACGCAATTTCATCTCCTTTACTGTTATAATGTTTCAAAAGGCCATCTTGGAAAAAACCGCCAACGAAATAACTAGAATCACGCGATAGATATATACCCCGATCTGTTCCAAAAGGAAGTTGTATATGTGCCGTGCAAAGTAAAGGATTTTCAGAAGAAAGGTCCAAAGAAAAATGTCTGAATACTGCTTTTTGGCGATCTAAAACGACCAAATTATTTTCAGAAAAACTCACGTCAATTGGACCGATCACTTCATTTGGACCTCGTCCTTCATGAAGTGTGCTGAATAATGAGTCTTTATTTGCTAAATTATAGACGGTAATAAATTTACCCTTAATAAAATCAGATATGAATAATAAACTATCTTTAATACACAATTTAGAAGGATTCCCCAACAGATAGTGCATGTCCATTTGTTGCAGGGTAATGTTTTGACATAATGCATTTTTGATTTTTATATCTTCAAAGGTGTTTTTATTTTCTTGGGTGCATGCACCCAAGAAAATAAAACAAACAAAAATAGTAACGCAAGGATTTTTCATGTTATTGTAAAGACCTTCATATAAGTTCATTTAATACACAGATAGGTCTTCTTTTAGGAGATCTATTGCAGCCAAGTATTGATATCCATTTTGCAAATTTCTTCAGACGAAATGAACCCGTATAAAAAACCTGCTTGGGTATCCAACGAAATACTCCGTATAGGATTTGCAGTCGTAAGAATTGTTTGTAAATCACCGGCCCAATCAAAAAGATGTATTTCTGTTAAACCTGTTTGATGATTTTGGTAGAGAGCCACTATTCGCTCATTGGTCGTTTCAACATCAATATAGTACATTGGCCGCGTCTCGGGAGCTTTAGATTCAATCTGCGTAAGGGAGAGAGGTTTCGAACATGTTGAAATGCTTTTACGATCACTCCCGTCCACATAACAGATATTTATCTGATCGAAATAAACCGGCAACATAACCATACGAGTGAGATCAGGACTTATGGCAATCGGGCCACCTGTAAGATTGGGTTCCTTATTAGACTGAATACTAAGTTTAAAACGCTGAATTTCTAGCCGTTTCTGAAAATCATAAATCCCTCCTGAAACATAAGTTCCCCGAATGATTTGGTACAACGCAAGCGTATCATTTATTCGATCAAAAGCAAATAGTTGTCCTGGAGAGCCAACGTTACCTGGAATATCAAGCTCGGTCAATGAAAGGCGACTATCGATACAAACCTTATCCTCGGTTATACTTTTCGTCAAATTAAGCCTTGCGGATTCCTGTTTACTGCCGGAATAAAACCAAAATCCACTCCCTTCATCATTACAAGTCCTTTGTCCGGGTGTGAGATAGTTATATTCATTCGGTCCCCGTCCTACTCGAACCAAGTTAGTAAGAGGAGTCATCGTACGCCGATCATATACAGCAAAACGATGTTCAGGATGCAACATCGTATAGAAAACATAGAATGAATCTACAACAAAGCCATGCACCGCCCCCGGCACATCACAAGGTATTATTTCACAAGGCAATGCTATACTTCGGGGACGCTCCACTCGGATGTATTTGCTATCAAAGATATTATCGGACCGACAAGAACTCGATAGTAAAACGACCAAAACGAATGTAAAAATTTTGCTGTTTTTTATTGGTAGCATATACCTGTCTGTGATTTTGTAGGCCAAGTTAAATTATACTCAAATCGACATTCGTTATTACCAGAACATACAAAAATTCCAGGACCTCCATAATTTGGATTATAGATACAATATATAAAATCTCTGCCTTCTCCTGGATCCAATGATTCATCCTGCGCCAAAGCCTCGATATTGGCATTCAGCAGATCGGAAGGTAGTTTGCCATATAGGCAGTCACAGCCGCGGCAGCCATCAATACGACGGCACCCGCAAAAATCAGTTTCTTTTTCATACATGAAAATTTTAGGTTAAAAAGGTTGTAGTTTTTCTCGAATTTTACAGTCGCTGTAAAGCAATCCGTAAAATTCGATCTAAAGTTATATATTTTCTGTTTGAAAATACAAATATTTCGACAAAAAATTCTTGCATAAAACACACTGCATGTATCAATGTAATTAAAAGACCTCTAAAATGCGGACAGATCCACATATATAATAAAAATATTTATAATCATCCTTTGTGGAAACTGCATAAAAAGACACCGGATTTTCCGGTATCTTTGTTTTTCGGTCCGAAGCCGCCATACGATCCGGCGGTCTGAATCCGCTGTCTGGGAAGGAAGTCCGGCCGATGCGCGTGCGAAACGTCCCGTCGTCCTGAAGTTACCGCGGACGGAGCCTTCGTACCGGGGGGGGGCACGTCCCCTTCCCTCTTCGGGGCGACAGCCTCTTCCGGTATGGCTGGACTGCCGCCGTATCCTGAGACCCGCGCGGAGCCGAATAATTCCGCCGCAGGGGCTGAAAATCCGGAAATTCGTCGTATCTTTGTCCGAATCGTTCCGGCGAGCCGTACGGTGGCGGCGGATCCGCCCTGCGCGGAACCAGCGGGAGGGGGCGTCCCGGGGCGGCGGAAAGAAAATACAAACGCAAACGATATATGGCAGACGAAAAAATCATCTTTTCGATGGTCGGCGTGAGCAAGACCTTCACCAACCAAAAACGGGTGTTGAACAACATCTACCTCTCTTTTTTCTACGGCGCGAAGATCGGCATCATCGGTCTGAACGGCTCGGGTAAATCGACGCTGATGAAGATCATCGCCGGCATCGACAAGAACTTCGAGGGCGAAGTGGTCTTCTCGCCGGGCTACACGGTGGGCTACCTCGAACAGGAGCCCAAGCTCGACGACGAGAAGACCGTCCGCGAGGTGGTCGAAGAGGGATGTGCCGCCACGGTGGCGCTGCTCAAGGAGTACGAGGAGATCAACACGAAGCTCTGCGAGCCGATGTCGGACGACGAGATGGCACGGCTCATCGAACGTCAGGGCGAGCTGTACGAAAAGATCGACCACTGCAACGGCTGGGAGCTGGACAGCGTGCTCGAACGCGCGATGGACGCGCTGCGCTGCCCCGACCCGGACCGGCCCGTCAAGCACCTCTCGGGCGGCGAGCGCCGCCGCGTGGCCTTGTGCCGCCTGCTGTTGCAGCAGCCCGACGTGCTGCTTCTGGACGAGCCGACGAACCACCTCGACGCCGAGTCGATCGACTGGCTCGAGCAGCACCTCCAGCAGTACAAGGGCACGGTGATCGCCGTGACGCACGACCGCTACTTCCTGGACAACGTGGCGGGCTGGATTCTCGAGCTGGACCGCGGCGAGGGCATTCCCTGGAAGGGCAACTACTCGGGATGGCTCGACCAGAAGACCAAGCGCATGGCCATGGAGGAGAAGCAGGAGTCGAAGCGCCGCAAGACGCTCGAACGCGAGCTGGAGTGGGTGCGCATGTCCCCGTCGGGACGCCATGCCAAATCGAAGGCGCGTCTTTCGGCCTATGACAAACTGATGAACGAGGATACGAAACAGAAGGAGGAAAAGCTCGAAATCTTCATTCCGAACGGTCCGCGTCTGGGCGACGTGGTGATCGAGGCGCACGACGTCTCGAAGGCTTTCGGCGACCGCGTGCTGTACGAGCACCTCGAATTTTCGCTGCCGCCCGCCGGCATCGTGGGCGTGATCGGTCCCAACGGGACGGGCAAAACCACCCTTTTCCGGATGATCATGGGGCTGGACACTCCGACGAGCGGTTCGTTCCGCGTGGGGCCCACCGTCAAGCTGGCCTACGTGGACCAGCAGCATAAGTCGATCGACCCCGAAAAGAGCGTTTTCGAGGTGATTTCGGGCGGCGCGGACCTCATCACGCTGGGCAACCGGCAGGTGAACGCCCGGGCCTACGTGGCGCGGTTCAACTTTTCGGGCGCCGATCAGGAGAAGAAGTGCGGAATGCTCTCGGGCGGCGAACGCAACCGGCTGCATCTGGCCCTCGCGCTCAAGGAGGAGGGTAACGTGCTGCTTCTGGACGAGCCGACGAACGACATCGACGTCAATACGCTCCGCGCGCTGGAGGAGGGCCTGGAGAACTTCGCGGGTTGCGCCGTGGTGATCTCCCACGACCGCTGGTTCCTCGACCGCATCGCCACGCACATCCTTTCGTTCGAAGGCGACTCGAAGGTGGTCTTCTACGAAGGCTCCTACTCGGAGTACGAGGCGTGGAAGAAGGCGCAGGGCGGCGACACGGAACCCCATCGGGTGCGTTACAAAAAATTGATGGCTTGATAAAATGCGTATTGCAGCCTTTTTCCTGCTCGTCTTGGGGCTTTCCTCATGCGGAATGCCGGCAAACCGTCCGGTCGATGCGTTTGTCTGGGACAAACTCTGCGCCCACGAAGATCCGGACCATGTGGAACCGGTCGGGAAGTGCGATCTCGACGAATTTCTCGTCGAGATGGAGCGGTTTCCCTGGCATGAGCAGGCGCGCGAGGCTCTGAAGTTCAGGAAAAACTCCCCCACCCTTTCGGTGACGGATTTGAAGACCGACCGTTCGTTTTTCATTTCATCCGCTGTGGACGACAAAGACCGGTTGGGATATTTCGTCGGATATATCTATCCCGGGGAGCAGGGAACGCGAGCACGGCGCTACGTGAGCATGTATGAGGTCGAACAAATGGAAGCGATCCGCGAAACAGTCGTCCTGTTCTTCCGCCGTGACGAGGCCGCATTGAAGCGCCTGCTCGGGGAACAGCCCAAATACATGGACACACGGGATAACACGGGTTGGGAAAAATACCTGAAAATGAAACGAAAATTTATGTAATATGGCACAACAGAAACCTTCGATACCCAAAGGCACGCGCGACTTCTCCCCCGCGGAGATGATGCGCCGCAACTACATTTTCGACACGATCCGGCAGGTGTTCCGCACCTACGGTTTCGCACCGCTCGAAACCCCCGCGATGGAGAACCTCTCGACGTTGCTGGGCAAGTACGGCGACGAGGGCGACAAGCTCCTGTTCCGGATTCTCAACTCGGGCGACTACGCCGCGGGCCTTTCGGACGGGGAGCTGCGCAGCGCCTCGCACATCAGCGAGAAGGGGCTGCGCTACGATCTGACCGTCCCCTTCGCGCGCTACGTCGTGCAGCATCAGGGCGAACTGACCTTCCCTTTCAAGCGTTACCAGATGCAGCCCGTGTGGCGTGCCGACCGTCCGCAAAAGGGGCGTTACCGCGAATTCTACCAGTGCGACGTGGACGTGATCGGCACGCGCTCGCTGCTGTGCGAGGTGGAGCTGGTGGAGATCGTCGAGCGGGTCTTCGCGGCGCTGGGCATCCGCGTCGCGCTGAAGATGAACAACCGCAAGATCCTCTACGGCATAGCCGAAGCCATCGGCCATGCAGACAAGATGACGGACATCACCGTGGCCATCGACAAGCTCGAGAAGATCGGGCTGGAGAACGTGCGGGCCGAACTGCTCGGACGGGGACTTTCGCCCGAGGCGGTGGACCAGCTTCAACCGATTCTCGAGCTGAGCGGAGACAACGATTCGAAACTCGCGCAGTTGCGCGACGTGCTGGCCTGCTCCGAAACGGGTCTGAAAGGCATCGAGGAAATGCGGACCGTCTTCGACTGCGTGGCCCGGCTGGGGCTCGCGATGCCCGTCGAGCTGGACCTCTCGCTGGCACGCGGACTGAACTACTATACCGGGGCGATCTTCGAGGTCAAGGCCCTCGACTTCGCCATCGGCTCGATTTCGGGCGGCGGCCGTTACGACGATCTCACGGGCATCTTCGGAATGCCCGACGTGTCGGGCGTCGGCATCTCGTTCGGCGCGGACCGCATCTACGACGTGATGACGGGCCTCGGCCTCTTCCCCGCCGAACTGAACTGCTCGACGCGCGTGCTGTTCACGAATCTCGGCGAGGCGGAGCAGGCCGCCGTACTGCCGCTGTTGCGCTCCGTGCGCGATGCGGGCGTTCCGGCCGAGATCTACCCCGATCAGGCCAGGATGAAGAAACAGATGGAGTACGCCAACCGCCGCGGCATTCCGCTGGTGGCCATCGTCGGCTCGGAAGAGCTGGCCGCAGGCGTCGTCACGCTCAAGGACATGCGGACGGGCGACCAGCGGCAGGTCCCCTTCGCCGAGGTGGCCGGCGCCGTGAAATAGGCGGCCGCGCCGCCGGACAAAAAACTGACCGAGATGCACAAACCGTTATCGGCTCTGCTCGCCCTGCTCTGTGCGCTGCCTCTGGCGGCGCAGGACCGGGCGGACGTGGAGCAGTTGCAGAAATTCGCCCGGGTGTACCGCTACCTGACGGAGCTCTACGTGGACGACGAGGACATGGCTCCCGTCGTCGAGGGGGCCATTGCGGGCATGCTCGAACGGCTCGACCCCCATTCGGCCTACCTCACGGCCGAGGAGATGCGGAGCGTGCGCGAGAGCATCGACGGGGAGTTCAGCGGAATCGGCGTGGAGTTCAACGTGCTGCGCGACACGATCATCGTGGTGAACACCGTCGCCGGAGGCCCTGCCGAACGCGCCGGAATGCGGGCCAACGACCGCATCGTGCGTATCGACACGACGGAGGCCGTGGGCTTCACGCGCGCCGACGTGCCGAAGCACCTGCGCGGCAAGACCGGCACGAAGGTCGCGCTGGAGGTCGTGCGCCACGGCGTTCCGGAGCGGCTGCGCTTCACGCTCGTGCGCGACAGGATTCCGCTCAACACGGTCGATGCGGCCTATCGGGTCTCGGACAGCGTGGGCTACATCAAGGTGAACCGCTTCGGACAGACCACGATGGCCGAATTCGGGGAGGCGTACCGCAAACTGGGGCGGCCCGGGGCGCTGATCCTCGATTTGCAGGGCAACGGCGGCGGACTGCTCGACCAGGCGATCGGCATGGCGGGCTTTTTCCTGCCGCGCGGCGCCGTGGTCGTCTCCACCGAGGGACGCGCCGTGCCGCCCACGGATTTCGAGACTCAAAGCCCGGGCGAGGACACCGCAGGACGGCTGGTCGTGCTGATCGACGAAGCGTCGGCCTCGGCGTCGGAGATCGTCGCCGGCGCCGTACAGGACTGGGACCGGGGCATTGTCGTGGGACGGCCGAGCTTCGGCAAGGGGCTCGTGCAGCGGCAGATCGGACTGCCCGACGGTTCGGCCGTGCGGCTCACCGTGGCCCGCTACCACACCCCTTCGGGACGCGTCATCCAGCGCCCCTACGAGAAGGGCAATCGCCGCGAATACTACCTCGACCATCTGCGCCGTTACGACGACCGGACGCGCGATTCGCTCGATGCCGGAGCTCCGGCCTACCGCACGCTGCGCACCGGGCGCACGGTCTATGGCGGCGGAGGCATCCGCCCCGACGTCGTCGTGGCGCCCGACACGGCGGGCTATTCGGATTACTACGCGCGGCTGATCCGTCAGGGCGTCGTGGCCGACTTCGTGAACGACTGGCTCGACCGTGCGCGCGACAGCCTTTCGCGGCGTTACGCCGATTTCGAAGCCTTCGACGCGGGATTCGTCCCTTCGGACAGTCTGCTCGGCCGCCTCACGGCCGAAGGCGAGCGGCGCGGCGTGGCGTTCGATACGGCCGGATTCGCCGCCTCGGCGCCCGTCGTGCGCATCCAGCTCAAGGCGCTGGCCGCCCAGCGGATGTTCGGTCCGGCAGCCTATTTCCGGGTCGTAAATCCCTCGCTCAATGCGGCGTATATCCGTGCGACGGAGATTCTCGCCGACTGGCGGCGGCGGGGCGAACCGCTTCTCGAAGGGAAAAATTAGGCGGAAGTTTTTGGCGATCCGGATTCTTTTGCGTATATTCGTATACCTAAAGACCAGAATCGTATAGTTCCGGATTAACCTAAAAGCTACCGTTCATGTCTCTTTCACCCATACGCCGCGGAAGCGAGGAGCACGACGATCCCGTTTTATCGAAAGCCGTCAAGGCCGGCCGACGCACCTATTTCTTCGATGTCCGGGCCACGCGCAGCGACGACTATTTCCTGACCATCACCGAGAGCCGCAAAATGACCGACGCCAGAGGCGAGGTTACCTTCGACCGGCATAAAATCTTTCTTTATAAGGAAGATTTCGACAAATTCGTGTCGGAACTCGCCGAAACGATCGCGTTCATCCGCTCTCGGACGCCCGCAGCAGCAGAGAACGAAAAGTAAGGAGCCGCGCGCCGGTTCCGGACACTCCCTGTCGTACGGGCGGGGCGATCTGCCGAAACCGGCGCGCGCGAATATCTCGGGAGTCCCGGACTCCGGATCGCGGGGCTGTTTCGTGTTTCCGGCAGCCCGGCGCGACGACCGGAAACGCCGCATAAAATCTTTCCCGGATTTGTTTCTGCGCGATGCTTGCACTATCTTTGTCTCCGGATAAACGGACCGGACGACCGTAGCGTCGTATCCGCCGCTACGCACCGTTCGTGCGGCCGCGGCGGGAGCGGAGTGACGTTTGTCCGCATTGCACACGGGCGTTTCCGCACGGACCGGTGCGGCCCCGCAGCCGGGGACGTGTCCCGGACGGGCGGAAACCGAAACACGGAATTATGAAATTCACCAAATCTGTCGTTCTGGCGCTCAAGGGATGCGCCATGGGTATGGCCGATGTCGTTCCGGGCGTCTCGGGCGGCACGATCGCCTTCATTTCGGGAATCTACGAGGAACTGATCGACTCGATCCGCAGCGTCGATGCCACGGCCCTGCGGCTGCTGGCGCACCTGCGGCTGGGCGAGTTGTGGCGGCACGTGAACGGCCGTTTCCTGCTGCCCGTACTGACGGGCATCGCCATCGCCGTCTTCTCGCTGGCGCGGCTGATGACCTACCTGCTCGAACACCACCCGATCGAAATCTGGTCGTTCTTCTTCGGTTTGATCGTCGCCTCGGCACTGCTGGTTTCCAAACAGATCGGCCGTTGGGACTGGCGCACGGCCGCGGCGCTGGCCGTGGGGGCCGCCGCCGCATGGTGGATCACCGTCGCCACGCCGACCGAAACGCCGAACGACTGGTGGTTCGTCATGCTGTCGGGGGCCGTCGCCATCTGCGCCATGATCCTGCCCGGCATCTCCGGGGCCTTCATCCTGTTGCTGCTGGGGAAGTACCAGTATATCATGCAGGCCGTCGGCGACCTGAACATTCCCGTCATCGCTATTTTCGCCGTCGGCGCCGCCGCCGGCATCATCTCCTTCTCGCACCTGCTGTCGTGGCTGCTCAAACGCTGGCACGACGTCACGGTGGCGGTACTGATGGGCTTCATGGTCGGCTCGCTCAACAAGGTGTGGCCGTGGAAGGAGACCGTCGAGACCTACACCGACAGCCACGGGGTCCTGCAGCCGCTCGTGGAACGAAACATCGCTCCGGGGCATTTCGAGGCGCTGTACGACAAACCGTCGCTGCTCGCGGAAGCCGTGCTGCTTTGCGCGGCGGGATTCCTCGCCATCTACGGCATCGAGTTGCTGGCACGTATCGTGCTCAAAAAACGGGAAGAGTAGCCATGCGCCGGTTCGGATTGATCGGCCGGCCGCTCGGGCATTCGGCATCGGCGAAGTACTTCACGGAAAAATTCCGCAAAGAAGGATTATCGGACTGCGAATATGCGCTTTACGAACTTCCGTCCGTCGAAGAGCTGCCATCTTTGCTGGCTGCGATGCCGGAGTTGTGCGGACTGAACGTCACGATCCCCTACAAACGCAGTGTCATGCATCTGCTGGACCGCATCGCTCCCGAGGCGCAGGCCATCGGCGCGGTGAACTGCATCCGCCGCCTGCGGGACGGATCGCTGGAGGGCCACAATACCGACATCGCCGGACTGCGCGCCGCACTCGACCGCCTGCTGGGCGGGGCCGAACCTGCGCAGGCGCTGGTGCTCGGCACGGGGGGCGCCTCGCAGGCCGTGCAATACGCACTGGCCGAACGCGGGATTCCTTTCGCACTGGTGTCGCGCGACGCGGCGAAAGGCAACTACACTTACGACAACCTGCCGTGCGAAGCGGTCTCCGAGAGCCGCCTCATCGTCAATGCGTCGCCCGTGGGGACCTACCCCGCCGTCGGGGAAGCGCCGCGAATCCCCTATGCCTATATCACGCCGGAGCATTTTCTGCTCGACCTGGTTTACAACCCGCCGCTGACTCGTTTTCTCGACTGCGGTCTCCGGCGAGGGGCGCGCGTGCTGAACGGCAAGACGATGTTCCGCGGGCAGGCCGAGGCGTCGTGGAGAATATGGAATACCTGAAGCGCGACATGAACCAAAAGCTGTAAACGGATGAAAAAGTATTTACTGCTGCCTATTATCTCGGCGGCGTTCTGCACCTTTGCGGCCTTCGGGCAGGAGCAGCCCGAAGCACCCCGCTTCAACGGGGCCGACGTACAGTATTTCATGCGCCGGCTCATCGGCGAGTTCGGAAAGGTCGTACGGGAGAGGAACGTGCCCGCCGAAACGCTTTCGCCGAAAGTCGGCGTAGCGTTCGTGGTCCGTGCCGACGGCAGCATCGACGAGTGGCGTTTCCGCGACAGCACGTCGGAGGGACGCGACCGCTGCGACCTTGCCCCCGCTTCGGAGGCCACCCGCGCAACGCTGACCGAAGCCTTTTCGCGCCTCGGAGGCTGGACCCCCGCCACCTATGCGGACGGACGCACGACGGATTACACCCTGCGGCTGACGCTCCGGATTCCCGTCGAAAAATACCTCCGCGAGCAGGACCCCGATCCGCTGCTCTTCCTGGGCGAGGATCCGGGCAAGAGTTTCACGGAGTGGATGCGGGAGCGCGTCCGCTACGACGAACGTTTCGCACGGGTCGGCGGTATCGTGTGCGTGAAGTTCTACATCGAGCCGGACGGTCGTATCACGATCGGTGAAACGCTCGAGACGCCCGATCCGAAACTGTCGAAGGAGGTAATCCGTGTAATCCGCGGCAGCAAAGGCAAATGGACGCCCCGCAAGGTAGATGGCGTACCTCAGCGGACCGCTTACGAATACCGCTGCAACTACGTGAACGAAAGCTACTGACGCCTCCGGGGCAGACCGCTCGCGGACGAAGACGAATACGAACCGCCCCTGCCGCAACGGATTGCGCAGGGGCGGATTCTTTCGCATGCGGGGCGTCGCGGCCGTACGCCTACCGGTGGTGCAGCATGGCCCGGGCCTTTTCGTAGTCCTCTTCGCGGACGACGACCTGCGCGGGCATCGTGCCGATGGGATAGATGGCCGACATGTATTCGTTGCGGATCGTCGCCCAGATTCCGGCACTGTCGAGCATCGACTTGGCGATTTCGGCTTCCGTGATGGTGTTGTACTCCGCCAGTACAATCATGGTCTCGTCTTGCATAGTTTTTCGTTTTTCGTTGGATATTTAAAGTTAAGCATTTTGTTGATAAAATGCAAGACCCCTGCCACTAATTCTCCGGAAATAATCGCTATCTTTGTCCGTGCGTATCCGGCCGCGGCGGCCGACGGTCCGCGGAACCCGAACGGCGCGGAGAAGATGCACGCCGCGCCGGAGCGAAAACAACGTTACGACAATGCCCCAATTCGTTCACCTTCACGTACATTCCCAATATTCGATCCTCGACGGACAGGCCAGTATCCAGCGTCTGGTGGACAAGGCCATGGCCGACGGACAGCCCGGCATCGCCATCACGGACCACGGCGACATGTTCGGCATCAAGGAGTTCTACAACTATGTCAAGAAGGTCAAGGGCAAGCTCAAGGACAAGGCCGCCGACTGCGAGAAAAGACTCGAGGAGCTGCGCGGCGGAGAAGCCGGGGCGGCGGAGATCGCCGACTGCGAGAAGCAGCTCGCAGAGCTGAAGCGCAAGCTCGCTTTCAAACCCATCATCGGCTGCGAGGTCTACGTGGCGCGCCGCAGACTGCACGACAAGGAGGGCAAGCCCGACCAGAGCGGCTACCACCTCATCCTGCTGGCCAAGAACCTGAAGGGTTACCACAACCTCATCAAGATCGTCTCGAAGGCGTGGACCGAGGGCTTCTACATGCGCCCGCGTACGGACCGCGTGGAGATCGAGAAGTACCACGAGGGACTGATCTGCTGCTCGGCCTGTCTGGCGGGCGAAGTCCCGCGCGCGATCACGGCCGACGACATGGAGAAGGCCGAGGAGTCGATCCTCTGGCACAAGCGGGTCTTCGGCGACGACTACTATCTGGAGCTCCAGCTCCACAAGGCGACCGTCGAGCGGGCCAACCACGAGGCCTACCCCATGCAGCTCAAGGTGAACAGACACCTGCGCGAACTGGCCGCCAGACACGGGATACGCACGGTCTGCACGAACGACGTGCACTTCGTGGACGAAGACAACGCCGAGGCGCACGACCGCCTGATCTGCCTCTCGACGGGCAAGGACCTCGACGATCCCAAACGGATGCTCTATTCGAAGCAGGAATGGCTCAAGACGACGGCCGAAATGGCCGCGATCTTCGGCGAGACGGACCCCGAGGCGATGGCCACGACGGTCGATATATGCAACCAGGTGGAGTGCTACTCCATCGACCATGCGCCGATCATGCCGACGTTCGCCATTCCGGCCGACTTCGGCACGGAGGAGGAATACCGCGCCCGCCTGACGGAGCAGGACCTCTTCGACGAGTTCACGCGCGACGAGCACGGACAGGTGGTCATGTCCGAAGAGGAGGGGCGCAAGAAGATCGAGAAGCTGGGCGGATACGACAAGCTCTACCGCATCAAGCTCGAGGCCGACTACCTGGCCAAACTCACGATGGAGGGGGCGCACCGGCGCTACGGCGAGCATCTGACCGAGGAGCAGGAGGAGCGGCTGCGCTTCGAGCTGCACATCATGAAGACGATGGGTTTCCCGGGCTACTTCCTCATCGTGCAGGATTTCATCCGCGCGGCGCGCGAGGAACTGGACGTCTCGGTGGGTCCGGGACGAGGCTCGGCGGCCGGATCGGCCGTGGCCTACTGTCTCGGCATCACGCAGATCGACCCCATCGCCTACGACCTGCTGTTCGAGCGCTTCCTCAATCCGGACCGTATCTCGCTGCCCGATATCGACGTCGATTTCGACGACGACGGCCGCGGCCGCGTGCTGAACTGGGTGACGCAGAAATACGGCAAGGAGAAGGTGGCGCACATCATCACCTACGGCACGATGGCCACCAAGCTGGCCATCAAGGACGTGGCGCGCGTGCAGAAACTCATGCTCTCGGAGTCGGACCGGCTGTGCAAGCTCGTCCCCGACAAGATTCCGGACAAGAAGCTCAACCTCCAGAACGCAATCGACTACGTACCCGAGCTCAAGGCGGCCGAACAGTCGGACAACCCCGTGCTGCGCGACACGATACGCTATGCCAAGATGCTCGAGGGCAACGTCCGCAATACGGGCGTTCACGCCTGCGGCACGATCATCTGCCGCGACGACATCACCGACTGGGTCCCCGTCTCGACGGCCGACGACAAGGAGACCGGCGAGAAGATGCTCGTCACGCAGTACGAAGGCTCGGTGATCGAGGACACGGGTCTCATCAAGATGGACTTTCTCGGACTGAAGACCCTCTCGATCATCAAGGATGCCGTGGAGAACATCCGCCAGACGAAAGGCGTCAAAATAGACATCGACGACTTCTCGATCATCGACGATCCGGCGACCTACCGCCTTTACGGCGAGGGCCGTACGGTCGGGACGTTCCAGTTCGAGTCCGCAGGCATGCAGAAATACCTGCGCGAGCTGCAACCCTCGACCTTCGAGGACCTGATCGCCATGAACGCCCTCTACCGTCCGGGGCCGATGGACTACATCCCCGACTTCATCGCCCGCAAGCACGGCCGCAGTCCGATCGTGTACGACATCCCGATCATGGAGAAGTACCTGAAGGACACCTACGGAGTGACGGTCTACCAGGAGCAGGTCATGCTGCTGTCGCGCCTGCTGGCCAACTTCACCCGCGGCGAGTCTGACACGCTGCGAAAGGCTATGGGCAAGAAGCTCAAGGACAAGCTCGACGCACTGAAACCCAAGTTCATCGCCGGAGGGCAGAAGAACGGCCACGACCCGAAGGTGCTCGAAAAGATCTGGGCCGACTGGGAGAAGTTCGCCTCCTATGCCTTCAACAAGTCGCACGCCACGTGTTACTCGTGGGTGGCGTTCCAGACCGCCTACCTCAAGGCCAACTACCCTTCGGAGTACATGGCCGCGGTGCTGAGCCGGAACCTGACGAACATCGAGCAACTGACGCTCTACATGAACGAGTGCAAGCGCATGGGCATCAGCGTGCTGGGGCCCGATATCAACGAGTCGATGCGCACCTTCTCGTCCAATGCCGCGGGCGACGTGCGCTTCGGTCTCGCAGCCGTGAAGGGCGTAGGAGAAGCGGCCGTGGAGAGCATCATCGCCGAACGGAAGGCCAACGGGCGGTTCAAGGACGTCTATGACTTCATCGAACGCGTGAACTACTCGCTCGTGAACCGCAAATGCCTGGAGAACCTAGCCTACGCCGGGGCGTTCGATTCGATCGCCGACTTCCCGCGCAACAAGTTCTTCGGAGCCGATGCGCGCGATTCGAGCGGCGTCACCTTCATCGAACAGCTCATGCGCTACGGACAGCGTTACCAGACCGAGCAGAACAATGCCCAGCAGAGCCTGTTCGGCGGCGGCGAGCACGTGGACATCCAGCGTCCCGTGACTCCGGCCTGTCCGGACTGGAGCCAGCTCGAGAAACTCTCGAAAGAGCGCGAAATGGTGGGGCTCTATCTCTCGGCGCACCCGCTCGACGACTACAAGATCATCATCGACCACATGTGCAAGACGCAACTCTCGGAGCTGGAGAATCTCGACCCGCTCAAGGGACAGGAGATCGCCGTGGCGGGTATGGTCGTCAGCGTGCAGAACCTGATGACCAAGACCGGCAAGCCGTGGGGCAAGTTCAAGCTGGAGGACTACAACGGAGCGCACGAGTTCGCGCTTTTCGGCAAGGACTACGAGAATTTCCGCAAGTACCTCTTCGCCGACTATTTCCTCTTCATCCGCGGGAAGGTGCAGCCCAAGCCCTACAACGATCAGGAGCTGGAGTTCAAGATCGTCGGCATGACGCAGCTCTCCGAGATGCGCGACTCGATCAAGGAAATGGTCGTGCAGTTGCCCGTGAGCGACGTGACCGAGGCGCTCATCCGCGGTTTCTCGGAGTGCGTGCGGCAGTCGAAGGGCGACACGCTGCTGCGCGTGAACGTCTTCGACCGCGAAGCGCGCGTGGCGCTCAACCTCTTTTCGAAGAGCCACAAGGTGAGCCTCTCGCAGCCGCTGGTCGGATACCTGGAAGAGAACGAGATCAAATATTCAATCGCATAAACTTAAATTTCAATTCACAACAACTATGGCATTGGCTATCAACAAGGAGAACTTTGAGCAACTGCTCGCTTCAGGGCAGCCCGTCGTAATTGATTTCTGGGCCGAATGGTGCGGACCCTGCCGCACGATGTCGCCGATCGTGGACGAGCTGGCGGCCGAATACGAAGGACGCGTCGTCATCGGCAAATGCGACGTCGAGGAGAACGACGAGATCACGATGAAATACGGCGTGCGGAACATTCCGACGATCGTATTTCTCAAAGGCGGGGAGCAGGTGGACAAGCAGGTCGGCGCCTGTTCGAAGGACGCGCTGAAGGCGAAGATCGAAAAACTGCTCTGAGCCGTGCTCCGCAGCGTCGATTTCCACGGGCTCCGTGCCGTGGAGTTCTCCAAAGGCGACTATACGGCGCTGGTGATCCCCGAAATCGGGGCCAACCTCGTGCGGCTGTGCCACACGGGGCTGGGTGCGGAGATTCTGCGCACGCCCGCGGCCGACGAGATCGAGACCTTCCGGCGCCGTCCGCAGGTTTTCGGAATGCCGCTGCTCTTCCCGCCCAACCGTATCGCCGACGGACGTTACGAGTTCGACGGGCGGATGTACCGCTTCCCCATCACGATCGAGAAGGAGCACAACTACCACCACGGCATCCTCAAAAGCCAGCCGTTCGCCGTATCGAAGGCATGGGAGACCGACGAGGAGACGCTCGTGGAATGCCGCTACTACTCGAACGCCGGGAACGACGCCGTGTTCCGCGACTTCCCGCACGAGTTCAAGTGCAAGCTGATCTACCGCCTCACGCCCCGCGGCATGGAGGTCGAGGCGATGTTCGCCAACCGCAGCCGGCTGCCGATGCCCGTCGGCGCGGGTTTTCATACGCCGATGCGGATCCCCTTCGCCGGAGGCGCGGCGGAGGATTACGTGATGCGCGCGGCCGTCGGCGAGGAGATCGAGCTGGATGCCCGCAAGCTCCCGACGGGCCGCAGACTGCCGCTCTCGGAGCGCTTCGCCAGGCTGCGCGGCGAGGGGCTGCAAGTGACCGGATGCGAACCGATCGAGGCGGCCTTCACGGTGCGCGGGATCGAGGTGGACGGACGGGAGTTCCGCGGGGCGCTGGTCGAGAACCGGCGCTCGGGCGCAAGGACTTTCTTCGAGGCGGACGGACAGACCACGAGCTGGACGCTCTGGAACAACGGCGGCGAGGTCCCCTACTGCTGCCCCGAACCGCAGTCGTGGACGACGAACGCCCCGAATGCCGCGGATCCCGCGGCCGAAGGGTTCCGTTCCGTGGCGCCGGGCGACAAGTGGAGCATGCGCTTCCGGCTCTACGCGCAATGACGCGGCTCCGGAAACCGGAGGGCAGGCGCGACCTCCGCACGACCGAATCGGAAAACCCCTCGCACTCGTCGAGGGGTTTTCGTTTTACAGACACGGAAAAAACATGAAATACGAATCGTTGAAGGGCCACGGCGCCATGCTCGGGGCCAACGCCATGTGGGGACTGATGTCCCCGGTGGCCAAAGCGGTCATGGCGGGCGGCGTCGTGACGCCGCTCGTCGTCACCGACCTGCGCGTGGCCGGGGCGATGCTCCTCTTCTGGACGGCCTCGCTCTTCCGCAGGCCGGAACACGTGCCGCCGGCGGACATGATGAAGCTCTTCGGGGCTTCGCTGCTGGCGATCGTCTTCAACCAGGGATGCTTCATCTTCGGCGTGGGGATGACCTCGCCCGTGGACGCCTCGATCATCACGACGAGCATGCCGCTCGTGGCGATGATCCTGGCCGCCGTCCTTCTCAAGGAGCCGGTCACCGGCAAGAAACTGCTCGGTATCGCGGCGGGCGCGACGGGTGCGCTGCTGCTCATCCTGGGCAGCAGCGGCGCGGAAGCGGCCGGGGCCGCGGGCGGCAAATCCGTCTGGGGCGACCTGCTGGTGTTGCTGGCGCAGTGCAGCTATGCGCTCTATATCGTGCTGTTCAAGAACTTCGTCGGCCGCTACTCGCCGGTGACGATCATGAAGTGGATGTTCACCTACTCGTTCGTCTGCCTGCTGCCTTTCTCCTACAACGACCTGATCGCTACGGAGTGGACGGCGCTGGAGCGGAACGCGCTGCTGTCGCTGGGCTATATCGTCGTCGGCAGCACGTTCCTGAGCTATATCCTCGTCATCGTAGGCCAGAAACTGTTGCGCCCGACCGTGGCCGGCATGTATAACTACGTGCAGCCGCTCGTGGCCAGCATCGTGGCGGTCTGCTGGGGTATAGACAGCTTCAACCTGTCGAAAATCCTCTCGGTCGTGCTGATCTTCGGCGGCGTCTATCTGGTGACGATGAGCCGCAGCCGGGCCGACGAGGAACGCACCGCAGCCGCGGGAGGCGGCGCGAAGAAGGCATGAAGGAAAAGCACGCGCGGAAGATGAAAAATCCCGGTACGGCATGTTGCCGTACCGGGATTTTCGTCCGTTGCGGATACGGATCAGCGCTTCTGTCCGAACCGCTCGTAGAAGACCGTCTCTTCGAGCGGCTTGCGCAGCGTCGCATGACGGTCGGGCGAGGCGGGGGCGTCGGCCCCGTAACCGATGAGCAGGATGTTCACCGGCTCGACCGTATCGGGCAATCCGAACTCCTCGCGCACGGCTTCGGGCTTGAACATGCAGATCCACAACGTGTCGAGTCCGAGCGATGCGGCGGCGAGCATCATGTGGTCGGTGACGATCGAGGCGTCGATGTCGCCGATACGCTTGCCGTCGTACTTGCGGGTCCACACCTCGGCGGTGTCGGCGCAGACGACGACGGCCGCCGGAGCCCCGAAGTCGCGCGTACAGCGTGCGAGGCGCTCCATTCCCTCCGGCGATTCGACGACGATGAGCCGCTGAGGCTGCCGGTTGGCGCCCGTGGGGGCCACGCGCCCCGCTTCGAGAACGGCGGCGAGTTTTTCGGGTTCGACCTTCCGGTCGAGGTACTTGCGGCAGGCATACCGCTTTTTGGCCAATGCGAGAAAATCCATATCTTCTTCGGTTTTCGGGTGTCACCCCTCCGTTCCGGCGGGAGCGGAGCCGTCGCGCGGATTTCGCTCCGCGGCACGCTCCGCAGGCGAAGATACGAAAAAATACGCACCCGGCAAAACGGCGCCCGGCGGTGAATGGCAGACGGGACTGACAAAGTGGCAGACGACAGGAGCTGGCACACCGTTTGTTGGAGCAGTGAAGCGGAAAATAACTGAAAACAACACGATACGATTATGAAAAACGGAAAAATCGGAGTCACCACGGAGAATATCTTCCCCGTGATCAAGAAATTCCTCTATTCGGACCACGAAATCTTCCTGCGCGAGCTGATCTCGAACGCCGTGGATGCGACGCAGAAGCTCAAAACCCTCTCGTCGATGGGCGAAGCAAAGGGCGAGCTGGGCGACCTCGCGATCCGCGTCGCGGCGGACAAGGAGCGGAAGACGCTGACCGTGACGGACCGCGGCGTGGGCATGACGGCCGAGGAGGTGGACCGCTACATCAACCAGATCGCCTTCTCGGGGGCCGAGGAGTTCATGGCCAAATACAAGGACCAGGCGATCATCGGCCACTTCGGACTGGGCTTCTACTCGGCGTTCATGGTCTCGGACAAGGTGGAGATCGTGACCCGCTCGTGGAAGGAGGGCGCCCGGACCGTACGCTGGAGCTGCACCGGAACGCCCGAATTCGAGATGGAAGAGACCGACGAGGAGCACGACCGCGGCACGACGATCACGCTGCACCTCGCCGAAGATGCGCTCGAATACGCCGAGGACTCGAAAATCGAGGGGCTGCTCAGAAAATACTGCCGCTTCCTGCCCGTGCCGATCGTCTTCGGCAAGGTCAAGGAGTGGAAGGACGGCAAGTACGTGGATACGGACAAGGACAACGTCATCAACGACGTGGATCCGCTGTGGACGCGCAAGCCGACCGAAATCACCGAGGAGCAGTACAAGGAGTTCTACCGCGAGCTCTACCCGATGAGCGACGAACCGCTGTTCTCGATCCACCTGAACATCGACTATCCGTTCCACCTGACGGGCATACTCTACTTCCCGAAGATCCACAACAACTTCGAAATCCAGAAGAACAAGATCCAGCTCTACTCGAACCAGGTGTTCGTGACGGATCAGGTCGAAGGCATCGTACCGGAGTACCTGACGTTGCTGCACGGCGTGATCGACTCGCCGGACATTCCGCTCAACGTCTCGCGCAGCTACCTGCAGAGCGACGCCAACGTGAAGAAGATTTCGAGCTACATCACCCGCAAGGTCGCCGACCGGCTGCAGGAGCTGTTCAACACCCTGCGCGCCGATTACGAGTCGAAGTGGGACGACCTGAAGATCTTCATCCAGTACGGCATCCTGACCGACGAGAAGTTCGCCGAGAAGGCCGCGGACTTCATGCTCTGGAAAAACGTCGAGGGCAAGTACTTCACTCCGAAGGAATACACGGAAAAGGTGAAGGAGGCGCAGACCGACAAGAACAAGCAGGTGGTGTTCCTCTACGTGGACGATCCCGAGGAGAAGCACACCTTCCTCGAGGCGGCCAAAGGCAAGGGTTACGACGTGCTGTGGATGGACGGCCAGCTCGACAACCACTATATCAACTGGTACGAGTCGAAGCACAAGGACGAACGCTTCGTGCGCGTGGACAGCGACGTGATCGACAAGCTGATCCAGAAGGAGGAGAGCATGAAGATGTCGCTCACCGAGGCGCAGCAGGAGTTGCTCACTCCCGTCTTCGAGAGCCAGATGCCCAGGGACGAGAAGATCAACTACCACATTTCGTTCGAGGCCATGTCGCCCGACGAGGCGCCGGTGGTCATCACGCAGAACGAGTTCATGCGCCGCATGAAGGAGATGGCCGCCGTGGGCGGCGGAGGCATGAGCCAGTTCTACGGACAGATGCCCGACAACTTCACGATCGCGGTGAACGGCAACCACCCCATCGTCATCGACATTCTCGCCGACGTGGAGAAGGCCTACGGCGACAAGCTGAAGACCACGACCAAGAAGATCGACGCCGCGGTGGCCGAGGAGAAGCGGTTCGAAGAGATCGTAAAGGACAAGAAAGAGGCGGACCTCACGCCCGAAGAGAAATCGACGCGCGAGGAGCTGTCGAAGAAAGTCGTGACGCTGCGTGACGAACGCAACGAGCGGCTGCGGCAGATCGGCGGCGAGAACCGCCTCGTCAAGCAGATCATCGACCTGGCGCTGCTGACCAACGGCATGCTGAAGGGCAAGAACCTCACGGACTTCATCCAGCGTTCGATCTCGCTCATCGAGAAATAAGGCCGCATGGGCTGTAATGCAGAAAGAGGCTGTCCGAAGTCTGTTTTCTAAAGAAATCGCCCCCGTCAGAGTGATCTGACGGGGGCGATTTCAGTTTGCAGGGACCGGTGTGCCGCACGTCTCTTTTCCTGTCAGGGGCATCCCTCGGCTGCCGGAAAACATGTTCCCGCCTGCCATACGGCATCCGCCCGCGGACTGCCGGGGAACGAATGCACGAAGGCCGAACAGCCCGGCATCTGCCGCGCAGTCCCGGCCGGAGGAGATCACTCCTGCCAGCGGGTATCGAGCAGCGCGAGGAACCACTCCGGACAGCGGCAGGGACGGCGCGTGTCGCTGTGGATGAATCCCAGTTGCGTCATACCGGTGTTTATCAGCTCGCCCCGCTCGTTGTAGATCTCGTAGAAGAAGTTGATGCGTGCGGCGGGTTTCTCGCGGAGGATGATGCGCACGGTGAGCAGCTCGTCGAAATAGGCCGGCTTGCGGTATTTCGACTGCACCTCGAGTATCGGCATCATGATCCCCCGCCGCTCCACTTCGGCGAAAGACATGCCCAGCTCGCGGAGCAGTTCGCTGCGTGCGGCTTCGTAATAGCAGATGTAGTTCGAGTGATGGCAGATGGCCATCTGGTCGGTATGCTTGTACCAGACCCGGATCTTGCAGTCGTGACTCAACATGGTCGTCGTTCTTTTGGTTATTCGTTGTTTCGGCCGGATACGCCGGGCTTCTCCCCGCATGCGGTCTCCGCCGTAGCCGGAGTCTCCTGCACCGCCGCACGGAAGCGATGGCCCAGCAACCGCTCGGCCTCTGCGATCCGTCCGGCCTCCACCAGCCGGCGGATCGCCGTGGAACTGACGTGCTCGCCCTCCACGCTCCGTTCGTCCACGCGGATTACCCGCATCCCCAGCGCCGCCAGACGGTCGCAGTCGATGCGGTCGTGGCCGAAACGGTGATCGTATCCGGCCACGAGCGTCGCGGCCCCCACCTTTCCTATCAGGTAGCGCCGGGCGAATTCCTCGCCGGACAGGGCGCTGAACGTGCGGTCGAACGGGATCACGATCACGTTGTCCACCCCCAGCCCGCGGAGCAGCGCCACCTTTTCGTCGAGCGTCGTAAGCAGCCGCAACCCCTCGCCGCGTCCCAGCGTGATGCGGGGATGCGGGTCGAAGGTCAACACGACGCTTTCGCCTCCGACAGCGCGGGCTTCGGCCGTGAGGCGGTCGATCAACGCGCGGTGTCCGAGGTGCACGCCGTCGTACGACCCCACGGTGACGACCGGGCGGACGAACCGCGGCAACGCGTCGAAACCACGGAAGACGCGGATGCCGTGCCATCCCGTATTTCCGCACTCCGGGCGGGACGTTCCCTCCGCCGGAATCCGTCTGTCCTCCGATTTCTCCATCAGCCGTTGCTGTTCTCCTCGCTCTCCTTGACGAAATAGGCGACCTTCTCGAGCAGCGTCGTGATGTCGTAGTTCTCGACGACGATGCCCTGCGGGAAGTTCAGGGGCGTGGAGGTGAAATTCAGCACCCCTTTGATGCCTGCATTGATGATCGGCACGACCAGGCTCGGGGCCACCTTCGTGGGCGACGAGACGATGACGATCGAGATGTCCTTCTCCTCGGCGATCTCCTCGAACGAATCCATGTGGTAGCAGGGAATGCCGTCGATGGTCGTGGAGACTTTCGCGGGATCGACGTCGAATGCGGCCGTGATCTTCAGATTCAGCCCCTTGCCGTTGAAATATTTGGTGATGGCCTGCCCCAGATGGCCCATGCCCAGCACGGCGATGTTCATGGGCGAGGGGCTGTCGAGGATGCGGCTGATGTACTCGATCAGCACCTGCACGTCATAGCCCTTCTTCGTGTCGCTCGAGAAGCCGATCAGCATCAGGTCGCGCCGCACCTGCACGGCCGTGATGCCGTGGATGCCGGCCAGCACGTGCGAGAAGATATGCGTGATGCCCTGCTTGTGACTGGCGAGCAGCGTGCGGCGGTATTCGCTCAGCCGTTCGATGGTCTTTTCGGGAATCGAATTGGTCAGTGAAGCCATGCCTCTGCCTCCCTTACTGAATGGTTATCGTGAAATTCTTGTTGTAATCGACCCGTGTCCAGTTGCCGTTCACATGGTTCGACCTTCCGGCGGGCTGTCCGAAGCGGTAGGTCGTCTGCAACGGCGTATAACTGCGCCCTTCGAGGTCGTACTCGATCTCTCCGTACATGGCCGGCGCGAAGATCAGCGCCGAATCGTATCCCCGGTAGGAATAGAGTGTCGGCAGCGTGCCGAAGGCCCGGATGTAGGCGCTGTCGAAAGCGGTCACGGCCTGCGCGTCGCGCTTGGCGTGGTAGGTCGATATGAAGACCACGCGGTCCTTGAAGAACATGGTGCGGTCGATGTTGTTGTAGCGGTTCCAGCGGACGTTGCCCAGCACCGTGAAACGCGGGACCGTACGGCCGCGGCTCGTGAGGTTCGTGTCGGCCGAGGCCAGCGCCGCGAGGATGCGGTCCACCTCCACTTCGTCGTCCGAGAGGATGATGAAGACGTTGTCGTCCTTGTTCTCGAGCAGCGGCGTCAGATCGCTCGGACTGTTGCCGCCCGATCCGGAGGCGGACCGTGCGTTGCGGAACACATAGCGTTCGTACTGCCGCCCTTCCAGCAGGGCGAGCATCTCGCGCTCGAACTCCCGGTCGGTCGAGGCCGTGGCGATGAGCGTCACGCGCTTGCCGGGTCCCACCAGATCGGCCACTTTGTCGTACTTGTGCGCGGGATCGGGCGCGAGCTGGAACAGCACGTCGCTGTTCTCCCGCTCGATGTGCGCCAGCGGCGAGACGACGGGAATCCCTTTCTCTTCGGCAAAGCGGAGCACCGGCTGCAATCCCGTTTCATAGACGGGTCCCACGACGAGATCCGCCTGGCGGAATGTCTCGTCGGCGACGATCTGACGGATACGCTCCGGGCTGCGCCCCGTATCGTAAAGCCCGACGTTCACCGAATAGCCGAGCCGCTTCACGCTGTCGAGTCCCAGCAGGAAGCCCTGGTAAAATTCAAGGTAATTGGGATTCGCCGCACCGCCGACCTCCAGCGGCAGGAGCAGCGCGATGTCGAGCGGTTCGCCGCGGCGCAGCGCCCGGAATTCGACGGCGGCGGCCGAATCGGGCCGGAGCGACGAAAGGCTGTCGCGGAGCGTCAGGGAGTCGGAGGGCAGCACGGCCGTCCGGTCCGGTCCTCCGGGGACCTTGATCATGGCGCCGGCCTTCAAGTCGGCGGGTGTCATCCCGCCGTTGAGCGCACCGAGTTCCGCTTCGGTGATGCCGAACCGGCGCGAGAGCGAATAGAACGTCTCGCCCGGGTGCACGATGTGGTAGGCCGTGCCCTCGTCCGCCACACTGTTGAGCGAACGCCGGTACTCCTCCCATTGTTCGATGCTCCCCGCCTCGTCCTCCGAGCCGATCTGCTTTCTGCGGATCAGGATGCGTTCGCCCGGCCGCAGGTGCGTGGGGTCGATGCCCGAATTGTCCCCGATGATGGTCTTCACGGGAATCTCGTACTGCCGCGAAATGGCGTAGAGCGTCTCGCCCTTCGTGACGAAGTGGAAATCGAACGTCTTGCGGAGTTTGCGCTCCGACTTGCGGTCCTTCTCCGGGGAGACCTCCGCCACGACGGGAATGCGGATGTTCGCGGCGCTCTTCAGCCCCTCGGCCAGCGCCGGATTGTTCTCCACGATGACCTTCTCGCCCACGCCGTAGAGTTTCGCCAGCCCGTAGAGCGTCTCGCCCGGCTGCACGGCGTGGATGTAATACTTCGCCCCGTTGATATAGACGATCGTCCGGGACTTTTCGCCGGCCGCCAGGGCGCAGAAGCCCCATGCGGCGAACAGCAGTGTGGCGCAAAGTCGTTTCATCCCTGTCTGAGTTTGTCGCGCATCCGGATTTCGGTGATCACCTTCTTGGTATAGAGCGGAAAATCCCCGTTCATCATCCACGCGTAGTAGCTCGGCTCCGCGCGGAAGACCTCGGCCACCGACCGGCCCCGGTATTTGCCGAACCCGAAGACCTCCTCCCCTTTCTCGTTGTAGAGGATGCGTCCGGCGTAGTCGGCCGCCTCGGCGCGGCACGAATACTCGGCCAGCGCATCGACGTCGTTCCGCAGGTCGGGATAGCGATCCAACTGTGCCTTCAGCACCTCGTAGGTGGCGCGCGTGTCGGCCTCGGCCGAATGGGCGTCGTCGAGCTCCTTGTCGCAATAGAACTTGTAGGCCGCCACCAGCGTGCGCTGCTCCTTCTTGTGGAAGATGTTCTGCACGTCGATGAACCGGCGCCGTTTCAGGTCCACGTCCACGCCCGCGCGCAGGAATTCCTCGACGAGCACCGGCAGGTCGAAACGGTTGGAGTTGAATCCTCCGAAGTCGCAGCCGCGGATGAACTGTTCGAGCGACCGGGCCACCTGGGCGAACGTCGGCGCGTCCTTCACGTCTTCGTCCGTGATGCCGTGCACGGCCGTCGCCTCCGCGGGAATGGGCATGCCCGGATTGAGCCGCCGGGTGCGGGTGATCTCCTCGCCGTCGGGCATGATCTTGATCATCGAAATCTCCACGATACGGTCACGGGCGGTGTCCACGCCCGTGGTCTCGAGGTCGAAGAAGATGATCGGACGTTTCAGGTTCAGCTTCATCTGTCGCTATTTTACGCGTTGAGCATCATCGGCATCAGGAGCATGAGCGTCGAGCTGGTCTGCTTGTCGTCATAGACCGGCTTGAAGACGCCCGCACGCGTCGAATCGGCCAGTTCGACGACCACCGTCGGCGTGTCCATGTTCGAGAGGATCTCGACCAAGAAGGTCGATTTGAAGCCGATTTCGATCGGCTGTCCGTCGTAGCTGCACGATATGGTCTCGTTGGCCGACACCGAGAAGTCGATGTCCTGCGCCGCGAGGTTGATGCGGTTGTCGGCGATCTCCATGCGGATCAGGTTCGTCGTGGGATTCGAGCAGACGGCCACGCGCTTGATGCCGTTCACCAGCTCGATACGGTCCACCAGCACCTTGTTGGGGTTGCCCGTCGGAATCACGGCGTTGTAGTTCGGGTAGCTGCCTTCGATCAGGCGGCACACGAGCGTATGGCTCTTGAGGCTGAACATGGCGTTCTTCGAATCGAAGGCCACGGCGATGGCGCCCTCCTCCTTGAGCAGCACCGACTTGAGCAGGTTGGCCGGCTTCTTGGGCAGGATGAACGACGAGGAGACCTCGTTCCGCGTCTCGGACTCGTACTTCACGAGCTTGTGCGCGTCGGTTCCCACGAACGTCAACGACTCGGGTTGCAGGTTGATGTAGATGCCGTTCATCACCGGACGCAACTCGTCGTCGGCCGTGGCGAAGATGGTCTTGTTGATGCCGTTCACCAGCGTATCGACGTCGAGCTCGATCTCCTTCTTTTCGGCACTCAACTGCGGCACGGCGGGATAGCTCACGGCCGACGCGCCGGGAATCGAGAGCGATCCGCTCTTCCAGTTGATGCGGATCTCCCAGTTCTTGTCATTGACGTCGATTTCGAGCGGCAGTTCGGGGAACTCCTTGAGCGAATCGAGCATCAGCTTGGCCGGTGCGGCGATCGTGCCTTCGGTCTCAACGCTGTCCACCTCGATCGACCCCACGAGCGTCGTCTCGAGATCCGACGTGGTGACCTTCAGCGTCGTGCCGCTGAGTTCCATGAGGAAGTAGTCCAGGATCGGAAGCGTGTTTTTATTGCTGATGACCTTGCCGGTCGTAGCCAGAAGCGAAAGAAGCGCCGAGCTTGATACGGAAAATTTCATAGTGTTTCTCTTGTGTTTTATGATCTATCTATCGGTTTTACTTTTTTTCATCCATTCAGTCCAGTTCCGCAAGCCGGTCGAGCGCCGTGGCGATCATCCGCCGGACGAACGGCTTGTAGTCGGTGCAGGCGTCCAGCGCCACGCGCTGGGCGATGATCGTGCAGATCGTGGCGGCGCGGTGACCCATCAGGGCGGCCAGCCCCGCGAGCGCCGAGCCCTCCATCTCGAAGTTGGTGATGCGGCGGCCTTCGTAGCCGAACGACTCGATCTTCTCGTTCAGCCGGGCGTCGTGCGGTTCGAGCCGCACCCAGCGCCCCTGCGGGGCGTAGAATCCCGGGGCAGCGACCGTGATACCCTCGCGCGTGCAGTCGCGGAAATGCTCGAACAGCGTGCGGTCGGCGTCGATGAAATAGGGTTTGGGCAGCAGTTCGTTCCAGCCTGTGTGCTCCATGAAGGCCCGTTCGATGTCCAGGTCGCAGACCTCGTTACGGCCCTTGTAGTAGTTCAGCAGGCCGTCGAAACCCACCGACGTGCGCGAGAAGACCATCTCCCCTACCCGGATGTCGGGCTGAATGGCTCCCGACGTCCCCAGCCGCACGAGTGTCAGACGGCGTTTTTCGCGCCTCTCCTGCCGCGTGGCGAAATCGACGTTGGCCAGCGCGTCCAGCTCCGTCACGGAGATGTCGATGTTCCCGATGCCGATGCCCGTCGAGAGGACCGTCATGCGTTTGCCCCGGTAGGAACCCGTCACGGTGCGGAACTCGCGGTTCGAAACCTCGCACTCCCGACTGTCGAAATATTCGGCCACGAGCGCCACGCGGCCCGGGTCCCCCACCAGGATCACCGTGTCGGCCAACTGTCCGGGACGCAGATGCAGGTGGAATATCGAACCGTCGTCGTTGATAATCAATTCGGAAGCGGGGATCGTCCTCATAATTGTCGTTTTTTAATTTTCATAATTGGCATAAAAGTAATATATTTACCTCGAATATCAAAATTTTTTCTTATTTATAGGTATCAATTTTTTGCCGTATAAACTTTCTGGAACATGACACTCATCAAGTCCATTTCGGGCATCCGGGGTACGATCGGAGGCCCTTCGGGCGAGAATCTGACGCCGCCCGACGTCGTGAAGTTCACCACGGCCTACGTACGCCTGATCGCTCCCCGTACGCAGGGACGCCGCCCCCGCATCGTCGTGGGGCGCGACGCACGCATTTCGGGACGGCTGGTCGCCGATCTGGTCGAGGGTACGCTGCTGGCCTCGGGCGCCGACGTCATTGACGTGGGGCTGTGCACCACGCCCGGCACGGAGATGGCCGTCATTACGAAGCGTGCCGACGGCGGCATCATCATCACCGCGTCGCACAATCCCCGCCAGTGGAACGCCCTGAAACTGCTCAACGCCGACGGAGAATTTCTCTCCGCGGCCGAAGGGCAGGAGGTGCTGGCGCTCTCCGAAGAGGAGGGGTTCGACTACCCCGCAATCGACGGCATCGGCCGCGTCGAGGAGCGCACGGATTACAACGACGAGCATATCCGTCGTGTGCTGGAGTTGCCGCTGGTGGACGTCGAGGCCGTGCGGCGGCGGCGTTACAAGGTCGTCGTCGATGCGGTGAACTCGGTGGGCGGCGTGGTGATGCCCCGCCTGCTGCGCGAGCTGGGCTGCGACGTCGTGGAACTGAACTGCGCCCCGACGGGCGAATTCGCCCACAACCCCGAGCCGCTGGCGGAGAACCTCCGCGAAATTTCGGCCGCCGTGGTGCGCGAGAAGGCCGATCTGGGCGTGGTGGTCGATCCCGACGTGGACCGGCTGGCCTTCATTTCGGAGGACGGCACGATGTTCGGCGAGGAGTACACGCTGGTCTCCGTCGCCGACTACGTGCTGTCGGAACGGCCGGGCAACACGGTCTCGAACCTCTCCTCGACGCGTGCGCTGCGCGACGTGACCCGGCAGCACGGAGGCCGCTACTATGCCTCGGCCGTGGGCGAAGTGAACGTCACGACGAAGATGAAGGAGGTCGGAGCCGTGATCGGCGGCGAAGGGAACGGCGGGGTGATCTATCCCGAACTGCACTACGGCCGCGACGCGCTGGTGGGAACGGCACTCTTTTTGACGTGGCTCACCCGGCGGGGCATGACGATGACGCAACTGCGCGCGACCTATCCGGCCTACTTCGCCTCGAAGAACAAAATCGAGCTGACTCCGGAGATCGACGTGGATAAAGCGTTGCAGGAGGTAAAGGCCCGTTATGCGAATGAAAACGTAAACGATATCGACGGTGTGAAGATCGACTTCGAGACGAGCTGGGTACACCTGCGCAAGTCGAATACCGAGCCGATCATCCGCATCTACACCGAAGCCCGTTCGACCGAAGAGGCCGATGCGTTGGCGCAGCGGTTCATCGCCGAGCTCCGGGAAATATGCAAATAACACTTTGTAAGACAATGAAAAACAGAAAAGTAATGATTCTGGCCGCTGCGGCCGTAGCGTTGGCTTCGTGCGGCGGGAATGCGCCGCGCCGGAGCGCGCAGCAGGAGACCGGGGCTTTCAAGCCGGACATCCACAACGCCGAGACGTCGCTCGATTACCGGGGAACGTACCGGGGCGTGCTGCCGGCCGCCGACTGTCCGGGAATCGAGACGACGCTGACGCTCAAACCCGACGGAACCTACTCGCTGCACGAGGAGTACCTCGAGCGCGACGCGCGTTTCGATGCGGAGGGAGCCTACACCCTGCACGGCAACCTGCTGACGCTCGAAGGGAGCGACACGACCTGGTACAAGGTCGAGGAGAACCGGCTGCGCCGGCTGACGACCGACCGCAAGGAGGTCGAAGGACCGCTGGCCGAACATTACGTACTGCGAAAAACCGCCGAATGACATGGATAAAGCGAAAGTTTATATCGAAGCGAACAAGGAGCGTTTCCTGAATGAGTTGTTCGACCTGATCCGCATCCCGTCGGTCAGTGCCGAAGCGGGCCGCAAACCCGACATGCGGCGCTGCGCGGAGTACCTCGCCGCAGCGCTCGCCGAGGCCGGGGCCGACCGGGCCGAGGTGATGCCCACGGAGGGCAATCCGGTGGTGTATGCCGAGAAAATCGTTTCGCCGAAAGCCCGGACGGTACTCGTCTACGGCCACTACGACGTCATGCCGGTCGATCCGCGCGGAGAGTGGCGTTCCGACCCGTTCGAACCGGTCGTGCGCGACGGCCGCATCTGGGGCCGCGGCGCGGACGACGACAAGGGGCAGCTGTGGATGCACGCCAAGGCGTTCGAGGCGATGTGTGCCACGGGGACGCTCCCGTGCAACGTGAAGTTCATGCTCGAAGGCGAAGAGGAGATCGGTTCGCCGAGCCTCTACGGATTCTGCCGGCAGTACAAAAAGATGCTCAAGGCCGACGTGATCCTCGTCTCGGACACCTCGATGCTCTCGATGCAGACCCCGTCGATCACCTGCGGCCTGCGCGGCCTGGCCTACATGGAGGTCGAGGTGGAGGGGCCGAACAAGGACCTCCATTCGGGGCTGTTCGGCGGTGCGGTGGCCAACCCGGCCAACGTGCTGGCGCGGCTGGTGACGCAGCTGACCGACGCCGAGGGGCGCGTGACGATCCCCGGATTCTACGACGACGTGCGGGAACTTACTCCCGCCGAAAGGAGGGCCTTCAACCGGGCTCCGTTCAGCCTCGCGGCGTACAAGAAGTCGCTCGCGATCGGCGACGTGGAGGGCGAGGCGGGCTACACGACGCTCGAACGCACCGGCGTGCGTCCCTCGCTCGACGTAAACGGCATCTGGGGCGGCTACACGGGCGAAGGGACCAAGACGGTGATTCCGTCGAAGGCGTCGGCCAAGATTTCGATGCGGCTGGTTCCGCATCAGGACTACCGGAAGATTTCGAAACTTTTCGAACGCCACTTCCGGCGCATCGCCCCCCGGAGCGTGAAGGTCACCGTGAAGGCGCTGCACGGCGGAATGCCTTACGTCGCTCCGACCGACATGCCGGCCTACAAGGCGGCCGAGAAGGCCGTCGAGGCGACTTTCGGGCGGAAGCCCCTGCCCTTCTACTCGGGCGGGTCCATTCCGATCATCAGCGGCTTCGAGTCGATTCTGGGCATCAAGTCGCTGCTTCTGGGCTTCGGACTGGCCGAGGACGCGATCCACTCGCCGAACGAGAGTTTCGGACTGGAGCAGTTCGACAGGGGTCTGGAGACCATTCCGCTGTTCTACAAATATTTCGCCGAGGCGAAGTGACCGCCGGAGGCGGTACGGGAAGCGGCGGCCGGAGGAAACTCTCCGGCCGCCGCTTCGTCATGTCCGCACCGGTCGCGGATCACCGCAGCAACGGAAGTTCGCGCAGCATGTTGCGGATGCGGACGGCCGTGCGGGGCATCGGCTCGGCGACGGTCAGGGCCACCAGCTCCTTCGTCGCGGCGATGTCGCCGATCACGCGCACGACCTCCGCGGTCTTCATGCCGCCGGGAACCACGCCCACCGCGGCGACGATCTCGGCAGGGTCGAGCACGTCCATATCGAAATGCACGGCGACCCGCGAAGCACCGCACGAATGCAGCCACTCCCGGACGGCTCCGCTGTCCGCGGCCACGTCGGCGGACGTGAGGTGGCGGATGCCGTACTGCCGCCGGCGTGCCTCGATCTCGGGACGCTCCCAGTCGCGCACGCCGACCAGCAGCACCCGCGAAGGGTCGATGTGCGCGGGAAGCGCGGAGACGATCCGCGCGTCGCCCCGCCCCATGCAGGCGGTGAGCGCCATGGCATGAAAACCCGCATAGGCGTCCCCGGGCAGGGTGATGTCGGGATGCGCGTCGATCCACACCACGGCCATGTCGTCCGCATAGCGCCGGGCGAGGTAGGTGAAGGGCGCGACGCTGACCGAGCATTCGCCGCCCAGCGTGACCACCCGGTCGGGGCGTTCGCGCTCCAGCAACTCCAGCACGGCCTGCATCTGGCAGAGGATCGCATCCCGGTCGAGCACGCCATCGACCGCCTCGCGCGCGCCGGGAGCGGTCGTCACGGGAACGGTGAAGGTCGCCTGTCCGTTGCGGGGAGCGAGGAAATCGAGCAGCAGCGCCCCGAGGTAGTAGCCCCGCGCCGCGTCGTCGGGCGTCAGTTCCGGAATCCACCGAGCGATGTCGCCGCCCTGCCATTGGGGATAGATCAAACGGATCGTTTTCATTGACGGTATCCTTTTCGGAATGTTTCGGACGGCTGCCGTTTTTTCCCGGGAACATAGTGTCCGTAGTTGGCGTCGAGGTAGTCGTCGATCGCAAAGGCCGCGGGCCGTTCGGGGGCGTCGGGCGGCACGATGCGGGTCTCGAAGCGCCGTCGCTCGCCGCCGAAAACGAAACGGTCGAGGAAGGCGTCGATCTCGGCGAAGTGTTCGCGCATCGGCCGCCAGGCCATCGAATGGTCGGCGCCGGCCTCGGAGACGAACCAGTACGGCACGCCGCGCTGCGCGAGGTCGCGGGCGACGGCGGCCGAGCCGAACAGCACGCCGCCGCCGGGAACCGGAACGGTGTCGTAGGGCACATTCCGGTCGGCGTCGCCGTGGAAGAGCAGCAGCGGCGCGGGAGGCGTCGCCCGCCGCAGTTCGCCCGATGGATCGTACACGGCTCCGGCATAAGCGATTACCCCGGCATACCGGAACCCTTCCGGGAGGTGCCGTACAAAGACGGAATCTCCGTTGCAGAGGGCGTATTCGGCCATCAGGACCGTCATGGCCCCGGCACTCGAACCGCTCGTGAGGATCCGCTGAGGGTCCACGCCCCACTCCGCGGCACGGCGGCAGACGAACGCCGTGGCGTCGCGGAGGTCCTCGGTGGCCATCGCAAGCGTCGAAGCGAGCACTCCGGGGAAGCGTTCGCCGTCGATCGGGCCGGCATCCAGCGCCCGCTTCATCCCCAGCCGGTAGTCGATCGACACGACGTCGCACCCCCGCGCGGTGAAGTGGCGGAAATAGGGAAGGAACCGGCGATTGTCGCGCGTACCGGTCAGGAAACCGCCCCCGAAGAGGAAAATCATGCAGGGGCGCGGCCCTGCGGCGGACGAAAGGGCCGGATAGCGGTCCAGTCGCAGCGAGTCGCCGTCCCGGACGGCGTAAACGAAGGTCTCCCGGTCGGGACCGTGCTCCGCACGTCCGGCCGGCTGCGCGCCCGCCGCAGCGAAAGCGGCCAGCGCGGCGAAAAGCAACAGCACGCGTCTCATCCCCCCATCTCCTCGTAGGCGTACTGCACGGCGCGGTTCAGGATCGCGACGAAAGGCTGCGTGCGGCGGAACTCCGCGAGGGTCCGCTCCAGCAGGTCATCCGCGAGCAGGAACTCCTCGGTGACGGGTTTTTCGAGGTAGAAATCCTTCAGCTTCAGCATGTCGGACCACTCGCTGTCGGCCGGGAATCCCGTGGGAACCCGTTTGAGGCTGTTGGCCCGGCAGAGCCGGAAGCCGCGGGCACGCCCGATGGCCGCGGCGATCGCGGCCCCGTTGTCGAGAATCTCCTCGCGCACCGAACGCAGCACCGTCGGTTCGGGGCAGTACAGTCCCGCCGAGAGCATGTTGCACCACACCAGCGAATCGGCGCAGGGTTCGATATGGAAATAATACCCCGCGAAGCCCGACTTCTTGCCCTTCGGGGCGATGTAGGCCCCGATATAGGTCTTGTAGGGCGACTTGTCGGGCGAAAAGCGCGTGTCGCGGGCGATGCGGTAGGTGCAGTCCTGCACGCGCACGCCCCGCACCGAAGGGTCGAACGAGGACACGCCCTCGATCAACCGTTCGGTGAAGGCGCCGAACAGCCCCTTGACGCGGGTCCATTCGGCGCGGTGGGCGTCGAACCACTCGCGGTCGTTGTTGTCGTGCAAGCGCCGGAAGAAGTCGATTACCTCTTTCATATTACCATGCGAAGAGCGGATAGTCGGCCATCAGGGCGTTCACGTCGCCGCGCACGGCGTCGATCGTCCGCTCGTTCTCGGGGTCGCACAGCACGCGATCGATCAGCCCGACGATGCAGTCCATCCGGTCCTCCTTCAGGCCGCGGGTCGTGATGGCCGGCGTGCCGAAGCGCAGACCCGAGGTCTGGAACGGCGAACGGCTGTCGAAGGGAACCATGTTCTTGTTGGTGGTGATGTCGGCCGCCACGAGGCTCTTTTCGGCCTGCTTGCCCGTCAGGTCGGGGAACTTCGTGCGCAGATCGACCAGCATCAGGTGGTTGTCCGTGCCGCCCGAGACGATCTTGTAGCCGCGGCGGACGAACGCCTCGGCCATCGCCGCGGCATTGCGCTGCACCTGCCGCTGGTATTCCTTGTATTCGGGCTCGAGCACCTCGCCGAAAGCCACGGCCTTGGCGGCGATGACATGCTCGAGCGGACCGCCCTGGATGCCCGGGAAGACGGCCGAATTGAGAATCTGCGACATCATCTTCACGGCGCCCTTCGGCGTCGTGAGCCCCCACGGATTCTCGAAGTCTTTGCCCATGAGGATAATGCCGCCGCGCGGCCCGCGCAGGGTCTTGTGGGTCGTCGAGGTGACGACATGGGCGTATTTCACGGGATTGTCGAGCAGTCCGGCGGCAATGAGGCCCGCCGTGTGGGCCATGTCTATCAGCAGCAGCGCCCCGACCTTGTCGGCGATCTCGCGCATGCGCTTGTAGTCCCACTCGCGCGAGTAGGCCGACGCACCGCCGACGATCAGCTTCGGGCGGCACTCTTCGGCCAGACGCTCCATGGCGTCGTAGTCGATACGCCCGGTAGCCTCGTCGAGCTTATAGCCCACGGCCTTGAAATACTTGCCCGACATATTGACCGGCGAACCGTGCGAGAGGTGGCCGCCGTGCGACAGGTCGAGACCCATGAAGGTGTCGCCGGGCTGCAGGCAGGCGAAGAAAACGGCCATGTTGGCCTGTGCGCCCGAGTGGGGCTGGACATTGGCCCATTCGGCGCCGTAGATCCGGCAGATGCGCTCGATGGCCAGGTTCTCCACCTGGTCCACCACCTGGCAGCCGCCGTAATAACGCGCTGCGGGATAGCCCTCGGCGTACTTGTTCGTAAGCACCGAGCCCATGGCCTCCATCACCTGATCGCTGACGAAGTTCTCCGAGGCGATCAGTTCGATACCGTGCATCTGACGGCTGCGCTCGGCGGCGATCAGATCGAAAATCCGGGTGTCTTTTTTCATAGCTGAATATGTGGTGAGATTTCGTTTACGAAGTGTAAAGATAGTAATATTCGGCGAAAAAAAACCGGTACGGAGACGATTGCGGGCAAAATAGGTGAAATTTATTCCGGCCGCCGCCCGATGTCGCGGACCGTTCCCGGACGATTTCGCCGTGTCCCGGAGCTATGCCGCCGCTTCGGACGGAGCCGCGCGGGGTTTCCAGAGCATGTCGCCGACGAGGTACGGAAAGGCCCGCGCCGCGGAACTGCGGCGCGGAGGCGGACCGCCGAAATCCGGGTCAGCGGTCCGTTTCCGCCTCGCCGATCCTGCGGATGAACCGCGCGGGGTTGCCGCCCACCACCGTAAACGGCGGCACGTCGTGCGTGACCACGCTGTTCGCACCGACGATCGCCCCGTAACCGACGGTCACACCGGGCAGGACGGTGGAATTGATGCCGATCCACGCCTTGTCCTCGATGACGATGGGGCGGCCGTAAGTCGCACTGCGGTTGCCGGGATCGGGGTCGTGGTTGATGGTGACGAGGTTCACCTTCGGGGCGATGAACACGTCGTCGCCCAGCGTGATCCCGCCGCGGTCGAAGAACGTGCATCCCTGCTGGATCCAGCAGCGTTTGCCGATCCGGATGTTCTTCCCGAAGTCCACGTAGAACGGCGGCAGCAGCGTCACCGATTCGTCGATTTCCCGTCCGGTGATGCGCGAGAGGTAGCGGCGCGCCTCGTCCGGCGTCCGGAAGCCGTCGTTCAGCTCGTAAGCGAGCTTCATCGTCTCGAAGATGGAGGCGATCAGCCGGTCGTAACCCGGCTCGTCGGGCGAAACCATCGCGCCCGAGCGGTCTTTCTCGAAAATGTCGTTCATAGCATCGTTCGTTTGTCCGTCCGCAAAGATAGCGCGCCGCCGCGGAGCCGCGGATACCCCGATTACGGTTGTTTGTATCCCGTTTCCGGATTTTCGGCGGCGCCCCGGAACTGCCGGCATTCCGGGGCGGATTTCCCTCCGGCGGAGCGACATTCCGAAAACGGAGCGGCGCAAACTGCGTTTTTTTCGCGGTTATTCCGCGGATTATTCGTAACTTTGTTCGTCGAACGGAAAGACCGAAAATCGGAACACAACATCTAATATATTGACAACTATGAAATTACTCGAAGGAAAAGTCGCTGTCGTAACGGGCGCGGCCCGCGGCATCGGCAAAGCCATCGCACTGGAATTCGCCAAGGAGGGCGCCGACGTGGCGTTCACGGACCTTACGATCGACGAGAACGGCAAGGCCACCGAAGCCGAGATCGCGGCGCTGGGCGTCAGGGCCAAAGGATACGCCTCGAACGCGGCGAATTTCGAAGAGACGCACAAGGTCGTCGAAGAGATCGTCAGGGAGTTCGGCCGGATCGACATCCTGGTGAACAACGCCGGCATCACGAAGGACGGTCTGATGATGCGCATGACCGAGGCGCAGTGGGACGCCGTGCTGACGGTGAACCTCAAGTCGGCCTTCAACTTCATCCACGCCACAGTGCCTGTCATGGCGCGCCAGAAGAGCGGGTCGATCATCAACATGTCATCCGTGGTGGGCGTCAGCGGCAACGCCGGGCAGTGCAACTACTCGGCCTCGAAGGCCGGCATGATCGGTCTGGCGAAGTCGATCGCCAAGGAGATGGGGCCGCGCGGCATCCGCGCCAACTGCATCGCCCCGGGCTTCATCATCACCGACATGACCAACCAGCTCTCGGACGAGATCAAGGAGGCATGGTGCAAGCAGATTCCGCTGCGCCGCGGCGGCACGCCCGAGGACGTGGCGAAGGTGGCGCTGTTCCTCGCCTCGGACCTCTCGTCATATGTCAGCGGACAGGTGATCCACTGCTGCGGCGCGATGAACTGCTAAGGCATCCGCCGCCGCACAGTCTCCCGGACGGGAAACCCCGCGGAGAGGGAGAAAGAGGGCGAAACGCCCTCCGGCCGGCCGCCGAAAACGGATTATCACCCCTGCCGGAATTCACTCCGGCAGGGGTGATCCGTAAAAAGCGGAAGCTGGCATCCGTTCCTGAACCCGCCGTGTCCGTGTGCGGTCCGCCGGGCTCCTTCCGGAAACGGACGGACCGGGATCCGGCAAAACGCAGGCGCGACGCGGCATCCGATCCGCTCTCCGGAAACAGCGGAGCCGCCGACCCGGAACAGGTGTGCCGATTTTTCGTATCTTTGCAGCCATGAAACACCTCGTAAATCCCGACACGTGGGAGCGGCGCGACAACTACGCCTTCTTCCGCGATTTTCTCAACCCCTGGTTTTCGGTCACGACCGAAATCGACTGCACGGAGGCCTACGCCGCTGCGAAAACCTCGGGACGCTCGTTCTTTCTCCACTACCTCTGGGCCGTCCTGTGCGGCGTGAACGAAGTGCGCGAGCTGCGCTTCCGCACGACGGCGCGGGGCGAAGTGGCATGGTACGACACGGTGGACGTCATCACGCCGATCGCCGTGCCGGGACGCACGTTCCACACCGTCCGCATCCCCTACCGCGCGGATTTCGAGCCCTTCTACGCCGAAGCCCGCGCCATCGTGACGGACATTCCGGCGGACGGCGACCCCTACGGCGAGGAGAAGCGCCTGCAGGCGCAGGGCGACTACGACGTCTTCCTGCTGAGCGCGACGCCGAAGCTCCGGTTCACGGCCGTCACCTATGCGCAGGAGGCCCCGGGATGCCCGACGCAGTACCCGCTGATGAATGCCGGAAAGGCCGTGCGGCGCGACGGACGGCTCGTGATGCCGCTGTCGATGTTCGTGAACCACGCCTTCGCCGACGGAGAGCATATCGGCCGGTTCGTCGAGGCGACGGAAGCGGCGCTCGCACGGTTCGGCCGCTGATCCGCATGTCGGGCGGAGTTTCGCGGGCCGATGGCGGCGGGTAGCATCTTTTTTGTATATTTGCTCCGATGAAACGACTGACGATTACCCTCGTAGCGGCCGCGGCCGCAGTGCATGCCTTCGCTCAGGAGGCGATGTTCCCCACACCCGACGCCAAGACGCTGGGCATGGGCGGTGTGGCGATGACCACGCTCTCGGGGTCGCACGCCCTGTACGGAAACTCCGCGACGGCAGCCTTTTCGCTGATGCCGTCTCAAATCTCCTCCTCCTATTACGGACAGGACGAATCCGACTATTACGCCGTCTCGGGTTACTGGCGGTTCGACACCTTCAACCTCGCGCAGATCGGCTGGCGGCAGTGCCTCCGGGAACGGGGCAACAACGACATGGCGGTCGATCTGGGCTATTCGCGCCGCATCGACGACCGCTGGGCCGTAGGCGTCGTGGCCCGTTACATGCACCTCAAGCGTCCGGGCGACGTCACGGCCGACGCATTGGCGGCGGATCTGAACGCAGCGTGGATGGCGCCCGTGGAGATCGGCAGCTTCTCGACCGTACGCGCGGGAGCGAAGATAGCGAACCTGGGCGGCTGGTTCGGCGGCGGGGACCGCTCGCTGCCGATGAGTTTCACGGCCGGAGCGGCGCTCGACACGTTCCTCACCGACGCCCACGAGATCACCGTCGGCGCGGACCTGGGCTACCGCTTCTCGCCCGGCGCGATGCGGGGCTTCATGCTCTCCGCCGGCGCCGAATACAATCTCATGCAGCTCGTGCAGCTGCGCGCGGGATACCACTACGGCGAGCTGCGGGGCGACGATCCCAGCTATGCGTCCGTCGGTGCAGGATTCCGCTTCCTGCACCTGCGGCTCGACTTCGCCTACCTGTTCACGGCGAAACACACGCCCGACATATACAGCATCAGTTTCGGATTCGATTTCTGATTCTCCGGCGCTCTTCTTTCGGGACGACCGCCGAAGAACCGGCGGGGACCTATCGGGCGGAAATGCGTTCCAGCAGCCCCCGGCAACCGTCCTCCAGCAGATCGAGCACCAATTCGAACCCCTCCCTGCCTTCGTAATAGGGATCGGGGACATGGGTGCGGCCGGGATGTTGGCGGCAGAATTCCGTCATGCGGAAAATCCGCTGCGCAGCCTCCCGCGAAGGCGCCAATCGGTGCAGCGCCTCGTAGTTCATGTCGTCCATGGCCACGATCATGTCGAACCGGTCGAAATCCTCCTCGCGGACCTGCCGGGCCCGGTGGCGGAGGTCGTACCCGCGCAGCGAGGCCGCACGGCGCATCCGAGGATCGGGCAGGTCGCCCGCATGGCCGCCGTAAGTTCCTGCCGAGTCGATTTCGACAAGGTCGGACAAACCGCTGTCCGACACCATTCTACGCAGTATGCCATCGGCCGCCGGGGAGCGGCAGATATTGCCCAGGCACACGAAGAGCACGCTTGTTTTCGGTTTCATGACGGCAAAGATAACGCAAAGCGGGCGGAACGCCAAATTCAACCGCTGCCGCGCCTTTCGGTGCAGAAATGCAAACGTTCGGAACAATAAAAACACGCCCGGGCTTCCCGTGTTCGGAGATTTTTTTCTACCTTTGCGATGATTATTTTCGTTTGAAACCAATTGTTCAGGATGTTATGAAAATACGGACGATCATGATGCTGGCGGCCGTAGCCCTCGCCGCCCCGACGGTCCGGGCACAGGAACTTCCCCGCAAGGTGGAGAACGTCGAGGTGCTCGACCTCGACGGCGAACCGGCACGCCTGCCCCATTTCGGAGAGAAACACCTTATGATATTCTACGTGGATCCGGACCGTCACAAGCAGAACGAGGATTTCACCGTCGAGCTGGAACAGAACCACCGCGCCGAGAGCGACAATATCTACGGTTTCGGGGTGATGAACCTCAAGGACGCCCCGATGGTCCCCAACGGCATGGCCCGCAACATGGCCCGCAAGCGCACGGCCAAGAACGGCGCGACGGTGCTGGCCGACCAGGACCGCATTCTGAGCACGGCCTGGGGGCTGGGCGACTGTAACAACAAGTTCGTGCTGATGTTCGTCACCAAGGAGGGCGAGTTGGTTTTTCTGCGTAAGGGAGAGCTGACGGAGGCCGACAAGGAAGCCTTCTACGAGGTGCTCGACCAGTACCGGTAGAGTGCATGCTGCGCGGAATCGCCCTCATTGCCTTCGTATCGGTCTGCACCGTCCTTGCGGGACGGGCGTCCGGGTGTGTCCGCATCGCGGAGAGCGACTCGCTGCGACAAGTCGCGGCGACCGTCCCGCCGGAAGACCCTGAAGTTCGGGAAGACGTCGAGGAGCGTACCGGGAAGGACTGTGAACCGGAGGAAGAGCGGACGGCGAGGGAACGCAAAGGGTTTCTGCGCCGGATCGTCCGGTACTTCGAGGGATCGAACGTGGACCGCACGTTCGAAAAGAAGATCGACGTCACCTTCGCCGGAGGTCCCAGTTTCTCGAAAAACACGAGTCTCGGCATCGGATTGCTCGCGGCGGGACTGTACCGCCTCGACCGGACCGATTCGGTGACCGTGCCTTCGGACGTCTCGGTGTTCGCCAACGTCTCCGTATCGGGCTTCTACGCACTGGGCGTTACGGGCAACACGATCTTCGCGCACAACCGCCAGCGGGTGAATTACACGGTCATGTTCTCCTCGGCGCCCCGCAGTCTCTGGGGCATCGGCTACGATGCCGGACGCTACAACCCCGAGAGCTCCTACTCCGAAAAACACTACCTGGTCGAGGCGAGCTACCTGCACGAGGTGTTGCCGCGGACCTACGTGGGAGGCATCGTGAGCTTCGAACACACGCGCGGCGTGAAATTCTCCGATCAGGCCTACCTCTACGGCCAGAAGCGGAGTTACACGGCGACGGGCATCGGACTGATCGTCGAGTACGATTCGCGCGACTTCATTCCCAACCCCTACCGGGGCGTGTACGTGAGTTTCCAGGAGCGTTTCTTCCCCAAGGGGCTGGGTAACTGCGAGCGGTCGCTGTGGCGCACGACCTTCACGGCCGATGCCTACCGGCGCGTGTGGAAAGGCGGCATTCTGGCCGCCGACCTCTATGCCGTCTTCAACTCCGAGGGGACCCCGTGGCCGATGCTCGCCCGGCTGGGCGGCAACCAGCGCATGCGCGGCTACTATCAGGGACGCTATACGGACAACGACATGATTACGCTGCAAGTGGAGCTGCGACAGCGCATCTGGCGACGGATCGGCTGTACGGTGTGGGGCGGCGCGGGCAACGTCTTCCCTTCGCTCGACCGGTTCGACTGGTCGCACACGCTGCCCAACTACGGCGTCGGACTGCGCTGGGAGCTGAAGAAGCGCGTGAACGTCCGGCTCGACTACGGGTTCGGCAAGAAGACGAGCGGGTTCCTGCTGAGTATCAACGAAGCCTTTTGACAAGCGAGAGAGTAACGTAATATATGGAAGCTGATTCCGACAAGAAAATCCGGCGGAGGGCGGTCAAGACACGCAGTCGTTTCACGACGCTGCTGACCGTCTATTTCTTCGTGACGCTGATCGTTCCCAATCTGGTGCTGGCCAATACGGAGCCCTATTCCCTGTGGACCGTCGAGGCGCTGATCCTCATGCCGCTGGGATTCTACATGATGTGGAGCGTGGCGCTGCGCCGCTCGGGCGTGATGATCTGGCTGGCCTTTCCGTTCATCTTCTTCTGTGCCTTCCAGATCGTATTGCTGTACCTGTTCGGCAATTCGGTCATCGCCACGGACATGTTCACCAACGTACTGACGACCAATCCCGGCGAGGCGGGCGAGCTGCTGGGCAACATCTACCCCGCCGTGGTGCTCGTCTGCGCCATGTACCTGCCGCTGCTGTGGCTCGCGGCCCGGGAGATCGGCCTCAAACGCTACATTTCGCGCACGACGCGGCTGAACGTCGGACTGACCGGCGCGGCGATCTTCGCAGTCGGAATGCTGGCCCTCTGGCCCGCCTACCGCGCGAGCGAGGATCGGCACGTGCTGCGCGACGAAATCTTCCCGCTGAACGTCTTTTACAACCTCGGGCTGAGCGGCTCGGAGTTCCGTAAATCGCACGACTTCGAGAAGAGTTCCGAGGGTTTCAGCTATGCCCCCCGGCGGACGGCGCAGGCCCCCGGGCGCGAAGTCTATATCTACGTCATCGGCGAGGCATCGCGCGCGATGAACTGGCAGCTCTACGGCTACGACCGCGAGACGAATCCCCGCCTGTCGCAGGTCCGGGACCTCGTGGTATTCCGCAACATGCTGACACAGAGCAATACGACGCACAAAAGCGTACCGCTGATCCTCTCTTCGGTGAACACCGACGAACACGAGGAGCTGTACCGTCGCAAGGGACTTCCGGCGCTGTTCAACGAAGCCGGATTCGACACATGGTTCATCTCCAACCAGTCGCGGCAGGGAGCCATGATTGACAATCTGGCCCACGACGCCCGCCACCTGATCTACATCCGTTCGCCGCGTTACGACATGCAACTGCTGGACGAAGTGCGCAAGGTACTGGAAAACAGCGATTCGCAGAAAATACTGATCGTCCTTCACTGCTACGGATCGCACTTCAGCTACCACCAGCGCTATCCGCGCGAGTTCGCCCATTTCCGCCCTGAGGGCGACGTGGCGATCGCCAAACAGCACAGGCAGACGCTCGTCAATGCCTACGACAATTCGATCCGCTACACGGACCATTTCCTCGCCGAGACCATCGCCTATCTCCGCACGCTCGAGGACACCTCCACCGCACTGCTCTACTGCGCCGACCACGGCGAAGACCTCATCGACGACGACCGCGAACGGTTCCTGCACGCCTCGCCCACCACGACGGCCTATCAGCTCTACGTAGCTTCGCTGGCGTGGTTCTCCGACGCCTACCGCCGCAACTTCCCCGAGAAGGTCGCGGCCGCCGAGGCGAACGAAACGGCCCCGGCCACGACGCATGCGCTGTTTCATACGATGGCCGATATGGCCTCGCTCGAAGGACGTTTCATTTCAAAAGAGACGTCGCTCGTCAATTCCGGTTACGACCGCACGGCGCCGCGCCGTTACCTGAACGACCACAACGAAGCCGTCCCCTTCCGCAAAACGGGACTCGGCCCCGAGGACATGGAAGTATTCCGCCGCTACGGCATCGAACCCTGACCGCGCGAAGACCGGAAAACCGAAACAGAAAACGGCAGAGCAGAGGCATCTACCTATATTATAAAGCAGATCATTCGACGAACCGGACTTTCTCCCGGTTCCGGGGTTTTGCCGCGGGCATCTCGGCCGGATAGCCGAAGGCGATGGCGTACAACAGCCGGTGCGTATCGGGCAATTGCAGGCGGCGCAGCAACTCCGCTCCTTCCGGAGCGTTCAGGAAGCGGCACAGCCCGCCGAGACAGCACGACCCCACTCCCACGGACTGAGCCGCGAGGATCATGTTGCCGCCCAGCAGGCCGCAATCCACCTGCGAGAGGTCGTAAGTCGTGTCGCAGGCGATGAAGACCAGGGCCGGAGCGCCGTAAGCGGCCGGATGCTGCGCTTTCGGATTCCGGGAGACCTGCCGCACGTAACATCCGTACTGTCGGTCCAGCGCGGCCAGCAACGCGCTGTCGGTCACCACACGCACCTCCCACGACTCGCGTCCCTGCCCGTTGGGGGCTTGCAGGCCGCAGTCGAGAATCCGCAGCAGCGTATCCCGGCCGACGGGTTGCGGTTCGTAACGACGGATGCTGCGGCGGGCGCGGATCGTCTCCTCGACCGGATTGCCCGCGGCAAGAGTCGCGGCATCCGCCGCACGATCTCCGAAAGAGGTCTGCGAACGACAGCCGCAGAGAGCGAGACCGCAGAGGATCCCGAACAAAAGGTGTTTCATCATCGTAAGTTTTTTACAAAGACACGAAGGGATGGAAGACAACGAAGGCCGCCCGAAATGGACGGCCTTCGTCGTTTCGCTTGTGAAACGCTTATTTCGAAGCCTCCACGGAAACCTTGCGGAACTCTTTCATCAGCTTCGACAGCTCGAGAGCCGACTTGCGGGCGCGCGTGCCGGCTGCCTTGTTGCCCTTCTCCACCTGCGCAGCGGCGTTGGCTGCGAACACTTCGAACTCGGCGTTGATCTTTTCTACTAATTCTTTCATGACTGTAAAAAAATTTTGGGTTTGTTATCGGAACAAAGATATAAAAATTATCTAAAAGCCATCGTCCGGAGGCCCGAAAAACCGCTTTTTTTCCGGAAAAATCCCGATTCGGAGGCCGTCGGTATATTTTTTGATTCCTTCGGAGCGTAAAAACATGCCATTATGCACCGATTTTTTCTTCCGGCCTGCCTCCTGGCCGCATTGTCCGGCGGGTGCGGGAAACCCGCCCCGCGGCAGGTTCCGCCACTGAGGGTCGAGGCCGTCCGCGCCCAGGAGGAGCCGATCCCCAACCGCATGAGCTTCATCGGTTACCTGTCGAGCAACTTCGACGCCGTGATCCAGCCCCGCGTGAACGGGTTCCTCGCCTCGCGCCACTTCGCCAACGGGATGCCCGTCCGCCGCGGACAACTGCTCTTCACCATCGACCCCTCGCAACTCTCGACCTCGATGCTCGCGGCCCGCGCGGAGCTGGAGTCCGCCCGGGCCCGGGCGCTCGAAGCGCGCAACAATTACGACCGCGCCGTGCCGCTGGCCCGCATCAACGCCATCAGCCAGTCGCAGTTCGACCAGTACACGGCCCAGTTCCGGGCTGCCGAAGCCGCCGTGCAGTCGGCCGAACAGGCGCTGCGCAACGCCCGTATGAACGTGAGCTACACCGAGCTGCGCTCGCCCATCGACGGAACCATCTCCAACACCTCGGCGCATGTGGGCGACTACGTGGGCCCCGGCACGCAGTTCACCGTGCTGACCACCGTATCGAACACCGATACGATGACCGTGGACGTGGCGATCCCCATGTCGCAATACCTGCGGCTGGCCGGCGGCCGCACGTCGCTCTACGACAACGAGGGGCTGCTCTCGGACATCCGTCTGACACTGGCCGACGGCACGCAGTATCCCGGCGAAGGGTTTTACAGCTACACGCGCAAGGACATTCCGAACGCCACGGGCACGCTGGTCCTCGTCGTGGCGTTTCCCAATCCCGACGGAACGCTCAAGCCGGGGCAGTTCGCCCGCGTCGCGGCCAATGTCGGCCCCGTGCGGCCGCACGTCGTCGTCCCGCAGCGCTGCGTGATCCAGTCGCAAGGGCAGGCCTCCGTGTGGGTCGTGGGGCCGGACAGCACGGTGCGCTACCGCCGCATCGAACCGGGCGGGACATACGGCGACATGTGGTGCATCGACCGGGGATTGCAGGCAGGCGAGGCCGTCGTCGCGAACGGCGTGCAGAAGATGCGCGACGGCGCGAAAGTCATCCCCGAAATCCGATAGCGCCATGGAAAGATTCTTCATCACGCGGCCGATCTTCGCCCTGTCGCTGGCAATCGTCATCGTCATCGCGGGATTCATCTCGCTCCGCGGACTGCCTGTCGAGCAGTACCCCGACATCACGCCCCCGGTGGTCGAGGTCACGGCGACCTACGACGGCGCCGACGCCGAAACGGTGAACGACGCCGTGGCCACCCCCGTGGCGCAGGCCGTCATGGGCGTAAACGACATGCTCTACATGCAGGCCACATCGGCCAACGACGGCTCCATGTCGTTGCAAGTGACCTTCGAGATCGGCTCCGATCCCGACATGGACGCTATCCTCACCCAGAACAACGTCGCTACGGCCACGGCCGAGTTGCCCGCGGCGGTAACCAGACAGGGTGTCACCACACGCAAGACCATGACCGGCTTCCTGATGGTTTACTCGCTGCACAGCGACGGCCGTTACGACGACGAATACCTCGCCAACTACGCCTACATCAACCTGCAGAACGAACTGCTCAAGCTCGACGGCGTGGGCAAGGTCAATATCATGGGTGCGGGCGAATACGCCATGCGCATCTGGCTGCGGCCCGACGTGCTGAAATACTACGGCATCTCGGTCGAAGAGGTGACCGAGGCCGTCGAACGGCAGGCGGGCATCTACCCTGCCGGGCAGTTCGGAGCCGAACCGGCCCCCGAAGGAACGACCTACACCTACACGGTGACGCTGCCGCCGCAGATCTCCACGGCCGAGGAGTTCGGCAGGATACTCGTGCGGACCACCTCCTCGGGGCAGCAGATCCGGCTGCGCGACTTGGCCGAAGTATCGCTCGGCAGCCGGAGCTACGGCGTCAGCTCGCGGTTCGAGGGCAGCCCCACGGCGCTCATCGTCATCTACCAGCAGCCGGGCAGCAACGCCGTGGCCGTGGGCAACGAGGTCAAGACCGCCATGACGCGGCTCGCGCAGCGTTTCCCCGACGGCATCGAAGCCACGACGATCGTGGACAGCACGGAGAGCATCGACGCCGGCGTGCGGGACATCTTCCGCACGCTCGTCATCGCCCTCGTGCTCGTCATCGCCATCATCTACCTCTTCATCCAGGACTGGCGTGCCACGATCATCCCGCTGGTGGCCATTCCCGTATCGCTCATCGGAGCCTTCGCGCTCTTCCCGCTGCTGGGATTCACGATCAACATCATCTCGCTGCTGGGACTGGTGCTCGCCATCGGACTGGTGGTGGACGACGCGATCGTCGTGGTCGAGGCCGTGCAGGTGAATATCGCCGCCGGCATGAAACCCCGCGAAGCGACCGCCGAAGCGATGCGCAACGTCGCTTCGCCGATCATAGCCACGACCGTCGTGCTGCTGGCCGTCTTCATTCCCGTCTCCTTCTCGGGCGGCATCACGGGGCGGCTGTTCCAGCAGTTTTCGGTGACGATCGCCGTATCGGTGGTCATCTCCTCGTTCAACGCCCTGACGCTCTCCCCGGCGCTCTGCGCCCTGCTGCTGCGACACCGGGAGCCGCCCCGGCGCGGATTTTTCGCCGCCTTCAACCGCTGGTTCGACCGGCGGACAGCGCGCTACACCGCCTTCGCCCCCACGCTCGCGCGGCATGTCGCCCGCACCGGGCTGTTCGTCGCCGCGATGCTCGCAATCGTCTTCCTCGTATGGCGCAAACTCCCGGCGGGATTCCTGCCCGAAGAAGACCAGGGATACCTGATGGTGACGGTCTCCACGCCCGAAGCCTCGTCGCTGCAAATAACGCGCGAAGCGATGGCCGAAGCCGATGAGCTGATCCGCAGGCTTCCCGAAGTCTCCTCGACCTCGTTCGCCGCGGGATTCGACATGCTCGCAGGCATCGCCTCGACCTCGAGCGGCATCATCTTCGTCAAGCTCGCGGACTACGCCGACCGCAAACTCTCGGCCGCCCGAATCGCGCAGCAGCTCACCGGAACGCTCTACGTCGCCGTCCCGGGCGCCGAGTGCTACGCCTTCATCCCGCCGGCCATCCCGGGACTGGGCGTCACGTCGGGCATCTCGCTCGAGGTGCAGGACCTCGAAGGGCGCGGCACGGCCTACCTGCTCGAGCACACCGAACGGTTGTTGGATTCGCTGCGCGCCCTGCCTTCCGTCGCCTCGGCGACCACCCCCTTCGACGCGGACGTGCCCCAACGGCGGCTGCGCATCGACCGGGAACAGGCGCTGGCCGCGGAGGTGGACCTCGGCACGCTCTACGGCGAACTGACCACGCTGCTCGGCGGCACGTACATCAACAACTTCACGCGCTTCGGAAAGCTCTACCAGACCTACATGCAGGCGGCGCCCGACTACCGGCGCGACGAACGTTCGCTGGACAACTACTACGTCGCTTCAGCTTCGGGCGAAAGCGTCCCCGTGGCCTCTCTCGCCGAGGTGATCGACACGGTGGGCACGGCCTACGTCTCGCAGTTCAACCTCTACCGATCGGTCTCGCTCACCGTCTCGCCCGCTGCCGGCGCCTCCACGGGCGCAGTCATGCAGCAGATCGAACGGACCGCGGAGACCGTGCTGCCCGACGACATCGACACGGCGTGGAGCGGCGTCTCGTACCAGGAAGCCAACGCCTCGAAACGGGGCGGAACGGTCTATCTGCTGGCGGTGGTCTTCGTTTTTCTCGCCCTGGCGGCGCTCTACGAATCGTGGGGGCTGCCGCTGGCGATCCTGATGAGCGTGCCGGCCGCCGTGCTGGGCGCGGTGTGCTTCATCGGAGGGGCGCACCTGCTCGACCCGCTCTTCATCAACGACATCTACATGCAGATTTCGCTGGTCATGCTCATCGGACTGGCGGCCAAGAACGCGATTCTGGTCGTCGAGTACGCCGACCGGCTCTTCCGCGAGAAGGGGCTGTCGCTGTTGGAAGCCGCCGTCGAAGCGGCCCGCATCCGTCTGCGGCCGATCATCATGACCGCCTTCTCGTTCATTCTGGGCGTCCTGCCGCTGGTCTTCGCCAGCGGCGTTTACTCCACCGCGCGCAACATCATGGGCGTCGCGCTCGTGGGCGGGATGCTTTTCGCCACGCTGCTGGGCATCTTCATCTATCCCGCGCTCTACTACCTCGTGGGGCACATCGGAGGCTTCGAACGCCGCCGCACTCGATCTAAACAGGAGGAACAGGCATGAAACTGAAAATCGCAATGGCCGCGGCCCTGCTTGCGGGCGCCTGCTCGCCGCGGCTCTATCCGCCCGAAACCGCCGTCCCGGACCGTTACGTTTACTCCGAAGGCTTCTCGCAGGACACGACGGGCATCGGCAGCCGCTGGTGGGAAATGTTCGGCGATCCGACGCTCGACACCCTCGTCGCCCGCGCGCTGGAACGCAACCGCGATCTGGCGGCGGCCGCCGCGCGCGTCGAACAGGCCCGGGCCAATCTCGGGGTCGTGCGGGCGCAATACCTGCCGCAGATCGGGTTCGGGGTGCAGGCCGGAGGCAAATACGCCGAAGCCACGGGAATCGTGCAGTCCTACGCCGTCGAGCCGACCCTCTCGTGGGAGGTCTCGCTGTTCGGAGCGCTGCGGCGCGCCAAAGAAGCCGCCAAGGCCGAAATCGCCGCCTCGGCGTGGGCGCTCGAAGGAATGCGGCTCTCGCTGGCGGCCGAAGTGGCGACGACCTACTTCACGCTGCTCGAATACGAGCGCAACCTCTCGATCGCCCGGCGTACCCTCCAACTGCGGCGCGAGTCGGCGGCACTGATCGACTCCATGTTCCGCTACGGCATGTCGGACGGCGTGGCACTCGAGCAGGCCCGCAGTCTGGTCCGCACGGCCGAAGCGGACATCCCGCAATACCGGCGGGCCATCGTGCAGACGGCCCTTTCGCTCGGCACGCTGCTCGGAGAGCTCCCGGCGCAGGACACGCTTCGGGGCGAAGGGCTGCCCCTGCGCACCGACACCTACCCCGCGGAGATTCCCGTGGGACTGCCCTCGGAGCTGCTGCGCAGACGACCCGACATCCGGGAGGCGCACTACGGCGTGGCGAAAGCCGCGGCGCAGGCCGGACAGGCCCGGAGCGCGCGGTTTCCGTCGATCTCGCTGACGGCCGGCGGAGGTGCGGCGTCGGGTTCGATCAAAGGGCTGACCTCCGGCGACCCGTGGGTCTGGAATGCCGCCGGGGCGCTCGTCGAACCGCTCGTCGCCTTCGGAAAACTCCGGCGCGCCGAACAGGCGGCCGTGGCGGCCTACGACGAAGCGGCGAGGAACTACGAGCAGACCGTGCTGACGGCCTTCGCCGACGTCGAAAAGGCCCTGACGGCGATCACGACCTGCCGCGAGCAGACCGAACGCAGCCGCGAACTGGTCGAATCCAACGGACGTATCGCCACGATGACCCGCGCGCTCTACCGCAGCGGACTGTCCGACTACCTGGACGTGATCGACGCCGAGCGCAGTCTCTACCAGTCGCAGATGCAACTGGCGAGCCTCGTGGCGCAGCAGTACATCAATTACGTCGCGCTCTGCAAGGCGCTGGGCGGCGGATGGGAGCGGCCGTCCGGACCGCCGGAGAAGGTCTCCGGCGGCGCGCCGCCGGGACGGAAGCCCGGAAGAGCCGCCACGAAGGCCGGCGCCGGAAAGGGCCCCGCTCCGGGAACGTCCGGCCAGGAGCCGGCGGATACCTACTAATGGGGATTGCGCGTGTTGCCGCAAAATCGTATATTTGCGGCCGAAATCATTTCTGGCAACATGCGTCTATCCGAACTGAAAACCGGCGAATCGGCGACGATCGTCAAAGTGACGGGACACGGAGGATTCCGCCGTCGCATCATGGAGATGGGGTTCGTCCGCGGCCAGCGCGTCGAGGTGATCCTGAACGCGCCCCTGAAGGACCCGATCGAATACAAAATCATGGGGTACGACATTTCGCTGCGGCGCAGCGAAGCCGACATGGTCGTCGTGCTCTCCGACGCCGAGGCCGGCGAGTATCTGGCTGCGCAGCGCGGCCGCGGCGAAGCCTCCGGTTGCGTCCGGAAATGCGGAGAGGGTACGACGCCCTGCGACTGCTCGGGCCGCGGCGGAAATCCGTGCGCGACGGTGGACGAGGTGGTGGCGCGCAGCAGCCGCACGATCTCCGTGGCGCTGGTGGGCAATCCCAACAGCGGCAAGACGTCGCTGTTCAACGCCGTCTCGGGCGGCCACGAGCACGTGGGCAACTACGGCGGCGTGACCGTCGGCGCCAAGATCGGCTACCGCAACTACCGCGGTTACCGTTTCGAGGTGACGGACCTGCCCGGAACCTATGCCCTGACGGCCTACACGCCCGAGGAACGGTATGTCCGCAGCCATATCGCCGAGAAGACGCCCGACGTGGTGATCAACACGGTCGTGGCGTCGAATCTGGAACGCAACCTCTACCTGACCACCGAACTGATCGACATCAATCCGCGGATGGTCGTGGCGCTCAACATGTACGACGAGCTGGAGCGGAGCGGAGCGAAGCTCGACTACGACAGCCTGGGCCGCATGCTGGGCGTGCCGATGGTTCCGGTCGAGGCGCGCAACAACCGCGGCATCGAGGCGCTGCTCGACACGGTGATCGACGTTTTCGAGAACCGCGACGACCGCGTGCGCCACATCCACATCAACATGGGCCCGGTGATCGAGGAGGGGCTGCGGCGGCTCAACGGCGACATGAGCAACCACCGCGAGGAGCTGCCCAAGGCCTTCCCGCCCCGCTACTACGCCATGAAACTGCTCGAGGGCGACCGGCAGGCGGAGGAGATGCTGCACGGCTGCGCCCGCTACGGCGAATGGATCGAAATCCGCGACCGCGAGACGCGCCGCATCGCCGAGGCGTTGGGCGAGGATATCGAAACGGCGTTCGCCGACCAGAAATACGGCTTCATCCAGGGTGCGCTGCGCGAGACCTACATACCCGGGCAGCGCGAACAGGCGAAGGCCACGGCGCTCATCGACGCCTTCGTGACGCACAAGCTCTGGGGATTTCCGATCTTCTTCGCGCTCATGTGGCTCATGTTCTGGTGCACGTTCAGTCTCGGAGCCTATCCGCAGGACTGGCTCGACGCGCTGGTGGGATGGATCGGCGACGGAGTGAACTCCCTGCTGCCCGAAGGACCGCTGCGCGACATGCTCTCGGACGGCGTGATCGGCGGCGTGGGCGCGGTGATCGTCTTCCTGCCCCAGATCATGATCCTCTATCTGTTCATCTCGTTTCTGGAGGACTCGGGCTATCTGGCCCGCGCGGCCTTCATCATGGACCGCGTGATGCACCGCATCGGCCTGCACGGCAAGTCGTTCATTCCGATGATTATGGGGTTCGGCTGCAACGTGCCCGCCATCATGGCCTGCCGCACGATCGAAAGCCGCAGCAGCCGGCTCATCACCATCCTGATCACCCCCTTCATGTCGTGCAGCGCGCGCCTGCCGATCTATATCCTGCTCACGGGAACCTTCTTCTCGGCCCATGCCGGGCTGGTGATGACGGGGCTTTACGTGCTGGGAATCCTCGTGGCGGTGGTGACGGCGCGCCTCATGCGGCGGTTCTTCTACCCCGAGGACGAAACGCCGTTCGTCATGGAGCTGCCCCCCTACCGGATGCCGACATGGAAGACCACGCTGCTGCACATGTGGGACAAGTGCGCGCAATACCTGCGCAAGATGGGCGGCATGATCCTCATCGCCTCGATCGTCGTCTGGTTCCTGAGCTACTACCCGCGCGAACGCACGGACGATGCGGCCGTGACGAACTACGAGAACTCCTATCTGGGACGCATCGGGCAGGCCTGCGAGCCGGTCTTCACCCCGCTGGGACTGAACTGGAAGGCCGGCGTGGCGCTGATCTCGGGCATCTCGGCCAAGGAGATCGTCGTCTCTACGCTGGGCGTGCTCTATGCCGAGGAGACGCCCGCAGCGGCCGGAGGCGGTCCGGAAGGAACGGCCGACGCGACCCGACGCATAGCTTCCGGTGAAGCGTCACAATCCGCTGTACAGAAAACGATTATCGGCGGAGCGGACGGTGAGACGGCGATCCGCGTGGCCGACGTTCCGGAGGAGGAGGCCGACGAGGAACGGACGCTCGGGCGGAAACTGCTCGCCAGCGGCGACTTCTCCGAAGCCGCGGTACTCGGGTTCCTCACCTTCATCCTGCTCTACATCCCCTGCATCGCCACGGTGGTGGCCATCGGTTCAGAGGCCGGATGGCGCTGGGCCGCGGCATCGGTGATCTACGACACGGCCGTGGCATGGCTCATGGCCTGGGCGGTCTATCACATAGCTTCGCTTTTCGCATGACGGGCTGGCAGGATTACGCGGTGTGGGTCGTCTGTCTCGCGGCCGTCGCGGAAGCGCTCCGGCGCACCGCAAGGCTGCTGCGCGGCCGAAGCCGCGGGTGTTCGTCGTGCGGATCGGCGAATTGTCCGCACAAAAGGACGAAGGAGTGAAAAAATCGCTATATTTGCCGCCCGAAAACGACGTCGCCGAAACGAAACGACCGATGACCGGACTGTTCTACATTCTGTTTTTCTGGCTCGCGGGCAACGCCCTGAGCCTCGCCACGGGCGGGTACGTATCGGGCAACATCATCGGGATGATCCTGCTCTTCGCCTCGCTCTGTCTGCGGTGGGTCCCGGCCGACAGGGTGCGCCCCGCGGCGCGGTTCCTGCTCGGGTCGATGGCCCTCTTCTTCGTCCCCTACGGCGTGGGGCTGATGGTCTCCTACCGGGTGATACTCGAAAACCTCTGGGCCATACTCGTCTCGGGCGTGATCTCCACCGTCCTCGTGATCTTCGTCGCGGGCAAAACCTTCCAGAGTCTCAACCGCCGCGCCCGCATGCGGCATATCAGACACATGCGCCATGCCGAATGACTTTCTCAGCTCGGACCTCTTCCTGCTGACGCTCACCGTCGGCCTCTACTGCGCCGGAAGCGCCCTCTACCGCCGGGCGCGGACCCCGCTGCTCCACCCCGTGCTGCTCACGTTCGCCGCGGTGATCGTCTTCCTCAGCGCGACAGGCATCGGCTACGAACGCTACCGCGAGGCCACAGGCATTCTCAACTTCGCGCTCGGCATGTCGGTCGTGGCGCTCGGCTACCTGCTCTACGAACAGATCGAACGCCTGCGCGGCAGCCTCCTGCCGGTCGGGGCCGCCACCCTTGCCGGATGTTTCGCCGGAGTGCTGAGCGTGGTCTATATCGCCATGGCCTTCGGCACGGAGCGCCGCATCCTCACCTCGATCGCCCCCAAGTCGGTCACCGTTCCGATCGCCGTGTCGGTCGTGGGACCGCTCGGCGGCGACGTCTCCGTCACCTCGGTGGTGGTCTTCTGCGTGGGAATATTCGGCAGCGTCTTCGGCGAGTGGATACTCAAACGCTGCGGCGTCCGCGATCCCGAGGCACGCGGATTCGCCCTGGGAGCCGCGGCACACGGCATCGGCACGGCGCGGGCCATCGAGATAGGCGCCGTGGAGGGAGCCCTGAGCGGTCTGGCGATGGCCCTGATGGGGCAGGCCACGGCGCTCTTCCTGCCCCTGATCGAAAAGTACCTCTATTAGAGCCTCGAGCGGCCCGGAGGAGAGGCGGCACGGTGGGCCGAAATCTTTTCGGACGAAAATTTTTAAAATTCTGCAATAAATGCTACTTTTGCGAAACCTTACGCCAAACAGCATCAAAATCGGTCTCTTATGGAGTGGCTCTATTCGCTCTTCTTCGGCAGCGGCATCGCCCATGCGGTGCTGATTTTCGCGCTGGTAATCACCGTCGGCATCCTTCTGGGGAAGGTCAAGATCGGCGGGGTCTCGCTCGGCATCACGTGGATACTCTTCGTGGGCATCCTCTTCAGCCATTTCGGCATGACGGTGGACGGCGAGGTGCGCCACTTCGTACAGGAGTTCGGATTGATTCTCTTCGTCTTCTCGATCGGCCTGCAAGTGGGTCCCGGCTTCTTCGCCTCGTTCAAGCACGGCGGCATGACGCTCGTGGGATGCGCCGTGGCGATCGTCCTGCTGGGCGTCGTGACGGCCTACGTGCTCCACGCCGCGACCGGAACCCCCATACCCACCATGGTGGGCATCCTCTCGGGCGCCGTGACGAACACCCCGGGACTGGGTGCCGCGCAGCAGGCCTACGCCGACGCCACGGGGTGCAACGACCCCTCGATCGCGCTGGGATACGCCGTGGCCTATCCGCTGGGCGTCGTGGGCATCATCTTCACGATGATCTTCGTCCGCTACGTCTTCCGCGTGAAGTTCGAAAAGGAGGACGAGGCGCTGGCCGAGCTCGCGCACGAACAGAAATTCGCCGACAAGGTCTCGGTGGAGTTCACCAACGGAATGCTCGACGGCCGCACGGTCGAATACATGCGCGATCTGGTGAACCGGCAGTTCGTCATCTCGCGCATCATGCACCCGGACGGGGAGATTTCGATGGCCGACGCCGACAGCAAGGTGCATGTGGGCGACCGCCTGTGGGTGATCTGCCAGGGCGAGGACACGGAGGCCGTGGTGGCCTTCTTCGGCCGGCGCGTGGAGCTGACGGACGAGGACTGGGGCAACAACACGCCCAACGCCGAGCTCATCTCGCGCCGCATCCTCATCACCAAGCCGTCGATCAACGGCAAGAAGTTCTCCGACCTGCGGCTGCGCACGAAATACGGCATCACCATCACGCGCGTCAATCGCGCCGGTATGGACCTGATTCCCTATCAGGGGCTCGAGTTGCAGGTGGGCGACCGCGTGATGGTCGTAGGCCCGGCGAAGTCCGTGGCGCAGGTGGCCGACGTGCTGGGCAACTCGCTCAAGAAACTCGACCATCCGAATCTGATCACCATTTTCGTCGGCATCGCGCTGGGCGTACTGCTGGGCTCGATTCCGCTGCTCAACGTGCCGCAGCCCGTCAAGCTGGGCCTCGCGGGTGGACCGCTCATCGTGGCGATCCTCATCGGACGCTTCGGCACGCACTTCCATCTGGTGACCTACACCACGATGTCGGCCAACCTCATGCTGCGCGAAATCGGCATCGCCCTGTTCCTCGCGGCGGTGGGAATCGGCGCGGGAGACGGATTCATCGAAGCGATCGCCGACGGCGGATACCGCTGGATCGGCTACGGATTCATCATCACGGTCGTACCTCTGCTGATCGTTGCGGTAGTTGCCCGCAAATGGCTCAGGATGAACTACTACACATTGATGGGACTGATCGCCGGATCGACCACCGATCCCCCCGCGCTGGCCTATGCGAACGCCACGGCCGGAAACGACATGCCCGCCGTGGGATACTCGACCGTCTATCCCGTCGTGATGTTTCTCCGCGTGCTGACGGCGCAGATATTCATTCTCTTCGCTCTGTAACGAACCTTATCCGAATAAGACCATGACCAAAAAGATACTGCTTCTGGGCTCGGGAGAGCTGGGCAAGGAGTTCACGATCGCGGCGCAGCGGCTGGGACAGACCGTCGTGGCGTGCGACGCATACGCGGGAGCGCCCGCCATGCAGGTCGCCGATGCGGCCGAAGTCTTCGACATGCTCGACGGCGCGGCGCTGGAGGCCGTCGTCGAGAGACACCGCCCCGACATCATCGTTCCGGAAATCGAGGCCATCCGCACCGAACGGCTCTACGACTTCGAACGCGCCGGGATACAGGTCGTCCCGAGCGCCCGTGCGGTGAATTTCACGATGAACCGCAAGGCGATCCGCGATCTCGCGGCGAAAGAGCTGGGGCTGCGCACCGCACGGTACTTCTATGCCCGGACGCTCGACGAGCTGCGCGATGCGGCCGACAGAATCGGCTATCCGTGCGTCGTCAAGCCGCTGATGTCCTCCTCGGGCAAGGGGCAGTCGGTCGTCAAAAGCCCCGGCGACGTGGAGCACGCATGGCGTTACGGATGCGAGGGTTCGCGGGGAGACATACGCGAACTGATCGTCGAGGAGTTCATCCGCTTCGACAGCGAAATCACGCTGCTCACCGTGACGCAACGGCACGGCCCCACCCTTTTCTGCCCGCCGATCGGCCACGTGCAGCAGGGCGGCGACTACCGCGAGAGTTTCCAGTCCCCGCGGATCGCTCCCGAGCACCTGCAGGAAGCACAGCGCATGGCGGCGGCCGTGACCGGGGCGCTGACGGGCGCCGGGCTGTGGGGCGTGGAATTCTTCCTGAGCCACGAGCACGGCGTCTACTTCTCGGAGTTGTCGCCCCGTCCGCACGACACGGGCATGGTGACGCTGGCCGGAACGCAGAATCTCAACGAGTTCGAGCTGCACCTGCGGGCCGTGCTGGGGATTCCGATTCCGGAAATCACCTTCGAACGTCCCGGTGCGAGCGCGGTGATCCTCTCTCCGGTAGCCTCCGCCTCGGCTCCCCGCTACGAGGGGATCGAACGGGCCGCAGCAGCGGATGCCCGTCTCGACGTGCGCATCTTCGGCAAACCCTCGGCCCGCGAGGGACGGCGTATGGGCGTCGTCGTGGGCTACGATGCCCCGGGCTGCGATCTGGAGGCGCTGCGCCGGAGGGTGAAGGCCGCGGCCGCCGAAGTGCGGGTGGAGCTGCCGGAATAACCGGGCCCCGAACGATTCTTACCGAAAACAGACCGCCCCTGCCGTGAACGTGTACGGCAGGGGCGGTTTTCATACGGCGGCGGGACGGCCTGAGCCGGCCGCCGCAAAGGGTCACTTGCGGAACTTCGCCACGACGTTGTCCGTGGCACGTCTGAGCAGCTCCTCGGGGCAGCAGAGCGTGATACGGATGTAGTTGCGGCCCTCCGAGCCGAAAATCCCGCCCGGGGTGAGGAAGACGTCGCATTTGTCGATCACCTCGTCCGAGAAGGCGAAGCTGTCGCCCTCGTAGCCTTCGGGCAGCTCGGCCCAAACGAACAGGCCGGCCTGGTTCTTCCGGTAGCGGCATCCCAGCGCGTCGAGCAGCGCATAGGCCTGCTTCTCCCGTCCGTAGTAGATGGCGTTCAGCTCCCGGAACCAGTCCTCGCCCAGTGCCAGCGCCGTATCGGCCGCGGCCTGGATGGGATAGAACATGCCCGAATCCATGTTCGACTTGAAGGTGAGAATCGAGTCGATCCACTCTTTTTTGCCCACCACGACGCCCACGCGCCAGCCGGCCATCGAGTGCGCCTTCGACAGCGAGTTCATCTCCAGCGCCACCTCGCGCGCGCCGTCCGCCTCCATGATCGAAATCGGATGCGCAGCGTTGCGGATGAAGCTGTACGGGTTGTCGTGGACGATCAGGATATTGTGCTTGGCGCCGAAGTCGATGATCCGCTGGAACAGTTCCGGCGTGGGGGTCTGTCCCGTCGGCATGTTGGGATAATTGACCAGCATCATCTTCACGCCGTCGAGTCCCGCCCGTTCGATGGCCTCGAAGTCGGGATAGAAATTCGTCTCCTTGTTGAGCGCATAGGGCAGCATCTCGCCTCCGGCCAGCCGCACGGCGGCCGAATAGGTCGGATAACCCGGATTGGGGACCAGCACCTTGTCGCCCGGATCGAGGAACGTCATGCAGATATGCATGATGCCCTCCTTCGAACCGATCAGCGGCAGCACCTCCGAATTGTAATCCAGCTCGGTGCGGTACCACTTCCCATACCAGTCGGCAAAAGCCTTGCGCAGAATCGGCTCGCCCTTGTAGGACATGTATTTGTGGACGTCGGGGCGCTGGGCTTCCTTCGCCAGCCGGTCGATGACCGACCGGTGGGGCGGCAGGTCGGGACTGCCCATGGCCAGCTTGATGATCTGGCGGCCCGTGGAGGCCTCGAGCTCCGAAAGTTCGCGCAGGCGGCGCGAGAAATAGTACTCCCCGATACCGTCCAGACGGTGCGAACGGGCGATGTTTACTGCTTTTGCCATAGTCTCTGTTGCGTGTTTGGGATTTGCTTCGGACAAAGATAGGGATTAATTAAATAATATTAAAATATTGCCGCGACAAAATGGCCGGAAAGCCTCTCCGCACCGCGGGAAGGAGCCGTCCGCTTCCGGATGCCGGCCTCCTCCGGGAACGGCCTGCCGGAAGATGCGTTTCGGCGGAGCCCCGGAGGAACGGGAGGCGGATTTGGAGATCGGGGGTATTTTGACTAAATTTACACGGATTTTGCGGCGGCGCGCCGCGGCGGCACCGGAAGGGCCGAAAAAACGGGATGTCCGTCCGGTTCCGCTCCGACGGCCCCCCCCGGAAAGAAGTCCGCGCACCCGCCGCACCGGTCCCGGCTTAACCCGAACGAAAATATGATCCGAAAAAAACTACTACTCCTGTTCGCCCTCCTGCCGGCGTGTGCGCTCTGCGCGCAGAAGCAGCAGGACCTGACCGCGTATGTGAACACGATGCAGGGATCGCACAACACGCCCGAATTTTCCCACGGCCGCTGCACGCCGCTCGTCGCCCTGCCGCAAGGCGTGAACAGCTGGTCGCCCGTCGGATTCTCCTACGTCGGACGCTCGGCGGCAGGCGTAGGAGGCTGCGGCATCGTGCTCCGCCCGCTGACGGAGGCGCCGTCGCCGGAAACGGCCACGGCGACGGTGGACACCGCGTCGATCGTCGGCCGCCCCCACTACTTCCGGATGCGGACCTCGGACGGCATTCTCTCCGAAATGAGCCCCACGGAGCGCTGCGCCGTCTTCCGCTTCACCTACCCGCGCCGGAGCGAGGCGCTGCTCGCGCTCTCGGGCGAGGAGATGGACGGCGTGGAGGCCGATGCCGCGGCACGGTGCGTCACGGGCTATGTCATCCGCCGCTCGAACGTCAGTCAGGCGGCAGACAAGACGTGGTTCCTGCTCCGCTTCGACCGCGACTTCACCGTGGACGAGGACCGGAAGGGCGGGACGCTGCTGCTCCGCTTCGGGCGGGGCGGAACGGTCGGCGTGCAGGCCGCCGTGTCGAAGATCGACGCCCGGCAGGCCCGCGTGACGTTCGGCCGCGAGCTGGAGGGGAAACGCTTCGGGGAGGTCTGCGAGGCGGCCCGGGAGCGCTGGAACGGAATGCTCGGCCGGATCGAGGTCGAGGGCGGCACGCCGGAGCAGCGACGCACCTTCTACTCCTGCCTCTTCCGGACGATGCTGCGCCCGGCGCAGGACTACGAAACGGACGCCGAAGGCCGCGAACGCTTCGCCTACGACGGCGAGGTGTACGAGGGACGCTATCACGTCAATCCGATTCTGTGGGACGCCTACCGCTCGCTCTTCGCGCTGCACAACATCATCAACCGCGCCGAGGAGGAGCGGTACGTGCAGTCGCTCATGCGCACCCAGGAACTCACCGGGTGGTGGCCCTCGGGGCACGTGATGATCGGCAACCACGCCATATCGGTCCTCGCCGACGCGTGGGCGAAGGGCATCCGCACGTTCGACCCCGAGGAGGCGCTCGGCCGCTACTACCGTGAGATCACCCGCTCGGCGGTCGATACGCTCAATAACGGCGACTACAACCGCGAGCACGTCCGCGGCTACGGCCGGCTGGGCTTCGAGGACTACTTCGCCATGGGCTACATCCCCTATCCGCAGGGAACCGACCGCGTGATGGAAACCACGTCGAAAACCATCGAATACAACTACGACGACTTCTGCGCCTGGCGGCTGGCGCGGATGACCGGAAACGACTTCTACGAGCGGATCTTCGCGCGCCACATCTACAACTACCGCAACGTGTTCGACCCGGCGGACGGCTTCTTCAAGGGCCGCGACCGCGAGGGACGCTTCGACGAGGACTTCAACCCCTACGAATGGGGCGGTCCGTTCGTCGAGGGCAACGGCTGGCAGTGGCGCTTCTCGGTGCAGCAGGACGCACGCGGCATGATCGGCCTCATGGGCGGCGAGGAGGCGTTCCGGCGCAACCTCGACGAGCTGTTCGCCGTGCGTGCCGACTCGGTGCTCCACGGCGGCTACGGCTACCGCATCCACGAGATCAACGAGGCCGTGGCGGGCAATCAGGGGCAGTATGCCCAGGGCAACGAGCCGTGCTTCCACGTGATCCACCTCTACAACCACGCCGGGCAGCCCTGGAAGGCGCAGCGACTGCTGCGCGAAAGCCTCACGCGGCTCTTCAACTCGGGACCCGAAGGATTCCCGGGCGACGAGGACGGCGGCGCCATGTCGTCGTGGTATGTCTTCAACGCCATGGGATTCTACACCGTGACGCCGGGCGTCGGGCAGTACGTTCTGGGCAGCCCGCTCTTCGACCGGGTGACGATCCGGCTCGAGAACGGGCGGAAGTTCGTCATCACGGCCGACGGCAACGCCCCCGACCGGCCCTACATCCGTTCGGCTACGCTCAACGGCGCCCCCTGGACGAAAAACTGGTTCGACCACGAGACGCTGATGGCGGGCGGCGAGCTGCGGCTGGAGATGAGCGGATGCCCGAATACGGAGCGCGGCACGGCGCCGGAAGACCGCCCCTATTCGATGAGCGATCCCGAGTAAACGAATAAAAAGGCAGGAACCTGCATTTCGGGTTCTCCTCTCCGGAACAGAGCGAACGCCCGGGAGACATTCCCGGGCGTTCGCTGCGGTATGCGCGGACGAAAAAGCGGCGTCCCGGAGAACCGGAACGCCGCCGAACGGTGGAGGTGGCGGGAGTCGAACCCGCGTCCAAACAGGGAACCCGAAAGCTTTCTACACGTTTATCCGCCGTTTCGTCCTTCTCCCCGGGCCTGGCAGGCGGCGACCGAACCCGGGGCCCAGTCCCTTGAATTTCGCGCACCGGCCGGGACCCTCCGGCACGCTATCTCTAAATTGATGATACCCCGTATGAAAAACCGTTAAAGAGCGGAACGGCCTTTCGGGATACTCGTCGCCGAGGCTCCTGGGCCCCGGGGATTAAGCCAATTTTCCTTGAAAATTAGGCAGCGAGTGCGTAGCTGTTATTGCCATTTGATTCTTGAGCGTCGGGATTAACGAGCCGCCACACAGCGCTCGACGTGCTTACGATCAAACTCTGCCTGCTGTCAAAACCGGGCACCCCCAATTCTGTCCGCAATCGGCAAAAGCCGCGGGACAAAGATAACGCTTTTTCCGCAAAAACAAACACCCCGCGGCGAAGAAAGTCGCCCGCAGGAGGCAGCGCCGCTTTTTTCGGTTCCGAAACACCTGCGAACCGGGAAAATTTCGTATATTTGTCCGACGGAAAGCCCCCGGCAGGCGACGGGCCGCGCAGCTTCTGCGGGCGACGGCGGCAGACGGAGGAAAAACACGCGACGCATGACTAAAGACAGATACGTGGTCGAACTGCGGGACGCAGCCATCTACCACGCGGACGATCCCTTCGGCAGCCGCTCGGAGGAGAAACTCATCCGGCAGGGCGAAATGGTCCTCTCGGAGGTCAATCTCACGGTGGCCCCGGGCGAATTCGTCTTCCTGATCGGACGGGTCGGAAGCGGCAAGAGCACGCTGCTCAAAACGCTCTACGCCGAGGTGCAGTTGCTCTCGGGCCGCGGGCGCGTGGCGGGATTCGACCTGCGCCGCCTGCGCCGGCGGGACATTCCCTACCTGCGCCGCCGCATCGGCATCGTCTTCCAGGACTACCAGTTGCTCACGGACCGCAACGTCTTCATGAACCTGCACTACGTGCTCAAGGCCACGGGCTGGAAACGCGAGCAGGAGATCCGCGAACGCATCGACAAGGTGCTCGAAGTCGTGCAGTTGGGACACAAGAGCTACAAGATGCCCTTCGAGCTTTCGGGCGGCGAACAGCAGCGCCTGGTCATCGCCCGCGCGCTGCTGAACGACCCCGAGGTGCTGCTGGCCGACGAACCGACGGGCAACCTCGATCCGGTGACGGCCGACGGCATCATGCAGCTTTTCCGGCAGATCGCCGCACGGGGATGCGCCGTGGTCATGTCCACGCACAACACGGCCCTCATAGAGAACTACCCCGCCCGCGCCATTCTCTTCGCGCAGGGCAAGATCCGCGAAGTGAACCTCGAAGAGGAGCTGGGATAGGCACGCGCCGCCCCGCGGCCGGAAGCGGCGCCGATCCGCGGCCCCGGGTTGCGCAATCCGGAAAAAATCCGTATATTTGTACGATATTTAAACGACAACGATGAGTACCGAACAAGAAAACGTTAAGAAACAGGAAGAGGCGTATTCCGCGTCGAACATCCAGGTCCTCGAGGGCCTCGAAGCGGTGCGCAAACGCCCGGCCATGTATATCGGCGACATCGGCGAGAAGGGTCTCCATCACCTCGTCTACGAGGTCGTGGACAACTCGATCGACGAGGCGCTGGCCGGATACTGCACCGATATAGACGTGACGATCAACGAGGACAACTCGATCACCGTCAAGGACAACGGCCGGGGTATCCCGACGGACTTCCACGAGAAGGAGGGCAAGTCGGCGCTCGAAGTCGTGCTGACGGTGCTGCACGCCGGAGGCAAGTTCGACAAGGGCAGCTACAAGGTCTCGGGAGGTCTGCACGGCGTGGGCGTCTCGTGCGTGAACGCGCTCTCGACGCTGCTCATCGCCGAAATCCACCGCGACGGCAAGATTTTCCGCCAGACGTACAGCAAGGGAAAACCCACGTCGCAGGTCGAAATCGTCGGCGAATGCACGGACCGCGGAACGATCGTGACGTTCAAGCCCGACGGCGAGATATTCACCCACACGACGATCTACAAATACGAGATTCTGGCCAACCGCCTGCGCGAGCTGGCATTCCTGAACAAGGGCATCCACCTGAACCTCTACGACCGCCGGCCGGACGAGGAGGGCAAGACGCACGAGGACCACTTCTATTCGGAAGAGGGTCTCAAGGAGTTCGTCCAGTACCTCGACGCCACGCGCGGCACGCCGATCATCGAGCAGATCATCTACCTCGACACCGAGAAGAACGGCGTTCCGGTCGAAGTGGCCATGCAGTACAACGACTCCTTCTCGGAGAACGTACACTCCTACGTGAACAACATCAACACCATCGAAGGCGGTACGCACCTGACGGGATTCCGCCGCGCGCTGACGCGCACGCTCAAGAAATACGCCGAGGACTCGGGAATGCTCGCCAAGCTGAAGTTCGACATCAACGGCGACGACTTCCGCGAGGGACTGACGGCAGTCGTCTCGGTGAAGGTGGCCGAACCGCAGTTCGAGGGACAGACCAAGACCAAGCTGGGCAACGACGAAGTGGCCGCTGCGGTCGATCAGGCCATGGCCTCGGCACTGGGCGACTACCTCGAGGAAAACCCGAAAGACGCCAAGGCGATCGTGCAGAAGGTGATTCTGGCCGCCACGGCCCGCCACGCCGCCCGCCACGCCCGCGAGCTGGTGCAGCGTAAGACGGTGCTCTCGGGGTCGGGACTTCCGGGCAAGCTGGCCGACTGCACGAGCCGCGACAGGTCGGTGGCCGAGATCTTCTTCGTCGAGGGCGACTCGGCAGGCGGTACGGCCAAGTCGGGCCGCGACCGCAACTTCCAGGCCATCATGCCGCTGCGCGGCAAGATTCTCAACATCGAGAAGGCACAGGAGCACAAAATGTGGGAGAACGAGGAGATCAAGAACATGTTCCTGGCGCTGGGCGTCAAGATCGGCACGGAGGAGGATTCCAAGGCGCTCAACCTCGAAGGGCTGCGCTACGACAAGATCATCATCATGACCGATGCCGACGTGGACGGAAGCCACATCGCCACGCTGATGCTCACCTTCTTCTTCCGCAAGATGAAGGAGCTCATAGAGAACGGCCACGTTTACATCGCCACCCCGCCGCTCTATCTCGTGAAGAAGGGCAAGCAGGAGCGTTACTGCTGGACCGAGAAGGAACGCGACGAGATCACCTCCGAATTCGGCAAGGGCGCGCACGTGCAGCGTTACAAAGGTCTCGGCGAGATGAACGCCCACCAGTTGTGGGAGACGACGATGAACCCCGACACGCGCATCCTGCGCCAGGTGAACATCGAGAACGCCGCCGAGGCGGACCGCATCTTCTCGATGCTCATGGGCGACGACGTGCCGCCCCGCCGCGAATTCATCGAACGCAACGCCCATTACGCGAATATCGACGCGTAAGGCGGCCCAACGGAGAAAGGATTGCCCCGACAGAAAGGGAGGGCGATCCTTTTTTCGTACCGGGCGGCAGGCGTGAGCGGCTTCTGCGGCACGGAACGGAGAAACGAAAGGAAAACAGCCAAACCCAATCCATAAAACCATGAAAGTAACCGTAATCGGTGTGGCCGGAGGAACCGGCTCGGGAAAATCGACGCTCGTAAAACGTCTGCAGGAAGCTTTCCGTGGCGACGACGTCGCCACGCTGTGCCACGACTTCTACTACAAGGCCCACCCCGAACTGACGTACGAGGAGCGCACGAAACTCAACTACGACCATCCGCAGGCGTTCGACACGCAGATGATGGTGGACCATATCAAGGCGCTCAAGGAGAACGTACCGATCGAACACCCGGTGTACTCGTTCGTGGACCACGACCGGCTGCCGGAAACCGTGCTGGTCAAGCCGTCGAAGGTGATTATCGTGGACGGCATCCTGATCTTCGAGAACCGGGAGCTGCGCGACCTGATGGATATCAAGGTCTATGTGGACACCGATGCGGACATTCGGCTGGCGCGGCGTATCCTGCGCGACGTCTGCGAACGCGGCCGCACGATGCAGTCGGTCATCACGCAGTACACCTCGACCGTCAAACCCATGCACGAGGAGTTCGTCGAACCGTCGAAGAAATACGCCGACGTCATCATCCCCGAAGGCGGATTCAACTCGGTGGCCGTAGCGATGCTCATCCAGAATATCCGGTCGCTCATCGACCGGAACTGACAGAGGCTCCCCGATCCATTGACGAAAACAGGAGGTCCCCGGTGCGGGCGGACCTCCTGTTTTCGTCTTGTCCGGATAACGGCATCCGGAACCCGCACCGGGTCAGATACCTGCGATCTTCTTGATCTCGTTGAGTTTGTTGAGTGCCTCGATCGGCGTCAGGGCATTGATGTCCAACCCCTTGATCTGGTCGCGGATCTGCACCAGCACGGGATCGTCCAGCCGGAACATGGAAAGCTGCATGTTCTGCGGCACACCGCTCTCGGCGGCTTCCTTCACGGCCTGCGCCGAGGGTTTCTTTCCGCGATCCTTGAGGCTGCGGCTCGGGACGATCTCGTTCGAGCCATATACCAGCTCGAGGTTGCGCAGAATCTCGTCGGCACGCGCCACGACCGACTGCGGCATTCCGGCCATGCGCGCCACGTGGATACCGAACGAATGCTCCGTGCCGCCCCGCTCGAGCTTGCGCAGGAAGACGATCTGGTTGCCCATCTCCTTGACGGCGACATGGTAGTTCTTCACGCGCGGACACATCTGTTCCATTTCGTTCAGCTCGTGGTAGTGCGTGGCGAAGAGTGTTTTGGCGTGCGCCGTCGGATGGTTGTGCAGGTATTCGACCATCGCCCAGGCGATCGAAATGCCGTCGTAGGTCGAAGTGCCGCGGCCGATCTCGTCCAGCAGGACGATGCTGCGGTCCGAAATGTTGTTGAGAATGCTGGCCGACTCGAGCATCTCGACCATGAAGGTGGATTCGCCCTGCGAAATGTTGTCCGATGCGCCGACGCGCGTGAAAATCTTGTCCACGACGCCGATATGCGCCGAGGCGGCGGGTACGAACGAGCCCATCTGTGCCATGAGGATGATGAGCGCCGTCTGCCGCAGCAGGGCCGATTTACCCGACATGTTGGGACCGGTAATCATCATGATCTGCTGCTGCCGGTCGTCGAGCATGACGTCGTTGGGGACGTACTCCTCCCCCACGGGCATCAGCGTTTCGATGACCGGATGGCGTCCCGAACGGATGTCGATGCGCTTGCCGTCGTCGAGCACCGGACGTACGTAGCGCCGCTCGCAGGCCAGCCGCGCGAAGGATTGCAGGCAGTCGATGCGCGCCACGACAGCCGCGTCGTGCAGCATCGGCTGGAGCGACGAACAGATGAAGGCCATGATGTCGGCATAGATGCGCTGCTCGAGAACGAGCATCTTCTCCTCGGCGCCGAGAATCTTCTCCTCGTACTCCTTGAGCTCCTCGGTGATGTAACGCTCGGCATTGGCCAGCGTCTGTTTGCGTATCCACGTCGCGGGGACCTTGTCCCTGTGGGCGTTGCGGACCTCGATGTAGTAGCCGAAGACGTTGTTGTAGCTGATCTTGAGCGACGGGATGCCCGTTGCCTCGCTCTCGCGCTGCTGGATGCGCGAAAGGTAGTCCTTGCCGTGGAGCGCGATGCGGCGCAGATCGTCCAGTTCGGGATCTACGCCGTCGGCGATGACCCCTCCCTTCTGAATCTGGTTGTTCTGCGGATCGGGATAGATTTCGCGGGCAATGCGTTCGCGGACCCCGGCCAGCGGGTCGATGCCCGCAGCCAGCGCATGCAACCGGTCGTCGTCCGTGGATTCGAGCGCGGCCTTGAGCGTCTCGATCGCCGCGAGCGAATTTTTGAGCTGCACCAGTTCGCGCGGCGTGACGCGCTGCGCGGCGATACGCGACGCGATACGTTCCAGATCGCCCACCATCGCCACCTGCTCGCGCACGGCGTCCGCCAGGTCGGCCTCCTTCGTGAAGCGCTCCACGACGTCGAGCCGCTCGTTGATCTTCGCCGGGTCCTTGATCGGCATGGCGATCCACCGCTTCAGCAGACGGCCGCCCATCGGCGTCAGCGTGCGGTCGATGACGTCGGCGAAGCTGCACTTCTCGCGTGCGCCGTTCGAGGAAAAGAGCTCCAGGTTGCGGATCGTGAACTTATCGACCCACACGTAATCGTCCTCGTCGATGCGCGAGAGCGAGGTGATGTGTCCCGTCTCGCGGTGCTCGGTGAACTCGAGGTAGTAGAGAATGGCCCCGGCGGCCGAAATGCCGCTCGTGAAGTGGTCCACGCCGAAACCTTTCAGCGACTTGGTCCCGAACTGCCTGCAAAGTTTCCCGCGATTGACCTCCTCCGAGAAGACCCACTCGTCGAGACGGTAGGTGTAGAGCCGCGACCCGAAAGCGTCGGCGAAACGGTCCTCGTAGCCGCGCTGGTAGATCACCTCTTTGGGCTGAAGATTGGAGATGAGCTTGTCCGCGTAGCTGTCCGTGCCCTCGGCCACGTAGAACTCCCCGGTCGAGATGTCGAGAAACGCCACGCCCGTCGCCCGACGGCCGAAATAGACCGAGGCGATATAGTTGTTCTCCTTGTTGGCCAGAATGTTGTCACCCAGAACGATGCCCGGCGTCACCAGTTCGATGACACCGCGCTTGACCAGTCCCTTGACCAGCTTGGGGTCTTCGAGCTGCTCGCAGATCGCCACGCGTTCGCCTGCCCGGACGAGTTTCGGCAGGTAGGTGTCGATGGCATGGTAGGGAAATCCCGCCAGCTCCACGTAGGTCGCCGCACCGTTCGCACGGCGCGTGAGCGTGATGCCCAGAATGCCGCTGGCCTTGATCGCGTCATCGCCGAACGTTTCGTAAAAGTCGCCCACACGGAAGAGCAGAATGGCGTCGGGATGCACGGCCTTGATGGAGTAATACTGCTTCATCAGGGGCGTTTCGACGTATTTTTTTTCAATTTTCTTCTCCGAAACCACAATAAAATATTGTATGAATTATCCAACAAAGATAACGGTTTTTCGGCAGTCGTGCAAAAGGCGGAGGCCAAATTTTTCGGCCCGGGTCTCCGGCGGCCGCTGCGGAAAAGAATCCGCAAAAGGGAAAGCGACCGGCCGATCCGGACGGGGAGGGAGGGCCGGAAATCCAGAAACGGACGGAAACACCGGCAGGCGTCTCCCGCCCGCCAGCGGCTGCCCGAAACGGACGGATCAGCGGATCAGATAATGCCGTTCTCGGCGAAAACGCGGCGGTAAAATTCGGCTTTCCACTCGACCGGACGCGGGTAAGCCCGCGACGAGGAGGGCATGCGCCAAAGACGCAGGTCGCGGCCCGCATAGCGCACCGCTACGGACTCCCCCACGGCGGGGCTGTCGCAGCCGGTCAGCGCACGGAGCGTATCGGTGGCCTTCTGACCCGTCGTCACGATGGCCCGGCAGGCGGGAATGCGCGCCAGCAAGGCCGCCAGATCGACCTCGCGCACCACTTGAAGAAAATTATCCGACGCATTGTCTTTCAGCCGAACGACCTCGACAGCCGTATCGTAAAGCGCAATCCCCCGTTCGCGGCAGAACGCCTCGATGCGGCCGCGGTCGAACCGCCGGCCGCCCGGCAGGAGGAAGTGCTGTTTGTCACCCGTGGCGAGGTAGCCCACGATCCGCCACATGTCGTTTTGCAGATTGGGGTAGAAAAATTCCATCGACCAGCGGATACGCTTGGGCGGGAAACTGCCCAGCATGAGAATCCGCGCGTTCCCGGGCAGGAAGGGTTCGAGCGGGTGGAGTTCGCTATTCATAGAATCGTTCGTCGAAATTCACGAGATAGAGTTTGTCCGTGGCGCGCGTGAGCGCCGTATAGAGCCATCGCAGCATGTCGCGCGTCATCGGCTCGTCGCCGAACAGGCAGCGGTCCACGAAGACGGCGCGCCACTGCCCGCCCTGCGCCTTGTGGCAGGTGACGGCATAGGCGAATTTCACCTGCACGGCGTTGAAGTGCGGATTTTCACGTATTTCCCGGAAGCGTTTCAGACGGCTTTTGATGTCGAGGTAGTCCTTCTCGACCTCGCAGAAGAGCCGCGAGGACTCCTCGCGCGTGAGCGACGGGGATTCCGACGCGATCGTATCGAGCAGAATCTTGCACTGAAGCTCCGTGTCGTAGTCGGGAAATTCGAGCACCGCCTCGGCGAAACGGAAGCCGTAGAAATCCTCGAAGCGGCGCAGCCGCCGCAGCCGTGCGATGTCGCCGTTGGCGATGAAGTTCATCGGACAGTCCTCGGCATGTTCGGGAAAGTAGTAGTTATTCTTGACCACCATCAGCATATCGCCGCTCTCGATCTCTTCCTCGGCCGAAAGCACGTTGCGGCGGATGCCTTCGTTGTAACGGTTGGCGCGCTTGTTCGACCGCGTGACGACGATCACCTCGTCGCGGCCGTACCGCGCATAGCAGTCCTGCAACTTTTCGAGAAACTCGCCGCCCCCGACCGCCTCGACGTCCGGAAAATCCATCCCGAAGCGCGGAATCTCGTAAATGCCGTTCTCGAGCATGCAGCGCACCAGCGTCGCATTGAACAGGATGCCCGAGCTGGCCTCCTGGCGCACCACATCGTCCATCGTGCCGTAAACCACCTCGCCGTAGGCGGACAGCGACGCAGGGTCGAGCGCCGGACTGAAGTCGCTCCCCACGGGCGGCAACTGCGCACTGTCGCCGACCAGCACCAGGCGGCAGCCGCGGCCGTTGCGGACGTACTGCACCAGGTCCGCCAGCAGCGAACCGCTGCCGAACAGCGCCCCGTCCGACGCGCCGTCGGAGAGCATCGACGCCTCGTCCACGATGAAGACCGCTCCGCGTTCGGGATTGAGGTTCAGCGAAAATTTCGATTCGTAGTCGGCATTGGTGCGCTGGCGGTAGATGCGCTTGTGAATCGTAAGGGCCTTCTCGCCGGCGTATTGCGCCAGCACCTTGGCCGCACGCCCCGTAGGAGCGAGCAGGACCGGTTTGACACCCAAGTCCTTAAGCGCCCCGACCACTGCCGCGACGAGCGTCGTCTTGCCTGTTCCGGCATATCCGTTGAGCACGAAAATCCGCGAAAAATCGTCGTCAGCGAGGTACTCGGACAATTTTTCTACGATTTTTTTTTGTCCGGGAGTTGTTTCGAAACAAATTTTGGCGTAAATTTGGGTCGCGATACGTGTACTGAACATGCGGTCGGTTATTTGCTGCACAAAATTAATAACAAATATTTATTTATAAAATGAAAAGAATTTTTCAAATCATTCTCGGCGTAGTCATCGTAGCGCTGGTCTACATCATCTACGTCCAGATCTCGACCCCGCTTAATTTCAACAAGGAACTCGCTGCGAAGAAAGCCGCCGTCATTGAGCGCATCAAGGACATCCGCACCGCACAGCGTTCCTTCAAGTCGAAGTATCAGCACTTCACGAGTACGTTCGATTCGCTCGAGGCCTTCATCCTGACCGATACGCTCGAGCTGGAGCGCAAGCTCGTGGACGAAGACGACTCGGTGGGTATGGCCATGCTGAAGAAGAGCGGCAAGAAGAATATCGAAAAATTCAAGATCGCCGTGATCGACACGATCTTCTCGCCCAAAAAACTCTCCGTCGAGCAAGTCAAGCAGTTGCGCTACATTCCGGGAACGGACGACAAGGCGCAGTTCATCATGGAGGCCGGCTATACGACCGCATCGAACGTCGTCGTGCCGATCGTCGAGTGCCGCGCTCCCTACAAGATGTTCCTCGACACGGTGGCCTATCGTCAGGAGATCATCAACCTGATCGACGAGGAGGAAAATATCTTCAACCGCTACCCCGGCGTCAAGTTCGGTTCCATGGAGTCGGCCAACAATGAAGCGGGCAACTGGGAAGACTGATACGCCGCAACCCGGCTACAAGGTGTCCATTCAGCAATCGTTGGATGGACACTCTTTTTCGGTGGCCGCACCTCCGGCATTCCCCGCAGAGGCGGAGCGGATCGAAGCGGAGGTGCTGACGCCGCGCACGATGCTCGTACCCGTAGAATACTTCGCCGGGGAGCGCGCGGCGGCACTGCTCGCCGCGAACGGAATGCCTGCCCTCAGCGGAGAGGAGACCGTATGCAGCGATGCGGAGGAGGAGATCGTGGCTGTCATGGCCCTGTCGGGCGAAGCGCTGCGGCAGGCAGCCGAGGCGGCTGGCGGACGGCCATTGCGTTTCACCACCCCGCTGCTGCACCGTCCCGCGGCGGATGGAAACACCGTATGGCTCTGCCGGCGGGCGGGACTGCTTTATATAAAGGTGTACGACGACGGACGACTCCGGGCGGCCGAAGTCGTCGCGGCGGCTGACGAAGCCGAGATCCGCTACCTCGCCGAACGGCTCGACGCCGTATTCCCGTTGCACGGCTACACGCTCCTCGCAGCGGGCGACGATCCGAAGGCACTGCGCAAGCTGCTCGGAAAACGGTTCAGGAAGGTCGTATGCGAATAATCAGCGGCAAATACAAGGGCCGGGCGATCAATCCGCCCCGCAACCTCAGAGCGCGTCCGACGACGGACTTCGCCAAGGAGAACCTCTTCAACGTGCTGGGAAACCTCGTGGATTTCGAGGAGTGCGACGTATTGGACCTCTTCGCCGGGACCGGCTCGATCAGCTACGAGTTCGCCTCGCGGGGAGCCCGCAGCGTCACGGCCGTGGAGATCAACCCGGTGCACTACAACTTCATCCGGCAGACGGCCGCGCAACTGGGCATCGGCAGCCTCCACGCCGTCAAGGCGAACGCGTTCCTCTACCTGAAAAACTGCAACAAGCAGTTCGATATCGTGTTTTCCGACGCCCCCTACGATCTGGAGGGCAGCGAAGAGATCGTACGGCTGACGCTCGAAGGCGACCGCCTGCGCAGCGGAGGGCTGCTGATCTTCGAACACTCGAAGAAAGCGGACTTTTCGGACAATGCCTGTTTCTGGCAATTAAGAAGTTACGGGAGCGTACAATTTTCTTTCTTCAAAAAACCGTAAAAAACATTGCCGATTCAAAAAATTCGACTATCTTTGCACTCGCAATACCGAAAAACGGTGCGTTAGTTCAGCCGGTTAGAATACGTGCCTGTCACGCACGGGGTCAGGGGTTCGAGTCCCCTACGCACCGCAAGACATCATGACAAAAAAAAGCGAAAAGCCTTGTAAATAAAACATTTGCAAGGCTTTTTTCTTTTCTTGGAAGTGCAGGAAAATGCGGTTCGGGGCATGGTATGGACAACGTGGCCCGCGAACGATTCGAGCGGAAAACGGGCGTTAGTTGTATCGCCATCGAATGCAAGACAAGTCTTGCAACTCAGAAACGACGACGAAGAATAAAATCGAAAAGAGCGACCGGAACAATCGCTCTTTCCGATTATCATGAACTTTTTATTTTCCGGACACGGTCGGTTCGCAGTAGATTCGTTTCATAACTCTATGGCAAGAAATGTCCACTGGCATTGATCTCAAACTTTTCTAAAATTCCCGTTCGGAACCATGTCCGAACGGGAACGATAGAATTGCAAAACAGCCAAACGACCTTATTCCTTGTCGCCTGTTCCGGCCAGGTAGTAATCCGCGATCTTCAGCTTGCCATCCTTGTCCACCGTCACGATCGCGACGATATTGCCACCCCATTCGGAATCGTAGTTCGTCAGATATTCCAGCGTCTCCGACTCCGTATCGCCGTCGGCGAACGTCAGCTCTTTGTAGGAACCCGAAATCGAGTTGGGATAGTCGGCAAAAGCCGTTTTCAAATCCTCCTCGAGCGTCTCCTCGTAGGCCGTGCTGGCCGTGCGGATACGGTAGGCCTTGACCGTATTGGCGCCTTTGGTCACGGTGTATTCGATATTCGTCGAATATTCGTCTTTCTCGGTCTCCGTAACTTTGAGCGTCGCTTCGCCCGTGCCGTCGAACTTCACTACGATCTCCTCCTGCTCTTCGGGCATCGTCTCGAACATCGCATCTTTGTCCTCGCTTCCCCCGGCGAGCTGCACCAGGTTCACCGGATAGCTCACGTTGCCCTTCGCATCGACCGTGGCCCCGTAGATGCAGTAATCGTCCCCGGGATGCAGAATGCGCAGAGACAGCGTTCCGGAAAACTCATCCTTCGCATACTCGTCCGTCCACGACGCATTGTTCTCGCGGTCGTATATCGCCCACTCCAGTTCGGCCGGGTCGCCGACGATATTGTAGCACTCGTTATACGACCAGCAGAAGACGCGCACCTTCTCGACGTCGCCGCTCGTCGTCAGTTTCAACTCGATGGCCTCGGGAGTCGTCTGGGAGAGTTCGGCGGAAACGATCTCGCCCGTACCATCGAAGACCGGCTTCTTCGTCGTGAAGTCCTCGTAGGTCACCTTGCCGATCGTACCGTCCTCGGCGATAGGCACGGCATAAAGCCGCCACTTCGTATTAGGCGTCATGTTATGCGTGAAATCCACCTTGTAAGGCTCCGTATAGGGAAGCACCTGCCGGTTGTTGCCGAGTACCGTGAGCAGTTCCTTCCGCTTCGCCTCGTCGGTGATCTCGTCGAAAGGATCGTAATCCGACGCCCCGATCAGGGAAGTGAAAATCTTTTTGCAGCCCGCGCCCGCCGTGATGGTCGCAGCCACCGACGTCAGCGTGATGTCCTCGTCGGCGATGTCGATCTGCACCTCGATCGAACCGTCGTAATCGGAGGGTTCCGGAACGGTGAAATCCTGAGTAAAGACTTCAGCCTGCCCGTCGCCTGCAGGCAACGCATAAACGCAAACCACCATCTTGTTCATATCGTCGTCTTCGCTCGAAGTGAGCTTAACGCCTTCGCTCTCGGGATCATCCGCCATCCTATTCTTGACCAACGTATGTTCGGTGAACGTCGCGCTCTCGTCGCTCCAGTTGAACGGCTGCATCGGATAATCCGGATTCGGACTCAGCGACGTTTCGGCCGACTGGATGAAGTACTCTTCGTTATAAGAATTCTTTTGCATGGCTGTGATCACGTATTTGGAGCACTTGATGCTCTTCTTCACATCCACGTCCAGCGAAAAAGCCGTCAGGTTCTTCACCGTGAGTTCCACCAGTTCGCCCTTCAGCTCTGCCGAGCTGATCTTAAAATCTTTCGTGACGACATCGCTTTTCCCGTCCGCATTCTCGGCATAGACCGAAACGACGTAGTCCACATCCACCGTCACGGTCAGGTCGAGCGTCGTCGCCTCGTTTCCGGTCACCGATTCGTAATCGGCCTCCTCCCCGGCCGGAACGCATTTCCAATACCAGGTCTCGGTGTTTTCGGAGGGACGGACCTCGACTTTGGCCGTGCCGTCCTGTTCGGAGAACGAAACCTCACCTACCTCGATGGAAGGAGGATTTTTACCCCCCCCCTCGCCGTTGCCATCGTTGCAGGCTCCTCCCAACAGGAGCATCAACGATGCCATCGAAAGCAAAAACTTTTTCATAGGAACATTTTTTTTAGGGGGAACTTCGGATTCAAAAACTCCCGACACCCGGGGATTCCCCCCCCCACGGAGTCGGGAGCATCGTCAGAAAATGACGGATAACTTTACAGCGTCTGCCTCCGTATCGGATTTCGCTTCGTCCACGATCTCGTCGGGAACCTTCTCGCAGCGGACGAAACGGTGCACGTCTCCGGCATCGTCCTTCGCCGTCCATGTCATCGCGTCTTCGAGCCGATCGGAGACGACGTATTCGCGGGTCCAGTCGCCGTTCTCGTAATCGTAGTCGCCGCTGATGACATAGCCCAGTTCCTTGTCCTCTTCGACATTGAACGAACCGGTGACGAGCCGGGCGTACATGCTGTCGAAATTGTAGTACATTTCATAGGTCCTCTCCCGACGGTTGAACGTAATGTAGAGGTAAAGTCCGTCGGCCAGGGGCGCCCCGTTCCACTCGGCGAGCGTCCAGGTCCCGTTCAGATAGGCCGGGGTGACCTCGATCTCCGGAGTCCGGGGTTCGTCATCGTCGCACGCGGCGAAACAGAGCAGGCAGGAGGCCAGCAGGGCGATCTTAAAAAGATGTTTCATATCATTCAGTCTGTTATGTTCTTGTTTTTTCGATTTATCTTGACGGTCAGGGTTCTCTCCGACGGCCTTCCGTCCACGCCTGCGACGATGACGGGAAACGAGAAATCCGTTTCCCGGGCGGGAGGAATTTCCGAGGCGTCAACCGTAATCACGATGTCGGCCTCGCCGCCCGGCGGAATCGTTTCCGGCTCCGTGCGGAACGCCGCGAAATCGGGAATCAGCTCCGCCGACAACCGCAACGGCCGCCCGCCGGCATTGCCGCAGAGGATACGTTCCGTAGCCTTCGCTCCGGATTCCAGTCCGCGGAACTCCGCTCCCTTCTGTTTGAGCCGCAACGCCCCCATCGCATGCGGGAAGCGCGCCCAGGGACTCGCCGCAGGCAGTACTTCGCCCGTGAACGTCAGCCGCGCAGCGGGCTTGCGGTCCGGTCCCGATACATAGACGAAAGCACTTACGTCGATCCGTCCCGGATGGTTCTCGGGGTCGTACGTCAGCTCGACCGCACCTTCGGCTCCGGGGGCGATGCCGCCCTTCGGCCACTCGGCCGCGAGACACCTGCACCCGACGCTGACCCGGACGATGGCAACCGTTTCGTCGCTCCGGTTCTTGAATACGAACCGCCGGCGTACGGGGGTATCCTCCTCGCGGAGTGTCCCCAGATCGGCCGTCGCGCGTTCGAAGCGCAACGGCCGGACCGCGGCGAGCGGAGGATCGAGCAGCGAATCGACGGCTGCCTCGGAGCGGTCGGGAAGTCCCTGCGCAAAACCCGCAGAGGACATCGCGGCCGCCGAGCAAAGGGCCGCGACAAGCCATATCTTTCGAATCCGCTTCACAGGCCATTCAATTCTACATCCAACCGCTGTCGCCGGCATTTTTCCGCACGGTGACGATCATCGTCTGCTCCTGTCCGGCGGAGGGTTTGACGGTGATTTTCGTCGATCCGGCAGCCACGCCTCCGACCGTCAGCATCGTTCCGGAAACCGACGCTTCGGCGATCTGCGCATCGGCCACCGAGACCGTATAGGTCAGGTTGCGGCCGTTCTCGAAGTAGAACGCCAGATCGAGCGTCGCCGATCCGTCCGTCGAGACGTACATGTTCGGGAGCTTCATCTCCAAACCGGCCCCCTCGACCGCTTTCAGCAGCTTCCCCGCATCGACCATACCCGTACCCATCTTACCGCGGTAATCGGCCAAAGCCATCTTGGTAGCCGGAGCGCTCGCATAGTTGTGAGTGTAGTAGTAGAGTTTGTTGCCTTTCAGGTAGGTGTCGTCGATCTCCTTAACCGACTGCTTCAGCAGGGAAACGAATTCGTCGGCCTTGAAATGGCGCCGCTTCTGCACGGCATACGACAATCCCAGCGCCGCCACACCCGACACATGCGGGCAGGCCATCGAGGTGCCATCCATATAGCCATAAGCCGGCTGGCCGTCGATGAACCACGTGGAAAGGACCGAGCCGTAGCCCATGACGGGCGTACCGCCTTCGTCGAGCCATCCTTCGGGATCCTCCTCGCCGACCTTGCCGTAGTACTCCATGTCGCCGCCCGGAGCGCTCACGTCCACCCCGACACCGTAGTTCGTAAAGCTCGAGGGAGTGAACCCTGCATCCAGCGCTCCGACGGTCACGCACTTGGAATAGGCTCCCGGGAAGGAGGGGGTGGCGGCGTACTCGTTGCCTGCGGCGAAGACCGCAATGCCGCCCTCGATAACACCGTTGGGCGATCCGGCATTTTGGATGAAGTAGTCCAGCGCCTCTTTCTCCAGCGGATAGGTCGCTTCCCACTCCTCCTCGGTGGCGGGGCCCAGCACGGTGCCGAAGATCGCCTGGTTGGCATCGGCCGAGATATATCCCCAACTGCATTGCAGGATGACCGCGCCGTTGTCGGCCGCATACTTGATCGCTTTGGCCTCCTGGTCCAGCGTGGAGCTCATGTCGCCCGCAAAGACCTGGCACGACATGATCTTCACACCGCTGCCGCTGCCGTCGTGTCCGCCGGCGATGCCGCAGACGCCCCGGCCGTTGCCGTTGACGGCGGCGATGGTTCCGGCGACATGCGTGCCGTGGCCCGTGTTGCCCTCGCCCGTCCAGGAAATCAGGCCCGTGTCCTCCACGAAATTGTAGCCGTAAACGTCGTCCTCATAGCCGTTGCCGTCGGCGTCTTTGCCGGCATTGAGCACCTCGCCGTCGTTCTTCCACATATTGGCCTCCAGGTCGGGGTGGGTGTACATCACACCCTCGTCGAGCACGGCGACGACGATCGAAGGATCGCCCGTGCACATCTTCCACGCCTCCACGCAATTGACGTCGCAACCGGCGACGACCTTCGCGTCCGGATTGTTCTCCTTGAACGAATAGTCGCCCGTATTGTTGTAATGCCACTGGTATTTCAGCGCGGGATCGGCTTCGAACGGCAGTCCCAGCCCCGAAAAGTCGATGTCGTCCTCGGCAGCGCGCGTCGCGGAGAGGCGCTGTGCGGCGGCGTTGCTCATGTAGGTTTTCAGCCGCTTGGCGTCGTAGGCGCGCTTGATCCGGTGGTTGCCCTGCACGGCGGAGATTTCTCCCAGCAGGCTCAGCCTGCGGGCAGCTTCATGCAAATCGGCATTCTCGTCGAATTTCACCTTGTACCAGAGATGGAGCCCCGCTTCGCGGGTCCGCGCCTCGTTCCGCTCGTCGCGCGGGAAGATACGCTCGAAATGATAACCGCCGAGAATATCCAGAATCTCATCGGTCGAAGGAATGCCCGAACGGGTCATCACACCGCTGCCGCCGTTACGGGTAGCCCGAGTGAACGTCCGGTCCAGAATATCCGACATCTCGGGTTTGAATTTGATCAGCAGCTCCCCCGCTTCGGCGTCGGCCGGGAGCTTCACTTCCGTCCCGGGGGCCGGAGCAGGGGTTCCCTGCTCCAGATCCTCCTTGACGCACGACGTCAACGCAAAGGCGAAGAGCGCCGCATATACATAATATCTCTTCATCAGATCCATTGGCTTTTTATCGTTCTTTACTGCTGGTCGGGCCACGTGCCGCCTTCGTCGCCGCCTCCCACGTACTTGTTGTAGTACATCGGATAGGCCGCTTCGCTGCGGTTCGCCTCCTTACCGTTTCCGTAATAATATCCGTATCCGAAATCCGGGTTGTTCTTCACATTGTCGAAACCTACGGAGTTGCCCTGCGTATCCTTGCCGTCTTCCCATTGGTTGAAGATCATCGAGTCGGGATTCCACTCCTGAAGATAAGGATGGAACAGAATCCAGTCGGGTACGTCGCCCGTCAGGAAGTTCAGGTTGATGGCGAATACTTTGGCGTAAGGCAGCACGCACAGCACCTCGCTGCCCTTCACCTTACGGTTCATGCCGGGAAGTGCCACCTCGCGGTCGGTGAGCAGCCAGCGGCAGGTGTCCTGCAACAGCGGATACTTCTCTTCCGCCTGCGGCGTCTCCTTGTAGGTCACGAATCCGGCGGCGGCCATCTCTTCGTCGGTCGGCAGGGAGCCTTCGAAGAGTTCGTACGACAAGCTGAGCTCTTCCAGCGCATCCCACTTCAGCAGGTCGATGAACGCCTGTCTGTCCGTAGTCAGATTCTGATACATTCCGAGTTCTCCGCCGGTAAGCTCTTCCCGGTTTTCCGTATTCAGTTCGCCGGTCGTATCGTTGCGGCGGTTGCCGGAAAGTTTCAGCACCTTGAGTTTCGGGAAGTTGGTCTTGTTCACGACCGTCGTGATGTCGGTCAGCTTCGCGAAGTTATTGGCGCCCAGATCGAGTTTCTCCAACGTCTGTCCCAACCGGACGAAGTTCGCCGGCAGACCCTTCAGACCGTAGGAATTCACCGTCAGGCTCTTCAGGTGTTCCAGTTCCCCGATCTCCTCGCCGAGGTCCATCTCCCGGATCTGACGGTTGGTGTTGCTTTGAAGCGTAACCGATTCGAGGTATTTCAGATAACGTATCTCACGCGGGAAAGTCTCGCCTTCCTGAAGGTTGAACATCGAGAACGTCACGGAACGGACGCGGCCCACGGCCTCTTCGGAAGGTTTGTCCTCGTCGGTCTCCTCCCAAAGCGTCACCACGTCCCAGTTGGTCATGTTCTCGCTCGTATCCCACGAAATCATGCTCTGGATCTTCTCGTTGATCATCACCACGGCCAGCGAGTCGCCCGCACGGTCGTCCGTAATGCGCTGTGCGGATTCCTGAGTCACGGTAATATATACCTCTCCGGTCGGATTGCCGTCTTTATCCACCAGTTCGACATCCGGATCGGTCGGGACCAGTTTGATCTTCGCGATACGCGTATAGGGAATCGTGTTCATCTCCCACGGAATCCGGATGTCGAACGACCGCGGGCGATCCTTGCTGTCCAGTTCGGCATTCTGTTCCTCCGCGCTGGGAATCTTTATGCTGTTCATGCGGATCCAGTTCTTCAGGTCGCTCTCCGACAACGACGCCTGGTCCTCGGGCGTCAGTTCCTCGCCCAGTTCATACTCGACCGTCGGATCGACCTCGAAAGCCACATTGGTCGTAATCGTGGCGTCGATGTAACGATCGTCATAGGACGCCGAACTCTCGATCTGCACCTCCGGCTTTCTGGGCAGAATCTGTTTCCCATAGCCGAACTGCGTAATATTGATGATTTTCCGCTCGCTTTCGTCGTTGCGGTTCATGATGCGGACCTGCGCCGTGCGGGAGCCCGCCTCCAGCGTGGAGTCGATGACGAACGTCACCTCGGCCGACCCTGTGCCATTGGCAGGCGTCGTGGACACGAAGAACCTGGAAGAACTGGTAACCCATTCGAGATCGTCCGATGCCGTGACCAGAACCGTCTCGTGAATGCGGTCGGGACCCACGAGGATCTCCTCGCGGTCCACTGTCAGCGAATCGCCGGAGATCGTCGGCCCGTCCTCGTCTTTCTGGCACGAAGCCAGCGCAAATGCACCGAGGACCAGACCATACACTATCTTATTCTTGAATTTCATCCGATTCAGTTTTTATGTTATACGTCCTTACCGCTCGATATCCAATGCATCGCAGCCTTTGATATCCTGCGTCTTGTCGTAGATGAGCAGCCACATTCCCTGCTGGATGAGCGAGCAGACCGCCGACACGTCGAGCGAGATGTTCGGGTTGTCCTTCACCTCGACGATCCACAGTTTCGAGGTCATCGCCTCGTTGACCTTGCGGATGTCGTTCCCTCCGATCTGCAACTGCAACAAACTCGGACAATTCGTAATACCTTCGGGCCACTCGCGCAGGATGCGGTTGCCCTGCTCGTCGCGCTGGTGGCGGACGCCGATGGCCTGGAGCTCGTAGCAGTTGAGCACGTTGGTCGGGAACTTCGCGCACCGGTTGTAGCTGATGTCGAAACCCTGTAGGTAGGGAATCGTCGTGGCCCGGAAATCGTCGGGCAGCTCCGAGAGCCGGTTGAACCGCAGGTCGATCGAGGTGATCAGATGCGTGTTCTCGCCCTGCAGGTCGCCTTCTTCGATCTCGGCCAGCATATTGGCCATCAGGTTCAACGTCGTGATCGGAGATCCCGTCGAGAAGAGCTGCTTGGGAAAAACGCTGATCCGGTTGTTCGAAAGATTGAGCTCGCTGGTATTGATACCGTTGAAGTCGTCATCGAACGCCTTGCCGTCCGTCGCGCCGAGCTGGTTGTTCGAGAAATCCACGCTGCCCATCACGTATTTGGATTTGGCGTCGAAGATGTTGGGAATCTTCTTCAGCTTGTTGTGCGTGAAACTCAACGTCTCGGTTTCGTTCGTGAACCCGCAGAACTCGGAGGGAATCTCCTCGATTTCGTTGTAGTCGAGGCTCACCTGCGCCAGCTTGATTTCCGTACCGAAAGCATGCAGTTTCTTCACACCGCTGTGGATGCAGTCGATCATGCCCAGCTTCTTCATCCTCCGCAGCACGTCCGATTCGGGAAACTCCGGCAGGTTGTTGTAGCTCAGGTACATCATCTGAAGCTTGGCGGCCACGGCCGTCTGGGTTTCGTCGTCGCCCATGACGAGACGACGCCACTCCCTGCCCATGTCGGCGATTCCCTTGTTGCACGCCACGTTGAGCACCTGAAGTTCGGGCAGCTCCCGGAGGAACGCCGGCAGCTCGGTGAAATTCGGGTTGTTGTAGAGTTCGATATCCGTCAGATCGGTCAGGTCGCCCCATTTCCAGTTCTTCGACTCCTCGGCCCACTGCTCACGGTAGGCCGTATTCTCGCCCTGCCAGTCGGTGAAGACATCCCCGGCCTCGATCGGCGCGTTGGCGATGAAGAGCTGCTGCAAATTCTTGAGCCGCATCACGGCTTTCGAGATGGCCGTAATGCCGTTGGTCGTATTGCCTGCCGGCACGTCTTTCGGCTCGATACGGCTGCTCTTGACGATCTTCTTCTGTTTCGGATCGCGGTTGATCACCCACTGCAACATTTCGGAGAGATCCTCGCGCGAATCACGGCGCACGAACATATCGTAGTAGTGCATCCGCATCTTCTGTTTCTGCGCATCGGTCATGTCCGGATGAATACCGTTCGGACCGAAAAGCTGACCGCCGCCTTGCGCGCCGCCGATCTCTTCGTCATGGGAACCAAACGACAGGATCCGCAATTCGGTCAATTGGCCGATGGCATCGGGGACGACGCCCTTGGCTCCGAATCCTGCCAGCGACAGCGACGTAACACGCCCCTCGCTGTTCAGCCCCACGCCGGGCTGGTCGCCCCACATGTCGATCTCCTTGTTGAAGTTCCAGTTGGCGCCGGCCGGAGAGCCCTCGCCCCGGTAGCTCCAGTTCTTGCCGTCGAGCGCCTCCCATATTTCGCGCAGCGCCTTGTAGTCCTTGATGTTCTCGGCCTCCTCCGAAAGCTGCACCGGAATCTCGGCATCCTCGGTCAGCTCGTTGTCTGCGACTGTGAACTCCTTGCCCTGAAGCCCCATACGGGTATCCAACGCCGTTTTCGTGCTCCCCGATTTGGAATAAACCGTATACGCCGTTACCCGGTACGTTCCCGTCGGCAGCCATACGACGGAATCGCACCTGGCCGTGCCGACATCCTTGTATTTGTCATCGGGATCATCCGCCGAGGGCGACTCTTCGTATTGCTCCTCATAGGTCACTTTCAACTCCTCGAAATCAATCTCGTCCTGCGTGAACGTGTTTTTCACAGTAACGCTCACCAAAGCGATATTGCTGAACAGGAACGATTTGTCCCCGTCGTCGGCAGCGAGCGTCGCAGCAGCACGCCCGATCTCCGGCAGCCCCTCCTTCGTCAGGCGGAACTGCACCATGCCGCGGGCCTGCACGTCGGCCGTCAGGTCCTTCACCGTCAGTCCGTTCGCCACGACCGTGAACGCTTCGTCGATGGGAGCCGCCGCGTTCGGTATCTCCTCATCCAGTTTGTCCAGAAGCCGGTAGCCTACGATCCGGTACTCGCCGGCGAGCAACTGCAATTTGTCGGTCCGCAGGCCGAACTCGGCGTTTTCCTCATTGTAAGAGTTCAGGATCAGCGTCTGCGTGATGCTGGTCTCCCCGTAACGGAGCTCGATCTCCATTTTCCGGATATCGCCCAGCTTGTCCGCCCCGGCACGGGTAAACGCCTGCGAAGTCTGCCGCTGCGTCGTCTCCCCGCCGGTATCCTTATCGTAGGATGCCAGTTTGTAGAGCTTGAACTGCACGTATCCGTACTTGCCCGGCTGTAACCCGTCTCCCTCATCGGAACAACCCGATGCCACGACACCCCACAGAAGTGCGCAAAGCGGGAAGAGGAACAGGCGGCTCACTATATTTCTCATTCGATTCATATCGTTCATTCAATTCGGTTTTCCATTCGTGCGGATCAGTCGGTGACCTCCACCACGCATACAGCCTCTATAATCCCGCTGTTCTGATTCATGATGACGACCTGATATCCGGAGGGTTTCCCGCCGTCAGCGATATAGACGCTCCAGAGCGAAACCGTCTGCCCGCCCGTCGTCGGGGCGGAGACCGCTTCGCCGGTGATGCCGCTCACGGGGAAAGCCTCTCCCAGCATCGCACCTTCCGGCATGCCGACGGCCGCGATACCCAGGCGGTTGCTCGCGTCGCCCATCATTCCGGCCGGAACGGTCGCCTTCCAGACGTTCTTATTCGGCATCACGGAAAGCCCGTAGTCCGAAAAGATCGCGTCGCCTTCGGGAGTGTCGCTGATGTTCTCCATCTTAGGCTCGAGTCCCGCACCCATACCGGCGACCTCTTCGAAAGTCATCGCCATGGCCTCTCCGTCGAAACTGGTGTAATAGTAACCGGCGAACGAAACGCTTCCTTCGGGCTCCGCACTCTCCGATCCCTGCGTGAGGTTGGCCATGATATACGTGTTGTAGGCGGACTTGATGTCGTGGGTCGCCTGGTCCCCCTCACTGTCGATGATATTACCCTGGAGATCGTCCTTGATCTCATCGTAAACGGCCTTCGGGAAGATCATCACCGTCGCATTGCGCGGCTCCGCCCCTTCGGGAAGCTCGCTGACCGTCAGTCTGACACGATTCTTGACGTCGGCATCGGTCTCGCCGGCGATCTTCGAAGTCGTGACCCAATCCAGATCGCCGTTCGCCGAGAAATCATAGTTCACCTCCGTCGGAGTCCCCCACTGGTCGTATGTCGCCGTGTAGGCGATCTCCACGATCTCAAACGCATCGTTGCGGGTCGTAACGGTGGAAATCAGTTCACCGCCGTAATCGACGCTCTCACTGCCGCTCACACCGCCTTCACCGGTCATCGTCCGCCCGTCTTCGCTCACCGTTACGCTCATGTAACTGGGGTCTAAGATCAAAGCGCCCTCGGCATAGCCCTCATAGTAAATGGGAATGGCGACCTCGGCGACGGTACTGCCGTTCTTCTGGGCCGCGAAAGTGATTACGGCATTCTCCTCTGCCGGGATCGCGTATTTCGGGTTCTTTCCGTCGGCATTGTCGTCCTTGAAACTGACCGCATAGTCGTTCGTGCCCGTTAGCGCCGTAACCGTCACCCACGAAGCGGTTTTGTCCGTCAAGACACCGAGCTGGGCACTTGCGTCGTCGATCTCCAGCGTGACCGTCGTCTGGACCGGCGAAGTGATATTCCCGCCCTTGACGAGCAGCGGATTCTCCGCATCGATCACCTTGCCGCTCTCATCCTTCACGATCAGGGACGACGCTCCCTTGCGCGGCCGCGTGATCTCGTAAATCACCTGCGACTTACCGCCCATCGCCATTGTAATCTCAGCGACATCGTCCTTCTCGGAATTTTGGTTGTCATCCGAAACGCGGATCGTAACCGACTGGTCGCCCGCTTCGCCGCTGATCGTGGTCTGCACGAAATCCCCGTCCACGAAACGGCACCAACTGGCGTTGCTGGTCAGTTTCCACTCCGCATCGGCGGAGAACGTCAAAGTCCGGTCCTGCCCGGCATCGACCGTTATCGCATCCTTCTCGGGAAACGTCACATCGCCCGGACCGTCGTTGTCGCTATCGCTGTCCGAGCAACCGCCGACGCTCAGCGCCATCGCCAGCATCGCCGTCCAGGCCATCGCCCGGCCTATCATTCCATTCAACGTTTTCATAGTCGTATGATTTTTATGATTAATATCCCTGTTCCTTCAGTTTTTCGGCCTCGGCGTCGCTGATCCACTCGATGACATTCGCATAGGTTCCGAGCGAACCGTAGATCGAGCCGTCCTTGTTACGCACGATCATCGTGAAATACTGCAATACGAAATTCTCGCACGTGCTGTAATAGGAAGTATAGGTCGTCGGCTGGTACATCACCACCCTGCCGTCGCCGAAGAGCGATCCGATCACCTCGCCGGTCGAACCGCACGCCTGCTCCTCCATATTCACAGCAGGTTCCAGCACGTCGCTGCTGTCGAACGAAATCTCCACGTCGTAGCCATCGTAAAGGAGGTCGTGCAGCACGACCGTATTCTCCTTGCCTTCGACCGCATCCGAAGTAATCAGCCGCATGGTGTTGGTACTTTGCACGAAGTCCGACATGAAGAACGTCGAGGTGACCGTACAGTAACCCGTGAAATTGTTGATGTCGAACGGGCAGACTTTCTGCATCACCACCTTGGTACGTGTTCCGTAGTGATCCCACTGTTTATCCTCCGGCACGATCAGGTTCAGCGCGAAGCCCAGCGAATCCGTCGCACCGATATTTTCATAGATGCCCTGCACCGGCACATCGACGGCGAGCCGCCCCGCAGGAATGGTCACCGTGCTGGCGAGCAGCCGGAAATGACGCCCCTCCACGGCGTTGCTCTCGCGGTCGACGATCTCCACGCCGACCTTGCGGTCGTAATCCGCCGCCCGGGTAGCGGATACCCGGACGTTGAAGATCTCGTTGCTCTGCTGCACCCCGTACCGGTACATGGTGTCGGCGAACATGAGGTAATCGGGACCCGTATAGGTGAAATCTCCGGTCTTGCAGCCGACGGACAACGCTGTCACCGCAGCCACGACCGCATATTTCATGAATCGTATATTCATCGTATTCATATTCCCAATGTTTATTTGTTACTTTCGTTGGGTTCGATCTCCGAGCCCGGAGCGTCGAGTTCGTGCTGCGGGATCGGCCACACGAACAGCGGATCGTCGGCCTCGACCTTCAGGCTGCTGCCGTTGGAGAGCGACTGTTCCTGCGGCTCGCGCTCGAAGCCCTTGTGCCAGCGTTTGAGATCGTGCAGGCGGAAACCCTCCATGTAAAGCTCCTTCACGCGCTCCTGCTCGATGATGTCCATGGCGTTGTCCGCAGTCATGGACGTCGAGCTGCCGTAGCTGGAGTAACGGGCCGTCCGCAGTTTGGTGATGTCCTTGCCGGCGCTGTTGTAATCGCCCTGCTGCACATAGGCCTCGGCACGGATCAGGTATTGCTCCGAAAGGCGGAACACCTTGGGCATCGTAACGCCGTAGATATTGTTGCTCGTAAACGACAGATTGCCGAAATACTTGGTCAGCAGCGGCCATGTCAGCCCGTGGCTGTAACCGGTGGTCACCTCGCCGAAAATCGACGTGGCACGCAGGTCGTTGCTGTCGTACAGATCGTAAAGAACCCAGTAGGCCGGCACGTAGTCGGGACGGTAGCTCGTATTGTCGTAGTTGGCGAAAACCGTTCCCAGGGCACCGCCGTAGGAGTTGATCGTAAAGGTTATCTGCCAGATGGTTTCGGTCGATACGTCCATCGCCCACATATACTGGTACAGATTCACCTGCGAACCGCTGACCGTCGTATACTGATTGCAACTGGTGAGCGTGTAATAACCGCTGTCGATTACCTCGGTGGCGTATTTCACGGCATCCTCCCAGTTTTTCATGTAAAGGGACACGCGCGCCCGCAGGGCATAAATGGTGTATTCGTTGAAATACCCCGTGCTGTAAAGCTGGGTGTTCGAGGGAGTGAAGTCGTCCTCCAGCTTCAACAACTCCGCAGCCTTGTCGAGATCATCGAGCACGAACTTGTAGGAGTCCTCCAGCGAGGCGCGCCGCATCGGCTCGTCGCCCTTGTAGTGCTTCGTAAGCACGACTCCCGGACGTTCGCCGTCTTTGCCGTCGTTCTCGTAGGCTTCGCAGAAGCATTTGATCAGTTCCGAGTATGCCAGCGCGCGGGCGAAATAGGCTTCGCCGCAACATTGGTCCAGCAGGTCCAGCTCCTCGTCGTCCGTAGTCGCCGCACGGACGGCATCGACACGGTCGAGAACGAAGTTACAGCGGTTGATAACGGTGTACAGAGCTCCGTAAACCGACTCGATCTCCGGATTGGTGGAGAGAATGTCGTTCCAGCGCCAAACGTCGCCGTAAACGCCCGTATTGCCGTTCACGCCATAGACCAGGTCGGTCTGGATATCGGGAAGCAGCGTCAGGTTCCCGGAATAGAGGGAGCTGCTCATGAAGGAGGCGTAAATGCCGATGATCGCCTCGTTCACCTCGCTGACCGTCGTAAGCGCACCGTCCGACGGAATCGAATCCTCCGGATACTTGTCCAAACAGGAGGAAAGGGTGAACGCCGCGGCCGTCAGCACCGCATAGGTTTTTATTTTCTGAATCATCATCGTATGTCGCAGTTTAGAATGTGATGTCGATTCCCATCGTGTATTGGCGCGTGGCCGGATACTGTCCGATATAGACGTTGCCCGCATACTCGGGGTCCAGTCCGGTGAAATCGGTAAAGGTCAGCAGGTTCTGTCCCTGCAGGTAGATGCGCACGGCCGAGAGGAAGCGGGTCTTGCGCAGCAGCTCCTTCGGGAAAGAGTATGAGATCGTGAGGTTCTTCAGACGTATGAACGACGAGTTCTCGAGGAAACGGTCGTCCTGCTGCGCCACCACGCCGTAACGCGGAATGTCGGTCACGTCGCCCGGCTGCTTCCAGCGGTCGTACAACAGCCGCTTCGACTGGTTGTAGCCCGAATAGTTGCCGTTGTTCTCCTCGAAATAGCGGTCGTTGTTGAAGACCCAGCGGTCGGCCATCCACGAGAATTGAGCCGAGAGCGAGATCCCTTTCCACGAAAGCGTCGTGCCGAAGCCGCCCATCCACGGGGTATTGTACGACTTGCCGGTCATCACCTTGTCCTCCTCGCGGTATTCGGTGGTGATTTCGCCGTCCTTCGTGTACCAGAGGGCATCGCCGTTGGCGGGGTTCACGCCGGCGAAGCGGTTGAAGAAGTACTCGCCGACCTCGTGGCCCACCTGATACTTCAGCCCCGTCGTCGAATTGACGTATTCCGTCACGCCGCCGTAAAGCTCCGTCAGCTTGTTGCGGTTGTAAGAGACGTTGGCGTTCAGATTCCAGACGAAGTTTTTCGTACGGAATACATCGCCGTTCACGTTGATCTCCACGCCGCGGTTGACCATCGCGCCGATATTATCCCAATATTGGCCCTCGCCCGTAACTCCGTAGGACTCCGGCACCAGCATCAGCATGTCGGTCGTCTTCTTGTTGTAGAACTCCACTTCGAGATTCGCACGGTCGAAGAAGCCCAGACGCAGAGCCAGGTTCGTGGACCAGGTCTTCTCCCACGTGAGGCTCTCATTACCGCTCTGCGACGGATACGTACCGGCGCTGCCGTCGTAGTTCGGACCGCCGCTCACCAGCGCCAGGTGGTCGAAATTCGGAATCGAGGAATTACCCGACGTACCGGTGCTGAAAGCCACCTGCGCGTTGGTCAGCCAATCGACATTCTGCAGGAAGCGCTCCTGACGGGCGTTCCACATCAGACCCAACGACCAGAAGCCCGCCCAGCGGTTGTTCCTGCCGAAACGCGACGAAGCGTCGGCGCGCACCGAGAAGTCGGCGTAGTAGCGGTTCCGATAGTTGTATTCGGCACGGCCGAAGAACGAAAGATAGGCATACGACGTGGTGACGTCGTTCCAGCTCGAAGCGCGCGTGCCCGACGATACGTTCGTGAGGTGGTCGTTCGTCTGACCGGCGGTCCAAACCTGGAACCCTTCGGAGGTATAGTCCACGCCTTCCTGCCCCACCATGAAATTGAAATCGTGATCTCCGTTGATATTCAGGCGGTAGTTGATCGTCGTGGTTTCCGTGAGGTTCAGAATGTCGGTGGAGCTCCGTCCGGCGCTGCCGTCTCCGTTGTTGATGATATAGCTGGGATAGGATTGCCCGAATCCCGTCGAATGGGAGAAGTCCACACCCAGTTGGGCACGAATCGTGAGGTTTTCGACGGGGGTCACCTCGCCGTAAATCGTCGAGATCAGTTTGTACTTCTTATTTTTCACGGGATTGTTCGCCATGTACTCCAGGGGATTCACGCCCGTTCCCGTCCAACTGCCGTCGCCCTGCGAAGCGATCGAACCGTCCTCGCGGTAGGGATTCCAGTAAGGAAGCATCAGGCGGCAGGCGAAAATGGGGCTCGACAAGGCGGGTTCCCCCTCGTCGGCCTGTTCGGCCTCTTCGTAGGTCAGCATGGTGTTGGTCCCCATCTTGAGCCACTTGGCCACCTTCGCATCGGTATTGGCCCGCAGCGTGTAGCGCCGGAACGAGGAGCTCTGGGCGATGCCCTCGGCATCGTAGAAGCCGCCCGAGACGTAATAGTTCAGGTTTTCCGTGGCGCGATTGACCGACACCTCGTAACTTTGCAGCGGGGCGCTGTCGTTGAAAACGGCATCCAACCAGTTTACATCCGTACGCGAAAGCACGTCGTAGTCCTGGCCCGCGTCCAGCCCGACTTCTTTCTCGAACCGGATGCGCTCGGCGGTATTCATCATGTTCCATTTCGCACGCGCCAACTGCGAGAAACCGTACTGCGCACGGAACGCCACCTGGGCCTGATCCATGGAATGCCCCCGCTTGGTCGTAATGACCACAACGCCGTTGGCGGCACGGGCGCCGTAGATCGAGGTCGATGAGGCGTCCTTCAGCACCGTGATGGACTCGATATCGCCCGGGTTGATCGCATTGAAATCCGAACTCTCGATGGGCACGCCGTCCAGAATGAAGAGCGGCGAGGTCCCCGAGTTGATCGAGTTCGTTCCGCGGATCTGGAACACGGCCGCCTTGCTCGGTTCGCCCGAATTGGAGATGACCGACAGACCGGGAGCCTGTCCCTGCAACGCCTGATCGAAGGCCGCCGTGGGGGTATCCGCGAACTTCTCGGCCTTGACCGTGGACACGGAGCCCGTGATCGAGCCTTTCTTGCGCACGCCGTAGGCGATGACGACCACGTCGTCGAGCGTCTGGGCGTCGCTCTGCATCTCCAGATTATAGGTCACACTCGTCTTCCCCTGCGGAACGAGATATTCCACGGGCTTGTAACCGATGTACTGGAACGTGAGTTTGGTGCCGGGGGCGACCTGAATCGAATACTTTCCGTCCGCAAGGGTCGTGACGCCGCTCGACGGGCCGGAAATCACACTTACCCCGATAAGGGGTTGCTTGTCCTCCGCGGAGGTGACTACTCCGCTAACGGTGACGGATTTCCCCCCCCCCTCGGTCCGGACGGCCGCGGAGCTTCGGGAAATCGCGAATACCGTAAATGCAAGCAAGCTTAGTTTGAGTAGAATTCTTTGCATGTAATTAAATTGCTTACGCGGCAAATGTAGAGATTTTGATTCACATAAAAAAGCAGGGGCCTATTTCAATTCTTAACAGAAAATCATGCACACAGTGGCATATCGCGGCGTATATCGTCCGTTGCGTTTCCGCATCTTTCTAATAAACAGAAAGAAAAATCCGGGTTTCAGTTTTCGGCGGATTCCGGATTTCGGAACTACTTTTCCGGAGATGCGTTATAAAATATTGATCTACCCCCCCCCGAATATTTTAACAAATTTTAATAAATACTTTGCCGCGATTTTATCCAACAATTCGTAAGATGATGAAAAAGCCCGTCAAAACCGGAATTTTGCTTTCCCTATCACAAGAATATCCTGAAATCGACCCGTCGTTTTGAATAAAATGTTAATCGCTGTCCATTCAAACCGCTGACGGCCGAAAATACGCATCGGAAAACTCGTTCGTACAATTTGTAAGCATTATCATAGAATTTAGTTACTGTTTTTAACATATTTTCTGGAATTACACCGGAAAAAATCGCAAATTTCGCCTCTCAACGAAAAAATAATTTCTCCTTTCCCCCGTACGACGCGTAGAATTCCGCAAAAATCGAACGATTGCAATTTGAAACCGGATTGTTCCCGTATCCGGATCAGCGGACACCGGCGAACTCCAGACGGTCCGGTTTTTTCCAAGCTCCGCGCGTGAAGCCGGGAATCTCGACGGGACGGCTCCCCGCAAGCACCGACGGCTCGCACAACTGCTTTCAGCCGTCCGGACCCGTACACTCCGCAGCCTCCGGCCTCGACTTCTCCCGGAGCACGGCCCGGCTGCGTGCGAGATTCGCCTCCTCCGGATCGCAAAAGGCCGCGGCCTCCACGCTGTCGAGGTACATGAACCGTCCGACGGCGCCGATGCCGCGCATACCCGGCCCGATGAACCCGACCCGGACGACAGGTATCGGATCGCAGGCGAAGGCTATGACGTCGGACTGTCCCGCCGGGCGTCCCTGCGTACGGTCGCAGCCGGCCGAACAGCCTCAGAGACGGCAAAAGGAAACCGGAGAATTGACAAATTTGTTTTCCGGACGTAAGGGTGACAGATATTTTTCGTGTCATTATCATGAAACAAATGTCCCGCATCGCCGCCCGAACCACGGTACTGCCGGCATTTGCGCAACTGCGACGGCCGTGCAGAAACCATCCCGAACCGAATGAAACGAATCTGAAAACTTCGAGCCTATGTAGAACCGCAATACGATTCCGAAACTTCCGTACACCGGAGCCAGCACATCCGCGGCCCCGCAAAACGACCATCACGACAGCCGGAACGGAGCGACCGAACGATCGCTCGTCCCGGCGCAAGTCAAACCTTTAACACGAAACTTTTATGAATTTCAGAAAACTGGGAACAATCCTTCCGGGACTTTCGGCCGCACTCATGCTCTCCTGCTCCGACAGCGACACGGGCGATGGTCCCGCAGCCGGCGACGGACTCACGGTCAGCCCCCTGACCATCGAGGCGGTGGCAACGGCCGAAACATACGACATCGAGATCAAGACCAAAGCCCCCTGGGAGGCACAGGCGAACAAGGATTTCATCAAAGTGAGCCCTTCGTGGGGCATCGGCAACGCCACGATGGTCATCACCGTCGAAAAGAACCGCACGCAGGAGGAACGCAGCGCCGTCGTCGTGGTATGGATCGACGAAGAGAACGCCCGGGAGATCACGATCACCCAGGCCGCCGGGACCGAAGTCCCGGCCGGCGAACGCAAATTCTACGTGACGGAAAACGGTTCCACCGACAATTCGGGTCTCCATTGGGACGAACCCACGACCCTCGAATGGGCGCTCGGAGAGGCTGTTGCCGGAGAAGAGATCCACATTGCGGCCGGAACCTATACCCCGACCAAATTCCTGACGGGCACCGAAACCTCCGGCGACGACAACAACAAAACGTTTGAAATCGACAAGAACATCACGCTCATAGGCGGCTATCCTGCCGCTCCGGAGGAGGGCGCCACCGCCGATCCGGCGATCAACAAGACCATTCTCAGCGGCAAACTCTCGGAAACGGCGAATGCCTACCACGTCATGGTGATCAGCGCGCCGCTCGCAGAGGGCGAATCGGTGAAAGTCAAAGGACTATACATTCAGGACGGCGTCGCGGTGGCAAAACTCGGCCCCACGGTCAACGGAGAAGCCTGCCAGACCCGCAACGGCGGCGGACTCGTCGTGCAGGGAGCCACCAGAGCCGAACTGGAGGACTGCGTCATCGCCAACAACACGGCAGAGACCCACGACGGCGGCGGCGTGTACCTCAAAAAGGCGACAGAGGTGCGATTCACCCGCTGCCGGATCCGTGACAACAAGACGAACGGCGCCGGAGCTCCCGCAGCCGGCATCTGCAACGACTGTTCGGTAGTTTACCTGTACGACTGTACGTTCGAGAACAACCAGGCGGGCGGTAACAGCGCAGCCATTCAGGCGGCAGGAGGCGGAGGCATCACGGCTGAAACATACGCTTTCAACTGCACGTTCAACAAGAACAGTTCGGGAGTCCTCGGGGACAACCGGGATGCCGCCGGATATTACAGCCTGTGGACCGCCAAAGCAGCCTTTGTGAACTGCACCTTCTACGAGAACAAGGTCATCGGCGGCCAGCGGGGCGGCGCCCTGAACGTGAACTCGGGCGATCTCGACGTCATCAGCTGCACCATCCACAAGAACGACGGAAAGAGCACGGGCGGAGGTGTCCAAATACGCACCGCCGACGCGAAGGTGCGGATCTACAACTCGGTCATCGCGGGGAACATCGCCACGACGGCCGGAATGGAGGATATCGGCTACGACAACGAATCGGCCGCCAGGGCCGTGATCCGCAACTCGGTGGTCGGCGCGGCGGTTTACGACGCCGGCGGAAGCATCGCCGAGGGAGCACAGTTCGATGCGGCGACGATGTTCGGCTCCTTCGGGGACAACGGCGGCCACACCAGCACGATCGCCCTGACCGGTTCGGACAACCCGGCAGTCACGGGCGGTATGAGCGCCAGCGAACTGAGCGCACTGGCGAAGGACACGCTCGTACCCGCGGCCGACGCCGGCCTCGTCACCAAAGACCAGACGGGAGCGGACCGTTCGGGCAGACAAATGGGCGCCTGCGTCCGGTAAGCAAACGTCCACGGGCGCACTACGCTTGTGCCCGTGGACCGTTTCGCCCCGTTCGTATCCCGAAGAACGAAAATTTTGATATATTTGTATCGTTGCCCTTCGCCTGAACGGAAAGCGAAACGATGATATTCACGAATCCGAATACCCGAACGTTTTGAAAAAGTTCAACGATCGCCTGTTGCTTGAACTGCTTAAAAAGGATGACGAAAAAGCATTCAGCCTCCTTTTCGAAAGCTATTATGTTCCCTTGTGCCGGTATGCGAGACTGATCCTGAAATCCGAACAGCCGGCAGAGGAGGTGGTGATGAACGTCTTCATCCACATTTGGGAGAACCGGACCCGGATCGGGATCAAAAGTTCGTTGTGCGCTTATCTGTTCCGGTCGGTTAGAAACCGGTGCATCAATTACCTTCGCGACAACGGTCCCTCGGTATACCTGAGCGACGTGATGGTCGAACTATGCTGCGAGGAGAACCGCGACATGGAGGTCGAAGAGCTGAACCATTTCATCGAAGAGGCCATCCTGTCCCTGCCCGACAAATGCCGGGACGTATTCCTGAAGAGCCGTAACGAGGAGATGTCCAACCGCGAGATCGCCGAACAACTGAACATTTCGGTCAAGACGGTCGAAGCACAGATCACCAAAGCGCTCAAAGCGATTCGCAGCTACATAACGGACAAGATGGTCCTTTTATGTATGTTTTTTTGAAATATGCGGCTTTTCGCGTAAGGGTTGCATCTGTTTTTCGTGTCCTACCTGTATATTATGGATAAGATGAGTATCGGCAAAGACATACCTTGGGATGAAATAATCGCCCGCCTGAAACGAACCTCCACCCCCGAACAGGAGGCCCGCCTCGAAGCCTGGCTTGCGAGCGGCTCCAACGCAAGCATCTACCGCGAGCTGACCGGGCTGTGGGAGGGCATTTCACGGCAGGCGGCTTATGAACCGGATGTCGAAAAGGGTTGGCGCGAACTCTCGGCCCGTACGATCGGTGCGGCTGCGAAAAAAGCATCGGAACCCCGACTGCCGGCCAGACGCTCCGGAAAACTGCTCCGTCGGACCATTGCGGCGGCCGCCGCAGTCTGTCTGATCGCAGGCGGACACGTGCTGTCGCAACTCGCCGGCCGGTCCTCAGCGGAAGAGGAACTCCGCATACAGCAGTACTCCACGATCCGCGGGAAGTCCGAAATTCTGCTGTCCGACGGAACCAGAATCTTCATGCGCAACAACACGACGCTCACGCTGAACACCGGTATCGGGAACGGCGAACGGGTGGTACGGTTGTCGGGCGAGGCATTCTTCGACGTGGCGAAGGACGAAAAACGACGTTTCGTCGTGGAGACCGAAAACCTGACGGTTGCCGTACACGGCACGGAGTTCAACGTCCGCACGACCGAAGTGCCGGGCAAAACGGTGGTCGGTCTCATCGAAGGATCGGTATCGCTGAATCGGGCCGGGAAAGAGTTTTTCATGGTCCCCGGCGAGATCGCCGACTGCGACTCCGCAGGACGCATCACCATCTCGCAGGGAAATGTCGAGCTCGAACGGTGCTGGTCGAAGGAAAAGCTGGTCTTCCGGGAAAAGGACCTGCAATACATCAGCCATTACCTTTCGCGGTGGTACGACATCCGGATAAGCGTCGATCCCGCGATAGCGACCGAATACGTTTACACGTTCACCCTCGGCAACGAACCGATCGAAGAGGTCCTGCGGATCATGGCCCGTCTGAATCCCATAGAATACCGCTTTACGGAAGACAACTGTCTTCGCATATCGAAAAAACGGGGTTTGTAACTCCGCGATGCGACATATCGAATCTGCAATCAGGCAGCTGTCGGAAAAGCCGGCAGCCAGCCTCCTGCAACGCTAACTTTAACCTTAAAAATATGAAGTCAAGACTTTTCCTCGTTACCTTTCTGCTCGTCTTGTGGGGGGGGGTAACATTCGGCCAGGGCCGGGGGACGGAGAAGAAGATCACGGCCAGTTTCTCCGGAATCCCCCTTTCCGAAGCCATCGGCACCATCGAAAAAACGAGCGGATACACGTTCTTCTACGACGTCAAAAAAACGGATCTGACCCAAAAAGTCTCGCTCTTGGCGCGGAATATGCCCGTCGCGGAAGCGATCGGCCGCATGCTGAAGACGACCAATCTGGGATTCGAAATCGCCAACATGCAGGTCGTGCTTTTCCTGAAAGAGAAGAAACCCGCGGCTCCGCAGTCGAAAGAGATCGACGTAACGGGCAAGGTAACCGATCACGAAGGCAATCCGCTGGTCGGCGTCACCGTCGTCACGGAGACCGGCAACCGCGGCACCACGACGGGAAACGACGGACGCTTCTTCATCCGCGTACCCCAGGGCGCATACCTCATCGTCTCCTACCTGGGCTATGAGAACCAGGCACTCAAAGCCGTACCGGACATGTCGGTCACACTCAAAGAGGACAGCAAGAGCATGGAGGCGGTCGTCGTCGTGGGTTACGGCACGCAGAAAAAGGCCAACCTGCTGGGCGCGGTATCGCAGGTAACCTCCGAAGAGCTCAAGGACCGGCCGGTATCGTCGCTGGGCAAGGCCCTGCAAGGCGTGATCCCCAACCTCAACATCACCTACGGCTCCGGTCTTCCGGGCGCCGAGACCAACCTCAACATCCGCGGCGTGGCGTCGATCAACGGCAGCGGGGCCCCGCTCGTGCTCATCGACGGCATCGAGGGCAACATCGACCGGGTGAACCCCAACGACGTGGAATCGGTGTCGGTGCTCAAGGACGCCGCCTCTGCGGCGATCTACGGAGCCCGCGCCGGCTTCGGCGTGATCCTGATCACCACGAAGAACAACGCGGACGGCAAAATGCGGATCAATTACAGCGGCCGTTTCAGCGTCTCGGCCCCGACGGCCTGCACGGATTTCATCACGACCGGATACGATGCGGCCGTCCTTGCCGACGAATTCAACAAATCCTACAACGGCAGTCCCTACACGCGCTATGACGGAGAGGATTTCCGCCAGCTGTACCAGCGCCGCAACGACCGGACCGAGAACCCCGACAGGCCCTGGGTAGTACAGAAAAACGGCAAATACATGTACTACGCCAATTTCAACTGGTACGACTACCTCTTCGACTACACCCAGCCTACGTGGGATCACGACCTGAGCATCAGCGGCGGCAACGAGAAGTTCAACTACCTGGTCAGCGGCAACCACTACACCAAAGAGGGTCTCTACGCCCAAAACACCGACAAATACACGACCAACAACCTGAACATGAAGTTCGGCGGGAAGGTCAAACCGTGGCTCTCGATAAACGGAGCCGCCCGTCTGTTCCATTCGAACTACCGTTCGCCGGGTTACGACTTCGAGGACGGCGGCAACATTCCCAACTACACCTTCCACGCAATGCCTTTCATCACGCCGTACAACCCGGACGGCTCAAGCGTATACACCACCGAGGTCACGGGATCGGCTCCGGCCGACGGCATGGCGGCTGCGGTAGCGCAGGGCAGAGCCTTCTCCCAACTGAAACAGACCCAATACACCACGACGATCGGAGGCGTGATAACGCCCCTCGAGGGATGGAGCATCGTCGGGACATTCAGCTACAAGCGCTATCAAAGGGAAAAGACGTTCCGTTCGGCCAACATCTCCTACTCGGACGCCTACGGCGAAATGAAAACGGCCACGACCGGGTTTTTCAGCGACAAGCTGCGCGAAAACTCGGCCGTCGAGGAGCACTACACCTATGATCTCTACACGACCTACGAGCACAGCATCAACCGGCACAATTTCAAGGTGCTCGCCGGTATGAACCACGAGGCATACCGCTACAAGCTCATCTACGGAGCCAAATCCTCGCTCCAGTCCGACTACCTCAACGACCTCAATCTGGGAACGGGCGTGGCCGAGGCGTCGGGCGGACAGAGCCGCTGGGCGCTGCTCGGCTTCTTCGGCCGCGGGACCTACGACTTCGCCGGAAAATACCTCGCCGAGGTGAACTTCCGCTGGGACGGTTCGTCCCGCTTCCCGAAACACGACCGGTGGGGATTCTTCCCCTCCGTGGCCCTCGGATGGAGGATCAGCGAGGAAAACTTCATGGAGCCTTTACGCAAGGTGATCGACAACGTCAAGCTGCGCGCCTCGGTCGGATCGCTCGGGAACCAGGCCATCGCCGACAGCTACCCCTACATACAGTCGCTGAGCCCCTCGCTCTCGACCTCCTACCTGATGAACGGTAACAAGATCTACATCACGAGCCTCGGCGCCCCGCAGTCGGGCGACCTGACCTGGGAGACGATCATAACGAAGAACCTCGGCCTCGACCTGGGATTCTTCGGGAACCGCCTGACGGCCACCGCCGATTTCTACATCCGCGACACGAAGGACATGCTCATCCCGGGCAAGGAGCTGCCGGGCGTTTACGGCATGGCATCGCCGAACATGAACGCCGGCGACCTGCGCACCCGGGGATACGAAATCACGCTCGGCTGGCAGGACAGCTTCAGCCTCTGCCGAAAGCCCTTCTCCTACAACGTAAACTTCACGCTCGCCGACAGCAAAGCCAAAATCACGAAGTTCGACAACCCGACCAACTCGCTGCGGACCTACATCGTCGGCCGTGACGTGGGCGAAATCTGGGGTTACCACATCGAGGGCCTGTTCCGGACCGATGCCGAGGCTGCCGGCCGCAAGGTGGACCAGAGCTTCGTGAACCCGAACATCTACAACGAAGCGGTGGGCGCCTACCGCGGCCTGCAGGCCGGCGACCTCATCTATGCCGATCTGGACGACAGCGGCGAAGTCGATTACGGCGACTACACTTCCGACGACCCCGGCGACCTGCGCGTGATCGGCAACTCGCGGCCGCGCTACCATTACAGCATCAACGCCGGATTCTCCTGGTACGGATTCGACTTCTCCGTATTCTTCCAGGGTATCGGCCGCCAGCATATCTATCCGGGCGCCAACAACATGCTTTTCTGGGGCCCCTACGCCCGACCGTACTCCTCGTTCATCCCGACCACGTTCCTGACAGACGTGTGGACCGAGGACACTCCCGACGCCTATTATCCCAAGGCCCGGGGTTATGCCGCGCAGGGTTCGCGTTCGCTCGCCCAGATCAACGACCGGTACCTGCAAAACCTTGCCTACTGCCGTCTGAAGAACCTGACCTTCGGCTATACGCTACCCTCGTCGCTGACCTCCAAGGTCGGGATCGAGCGAATCAGGGTCTATTTCAGCGGGGACAACCTCTTCACATGGACCAAACTGAAGAGCGATTACCTCGATCCCGAACAGATGACCTCCGATGCGAACGGACGCGTTTACCCGTTCTCGAAGACCTACTCATTCGGAGTCGATATCAGTTTCTAAACAACCCAAAGTCATGAAAAAGACATTCTATACCCTATGTATCGCCGCGGTGTTCGTTTCGTGCAATCTCGACGAATTCCCGCTGGACAAGCTGGCTCCCGAGAACTATTTCAACAACGAGGCGGAACTGAAAACCTTCACCAATACCTTCTACCAGCAGAACTTTCCCGAAGCGAGCAGCATCTACTCCGAAAGTGCCGACGTCATCATCGTGACGACGCTCCAGCCCGAAGTGTCGGGTACGCGCACGGTCGTCAACGAAGGCGGCGGCTGGGACATCGGAAGCTGGCAGCCGCTCACCTACATCAACAACTACCTCCACTATTCGCACCGTTGCAGCGACACGAAGGCCCGCGAGCGCTATGACGGCGTGGCCCGGTTCTTCCGCGCCTACTTCTATTTCGAGAAAGTGAAACGCTTCGGCGACGTACCCTGGTACGACCGGCCCCTGAAATCGGACGATCCCGATCTATACAAGGCCCGCGACCCCCGCGAACTGGTCATGTCCAAGATTCTCGAGGACATCGACTACGCCATCGACAAACTGCCGCAGGAACAGAACGTTTACAGCGTCACGCAGTGGACCGCCCTCGCCCTCAAGTCGCGGATCTGTCTTTTCGAAGGCACATTCCGCAAATACCACGGCATAGCCGGTCACGAGGAGTACCTGGACGAATGCATCGAGGCGGCCGAGCGGTTCATCGACGAGAGTCCGTATCAGATATACAAGGGTTCGCAGACCCCCTACCGGGACCTCTTCTCGTCGAACAACGCCATCTCCACGGAAGTGATCCTGGCCCGCGACTACGAAATCGGACTGAACATCATTCATAACGCCAACAACTACACGCTCTCCAACACCTACGGTATGCCGGGACTGAACAAGAAGATCGTGGACAGCTACCTCAAGGCGGACGGCAGCCGTTTCACGGACGTTCCGGGATACGCCACAATGGAGTTCTATCAGGAGATGCAGGACCGCGACCCGCGGCTCACGCAGACCGTCCGCGGACCGGGCTACACCCGCATCGGCCAGACGGACCGACTCTCGCCCGACTTCTCGTGCTCGACGACCGGATACCAGTTGACCAAATGGGTGACCGACCCCAGTCAGGACGGTTACAACAAGTCGTACAACGACATCATCCTCTTCCGTGCCGCCGAAGTTTACCTGAACTTCGCCGAGGCCAAGGCCGAACGCGGAACGCTGACCCAGACGGATATCGACAAATCCATCAAACCGATCCGCGACCGGGTGGGCATGCCGAATCTCGACATGGAAGAGGCCAACGACAATCCGGATCCGTATCTTACCAGCGACGTGACGGGGTATCCGCATGTCAGCGGCGAGAACAAGGGCGTCATCCTCGAAATCCGCCGCGAACGGACCATCGAACTGATCGCCGAAGGACACCGCTACTACGACATGGTGCGCTGGAAAGAGGGTAAAATGTTCGAACAGGAGTTCAAGGGCATGTACTTCACGCCCGGCATGAACTCCGACGGATATCGCATCTATGACCTCGACGGCAGCGGCGACGTCAGCGCACTGGATGTCTGCCTCTACACGACCTCTTCGGCGCCGAAGGCCGCGGACCATCCGGAACTCGCCGTCATCAAGACGTTCCTCAAGATCGGCAGCGCCTTCGAACTGACCGGAGCCGCCGGAGGCAACATCATCGTCCACAACACCGAGACCGAACCGCGCGAGTGGCGCGAAGACAGGGATTATCTCTATCCGCTGCCGCTGTCGCAGATTCAGTTCGCTCCCGACAAGATCAAACAGAATCCGAACTGGTAAACCGCGTGGCATGCGGCGGTACGCAAAGCCGCACCGCCGCATGCCACCGTTCAAAGAAAAACAGCGCAAACACGAATCTTGTTATGAAAAATTCAGGCAAAATCATCCTCGCCGTCATGCTCCTCGCGGGCATGCTTCCCCTCACCTCGTGCGGAAAATCGGAGACACCGAAGCTCAGCACCGGCGGCATCGGCGGCAACGAAAGCGGCACTTCCGAAGAGTACAAATACCCCAAAACCCCGCAGTCGGCAATCCGGCTGATGACCTACAATTCCTACTATTGCCGCAGCAACACAGGGACACCGGCCGTCTCGCAGACGAACACGGAAAACTTCGCCCGGGTGATCAAGACGCTCGACGCCGACATCGTAGCGATCCAGGAGCTCGACAAAGGGGCGCTGAACCGCAACAAACGCGACCTGCTGCAAGAGATCGCCGATGCGACAGGCATCGACTATCAGGTCGTTTTCGCCCCGGCGGCGGACTACATGGGCGGCAAGATCGGCCCCGGGGTCCTCGTCAAGAAAGACCTGGGGGTTCAAAATGTGGAAACGGTCGAACTGCCGGGCGACGAGGGCCGCATGCTGATCGTCGTCGAAACGTCCGATTTCGTCTTCATGGGAACCCATCTCGACCTGAACGACGACGCGAGACGGCGGAGCGCCTCCATCATCAACGAAGTGTCGAACGGTTACCGGAAACCGGTGTTCCTCGCCGGCGACCTCAACGACTCCCACAGGTGGTCGGGCGGCGGCGCGGCCTTCCCCATCCTCACGAGCGAATTTGCGATCAAGAGCTCTACCGAAGGAACTCTTCCGGGTCAGCCCAACGAAACCATCGACTACATCCTGTTCGACGGCAACGACCAACCGTCCGCGGTAAACTTTCTCGAAACCGGAGTCGTGAAAAAGCTGAATTTCAACGGCAAGGTCGAGGACCTCGACACCGTATCGGATCATTTCCCGGTCTATCTGGACATCGAACTGAAATAAAATGCTACGCCTGACTTCATTTTGCCGGACGGGGCTCCTCGTCCTGTCCCTGTCGATTCCGATCCTGGCCGGAGCGGCTCCGGAGCAGCCGGATTTCAGCGGCGTCGCCCGGCTCGTGGAGCGCCGCATCCCCTTTCTGGCCGGCAAGGTCGATTTCCTTCCTGCGTCCGATGCCGCAGGAAGCTGCGACGCATTCACCCTCTCCGCACGGCAAGGACGGCTGACGATCGAAGCGTCCTCGTCCTCCGCGGCAGCCACGGCCGTCAATTACTACCTGAACCATTACTGCGGGATGAGCCTGTCGCACAACGGCGACAACCTGCACGATCTGCCGTCGCTTCCGGAGGTCGTACCTTCGGTGACGGTCCGCTCTCCGTTCCGCTACCGCTACGCCCTCAACTACTGCACATACAACTATACCTATTCGTTTTACGACTGGAACGACTGGGAGCGCGAACTCGACTGGATGGCCCTGAACGGCGTCAATCTCATGCTCGCCCCCCTGGGGACCGAACTCGTCTGGGCCCGAACGCTGGAAGACGCCGGATTTACCGAAGAGGAGATCGGCGACTTCATCCCGGGGCCGGCTTTCACGGCATGGTGGCTCATGGGCAATCTCGAAGGATGGGGCGGCCCGATGAGCCGCGGCATGATGGAAAGCCGGGCCCGGATGCAGCGGCGTATCCTGGCACGGATGGCCGAACTGGGTATCGAACCCGTATTGCAGGGCTTCTGGGGCATGGTTCCCAACAAGCTCCGGGAGAAATATCCCGACGCCCGGATCGTCGATCAGGGACTGTGGGGCCGCATCTTCCCCCGCCCCGCGATCCTGCTCCCCGAAGACCCGCTCTTCGACCGGATGGCCGACCGCTACTACTCCGTCCTGCGGGAACTCTACGGCGACTCGGTGAACTACCTCGGCGGCGACCTCTTCCACGAGGGAGGCGATACGACCGGGATGCACGTGACCCGCACAGCGTCGTTGATCCAGGCCTCCATGCAGCGGCATTTCCCCGGATCGAAATGGATGCTCCAGGGATGGAGCGGCAATCCGAAGAAGGAACTGCTCGCAGGGCTCGACCCGGCATTGACCGTGGTCATCGACCTCTTCGGGGAGAGCGGTTCGACGTGGCGAAACACCGGGGAGTTCTACGGCACCCCGTGGATCTGGGCCACCGTAAACCATTTCGGCGGCAAAACCGATATGGGCGGCCAGCTTCCGGTGATTCTCGCGGGACCCCACGAGGCCCGTTCCGAATCCAAGAATCTCCTCTGCGGCGTGGGTATCCTGCCCGAAGGTATCGCCGCCAATCCGATCGTCTATGACTGGGCCCTGAAAACGGCCTGGGAGCCCGGAGCGCCCGATCCCGACGACTACCTGCGCCGATACATCGCCTATCGCTACGGCACATGGAACGACCATGTCCACGAAGCCTGGCGGCTGTTGCTGAGGTCCGTTTACGGCGAGTTCGCCATCAAGGGGGAAGGGACCTTCGAATCCATCTTCTGCGCCCGCCCCGGACTGGACGTCACCAGCGTTTCGACATGGGGCCCCAAACGGTTCCAGTACGACCCGGCAAAGCTCGTCGATGCGCTGGTCCTGTTCCGCAAGGCGGCGGAGCAGTACGGGAACTCGCCGACATACCGTTACGACCTGGCCGATCTGGCACGCCAGGTGCTCGCCAACCACGCCCGGGACATCTACCAAAGGACCGTCAAGGCATACCGTCGCGGCGACCGTGAAGGGTTCGGTCTGCTTGCGGCCGATTTCCTCGCGCTGCTCGGACTTCAGGACCGTCTCACGGGCACGCAACCGGATTTTCTGCTGGGACGATGGCTCGACAAGGCCCTGCATTACGGCGACAACGAACAGGAACGCCGTCAGTCGTTGAAAAACGCCAAGACGCAGATCACCTACTGGGGACCCGCCGATCCGAATACCCGCGTGCACGACTATGCCAACAAGGAATGGAGCGGCCTGCTCGCTGATTACTACCTGCCGCGCTGGAAGGCTTTCTTCGAGTATCTGAGCGCCGATATGGAGGGCCGGAAAATCCCCGAACCGGACTATTTCGGCATGGAAAAGGCATGGGCCGATTCCGGAAAGGAGTACCCGACCGAACCGCGCGGAGAGCTGCTCGCCAAGGTGGATTCGGTGCTGCTTGCCGTGCGTCCGCCCTACAAGGACCGGAACCTCACGCCCCGGGAACGTGCGAACGACCTGCTGGGACGGATGACCCTGCGTGAAAAGATCGCGCAGATGCGCCACATCCATTTCAAACACTTCGACGACGGAGGAGAGGTCGATCTCGAAAAACTGGCGTCCTCCACCGGCGGGGTCGGCTGGGGATGCGTCGAGGCGTTCCCCTACTCCTCCGAACAGTACATGAAGGCCATGCGGCAGATACAGGCGTACATGCGCAGCGACACCCGCCTCGGCATTCCGGTCATTCCCGTCATGGAGGGGCTTCACGGTGTCGTGCAGGACGGCAGCACGATCTTTCCGCAGGCCATTGCGCAGGGCGCGACCTTCAACCCGCAACTCGTCGGCGGAATGGCCGGCCATATCGCCGACGAAATGGAGGCCATCGGTGCAAAACAGGTGCTCGCCCCCGTACTCGACATCGCCCGGGAGCTGCGCTGGGGACGCGTCGAAGAGACTTTCGGCGAAGACCCGCACCTGATCTCACGCATGGGCGCCGCCTACATGCAAGCCATGCACGCCAAAGGCATGATCACGACACCCAAGCACTTCGTCGCACACGGCACCCCCACGGCAGGGCTCAACCTGGCCTCGGTGAAAGGCGGCAAACGGGAGCTGATGAGCCTTTACGTGAAACCCTTCCGGGAACTGATCGCCGCGACGAAGCCGCTGTCCGCCATGAACTGTTACAGTTCCTACGACGACGAGGCGGTCACGGGTTCGAAATCCCTGATGACCGGACTGCTGCGCGACAGCCTCGGATTCAGGGGATACGTCTACTCCGACTGGGGTTCGGTCAGGATGCTCTCGCATTTCCACCGCGTGGCCGCTCCCGGAGGCGCCGCAGCCCGCATGGCCATCGAAGCCGGCATCGACCTCGAAGCCGGGAGCGAAGAATACCGACATGCGGAACGAATGGTCCGGGAAGGATTTCTCGACGAAAAACACATCGACCGGGCCGTCGGCAACATTTTATTCGCCAAATTCGCTTCCGGCCTCTTCGACGGGGAACCGGCGGACACGCTCGGCTGGCGGCGGAAGATACACGCTCCAGAAGCCGTGCGCCTCGCCCGGCAGATCGCCGACGAAAGCGCCGTACTGCTCGAAAACCGCAACGGCGTGCTGCCGCTGTCGCCCGGCAAACTGCGGTCGGTGGCCGTCATCGGCCCGAACGCCGACCGCGTACAGTTCGGCGATTACAGTTGGAGCGCGGAGAAGGACAAGGGCGTCACCCCGCTGCGCGGAATCCGGGAATACCTGGCCGAATCCGGCGTGCGGGTGAACTATGCGGAGGGATGCGATCCCTATTCGCAGGACGAAAGCGGGTTCGGCGAAGCCCTGAAAGCCGCCCGCCGGAGCGACGTCGTCGTGGCATTCGTCGGGTCGCAGAGCGCCGTACTCGCCCGGGCATCCGAACCGGCGACCAGCGGGGAGGGCTACGATCTTACCAGTCTGCGTCTGCCGGGCGTGCAGGAGGAACTCGTCGAAGAACTCGCCCGGACGGGCAAACCGATGATAGTCGTGCTCGTGACGGGCAAACCGTTCGAACTGGCTCGCATCCGGGAACTGGCGGATGCCGTGCTCGTGCAGTGGTATGCCGGCGAGGAGGCCGGAGCCTCCGTCGCAGGAATACTTTTCGGGAAGACGAACCCTTCGGGCAGGCTCCCCGTCTCGTTTCCGCAGAGCGCCGGACACCTGCCGTGCTACTACAATCACCTGCCCACGGACAAAGGCTACTACAACAAGAAAGGCTCCCCCGACAGTCCGGGGCGCGATTACGTCTTCTCGGACCCCGAACCGCTCTATCCGTTCGGATACGGATCGAGCTACACGCGGTTCGAATATTCCGGAATGGAGACTGTTTCCCGGAAGCTCACCGCGACCGACACCCTGAGGGTGAACGTCCGCGTGAAAAACACGGGCAGCCGGACGGGCCGCGAAGTCGTGCAACTGTATGTCCGGGATCCGATAAGTTCCGTTGTGACCCCCGTCAGACAACTCCAGGCATTCGACAAGGTGGAGCTGGCCCCGGGCGAAGAGCGGCAGGTTCGTTTCTCGATACCCGTCCAACAGCTCGCCCTGTACGATGCCGGCATGCGGAGGGTCGTCGAACCGGGCGATTTCGAGTTGCAGGTCGGGGCCTCCTCCCGGGACATCCGGCTCCGCGACACGGTAACCGTGGCCGGTCGCGCAGACATCCCGGCCCCCAAGGCGACCGGTGCGGAAACAGGCGCCGTCCGGAAGCCGGGAGCGGAGGTCGAGATTTCGGGAACGGTGCGCAACGTGCAGGCGGCGGTCATGCCGGACGTCAGGGTCTGCGCCGCATCGGCCCCCGCACGTGCCGTCGTGACCGACAGACACGGAAGATACGCCCTCCGCATCCGGACCAACGACCGGGCTGTCTTCGAACTGGAAGGCTACGAACGCCGGGAGATAGACGTCACGGAGGGCGGCAGCCTCGACATCGAGTTGGAACCGATCATGAACTGACCCAAAACCAGTAAGACAAGCTATGAAACCGTACCTTTCTTCGTTGTTATTGTCCGCAGGGCTCTCCCTGTCGCTCGTCTCGTGCGACAGCGGGACCGCCCGGAAAATCTCATCGTTCGACGAACTGCCCGACCCCACGGCCGACACGCTCTCCGACTGGTCGGACGTTCCCCGAGGGCTCCACGCCTCGTTCGTGAGCACGGACGCCGTTTTCAGACGTTCGGTCGCCCCGGACGCAGCGCCCGCGACATCCGCCCGGCTGGAGGGATGGCGCGGCGAACGGGTGTCCGCCCAACTGCTGCTCTGGACCGCCTCCGGTGCGGAAGGCGTAGAGGTCGAGGTGGAGCCGTTCCGATCGGACGGGCACACGCTTCCCGAAGACGCCGCCCGCGCCCGATTCGTCCGCTATGTCCTGAGCGACGAGTTCGGCAACAAATGCGGCTATCACGATCCGGCGATCTACCCGCCGCACCTGGTTCCGGACATGCTCGACGACATCGAGGTTTTCGACATAAAGGCCCGAAGCGTCCGTCCGGTGTGGATAACGGTCTCCATCCCGGCCGACGCCCCCGCCGGAGAGTACGCTTCGACGGTAAAAGTGTATGCAAAAGGGCGGCAGCTCCGAACATTCGACATCGGGCTCACGGTCATCGGCCGGGAACTCCCGCCCCCTGCCGAATGGAACTACTACCTCGACCTCTGGCAGCATCCTGCGGCCGTCGCCCGCGTCGAAGGGCTCGACCTGTGGAGCGACGCCCACTTCGAGGCCCTTGTCCCGTACATGCGGCTGCTGGCCGACGCCGGCCAAAAGGTCGTCACCACGACGCTGAACAAGGACCCGTGGAACAACCAGTGCTTCGACGCCTATGCCGACATGATCGTCTGGACAAAGAATGCAGACGGATCGTGGAGCTACGACTACACGGTCTTCGACCGGTGGGTCGAACTGATGACGGGTCTGGGAATCGACCGCACCATCAACTGCTACTCGATGCTGCCGTGGAACAACGAACTCCACTACCGGGACGGTTCCACGGGCCGTTTCGTCGATGTGACGGCCGATCCGGGCACTCCGGCCTTCGAAGCGCTGTGGGAGCCGTTCCTCACCGACTTCACCGGACACCTCCGCGAAAAGGGGTGGCTCGGACGGACGAATATCGCCATGGACGAACGTTCGCCGGAGGAGATGACCGATGCGCTCGGCCTCCTGCGGAAGACGGCGCCCGAACTGGGGATCGCCATGGCCGACAACAAGAACAGCTACCTGAACTATCCTTTCATAAACAGCATGTGCGTCAAAGTCCGCGACCGGGTTCCGCCGCAGCATATCGCCGAGCGACGCGCCCAAGGCTTCATAACGACCTACTATGTCTGCTGTTCGGACCGCTTTCCCAACATGTTCACCTTCTCCGCCCCCGCCGAAGCGGTCTATGCCGGATGGTATACGGCCGCCTGCGGTTACGACGGATTTCTGCGCTGGGCCTACAATTCGTGGGTCGGGGAACCGCTGACCGACTCGCGTTTCAGGACCTTCCCCGCCGGCGATACATACATCATTTACCCCGGGGCCCGCTCTTCGGTCCGGTTCGAACGGCTGGTCGAAGGAATACAGGATGCCGAGAAGATCTCGATTCTGAAAAAGGAGTTCGCGGCCAAAGGAACACCGGAGGCCGCGTCACGGCTCGAACAGCTCGAAACGCTGCTCTCCGGATTCGCCACCATCACTCCGGAAAAGGGATGGCCCGACAGGCTATCCCGGGCCAAACGGAAACTCAACGAACTGTCTCGATGACACCGACGGAACAAGCCACTCGCAACGAGCGGCTTGTTTTCGGCGTGAATAAGCGGTCCTGACGGATTTCATCGCATCGGAGTCCGGCCGGAAAACCACGATGCCGGGAAAGGCGGCCGAAAAACAGGCCGAACAGCGGCAGAAGAACCGGAAAGTACGACGTGAAGTCCGGCGGAAAGACAACCGGGAAAGGCGGACGGATGACCGGAACGGAAGCGCAGAAACGGCATGCCGACCGTAAGCAGAACGAGCGGCGGGAGAAACTGACGAACCGTAGCCGAAAAACAATCACGAAAGAAGTTCGGTACGAACAACCGGGCCGGGCGGGCGGAGGGACCGGACTATCGCCGGAATCCGGAAAACCTTTTCCCCGCCGGGAAAGGCGGCAGGGAAAAGGTTAGAAAAGAGGTCCGGACGGACCGGGGGGGGGCTGTTACGGCAGCGTCTCCTCGTCCTTGACGGGACGGATATATCCGTCATCCAAATCCCCTCCCCGGGAAGGAATCGCACCCAGGGTCAGGTCCCGCGGATTCATGCGGAAACCTCCGCCCTTGCCCAATTCGCTTATTCTTTTCCGGCTGAAATCGGTGATGGTCATATAATACAAATCCAAGTGCATGTCTGTCGGCATAAGATTGTCGCTCTTATCTTCCGCCCGCTTCACCCATGCATCCTCCGGCAGACGGGTGGCCATGATAAGCAATTCGCGAAAATTGGGTATCCTGTAACCTCTCTGTACGACAGTCTGCGCCGTCTGATAATAAGTCCAGTTTTGGGAGTTCCAACTTCCGAAAAGACGATCTCCGGAATAATCCGGCTTCGGAGAGATACCGTCATTATTCGCAGCCGTCACCCGAAAGTATTTGTAAGGACGGTTCTGCGGCGACAGGTCGTCATGGGTTCCCAAAGAGGGTCCCGCTTCGTAACTGTTGCGACGCGCCTTCTGGCTCAGATTGGAACAATCGACCAGATACGTGCCGTCGTCCTCCGCAGCCGTCACTTTGGGAATCAGGGGGCTCGGCTCCTTTTCGGGATTCTCGAGGTCGATGCCGAGATTACGCACGCAACGGTAAGCGAACTGTCCGCCCATATAACCGGAAGAGGAGCTGTAACTGCCCAGAGCCGCACACTCCTCGGACCAAAGTATCCACGGTCCCCTGTCGTTCGCGTTGTACGAGCTGGAGGTGTAGTGCCAGCGCGTCATGTTGCCGCGGTCGGCAGGGTTCTCCGGATAAAGGCGCGAATCTTCGTCCAGCGCAGATTCGCCGATATAGAGATCGACCAGCTGGTCCTTGGCGGCCAGATACCACCGGATTTCATTCGCATCCACTTCGTTGTCCCCGTCCAGATCCCGATTGCGGATCAGCACGGCGTGCAGCGCATCGCGGTAAGGATCCTTCAGGTTGTAACGTTCGTCGGGATCGTTGATATTCACATCCAGCACCGCCGTCCAATAGAGCGTCTCATTGCCGCCCAGCAGACAGTCGATGGTGTTCTTGCGGCCGTTGCTCGCGGACGTACCGCGCTTGACATCGCCCGGCGCCCAACGGTAACCGCCGTTCATCATCGTCTCCACGCCCCATGCGGTAGGCAGCTCCTCGGCGCTCTTCTCTCCGAGGTCGGTGTTGTACACCGTGCGGATGGAGTGCTGGCGGAAGGTCTGCACGGCCTCCATCACGCTGGAGTTGCCGTCCGGGCTGTACCGCGAATTATCGCCGTTGACGAAATACATCTGCCGGTCCTCCGCCTCGACGTAAGTCCGCCACTGGTCCAGCATGTTCTCTCCGGTCACCGGATGCGTGACATACACGTATTCGTCCACGAAGGCCGTGACCGCCACAGTGCCCTCAGTCTTATTCTCCGTGTAATACTCCTCTCTGAGCCTCTTCAGCAGTCCGTGAATGTCGTACATACGGGCATCGGGATAAAAGCCGCCCTCGCCGCTGGTATAGTAAGGCGACGGCCGGCCGCCGTTCCCGTCGTAAAACTCGTAATTCTGGTCGCCGGGATACTTCACGTAACGGTCCGGCTCCGTCACCCCGTAGTCCCCGTTTATGGCGAACTTCACCCATTTGTAGTCGTAGATGCCGCTTTCTTCCGGGGCGGGAACGGCGGACGCCAGGAAATCGTCGTCGTCACCGAACAGACCGACACCGTATATGCCCTGGCTGAAAGGGGTCTGCACGCCCCACGTCAGCTTCGGCACGAGGCTGCGGTCGATAAGGATGAGCTGACGGTCGTAATGGGCGTCCAGCTCATAGACGTCGGCCGAACTGAAGATCACGTCGCCCTCGTAACCGGGACGCTCCTCCTTTTGGTCGGTCACCTCCACCACGATCTTATCGACACCCTTCAGCGTGACGTTGTATGTGTAGTGGGTGTTGCGCAGCGTGCGGTAATCGTTGGGATCGCCGTCGGCATAGCCCAGATGGACGATGAACGTCACGTCGGCATTGACCGTATGGCCGGAGGGATACGCCTCCGACGACGGGATTCTGTAGGAGAGCGTGCCCGTCATCTCCACGTAGGCGGCATAGTCGGCGGCGTATTCGAATGCACCGTTCTCCTCGGACTGTCCGGGCTTGTCGGGGAATGTCCCCTCTATTTTCTCGCACTTCTCGCGCAGGGCGTAGGCATCCTCCGAACCGAGGGCCGCCGCATCAATGGACTTCTTGGGCGCATGACGGCTTTCGGGCATGTAGAAAGTGAAGCCTCCTTCCTCGAAAAGATAGTTTTCGTCGCGCTTGTCCCACTCGAAGGCGGTCGGCCGGGTATCGAAATAATACGACTCTCCGACATCGGGAGACTCCTCGTCGCCTCCGTCGTCGTCGGGTAGCAGGGGCGACCGGACGGGGACGTTCACCACCCGCCAACTGCGCGGACGGAAATCGAAATCCGTCCACGTATCCCGAAGCGGCTCGGTCTTCACGTTGAACGTCACCTTGGCATCCATCCGCCTGGGGCTGAGAATACAATCGACCTCCACCTCTTCGGTGAGGTTGTCGGGAATCGTTATGGAGGTCTGCGTCTTGTCGGGGTTACCGTCGCTGTCCTTCCGGTAACCGTACCCCGTCATGAAGAACTGGGTAGAACGTTCCACGGTACGGTTGCTCAGCGGCGCCCGGAAAGCCTCCAACTGACCGAACGTCCGGATTTCATCCATCTGCGCCGGCGTCACATCGTAATCGGTGTGCACGGCGGAAGTGGTGAGGTTGGCGATGCAGACCACCCGGGCGTCATTGAGCGAAGTGGTCGTTATCGTAACGGTTCCCGATTGATTCCAGGGTTCCGTCGATTGATCGAAGAAAAAACCGCCTTCGTCATGACGGTTTCCGTCTTTGTCGAAGATCAGGACATAGAGGTTGTACACGCGACCCTCGTTCGCCGCATTCTGTGCGGCGCGGGTCTCCACGCGGTTGTCCTCGGTGCGGAAATTCAGATTGACGGTCACCGGCACGCCTTCGCGCACGGTGTCGCGGCTGCCGTCCGCGAAAAGGTCGTCGTCGGTGCACGAGACCGCGGCGGCCGCCACGGCGGCGGACAGCAGCGCCGGGGCGAATCGTTTCAATAGCGTTGGCATACTATACGGCATATTTTCGGAACAAAACACGATCAACTGAACGGAGGAACGGTAATATCTCCAGGCTCCGCCCAATCCTCCACCCGGAAATCCAGCACAAGGTTGGCGTCGGTGTGCAGCACGGCACGGATACGGACCTGCGTGTTGCGGGCGATGGAATTGCGGGAGGCTCCTCCGCCGATGAACGCCTTCAGCGGATACAAAGCGTTGGGCGTGCGGAATCCGATGGTGTAGGGCGAATCTTCCGACTCATCCTTCCACGCATAGGAGGGATAGATATAGAGCACGAGCGTGCGCGACTCCCCTCCGCCGATGACGATATTCAGCCGCTCGGCCTCGTTTTCCTGACTGCCGTACGACCGACCGCTATACTCGGCATCGCCGGGCACGTCGAGGTTTCCGTCCTGGAAAAGATAGAACCGGTCGGCCATGAACGCGCCGAAAGACATCTCGTTCACGGTGATCGGCCGCGTAAGCTCGTTCACCATCTCGATCTTCAGTTTGGCGACGGCGCGGACCAGCGCGATCTCCACCGCATTCGTTCCGGTCCCGACGGTCAGGTCGCGGTCGTACGCGCTCATGGGCAGGGCGGCGCCTGGCTCAGCGGTCATCTCGGAATAGCGTTTGGGGAAAATTTCGCGTCCCGGGTCCTTCACGAGGAGCTTTTTGAAAGCAATGCCTTCATCGTCCGGAACATCTACCAGACTGGGTTCGCCGAGATAGTCTTCGTTGGCTATGACATAAAGCTGCGCACTGCCCGCGGGCAGGCCCTCCACCGTGAAGGCATAGCCGTCGGCCACGGCGGCCCCGGTCAGATCGTCGCCGGAAAAAAGCCGGTTGTACAACTCCTCGTTCTCCGGCGAGAGCAGCACGATACGCAGTTGTTCGATGCGGTTCTCCAATGCGGCATAATCCTCCTCGGAGACGTCGGCACGCGTCGCGGGAACCGCCACATGCAGGGCGAGCGAAGCTCCGCCCGTCCCGGCGGGCGACGGGCCCGCCGCATCGCCGGTGCATGCGGCCGCCGCCACGGCGAGCGCACCGGCCGCCCACGGACGGAACATGCGGCGCAAGAAATTCATATTCGGGAATCGGTTCATATCGCCATGAATTGATTACGGTCAGCAGTGCCGGCCGGGGTGCTCGGTTTCCAGTCCACTTCGGCATCCTCCTCGATCCACGGCCGTATCGTCACGGTCAGCACGAGCGTACCGGTGCGCAGATCGAGGGTGTAGGCATAGCTCTGTCCGGCCTGCCACTGCGTGACGGAGGAAGTGCGCAGCGAGGCGGAAACGGTGTGCGAGGTCGCTTCCGGCTCGCCTGCCAACCTGTAAACCAGCGTCAGTTTCGGCGCGCCGGTCTCCTCCAGCGTCTGGGGAGGAACGAGCACGTCGCCCAGCAGATCGGCCACGTCGGAGGCCCCGACGGACAGGCCGGACACGGCGAAAATGCCGTCGTCCGCCACGGTCCTTTCGCGAAGGGTCCACGTCGCCGTCTCCTCCGTCCGCACAAAGTCGCCCGCATAGCCTGCGCCGTTCACCTTGAAGGAGACGATTTCGACCTCCCGGCCCTGCGTCCGGACCCTGAAGGCGAGGCGCGCCAGCTCGTGAGCGAACTTCAGCGAGACCGGAGAGGGCCCTTCGGCCGCATCATACGTCACCGTCCGCCGGGCCGTCATCAGGTCCACGGCCCCTTCGCCCGTCTGCCGCGCATCGAATCCGGAAACCGTCAGCCGCACACCGTTCTCACCGGGCACGCACGAAACGGCCCCGGCCGCCGCCGCCAATGCCTCACGATCGGGGAAAAGCGCATGGAAGGCATAGGTCCGGCCGTCGGCCCAATACTCCGTATGCTCATAGGTCCACGCCGAGCCGTCGCCGGTGTACACTCTCTCGGCGTCGAATACCGGAACCGGCGTGTCCTGCGCGTCCTGCGCCGAACGGCACCAGGCCCATACGGAAAAGGCGTCGCCGGCAGCGAATCCGTTCACGGCGGCACGGGTTTCGGGAGCGCCGCGGAAGCCGATGGCGTCGCGGTCCCTGCCGCCGGGACCTCCCGGAAGCGTGTCGGAACATGCGGCGAGCGACACGACCGCGACCGGCACGCACAACGTCTTGAGGATGTTCGTTCTTCGTATCATAGTACCTCGTGTTTATAAATTCCGCCCGGGGGAATGTGTCCGGCGGAGAAGTGCGGAAAAGCCGTCTTCCGCGTTTGGACCCGGGAGGGGGACATTCAACCCCGCCCGGGTGGTCGTCGCGCCTCAGCCGCCGCGCAAAGCCGGGGCAGACGGAGCGGAGAGAGGGTTATGCACCGGGAACTACTTTGATTTCGCCGTTCTCAATGTCATCTTCGCCGCCATTACCCCACTCGGAATCTACGTCGATGTCATCGAACTGGATGGGTTTCAAACCGAACGTGGAACCGGAGATCGTCAGCTTGTAGTTGTAGGCATAGCCCGGCATCCACTCAGTTACCACATCCTTCGGAATAACAACCTCCTTATTGACCGGATTGCCCGCACCGGCTCCGAGATCGGGACCCGTACCCTGGCTGTTGGTCACCTGAACGGTGAATGTCAGTTTCATCTGAGAGTCATTCAGCACTGTGGGGAGTAAGAAATTCTCGAACTCATAAGATGCTTCATATTCATCCGTATTCATTCCGTCCGCTTTGTCCTCATAATCGGCCGTACCCGTTTGACCGCTCCATGCAGACAACTGTATTTTATCACTCCCCTGCGCCATGGTTCCGGACGTCGTCAGCGAACCCGTATTCTTGACATTCGACAATTTGATATTCGTGATTTTCAAGGTCACGGCATTGCGCCATCCGTTGATGAAAGTGAACTTCACTTTCGACAGGGCATGATAGAATTTGAAACCGACAGTCTCCATTTGCACCGGTTCTGCCGCAACAGGATATCCCTGCGGTTTGCCCTCCGCTACGACGAGGTCGGTCTCGCCGTCGGCGGTGAAAGTCCTGCCGTCTTTCATCTTCAGTTTATTGCCTGTATAATCAATATCGAACAGATCACCCTCCTGCAATTTGGCGGGGGCATAGGCGACAAACTTGTACGTCTTGCCCTCCAACCAATAGTTGATGGGGCTATATTCCCACGAACTCTTGTTCCATGTTATGTGGGACCCGGTCTCATTCGTTCCGTCGAACACGGGGACATAAGTCTGACTATCCTCATATCCGCCCAATACGATGAACCCTGCGCCCTCGGCCTGCAGAGCAGACAAATCGGTGTCTTTGGCTGCGGCCCGGGTGGTGTTGCCCACATACGGGTCGAAGCCGATGGCCCGCGTCTGCGGGATGTCGATTACCTCGTTCTGCGCACAGCCGGCCAGAGCCGCGGCCGCCGCTGCAAGTAAAAACATTCTGGTTTTCATTGTGATTAACAGTTAATAGTGAAACATTGAGTGAATTTGTCTTTTCCGTTCGTACCGGGAACGAGCGTCACAAAGGGATCTCGACGTCCTCGTAGTCGCCCCAGCCGTCCACGTCGGGATCGAATGCCGAGCCGCCCTCCGCGGCGTCCTCGTCGGAAATCCGGATGCCGTCCACCTCGATCACACCGCCGCGGGGCTGCCGCTCCATCTGCGAAGTGATATCGAAATCGAAGGTCACCAGCTTGCCGTTGTTCAGCATGACCTCGAGATTCAGCCCGTAGCGACGGCCGCCCTCCTCCGCCTTGGTCGGCTCGTAATGGCTGTCGGGGAAGGAGGGTACGCCGAACGACAGCACGCAGGCTTCCGCACCGTCGGCCGTCAGCGTACAGTCGTAAAGCAACGTCGCCGCCTCGTCGCCCGTGCGGCCGTCCTGCAGATAGACGCTCTCGGCCATGCCCGCCAAAGCGCCGCGCGCCAGAGCGATATGCTGCCGGCCGTATTCCACCCTGTAACGCACGAGGTAGGTGTACACCAACGGCTGCATCTTCACCGGAAGCTCCTCCCAGCCCAGATGCATCTCGGCCCCGTAACGCTCCACGAAATGCCCGTAGAGCATGTCGGGAGTGTTCACCGTCCGCTCCTCCGCGTGGTGTTCGCTGTACGAGCCGCGGGTCCGCGTGCGGGTCGTGGCGCTGGCCGACGGCAGCGACGCCATGTCGTTGAAGACGATGAACTCCGTGTCGTCGTTGTAGAACAGCAGCGAGTAGCTGCCCTCTTTCAGACTGACCTTGCCGCCCCCGGCGGACAGGTGGAACTCGTCGCTCACGGCGGTTCGACTCTCCGGATCGCCGTACACCACCATGGCGATGCCCTCCGCCGCATCGGGTCGCAGATCGTCGTAGGCGCGGCCATAGGCTGCGGCATCCCACCCCGCGAGCCATCCCAGGCCGTAGTCGCGCTCCCACTCCCGCTCCCACACGGCGGTCACCAGCGCACGGCAGCCCGGCGAATGGGCGTCGTGGTCGTAGCACAAATCCTTGCGGCAGCCCGCGGCGGAAACCGCAAGACCCAACAGAGCGAGCCCCACGCCCGCATAGCGGAATTTCGCTTTCATCGCACGCCTCCTTTCTTTCCGTCGGTATTCCACAAACGCCACACGAGGGCGAATTTCAGCTTCAGCGGGCCGAAGTAGTTCATGCGGCTCGTCTGCTGGTAAACGTAATGCCCGTCGATGGGGAGATACTCCTCGTATTCGCTGTGCATGTAACCGATGCCGATGCCGGCCTCGAAGGAGAGGCTCCGGCCGACGGGAAACATGTAGCCGTAGCTGAGCCCCACCGTCTCCGCTTCGCCCCGATAGCCCCGGGCTCCGTTCTCCAGATCGTACCACGAGAATCCGCCGAACACTCCGACGTAATGCCCGTGCCAGGGTTTCCGGGTCCCGAACCAGTAGCGGCCTTCGGGACTGACGGTCGCGAGCTGGTAATACCGGTGTCGGCCGTCGTTCTTCCACCAAGCGACGTCGCCCTCCAGATTGACCGACCAGCGGTCGTCGATACGGTACTCCACCTCCAGCGAGGGCATCAGCACCGCATCGTATAGCAGATTGGTCTTGACGGCGAGGCGGTGCAGCGGTTCGCGCTCCGCAACCGTCGTCTCCTTCCGGGCTGCCGGATCGGTCCGGGAGGTCTCCATCTCGGACGAAGGGCTTTCCGCCGCACCGGACCGCGACGCATCCGACGGTCCCCCGGGCGAGGAGGTATCCGGTATCTCCCGCGACGGCACGGCCGCCGCTTCGGACCGCGACGTGCACCCGGTCCCGGCCGCCGGATCGGCCTCCCGTCCGTCCGCACACGCGGCAGCCGTCGGAACGGCGGAGGAAAGGGACTCCGCCGGAACGTCCGGCCCGGACTCCAGCCGGATCACGGCGGAAAAACCGGTGCGCAGCCCGGGAAAGAAATGTTCGGCCATATAATTATAAGGTACGCCGCCCCGCAGATCCATCAGACGCTTCTTGCGGCCGTCCACGATGCGGCCCGCCCCGTCGAAAATCCACAACGGGGTATTGTCGAGAATGTCGAGCACCTCGTCGCGGCAGCGCATGTCCGACGACGCCACCATCCCGCGGAGCAACTCCCAGGCGACACCCTCGCCGCGCGCCCGTATCAGTTCGCCGGGAATCCCGGCACGGCGCGCGATGTAGGACGCGAGCGAATCGGCACGCCGCCGGGAGAGCGTTTCGTTCAGACGGTCCGTCCCGTCCGGCGAGGCGTAGGAACGGATTTCGACGCCCTCGAGCCGGCCGGTTTCGTACACTTCGCGGACGCAACCGATGAAGCGCTCCAGTTCGCTTCCGTTCTCCCGGAAACGGATATCCACTTCACGGTGTCCCCGCCGATAATAGATTCTCGCCGAGTCGGCGGCCGTCTGTCCATGCAGTTCCCCGGCCGCAAATGCTCCGAACAAACCAGCCAGCAGCAGTTTCCTCAGGGACGAACCAGATAATATAACCCTCATTATCAAGCAATAAACAATTAAGCCACAACCCATAACACATCCGACCGACATAAAAAAGAGACCGGATATCGGTATTTATCGTTGGTTAAAATCCGTATCGGTTTAAAATCCAGATATAAAGCCTCAAAACCGGTATCCGACGAAAATATATGTAATTGACACTAAAAATTTTATATTCCGGAAGACGGGCGTATTTTCTTTTTTTGTATCTTTACCGCAGAAAACCAACGATTTAACCAACGATTTTTTAGCAAAATTCCGGAGCCGCCGGGCGAATTATTCAAAACGGCCCCCTTTTCCCCGTTTTTCCGCTTCCGAAACGGTTCCGCACGGCTCATGTCGCTCCCCTCCCGGAAGGCGGAATCCGCCCGGTCGCACTTGGACGGATATGTAACCGACACTGCACCAAACGGATAAAACACGAAAAAACGCCGTTCCTTCCCGAAGTCGGATTCGGAAAGAAACGGCGCATCCGTCTCGTGAACGGTCTTATGCCCGAAAGAAAAACCGGTATGCCCGGCGCCGGAAACGGAAGGTCAGATCAGGTCGGCCGGATAGACCACCCCCAACTGCCGGCGTACCTCGTCGATGATCCCGATGGTGGCCAGCGAATTTTCGTGACTATTGACGGACGACTCCCGGCGGCCCTGTTCGACGAGGTCCAGGAACTCGGCCACTTCGTAGTAATACTCGTCCCGCTCCGTCGGACGGGACAGGTCCTGCGGTTCCGCAGGACGCTCCAGTCCGGAGGCCGCAGCCGGCCGCGGCTGCCACACGACACGGCCGATGCGGTTGATGCGGTCCAGCGTCAGATTGCCCGCCTCGCCCTGAATCTCGGTCGGCAGCGAGGAGTTGGCGATCTTGGAGTAGAGCACCGTGGCGTTCATCTCCCCGTAATCGAAATCGACCGTACCCTGCGCATCGACACCGCTGCTCAGCAGGATGCCCGACGCCGAAATCCGCCGCGGGCGGCCGAACAGCACCACCATCGGATAGATCGTATAGATACCTATATCCATCATGGCGCCGTTGGAAAGCTCCGGACGGAAGGCATTCAGCACGATTCCCTCCTTGAACTTATCGTAACGCGAAGAGTATTGGCAGAAGGCGGAGAAATAACGCCGGAGCGTCCCGGCCTTCGGCAGCGCCTCGCGCAAGGCCATGAAATTGGGCGTCAGCGTCGTCTTCACGGCCTCCATCAGCGCCACGCCGTTCCGGCGCGACGCCTCGATCATCGCCCGCACCTCCCGGGCATTGGAGGCCATCGGCTTTTCGCACAGCACGTGTTTGCCGCGCTCCATGCAGCAGACGGCCTGCGCGGCGTGCATGCAGTTCGGCGTGGCGATATAGACCGCGTCGATCGCATCGCTCGCAGCCATCTCCTCCAATGAAACGAACGTGCGGGCGATCCCGTGCCGGGCCGCGAACTCCGCAGCGCGCTCCCGGGTGCGGGAACAGACCGCCGCCAACTCGAAACGGGGGTCCTGACGGGCCCCGGCAATCACCCAGTCGGTCACGAAATTGGTCCCGACGACTCCGAAACGGATTTTTCGCATCGTATCTCTGTTTTTTATCATTCCGGCCGGAAAATCCGGCCAAAGGCCTCCGGCCGCACCGGCGTTCTCCCGGACGGGAATCGGCCGCTCAAAATTAGCAAGATATTCCGAACGATCCAACTCCCCGGCATCCCGGACTTCCCGCAGCGCTCCGGATTCACTCCGGAGACCCGGAACGCCGGAGTGCGGCGGATTGCCCTGCGTCGGGACGCCGGAAGCGTTTCAGGCCGCACTACCCTGACGCAGATTCCGACCTGCACGGGAACCGCCCTCCCGCAACTCCGGCAGGGAACGAGACGAAAGCCGGAGGCTGTCCGAATTTCCGGACCGTTATACAATGCGCATCCGACGCCGGAGTGCGGGCGCCGGGCGAAGGGATAAAAAAACCGACGGAAATATTTGCAGTTTTCAGGAAATGTGGTATCTTTGCACTCGCAATACCGAAAAACGGTGCGTTAGTTCAGCCGGTTAGAATACGTGCCTGTCACGCACGGGGTCAGGGGTTCGAGTCCCCTACGCACCGCAAGACATCATGACAAAAAAAAGCGAAAAGCCTTGTAAATAAAACATTTGCAAGGCTTTTTTCTTTTCCTGGAAGTGCAAGAAAATGCAGTTCGGAGCATGTTGCATGTGGCCTATTCGGTGTACTTTTTACGGCGCCGAAAAAGTACACCGGACCTTCCGTCATGCGGGATATGCAGTCGATCGTAAGAAAACACGGCGATACGGCCGTTCGGTCATACGACCGGGCCGCGGCCTCCGCAACGGCCCATTTCTTTCTCCGAAACCGCCGATTCCGACCTCGTTGCAGACAAGCCGCACCGTTTTCACTGACGACCGGGACGCCGGAAAGGAAAATCCGGTGATTCCATATCGTAATCGGCCGGCACATTTGAAGAAAAAATCGCAATCCCTTTCATTCGTTTTTGATATAATGTATTTCCATCGGCCACATTATACCACAAAAAGTTTGCGTATTAAATTATATTTTGTATTTTTGATACCGAAGCGCTTTACTTTTACAAACTATCAAAAACTAATGCTTATGAGTAAAAAAATTACGCTATCGTTGGTTTGCATACTCGCGGTAGTGGGTTGTGCTTTTGCTCAATCCGACCAGGTACGCGGGTCGGTCGTCGATGAAAACGGCGCTCCGATTATCGGCGCTACGGTCATCGTCAAGGATGATCCGACCATCGGCACTTCAACCGACCTGAAGGGCGAATTCCTCCTTCAGATCCCGGCCCGGAAGGGGGGGGGGAAGTTGCAAATTTCCTATGTAGGTTATAAAACCCGGGAAACAGCCATCTCCCCCAACGTCCGCGTGCGCCTCGAACCCGACGCTCAGGCAGTGGAAGCAGTCGTGGTGACAGGTATGACCAAAACGGACAAGCGCCTCTTTACCGGTGCGGCCGATCAATTGGTGGCCGATGACGTGAAACTTTCCGGTATGGGCGATATCAGCCGCGGCCTCGAAGGCCGTTCGGCAGGCGTTTCGGTACAGAACGTATCGGGTACGTTCGGTACGGCTCCGAAAATCCGCGTTCGCGGTGCGACCTCCATTTACGGCGACTCGAAGCCGTTGTGGGTCGTGGACGGAGTAATCATGGAAGACGTTCAGGACATCTCTGCCGAGGATCTCTCCTCGGGAGACGCCACGACCCTGATCGGTTCGGCCATCGCAGGTCTGAATCCCGAAGACATCGAAAGTTTCAATATTCTGAAAGACGGATCGGCCACGTCGATCTACGGTGCCCGCGCCATGGCCGGAGTGATCGTCGTAACGACCAAAAAGGGCCGTCCGGGTGTCAGCCGGGTCAACTATACGGGCGAATTCACGTACCGTATGATCCCTTCCTACAGCAACTTCAACCTGATGAATTCCCAGGACCAGATGTCGGTCTATCAGGAAATGGCCTACAAAGGCTGGCTGGGCAATTCGCGGGTCACGAACGCCTCGGCGAGCGGTATCTACGGCAAAATGTATGCGCTGATCAATTCGGGAGCGATGCAACAGGGCAGCGCCGAACAGGTCGCGTTCCTGCAGGCGGCAGAGCGGCGGAATACGGACTGGTTCAAAGAGTTGTTCCAGCCGACGGTGATGCACTCCCATTCGGTGAGCATCACGTCGGGAACCGAAAAATCGTCCTACTACGCCTCTGTCAGCGCCCTGTTCGATCCGGGCTGGACAAAGCAGAGCGAAGTCGCACGCTACACTGCCAATCTCAACGCTTCGTACAAAATCTCGGACGCCCTTTCATTCAATATGATCACCAACGGGTCGTACCGCAAGCAGAAAGCTCCCGGGACTCTCGGCTCCACGACCGACTACGTGACCGGCGAGGTGAAACGCGACTTCGACATCAATCCCTATTCGTATGCGCTGAACACTTCGCGCGTGCTCGATCCCAATGAATTCTATGTGCGCAATTATGCTCCGTTCAACATCCTGCACGAGCTGGAAAACAACTACATCGACCTGAACGTGGCTGACGTGAAGTTCCAGGGCGAGTTGAAATGGAAGGCTTTCAAGGGTTTCGAAGCCGCGGCTCTGGCTTCGGTGCGTTATTCGGGGACCTCGCAGGAACACAACGTCCGCGACAATGCGAATCAGGCCGAGGCATACCGGGCCATGGGCACGACGACGATCCGGGACAACAACTCGTTTCTCTACAAGGACCCGGACGACATCTATGCCGAACCCGTGAGCGTACTGCCCGCCGGCGGTATCTATCAGCGGACCGACAACCGGATGCTCTCCTACGACTTCCGCCTTTCGGCCACTTACAGCAAGACCATCGACAACACGCATATCATCAATGCATACGCGGGTATGGAGACCAACCAGATCGACCGCGAAACGACGTGGTTCCGCGGCTGGGGTCTGCAATACGACGCAGGAGAGATTCCGTTCTACGATTACCTCATCTTCAAAAAAGGCAAGGAGGACAACACCGATTACTATACGATGGAGAAGACCTATTACCGCAATGCCGCATTCTTCTTCAACGGGACCTATTCCTACAAAGGGCGTTACACGATCAACGGCACATTCCGCTACGAGGGCAACAACGCCGTGGGACTGACGACGCGTTCACGCTGGCTGCCGACATGGAACATCTCGGGCGCATGGAACATGCACGAGGAAACATGGTTCCAGCGCGCGCAGCCTGCGCTGTCGCACCTTTCGCTGAAGGCTTCGTATTCGCTGACGGCCGACCGTCCGTCGGTGACGAACGCACTGGCGGTAATCAAGAGTACGACACCGTGGCGTCCGACGGCCGGCGCTTCGGAGTCGGGACTGGCTCTCTCGGAACTGGAAAACAGCGAGCTGACCTACGAAAAGAAGCACGAACTGAACATCGGCGCCGACCTGGGTTTTCTGAACAACCGGATCAATCTGGCTGTCGATTGGTACAAACGCGACAACTACGACCTGATCGGACCGATCAATACGCAGGGCATCGGAGGTCAGATCGAAAAGCTGGGCAATGTCGCCACGATGCGGTCGCGCGGCATCGAGCTTTCGCTCTCCACGAAGAATATCCAGACGCAAGACTTCAGTTGGACGACCGACATCATCTACTCGCACATGAAGAACGAAGTCACGAAGTTCGAGACATCGACCCGCGCCTTCGATCTGGTTTCGGGCATCGGATTCTCACGCGAGGGCTATCCCGTGAATTCGATCTTCTCCTACGACTTCCGCGGGCTGAACGAAGAGGGTATTCCGACCTTCATCAACGAGGACGGCGAGCTGACGACGACGAATATCAATTTCCAGGAACAGGAGCGTTTCGACCATCTGGTTTATTCGGGGCCGTCGGAACCTACCGACGTCGGTAGTTTCGGCAACATTTTCCGCTACAAGGGACTCCGACTGAACATCTTCATCACCTACTCTTTCGGCAACGTGGTACGTCTCGATCCGGTCTTCTCCGATTCCTATACGGATCTCGACGCCATGCCGCGCGAATTCAAGAACCGCTGGATGGTTCCCGGCGACGAGCGCTTCACGGACGTGCCGACCATTATTTCGACCCGGCAGAAGAAGAACGACAACTCGCTGTCGTACGCTTACAACGCCTACAACTATTCGACGGCACGCATCGCCAAAGGCGATTTCATCCGCATGAAGGAGATCTCGCTGACCTACGACTTCCCGAAACGCTGGATACAGAAACTCAAAATGTCGAGCCTCTCGCTCAAGTTCCAGGCCACGAACCTCTTCCTGATCTACGCGGACAAAAAGCTCAACGGCCAGGATCCCGAGTTCTTCAACACCGGAGGCGTCGCGGTTCCCGTTCCCAAGCAGTTCACGCTGACACTGCGTATCGGCCTGTAATCAAAAAAACGAAAACGATATGAAAAACTACATTGCATATATTCTGTTCGCCGGAGCTCTTGCCGCAGGCTTTTCTTCCTGCAATGACTTCCTCGACGAGAACCCGGACAACCGCACGACGGTCGATTCGGAGGAAAAGGCCATCGACATGCTGGTCTCGGCTTATGCCAGCAACCAGCCGTGGTTCGTATTGGAACTGGCTTCGGACAATGTCGATGACCACGGCGGAACCTACGGCGATTGGAGTCGTTTCTACGAAGAGAGTTTTTCCTGGAATCCGCCCGTGGAATCCAACAACGAATCGCTTATCAGGACGTGGAGTTCGCAGTATCTGGCCATTGCGAATGCCAATCAAGTGCTGGACGCTCTCGGGAAAATGGAAATGACCGACAAGTTGCGCGCGGCCAAGGGCGAAGCGTTGATCTGCCGGGCATACGCCCACTTCGTGCTGGTGAACATTTTCTGCCAGCAGTACGATCCCAACTATCCGGACGACATGGGAATCCCTTACATGGAGAAGGCCGAAACCGAACTCGACCCGAAATACGAACGCGGTACGGTAGCCGAAGTGTACGCCAAAATCGAAAAGGATATCGAGGAAGGACTGCCGCTTATCGACGACGCGATCTATTCGGTTCCCAAGTACCACTTCAACCGGAAAGCGGCTTATTCCTTCGCCGCACGGTTCTTCCTGTATTATCAGAAATGGGACAAAGCCGCGGAATATGCCTCGGAAGCGCTGACCAACGCCCCCGAATCCCAGCTCCGCGATTACGAGGCGCTGTTGGAATATCCGATGAACAACGGGTCCACCCAGAATACGGCAGCCACCTACTATATCAGTACGGACCTGCCGTGCAACTACCTGCTGGCGACGGCTTACTCCTCTTCGGGGACCTATTTCGGCGGATACTCCTCGGGACGCCGTTACAACCACGGATGGCTGATCGGCCAGACCGAGAGCATCTCCTGCACGAATACGCCCTTCGCGCCCTACGAATGGAAGGTGCGGCCGCTGGTATATAACAGCGGTCTGGACAAGACCCTGCTGCCCCATACGCCGTATCTGTTCGAATATACCGATCCCGTCGCAGGAACCGGTTATATCCACACCGTCTACACGCTCTTCACGGGCGACGAGACGCTGCTGACACGGGCCGAAGCCTACATCATGCAGAAAGATTATCCGAACGCGCTGAAGGATATGAACCTCTTCCTGTCGAACGCCTGCAAGTCGTACACGCCGCTGACGGAAGAGACCGTGACGGCGTGGGCCGCCGGCACCGAATATTACCGGCCGGAAACCGATCAGAACCAGTCGGATATGAACAAGAAAGGTCCTACGCCGAAAAAGGAGCTGCACCCTGCGTTCGATCTCGACGAAACCCAGGAGGCCATGGTCCATACGCTGCTGATGCTGCGTCGCTACGAAACGCTGCATTGCGGTCTGCGCTGGTTCGACATCAAGCGTTTCGGCATCGAAATTTATCGTCGCACGCTCGATTCCACCGACGGACATGTCAGCGCCGTGACCGACAAGCTCGCAGTGCGGGACAACCGTCGGGCCATCCAGCTACCGAACGACGTAATCACGAGCGGTCTGCCCGCCAATCCGAGGTAATCCGCCATTTGAGATTAAAAAATGCATATTATGAAAAGAACGATATTTGCACTGTCCGCACTGGTATTCGCACTTTCGAACACGGCGTGTTCGGAGGACGGACTCGACGACAAGAGCGTAATCACGGGTATCGGCTATGAGATCGAAACGCCTTTCGACGAGTGGCTCCTCGAGAACTTCATCGAACCGTATAATATCCGGGTCATGTACCGTTACGAGGACATGGAATCCGATATGACCTACAATCTGGTTCCGGCGCGTTACGAACGCTCGATCGAAATGGCACAGTTGGTTTCCTATCTTTGTCTGCAAGCCTACGACGAAATCACCGGCAGCCGGGACTTCATCCGGGCCAACTTCCCGAAAGACCTCTTCTTCGTGGGCAGCCCGGCCTACAACAACAACGGCTCCATCGTACTGGGTACGGCCGAGGGCGGTACGAAAATCACCCTCTACAACCTCAATACGCTGGATCCGCGCAATGTCGATGCTCTCAACTCCTCCTACTTCAAAACGATACATCACGAGTTCGGGCATATCCTCAATCAGAAAAAGCCTTACACGTCCGATTTCGAACAGATCGTCGGCAAGTCGGACGGAGGTATCCGCTATGTCGGCAATTCCTGCTGGGAGGTATATCCCACCGAGACCAGCGCTCTGCAGGACGGATTCATCAGCCGTTACGCCTCGACTTCCGACGGAGAGGAGTTCGTGGAGCTCGCCTCGATCTACGTCACCAACACGCCCGAAGCCTGGGAAACGAAACTGCGGACGGCAGGCGCGAGACGCTCGATGATCGAGCAGAAATTCGACATCGTCTATAAATACTATGAGAATGACTGGGATATCGACCTGGAGAAGCTGCGCGAGATCGTCCTGCGACGTCAGCAGGACGTGCCGACACTCGACCTGGATATCTGATTCTGTTCCGTATTAAAAAAATGTGAAACCTATGAAACGATTATTGATATTGCTGGGGCTGCCCCTCGTACTGAGCTCCTGTCTTCTGAACGAGGAGGATAAATTCCCGAAATCCGCGACGGAACGCATGAACGAAGCCATCGAACGGGCCGAGAACGTTCTTCAGGGCGCCGTCAACGGGTGGCGCGTGGAGCTCTATCCGGAGAAATCGCGCATCTACGGAGGTTATACGATGTTCCTGAAATTCTCTTCCGACGGCAAGGTGACCGCCGCCAGCGAGAATTTCGATCCCGCGCAGACGGACGAGTCCTACTACTCCGTAGAGCCGGACAACGGGCCGATGCTCACGTTCAACACCTACAACGAGATCATTCATTTCTATTCGGATGCCGGGACCGGGGCCAATCAGGGAATCGGCACGGCGAACGGCGGTCTGGAGGGGGATTCCGACTTCATCGTTATGGAGGCCACTCCCGAATGCGTAAAACTCAAAGGACGCAAATCCGGCAATTACATCCGCATGTATCCGCTCGATGAGGGCGTGAACTGGGCCGATGAACTGCAAGCCTATGTAGATGCGGAAACGGAAATGCTGCTGGGCTATACGAGCTGCATCGTAGGGGATGCGACCTATCCGCTGGAATTCCAATCGGCTCTGAATAATTTTACCTCGCGCGTATTCCGGATTACGCTCAAGGAGGCCACCGAAACCGAATCGGCAGAGGTCCTGTCCGCGCCCTTCATCTGGACGAAATCCGGTGCGAAATTCTACGAACCTCTGACCATCGACGGCGTGACCGTGGAAGAGTTGTCGTTCAGCGGAGAGTACCTGGAAAATGCCGAGAAAAACGTCCGGATCACTCCGAAATACTCGGACAACCAACTGACCGTAAACATTACGGAAACGACCTACAATTCGCTGAAATACGAAATTACCGCGACGGATCCGGACGACCCGTACATCGTCCGGGCGTTCAGGAAGAGCGAAATCGAAGGCATGTCGGACACGCAACTCCGGAAAAGTATCTGCGAGACGATCGCTTCCGCGAACGAACTGAAGAAGGGCGACATGACAGGGACTCTTTCCGACCTGTACGATGAAACGGAGTATGTCGTGGTGGGCCTGGGAATCGACCCCTCGACGCTGAATTACACCACGAAGGTCTTCAGCGCGGAGAAAACGACCTCCGCACTGCCGGCAGACATGCAGGATGCCTACAGGCAATGGATCGGGACATGGACCGTGACCTCGGCGTCGTCCGAAGTATCGGGTACGTCCTACGATTTCGTCATCGAAATCCGTCCGCGCGAGATCAACAGTACGTACCTGATCCGCGGATGGGGATACACCTACCTGAAGAACGACTACGAATGCGAAGCGAAGTTCAAGGCCGACGGTACGTTCGACATCCACCATCAGATATGCGGGACATTGAGTACCGGCGGCCAGCTCACGCTCTTCCCGAGATTTGTCTATACCAAAGGTGGCTCCGGGTACGGCGGTCTCATATCGCTCGGATACGGAGAGGCCCTTCAGGCATCCTCGTCCGAGGACGGGAAAGGCGCCATCTACGGATACAATTACGGTCTGTCCGGAGGCGGATCCTGCACGATCACGTCGCTCGACTATTGGGATGTCCGCAACGGCAGCAACTATTACATCCAGGCGATGAGCCCGTACGTATACAAGGATTTCTTCGCAGGTCCCTATACGATGGTCCGCACATCGACGGAATACGGCGTGCTGGGAACCCGGACCTCACAGTCCGCACCGGCTGCCGTTCAAAGACTCTCTACCGGAAACAAAGCCGCAGCCGTTCGGGCCGAATAGGTTTCCGTCGTTCGAAAGAGCCGTTCAGAACATCTGAACGGCTCTTTTTCGATCGAGGCCGGACGGTTCGTTCGGGCATGAGATGCCCGGCCGTGAAACAGGCCGCCGATGAAACGGCACGGCCGATCCGGCCCGGCCGGACCATGCCCTGCCGACCTTGTCCCGGCGCATGATCTTACCGTCGCCGGCAACCGGAGCGCACGACAGGCGTACCGTCCCGCTTTTCGCTCAAATGGATATTGACATGATAGATGCTGTTCCGGTTCAGATAATAGTCCCCTTCCATGGCATCTTCCGGCTTCGTATCCGGATTATTGCATAACAGGACGGTGGCGGAAACATTGTCGTCCGAAGGGACGGTTCCTTCGTCCACGTACCATATCTGCAACCGGGTGGCCTTGTCGGAAACATCGGTCGAATGCGGAGCGGCATAAAAGTAGAATTGGCAGGCCCCGGTCCTGATCTCCTCGCTCCGCTCGGTCGGCTTCATATCCAACCAGGCATCCTCGGCATTGGGCGACTGCGCTCCCGGGAAGACATAGGCCTTCGTTTCCATGTTGGCCAGTCCGATGTAGAATTTCTTTTTCAGGTCTTCGGGATCGTCGATCGTGAAATTCACCTCGATACGTGCGATGATACGTCCCAGGTAGATGGACAATCCGCTTTCGGTGCCGGGCAGCACTCCTTCGTAATACCCGAACATGTAGATCTGTTTTACATGCCCGATATTCTCGTTCCTGTCGCCCGCTCCGTCCTCCTCGGTCAGAATATTCCCGATGTCCACCGTTTTCCGGCGGAAATCGGACAACTGCACCCGGGTCCGCCCGTCGTCCTTCAGGATCAGGTCCGCGATCTGGGCTTCGGTCATGTTGGCTATCAGGCAGATCGTCGTCCTCTGCCCGTCGCCGGACTGCAACCGCACGTTGTCCAGTTCGGGCGACGGGGTCCCGTTGGGCGTGTCCTCGTCCTCGGTCAGGTTTCTGAAATAGTAATAGGATTCGCTCCCGGGACGCTCCCCGTCGGCGACAAGCACGAGGTTGTCCTCGGAATCGAATTGGAGTACGGCGATCGTGCGTATCATGTTCTCCTCCTCGGGCGTCATCGGCAGCAGGGCCCTCGAACCGGGAGCGGCCTCCCCGCCCGCCATCGGCAGAACCCGGGCACTGATTCTGTAAGCGGCGCAAACCGGGCTGACGGCTCCGGGATCGGCCGGTACGGGATCGTTTTGCGTACACGCTCCGCACAGGGCGACGAGCGCAAAGAACGCGAAAAGGCATATCCGTTTCATGACGGGTCGTTTTTACAGGATGGGTAACTCTTCGTTCCAGCTCACATACTGCCAGGTGATGGTGGAGACGCCGTTCTCCATCTTCACCGTTCCTACGTAATGGTAGGTGTAGGCCGCTTCGAATACTTTCTGATTCAGCATCATTTCATATTGGGTGGGAATGCCGTTCACCGACAGGTTGAACAGCACGACGACCGCCCCGGAATACGCATCGGTCGGCAGAATGGGGCACTTGATATACAGCTCCGTAGCGTTCTTGTTCGTGATGAAGCTGTCGGCATAGGCCGCGCTGCGGCGAATGGTGAAACGTTCGTCGGCATCGCCCGTTTTGGCTTCCAGATACACCTGCGGGGACTTCGTCCAGCACCAGTTCCAACCGAGTTTCTCGTTCTCGATCCGGTAATACTTCTGTACGCCCGACACCTCCACCCCCTGCGGCATGACATCCAGCGAAAAGACGGCAGGGTCGTTCTTCTCCTTGCGAATGGTGAATTCAAGCCGGGAGGTCTGGTGCGCCAACGGATTCAGTTTCACATAGTGAACCGCGCCCTCGTCCCCGTCGAGGCGGACGACCGTTTTCGCCGAACTCGGATAACGGTCGTCGGTCGCCATCAGATACTCCTTGTGGTTCACGCTGACGGCCTGATGCCCGTCGTCCGTTTCCACCAGACGTTTGGCAGGCGACATGGCCCGGAATTCGTAGGTCTTGCCGATCGTCAGGTAGAGCGGAACGCCCGTCTCCGTCACCTGCGAGACGTTGCCCTCCTCGTCGTATTCCACCCGGCAGGGATAGAGCGCCTGCCGCGTTCCGTCCAGATCGCGCACGACATACGACTTCGTGTACTCCTCCCCCGCCCCTTTGGCTCCCTGCTCTTTCACATGGAGCCAAAGGGTGCTGCCGTTGGGCAGGGGCTCCGCATCCTTTCCGAAGAAGATATCCTCCTGTCCGTCCGCGCGGGCGGCAGCCGTCCGCACCGACGGGCCGTTTTCGGACACCGAACCGAGAAGCCCCGGCAACACGGGACGCACCTCGACCTTTCCCACGGGAACCGGAGCGGCGCTCTCCTCCCCGGACGAGCACCCCGGGAGCGGGGCCGCAGCCAGCAGAAGAGCATAAAGCGCGGTTTTCATACGCTGTTCGTTCCTCATCGTCGTCATCGTTTATCTGCATTCAGATCGCGCACGCAACGGACCTGCACGGCATCGCCCAGCGGGGATTTGTCCGAAAGGATGATGCTCTGGCTGGCGGTTTGCGACCCTGCGAATTTGAACCACATGATTTTCTTCCTATTGTCTTCCGCCGTTTCATTGGTCGCATACCAGGTTTCCGTACCCACATTGGCAATATTCCCGCCCGTCCAATTATTGACGATACCGCCGACGGGCAGGTAAAGCACTTCGGCGGGATGATCCCAGTCGAACGACCTCAAACTTTCGCCGTAATCCCCGTCGGCGTCGGGTGTGAATTTGTCCTTCGGACTCGTCCGATAGCGCGAAATGACCAGTACGCCCCGAAACGGCTCATTATAGACGACTACGCCGTCTTTCTTTTCGGGATTCGGATCGGCCGTAACCAGTTCGATTTCCCATTTCATGCGATAGGCCCTGGTCGTGCCCTGTCGTTTGATGCCGTACACCACGCCCCAGTTGTATATATGTTCCTTATCGTTGTTTCGCAACTCTCCGGACCGGTCCTTGACGCGGACCCGATCATCGTCTCCCATACTCAGGATATATTCGCACGTTTCGGTATTCGTTCCGCCGAAATCCTCCATCTCTCTCCGGTAAATATAAGGGAATCGTCCGCTGTATGCCGGCTCGTTTTTATCGTACAATCCGGACTTTTCCAGCACCTTTATCTTTTTTAGATTCTCTTTGCTGAAAGCCTTCTCGAAATCCGGTTCCTCAAGCGATTTATTGTCGATCGTCGCTTCCCACGATCCGGCATTATTCAGGTTCGTATATACTCTGAACGTGATGTTCCCCGAATAGGCCGATCCCGGAAGAATGCCTCTGAAGTCTTCCTCCGCGGGCAGCCGCCATCCGGGAGGACACGGAGTTTCGCTCTGGTCGGCCCATGTGCGGGGCGTCTCTCCCCCGTTGCTTTTCCTCTCCAGTTTCCCGAGGGAATACGCCCCATCGTAGCTGAAACTAAACGTATGGCCTCCACCCGCATCGCCCAGGTTCCAGATACATTCGTCATCGGCCGTCGTCCGAGCCGGTTGGTAATAGTACGTTCCGTTTCCGAGATTCCACGAAGCGGGATCGACCACCGGGAAGAGCGGATTTTTTCCCGTGAGTTCCCCTCCGCTGACCAACGATTCCTTCAAAATCCCGATATCCGACAGATCTTCATAAATCCACCTCCCCTTCTGATCGTTCTTCTTGGCGGGAGGCATCGGGAAATAGGGAATGTTCCGCCCGTACTGGTAGAAATATCCCACGCTTTTGAGCCAGTCTTCGTAACTGCGTGTCGGATGGGCGCTGGTCGCTCCCAGATTGCGGTCGGCCCACATGACGCCGTTGAACGTCACGGGCTGCCCCAGATCCTGCTCCTGATAACCGGGCATATCGACCGTCCCTTCGCCTTCCAGCCAGTCGAATACCTGCGGCACGAGGGTTACCACGCGCTTGTCGCGGTCGCGCAGAAAATTGAAGACCAGCATATACCGATAGTTCGGCAGAAATTCCAACGGAGCTTCGGGGTTCCCGGCGTTCCAACTGTCGCAGACCGGAATCGAAAGGGTCGTCTCGCCGACCGTTCCGAATATTCCGCCAGGGTCATCGAAAGTTATGTCAGCCACGTATTGCGGGATGACGTCGGCACGCTCCGCGCCGGAGGGGAAGATCAGAACGGGTCCGCCCACCTGAACGGCCTCCGCGTCGGACTGCCCCGGAGTGCGGACCGGAACCGTTACGGGCTTCTCCGGCCCGACGCGCCGCGATCCCCGCTTCGATACGGAAAACTCGCCGGTCAGCACATCGTATGTTCCGCTCAGGGGAATACCCGCTTCATCGTCTTTTTTCCGAAGGGAGACGGAAATCACCTTCAGCCGATTCTCCTCGGCGATCACCTCATCGCTCTGCTGCACCGCCTTGAAAGTCACTTTCGACATGATATGACGGAAATTCAACGTCAGCATGTTGCCCGGAAGCGCTTCTCCGTTATACGGCAGTTCGGCCCGCAGATAGTCGGGATACCCGCAGACGGACTGCTCGTCCAACTCGATACGATAGGAAGCGTCACCCTCGTCGGGCGGCAGGAAACCGTCGCCGTTCTCTGCCCGCACGTTATCGGTCAGGCCGTAGAAATCCTTCGGTCCGTGCAGCTTCCCGTTGTACTCTTCGCCCAGAGAGACATAGTGCAAGCCGCCTCTCAGCAGGGACTCCTTTCCGGGAACGCCCCCCGCGGGGAAACCTTCCGCGGAGTCCGTCGTGCCACTCCGGCAGGCCCAGATGCGGAACCGGACGCCCGCATCGAACATACGGCCTTCGCCCGCAGCCCGTGTGACGGTCTCCTCTTTCCGCGCATCCAGCCGGAGCGCACCGCCGCCGGGTCCGAAGTCCGCCGCCGGGTCCTCCCGGCATGCGGCCGCCGCCAGGCACAGGGCCAATGCGCATGGAACGGCCGATCGGTATCTCTTTTCCATAATGTCGCTTTTATTCGGTCCGTTATCGTTGTTCGTCGCCGGTCCCGGGGGGATATACCGGCAGATAGTGTTCGCCTCCGTCTTCCCAGTCGATATTCCTGCCTTCCAGCAGCAGTTCATCGCTGTCGAACGTGATGAGTACCTCGTAACGGTAGCCGGGATAGAACATCCCGCCGGTTTTCGTCGCTATTGAAACCGTCCGGTCCGCCCACTCGGCCCGCCGCAGAAACTGATATTCCAGCTCGCCCGCTTCGTTCACGACGATCAGCGAGTAATCGGCCGCGACGTTGATCGTCAGCGACTTCTCTGCGGACGTTTCCGCCAATTCCTCGAACGGATCATAGACAAACCGGTTTTCCTCCTTTTCCAGCCCGTGCACCACGTAACACGCGCCGATCTCCTTCCGCTCGTCCTGCCGGATATAGTTTTCGTCCGGCGAGGACAATTCTATGCCGCCCGACTGCGGCCCGGCCTCCGATATGCGGTAGGTGCTCCGGTCATCCTTCTCCTCCGTCCCCCGCTGCACGTACCGTTCGAAAGCGGTCGGGATTTCCAATCCATTCGATTCGGCCACCGTAACCACCACATTGTTCACGGCCACCTTGTTCAGCATCCGCGCGCTGCGCCGGGCCTCGAACGAGATGCAGGCCGTGAGATGGCGGAATTTCAGCTCGTGCTCCTTCCGCGTGAACGGATTGCCGGTCCATCCCATATGCTCCGCATTGCCGTCGCACGAGAGGAAATCGGTTTTTCCGTCCCGCCGGCTCTCCTCCACCTTCAGCTTGGCATAATTACCCTCCGCGACCGGGGCCAGGGCGTAGCCGGGGGCGTAGCCCGTGACATGGTAAGGGGCGTTGGCCCCCAGATACCGGACACCTGTGGAGAAGACGCGCCCGCCGTCGTAATTGTAGTTGTCGATGGCTTCGGGCAATACGGCTTCGGCGTCCGGTCGGGCGTCCGCCGTACTCTCTTTCATCCAAAGGTTGTGAAACGTCGCTTCGGTCCAGAACAGCAGACGCGCGACGTTCCCGGCCGCTTCCACACCGCTTCCCGCCGAACCGTTCCGCCCCTCCGTACGCGCGTTGAGCTCTATCGTCCGAGCGGTCTCCCCGTGCGGCGGCTCCGCGCTATCGTCCCCGCAGGACGACAGCGCGACGACAGCCAGGACAAGATGGTATAATTTCCGTTTCATAGGATTTCGCTCCGTCATTGCAACTCGATCTCCCCGGATCCTCCCTCTTTCCACTCCTCGACGAGCGTATGCACGTCGATATATCCGCCGTCGTGGATCGAAGAGCCCGGATGGCTGAACGAATTGACGATCAAAATATAGTAGGTATTCCGCCGGACCACCCCGCGGGAGTAAGGGGTCGCGCCGCCGGTCGGATCGCCGCCGGCCCCGTCGATATAGGTGTAATAGTATCCCCAACCCTGCGTATAGGGAAGGTAGTTGCCCAGCTTTTCGGGTTCCTCTGCGTCGAACGAATCGCCCAGCATCCGGATGACGGCGCCGTAGGTATAGTACCGGTCTTCCCGCGTATCGTCCTTCCGGTTGTCGTAATAAAAGTAAGTATGCCGGGGGAAACCGCCGCCATCGGGGTCGTAAGTTCCTTCGCTGTAATAGTTTTCCTTTTTCAGCGACTCTGTCAGGAGGGTCTGCGAAACATATTCGTCGGGGCACTCCACCTCCATCACGGGATCCCCGGCCGCCTCCGCTTGTTCGCTCCACTTCTCCAGCGCCGCTTTCAGACCGCGCTCGTCGGCCACCTCTCCTGCGTCGATCCGCCGGAGGACATGTGCGACCAGCTCCTTCTCGATCCACAGCCTGCCCGGAGTGTATTTGGCCGCCACGGAGACATGGGTAATCATCGGCCACACGTATTCGTATTCCTCAAGCACCTTTTTCTTCCCTTCGTCGGCGACCGCCCCGAAAAGGTTCTCGGGACAGTAGAGCGCCTCCTCCGGACGATAGCCGCCGCACCGGTTTTCGTCCGGGAGCCGGTTTTCCTCGTACTTGGGCGCCCGTTTGAAAAAGCCGATCACCTCATACTGCAGGCCGGGTGCGGCATAAACGAAATCCTTCGACGTCTTGCTGCCGTCGTATCCGCCCTTCTCGTCCAGGTAGAACGTCAGGTCGTTGTTCGGATCTTCGTCCTCCTTTTCCATGATGAAAGAAGACTTGTTGAGCGAATTGACCAGAAAATAGACATCCTCCAACCTTATCCACCCTCCGTTCGTCGCAAGGCTTCCGCCCTCCTTCAACGGCGCATAGCCCGAATGCCCGTCATCCTCCCTGCACGTGACCAGCACCTTGGCCACCAGCCGCCTGAGCTCGAACTCAGCTTCGACGACGACCCGCTCCCCGTCTTCGCCCACGACGGGCCGGGCCGTCTGCCCCTGCGTGCAGAACATGGCGATATCCGTGCGGAGAGACGATGCGCCCCCGTCCGTCGCCACTCCCGGAGCGAACGACTCCACGACATTGTAGTTGTAAGGCGTTTCGGTTCCGTCGAGCGTATAGGCTTTATTGCCGTCGCAGAAAGCCTCGGCCTGCCGGTCGTCGAGATTGGCGCCCAAGTACAAGGACATCTCCCCGACCTCCCGCACATCGACGGGCAACTCCAACACCGCCGTTTTCCGGCCGGTCGTCCCGTCCTCGTCCAAAAGCACGTGCCGGAAAGGATAGGCGGTTCTCCGACCGGAGACCTCGGTGAACACATAAAGATTGCGGATGGCGTTTTCGGAGTCGAATCCGGGCGCCTCGCCGGTTCCGGACGCATCCGGACCGCTGCCGTCCACGGAGAACGCAAGGCTCAGGGAGACCCCGCACGCAGCCGGGTTCCGCGATGCGTCCCGGTCCGCACATCCGGCCGCCAGACAACACAACAGCCAGCAGCATATCCGCGATTTTACCTCTTTCATACGCTAATTTCCTTTCGACCGTCAAAGTATCACGTTCTGTATCCGCCTGCTCCAGTTCAGCACGCTGATCTCCAGATCCACCGCTTCCCACGTATCGCCTTTCAGGAAAAACGTCATGCGATAGTCATAGCCCCGGTCGAGGAACTCCTGTTCGGAGCAGGCATGCAGTTCGTCGGCGCTGCGCAGTCGGGCGAGCATGTCCGCGAGATTGACACGGATCACCTCCCGGCCGGTTTCCCGATGCGTCACCGTCAGCACGGCATCCTTTTCGGCGCGGTCGTGGTAGAGGATGCGCGAGGTCATGAAACCGACATGCGCCATGCGGCCGACGCCCTCCGCAGCTTCGCGCCCGGTACGGTCCTCGGTGTTCCACGCGACGTAGGGCGTATAGACTGCCGGCCCGCTCTCGTCCACGCTGTTGTCGTAGCGCAGACGCAGGTTGCGGTCCGTGATGCGAAAGTCGTAGTCCGCCACGTCCACGCCCGCCGGGTCGTCTATCTCCCGCAGTACGACGTCGATATGCTTCGTGTCGCGCACGAGCGACAGCGTTTCGCTGACGGCGTACAGATCGGACGTCACGACGCTGCGCGGACTCATGGCGTGCCAGAGCGTATCGAGCGGCAGTCCTCCGTGCTCCACCCGGCCGTCGGGAGCATGGTCGAGCGTGACGCTCAGCCCCTCCATCTTCCCTCCGTCGGGTCCGGCAATCCGGAACTTCGCCCCGGGCCCCCGCTGCGTCTCCGCCACCTCCTTCTGCATGGCCAGCGCCACGAAGCGGTACTCGCCCGCAGGGAGATCGAGATGCATACGGTAGTCCTTCGCCCGGAGCGGTGCGGAACCGGCGGTGTTCGCCTCGCTCCGGGAGGTCACGAAGTCGCCGTCGGCGTCGAAGACATAGACCGTAACGCCGCCCACGTGATCGGAGAACATATCGGCACGCTGAAGATTGTAGTCGTAACGGAAATTCAGATACACGCCGCGGTCGCATCCGCTACGATCCTCGTAAATCCAGTCGGTGCACGACATGCAGCACACGAGCAGACTGCCGCTCAGCAGCGACCTGCCGTATGACCGCATTCCGCGTCGGATGGCTTGACCTGTCTTCATGGTTTCGTCTGTTTTTCATATTCGGACCGAGCGGTTCACAAATCCACCTCCTGCGTGCGCAGCGCCCACGAAAGGACATCCACGGAGACCTTTATATAGCCTTCCGTCGTATCGTCCGGCTCGTCGGGGACATCGGGGATCTCCGGTTCGCCCGGACCCGAAACGCTGTTGACGGTCAATTGATACCATGTGTTGCGCACTACACCGTAACGGCCCAGATGCTTCTTATCAGTATATGATTCGCTGTTATCCCAGGGCGTCTCGACGTTGTCGAAATGGCGGACAAGCGCGGTGCAGTAATAGGTCTCGCCGTCCTTGTAGTACTTCACCGTACCCAGCTCCGGCACGACCTTCGTCAGCGCATCGGCATTCGCTCCCGTAACCGTCAGCAGGTCGCTCAACTTCCTGCCGTCCGTGTTGTAATATCCTCCCGCCGCCTCGGAATTCACTCGGATTTTCAAACTCTCCAGCCCGGCGACCGCCGCTTTCACCGTTTCGACGAACTCCTCCTCGGAGAGCAGCACACCGTTGTTCTTCACGATAAAGAAGCTCTTTACCACGGCATCTTTCGAACGGTTGTACCGTCCCTTTATCAGCACGGACGTGGTTTCGTTCTTGTTCTGGTGTTTCGTGTCGAACGTATTTTCCAGACAGTACGCCACGTTCGTCTTCTCTTCCCAGGAGGTGTTCCAGTCGATGTCCGACGGGTCCGTCGCATTGTCGTATATGTCGAAATCGCTCTCCCCATGCCCGTCGGAATCGGAGTAGTTGCAGTCCACCGCCCAGAAGATGCGATAGCGACCGACGTCCCGCTTCACCGCGCTGCCCGCGAGGAAACGCGAATCGCCGCTGTCGTACCGCACCCACTCGTTCAGGCCGCCGACATCGCGCACCAGTCTGGTACTCTTATTGGTGACATTCAGCACCCAGCCTTCCAGGACGACCCGATCGCCGTTGTAGATGCTGCCGGGATTCTCCACCTCCACGGTATTCCCGGAATCCCCCGCCGTTATGCCTTTGGCTATCGACACGGAGACCTTGCCCACGAGGCGCTCCACGAAAATCGGATCGGCTTCCTCGGCGCCGGCAGCCTCTTTGGTGTCGTACACCTTGACCTTCACCAGCGTGGAAGCCGCAGCGGAGGAGCGTTGGCTGTCCGAACCGGACTTGTCCGACAGCGGGGCGTTCGTCATGAAGAAACTGCTGTTATCGTTCCCGGGAGTCGAAATGAAAGCGTCCGCGGTTTTCTCCACCCGGGCCCGCAAAGCCTCAATCGTACCGGCCCCTTCGCCGAAAACCGGACTGCCGTCCCGCATCAGCATGCCATCGTCACCGACCGTGAGAATACCGTTCGCATTGACGACAGCCAACGCATACAGACTGACACCGTTCGGAACGGCAGGAGCCTCCATGACATAGCTCGCGGTCTGCGTGATCTGCTCGTCGCCATTATCGACCGTCCAGCCCGACACATCCAACTGATAAGCCTTCAGGAATGTGGCATTCGCCTCTTCGGTTCCTCCGAAAAAGGCGATCAGCGCCTCGTTTACCTTGTATTCGTTGGACTCTCCGTCGTCGTAACGATCATCCGCCCGGGTGAGTCCCGAGGAGGTCGGCATGTTGATCGCCACTTTCACGTATCCGTCCACGACCTGCTGCCCCGGTTTTTCCGCCGGGTCGCCGGGATTTCCGTCGTCGCCGGCGCAGGCGGCGAAGAACAATGCCATCGCCAGCATCGTCCCTCCGATTTTCGTACCGTTTGTTTTCATAAATGCAAATGTTGAAATGAATGTTCTGTCTTATTTCCGTCCGGAATTCCCGTCTCCCGCGATCGCACGCAGGTTCTCCGCAGCCTCCCGCAGGCCTGCCTCCGCCGCACGGCGCAAGTGCCGTTCCGCCTCGTCGTAGCGTTCGAGCAATGCGGCGGCCACGCCCCGGGCGTTCTCCGCTTCCGCGCCGTTCCCCGCTTTCTCCAGATACGGCAGAGCCGCCTCCGGCTTTTTCCCGGCCAGCAGGACATTCGCCAGATTCAGGTTCACCACCGGATCGTCCGGATAGAGCCTCGCGGCCGTCTCGAACACTTCGGCGAATTCGGCGCCGCCCGCCGGACAGGTCTGCGCGACAGCGAACATCTCGTGCAGGCTCAGCTTCTCCGGCCGGGTGCGCAGGAGTTCCCGCGCTTCGTCCGCATCGAATCCCCGGATGCGGTAGTCTATTCTGTAATCCGTGCGGCGCAGCCCCGGATAACACTCCTTCAGCAGGATGCGGTACGACTCGGGATGACGCATACGCAGGGTGCGTTCCTTGCGGTCCGGCTCCATGCCGCCGTCTATAAGCTCGAGAAGGGACTTCTTGTCGGGCAGCGAACTTTCGGCCACATACCTGCGCAGGTTACCCCAGTCCTCCGGCACGAAGGAGGTGACGAACAGCGAGTCGGCGAATCCGTACCTCGCCTTGAGATACTCCTTCAGGGCGCGGGTGCGTCCTTTCGCGAGACCGGTGTTGTGCTCGTAGGTGTCCTCCGGCGAGGCATAGCCTTCGATGAAGATCCGGGTGATGCCGAAATCTCGGTCGTTGTACACCGTATCGACGGTGGCGTGTATCCGGGCCAGCTCCTCCGGATTGCGGCGGTATGTCGGGTCGATCTCGGTCCGGTCCACCACGAAGTCCAGATAGGCCCTGCCCCGAAGCTCCCGGCTTTTCGGCATCTCCACCCGCGGCGTGACATAGGCCAGGCAGGGTGAGAACTCAACGTCCGCCTCGCACAGGGAAACCCAACGTCCGGGATCGGTCCTGCCGCATCCGCAGAGGTCTTCCGTCACTCCCAGCCGAAGACGATCCATCCATTCCGCACGGGGCAGCGCCACGCGGTAATCCACCGTCTGCGCCGCCTTCCGGTCCTTCCGCACGACCCGATAGGGCTGTCGGGCGTAAGTCCGCGATCCGTTCCGCTCGTAGTAGATGGCACGCCGGCGCCCCATCACCTCCACGGCGGGCAGAGCGATCGTCCGCTCGCCGTCGCAAAGCGACGGAATCAGTACGACGGAACGGTCGGACCGCACCTCCATTCCAGCAAGGTCGATCCGCATCTCCACCACGACGCTGTCGCGCAGCCTGAACACGCGGGAATCCCCGACGGCGGCTCCGCTCCGCAGCGTATGCCGGGCCGCAAGCGGCGACGAGACCAGAAGAGCGCCCAGCAGGCAGCCGTATGTCAGCATAGTACGTTTCATCTCTCAGCTATTTAGAATACATAGATCAGGTTGACGGCCGCTTTCGTCGGGCCGAAGTAATCGTGCGGTCTGTCGTTCTCCAGCCGTCGGCTGCAACGGGGACAGTTGTACTTGTCCGCCCGCGTATATACGTAGCCGATTCCGAGCGAACCTTCCAGACTCCAATGCCGCGAAAGCATCCAATGATATCCGTAGGCGATTCCGACACCCGCCATCCAGCCCTCGTAACGGTGGTCCTTCAACCGGCTGAAATCCGTACCGAACAACTTGAAATTCAGATTCAGATTGCTGAAGTTGTACAACCCGCCGATCAGATGCGCACCGAAAAAATGTCCGTTGAACCGCTCGCACAGCCAGTAACGCACCTCCGGCTGGATCGCCAACTGTTTCCATTTGCGGTTGTCCGAGAAAGTCCAGGGATTCCAGTTTCCCGAAATGTCGAGCGTCCACTTCGGAGCCAGCGAAAACTCCGCGCCGAGGTTCAGGGTCGTCGTGGCATCGTACAGCAGGTTGGTTTTGACTGCGACTTTCTGGGCATTCGCGGCCGTGCAGATTCCGGCGAACAACAACAGCAATAATAATCGTTTATTCATGGGCCTCGTTTTTAATATCTCTTGCAAAGAGATATTCATAATAAACAATATGCTGACAATCAGCGAAATCCCCCCCCCCTCGCCGATCGACCGGTCGATCGGCGGGAAAAATCGGCACGCATTTTTTCACAAGAAAATATTGTTTTTCCGGAAAGAAACCATTACTTTTGGACAAGTAAATCTCTTTGCAAGAGAGTCGTTTTCACACCTCCGGGTCTTCGAATAATGAATTTATAACCACCCGGTTCGCCCGATCCACCGCAGCGGAATCCAGCGACGCGAGATAAATCCGGGTCGTCGTCTCCGAATCGTGGCCCATGCTCTCGCTGATGACCGCCAGAGGAACATTCTTGCTGCGGGCGATATTCGCCCACGTATGGCGGGCGACATACATGGTGAGCGGAACGGAAAATCCCATCTCCCGGCCGATTTTTTTCAAATACCGGTTAATCAACTGCCCGCGGTTCTTATACTGGCGCCGTTCGTCTCCGCCGTCCTTCCGGATGATGGGCAGCAAATAGGCCGGATGGCGATCGGGGTATTTGGCGACGATCTCCTGCATGCATCCCTCCCAGCGGATCGAAAGCCGCTGGCCGGTCTTTTTCCGGCAGTAGGTAAGCGTTCCGGACGACAGGTCGTCCTTTTTCAGGTATGCCATGTCCACGAACGACATGCCACGGGTATAGAAACTCAGCAGGAACATATCTCTGGCGTAGTCCAGCCGGGGAAACGATCGCAGGTCCGCATTTTTCAGCCGCCGAAGCGCATCCAGAGGCATGGCCCGCTTGACGGTTTTATCGACGCCGGTGTACACGTGCCTGAAAGGCTGCTTCTGGGAGACGATTCCTCGCTCCACGGCCCGGTTGTAAGCCGCCCGCAGGATACGCATGTAGAACGACGACGTATTCCTGCTCGCGCCCGTCCGCCTGAGATAGGCTTCGTAGGCGGTCATGGTGTCGGAGTCGATCTCCTCCAGCCGGATGTCCCGCCGGTTCCGGAACCGGGCGAAACTGCGCAGCGCGGCCGCATAGGTTTCGCTGGTGCGCATCCGCCCCTGCCGCTTGAAACGGTCGATCATCTCCTCCATGAAATCGAACAGGTAATCTCCCTTCGAAGCCCGCCAAGCGGCCAGGATGTCCTCATACGTATAGCTGCGGCGCTCCCGCTCGAAAGAGGCGATGATCCGGTTCAGCCGCCTCGCATCCGCACCGATCCGGCTCTGCAGGACCGTCAGGTAGTTTTTCCGTTCGTCATCCGACTGCGGACGGATGACGACGCTTTGCAGGCATTCGTCCCACTCCGAAAGGAAAAGCCGGTATCCGGTTCCGATCCGGCGGATACGGCGGCCGAGAACGAGGCGGAAGCATAACGTACCCTCTTCTTCCTTGAAGGCAGACGGGCGGAATGTGATTTTCACTGATGTCATAAACTATAATCGTGTTGGTTGCGTGCCGGTAAAAACAAGCCGCGGACGGGCTTTCCGTGTCGTTCCTTCCCGCGGAAACGGCCGATGCAGCGGACATTGCCGGAAAAAGCCGGAAATCCGCTGTCGGGCGCAGACCGGAATGCCCTTGCCCCCGCACGACGGAAGCATCGTACCCTGCCGGTTCCCGGTCGGCCGCTCCGCTCGGCCGACCGTCGTAGGTGTAGCCGTCGGCGAATTTTACCCCGGAGCCCCGTTACCGTCGGGACCCGTGATCTCCGACAGCGCCGCAGAACGCACATCGCAGGGAGTAGTAGATATTGCGCTCACCGTTTTCCCTGAGCCGCCGGCAGTGTTCGGCAAGGGCCGCGTTGGGCCGGCGGACGGACGCGGCGGCCTGCACGTCGAAGAACGTATGGGGAAAGACTGGGTCCTCGACGAAGACGATCGGCGTGTCCGGATGGCGGTCTCGGAGAATGCGATAGAACGGAAGCAGCTTCGTCTCGGTCTGTTCGACCGTCACGTTGGGAACGAAGTCGAGAACGAAGACTCCCGCATCCACTTCGGCCGTCAGGTGCGCGATCCCGCAGTCCAGCTACCCGTTGCCGCCGAAACCCAGATTGATCGCCTCGCGGTTCAGACGCCGGGAGAGGATATTCGTACGAGCCATCCCCGGACGGGATGAACAGCCGCCCTGCAAAATGCTCGTTCCGTAAAATACAATGGGATGCCCGCGAACGGGATACGAAAGACAATGTGCAAAAAGCGCGCCCGTATTTCCGGGGATCGAACCGGGTCAGGACAGCCGCACGGCGGAGGTTTCCCGCCCGGCCACCGGACCGGACAGAGGCATCCGGCGAGCGGAATCCGCCCGAAAAGCGGCCCGCACCGGGAAAAATCCGGAAAATTCGCTACCTTTGTCAAAAGTCACTTTCAACCGGAAACAACCATGAAAAAGTACCTGCTTCTGCTCCTTGCAGCGTGTCTCTCGCTCCCGGCTCCGGCCGCAGAGGAGGCCCGCCCCCTGAAACTCATCTCCTACAATATGCGCAACAGCGGCGGAGGGGACGGCCCGAACGACTGGGAACACCGCCGCCACGCCACGCGGCAGATGATCCGCCAGGAAGCGCCGGACGTGTTCGGCGTGCAGGAGGCGCTCGCCGACCAGTTGCAATACCTCGACGAGGAGTGCCCCCAGTACGCCCGCGTGGGCGTGGGGCGCGACGACGGCGACAAGGCCGGCGAGACCATGGCGATCTACTACCTCCGCGACCGTTTCGACCTGCTCGACAGCGGCACGCTGTGGCTCAGCGAGACGCCCGACCGCCCCTCGCGCGGATGGGACGGAGCCTGCAACCGCACGATGACTTGGGCGGAACTGCGCGACAGGACGTCAGGCAAGACCTTCTTCTACTTCAACACCCACCTCGACCACAAGGGCAAAACGGCGCGCGCAGAAGGAGTGAAACTCGTCGTCGCGCAGATCGCCGCCATCGCGGGCAAGGCTCCGGCCATTCTCGGCGGAGACTTCAACACCCCGACCGACAGTCCGATCTTCCGGCCGCTCACGAAAACCATGAAGTCTGCGCGCGACAAGGCGCCCGAAACGGACCGCGAAGGGACCTTCAACGGGTTCGGTTCGGCGCCCGACACCATCGTGATCGACCACCTCTATTTCCGGGGGAAGCTCAAATGCCTGCGCTTCGCCACCCTCACGGGCGACTACGGCGCGCCCTACATTTCGGACCACTACCCGATCTCGATGACATTCAGTCTGTGACGCACGCCGAAAATACCGTACGCCGGGATCGCGGCATCACGCCCTGCCGCGGTCCCGGCGCAGCACGACGAGCAGCACGGCCGCCACGATGAGCAGAATACCCGCGGCCCCTTTCGCCGTGAAAGGCTCCGCGAAGACCGCGACGCCGATCACCACGGCCGTCAACGGCTCCATCGCGCCGAACACGGAGGTCAGCGTCGGACCGATCCTGCGGATCGCCTGCACGAGCGCCATGTTCGAGACGGCCGTGGCCGGGAGCGCCAGCCCGAGAATGCAGAGCCATGCACGGAGGTCCGTCTCGATCCGGACGCCGCCCGTCAGCGACCCGCCGATGAGGAAAAACAGCGCCCCGAAAGCCATCACATAGCACGTGAGCGCCGTGGAGTCGATCCGTGCGGCGCGGCTCCGGCGCACGCCGACGATATAACCGGCATAGGAGAAGACCGACACCGCGGCGGCGATCATGCCCGCGAGGGTGTCGCCCTGCGTGAAATCCACATTGCCCGAAGAGAGGAGCACCGCCCCCGCGATCGACAGGCCGATCGCGGCGAAAGTACGCACCGATCCCCGCTCGCGGAAAAAGCAGATCATCGCCAGCGCCACGGCCAGCGGATACATGAAATGGATGGTCGAAGCCACGCCGCTGGCGATATTGCGGTAGGCTATGACGAGCGAAAACGACGTGGCGGCGCGGAAAAGGCTCAACAGGAAGACCGCCCGCAGTTCCTTCCGCCCGAGGCGGAAATCGCATCCGGCCGCGACACCGCAGACTCCCAGACACAGCGACGCCACGCCCCAGCGGTAGGTCAGCACCTCGAACGAGGAGTACCCCGCTCCCAGCAGCAAGAGGGTGAACAGCGGCGCCAGCCCGAAAGTCGAGGAGGAGAGAGCCGCCCAGAGAATGCCTTTCGCACGTTCCATCGGCTTGCGGTTTTGCGTGCAAAGGTAGCGAATAAATTCCGCATCGGCCACCTTCCGGGCGGAGAAAAACAGGCGCAGCCGCAGATACGGAGACCGGCTTCGCCGGGAAAAACGACACGCACCGTAGCGTACGCCCCAAAAAAATCGCCGGACGAAGGGAGGACATATATGCAATCCCCGGACGACCGGACACGCGCAGGTACGAAAAACGGATCCGCCGGAAAAAACAGGCGCAGCCCCGGCGGTCAGAACCGCTTGGTGTAAACGTGGCAGTAAGGCTGCGTGCCCCGGCGCTCGTAGTAGTCCTGGTGGTACGCCTCGGCAGGCCAGAACGATCCGGCTGGAGTCACGCGCGTCACCACGCGATACCCCCTCGCACGCAGTTCGGCGATCAGCCGGACAGCCGTCTTGCGCTGCTCGGGCGAGGTATAGAAAATCTCGGAACGGTACTGGGGACCGACGTCAGGCCCCTGCCGTCCCGCCTGCGTCGGGTCGTGAATCTCGAAGAAAAGGCGCGCCAGTTCCTCGTAGGAGACCTGAGCGGGATCGAACGTCACACGCACCGCCTCGGCATGTCCCGTGCGGTGGCCGCACACCTCTTCGTAAGTCGGGTGTTCGGTACGGCCGCCCGTATAGCCCGCCTCCGCATCCAACACCCCCGGCTGCGACGCGAGCATGTACTCCACGCCCCAGAAACACCCTCCGGCAAAGATCGCCGTTTCGGTTTTCACCGCGGCATCCAGCTCGCCAGCACGGACCGAATCCGCAGAGCGGTCCGAAACATCCCCCGTCCGGTCCGGTTCACCGGAGACCGCAGAGCCGTCGGACGGCACGGAACTGTCGGAGCGGTCTGAAAGAATCGCCGGTCCGCCGGCCGCAGCATTCCGTTCCGAAGCAATCCCCGTTCCGGCCGCCGCGCCGCACTCTCCCGCCGCGACCTCCGGCTCCGCCCCCGCAGCCGGGACGAACCCGAGCGAAAGCGAATTGACGCAGTGGCGCGTATTTTTGGGCGTGAACCCCTCGTCCGTGAAAACGTGGCCCAAATGGGCGTCGCAGCGGGCGCAGACGATCTCGGTCCGGAGGCCGTCCGCATCCGGTATGCGGCGCACGGCTCCGGGAATCTCGTCATCGAAACTCGGCCAGCCGCATCCTGCATCGAACTTGTCCTCCGAACGGTAGAGCGGCGCCCCGCAGCGGCGGCAAACATAGGTCCCCGCCTCGCGGTGAAGGTAATAACGTCCCGTGTAGGGCGCTTCCGTACCCTTCTCTTCGATAACCCGCCTCTCACGGGGTGTCAATGGTTCCATCTGCTGCGCATTTACGGTTCCGCCGAACGCAAGGCCCAGCAGGAGCCAAAACCAACGATCGTATCCCGCAACGCTCCGACTTACGCATTTCGGACCGGCCGATCCGGCCGTCCGCAGACCGCCGATCGGGAGCTTTCGGGAATCCCCTCCGGAGAGAGGCTCCCGGTCGCACTTCCCGCCGGAACCGGAGCGCGACGGATCCGAGAAAAAACAAAATCCCATACCCGGACCCGAACAAAAATCATGCCTCGCCGCCGAACTCCTCGCCGCGCAGGAAGACGCGTTCGATGAGCGGCGTGCGGTAGGCATAGGTAAAGAACTCCACGGAGGGCATCGGCCGCGTGAGGAAGAAGCTGGCGACCTTGCCCACCGACACCGAACCGAAGTCGCGGCTCACCCCCATGGCATAGGCGCCGTTGAGCGTCGCGGCGCAGAGCGCCTCCGCAGGGGTCATCCGCATCCGGATCGAAGCCAGCGAAGCCACCATGCGCATGTCGCCCGAAGGCGACGACCCGGGGTTGTAGTCCGAAGCGAGCGCCACGCCCAGCCCCGCGCGGATCATCTCGCGCGCCGGGGGATAGTCCATGCCCAGGAAGAACGCGGCCCCGGGCAGCAACGTGGGCATGGTCTCCGCCCCGCGCAACGCTCCGATCTCCTCGGCGCCGATGCGTTCGAGGTGGTCCACCGACAGCGCACCGCAACGTACGCCCGCCTGCACGCCGCCCGAGACGGCCAGCTCGTTGGCATGGATCTTCGCCCGCAGTCCGTAGCGGGCGCCCTCCGCGATGATCCGCTCGGTCTCCGCCACCGTGAAGAAGCCCTCGTCGCAGAAGACGTCCACGAAGTCGGCCAGCCCCTCGCGCGCCACGGCCGGCAGCATCTCGCGGCACACCAGATCGACGTACTCGCCCTGCCGCCCGCGGTAGGCGCGCGCCACGGCGTGCGCCCCGAGGAAGGTGGCACGCACCTCCAGCGGCGTCTCCTGCCGGATACGGCGCACGACGCGCAGCATCTTCAGCTCGTCCTCGGTCGAGAGTCCGTAGCCGCTCTTGATCTCCACGGCGCCCGTTCCCATCGCCGCGATCTCTCTCACGCGCTCCATCGCCTGCCGGAACAACTCCTCCTCGGAGGTTTCGTGCAGCCGGTCGGCCGAGTTGAGAATCCCCCCGCCCCGGCGGGCGATCTCCTCGTACGAGAGGCCGTTGATCTTGTCCAGAAACTCCTGCTCGCGGCTTCCGGCATAGACCAGGTGCGTATGCGAATCGCAGAACGAGGGAAAGAGCATGCCGCCCCCGGCGTCCACGACACGGTCGGCGGCGATCCCCTCCTCCCCGCCGCTGCGGCCGAAGGCGGCGATGCGGCCTCCGTCGGCGAGCAGCCACGCGTCGCCGAGCGTCTCCATGCGGTCCATCTCCGCACCGCACAGCCGCAGCCGCCCTTCGCGCTCGATGCCGACGATGCGGCCGATATTCCTCACTAACAGTCTCATCGTGCGCGCAGAAATTCCACCGAAGCTCCGATGTGGGGATACATGACGCAATCGTTATCGACGAACGGCACGCGGCGGCGGTAGTCGGCCACCATCCGCTCCAGCTCGGGAGACGTGCGCGCCGGACGCCGGAATTCGAGGGCCTGCGCGGCGTTCATCAGTTCGATGGCCAGCACGCGCTCGGTGTTCAGCACCACACGGTAGAGTTTCGTGGCGGCGTTCGAGCCCATGCTCACGTGGTCCTCCTGTCCCTGCGACGAGGGAATCGAATCGACCGACGCAGGCATGCACAACCCCTTCGACTGGCTGACGATCGACGCGGCGGTGTACTGCGGGATCATGAAGCCGCTGTTCAGCCCGGGATTGGCCACGAGGAACTTCGGCAGTCCCCGCGCACCCGAAATGAGCTTGTAGATGCGCCGCTCGGAGATATTGCCCAGCTCGGCCAGCGCGATGGCCAGGAAATCCATCGCCAAGGCGATCGGCTGCCCGTGGAAATTGCCCGCCGAGACGACCATATCCTCCTCGGGGAAGATCGTCGGATTGTCCGTCGGCGAGTTGATCTCCGTCTCCAGCACGCTCTCCACATAGTCGATCGTGTCTTTCGTCGCCCCGTGCACCTGCGGGATGCAGCGGAACGAATAGGGGTCCTGCACGTGCTGTTTCGGACGCGCGATCAGTTCGCTGCCCTCCAGCAGGCGGCGGAAGGCGCGTGCCGTGGCGAGCTGACCCCGATGGGCGCGGATGCGGTGCACCTCGTCGCAGAACGGCTCGATGCGGCCGTCGAAGGCGTCGAGCGACAACGCCCCGATACGGTCGGCCCAGCCGCTCAGACGGCGCGCGGCCAGAAGCGCCCAAACGCCGTAGGCCGCCATGAACTGCGTGCCGTTGAGCAGCGCCAGCCCCTCCTTCGACTGTAACTCGAGGGGTTTCCACCCCAGCTCGCCGAGTACCTCCGAGGCCGGGCGCACCCGCCCCTCGCACTCCACTTCGCCCAGTCCCAGCAGCGGCAGGCTCATGTGGGCCAGCGGCGCCAGGTCGCCCGAAGCGCCGAGCGACCCCTGCTGGTAAACGACGGGGAGAATCCCCCGGTTGTAGAACTCCGCGAGCCGCTCCACGGTGGCCAGCTGCACGCCCGAATGGCCGTACGAAAGCGACTGGATCTTCAGCAGCAGGATCAGCCGCACGATCTCCGACGGTACGCGCTCGCCCGTACCGCAGGCGTGCGACATGACGAGGTTCCTCTGCAACTGCGCCAGTTCGTCGCGTCCCACCGAAATGTCGCACAACGACCCGAAGCCCGTGGTGATGCCGTAGATCGGCCGCTCGGGATGCTCCATCTTGCGGTCGAGGTATTCGCGGCAACGCACGATACGCGCCCGGGCGTCGTCGCTCAGGGCCACCGGCAGCCGCCGTTCGAGAATTTCGCCGAGGCGGGCGACGGTCAGCCGCTCCGCCGAAATATGATGATGTTCCATGACAAATAATCTTTATGATTCGGTTTCGTTCAGTGCATTGCGTATCACATTGTCGTCCGCTGAATTGGGCAGTGTCACCTGCAAGCCCGGCGTGCGGGCCATCTCGCGGCGGATGGCCTCCACGGCTCCGTCGTTGCGTGCCCAGCTGCGGCGCGCGATGCCGTTATTGACGTCCCAGAAGAGCATTTCGCGGATGCGGCGGCCGGACTCCTCCGAGCCGTCGATCACCATGCCGAAGCCGCCGTTCACGACCTCGCCCCAGCCCACTCCGCCGCCGTTGTGGATCGAAACCCATGTCGCGCCGCGGAAAGCGTCGCCGATGACGTTCTGCACGGCCATGTCGGCCGTGAAGCACGACCCGTCGTAGATGTTCGACGTCTCGCGGTAGGGCGAATCGGTTCCCGAGACGTCGTGGTGGTCGCGCCCCAGCACCACGGGGGCCGAAATGCGGCCGTCGGCGATGGCGCGGTTGAAAGCCTGCGCGATCCGCGTGCGGCCCTCGCAGTCGGCATAGAGGATCCGGGCCTGCGAACCGACGACCAGCCGGTTGCGTCCGGCCTCGCGGATCCAGTGGAGGTTGTCTTCGAGCTGTCCGCGGATGTCGTCCGGCGCCGTGCGCAGCATCTCCTCCAGCACTTCGGCCGCGAGACGGTCCGTCGTGTCGAGGTCCTCCGCGCGGCCCGAAGTGCAGACCCAGCGGAAGGGTCCGAAGCCGTAGTCGAAGAACATGGGCCCCATGATGTCCTGCACGTAGGAGGGATAGCAGAAACGCCCGCCCTCGCCCATGACGGCGGCTCCGGCACGCGACGCCTCCAGCAGGAAGGCGTTGCCGTAGTCGAAGAAGTACATGCCGCGCGCCGTCAGGCGGTTGATGGCATCGACCTGCCGCCGCAGCGACTCCTGCACGCACTCGCGGAAACGCGCCGGCTCCTCGGCCATCATCTTGTTCGACGCCTCGTAGCTCAGCCCCACGGGGTAATAACCGCCTGCCCAGGGGTTGTGCAACGAGGTCTGGTCGGAACCGAGATCCACGTCGATCCCTTCGTCGGCCAGCCGCTCCCAAAGATCCACCACGTTGCCCACATAGGCCAGCGATACGACCTCTTTCGATTTGACAGCCTGACGGATACGCGGGATCAGCTCATCCAGCGATTCATGCAGTTCGTCCACCCATCCCTGCTCGAAACGCTTCCGCGCGGCTTTGGGGTTGATCTCGGCGACGACCGACACCACGCCCGATATGTTGCCCGCCTTGGGCTGCGCGCCGGACATGCCGCCCAGCCCCGACGAGACGAACAGCATGCCGCGCGCCGAGGTGCGGTCCCCGGTGAAGCGCTTGCGCGCGGCGTTCATCACCGTGATCGTCGTACCGTGGACGATGCCCTGCGGCCCGATGTACATGTACGATCCGGCGGTCATCTGCCCGTACTGCGAGACACCGAGGGCGTTCATCCGCTCCCAGTCGTCGGGTTTCGAGTAGTTGGGGATCACCATGCCGTTGGTCACCACGACGCGCGGCGCGTCGGGATGCGACGGGAAAAGCCCGAGCGGATGGCCCGAATACATCACCAGCGTCTGACGGTCGGTCATCTCCGAGAGGTACTTCATCGTCAGGCGGTACTGCGCCCAGTTCTGGAACACCGCGCCGTTGCCGCCGTAGGTAATCAGTTCGTGGGGATGCTGCGCCACGGCCTTGTCCAGGTTGTTCTGGATCATCAGCATGATGGCCGCGGCCTGCCGGCACTTCGCGGGGTATTCGTCGATCGGCCGCGCGTGCATCTCGTAGTCGGGACGCAGGCGGTACATGTAGATCCGGCCGTACTTGCGCAGCTCGGCGGCGAACTCCCGGGCCAGCACGGCGTGGTGCCTGGCGGGGAAGTAGCGCAGGGCGTTGCGCAGGGCCAGTTCCTTCTCGGCCGGCGTGAGAATGTCCTTGCGCTTGGGCGCATGGTTGATCTGTCTGTCGTAAGGCTTCGCAGCGGGCAGCCGGTCGGGAATGCCCGCGCGGATATCGGCTTGAAATTCGGCTAAAGTCATCGTTCCGCTATTTTATCTTCTCTTCCACGATTCGCAGCACTTCGGCCTCGGCCTCCACGGCTTCGGCGGCCAGCGCCTCGGCTTCGGCCACGAGGGCGTCGGCCTTCGCACGGTCCTTCAGACCGGCGGCGTTGATTTTCACGTTGAGACAGGCCCCGAGCACCGCGCTGCGCGCCGCAAGTGCGCCCACGCCGGCATCCGAGACCGAATTGGGATTGCCCTCCGAGGCCATCGCACGGACGACGGGGAAGACCTTCGCGGCAGCCTTCATCGTCCGCAACGGGACCTCCGTGGCATAGAGCGTCGCCTCCTGCAGGGCCGCACTGCGCGTCGCCCGCTCCTCGTCGGTCGATTTGGGCATCGAGAAGACGGCCATGATGCGGTTGAAAGCCGCCGTGTCCTCGTCCACCAGATGCAGCAGCTCCCGCAGCAACGCCTGTCCCCGGTCGGCCCAGTCGGAGAACTCTTCCCAGCGGTCGTCCCACCCCGCCTTGTGCGACGAGAGGTTGGCGACCATCGTGCCGAGCGCAGCGCCCAGCGCTCCCATATAGGCCGCGATCGAGCCGCCGCCGGGAGCCGGGGATTCGCTCGCCGTTTCATCGGCGAATTCCTTGCAGGTCATGTCGATAAGACGCTTCTGCTTATCTTCCGCTTCAAGCAGGTATTCGATCACCTTCTCCTCGGGGCGGAAGGGCTTCAGATCGTCCAGTCCCATCGACTTGACGGCGATGCGGACGATCTCCTCCTCGGCGATACCCGTCGAACGGCGCTGTTTGCGCAGGAAGTGGCGTCCCGCCTCGACAAGCGCCCGCTTGGGCACGAGACCCACGATCTCCGTGCCGGTGACGCGCACCCCGCGGGCGTCGGCCTTGCGGCACACCTCGTCGAAGGCGACATGCAGGGGCGTCACGGCGATATCGGTCAGATTCATCGAGACCTGCGCGATGCCGTACTCCTCGATATACCACCCGATGGCCTTCGTGGCGCGGAGCGTGCCGGGCCGCATGACGGGGTTGCCGTCGGCATCCTTCACGATTTTACCCGTAACGGGATTTCCCTCGCGCACCGGCCGCCCCTTCTCGCGCACGTCGAAAGCGATGGCGTTGGCGCGCCGCGTGGAGGTGGTGTTGAGATTGAAATTGACGGCAATCAGGAAATCGCGGGCCCCGACCGTCGTGGCTCCCGTACGGGCCACCCCTTCGTCGAAGGGACGCGCCCCGAAATCGGGGGCCGTCTCCGCGTGCGCCAGCTTCTCGGGCAGCGCCTCGTACTCTCCGGCGCGGCAGACGGCCAGGTTCCGCCGCTCGGGCCGCAGAGCCGAAGCCTCGTAGCAATAGGTCGGAATCCGCAGTTCGCAGGCGATGCGTTCGGCCAGCCGGCGCGCCAGCGCGGCGCACTCCTCGAGCGTGATGCCCGAAACGGGAATGAGCGGCAGGACGTCGGTGGCCCCCATGCGGGGGTGCGCCCCTTTGTGGCGGCGCATGTCGATCAGTTCGGACGCCCGTTTCACCCCGGCGAAAGCCGCCTCGACGACCTCCTCGGGCGCGCCGACGAAGGTGACGACCGTGCGGTTCGTCGCTTCGCCCGGATCGACGTCCAGGACCTTCACGCCGCCCGCCCCCTCGATCGCTTCGACGATCCGGCGGATCACCTCCTTGTCGCGTCCCTCGCTGAAATTGGGGACGCACTCCACGATTCGCTTTTCCATATCGTATGCAGTTTTCGGATTCTCTGCTTCAAATATAACGAATTTCCGGAACAATTCCGATAAAATCGTAACGAAAAAAGCGTCCGGGGCAAAAAAACAGAAAGTCCGGACCCGAAGGTCCGGACCGGGAAACGCAGCCGGAAGCTCCGGATCAGCGGCGCCGGAGAGGCCGCCTTCCGGAGCGGACGGAGACGCCTACCGTCCGAAGGTCAGCACCACGCCCGCCGTACACCAGAAGCCCGGCAGCGGGATACCTCCCAGATCGCAGTAGCGCGTGTCGGTGAGGTTCGTCGCATCGACATAGAGGCGGCAGAACCCCTTCTCCCATTGCAGACGTCCGTCGAGCAGGAAATAGGGTTCGTAACCGCGCGTCTCCGTCCGGGAGGAGTCTCCTGCGACGGGATAGGCCGTATAGTCGCCGTTGCGGTCGAAGAGCGAACCCGTGAGCGCGAACGACATGCGCCGCAGGAAGCGGAATTCGACCCCGAGCGCCGCCTTGTGGCGCATGAAGTCCATGGCGCTCCTGGCCACGATGTCGGCGTTACGGTCGGTGGTGACGTATCCGTAGGAGACCCTCACGCGGCGCAGGAAACCTTCCTGCACCGTGTAGCTTCCCGAGAACTCGATCCCGAAGGTATTCAGACGGCTCGTCTGCTCCGAATGCCACTTGCCGCGCCATGCCTCGGGATTTTCGGGCACATCGTCGTACCACACCCAGTCGATGATGTCGCGGCCGGCCCGGTAGTAGGCATCGGCCGAAGCGCTCCAGCAGCCCCGGGAATACCCCGCCCCGAGGCGGACGGTGACGGCCCGTTCGGGCCGCAGGCCGAGGTTATTGACCTGTGCCGGGGAGGTATAGTAGAGATCCGTGAAGGTCGGCAGGCGCATCGACTGCGCCGCACCGGCCTCCACGCGCCACGCCCCGGAGGGACGCCAGCCGCCCGAGAGGCTCCAGAGAGCCGCCCTGCCGTAGGGCGTGAAACTCGCCCCGGCCGACGCCGCGGCGTCGAAACGCCGCCAGTGTTTCTCGTGCCGCAGCCAAAGGTTACCCGTATGGCGCGCGTCGGCATGGGTGTAACGGCCGTGCGGCGTGTCGAGCTTCTCGCCGAGGTTCGTGCTGAAGATATGGTTGTAGGCGTAGTCACCGCCCAGCGACGTCGTGCCCGCCGCCCAACCGTAATCGCTCCAGACTCGCGCTCCGACATTGTCCGTATTGTGCCGGTTCATCGCCGTCCCGCGTGTCCAGTCGTAGCGGTCGAAATTCTTCCGGTAGCTCGCCGAGGCGCCGAACGAGAAGCGGCCCGCGCTCCTGAGCCACCGGAGCGACGCGAGCGCCGTCGCGGTGTGTTCCCACTGGTCGGGATTGTAGGCCGCATAGAATCCGTTGGACCCGAAATCCCGGTCCTGGTATCCGGCCTGGAAATCGAACAGTCCGGCACGGGGAGCCTCGCAGACGGCCCGCACGTAGGCATTGCAATTGGAAAAGTCCGTATTGTGCCGGTAACCGTCGCTGCGGCGGAAGGAAGCCGCGCCGAGCACCGAGAGGCGTCCCTCGGTGACGGCTCCCGAAAGGTTGGCATAGGCATAGCCGTACTGTCCGCCCGCACCCTCGAAGCGCAGGTAGGTCGGCCGCAGCGGCGCCGTGCGGACGTTCACCGCCCCGGCGAAGGCCCCGACGCCCGGCAGGCCGTCGAGCAGCTCCACCGACGAGATGCAGTCGAGATCGACCGGCAGCGCGTGGGACTGGTGCCCCGTGCGGGCATCCGTGAAATCAATACCGTTGAGAAGGACCATCGTCTGGTCGAAAGAGCCTCCGCGGACGGAGATGTCGGCCTGCGCTCCCTTGCCTCCGCGTTCGCGGATATCGACCGAAGGCGCGAGGCGCAGAGCGGCCTCCAGCGTCTGGACGGGCTCCGCGGCGAAAGCTTTCCGGTCGAAAAGCGGGGTGTGCGACCGGGCGTTCCGCACGGGAGCCGTCTGGGCTCCCGTGATGCCGACTTCACGGATCCGCAACGTCCTGAGGACGGCGGTCGTGTCGGCGTTGTGCGCGGATGCGCCCCGTGTCGCGAGCAGCAGGATCGACATTCCGGCGGCGAGGACTCCGATCTTCACGTAGCGGTGCAGGCTCGCAAAGACCGACCAGCCCTTGCGGCTCCAACGCTTGAAGCAGGGAATCCGCTTCTGCAGAATGTGTTCCATGTTGTCGTTTTGTTTGGGTTGATAAAATAAAAATCCGGCGGTCCGGACCGGGCCGGCTGCACGCCCCCGGTTCGAACCGCCGCAAAGGTAAGCAATTTTTCGGATCAGAACAGCGCCTCGACCTTCGACACCACGTCGTCGGCATCGGGATCGAGCGGAAAGACCAGGCTCGGCTTGAGATACCACAGCTCCTTGCCCTCCTTGAAGTGTTCCTCGCCGCCGCCCGTGATGTTGAGCATGATCGTGGCGTCCCGCTCGACCCTGCCGGCGGCCACGGCGTTGATGAGCGACGCCGTGGCGACGCCCGCCGCCGAATAGATATCGACCCCTTCGGTCTCCCTGAAGAGCTTGCGGGCCTTGCGGGCCATGGCGTTCGTCGCCACGAAAATATCGCCGCCCGTGGCTTTCAGCGCGTCGTACAGACCGCCGGCCAGCCCGTAAGGCGGATGGCGGTTCGACAGCACCTTGGCGTCGATGATCTCCGCATCGCGGCGTGCCTTGTCCTCGTCATAGGGCAGCATCGCGCGCGAATCGGCCTGCCAGGCGTCGTACATGGGAACGAACGGCGCGTTCTGCGACACCATCAGCTTCATGGTGTTCTGCCCGAAACGGCCGTCCGCGACGAGGCGCTGATTGGCCTCCCACGCCGCGATGGCGCCCGTACCGCTGCCCACGGCCTGAAAATAGTAGTCGGGGATGCGGCCGATCGCCGTCACGGCCGACAGCACCGTGCAGGCCATGCCGTCGCGCCGGGCGATGTTTTTCGCGCCGCCCTCGGCATAGAACCCGGGACCTTTGAGCGCGAGATCGCTCAGGTAAATGGCATCGAAATAGTCGCCGCCCGCGGCGCAGCAGATCAGCTTGACACAGGGGTTCAGCGGCTCCTCGAACCAAAGCGCGCCGATATTGTCGTAGGGAACCGACAGCAGCAGGCGGATGCCGTTGTCCGAGCAGACCTTGGCGAAGGCACGGGCCGTATTTCCGGCCGACGCCACCACCAGCACGCGCTGTTCGTCCGCCGCGGCGCGGCCGCAGACCGAATAGGCTTCGGTCTCCTTGAACGAGCAGGTGGTCATCGTGGCGCCGATGGCCGGATAGTAGCCGTTGAACGTGATCCAGAGGTTCTCCAGCCCGAGCCGCTCGGCCAAACCCCGGCTCTTGTAGGTCACGGGAGCCGAGGAGCCCTTGAGCATCCGCCGCACGGGCATCCAGTCGGCGAAGCGGTAGAGCCCCCACTCGGCGGGTTTCACGTCGATCTGCCGCTTGGCATAGCGCGCCCGCACGAGCGACGGCGTCTTGCACTGCGGATCGGACAGGACCCAGCCCGTGTCTTCGAACTCGCGTCCCGTGGCGACACATTCGAGGGTGTAGGAAGTAGGTGTGAAATTTTCCATGTATGGGTTATTATGGCTTGTTTGCATTGGCTTGTTTTCCGGCGCGCTCCCGGGCGGAGCTCACGACATGCGGCTCTTGAAATCCTCGTAGCCGAACTCCCGGACGGTCTCCACGCTGCCGTCGCGCCGCGCGATGAGGATCGCGGGGTGCTGCACGCCGTTGAACATCGTCGTCTTGACCATCGTATAATGGATCATGTCCTCGAAAACGATGCGGTCGCCGACCTGCGGCGCACGGTCGAAGGCCCAGTCGCCGCAGTAGTCCCCCGCCAGGCAGCTCGTGCCGCCCATGCGCCAGCGCATCTCCCCCTCGGCGGGATCGTGCGCCCCGACGATGGCCGGCTTGTAGGGCATTTCGAGGCAGTCGGGCATGTGGCAGGCGAACGACACGTCGAGCATCGCCGTATGCACGCCGCCGTTCGTCACGATGTCCTCCACCGTGGAGACCAGATAGCCCGTGCGCCAGGTGAAGGCGCTGCCCGGTTCGAGAATCAGCCGCAGGTGCGGATGACGCGAACGGAATTCGCGGAGCAGGGCGATCAGCTCGTCGCAGTCGTATTCGGCATGGGTCATCAGGTGGCCGCCGCCCATGTTGAGCCACGCGACGCGGTCGAGCAGACGGCCGAAGCGTCGTTCGACGGCCTCGAGCGCCAGCCGCAGGTGCGCGGGACGCGATTCGCACAGGACATGGAAATGCAGCCCTTCGATGCCCGCGGGCAGCTCGCGCAGCTCGCCGGCCGTGACGCCCAGCCGCGAACCGGGAACGCAGGGGTTGTAGAGGTCCGTCCCGACGGGCGAATACTCCGGGTTGATCCTCAGTCCGCACGAAATGCCGCGGATGAGCGCCCGCTGTCCGAAACGCTCGAACTGCGCCACGGAATTGAACGTGATGTGGTCGCTGCAACGCAGTATCTCGTCGATGTTGCGATCCGTATAGACGGGTGCGTAGGTATGGGCCGGACGGCCGAATTCTTCGAAAACCAGACGCGCTTCGGCGGCCGAAGAGGCCGTGGCGCCGTCGGAGTGCCGGGCCAGCTCGGGAAAGATGCTCCACATGGCGCAGGCCTTCAGCGCGACGATCACCTCGGCGCCCGACTCGCGGCGCACGCGGTCGATCACGGCCAGGTTCGCGTCCAGCAGCCGCTCGTCGAGAACATAGCACGGCGAAGGCATTGTCAGAAAGTCGATCATCGAAAGGCGTTTCTCTAAAAAACGGACAAAATTAGCAAATTCCCGGGGAACAGTCCATGCCGTCCCCCGGGAATTTCCGATAAATAGGTATTTATACTTACCCGCCCGGCCGTGCCCGGCGTGCCGGAACGGATCACTGCGCCACGCAGACGCTCACGCGGTTTTCGGCCGCCGTGGCGAACGGCTGCTCCGAATCGCCCTTGTAATCGACCCGGATACGGTCCGCCGCGATTCCGGCCTGCTGCAGAGCCTCCGACACGCCCGCGGCGCGCAGCATCGACAGTTGCAGGTTGCGGGCCTTGCCGCCCGTGGCCGCATCCGCATAACCCGTCACGGAGACCGTCGTCTCCGGATGCGCCCTGAGGTAATCGGCCAGCGCCTCCACCTTCGGCCGCTCCGCCGCCCGAATCTCGGACGATCCGATCCGGAAGAAGATATCCTCGCGCAGCGGAACGGGTTTCTCCGCGACGGGAACCGGAGCGGGAGCGGGAGCTGGTTCGGGCCGGGGCTCCGGAGCGGGCTGCTCGGGGGCGGGCTCCGCCGGAGCGGCGGGAGCCACGGGTGCGGGCGGAACCGCGGCGGCCTTTTTCCGATAGGTCTTTCCGAAGCGGAAGGTCAGTCCCGCCAGCGCGTTGAACTGCCAATCCACATTTCCCGCTTTCTTCGAGTTGAACTTATCGGAGAGCATGTCGGCATTCACCTCCACGCCCAGCAGCACGCAGTCCGAAAGCCGGAAATTCAATCCCGCACCCAGGCGTCCCGCCACGAAAACCTTGCCGCCGGACCAGACGTTCTCCATCGCGTATCCCTTGTCGCAGATCGCGTTGGCCTCGTCGTTGTCGAACGCCCCGCTGACCCCGACACCCGCGAACAGGTAGGGATTGACCGTCCGGACGGGGTTGAAACGCCCGAACAGATTCGCCAGATCGAGCATGGCCTCGACATTCCCCTGCAAGTAATTGAACTTGTAGTGCATTTCGGGCGAAACCCAGGCCCCTTTGGCCTGCCATCCGCCGAGGCCGAAACGCAGCCCCCACACGGGCGAGAACCGATAGCCGGCCGAAAGGGCCGCCGCGGGCGACAGCAGATCGCCGAATCCCGTCTCGCCGAGCGTGTAGGCAGCACCCGCCTGCACCTGCATAAACCAATGCCTGTCGAATTCGGTCTTTTCTTTGTCCTTCGCCCCGACGGCGAAGAGCGGCGTCGCACACATCATCAGCGCACCGACCGCACATAGGATACGTTTCATCGTCTTGTCGTTTAATTACCCCCGCCTGTCCGGGAGCGGTTACACGATTCAAAGATACGAAAAATGTATCATATATGATAATAATACAGGCGAATTATCGCTCTTTCGCCCGGAAAAGGTCCCCACAGCGGGAGGCCTGCCCGAAGAAACGGCTTCGGCCCCCGCACGCAGGAGCCCCTGCCCTACCCGAAGAAGGCCCGGGAGGTCCGAAAACCGGAAATACGGTGCGGAGCACCCCGCCCTGTCGCTCAGCCGCCCCTCAAAACGCGCGGAGCGGGCGGCTGCTTCCGCAACCGTCCGCTCCGTACCGCGGCGAAGGCCGGAAAGCCCCGCCGTCAGACTTCGATATCCACGTCGAACAGTTCGTGCCACGGCAGTCCCTGCGGGCCGAGTTCGGCCAGGAACGGATCGGGATCGAACTCCTCGACGTTGAACACGCCGGCTCCTCGCCACAGGCCCTTGGCCCACATCGAAGCGCCGAGCGCCGCCGGGACGCCCGTCGTGAAGCTCACGGCCTGCGTGCCGGTCTCGCGGAAAGCCTGCTCGTGGTCGCAGTTGTTGTAAATGTAATAGGTACGCTCCTTACCGTCCTTCACACCCCGGATGCGGCAGCCGATCGAGGTTTGGCCGTGGTAGTTGGCGCCCAGCGACTTGGGGTCCGGAAGCACGGCCTTGAGGAACTGGATCGGAACGATCTCCACGCCGTTGTAGATGATCGGGTCGATACGCGCCATGCCGATATTCTGGATCACGCGCAGGTGCGTGAGGTACTCCTGCCCGAAGGTCATCCAGAACCGGGCGCGCCGGATCGTCGGATAATTCTTCACGAGCGACTCCAGCTCCTCGTGGTAGATGACGTACGACTCGCGTTCGCCGATGCCGGGATAGTGCAGCGGCCGGTGGATTTCGTGCGGCTCGGTCACCACCCACTGCCCGTTCTCGTAGTAGCGGCCCTTCTGCGTCACCTCGCGGATATTGATTTCGGGGTTGAAGTTCGTGGCGAACGCCATGCCGTGATTGCCGGCGTTGCAGTCCACGATGTCGAGGTAATGGATCTCGTCGAAATGGTGCTTGGCGGCATAGGCCGTGAAGACGGCCGTCACGCCCGGATCGAAGCCGCAGCCGAGGATCGCCGTGAGACCCGCGGCCTTGAAGCGGTCCTGATAGGCCCATTGCCACGAATATTCGAAATGCGCCTCGTCGCGCGGCTCGTAGTTGGCCGTATCGAGGTAATTGCAGCCGCATTCGAGGCAGGCGTCCATGATCGTGAGGTCCTGATACGGCAGGGCCACATTGACCACGATGTCGGGTTTGAACGCCCGGAACAGCTCGCACAGCTGGGCGACGTTGTCGGCATCGACCTCGGCGGTCTTCACCCGGTCACCGCCGATGGCGGCCGCCACGGCGTCGCATTTGGATTTGGTACGGCTGGCCAGCATGACGTCCGTGAAGACGGGATCGGCGGCGATTTTCTGCGTCACCACCGTACCGACGCCTCCGGCTCCGATAATTAGCGCTTTACACATAGGAATATTCGTTTTTACAGAGTTAAAAATTCATTTTAGCGAATACAAAAATATCGTTTTATTTTGGTAAAACAAAAATAATCCATACATTTGCACCACCAAAACGGAAAGCACTTTCCTTTGGCCGACGGAGAATCCGTAGCTCAGCAGGTAGAGCACAACACTTTTAATGTTGGGGTCCTGGGTTCGAGCCCCAGCGGGTTCACGAAACAAGGCTGACAGCCTAATCAAAAGCGATCGCAAGATCGCTTCTTTCGTATATATCCCTCTGCATATCGGCCTGCGGCGACATTTGCCTCCCGAACAGGCATTCCGCCATTCCCCCGCTATCCGTATCCTCCGACTACGGCACAACAGGTCACCGAGAGCCGCCTGCGACAGCCGCCAGCGTAACAGAATCGGAACCGTCCCGCGACACACTGCGGCAACAGGCCTCGAACCGGATCGTATTTCAAGTATTTGAATTTGACCCATCCGCTTTATCAGATCGGTATCGGATTCTCCCACCCGTTCGGCCGTCGGTCATTCATTTCTCTTCGGCACTCAATAGAATGAAGAATCCAGCACAAATTCCGGATCTTCTGAACGGAATCCGTGCCTCGCATTTTGATATTTCGAAGATATCGGTTATATTTGTCCCGACTAATAATAAATGTTTATACATTTATATTCTCTCACGAACCGAAAACTGCAATACGATGAAGATGAAAAGCCTTATGCGGCTGGCGTTCGTCCTGAGCTGCGCCTTGGCCGTGCGGACTGCGGCGGCGTCCGATGCGACGATCTGGACGGTGGGCGAACCGGACGGCCGTCCCGACGGGTTCGCCCTTGCGCCCGACGGATTCCGGGACTTCCTGGCCCGGGACTTCGGCTACGAGGACAAATTCTATCTGGTCGGGCACTCCGATCCTTCGACCGATTTTCCCTATGTGCTGCCGGGGCCGGCCGACACGTGGGGCGGAACCTGGCCCACGTCTGGATGGCGCACCCACGAGGTCAATATCCTTTTCGGCCTCGACGAACAGCCCGATGACGACTGCCTGCTGGCGGTCGATCTGGCGGATTACGCCAAGCGGTTCCCGCCGCTGGTCAAGGTGAGCGTAAACGGACAGGATGCCTGGTTCCGACTCAACGACCCCGACGATCCGACCGCTGCCGGCCGCCGTTACGGCCAGCAGGAGCCGACTGTCGATACGCTTTCGCTGACCGGACGCTTCGAGCGTGCGACGCCGCGCCGGCTCGAGATGCCGCTCCGGCGCGGCACGCTGCGCAAGGGCGGCAACACGGTGCATGTGACCGTGCTCGAGGGGTCGTGGATACTCTTCGACCGGGTGGCGCTCGAGGGCCCATCGTCCGTGCGTCCGACGCAGTCCGAAGGGTTGTTCGTGCGCGACGTGGCGGCGGCTCCGTATGAATCGGACCATGACGGCAAGCGTGTGCAGCCGTTGCTGGTCGATGTCGAGTGGCTCGGAGCGACACCGACGCTGAGCGTCGAGATAGACGGCCGCGAACTCTTCAACCGACGCGTCGAGGCGGGCCGTTCGCGCTTCGAGGTGCCGATGCCTGCCGTGCGCCGCGCCCGGACGAGCTGCTACCGGGTGCTGTGCGACGGACGCGAAGTGGCCTCCGGATGTATCGAACGGGCTCCCCGGCCCGAGCAAACCCTGGCCGACTACGTCGATACGCGCATCGGTACGGCCCACTCGCGATGGATGATCGCTCCCGGACCGTGGATGCCTTTCGGCATGGTCAAGCTCTCGCCCGACAACCAGAATGCAGGCTGGCAGGCCGGCTACCAGCCTTCGTTCGAGACGATCGGCTGTTTCAGCCACATTCACGAGTGGACGCTCGGCGGACTGGGTCTCATGGCGACCAACGGCGAGCTGAAGGTCCGGGTCGGAGACGAGCGCAACCCCGACGAGGGCTACCGCTCGCGCATCGACAAACGGACGGAGCAAGCCGGAATCGGCTGCTATGCGGCCGACCTGACCGATTACGGGATCTATGCAGAGGTGACCGCCACGACGCGTTGCGGATTCAGCCGTTTCACCTTCCCGACGGACCGGGGCGAGGGCCGTATCCTCATCGAACTGCACCCGCAGGCCGAATACGACTTCGAGTTGCGCGACGTCTCGGTCCGGCAGGCGGGCGACCGGCGGATCGAGGGCTCGTGCCGCCAATATTCGCGGGGAGTCTGGAGCAACGATGCCGACCAGGACTATACGCTGCATTTCGTCATCGAATTCGACCGGCCGATCAAGCGGCTGGGCAGCTGGTGCGACGATGAACTCCAACAGCAGACAGACGGCCTGTCGTGCGGACCGTGCCGCGAGGCCGGACTCTTCGCCGTCTTCGATCCTGCGGAGGATTCCGTCGTTCAGGTGCGCTCGGGCATCTCGCTCGTGAGCGTCGGGAACGCCTCCGAGAACCTATCCACGGAGATTTCGGTCCCCTTCGGCTGGAACTTCGAGGCCGTGTGCGCCAACCAGCGGGCGACGTGGAACGATCTTTTCTCCCGCGTTCGGGTCCGCTCGGACGACTACCTCGAAAAGCAGCGTTTCTACAACAACATGTACCGTGCGCTTTGCAGTCGCAATACGTGGAGCGACGTCAATGGCGAGTGGGTCTCGACCGACGGCCGGGTACGCTGCGTGGCCGATCCGGCAAACGATGCGATGCTCGGATGCGATGCCTTCTGGAACACCTTTTGGAACCTCAATCCCTTCTGGAATCTCGTGACGCCCGAGTGGTCGGGCCGCTGGGTGCGCTCGCAACTGGCGATGTACGATGCCAACGGATGGCTGGCCAAGGGTCCTGCGGGCCTGAACTACGTCCCGGTGATGGTCGCCGAACACGAGATTCCGCTGATCGTCTCGGCCTGGCAGATGGGCATCCGCGACTTCGACGGACAGAAAGCCCTCGAGGCGGCCGTGAAGATGCAGACGACGCCCGCACGGAAGGTTTTCAACGGCTTTGCCGGCAACCGCGATCTGGCGGCCTACATGCAATACCACTACGTGCCGAGCGACAAGGGCCGCTTCTCGAACACGATGGAGTACTCCTACGACGACTGGACGGTCGGCCAACTGGCCCGCGCCCTCGGTGACGACGAGACGTGGCGGACCTTCAACGACCGCGGCTATTGGTGGCGGAACGTCATCAGCGATGCCGGCTACTGCCATCTGCGCGACAGCGAGGGCCGCTGGGCTGCCCCCTTCGACCCCTTCCGCAGCGGGACCAACCACCACTATGTCGAGGGCAACGCCTGGCAGCTTACCTTTTTCGTGCCGCAGGATATTCCGGCTTTGGTGCGGAAAATCGGACGCGAGCGCTTCCTCGAGCGTCTGGAATGGGGCTTCGCGCAGGACGAGGCGTGGCGCTACAACGCTCCCAACGATCAGTATTGGGACCACCCCGTCGTGCAGGGCAACCAACAGTCGATGCACTTCGCCTTTCTGTTCAACTACGCCGGCGCCCCGTGGCTGACGCAGCGCTGGAGCCGCTCGATCCTGGACCGCTATTACGGTCGCGGCATCGCCAACGCCTACCTCGGCGACGAGGATCAGGGACAGATGAGCGCCTGGGCCGTTTTGGCCTCGCTCGGACTCTTCCAGACCGACGGAGGCTGCCGCGTGGATCCGGTCTTCGAGATCGCCAGTCCGATTTTCGAAGAGGTGACGATCGACCTCGGCGGACGCTACGGCCGCGGCGAGACCTTCACCATCCGGGCGAAAAACGCTTCGCGCCGCAACATCTACGTGCAGCGTGCGTCGCTCGACGGTAAGCCGCTCCGGAGTTTCCGCTTCCCGGCCGCCGCTCTGCTCGACGGCGGAGAACTGGAGCTGGAAATGGGCCCCGAACCCAACCGGGCATGGGGCGTGGAGTGATTCTTCCCCGGTCCGGACACGAAAGAGCGGCGGCGAAACCCTGCGAGGTTCGCCGCCGCTCCCTTGCTCGGCCCGGGAACGTTGCGTCCGTTTATTTTCCCGTCTCGAAACGGCGCAGCAGGAGGGCGCAGACGGCCAGGTAGGCCATACAGCAACCGATGACGACGAGCGATCCGATCTGACTGCCGGCGAAATCGGCCGAGGCGCCCATCAGCGGCGGGATCACTGCACCGCCGCAGACACCCGTAATCATCAGCCCCGAGATCTCGTTGGCCTTGTCCGGATGGCTCTTGAGCGCCGCCGAATAGATCACCGAGAAGATACTCGAACAGGCGAAGCCGATCAGGCCGACCAGCACCAGCATGCCGGCCGTTGCATGGGTGAACCAGAGTGCGATCATGGCGGCGATGGCGGCGAAAATGTGAATCCGGAAGTAGCGGACATCGCTCATGCGCACGAGCAGGAGCGAACCGAGCAGTGCGCCGACCGTACGGCAGACAAAGTAGACGCTCGATCCGATTCCGGCCTGCTCGACGGCGTATCCGCTGCGCTCGATGAGCAGCTTGGGTGCGACCGTGTTCATGCCCACATCGACGCCCACGACGAAGACGATGCCGAGGAAAAGGATCAGCACCGTGCGGTCCTTCAGCAGCGAGAAGGCCGCTCCGACCGACGAAGCAGGCTGCGTTTCGCGCGACTCGCGGATCGGGGTGCAGAGAAGCCAGAGGGCCGACAGCAGCGTGATGGCGGCATAGATCGGGAAGAGGTACTGCCAGTCGCCCAGCTCTCCGGCGGCGAATGCGGCGATGAACGGTCCGCAGAACGACGACACGGCTTTGACCACCTGTCCGGCCGTGAGCGAACTGGTCAGCGTCTCGGGGCGCACGACATTCGTCAGCAGCGGGTTGAGCGACACTTGCAGCAGCGTGTTGCCGATGCCCAGCAGGGCGAAGGCCGCCATGCAGGTGACCAGATTGTAATCGATGAAGGGGATGAGCATGCCGGCGACGGTGACGAGGTTGCTCGCCTGCACCATCTTCTTGCGCCCGATGCGGTTCATGACCAGTGCCGCGGGGATCGAGAGCAGCAGGAACCAGATGAAGACCATCGAGGGGATGAATCCGGCGAGGGTCTCGTTGAGTGCGAAATCTTTCTGCACGTAGCTGGTCGAGATACCCACCACGTCGCAGAATCCCATCACGAAGAAACCGAAGAGGACGGGCAGCAGTTTGCTTACGGAGCGGTTGTCGTTTTTATTCATCGGATCGTTCGGGTTATTTCTCGGCTTCGATACGGTAGGTGAACGAATCGGCACGGTAATAGCCGACGTTGAACTCGACGGGGAATCCCGTGGCATCGAGCACCAGCCGCTTGCGCCTGAGAATCGGATCGCCGACCCTGATGCCGAGTTTGGCGGCCAGCTCCTCGTCGGCCAGCATGGCGCTCACCTCCTCGACCGACTTGTGGACGATGACGCCGTAGCGCTGTTCGAGCATCGTGTAGAGAGGCTGTGTGAAGTCCTCCTCGCCGGTCATCCCGATGGCGGGGTTGAAATAGGAATAGAAATAGACGATCGGCGCCTGCTCGCTGCCGCGCACGCGCGACATGCGCAGCATGCGCATGTCGGAAGCCACCCGGAAGAACCGGGTCACCTCGGGAGCGGCCTGTTCCCAACATATATGCAGTTCGTAATTTTTGATCGTGATGCCCAGCGCCTTCATCTCCTGCGAGAAACTCATCCAGTTGCGGGCGTTGCTGCTGGCCCTGCCCAGCGTATTGACCGTGGTGCCCACCCCCTTCTTGCGGATCAGCAGGCCTTCGTTCACCAACCGGTTGATGGCCTGTCTGAGGGTGTTGCGCGATATTTTGAGCTCCTGTGCGAGTTCCACCTCGTTGGGCAGGATGGCTCCCGAACGGTATTTCTCGGTATTGATCATCTGGCGCAGGATATGTTCCGCCTGCACGTGATAGGGCGTCTTGCTCGAAAAATCAATCTGTGCGTTCATCTTCTGTCGGTAGTTGGATTCGCCAGTACAAAGATAATCGTTTTGCACTAATTTTCACGGTTTCTCTGAACATTCCGTCTCTCCGATCCACTCCGTCCGGAACCGGCAGCGCATATCGCCGCCCCGCCGCATGGAAAAGTTCGTGCCCCAGAGGTCGTCGTCGAGGCAAAAATGTACGTCCTGGCGCAGGTCGGGCCGTTCGGTCGAACGGTTCAGGGCGTTGCGTTCTCCCACGACTGCGGGCAGGGCGTCGGGCGAGGCGGTACGCAGCGTGCCGCGGTGAGTGACGAGGTCCACGCAGCGGTCGGCCGATGCCGGGCATAATTGCTGCCGGGTCCTATTGCCTCCGGTCGAGCTCCGCGATGGCGAAGGCGTAGGCCCCCAGTGCGATGGCCCGGCTGGCGCCGAGTTTCGAACGGACGACGGGGGTTTGGCGAACGTGGTGGTAGCGGACGCGCTTTTCGGAGCGGGGAACGGCTACCGGCACCGATTTCTCGCGCAAGAACTCCGCGGCCTCCTCCGGTGTGTCGAGGTCGAAGGTCCGCATCTGCAGCCGCGGGAAGCGGTCGCCGGCAAAGGAGCCGATCTCGCCGCGCATCTCCGCGAGCAGAGCGGGCATGAAGTATTCGGCCGCTCCGGTCAGGCCGCCCCCCAACACGACGATGCCGTCGATGATCGTGAGGGCCTGCGAGATGACGTCGCCGGCCACCTCGCCGAACCGGCGGAAGCTCTCTCGTGCGGCATCGCGGTCGCCCTCGCGCGTTCCTTCGGCGATGTCGAAGATGTCGCGCGGGGTGAGCGGAACGGTGTCCGCACCGGTCAGCTCGCCGTAAACACGGCGGATGGCGCGGATGCTGACGCTCTCCTCGCAGATCATGCCTTCGTGGTGCTTGTTGCGGAATACCCAGACGTCGCCGCCGCATCCGTTGTCGCCGGTCAGCAGCCGGCCGTCGATCACGGCGCCGGCGCCGAATCCCGTACCGAACGTCACGCCGAGCAGATTGCGGTAGCGTTTGGTCGATCCGGAACGTTCGAGCAGGGCGTTCACCTCGGGCAGGGCGCCCGAAATGGCCTCGCCGTAGGCAAACAGGTTGCCGTCGTTGTTGATGAACACCGGGATGCCGAACTTCTGTTCGAGGAAGGGTCCCAGCGCCACGCCGCCGCGGAACGACGGGAAGTTGGGCAGGTCGCCGATGATCCCGTGGGCGTAGTCGGCCGGTCCGGGAAAGGCGAAACTGATGGCGACGGGTGCTCCGGGAAGCTGCCGCCGCACGGCTTCGAATCCCTCGACGAGGGTCGAGAGCATGCGGTCGAGATCTTCCGGCTCCGAGTGGAAATGGATCGGGCCGACGATCTCGCGGTTACCGGCGATCGCCGAGAAGACGAGGTTCGTGCCTCCGGCGTCGAGCGTGAGGACGATACGTGGGTCGGTTTCGTACATGGTCGATCGTAATATTAGTTGTTGTCAGTGTCGTACATAAGCCTTGACCGTACCGCAGAACGTACCCGGAACGAGCGGCCGGATCGTGTAGCTGCCGATCGAAGCGGGAATGATGAAGGTCTCGGCGTAGTGCACCGTGAAGGGTTCGAACGTTCCCGCAGGGCTCTCGATGACGGCGGCGTCGCCTTCGACCAGGTTGAGCACCTCGACGCCGCCCTGCATCGTGTGGGGCGTGATACCGGTGAACCAGTGGCGGCGGGTTTCGATGAATTCGGCTTCGTGCAGTCCGGTGCGCTCCTCGCGCCAGCCCTCGCCCTCGGCGATCGGTTCGAAGCGGTTGCAGTGGCGGCGGAGTATCTCGTCCGTGTCGCGCGTCCAGTCGATGACGCGGGCTGCGTGGCCGATATTGATCGGGCGGGGTTTGCCGTCGAGCCCCATGCGGCCCCAGTCCCACATTTTGAAAGTGAAGATATTGGGCGTGGCACTGATCTCAAGGACCATGGCGCCGGCTCCCGAGCAGTGGACCGTACCGCCCGGAATCAGGTAGTGGTCGTGCTTGCGGGCCGGGAAGCGGTTCACGAAACGCTCGGCATCGAACGCCGCGTCTCCCCGCCGGGCCGTGCGGAGCGCCGCGAGCATCTCTTCGGGATCGACGCCCCGTTTCACGCCGAGATAGACGCAGGCGCCGGGCTCGGCATCGAGCAGGTAGTAGCTCTCGTCCTGCGTGTAGCGCATGCCGAACGTACGGCGGATGTATTCGTCGGTGGGATGGACCTGAAGGCTGAGGTTGCCTCCACCGATGGTGTCCAGGAAGTCGAAACGGATCGGGAAGCTCTCGCCGAAACGCCGGCGGTCGGCGGCGCCCAGCAGCTCCTGCGCACGAAGGTAAATGAGGTTCTGAGCCGGCATCTCGAACAATTCGCCATCGACGCGCAGCAGCAGGCTGTTCTCCTCCGGAACGCAGTCGAAGCACCAGCCGAAATTGGCCTGCCTGCGGTCGAGGTCGCAGACCTCCTTCATCCACTGGCCTCCCCACGGCGCAGGGTCGAAGAACGGCACGACCCGGAACGGACGACGCACCGTACGCCCGATACCCTGCATGAAGGTCTCGGCCGCGATCATCAGCGGACGCCCCGGACGGTGCGTGTCGATCCAGTAATCGACGCGGTTGTAGAGGCTCTTCTTGTGGTTGTCCAGCACAGGCCAGTCGTTGAAGTAGCCGCGCTTGTACTGCCGGGCGGGGCTTTCAGCCGAGTTGTCCACACCCAGTCCGTGAATGGCACGGGCGCGGAAACGCCGCTGAATCTCCCAGCGGGCCATGTCGGCGTAGAGCGTCAGGTCGGCATTCGGTGCGACGTAGCCCGCACCGCTGCCATAGACGATCGTCCGGCGTTCACGATGCCGGATCCGTTCCCGGGCCTCGTTCAGGCGTTCGGGGTCGAAGAAGTCGGCCAGGCCGAGCGGCGTGAGATAGCCGAACAACTCGTCGTCGGTCACATAGGGGTCGGTCATGGAGCGGATCTGCCGTTCGTCGCGGAAAAGTTCCTCGGTGCGGATCAGCTCGGCCTCGGGCCATATACGGGCAAGCGCCCCTGTCAACTCCTCGTCGCATACGCCGTGGTAGGTGTCGAACACCACCAGCGGACGCTCAATATCGGTGCATCGTACGAGCTCAGCGCCGATCTCCTCCCAGCCGCGCCAGATGCGGCCTTCCGTTTCCGTCGCCGGAAACTTGTCGTAGTTCGAACGTGTGTGCAGCGATGTATTCATGAATATATGTATGTTTATTTTTTATATATGCAAACATAATGAATCTTTTTTGATTATGCAATTGTTCGCGCGATTTTCCGGCCTTCGGGCGCTCTTTTTGGAACTTCGGCCGTCGGAGACAAGGCCCGCCGGGCATCCGACAGACCTTGGACAGGGCGTGCACATAGATCAACCGGCCGATGTTCGGCGGTTACCGTCCCGAAGCGCCCCATGCCGACCGGATCGGTCGCATCGCCGAACGGCTGGCGTTCCGCGTGCCGAGAAATGCGACGCCTCGGGGCGCGGCTCCCGTCCTGTGCGATCCGCTCTTCGGACCGTTCCAGTACCCTTCGGATCACGGCCGACCGGACCGCGCTGTCGAAGGAGCGCGCCACGGCCCACCCGGACCGTCGAGGTGGCCGATGGGCGGGCATCCCGGCAAAGCCGGGCGACAGCGAGATCATCCGCCCGCTCGACGGGCCGGCCGGGCAGCTCGGCCTCGGGGGTTCGGACAATGCCGACATGAGCGACCACCCGGACAACCGGCATCGGGCTTATCGCAGGTCCTGCCCGTTTATGTACGTACAACAGGTGAAACAGATGATATTTGCATCCGCTTCTCTCCACCGCTTCTCCGCGAGGCGGAAATTATGCCGGAAGCGGGGCTACGGACCTTGCGCCGAACGGCGGAATGCTCCGGACGCGGGCGCCGGGCGGGTCGTACCCGTCGGAGCCCGCTCTCTTTTTAAACGGATCGGCAGAGTTTCCTGCGTCGGTTTTCACTCATACCAAGTCGTCCGGAACCGGAAAACGATGAAAAAATATCCGAAGTATTGCATTTTTGAAAATCTATCCCTATATTTGCGTTGTTCATATATGTATGAACAAAGATATATGATTCAAACATAAAAACCTAACCTAAATGAACTTGTTATGAAGAATCTGTACCAGAATTACGCACGGACCCGTTGGGACGGATCGGGCGGAATCTTCAGAAAGTGCGCGGTCCTTTTGTTGGCGGTCTCGCTGCTGCCCGGAACGTCGGCAGCCGGATCGGAACCGGTCCAGACCGAAGTTCCCCCCCCCGCACGGGAACGCACCGTCGGCGGAACGGTCCGCGACGGCAAGGGCGATCCGATTCCCGGAGCGGCCGTGACCGTCGTGGGCGGTTCGCTCGGCGTATCGACCGACGCCTCGGGCGCCTACCGCATCGAAGGGGTCGGAAGCGACGACGAACTGGAATTCAGCTTCCTCGGAATGATGTCGCAGAAGGAAAAGGTCGGGACGCGCACACGGATCGACGTGACGCTGCGCGAGGACATGATCGGTCTGGAAGATGTCGTGGTGACGGGCTATACGGCCATGAAACGTAAGGACATCACCGGATCGGTGGCTTCGGTATCGGCCGAACAGATCGCCCGCATTCCGGCATACGACCTGACCACCAGCCTGGTCGGTGTGGCCGGCATCCGCATCGACGGAGGTTCGATCCGCATCCGCGGCACGCGTTCGACCAACGCGGGCAACGACCCGCTGATCGTGCTCGACGGTATTCCCTACGACGAGACGCTCACCTCGATCAACCCGGGCGACATCGAGTCGATCGACATTCTGAAGGATGCCTCCTCGACGGCCATCTACGGAGCGAAGGGCGCCAACGGCGTGATCCTCATCACCACGAAACAGGCCAGGAAAGGCGAGACGAAGGTTATCTACGACGGTTTCGTGGGCGTGGGCGTCAATAACCGGGGCACGCTCGACGTGATGGATGCCGACGAGTACATCGCCTTCCAGCGTGAAGCCAGCCGCGCCGCCGGCGCGTGGAATTCGCCCGAGGACGACAGCAAGGCCTTCTTCGGGGCCGAGATCGCCAACATGGGCAAGATGGACACCGACTGGATGGGCCGTTATTTCAACCAGAAACGCCTGTGGCACAGCCACTCGCTGACCATCGCCTCGGGCAACGAGAAGACCCAGTACAAGGTTTCGTTCAATTACAAGAACAACGAGGGCCGCTACGAGGGCGACCGCCGCGACTACTTCTATCTGACCACCGACCTGACGCATCAGGTGCTGCCGTTCCTGAAGGTGGGTATCTCGAACCGCGCTTTCTACAACGTGAGCCACGACAAGCCCGACATGTTCGACACGTTCCTCCACATGTCGCCGCTGACGCCGATCTACAACGAGGACGGCTCCTACAACGAGTATCCGTTCGGCGACCCGTTCGTGAAGAACCCCTACATGAACGAAACGGACGGAGCCTACGAGGACAAGACCGAGGAGTGGAAGATCTACATGCGTTTCTTCGCACAGGTGGACCTCTGCAAGGGACTCACCTTCAACACCAACTTCGCCTACACGCCGGCCTTCTCGTCGCGCGGCTACTACTACGACAACCGCAGCGTGGGCTACACCGACGAGCGCAACGTCGCCGGCATGCACAACAACCGCAAGGCCGACTGGGTATGGAACAACATCCTCAACTACAAGAAGGCCTTCGGCAGGCACGCCATCGACGTGTCGGCCGTCTTCGAGATGCAGAACCGTCAGACGGTGAACTCCTCGATGTCGGGAAAGGACCAGGAATCGCCCGCCTATCTGTGGTATAACATGAACCGTCTGACCGATTCGAAGACGATCGGTTCAGGATTCATCCGCAACCAGATGGTTTCGGTCATCGGCCGCCTGCAATACACCTTCGACGACCGCTACATCGTGACGGCTTCGTTCCGCGAGGACGGCGCCTCGCAGCTCTCGCCGGGCAGCAAGTGGGCCTTCTTCCCCTCGGCCGCCGTGGCATGGCGTATTTCGGAGGAGCGTTTCGTCAAGGACAACGCGGACTGGATCACCAACCTCAAACTGCGCGCCAGCTACGGTATGACGGGCAACTACTCGATCGCGGCCTACGCCACGCTCGGTTCGCTCTACGGCTGCTACGCCAATTTCGGATTCGGCGGCGAGACCCACCTTCCGGGTCTGGAGCCCTCGACGCGCCCGGCGCCCGATCTGGGCTGGGAACGCAACAAAATGCTCGACATCGGTCTGGACTTCGGGTTCCTGAACGGCCGCATCTTCGGTACGGTCGAATACTACGACTCGAAGAGCTACGACCTGCTCTACCTGAAGGTGCTGCCCTACACCACGGGCTTCAACCAGGCCTGGACGAACATCGGCGACACGCGCAACCGCGGTTGGGAGATTTCGCTCTCGACGGTTCCCATCCAGAAGAAGGACTTCACCCTCAACGTCAATCTCTCCTACTACCGCAACAAGGAGGAGCTGGTGCGTCTGCAGGATCCCGGCATGAAGCAGGACCTGAACAACAACCTTTTCGTGGGCTATCCGGTGAACGGCGTACACTACAACTACAAGCAGGTGGGCATCTGGCAACTCGACGAGGCCGATCTGGCCGCCCTCTACGGGCAGAAGCCCGGCGAAGTAAAGGTGGCCGACCTCGACGGCAACGGCGTGATCGACGGCAACGACCGCACCATTCTCGGCACGACGCGCCCCGACTGGGTCGGCGGACTGTCGATCAGCGGCCAGTGGAAGAACCTCGACTTCTCGGTCGATGTTTACGGTGAGTTCGGCGCCCTGGCCTACGACAGCCGCAGTACGGGCGGCTGGGCCAACCAACTGGGCCGCTGGAACACCTACAAGATCGACTACTGGACGCCCGAGCATCCGACCGACCGCTATCCCCGTCCGGTCGAGGGACAGTCGATCAAGTACCTCGACGCTGCGGGCTACTACGACAACGACTACGTGAACATCCGCAACATCACGGTGGGCTACACGCTGCCGCAGCGGTGGATGGGCCGTATCGTCAAGAAGACGCGCTTCTACTTCACGATGAACGATCCGTGGGGATACAGCCGGTTCCGCGACCAGGGCGGTATTTCGTGGTGGGAATCCTATTACATTTTCGGAGCCAGCGTCCAGTTCTAAACCTAAAACACAACGACCATGAAAAAGACAGCAACGATCCTCGCCTCCGCCGCGCTGCTTGCGGGCGTCACCGGCTGCGAAAGTTTTCTGGAGGAGGAGTCCTACGGATCGACCACCGACATTTTCAACGAGGAGAACGGACTCAAGGCATTCGTGAACCTCTCCTATACGAAGATCAACAACCTCTACGGCGGCGACGGACAGTGGCCGCTGATGACCGAATTGGGCACGGACCTCTTCCTGCGCGGCAAGAATCAGGGCGATACGGGTCTTACGGACTACTACGGTCTGGATGCCAACAACGGCAATGTCTCGTGGCTGTGGAACCACTGCTACAAGGCGCTGGCCAACATCAACATGTTCATGGAGACCATCGACACGACGCCTTTTGCCGACGAGTCCGAGAAACTGCAATGCAAGGCCGAAATGCTTGTGATGCGGTCGATGTTCCTGTGGATCATCACCGAGACATGGGGCGACTCGTACCTGCCCCGCACGACGGACAAGACCGAGGGCATGGAGGCCCGCCGTTCCACGCGCGAGGATTTCTACGAGGAGATCATCGGCGGACTGGAGCAGGTCGTCAACGAGGGGATGCTGCCCGACGAGCGCACCTCCGAGGCGGGCCGCATCGACATGCCGACGGCCAAGGCATTCCTGGCGCGCATGTACCTCTACCACGAGCAGTTCGAGGACGCCGAACGGCTGGCCTCCGAGGTGATCGACGGGCCTTACGGCTTCGAGCTGACGCCATCGCTCAAGGACCTCTGGGCCGACGACAAGACCAACGACGAGTTCATCTGGACGACGAATTTCACCAACGACGAGTCCTATGCGCAGAGCAACGGCTACTGGCAATGGTACGCCATGTACATCGACCGCTTCCCCGGTGTGCAGACGATGCTCGGGTGGACCGGCTACGGCGGTTGCCAGGCCATCCCGTCGCTCTACTACATCGACAACTTCAACCGCGATGCCGACCTGCGCTGGATTGATCTGCACCAGTGGGTATGGTACTACAACGACCCGGCCGACGACCGTTCGGAGTTCCCCGACAATCGGTGGCGCGAGTACATCGACACGGCGCTCTACTGCTGTCCCGACGTGCTGCCCGAATTCGAGCGTCAACGCATGAAGACCTGCTACACGTTCTTCGACCGCAACGACATGTACGATGCCAAGGGTATTCCGCAGGACCGCTGGACCTTCATCGGCATGACCAAATTCTACGACCACACCCGTCCGGGCAACATGTCCACGCTCTCGGACCGTTCGTACCCGGTGATCCGTCTGGGCGAACTCTACCTGATCCGCGCCGAGGCCAACATCCGCCGCACCGACCCCGATCTGCAAGCCGCCGCCCGGGACATCATGACGCTGCGCGAGCGGGCCATCCGCAAGGATTCGGAGGACCCCGCACAGAATGAGGCGTGGCGCGATGCGATGACCGTCACCGAGAACGACATGAACGTGGACTTCATCCTCGAGGAACGGGCCCGCGAACTGGCCGGCGAGTGGCAGCGCCGACTGGACCTGAAGCGTCTGGGCAAACTCGTCGAACGTGTGACACTCTACAACCCCGACGCCGCGGACAACATACGGGATTATCATGCGGTCCGCCCGATTCCGCAGTCGCAGTTCGACGGCATGCCCGACTGGACGACGCTGGGACAGAACGAAGGCTACAATTAACCGAATACATTCCGACCGAAGATAAAACGAGACAATTATGAAAACGATAGTCAAAAGATTGGCGCTGATGCTCTGCTGTGCCGGCCTGTTCCTCGCGTCGTGCAGCGACGATGAGGCGTCGGACGCGCAGCGGACGCTCATGGAGGTGATCCGCGAGGCGGAGACGCTCGTCGCCGAAGTCGAGGAGGGAACCTCCGAGGGCGATATCGCCCCGGGGTCGAAGAAGATCCTGCAGGCATGGATCGACCAGGCCTACTTCATCATGAACAACACCTCGCGCGAGGAGGGTTACGCCAATGCGGCGAAACGGCTCGAAGAGGCCATCGCGGCCTTCAACGCGAATATCGTCAAACCGGGTATCCCGCATTTCGCTCTGGGGTCGAAGATGAACCTGGGAGCTTCGTCCGGCTGGGGGCTGGAGGATGCCTTCACCGTGGAGATGCGGGTCCGCTTCTCGGAGTTCGCTCCGGGCGACCAGTGCATCGTCTCCAACGAATCGGGCGCCGGCGGCTTCATGGTCCGCAACAACGCCGATCAACTGCAATTCTACATCTACGATGCCGACATCAACAACTGGAACGGCGGCGGATGCTGCACGATCGAACTCGGCACGTGGTACCACATCGCGGCGACCTATGCGGCGGGAGACAAGATGGTCTTCTACCTCGACGGCAAACAGGTGAGCTCCGTAAGTTGCGGCTCGCTGGCCGCGTCGGCCTCCGACCTGCAACTGGGGACCTCGCCCTATTACAGCGACCGCTACATGCGCGGCGATATCCAGCATGTCTCGATCTGGGAAGATGCCCGCACGGCCGACGAGGTGGCTTCCGACGTGGAGTGCTCGTTCACCGGCACGGAAGAGGGGCTGACGGCCTATTGGCCGCTGACGCTCAACGTCGGTACGGAAATCACCGACGAGACAGGGTCGTACGTGGCCGCAATGACCGACGTCGCATGGCTCGACGCCGAATAGAACAGGAGAACATTCACGCATAAAAACACACAACGCATGACAAACCGCAGATTTATGTTGCTTTCCGTACTGCTGACACTGATATGGTCGGGTCTCTGGGCCCGCCCGTATCCGGTGCGGCTGTGGCAGATCGGCAAGGCCGACGGTTCGTCGTCCGAGTTCGCGCTCGACGGCGACAGCTATTCCGACATTTCGAAACGTTTCCCCGGGTGCACGGCGCTCTACACGGTCGGGCGCAGTTCGGCTTCGGACGTTCCGTTCGTCATCCCGGGGCCCTCCGATGCCTGGGCAGGCAATCCGCAGGGCGGACTGCTGGTCCGCTTCGGCGTCCGTGAGGCCGATCCCGGAGCCGCATTGAGGCTGAGGTTCGACTTCGTCGAGGTACACAGCGGTTCGGCCCCGCGGCTCGAGATCGCCCTCAACGACTTCCGCACGGAGGTCCAGACCCCCGCAGGCGCCGACCAGAACTACCTCGACACGCGCAAAACCTCGTCGAAGGGCCTTTGCGCCGAGGTCGAAATTCCGGCCGGGACGCTCCGCCCGGGCGACAACATCCTCTCGGTCCGCTCGGTTTCGGGCAGTTGGATGGTGCTTGACGCCGTGACACTCGAGGCTTCGACTCCGGTGGAGAGTGCCCCGGCGAGTACCGGCATTTCGCTCTTCGCGGCCGAGTCCGAACCGGCGCTGATCTACGGCCGGACCCGGGACGAACTGCTCCATCCCGTAACGCTCGACATCGCCAACTGGGACGCGAAGCCCCGCAAGACGGCGTGGAGCTACGACGGAAAAGCGGGCGGCGAATTGAAGCTCGCCCCGGGCCTGAACCACATGCAGGTCGGTATCCCCGAGGGGTATGACGGCCGCCGGGTGCGCTTCGCGCTCAGGACGCCGGACGGCGACCGTTCGGTCGAGACGGAGATCCTTCCGGCCGAGCGCTGGACGGTTTACCTCGTACAGCACACCCATACCGACATCGGCTATACGAAGCCGCAGACCGAGATCCTCACCGAACACCTGCGATACATCGACTACGCCATCGAGTACTGCGAGGCGACGGCCGACTATCCCGACGATGCGAAATTCCGCTGGACGTGCGAGGCCTCGTGGGCCGTGCGCGAATGGCTGCGCATCCGCCCCGCCGAGCAGGTCGAGCGGTTCCTGCGCTTCGTGAAGAACGGTCAGATCGAAGTGACGGCCATGTTCTTCAACATGTCGGAACTCTCGGGCGAGAACGCCTACAAGACTTTCCTGGCACCGATCGCCCGCTTTCACGAACTGGGCATTCCGGTCGAGACGGCCATGCAGGACGACGTGAACGGCGTGGCGTGGTGTCTGGCCGACTACCTGCCCGATGTCGGGGTCAAGTACCTGTCGATGGGGTCGAACGGCCACCGCGCCCTGATCCCCTTCGACCGTCCGACGCTCTACCGCTGGGAGTCGCCCTCAGGCAAGAGTCTGCTCTCGTTCCGCGCCGACCACTACATGACGGCCAACTTCTGGGGCATCGACCGCGGCGACATGGAGGGAGTCCGCAACGGCGTCTTTTCCTACATCCGCTCACTGCGCCGCAGCGGCTACGACTTCCCGCTCGTCGCGGCGCAGTACTCGGGATACTCCACCGACAATTCGCCTCCGTCGATGCAGGAGTGCGCGCTGATCCGCGACTGGAACGAGCACTATGCATGGCCCAGACTGCGCAGTGCGACCGTGCATGAATTCCTCGAGCAAATCAATACGAAATACGGCGACCGCCTTCCCGTTTACCGTGCGGCCTATCCCGACTGGTGGACCGACGGTTTCGGCTCGGCCGCCCGTGAAACGGCGGCTTCGCGCAAAACGCAGTCCGACATGATCGCCATCGGCGGCATGCTCTCGATGGCCGGCATGGCGGGCGACCGGGGCGTCGAAGGGACGCACGACGAGCTGCGCCGCATCCACGAGAACCTGCTCTTCTACGACGAGCACACGTTCGGAGCTGCGGAGAGCATCAGCGATCCGCAGTGCGAGAATTCGCAGGTGCAGTGGGCCGAGAAGGGCTCCTACGTCTGGGAGGCGCTCAAAAGCGCGCAGATGCTCTACGAAACCTCGATCGGCCGGCTTCAGGGCGACCTGCACCGTTCGGAGCGTCCTACGCTGACCTTCTTCAATCCGCTGGGCTGGGAGCGCTCGGCGCTGACGACCGTCTATATCGACTTCGAGGTGATCCCGCGCGACCGAGCCTTCCGTCTGCTCGACGAACAGGGCCGCGCACTCTCCGTCGAACCGATCCGTTCGCGCAGCGAGGGGCGTTACTACGCCGTCTGGGCCGACCGGATTCCGGCGATGGGTTACAAGACCTACGAGGTGGTGCTCGACGAGGGCCGAGCCGCCGAACCCGAGGCCTTCGAGCCGGCGGATCGTGTGGTCGAGAACGACTTCTACCGGCTGGAATTCGATCCCCTGACGGGCGGCATCCGCTCGCTCGTGGACAAGGAACTGGAGCTGGAGCTGGTCGATGGCGATGCCGAATGGAAACTGGGCGACTTCATTTACGAGTCGCTCGAGGGTGACCGCCACCAGATGGAGCGCAAGGTCTTCGAACGCTACCGCCGTTCGGGCTTGCGCGACGTGCGGTTCACGGGCGCGGCCGCCGGCGACATCTATACGACGGTTTCGTTCCGTGGTACGGCCGAAGGATGCGACCCCGATTTCGGCGTGCGCGTCGAGATGCGCCTCTACAACGACGTCAAGCGCATCGACCTCCACTATACGGCGCGCCGTCTTCCCGAGACCGATCCGTCGGCTCTCTACGTGGCCTTCCCGTTCGCCCTGGACGGCGGCCGGCTGGCATTCGACGTGCCGGGCGGCGTGGTCTATGCCGGCGAGAACCAGATTCCCGGAACCACGGCATCGTGGAATACGGTTCAGAACTTCGTCTCGGTACGCAACGACCGGGCACAAATCCTCGTGAGCTGCGACGCCATGCCGCTCTTCATGATGGGCGAACTGCTGAACGATCCCTACCGCCAGCCGCGGACCTATGAAAAGCCGCACCTCTTCTCGTGGGTGACGAACAACTACTGGACGACGAACTTCCGCGCCTCGCAGGAGGGCGAGCTCAACTGGAGCTACACGCTCACCTCGTGTGCCGATACGTCGAACGCCGCGGCTTCGGCCTTCGGCTGGAGCAACCGCATTCCGCTCTATGCCCGCGTGATGCCGGCGGCGGGAGCCGACAACGGCAAAGCCCGGTCGAAGTCGTTCTTCCGCACGGGGTGCGACCACGTGCTGATGACCTCGTGCTCGCCGTCGCGGACCGGGCAGGGCGCCGTGCTGGTGAACCTCCGCGAGACCGACGGCCGCCAGGCCGAGCTCACGCTGCTCGACGCCGCAGGGAATCCGCTGACGTTCGAGGTGGTGAATGTCCTCGACGAACCGCTGGGCATACGGACCTCATCGCTCACGCTCAAACCCTATGAAAACGTGTTCGTGCGCCTCAGCCGCTGATCCGCACCATATCTAAACACCGATGAACGGCCGGGAAAGGGATGGTCAGACCCTTTCCCGGCCGTTCGCATGGCCAAACCGGGCCCCTCGACCAACGGCAGCCATACCAGCCCGGACCTCCCTTGTCATTCGGCGTGACGGCGCGCCGGCCCGGTCCCGGAAAAAACTCCGCCTACCGCCACCGTTTGGTCCGGAAAACGAAGTAGGCCGCAGCCCCCACCGCCAGCATCACGCCCCACGCCACGGCATAACCGTGCCGCCACTCCAATTCGGGCATGTGGCGGAAATTCATCCCCCAGACGCCGACCAGAAAGGTCAGCGGAATGAAGATCGTCGAAACGATCGTCAGCCGCTTCATGATGTCGTTCATCCGCATGTCGTTGTTGGCCGTGTAGAGGTCCATGAGCGACGAAAGGGTTTCCCGGCAGCCGTCGATGAGCTGCGAGGCGTTCTGCAAGTGGTCGTTCACGTCATTGAAAAAGGGACGGTTGGCCGCATGGATCAGTCCGGCGTCCGAACGCAGCAGTTTGGTGTACTGGTCCCGGAGCGGCAGCACGACGCGCTTGAGGTCCATATACCGGCGGCGGTGTATCTGCAGCCGGCCTCCGATACCGCGGCCGTCGGCCGCCGCGATCAGCTCGGACTCCAGATCCTCCAGATCGTCGCCGATCGACATGGCCACCGAAATATAGTTCGCCGTCAGCTCGTTTATCATCACCGAAAAGAGATAGTCCGACGAACGGGAACGTATCTTCAGCACGTTCCGCCGCAGAGCCTCCGCCACGTCGTCGTAGAACGACGACTCCCCCTCGGTGAAGCTCAGCACGACATTCGGCCCCTGCACGAGCCGGACGCGCACGACCCGTTCGCCGACGAAGACGCTCGAAACCACGAAATTGAAATCGTCGTAAACCTCGACCTTGCTCGGATGCTCCACGTTGAGAATGTCCTGCACGACCAGAAAATCGACCCCGAAACGGGTGCAGACCTCCTGGATGCAGGCGGCGTCTTCCAGCCCGTGAACCCGGACCCAGAGTTTGTCGGAAGGGGCCGCAGCCGTCACGGCGGCCGCGAAGTCGTCGCAGAGGCTCTCCTCGAACCCCGAAGGCGAATACCGGATCAGGTGGATGTGCGTCTTCGTGCGGCTCTCGCCGTTATAGACGAGCTGTTCGGTCAGCAGGTTGTTTTTCATGACGTGTCGTATTGCGGAATCAGAAGGGATAGCCGATGGCCAGATGGAAACCCAGCCCGTCGCGGAAGCTGGACAGGTTGTAATACCCCCGCTTGTCGGGATCCGGACAGGGCGTATGCAGCCCGATCCCCAGATCGGCGCGGATGACCAGATAGCTGATGTCGTACCGCAGGCCGAAGCCGGTTCCCAGGGCGATCTCGTCAAGCAGCCCCTTCCATTTCAGTTCGGCTCCCGGACGCTTGGGGTCCTTTTTCAGCAGCCAGACGTTTCCGGCGTCGAGGAACACGGCCCCGCCCAGCTTGCCCAGAATGGCGAAACGGTATTCTACGTTGGCCTCCAGCTTGAAATCGCCCGTCTGGTCCAGATAGCCGTTGCGGTCGCCGGCGGGCGGACGGTAGCTTCCCGGGCCGATCGAACGGATCGTGAAGGCCCGGATGCTGTTGGCGCCTCCGATGTAGAACTGCTCGCTGTAAGGCATCACCTCGGAATTGCCGTAGGCATACCCCACCCCGATCAACAGCCGTGCGGCCAGCCAGTTGTTCCGCCGTCCGATGCGGTGGTAGAATTTCAGCTCGCTGACCTCCTTGACGAACTGCGAGAAGCGGTTGCCGAACAACTCCTGCGGCTGCTTCTCGCCGAAGGCCCGCAGCACGCCCGCGAGCAGGTTGCCCGCCGACGTGAAGCTGTTCTGCCAGACGAGGCGGCGATTGCCCGCGGCGCCGTAGGTCCGGTCGAAAGTGTAGGTATAGCCGATCGAAGGCACGAACTGGTTGCGGAAACTCATGGCGATGGCCGGATTCTCATCCATCGTGCGGTCGAACTCCTCGGTCGTGTGCAGCAGCTTGTTGTAGGTCAGCTTGAAGAGCGTCAGCGCATGGCGGCTGTACGGCGAGGTCCGGAAGTTGTAGCCCATCGACCCGCTGAACGCCACGAGCCGGAAAAAGTCGGGCCGGTTCATCAGGTCCGCCCCGAGCTGGAAGGAGGTGCTCCCGGGATAGCGCTGCCGGCGCAGCATCGACTGCGGCACGAGCAGCCGCGGGACGTCGAGCGTCGCATTGAGCCCCAGCTCGTAGGAGTTGAGCTGCGAAGAACGGCCGCCCGAACGTTTGTTGCCCGTCTGCCATTCGTACGAACCGTTGAGCGCCACCGACAGCACCTCGCCGCCCCGGAACAGATTGTTGTTGCTGAGCTTGAAGGCGATGCCGGGGCCGAGGAAGCTGTTCGACTTGGAGGTGACGTCCGTTTCAAGGGCCGCTTCGAGCGGATAGTCGAAGCGGGCGTCGATTCCGACATCGAGCGTGTCGGAGCCCCGCAGCGAATCGACCGGCGCGACATTCAGCGAGACCGACCGGAAAACGCCCAGCTTGTTCAGATTGGTCAGCGTGCGGTCCTGAGCCCCGACGGTGAACAGCTCCCCGCGTTCGAGCGTCAGCGCCCGGGAGAGCAGCCGGGGCCGGATCCGCATCGGCCGCTGCGCGATGACCTCCGCTCCCCGCAGACGAAGCGTATCGGGTCTGCCGGGTTTCGGGTCGGTCAGCCGGACCGTCACCTTGCCCACACGGTAGGGTTTGAGCGCCACGGCCGGCGCATCGGATTTGAGGTTCAGGCGCAGCGCGACCCCGCGCGGCGAAAGGGTCGTGTCAGCCTGGTATTCGAGGTACTCGGGCCGGAAATAGTAATACCCCCGTTCGCGGAGCGACTGCGCCATCCGCCGGCGTTCGAGCGTCAGCGTATCCAGGTTGTACTGCGCCCCTTCGCGCAACAGCGAAGTGGAGCGAAGGCTGTCGAGGAGCGGTTGCAGCGCACCGCCCGCCGTCGGATAGGCGATCCCCTCGTAATGCCACGGCGGCGCCACGCGGAGACGGTAGCTCACCCGGGCCTTCCGCCCCCGCTTGCGGTAGAGCAGCGTATCCGCGGCCCGGGAGCCGAAATAGCCGTGGTTTTCGAGCGCCTGCTCCGCGACCTTCGCCCGCAGCGAAGGCTGCACCTTCGAAATCAGCACCGGCTCCTTGGCCAACCGCTTGTAGAACCAGTATTTGAAACCCTTCTCCCGAGGCGTGTAGAGGTAATTGTAGGCCCACAGTCCGATCGGCAGCGGCGTCCGCACATAAGGGCTGTAAAGCGGATTGTTCGGAGCTACCGAAAGCGGCTCCCGGGCCGCCGAAACGGCTGCCGGAGAGACCGTAACGCCCGAGTCGGGTTCGATGCGGATTTTTCCGACGCCCGTGTAGAGCACCTCGTCCGACGCCAGCCGCCGCGTCGTGGAGCAGGCGGCCGCAAACGCGAGGGCCAGCGCCACGGCGGCCGTGCGGAGTATCGGGCGGTCATTCATGCACTGCGGTCTCATCTCGTTTCTCCTCCTCCTTCTTTTTCTCCTTCCGGTTCGCCGGGCGGAACAGATCGGTCAGCCGGAGCAGCTTCTTGCGGATAACGAAGCCCACGCCGGTCTCGGTGATCTCCCCTTCGAGAATGCTCTCGTAGCCCGTATGGCGGAACAGGCGGATGAACATGTTGTCACGCCTGGTGAGCATGTATTCGAGCGAAATGTCGTCGATCAGGTTTTCCCGGAGATTCTCCGACGGGTCGTTGCCGGTGCTGAACCGCCCGCCGATGACCGCCCGCACGCGGTCGCTGAACAGACTCTTCGACAGACGGTAGGAGTAGTCCGTGCGCTGTCCGTTGGGATCGTCCTCTCCGTAGGAGTCGATGCCGAACGAAAGGTCCACGCCTTTCAGACTGTTCTGCGCCCACTGATTCAGTTCCTTCTGTATGAACGAGTTGAGCGGATTCTCGGAAGCGACCGTCGCCGACGACCCCGGACCCGAATAAGTGTTGTATATCAACAGGTTCATCGCCTGGCTGGCCCGCTGTTCGGCCGTCAGCGAGTTGAGCTCGTTCTGCATGGCGAGGTCCTCGGGAGCCGCCAGGTCGAAGCTCACCGAAAGGTCCGCGAGCGTGTTGCGTATGCGGATCGAGATGTCGAAATTCACCGGTCGGTTGTTCTGCCCGTCCGACGAGACGCTGGCCCGGACGGTCTCCACGGCCGTCAGGCTGAACGTCGGATCGGCGATGTCCCCCATCCACTCCACATAGCCGCCGGGACGTATTTTGAAGGTTTTCTGCGAAATGACGGGCGGATTGTAGCGCACCATGCCGCCCGAAAGGACATAACGGCCCGCAAGACGCGTATCGCCCAGCGGGTTCATCGTATAGGTCAGACTCCCGCCGCCCTGCAAGTCGATCCGGTTGCTGCCGTCCGCCGAAAGGTCCACGCCGGCCCGCACGTCGTCGTTGATATCCACGTCCAAATGCACGTCCATCCCGCCGACCGACATCTCCCGCGGCGGCGCCTGCTCCGCCGGCTCCTCGTCCAGTTCGCGGAACGAGACGAACGTAACGACGTTCTGCGGCCGCTCCCTGACCTCCATCGGCGAGTCCTGCATGACATACGAAATGTCCGTGCCTCCCAGCAGGGCGGCGCGGCCGCGGACGACGAGCGCATCGACCGGTCCCCTGGCCGTCACGTCCAGATCGAGAAAGGCCTTGCCATAGACCGCCGTGCGTTCCCGCCGCGCGACATCGACGAACTGGAAGTCGGAAGCCCGGAGCGCGAGGTCGGCCGCGACACGGCCGAAATCCGACAGATCGACCGTTCCGGCGACCGTAAGCGGCTTCCGGTTCGGGCCGGTCAGCGCATAGTCGTCGAACAGCATGCGGCCGTCGCGCAGCCGGATCGTGTCGGAGGCGAGGCGGAACGAAGTCCCGATCATCGGCACGCGCACGTCGGTCGCGGCGAAACGCACCCCGCCGTCGAGTTTCGGCCGTTCCGGAGCGCCTCCCACATGGATTACGGCCTGCACCTCGCCCGACAGCCGCAACAGATCCGCGGGCAGGAAGACGTCGAGGCGCTGCAACGGGAATCCGGGGACCGTCAGCGTGAGGTCCAGCGGTTCGTCGCGGTCGGGGCGCAGGTCGCCGTGCGCGGCGAACACCTCGCTGCCGTCGAGTGTCACCCGCGCATCGGCCCGCCGGCCCCGGCCCTGCCCGTAGCGCACGCCGAGGGCGACGTCGCCGAACCGCTGCTTCCCGTACGACAGCTCCGTCACCGAGACGTCGCCCCGGATGGCAAGGCTGTCGGAGCGCATCTCCAGCACGACGCCCGCACCCAGCACGCCGTCCACGGGCGGAGGCGCCGGGAGCATCCCGAGCGCCGCTCCGATCCCGATGCCCGCGACATCGAGCCGCAGGGACTCCGCCTCACCGTCGTCGGCCGGAACCGAACGGAGAGCGAAGCGCCCCTCGCCGCACCGCATGTCGAGGTCGGCGGCTATGCGGCGGTCGTACCACCCGTATTCGACGTAATTCCCCGCATTGACCTCCCAGGGTTCGGAGCCGAAGAGCGGACGCAGCGGCGTCATGCCCGCACGCACCAGCGAATCGGTCCACTCCACGTCGAACCCGAAGCGGAAACCCTCGCGCCCCGCGCGGTCCCGCTGCCGGAAATTCACCCGCCCCGTATTCCGCACGACATGCCCGTAGAGCGCCGCCTGCGCCACATGGTCCAGGTGCCCCGGGGCGTTCGACACCCCGAGCCGGTACGCGAGCCGCCGCTCCTCCCGCGCGATCCCCAGCGCCACGGTGTCCAGCACGACGCCCCCGGCGTCCAGTCCGTCCACACGCATCCGAAGCGACAAAGGCTCCGCGCCGTCGTTCGCTCCGGCGACATGCAGTCCCCGGAACGAAGCGCCCTTCGTCCGCAAAAAATTGTTGAGTATGTTGTTCCGTCCGGCCTCGGCCTGCAACCGGAAGCGCGGAAGCACGTCCTGCAGCTCCTCCATGTCGAACGCCTGTTCCCGCAACTGCCGCCGCAACGTCTCCGAGGCGCGCGCTGCGGCCGCGAGGAGCGAATCGGGCGACGCGGGGGCCGAGAGCGTCAGTACGAAATCCCCGGACCGGACCGACGCCCGGACCGACGCCGTGTCGGCCCCGACAGCCACGCTCGTGGGACGGATGCGGTCGGTACGGTATCCGTTGCGTATCCCGATACTGTCCAGCGCCAGCGAGGCGGCATAGGTCCCCTCCTGCGAGGCCGAGGCGCGGAAGTCGAGGCCGAAGGTCCCGCCGATCCGGTCCGGCGTCACGCCCAGCGCCGCCAGATCGAACTCCGCGACACGCCCCGCCAGCCGTACCGACTGTCGCTCGCGGGTCACCTCTCCCGAGAGGTCCAGCGCCAGACGCAGCGCCTCGTCGCGATCGGCGATCCGGCCCGAAAGGCGGCCGTCCTCCAGCACGGCGTCGATCCCGATACCGCCGAAATCGCGTCCGGCATACTCCAGACGCTCCGCTCCGGCGCTCACCGAGACCGTCGTCTGCGGCGCGAAGGGATCGAAACCCGCGCCGCGGGCCTCCGCCGCGAAATCGACCGTCCCGAGCGAATCGGCCGGCAGGAACGCCCCGAGCGGGAAGCCGTCGCACCGCACCCGCGCTTCGTAGGTCTCAGCCGCCGGATCGAGCCGTCCCGCGGCCGAGAGGCTGCCTCCGCCGACCTCAAGCGCCGCATCCGCCGCCACCGCACCGCGGTCCAGCTCCGCCGCGCCGCGCAGGGTCATCCGCGCGGGAATCGCCACGCGGCGGCGCAACGCCGTGTCGGGCAGCAACGCTTCGAGAAACTCCAGTTCGCGGAAATCCCCCTCGAAACGGACCGAAACGGCCGCCGCCCGTCCTTCCGGCAGGTTCTTCGCCCTGCCTTCCGCCCGCAGGCCGCCATGCCCGGGCACGGAGAGCTCCAGCCCGATCCGGCGCAGGTCGGCCAATGTCCCGGCGGCCGTCAGCGACAGGCTCACCTCGCGGTCGCCCAGCGCCTCCGGAACAGGGAACAGCAACCGCATGTCCCGTGTCGAGAGATCGGCGCGAAGCGCAGCCCCGATCTCCGCTGCGGGAGCCAGTCCGAGCGCCCCGGGGCCCGCCTGCACGTCGGCGTCGATCCGCGACGAAGCCGTGGCGAGACGGAAGCCCTCCAGCGACACGGCCCCGCCGTCCTTCACGAACCTTCCCGAGGCCGAACGCACGGCCAGCCCGCTGCGCTCGGCGAAGTCCAGCCGTTCGATCCGCAGGGCGATGTCGCTTCCCCGGTTATACACCGAATCGAGCGTGAGATTGAGCGCCGAGAGAGAGACCGCCTCCGGATCGAATCCCGCCGCAGGCGCATGCCCCATCGTGCCGTAGGCCGCGCGGTTGTCCGCCAGTTCGACGCGCCCCACGCGGACGGTCCAAGGTTGCGGCGCGCCGGCAGCACCCTCTGCGGCATCTTCCGCAGCATGTCCCGGGCCGGATTTCGCCGCAAATTCCGCGGTGCGCTCCGAAGCGCTCCCCTCTTCCGGTGCAACCTCCCGGGACGGCGCTGCAACGTAGGAGTACACGCCGCGCGTCAGCCGCACGCCGGCCACCTCGACCCGCGCACTGTCCAGTCCGACGCGGCAGTCGTTCACCTCGCCCTCGGCCAGCCGCACGGAAAGCTCCGAGGGGTCGGGCGAGGTCCGCATCCGAAAGGCCGTATTGGCCACCGAAATCCGCCCTACGGCGATCTTCCACGGCAGGGCCGCTGCGCTGTCGGGCCGCTCCTCCGCGGTCTCCCGGACCTCCAGGCCGATCGCCGCGTCCCCGTCCGCCAGCGCGACCCGGAAGACATCGGCCGTCCCGGCCTTCAGATCGACCCGGGCGAGATACACCCCGAGCCTTCCGGCCGCAAGACGCATGTCCGTTCCCGCGACGGAATCGCGGTAACGGGCCGCGAAATCCCCGAGTTCGAAATTGCGGATCACCGCCCGGCTGCGAAGCAGCGGCAGCAGGGCGACATCGAGCGACAGCCGTCCGCAGCGGACAAGCGTGTCCCCGCGCTGTCTCAGCAGCACGTCGTCCGCCGACAGGCGGAGCGGAAAAGCGAGCCGGATGCGGCCGATCGAAAGTTCCATGCCGAGCGACCGGGCGACGGACCGTTCCGCCCGGACGCGCACGAAGTCCTGCACCGCAGGGATATAGAGCGATGCGGGAATCAGGACCAGCGCCGCGACGAGGCCCAGCAGCGTGCGGAGCGTATATTTGACGATTTTTCTCCTGTGCATTTTTCGCGGCGGCGTCCGGAAGCCTCGACGTTCCGAGACCGCCCGTCTAAAACGACTGCAAGTTACGAAAATTCCGGTTCCTGCCCAAAGGCTTTCCGGCACATTCGGCCCGATTCGAGGCATTTATCGTTTTTTCTTCCCGCCGGATGCCCCGGAACGGCGGAAACCGCCCGTTTTTCCCTCGCAGTCCGGCCGTTCCGAAAAGGCCCCCGCCATGACGGAAACGCCCGCATCGCCGCCGCCAGTCCGCAACGCCGGCAGTCCGCCCCGCCGCGTCACGCAAAAAAAAGTAGGCCCGGAAGACGGAAATATCCCGGAAAAAGCGTACCTTCGAACAGAAATTCAGCCCTTTCTACGACAATATGCTCTCCCTGCGCGACAAACGCGACTGCTGCGGCTGCGGAGCCTGTGCGCAACGGTGTCCCGCGAAGTGCATCCGCATGACGGAAGACGCCGAAGGGTTCCGCTACCCCGTGGCGGATGCGGACGCCTGCACCGGATGCGGCCTGTGCGAACGCATCTGCCCCGGACTGCATCCCTCCGCACCGCACGACCCGCTGCGGCTCTTCGCGGCACGCAACCGGGACGAGGCGGCACGGGCGGCCGGCTCCTCGGGCGGCGTCTTTTCGCTGCTCGCCCGGCGGACGCTGCGCGAAGGAGGCGTCGTATTCGGCGCGGCCTTCGCCCCGACGTGGGGAGGGGTATCTCACCGCAGGGCAGAAAAAGAGGAGGAGTTGCAGCCGCTGCTCAAATCCAAATACGTGCAGAGCGATACGGGAGGCTGTTACGCCGAAGCCGCCGCGCTGCTGCGCGAAGGGCGGCGGGTGCTCTTTTCGGGCACGCCCTGCCAGATCGCGGGCCTTCACGCCTTCCTCCGGGGAGAGCGTCCGGAACGACTGCTCACGGTCGAATGCCTCTGCCACGGGGTTCCCTCCCCGGCCGTCTGGCGCCGCTACACGGAAGAAACGGCGGGCGGAAGGCGGATTCTCGGCGTCGATTTCCGCGACAAGAGCCGTTCGGGCTGGCGGCGTTACGACTTCACCGTCCGCACCGACGGCGGCGAACGTCGCGTCCCGGCCCGGGAGGACCTTTACATGCGCGCATTCCTCGCGGAGCTGACGCTGCGCCCGAGCTGTTACGCCTGCCCGTTCAAGTCGGGCCGCAGCGGGAGCGACATCACGCTGGCCGACTTCTGGAACATCCGCGACGTGCTGCCCGCATTCGACGACGACCGCGGCGCGAGCCTCGTGCTGCTCAACACGCCGCAGGGCGTCCGGCATTTCGAGGAGGCCGACGCCGAGTGCCGCCCGCTTCCCTGGGACGACCGGGTGCGCGGCCGCAACGGCGGATTCCTCGAACGCGTCGAACCCCACCCGCGCCGCGAAGAGTTCTTCCGCGAGCTGCCCCGTGCGGCGAGCGTCACGGAATTGCTGAAACGAACCGTAAAACCCACACCCGGGCAACGTCTCGTGCGGAAATTCCGCCGGCTGATCGCCCGCTAACCCGAACCGCCCCATGAAAATCGCCCTGCTGACCCTCCCCCTGCACGCCAACTACGGCGGCGTGCTCCAGGCATTCGCCCTGAAGACCGTCCTCGAACGGCTCGGCCACGAGGTTTGGCTCGTGGACAACCGCCGCCGCGAAAAACCCGTCGGCAACCTCTTCCTGAAGACCGTACTGCGCCGCGCGGTCGAGTCGCTCTTCCACCGCAAGGAGATTTTCGCCGAGCTGAACACGGCCCTCACGCAGGATTACAAGAAATCGGAGATCGAGAAATTCATCTACCGCCGCCTCTCGCCGCGCACGGCGCCCGTTTACGATGCCGACGACTACGCCTCGATCGCCGCCGACGGGGGGGGGGTACGACCTCTACATCGTGGGCAGCGACCAAGTGTGGCGGCCGCGTTACGCCAAGGAGCTGGGCCCCTATTTCTTCTCGTTTCTGGAGGGAACAGCGGCCCGGCGGATCGCCTACGCCGCCTCGTTCGGGGCCGCCGAGTGCGAATACACCCGCGAGGAGCGGGAGCGCTGCGCACGGCTGCTGGCCGAGTTCGAGGGCGTCTCCGTGCGGGAACGCACGGGTATCGGACAATGCCGCGACTACTTCGGCCGCGACGATGCACGGCAGGTGCTGGACCCCACCCTGCTGCTCACGGCGGAAGACTACCGCCCGCTGTTCATTCCGGGCATCGCCCCGGCGGAGACGATCCATTGCTACCTGTTCCGGGCCGGTTCCGCCGTCCGGCGGGAGATCGGCCGCACGGCCGCGGCGCGCGGACTGGAGATCGTCCGCATGACCGACCGGACGAACGAATCGGAAGGCAAGATGCCGGGAATCGGGCAATGGCTCTCCGCGCTGCACGACGCCCGCTACGTGGTCACCGATTCGTTCCACGCCTGCGCCTTCTGCATTCTCTTCCACAAGCCCTTCGCCGTCTATATCAACCGCCGCCGCGGCTCGGCGCGCATCCGCTCGCTTCTCGAACAGTTCGGACTCGAAGGACGGATCGCGTCTCCCGGGAAACCGCTCGCGCAGACGCTCGACGCCCCGATCGACTGGGAGGCGGTGGAACGCACGCTGGAAGAGCGCCGCGCCGACTCGCGCGGCTTCCTCGCCCTGCACCTGCAAGAGGCGCCGCCGCTGAGTGCCGCCGCAGGGGAATGAACCGCCCGGCGGCTCACTCCTCCGCCCGGCGGCTGATTTCGGCCACCGTGGCCCCCACGTAGCCGATCAGCGCCCCGGGCGCGAGCCTGAGCTGCAATCCGCGCACCCCGGCGCTGACATAGATGAAGGGCAACCCCTCGGCCGAAGCGTGGACATAGGTCGGAAAAGCCTTCTTCATCCCTATGGGCGAACACCCGCCGCGGACATATCCCGTCACGGGCAGCAGCTCCTTCATCGGAATGAGGTCCGCTTTCTTGTTGCCCGACACCCGGGCCGCCGCCTTGAGATCCACCTCGTGGTCCCCCGGCACGACGCAGACGAAATACCCCGTGCGGTCGCCCCGCAGGACGAGGGTCTTGAACACGGTCGCAATGTCCTCGCCCAGTTGTTCGGCCACATGCGTCGCCGCGAGGTGCTCCCCATCGACACGGTAGGGAACCAGCTCGTAGGCGATCTTCGCCCGGTCGAGCAGCCGCGCGGCGTTCGTCTTTTCAATTTTGGAATGGCTCATATTGTCCTGTTTGTCGTCGTATCTGCCGCAAAAGTAATTTATTTTCGCCGAATGCCGGCGGATTCGCTACTTTTGTTCGTATGACATGTAGGCGAATCATCCTTCTTGCAGCGGCCGCTCTCTGGACGGCCGGAGCCGTCGCGCAGAGCACCCGCGTGCGCGGACGCGTCACCGACGCCTCCACGGGCCTGCCCCTGCAATTCGCCAGCGTCGTCTTCTCGGGCACGACCGTCGGCATCACCACCGACGAACAAGGCATCTACGCCCTCGAGACCCGCGACACGACCGCCCGCATCGAAGTCTCGATCGTGGGCTACGCTCCCCAGTCGCGGCGCGTGGAGCGCGGGACATTCAGCCAGGTAGACTTCGCCCTCGACCCCGTGCGCTTCGACATCGGACAGGTCGTCATCACCCCGGGCGACAACCCGGCCCACCCGATTCTCGAAGAGGTCGTCCGCCGCAGGCCGCAGAACGATCCCGAGCACTACGACACCTACAGTTGCTCGACCTATACCAAGATGGAGCTCGACCTGACGAACCTCCGCCCCTCGTTCCGCAGCAAGCGGTTGCAGCGCAACTTCGGATTCATATTCAGCTACATGGACACCTCGGCGCTCACCGGCGCCGCCTACCTTCCGGCCATGATCTCCGAATCGTCCGCGGAGCTTTACCACAGCCGCTCGCCGCAGTTCACGCGCGAGGTGATCCGCGCCAGCCGCATCTCGGGCGTGGAGAACAGCGAAGCCGTGGCGCAGTTCACGGGCGGCATGCACGGCGACGTGAACTTCTACGACAACTTCATCGACCTGTTCGACGTGCGCTTCGCCAGTCCGCTCGCCTCGGGCGGCAGGACCTACTACGACTATTTCCTGGTGGACAGCCTCGACGTGAAGGGACGCAAAACCTACAAGATACGCTTCCACCCCAAACGGCTCACCACGCCCGTACTCGACGGCGAGATACACATCGACTCGGCCACCTACGCCCTGCAGTCGGCGTCGGTGCGCATGCCGCGGGGCGTCAATGTGAACTGGATCCGCCACCTGCGCATCGACAACGAGAACCGCCTGACAGAAAACGGACGCTGGTTCCGCCTCCGCGACCGCGTATCGGCCGAATTCTCCCTGACGACGGCCGACTCGTCGAAACTCGTGTCGTTCATCGGCACGCGCGAGATCGCCTATTCCGACGTACGGATCGACGAACCGATCCCCGACGAGGTGCTGCGCATGGACAACCGCGTGCAGATCGCCGGCGGAAATCCCAACCGCCGAGACGAAGCCTATTGGGAAGCCGTGCGCCCCTACACGCTCAGCGAACGCGAACGGGGCATCTACGCAATGGTAGATTCCGTGCAGCGGGTCCCCCTCTACCGCAATATCTACACGCTCGTCAATACGATCCTCGTCGGCCACTGGAACACGAAGTACATCGGCATCGGGCCCTACTACAAGATCGCCAGCTTCAACAAACTCGAGGGATTCCGCATGCAACTGGGCGGCCGCACGACCACCGAAGTGAGCCGCCGCGTGCGCCTTTCGGGATACGCCGCCTACGGCACGCGCGACGGACGCTTCAAGGGCGGCGGCAGCATCGAGGCGGTTTTCGGCCGCACGCTGACCCGTAAACTCACCCTCTCGGGGCGTCACGACGTCCTCCAGCTCGGCGCAGGGGACAATGCCTTGACAGAAAGCAACATCCTCTCGTCGATCCTCTCGCGCGGCGACCAGCGCCTCTCGATGGTGAACCGGGGCGAGGCGGACTACGAGCACGAATGGCGACACGGCGTCACGGCCCGCCTCGGCGCCCGCCTGCAACGGGTCTATTCCAACCGCTACGTCCCGATGATCCGCCCGGACGGCACGCCCGCCAACTCCATCTCCGATGCGGCGCTGCGCGCCGAACTGCGCTTCGCCAAGGACGAGACCGTTTACCGGATGCCCTTCGACAAACAGTCGCTCGGTTCGAAATACCCCGTCGTGACGCTTTCCGCCGCGATCGGGATTCCCGGACTGCTTCCCGGCGCCAGCGAGTACTACCGCTTCGAGGGCGGCATCCGCTACCGGCCCGAACTGCCGCCGATCGGCTACTCGACGATCACCGTGCGGGGCGGCCACATCGTCGGCACGGTCCCCTACCCGCTGCTCAAGCTCCACGAAGGCAACGGAACCTATTTCTACGACCCCTACGCCTTCTCGTGCATGGACTACTACGAATTCGCCTCCGACAGTTGGGTGGCGTGGTTCTACGAACACCATTTCAACGGTCTGCTGCTGGGCCGCCTGCCGCTCATCAAAAAACTCCGCTGGCGCGAAGTGCTCGTCTTCAAGGGCGTCTGGGGCACGCTCTCGCACCGCAACGACGGGTCGCGGCCCGGAAGCGGCGCACCGCTCCTCTTCCCCGCAGGCATGTCCTCGGTCTCGACGCCCTACCTCGAGGCGGGCTTCGGCGTGGAGAACATCTTCCGCCTGCTGCGCATCGACTGCATCTGGCGGCTGACCCACCGGGAACCCGTCGCCGGAGAGGAGGTGCAGCGTTTCGCGGTCAATCTGGGCGTGCAGCTCAAATTCTGATCCGGCGGACGTCCGCGGCGATTTTCGGCGTCCGGAAATTTGGCATTGCGCACGCCTTGCGCTATCTTTGCCGCACGAAAACACCGGAGACAGACTCCGCCGCGAGCCGGTCCCGGGAAAACGAACCGACGATGAAGAAAGCAGCACTGTTCGACATGGACGGAACGCTGGTGGACAACACCCCGGCGCACATCAGGGCCTTCTCGATCTTCTGCGACCGCTACGGCGTCACGGACTGGGCCGAAAAGCTCAGCGGGGTTTACGGCATGGGCAACGACGACATCATGGGCCGCATCCTGCCCGAAGAGGTGATCCGCGAAAAGGGACTCGCCGCGCTCGCCGCCGAGAAGGAGGAGATCTACCGCGAAATCTACGCCCCGGAGATCCGTCCCGTCGAGGGGCTTCGCGAGCTGCTCGGACGGCTCCGCACCGCGGGCGTCCGCTGCGCCGTCGGCTCGTCGGGCTGCCGGGCCAACGTCGATTTCGTGCTGGAGAAATGCGGCATCGGCGACTTCTTCGACGCCCGCATTTCGGGCGACACGGTGACACGCTGCAAACCCGATCCGGAGATCTACCTCCGCGCGGCCGCCGCGCTGGGCGCGGACCCGGCCGACTGCGTGGTTTTCGAAGACGCCTTGGCGGGTATCGAATCCGCCCGGCGCGCCGGGGCGGGACGCATCGTCGCACTGGCCACCACCCTGACGCGCGAACAACTGCTGGCCGAAGGGGGCGCCGACGCGGTCGTCGGCTCCTTCGCCGAAGTCACCGACGCCGATCTGAACTGACAAATCCGTTTACGCCATGCTCCGTGGTCTCGCCACCGTATTGCTGCTCGTCGTCTCCAACGCCTTCATGACGCTGGCCTGGTACGGGCATATCGCCTTCAAATCCAAACTCGAACGCTTCGGACTGATGGTCATCGTGCTCTTCAGCTGGTGCATCGCCCTGTTCGAATACTGCTTCCAGGTCCCGGCCAACCGCATCGGATCGGCCGAGTTCGGAGGCCCGTTCTCGATCTGGGAACTGAAAGTGATCCAGGAAGTCGTCTCGCTCTCGGTCTTCACGCTCTTCGCGCTGGTGTTCATGAAATCCGACACGCTGCGCTGGAACCATTTCGCCGGATTCCTCTGCCTCGTACTGGCCGTCTATTTCATCTTCCGCAAGTAGCCGCGATCCGCCCGAAAAAGCGCAAGTTTCGGATTGTTCCGACGGCGCACGGCGCTTATCTTTGCCGTATCGAATCCGACATTACGACCATGAAAGACACATCACCGGACAACACGGCGGCGAAGTCCGCGGGCACCGTCGTCATTTTCGAAGTCATCCCCCGCAGAGAGGGAGTGAACGAGTATCTCGAGCTGGGGGCCGCCCTGCAATCCGACCTGAGGAAAACGCCCGGATTCATCCGCGCGGAGCGGTTCTCCAGCCTGAGCGAAGAGGGCAAACTGCTGAGTGTCTCGTTCTGGGAGAACGAGGAAGCCGCCGCCGCATGGCGCAACCGCCCCGCCCACCGGAACTGCCAAAAAAAGGGCGGCGAAACGCTTTTCGAACGTTATTCGATCACGGTGGCCTCCGTCGTGCGGGGATATACCCGCGACGAACGTGCGCAGGCTCCGCAGGATTCCGAAAAGGCCTTGCGCCGAAAATAAGATGCGATGGAGGAGTATTTCCGCTACGGGGAGACGGAGCTCTCCCACCTCAGAAGACAGGACGAACGGCTGGCCGAAGTGATCGACCGTGTGGGTATGGTGAAACGGCGGGTCATTCCCGACCTTTTCGCCGCACTCGTCCATACCATCGTCGGACAGCAGATTTCGACCCGGGCACACGAAACGATCTGGCAGCGGATACAGGCTGCCATCGGTCCGGTCACCCCGGCCGTCATCGACGCGCTGCCGCCCGAAACGCTGCGAAACCTCGGACTGTCGCTCCGCAAAGTCGGTTACATCCGCTCGGCCGCCCGGAAGATCATCGACGGTGAATTCGATATCGACGCGCTGCGCGACCTGCCCGACGAAGAGGTTTGCGCCCGGCTTTCGGCACTGGAAGGCATCGGCGTATGGAGCGCCGAAATGCTGATGCTTCACTCCCTGCAACGGCCCGACATTCTGAGCTACGGCGATCTGGCGGTCCGGCGGGGATTGCGGATGCTGCACGGCCATCGGGAGATAGACCGCGCACTGTTCGAAAAATACCGGCGCCGCTACTCGCCCTGCGGAAGCGTGGCATGTATCTATCTGTGGGCCGTATCCTCCGGAGCGATCGCGGAACTGAAAGATCACGGACTCAAAAGACAACCGCATGGAAACCCGAAGAAAAGCTGACGCGCGGCGTCCCGCCCTACCCGAAAAGCCCGAAACGACGATTCGGGTGCAGACTTACGGCTCGCCCTGCGGGGAACTGCTGCTCGGATCGTTCGGGGAAAGCCTCTGCCTTTGCGACTGGCGGAACGAACGACACCGGGGATTCGTGGACCGGCGCGTACGACGTCTCCTGCGGGCCCGCTTCATCGAAGCCCCGTCGCCTCTGCTCGACGAGGCAGCCCGTCAGTTGGACGAGTACTTCGCCGGATACCGCCGGACATTCGACATTCCCCTGTCGTTCGCCGGTACGGAGTTCCAGAAGACCGTCTGGCGCGCGCTGCTGGCGATCCCGTTCGGTGCGACCGTCTCATACGGGGAGCTGGCCCGCCGCATCGGCCAGCCGAAAGCCGTGCGGGCCGTGGCTAATGCGAACGGCGCGAACCCGCTCTCGATCTTCGTCCCCTGCCACCGCGTCATCGGCAGCGACCGTTCGCTGACGGGCTACGGCGGCGGACTGGCAGCGAAACGATGGCTTCTCGAACTGGAATCGGAACCGCTCCTGCCGTTCCGGGACACTTTCGTGAAATGAATCCGAACGAAAAACGCAACGATACGCCCCATGAAAACCCAGCAGGAACTCGACAGCGAACGGATCGCGGCGGCCATCGAATTTCTGATTCTGCACCGCACCTCGCACACCGGACTCGGCGACGTGGCGGACCACGTGCACCTGAGTCCCTGCCACTTCCAGCGCATGTTCCAACGACGGGTGGGCGTCTCCCCCAAACAGTTCGCCCGCTTCCTGAGCGTCGAATACGCGAAAAAAATCCTGACGGAGACCCGCGCCTCGCTGTTCGATGCGGCGAGCGAAGCGGGCCTCTCGACCACGAGCCGCCTGCACGACCTTTTCGTCACGATCGAGGGCATGACGCCCGGCGAATACAAACGCGGCGGAGCCAGCCTCGAAATCGGCTACTCGTTCGCTCCGACACCTTTCGGTGAAGTCATCGTCGCCTCGACCCCCAAGGGCATCTGCCACCTGACCTTCGCCGACGAAGGCCGGGACGAAGCCTTCGAACGGCTGAGAAGCCTCTTTCCGAACGCCTCGTACCACCGGGGAACCGATCCGAACCAGCAACGGGCCCTCTCGATCTTCGGCCGGGACTGGAGCGACACCGAGGCGGTCCGCCTGCATCTGAAGGGAACCGCATTTCAGCTCAAGATATGGAACGCGCTGCTCCAGATTCCGAGCGGCGGACTGACCACCTACTCCGACCTGGCGCAGAAGGCGGGATACGAAGGGGCGCAGCGTGCGGTCGGCACGGCGCTCGGAAACAATCCCGTCGTGCTTCTCATTCCCTGCCACCGGGTCATCCAGGCCTCGGGCATCATCGGCAACTACCGCTACGGACCGACGCGCAAAAACGCCCTCATCGGCTGGGAGGCGGCCCGGAGGGAACAGGACGGGCGGCGCTGAAAGCCGGCTGCCGATGCAATCCGGACACCGATATCGGACAGACATTTGACCGATTTGAACAAAATTCGTATCTTTGCCCCCGCAATCGGACGGGGACTCCTCCCGCTCCCGGACAAGGCCCTTCGGGCCCGGACGTCCCCACGCCCGGACTTTACCCAAACAATTCACGATGAGCTGGAACAACTGCAAACGGTTCGGTCTTTTTCTGATCTGCCTGCCCGCCGCACTGCCCGCCGCGGCCCAGAGCGACACGCTCTTCCTTCCCGTGGAGCGGCTTTTCGAACTGGGCGTTCGACACAACCTGGCATTGCAGGCCGATGCGCTGGAGGAGCGGAGCGCCCTCGAACGGGAACGGGGCGCCCGGGCCGAACGGCTGCCCGACCTGCAGGTCGGCCTGCGGGGAGGCTACGCCGGCCGGCCGACCGTCTTCCGGCAGGGGCTCGCCGGCGCCTATCATCCCGACGCACCCGACTGGTCGCAGAATTACGCCGTGGACCTCTCGCAGCCGATCTACCGGGGAGGGAAACTGCGCTACGCCGTCCGCAAGGCGGGCATGGAGCGTTCGCTCGCCGCGCTGCGCACCGAAGCGGATGCCGCGGACATCCGTCTGGCCCTTCTGGAGCAATACATGCAGCTTTTCGAACTCTACCGCCGGCAGGAGGTCTTCTCCCGCAACATCGAGGAGTCGGAACGCCGCCTGCACGACATCCGCCGGATGAAGGAGGAAGGGCTCATCACGAACAACGACGTGCTGCGCAGCGAAATGCAACTGACCGACGACCGGCTCTCGCTGCAACGGACGCAGAACGACCTCGTGCTGGCGTCCCAGCACCTGGACATCCTGCTGGGACTGCGGGAAACGCTGCTCATCCGCCCCGACACGGCCATCCTGCACCGCCCGATCGAACTGGAGTCCTACGAGACGTATGTCGGAGAGGCCTATGCCGGCGACCCGGACCTGAAACGCCTGCGGATGCAGACCGAACTGGCACGGAACGACGTCGCACTGGCGCGCTCCGCCATCCGGCCCGACGTCTCGCTCTACGCCTCGAACACGCTGGCCCGCCCCGTCGCCCGGACGATGGAGGACCTCTACAACAACAACTGGAACGTCGGACTGTCGGTCTCCGTGCCCCTTTTCGCGCTCTACAAGAGCCGCCACAAGGTGCGCGAAAGCCGGCTGGCGGTCGCCCTGAACCGGAACGCCGAAGAGCAGGAGATACAGCGTCTCCGCCTGCGCGTGCACACGGCCTACCTGCGCCACCGGGAGGCCGTGCAGGAGGTCAAGGCCCTGCGGCTCTCGGCCCGGCAGGCGCAGGAGAACTACCGCATCATGCAGAACCGCTACATGAACCAACTGGCCATCCTGACCGATCTGCTGGACGCGAACAGCGTGCGGCTCGACGTCGAACTGCAACTGACGGCGGCACGCACGCGCGTCGTCTACACCTATTACCAACTGCTGAGAGCCTGCGGGCGTCTCTGACGAATCGTCCGATATGGGAAACTGGAACAGAAAACGACAGGAGTTGCGCAAACACCGCCTGCGCAACATCCTCCTGAACGCGGTATGCGTCCTGCTGGCGGGATCGGGGCTCTGGGCGACGGCCGACTACTTCTGGCGGCACGTCAATTACGTGGTGACCAACGACGCCTTCGTCGATCAGTACGTCGCCCCGCTGAACATCCGCGTCGCGGGATACGTCCGCGAAGTGCGGTTCACCGAACACCGGTTCGTCCGCGAAGGAGACACGCTGCTGATCCTCGACGACCGCGAATACCGGATCCGGGTGAAGGAGGCCGAAGCCGCGCTGCTCGACGCCCGCGGCACGCAGGGAGTGATCCATTCGGGCATCGAGACCTCGCGCACGAACGTCGCGGTGCAGGAGGCCAACATCGCCGAAGCCCGGGCGAAACTCTGGCAGACGGAGCAGGATTTCCGTCGTTTCGAACGGCTGCTGCGCGACGAATCGGTTCCGGGACAGCAGTACGAGCAGGCCAAAGCCGCCTACGAAGCCGCGGAGGCCCGCTACCGGGCGCTCGTGGCGCAGAAGGAGGCAGCCCGGTCGCAGTACGCCGAAGCCAGCAGACGGACGGTAGGCGCCGAAGCCAACATACTCCGCCGCGAGGCCGATCTGGACATGGCGCGCCTGAACCTCTCCTACACGGTGCTGACAGCCCCCTACGACGGCTATATCGGCCGCCGTACGCTGGAACCGGGACAGTTCGTGCAGGCCGGACAGACCGTCTCCTACCTGGTGCGCAACCGGGACAAGTACATCACGGCCAACTACAAGGAGACGCAGATCGCGCACATCCACATCGGTCAAGAGGTCGTCGTCAAGGTGGACGCCTTCCCCGGCCGCCGGTTCCGGGGCCGCGTGACGGCCATTTCGGAGGCGACCGGCTCGAAATACGCACTGGTCCCGACCGACAATTCGGCCGGAAACTTCGTGAAGGTGCAGCAGCGCATCCCTGTCCGCATCGACCTCGAAGGCATTTCGGACGAGGAGATGGATCTGCTGCGGGCCGGCATGATGGTCGAAACCGAAGCCCGCCGCCGATGATTACGGCCACCGCACTGGAACTGCCCGTCCGCCGATGGGTTCCCGACCGGCTGGCCGTGGCGGGGCTGTTCTCCGTCCTGCTGCCCGTCACCATGCTCAACGGCTCCTACACAGGGAGCATGCTCGAAGTATCGAACACGCTGGGTTCCAATGCGGAAGACATCACGATGGGCTACTATGCCGCTTCGGCCGGCATGGCCATCGCCTACCCCATCGTGCCGAAGGTCCTCGGCGCGGTCTCCTCCAAAGTGCTGCTGCTGGCGGACCTGACGCTGCAATTTCTCCTCAGTTGGTTCTGCGCCCGTTCCCAAAGCGCCGACACGCTCATCGTGTGCAGCTTCTTCATCGGTTTTCTCAAGGGATTCCTCATGCTGTGGTGCATCCGGCGGATCAAGACCATCTTCAGCCCGAAGGATGTCCGCAGCGAATTTTACGCCTACTTCTACCCGCTGGTCTTCGGCTGCGGCCAGCTCTCCATGATCATCACGGCCGAGCTGGCCTACCACTACGACTGGAAGTACATGTACTACTTCATGATGATCCTCCTGCTCGCGGCCCTGCTCATGGTGGCGATCTGCTTCCGTCACGACCGTCCGCTGCGCCGGATACCGCTGCGCGAGCTGCATGTCCGCGAAATGTTCGTCGCCTCGGCCGGACTGCTGATGCTCATGTACGTACTCTGCTACGGCAAGGTGCTCGACTGGCTGTCATCGCCCCGCATCTGCCTCTACGTCGTGCTCGGCCCCGCGCTGCTCGTCTTTTTCCTCCGCACGCAGCACCGTTCCCGGAACCCCTACGTCGATCTGGCGCCGCTACGCCAGCCCAAGGCGCTCGTGGGTTATCTCTATATGATGATCGTCATGTTCTTCAGCACCTCCACGACGTTGCTGACCAACTACATGACCTCCATCCTGCAGGTGGACGCCACGCACTCCTACACGCTCTACGTCTGGCTGCTGCCCGGCTACGCCCTCGGAGCGTTCGTCTGCTTCTGGTGGTTCCGCTGGCAGCGGTGGCGGTTCCGTTTTCTCATAGCCGGAGGCATGGCCTGCTTCGCACTCTTCTTCGGCCTGCTCTATTTCGGCATCTCGCCCGGGAGCACCTACCAGAGCCTCTTTTTCCCGGTTTTCGTCCGCGGAGCGGGGATGCTGACGCTCATCATCGCCTTCGCACTGTTCGCCGTCGAGGAGTTGAACCCCAAATACCTGATCTGCAACGCCTTTTTCCTAATCGCCTGCCGCTCGGTGCTGGCTCCTGTCATGGCCGCCTCGTTCTACGGCAACGCACTCTACCGCTTGCAGCAGAAATATCTCTGCTCGCTCTCGGAGCACTTCACGCTGACGGACCCGGCCGCCGCAGCGAAATACGCCGCAGCGCTGGACTCCTCGCTGGCACGGGGACACGGATACGCCGAAGCGGCGCAACTGGCGACCGGAGAGCTCTATTCGACCCTCCAACAGCAAAGTCTGCTGCTGGCCCTCAAGGATATTCTGGGGTGGCTGTTCGCCGTTTCGCTGCTCCTCGCCGTCGTTTCGCGGTTCATCCCGTTCCACAAAACCATCCGCGTAAGATACGCCAAGGCCGGCGACGACATGGTGTAATCCTCGCCGGCCGAAGGGTCAGCGGCATCCGACCGGTTCGGCGGTCTTTCCGGCGGTCTCTTCCGCGGACCGCTCCCCCTCGCCCTCCTCCCCGGGGTCGCCGAGACTGAACTCCCGGTCGGCGAAGAGTTCGGCGAGTCCCGTGATCTGCTTGAGTCGCAGCAGCTCGTCGCGCCCCATGCCGATATGCCGCATGATCCAGCGGTCGGACATGTTCGCCCGCGTCAGCTCGGCGACGATCTCGCTCATCAGTTCGACGTTGTGCGTGCCGCGCGCCCGGTTGTGACGGATGGTCGAGGCCATGCGGTGCGAGAGGTCCTTCTCGATCACGGCGACGGGCAGCAGCCCCCGCTCGCGCTCGTAGATTCGTTTCGAGGTCTTGAGCACCATGTAACGGTGGTATCCGTCCACCAGCTCATAGACGTCGCGCACCGCATCGTAGTAGCAGACGCACGGCATCGTGTAGCCGTCCTCCCAGATCGACAGCTCCAGCAGTTTCATCTCGGGCGGCGCGACGACGTTGGGATTGTAGCTGTTCGCCACGACCTTCTCCACCGGCACGGCCCGGACGCTGTAAACGGGACTCCGGAAGGTCGCCTCAGTCGGGTATTCGTAAGAGCGATTCATATTTCTCCATGATTTTCTTGCGCCGCTGCCGCTCGCTCTTGTTCGGCGAGAAGCCCATGTACTTGCAGGCGTGGTCGTTTTTGAGGATGCAGATGCAGATGCGCTTGAAGGTCGGCAGGCGGCTGAACTCCGGCAGGTCGATATCGTCCAGGTAATCCATGCGAACCGGACGCTTGTCCGTGCGGTAGGAGCTGCGGTCGCCCACTTCGATCCTGATCCCCGCCTGCCGCAGCTTTCCGATGGTCTCGTCGGAGAGGCAGCCGCCCTTGTCGCGCCAGAAACGGATGCTCACGGAGAGCTTCTCGAGGTAGTTCCGGCGGGTCCGCTCCGGAAGGGTCGCGAGCAGGAAGCGCATGTACCGTTCCCAGGTCATTCCCTTCGGCAGGCGGACCGACTGCCACCCCACGGCGGCCGTCCGACCGTACAGCGCGGCGAAATCGGCACCGTTCACCCGGCCGATCATACGGCCCCACGTGTCGGGGTCGATGGCCTTGTAGAGGTGCAGGCTCGAAATGGCGGGCGAAATGAACGGGCTGGCCACGCGCTGACTGTCCAGCGGCACGCCGGCCCGGTAGAAGAGATCGTAAAGGCGGTTGTAGGGCCAGCCGAACCTCCCGTTCGCCGTCCATACGTCGGTGGTCAGCCAGTCGTAGAGCGGATAGGCATTGCAGATCCCGCCCTCGGCCCACTGGCGGATCCACCGCATGCCGGCGAAACGGTGCAGATTGCGGTCGCTGTAAATCGTGCGCCAGCGGTTGAAACTCTCCTGCGTGCGGATGCCGATCAGGCAGCAGGTGCGTGCGGCGCCGCACCGGGCATGGAGCCACTCCGCGAAACGGGTCTGGAACTCGTAGTCCCACATCTCGTCGGTAAAGAACGGAAAATCGCTCCGGACAAGGCTTCCCGCGGGCATTTCACGCACCCAAAGGCTTCGTTTGGACTCCTCCCACGGGCGCCAGTAACGCTGGAACATCGAGGTACAGGTCTGCACCTTGAACGGTACGCAGACCCGATAGACGTCGAGTATGTCGGCATTCGCTGCAAGCGTCCGATTCACGTAATCGACCGTATCGCGGTACTGTATCTCGTAATCCATGTGGAAGACCCCGATCCGGCGGTTCAGCCCGTGCCGCCGGACATAGTCAATGCAGAGGTTCAGCAGCACGCCGCTGTCCTTGCCGCCGGAGAAGGAGACGTAAATGTTGTCGAAGCACTCGAAGAGTATCTTCAACCGCTGCTGGGTCCGTTCATAGACATTCATGGCCGCCGGCTTTTCCCGTATTCCATCGCCACGTACTCCTTCCACTCCCGGACGGGCGCGAAGCCCTCGGCGCGGAATACCTCCGCGTGGCGGATCAGCGTCACGGAACGGATCGCGTAATCGCGGCCGTAATAGCGGACGATCTCCCGCAGGAACCGCGCGAGCAGTTGCGGATCGTCCCCCGAAACGTAGTAGTTGTTGATCTTGGCGGCCCCGCCGTCGGTGATCTCCACCGGCACGAATCCGAACACGACATCGCCCTCCCACGCCACGAACCACGTGTGCGAACGCGAGGTCCAGAACGGATAGTTGTTGTTCTGGCGCAACACGCTGCGCCGCATGACCAGCGGGGCGACGAGCGCATAAAGGCGGGGCGAAGTGCCGTCCAGTTTCTCGATTGTCATACTTCCTTCAGGCCGGGCGCGTCCGAATGTTGCATACGTGAATCCAAACGCATCATACAGACGGTATTCCATTACAAATATACGAAATTCCGGCTGTTTTCTCAAATTTTCCGGCCGGAAGCCCCGCCGATTTTCCGTCCTTCGCCCGCGGCGTCTCCGTTCTCCCTCCGCCGTTTCCGCCGCTCGCTCCTCCGTCGAGATCCGTCTCTCCGTCCGTCTCCCGCTTTTCCGGCCCCGGACCTTTCCCTTACGCACGACCTGCCCCGCCGCAGCGCCTCCCGGAACACACCGCAAGCCCTCTGAACGGACCTGTTCCGCTCTCCGCATCCGCACGGAACGGGCGGTTCACACCCGGTTTTCCGTCCGTTCCCGGTCCTTTCGCCAAATCTGGTACGAGTTCACGAAGTTCTGAAAGACGATATACGCCGTCGGGGCCACCGAGGAGATCGGGTCGAGAAACGACTGTGCCATCCACACGGCCAGCACCGTGTTCTTCTGCCCCAGGGACTGTCCTCCGGCCGCAGGATCGCCGTAGCGCCGGCCGATGGCGCGGCCGGTCTTGAACTGCACGAGACAGATTGCGAGCGCCGCAGCGGCCAGCCACAGCTCCGTGGCTGCCGACGCATCGTGCAGGTCGATGAGGAAGGCCGTCGTGCGGCCGATGACGACCGCCAGCGACACGAGCCAGAGGTAGAACGAAATCTGGCTATGGGCGGCGACCCATCCCGCGACGCCGGGCAGCACGGCTCGGCAGCACTGCGCAGCCGCGAAGGGCAGTACGAGCAGCGGCACGATACGGGCCAGCATCCCGGCAAACGAACACGCCCCCGTTCCGGCAAAGGAGAGCACCGCGGGCGCCAGCAGCGCCACGGCCATATTGCACAGGAGGCTGTACGTGGCCATCGTGGCGACATTGGCGCCGAGCATGCCCCCGATCACCACGGCGGCCATCGCCACGGGCGCCAGCACGCAGATCATCGCCCCCTGCGCCACCGTCCGGTCGAGGGGCAGCAGCAGGAAATAGACGCCGACGCAGGCTATGGTCTGAAAGAGCAGAAGCCAGCCGTGCAGCATCGAGAGCCGCATTTCGGAGGGCCGCACGCGGCAGAAGGTGACGAACAGCATGAGGAAGATCAGAACGGGTGTGACCATCCGCCCCGACCAGGTCTCCAGCGCCGTGACCGGGCGGCACAACACCGCCCCCACGAGCATCGCCGACGGCATGGCCACGGTTTTCACATTGCGGTGCAACGATTCGAGTACGTGCATATATCAATTTCGTTAGCGGCATTCCGGATACGACACGGCCGCTTCCCGGACGGATGACGAACGACCGCCCTCCGACGGAAAACCGGACCGGCAATCCTCCGCCCCGGCACATCCGCTGTCGCAGCGAATCCCTGCGGGCAACCGCGGATCAGGCCAGCAGCTCGCGGACCTTGGCCGAAATGTCCTTGCCGTCGGCACGGCCCGCGAGGCGTTTCGAAGCCAGCCCCATCACCTTGCCCATCTCCCCGAGCGACGAGGCTCCCGTCTCGGCGATAAGCGCCCGTACCTCGGCCGTCAGCTCCTCGGGCGTGAGCTGCCGGGGCAGAAACTCCTGATAGACGGCCACCTGAGCCAGTTCCTCCTGCGCCAGATCGGGGCGGTTCTGCTCCGTGAAGATAGCCGCCGAATCCGTACCCTGCTTGGCGAGCTTCGAAACGATCTTCAGCACGTCGGCGTCGGGGAGTTCGGCGATCTCCGGTCCCGAGGTCTTGGCCTCGATGATATACTTCTTCGCATTGCGCAGTGCACTCAGGCGCACCGTGTCCTTGGCCTTCATGGCCTCCATGATTCCTTTGGAAATCCGTTGTTCGAGCGACATGGCAGATAAATTTTATAAAATACTATTCAATAATCACATATATAATCCTATCGAAACTCCGGTACGCCGGAATGCCGATCCGTCACCGCCCGGCCCCGGCGTCCGGTCCCGAACAGGATCCGCCGGTCAGAAACCGCAGCGCATCGCGCATCAGCCGGTCGCGCTGCACCTCCGAGACGATCGTCTCGAAGGGGAATCCCACGACGAATCCCCGCCCTCCGGCGGCGAGCCGACCGCCGTCCGCAGCGTCTCCGGCATTCCCCGCACCGTCAGCAGGTCCGGCGCTCCCGGCGGCTTCCGCGGCCGGACACGGCATCCCGAAAGCCACCCCCGCAACGCCGCCTCCGGCATAGCGCATCACCGGGAACGCTCCGTCACCCGCAGGCCGCAGCCGGTCGGCCGTCTCGACCCGGTAGCAATCCGGGCCGTAAGCGTCGTTGAACCGGTACTCGCCGCGCGAGAAGGCCGCCTCCGGTGTCATCACGCGCACCCGGCCGCGCCGGGCCTCGGGCTGGTCGGCGGAGACCTCCATTCCCGCCGCGACACAGTGCAGCACCTCGCGGGCGAAACGCCGGTCGGCCTCCGAAGCCGTCTCCGCCTCCAGGTCCGAAGCGACATAGCTGCCCGAAACGAACAGGTTGCCGCCCTGCATGAGGTAATCGCTTATCGTATGCTGCAAATCAGCCGGAAACGCCTCGAACTCCTCCCCGCGCATCCCGCGGCCTACCACCGTCCGGCGCTGCTTGCCGAGGATGAGATCCACGACGGGATACTCCGCCGCATCCCATCCGTCCGCCGCACGCCGCGCCGTCATCGAGCAGAACGAATACCCTGCCGCGGCGACCGAACGCCCGTGCAGGGCGGCATAGTCGAACGTATTGCCGCCGATGACGTCCGCGGCATAATCGCAGCCGCAGGCCCCGAGTGCCAGGCTGTCCACCTCGCAGCGCGCCCGCGCCGGGTCGAAGACCTCCTGCGGCCCGATGAAGGTGATGTCCCGCCGGTCGGGAACCCCGCCGTCGAGGTCCGTGCGGAAACCCGCCAGCGAGTCGCAGCGCTGGCTGACGGGACCGCTTACACGGTCGAATCCATTGACGATCAGCACGCGCCCCCGTTCATCGGGCACGCGGCACGCCGCGACGATCTCGCTCGGAAAGCTCTCGCCTCCGGCATTGACCGCCGCGATGCGGTAGCTGTAAATCCGCCCCGCCTCCTGCCGTTCGACGAAAAAGGGCTCCGCGGTATAGCGGCCGTTGTCGAACCCGCCGTCGTCGATGCGCGTATAGACGACATAGCCGTCGGGCGCGGCCGTCGCTTCGAGCGAATCCGCGACGGGCGTCCACGACACGCGCACCTCGTCGCCGCCGGCGAACTCCGCCGCGACCTCCCCGACGGGCAGCGGCTGTACGACGTACGGCACGCCGTACTGCGAGGCGAGGTAGCGCAGGATGCCCTTATAGACGGCACGCGCCACGGAGAACCGGAAGCGCGGGTCGCTGCCGTAGCGCATGTCGGCGAAATTCTGGTGCGAGAGCAGTTCGAGCAGCATCGTCGGCACGCCGGGGACGCGGGCTTCGTAGTAGGCCCGGTTCCAGAGTCCGCGGCGGTTCCACTCCGGCTCCCATGCGCGGCGGATGTCCGAGACGATCTGGGTCATCACCAGATCGGTCAGGTCGCGCGAACGGTAGCGGTCGGTGCCGCCCCCGAAGCGGCCCTTGTTCTCGCGCGTGAAGAAGATGCCCAGCGTGCCGATCGTCTCGTCGCCGTCGCGAACGCCCGCGTCGGAATGGAACGCCAGCGCCATATCGACCGGAATGCGCAGCCCCGCGGAGTCGGGCATCCGCTCCGAACCGCCCGCAAGGGCATTGACCCAATGCGCACGCGACATGTAGTCGTCCTTGTAGTCGTCCGTCCCGCCTTTCGGAGTATAGACCTCCTCGCCGAACCCGGCCCACTGGAGCCAGTAGCGCGCCCCCTCGCAGAAACGGGGATAGCCGCTCGTCTCCTCGGCATAGGTTCCGCCCCCGATACGCAGCGAGTCGCACACCGTGCGGGCCACGTTGCCGTAGCCGCCGCCGATCTTCACGGCATCCGCCGACACGACGCGCCCCGCCTCGCGCGAACGGTTCGAAAGAGTGACGACGGCCTGTTCGCCGGCGTCGAAGAGGAACCCTCCGAGGTAAATCCACGTGCCGCCGCCCATCGTCTGATTCACGGCGAACTTCGTATCACCCCCGAGGTGATGCACCGTATATTCCGCATCATCGGCGCTTTCCGGAAGCGACTCATAACTCACATACACGGCGTATTCGCCCCGCTCTGGAATATCGGCGCGCCACACGGCGCTGCCCGTCGCCTCGCCCCGCACGCTCCGCGTCCGGCGCGTCGTGCCGTCGCGGAAGGGGTTCTCGCCCGCCCGATAAACCTGCCGCAGGTGGGCGAAGCCCGCGCCGCCCGGCTCCCAGACGCCCGATTCGGCGTACTGTCCGGGGGCATCGTTGTCGGCGAGCACCTCGTGCAGCTGCACGTCGCGCTCGCGCGGCAGCACGACGCACGCCCCGGCGTTTTCGAGCATCGGCACGAGGTACGGCAGAACGTATCCCTGCGTATAAAGGTCCTCGCAGGTCTGCCACAACTGCGAACGCTGCCATTTCCAGCGGTTCTTCGGCTGGTCGAAATAGCGTCCGTGGCTCTGCCACAAGGCGATATGCCTGCCCGCAAGCCCCTTCCCGGCCCGCACGGGGGCCGAAAGCCGCTCGACCAGCGGCCGCGCGGAACGGTTGGTGAAGGGAACGAGCCGCCGCCGGGCGACGAGCCTGCGCACCTGATCGGGGTCGCGGTAAGCCATCGGAATCAGTTCGGCGATCTCGCGGCCGTCGGTGTAGAGTTCGATCCGCGCCCTGCGGTATTCGCGGGGCAGCAGCGCCCGGACCGAATCGCGCATGGCCCCGGCGTTCCCTTCGCGAAAGGGGTAATAGGAAAGTCCGACCGAGGCATAGACACGCACCCTGCCGCGGGAGGCATCCACGCCCTGCACCTTCACGTAGCCGCCCGACACTTCGCGGGCGACGATGCGCGAAAGCGTGCGGCCGATGGCCCGCCGCACGGGCATGCCGATCCGCTCGGCGGCAGCGGTCGGGACGCAGCTTAAAGCGAAAACCGAAATAAGCAGGTATAAGATTCTATTTTTCATGACGTTTAACCAGCAACAGCATACCGATCACGGTAAACAGCGCATTGTAGATCAACAGTTCGAACCCGATGCGGTAGTCCCATGCCTCGAGCGCCCACCATTGCAGGAAGCCGCTCAGCACGGGAGCCGCGACGGCCACCAGCGGCATCCAGCGGTCGCGGACCCGGAGGCGTGTGAACATGCCGAAGACGAACATACCCAAAATCGGGCCATACGTGTAACTGGCAACCTTATAGACCAGGTTGATCACGCTGTCGTCGGCCAGATAGCCGAAGGCGAGGATCACGAGCGCCATACCCAGCGCCATGGCGACGTGCACCCCCCGGCGGATGCGCGTCAGGCGGGCTTCGCCGTAGCGTTTCGTGCCCTCCAGAATATCGACCGTGAAGGAGGTCGTGAGGGCCGTGAGGGCCGACCCGGCGGCCGAATAAGTGCTCGAAATAAGCCCTATGACGAACAGCACGCCGACGACGAGCGGCAATCCGCCCCCGACGGCCACGAGCGAAAAGACCTGGTCCGTCTTTTCGGGCATCGCCAGTCCGCGGTACTCCATGTAAAGGTAGAGCAGCACGCCCAGCACCAGAAAGAGGAAGATGACGACGATCTGGCTCACGGCCGTCAGCACGATGTTCTTCTGCGAATCGCGCGGGGTGGCGCAGCTCATGTTGCGCTGCATGAGGTCCTGGTCCAGTCCGGTCATGCAGACCAGCAGGACGATGCCCGCGGCGAACATCTTCCAGAAATAGCGGTCCGAGGCGGGATCGTCGAAGAAGAAGATCCGCGACATGGGCGACGAGGAGACTTCGCGCACCGTATCCGAAAAGGAGAAATCCAGCCCCCGCATGATGAAGACGATCGACAGGACGAGGCTCGCCACGAGACAGAAGGTCTTGAGCGAATCGGTCCAGATCAGCGACTTGACACCCCCCTGCTGCGTATAGAGCCAGACGAAGGCCATCGTAATCAGCGCATTGAACCAGAAAGGCAGCCCGTAACGGTCGAAAACGAGCAACTGCAGCACGGCACAGACGACATAGACCCGCAGCGCGGCGCCGAGAATTTTCGAGATGAAGAAGAACCATGCGCCGGTGCGGTGCGAGGCGACGCCGAAGCGGTCGTCCAGATACTCGTAGAGCGAGACCACGCGCAGGCGGTAGAAGAGCGGAATGAGCACGAAGGCCACGACGAACTGCCCGACGGTAAAGCCCGCGACCATCTGCATGTAGGAAAAGGAATCGACGGCCACCGATCCGGGCACCGAGATGAAGGTCACGCCCGAAATGGCGGCGCCGATCATGGCGAAGGCGGCCATGTACCACGGCGTGCGGCGGTTGCCGGTAAAGAATCCGGCATTGTCGGCACGGCGGCCCGAAATCCAGGCGACGGCGAAAAGAACGGCGATATAGCCCAAAACGGTGGCGAGTACGGCAGCAGGAGTCATCGAGAGAGTTTTTGTCGGTTCGGGTTAAAAAATTTCAAACATACAAAGGTATAAAAAAACGCGATACGAACCCTTCGCGGCACGCATTTTATACGAAAGTCCGTCCCGGGAGGCGTTCGTAACCGAAAACGGATTAAATTTGTATCGTACAAACCCTTAAAAACACAACGTATCATGGCATTTTTCAAAGAATTCAAGGAGTTCGCGCTCAAAGGCAACGTGATGGACATGGCCGTGGGCGTAATCATCGGCGGAGCGTTCGGCAAGATCGTCTCGTCGCTGGTGAACGACATCCTCATGCCGCCGATCGGCGCGCTGCTCGGCAACACCGACTTCTCGCAACTGCGGCTCGACATTTCGAAAATGCGCGACGTGACGTCGAGCGCCGTGCATTCGGTGGGTAACATCGTCGGAGACGTCACGCCGGAGGCCGTCCAGGCCGCCGAACCGATCTGGTGGAACTACGGCGCATTCATCCAGCAGTGCGTGGACTTCACGATCCTGGCGCTCTGCGTCTTCCTGATGGTCAAGCTGATGAACCGGCTGATGAGGAAAAAGGAGGAGGCGCCCGCCCCGGCGCCGGCACCCGCGCCTTCGAAGGAGGAGCAACTGCTCGCCGAAATCCGCGACCTGCTCAGGGAGCAGCGGAAAGAGTAGCCGCACGCCGACGGCGCAACGGCGGGCCGAAAACGGACAAGGGGTTGCGATTCGATCGCAACCCCTTGTCCGTAGCGGGAGAGAGACTTGAACTCTCGACCTCATGATTATGAATCATGCGCTCTAACCAGCTGAGCTATCCCGCCATTGCTGAAAGCGAGTGCAAAGGTAATAGAAATTTTCGTTCGTGCAAAATCTTTGACCAAAAAAACGCAAAAACACCGCCGGATTTTTTTCGGTCCGGAGCGTGGCACTGATTTTGAACCGGATGCGCGAAAAACGAAACGTCATGCCGCAAACCCTTTTTTCGCAGGACCGGCTCTCCCGGATGCTCGGAGCGGTCAAGGCGCTCGCCGGACTGGCGCTTCTCGCCGCCGTGTCGTGGGAGGTGATCGGCGGCGACCGGCTCCGCTTCTCGCCCCTGTTCCTCGGCGTGCAGTTCATCGTCTGCCTGATCTTCCTCTGCGACTTTTTCGTGCGCTGGGCAGCCGCGGAGCGCAAAGGGCGCTTCTTCTTCCGCAACCTGCCCTTCCTGCTGCTCTCGGTCCCCTACCTGAACCTCATGCTCTGGAGCGGTGCGGAGCCGTCCCGCAGCGTCGGGATGCTCATCGGACTGATGCCGCTTCTGAGGGCCTTCCTGGCCATGGTGATCGTCACGGGATGGCTCGTAGGCAACAAGGTCCGCCGGCTGCTGACGGCCTATGTCTTCACGGTGGTCGTCTTCACCTATATCTCCGCACTGGTCTTCTACGACTACGAGCTGCCGGTCAATCCCAAACTGCACGGTTTCGGAAACGCCCTCTGGTGGGCCTGGATGAACGTCACGACCGTCGGCGCGGAGATCTTCCCCGTCACGGCTGTCGGCAAGGTCTTCTGCGTGCTGCTGCCGTCGCTGGGAATGATGTTCTTCCCGATCTTCACGACCTACGTCCTGCAGGAATACGCCCCGTCGAAGACGAAAGACGAATAGAGAAGGCCCCTGAAAAAAATTCCGCCCGCAGTACGGCGACTGCGGACGGAACCGAATAATCAAAGGGATGCGGCCCGCGCTATTCGATCTCCATCAGCACGGCGTCCGTGGCGACATTCTCGCCCACTTCGACAAGAATCTGCTTCACCTTGCCGGCGTAGTCGGTCGCAATGGAGTTCTCCATCTTCATGGCTTCGAGCACCAGCACCTCCTGTCCCGCTTTCACCGTGTCGCCCGCCTTCACGTCGATCGACAGGATGCGGCCGGGCAGCGGAGCCGTCACGACATGGCCCGTGATGGCGGCCTGCGGCTTCGCGGCGGCGGGCTGCGGCGCCGCGGCCTTCGGCTCGGCGGGTTTCGACGCCTCGCAGGCTTTCTTCTTCTGTTCGGTAAGGAAAGTCTTGGCCACCATCGGGAAGAGTTCGAGCAGCAGCACCTCCTTCTCGTCGGCGGCGAGCTTCACACCCCCGGCCTCCGGCAGTTCGGGATTGGGCTGCATCTTGTACTTGGAGGTATCGTAGGGCGTCTCCTCGCGCACGCCGCAGATCTTGAACCGGAACTCGGGGTCGATCTTCACGGGCGTATGGCCGTACTCGCCCTTCACCAGTCCCACGAACTGCGACGACTTGTTGGTGTACATCGGCCGTCCGGCCTTCTCGTCGAGGGCGCAGTTCACGGCCTGCGCGCCGACGATCTGCGACGTCGGGGTCACCAGAGGCGGCAGACCGGCGGCCAGACGCACCGACGGAATCAATTCCATGGCACGCGGCAGAATCTCCTCGGCCTTGAGCTGCTTGAGCTGGGCCACCATGTTCGAATACATGCCGCCAGGAATCTCGGCCTTCTGCACCAGCTCGTTGGGAGCGGGGAATCCGAAGTAGGCCTCGATCTTGCGGCAGAGGTCGATCGTAGCGGCCTCGTCGTCGCGCTGCGCGGCCTCGATGGCCTTGTCGAACAGGGCCTCGATCTCGGCGGGGAGCTCGTCCGTAAGCGGATTGAAGGGCTTCGGCTCGGGTTTCTCCGTACCGAACACGGACAGGTTCAGCTCCTTGCGGATCTCACGCAACTGAGCGTTGATCTTCGCCACGGCCTCCATGTTCACGCCCGTGTCGATGCCCAGCTTCTTGCAGAAGACATGGACCAGCTCGATGGCCGGGGCGCCCGTTCCGCCGGCGAAGTACCAGCAGTTGGTGTCCACGACATCCACGCCGGCCACGATGGCCGAAAGCACCGACGCCAGGCCGTAGCCCGGGGTGCAGTGGGTGTGGAAATCGACCGGAACCGAGAGGTTTTTCTTGAACAGCCGCACGAGCGTAGCCACGCGGCGCGGCGGAATGAGTCCCGACATGTCCTTGATGGTGATCATGTCGGCGCCGAGAGCCGCCATCTGTCTGGCCTTGTCGAGGAAATAGGCGTCCGTGAAGACCGGCGCGGGATTCTTCTTGCCCGTAAGACGGGCCCAGAAACCCGGCTCGGGATATTTCGGGTCCACCGTATAGCAAACGGCGCAATCGGCGATGCCGCCGTACTGCTTGACGTACTTGACCGTCGATTTCACGTTATCCACGTCGTTCAGGGCGTCGAAGATACGCATGATGCCCAGACCGCTCCGGATGGCATTGCGGCAGAAACCGTCGATGATCTCGTCCGTATAGGGCGAATAGCCGAACAGATTGCGGCCGCGCGAGAGGGCCGTGAGCTTCGACACGTCGCCGACGGCCCGGTGGATCGTCTCGAGGCGGGTCCACGGGTTTTCGTTCAGGTAGCGCATGACCGAATCGGGCACGGCGCCGCCCCACACCTCCATCGCATAGAAATTCGCATCCTTGTAGAAAGGCAGGCAGCGGTCGATCTGCGCCTGATTCATACGCGTAGCGAACGACGACTGCTGGCCGTCACGCAACGTAAGGTCTCTGATTTTGAGATTTCTTGCCATTGTGATAAGAATTTAGGTTCTTATTCCGAAATTTAGTGTTATTCGAATAACAAAAGTAATAAACCGGTACGAAGATACAACTTTTCTTCCGAATATTTCCAAAAAAAACGTCATTCGAACCACTTTTCGCCAAAAACCGGCGCTGCGGCGTCCCCTACGCCCGATCGCCGCCGCCAGGCAGGAAAAGCTCGCTGTCGGGTTTGCGGTCGAGGTATTTGCGTTTGAACAGATCGACGCAGAAAACGAACATGGCCAGCAGCAGCGGTCCGAAGATGACACCCATGAACCCGAAGAGCGAAAGGCCGACGAAAACGCCGAAGACGGTGACGAGCGGATGGGTGTCGGCCATGCGTTTCTGCATGACGAACCGCACGACGTTATCGACGTGGGTGACGACGAGCGTGCCGTAGAGCGCCAGCCCGACGGCCGGTCCCCAATTCCCTTCCAGTCCCATGTAGAGCGCCAACGGCAGCCACACGAGTGCCGTGCCGACGATCGGAATGATCGTCGCCAGGCAAGTGAGGACACCCCAGAAGAGCGGGCTCGGCGCTCCGAAAAGCAGGTAGCCCAGATAGGCGACCACGCCCTGCACGGCCGCCAGCAGCGGAATGCCGATGGCGTTCGAGCGGACGATCATGCGGATTTCATGCAGGGCGTCGCGGCCGACGCTGCGGCTGAAGGGCAGCAGCTCCCGGCAATAGGCCTCCATGCGGAGGCCGCCGACGAGCATGAAATAGAGTACGAAGAGCAGCACGATCAGATTGACGGCGAACGAGGCCAGGCCGCCGACGAGCCGCTGCGCGAGTTTCGGGATTCCGGCCAAAAGCGATTGCAGGTTGCTCTCCTGCCAGAGGTCGTAGCCCGTACGGTCGCGGACGAGTTCGGCCACGTGGCGCACGGAGTCCACGAGCGCCTGCGGATCGAGCGCGACGCCCTGGACCTTGTTCACTACCATCCAGACCAGCAGGGCAATGGGGACGAGGAAACAGCACACGGCCTCGACGGTCAGCAATGCGGCCGCCGCACTGCGCCGCCACCGGTACCGTCCGGCCAACACGCGCATCTGCCCGCGCAGCAGGACATAGATGGTCGCCGCCCCGAGCAGTCCGCTCAGGAAGGGCGTCAGACAAAGGAAGACCGTTACGCCCAGCGAGGCGATCAGTACGAAGAGCGAATAACGCCGGTATTGTTCTCGGACCGACAGCATATACGTCCGACCGCGCAAGGAGCGTGCCGCAACGGCGTTCCGGCGGGAAGGGACCGGAAAAACGGAGAATCCGGAGCACAAAATCGCCCGTTCCTTTGCGACATAGGAATATTCGACGTATCTTTGCGGCATGAAAACCCGGGTCGGAAACGTCCACATATCGGTCCGCAACCGCCGCGAGCGATGCAGCGGGGGGGGGTATGACCTGCACCGAGGAGTGCAGCACGGGGAAAACAGGCTCTGAACGCGAGGGGTATTCCGGAGAAGGAATATCCCTCGCCGTTTTTACAATACGATGAAATCGCACGGAAAGCCGTACGGGCTATTCCGGAAGAATTTATATTTGCAGCGGAAAAACGGACAGACAACCTATCGGACGATGACAGGCTCATTTCGGTTCCCCTCCCCGCCGGCTGCGGCCGCCGAGATCCGCATCGCGCGGAGAGACCCGGACGGCTGAAAGCGCCGTTCGGCACACACGCAAAGGGGGCTCGCGCTGAAGCCTTCTGCGGGGAAGCCAATCACCCAATACGAACAAATACCAAACACCCTATTCATTCACTAAAATCCCAAATTGCGTATGAAGAAACTTTTCCTTCTCATGCTCTCGGTCTTCGTCACGGCGGCGGCAAGCGCGCAGGTGACGACGTCGGGAATGAACGGTACGGTGACGGACGAACAGGGGCTGCCGCTCGTCGGCGCCACGGTCATCGCCGTACACACCCCGTCGGGCACGCAGTACGGCGCCGTCACCAACAAGGACGGCCGCTACAATCTGCAGGGACTCCGCGCCGGCGGTCCCTACACGGTGACCTTCTCCTACGTGGGTTACCAGAGCGTCGAATTTCCCGGTCTGGACCTGCCGCTGGGCGAAACGGTGGCACGCAACGCCTACCTCAAGGACAGCCAGACGCTCGAAGCCGTCGTGGTGACGGCCGACGGCCGCAACTCGTCGATGAACATCAACCGTGCGGGCGCCGTAACGAGCGTTTCGTCGGAGCAGATCGAGCTGATGCCCACCGTGAGCCGCAGCATGAACGACATCATGCGCCTCACCCCGCAGGCGTCGAGCACCACGTCGGGACTGGCCATCGGCGGCGGCAACTACCGCCAGTCGTACGTGACCGTGGACGGCGCGGCATTCAACAACGCCTTCGGCATCGGCGGCAACCTTCCCTCGGGCGGTTCGCCCATCTCGCTCGACGCCCTCGAGCAGATTTCGGTCTCGGTGACCCCCTACGACGTGCGTCAGAGCGGTTTCACGGGCGGCGCGATCAACGCCGTGACCAAGAGCGGTACGAACGACTTCAAAGTCTCGGCCTACAACTACTATAAGAGCGACGCCTTGCAGGGCGCCAAATACGACGGCGGCGAGCTGAAGTTGCAGGAGGAGATGAGCAACACGCTCGGATTCTCGATCGGAGCGCCGATCGTCAAGGACAAGCTCTTCATCTTCACCAATTTCGAGTACGAATGGACCGAGACCCCCGGCACGTCGCGGCTGGCCCGCGAGTCGGAGGACCAGGAGTACGGCGCCGGCACGCAGTACAACCGCCCCACCGTCGCTCAGATGGAGGCGATCAAGTCGTTCCTGCAGCAGAACTTCGGCTACGACCCCGGCCGCTACCAGAACTACTCGGTGAAGATTCCCAACTGGAAACTCATGGCCCGCGTGGACTGGAACATCAACCGCAACCATGCGCTCAACGTGCGCTTCAGCACCACGCGCAACAAGTATTCGTCATCGCCCTCGAGTTCGACGAACCCCTTCAACTCGAAACTCATCTACGACCGCAACGACCACGGCCGCACCTCGTACGACGCCCTCTATTTCGAGAGCTCGCGCTACTATCAGGAGCAGAACTTCACGTCGGTGGCCGCCGAGCTCAACTCGCGCTTCCTTGACGGCAGTCTGACCAACACGCTGCGATTCACTTACTCGCACCAGTACGAGCCGCGCAGCTACGAGGGACGGCTCTTCCCGACGGTAGATATTCTCGAGAAGACGCCGGAAGGCACCGACGCCGTGCTGACGACATTCGGCCTGGATCCCTTCACCGAAGGCAACCTGCGCGAAGTGGGCACCTACGTCGTCACGGACGAAGTGGGTTACAGCACGGGCATCCACCGCCTGACGGGCGGCCTGCAGTTCGAGCACGACAACACGAAGAACGGCTACATGCAGGGCGGCGCCGGCTACTACATCTACGACTCGTGGTCGGACTTCACGAGCAACGCGGCTCCCGGCGCCTTCGTCATCACCCACGCCAACCGCACGGACCTCAAACAGAGCTATCCGTCGTTCAACTACATGCAGTACTCGATCTACGCGCAGGACGAAATCACCTTCAGCGAGCGCTTCAAGGCCACGCTGGGCCTGCGTCTCGAAATCCCGGTTTACCCCACGATCGCAGGCAACGAGAACCAGGAGTTCACCTCCCTTTTCGCAGGCAACGGCGGCTACAAGACCTCCGACATGCCCAAGGCGCGGCTGAACGTCGCTCCCCGCTTCGGCTTCAACTGGGACATGACCGGCGAGCGCAAGTACATCCTCCGCGGCGGATCGGGCATCTTCACGGGCCGCCTGCCGTTCGTGTGGATCGTCTCGGCCGTGGGCAACAGCAACTGCCTGCAAGCCCAGAGCATCCTCTACAAATCCAACGGCGACAAGATGCCGGGCTTCCACGACAACGTGGGCGACATCCTCGAGGACCTCTACGGCGGCACGTTCCAGCAGCAGGCCCTGCCCGCCCCGACCTCCGCGACGATCATGGACAAAAACCTGAAGATGCCCTCGACGTGGAAGACCTCGCTGGCGTTCGACCTGAAGCTGCCGCGCGACTTCAACCTCAACATCGAGGGAATCTACAACAAGGACATCGACGCCGTGGCTGTCAGCAAGCTCGGCCAGCGCGAAGTGGCCGGCGGCATCCAACTCCCGGGCGAGCCCCGTCCGCGCAAGCTCTGGGAATCGCAGGGCATCAAGAACTCGGACGGCAAGGACGTGACGCCCTACCTGATCCACAACACGGACATCGCAGGCTACTACTATTCGATCTCGGCACAGCTTTCGAAACGCTGGCGGTTCGGCCTCATGGCGTCGGCATCGTACACCTATTCGGAATCGAAGAGCGTGATCGACGGCATCGGCGACCAGGTGACCTCGGCCTACAACACCAACACCTTCTGCACGGACGGCTCGAACACCCCCGAACTGGGCTACTCGTCGTTCGTATCGCCCCACCGCATCCTCATCAACATCGGCTACCGCAAAGAGTACGGCAAGCACTTCGCTTCGAGCGTGGGCCTCTACTACGAGGCGCTGCGGCTGGGTTACGTGGGCAGCAGCTACTCCTATTCGCGCTACTCGTACACGATGACCAACGTAACGAACGACGGCGGCGCGCAGAACCTGCTCTACGTGCCGACGCGCGAACAGTGGGAAACGATGCCCTTCGCCGACATCGTGAACAAGGATACGGGAAAGGTCACCTACAGCGCGGAAGACCAGAAAAACGATTTCTGGGAGTTCATCAACGGGGACGACTACCTCTCCGAGCACAAGGGCGAATACACCAGGCGCGGCGGCGCGGTGATGCCGTGGATGCACATGCTCAACTTCAAGTTCGCACAGGACTTCTACGTGAACATCGGCGGCAAACGCAACACGATCACCGTGGGTATCGACATCAACAACGTCGCCAACCTGCTCAACCGCAACTGGGGCAACGCCCGGCAGATCAGCACGAGCAACCTGCTGACCTTCAAGGACGGCGCATACCAGTTCTCCAAGCCGAAATGGACGAACGTGGCAGGAACGGCCTCGACGTGGTCGGCGCTGTTCAGCGTGCGCTACACCTTCAACTGACGGTGTGAATCCCCCGTCGGGCCCCGCGCGGGGCCCGACGTTACGAAAGACCGGAGCCGGCATCAAGCCGGCTCCGGTCTTTTTCGGATAAGGACCATCCAGAATTCCGCAACGCATTCGGAAGAATCTCCCGTTCCGCCCGGAATCTCCCGCCCCGAAAAAGGATCGGGATTCGGGGCCGATCGCCCCGACGGCGGAAACGCCGCTACAACAGCATCCGGCGCAGGGCGTCGCACGCCGCGGCGGGATCGCGGTGGTCGAAACCGAATCCGCGGATGCCAAGCGCTTCGGCGGCGGCGACATTGGCCGGACGGTCGTCGATGAAAAGCGTCTCGGCAGGGTCCAGCCCGTAGCGTCCGAGCAGGATTTCGTAGATGCGCGGCTCGGGCTTCACCGTCCCTTCCTCGCAGGAGACCACCTCGCCGTCGAAAAGGGCATAGACCGGGAAGCGGCGCAGGCAGTCGATGAACTCGCGCGACATGTTCGAAAGCACGTAGAGGCGGTATCCCGCCCGTTTGAGCTCGCCGACGAGGCGCTCGGTCGGCGCAACGGGCTCCTGCAGGTCGATCGCCTCCCGCAGCACCCGCTCGCAGACCGCGCGCGGACGGCCCGTCAGGGTGCAGAGGGTATCGGTCACCTCCCCGATCGACGAGGCGCCCCGGTCGTACTCCTCCCAGAAACGCGGCATCTGCGGCGCGCGGAGGAACCCGAAGAACTCCACGATCTCGGGACTGCACTTGCTCTTGTCGCGGGCGAAAAGCACTCCGCCCAGGTCGAAAACGATATTTTTCATGGAGACAAAGATAGCACAAAACCCGGGCAACCGCAAATCCGGCAACGAGCCGGGCCGAGAAACGTCCGGTCCGGCAGGACAATCCCGCCGGACCGGACGAATATTCTGAAAGACGCAGGCGTCAGAAGAGGTGGCACGCCACCGTAAGGCCCGCCATGACGATCGCCACCATCGACATCAGCTTGATGAGGATATTGAGCGACGGACCCGACGTGTCCTTGAAGGGATCGCCCACCGTATCGCCCACGACCGTCGCCTTGTGGCAGTCGGAGCCCTTGCCGCCGAAGTGGCCCTCCTCGATCATCTTCTTGGCGTTGTCCCACGCACCGCCGGCATTGGCCATGAAGACCGCCAGCACGAAGCCCGAACCGAGGCCGCCGACGAGCAGTCCCATCACGCCCGCCACGCCGAAAACGAGGCCCACGGCCACGGGGACGACGATCGCCAGCAGACTCGGAAAGAGCATCTCGCGCTGCGCGCCGCGGGTCGAAATCTCGACGCAGCGGGCGTAGTCGGGCGTACCCTCGCCCGTGAGGATGCCCCGTATCTCGCGGAACTGCCGCCGCACCTCCTGCACCATGCTCTCGGCGGCGCGCCCCACGGCGTTCATCGTCAGGCCGCAGAACAGGAACGACATCATCGCGCCGATGAAGACGCCGACGAGCACCGTGGGATTCATCAGCGAAACGTTGTAGTAGGCCATGAAATCGAGCATCGAAGCCTGTTCGACGAGCCGCGTCGTACCGTCGGAGAGCGTCAGTTCCGTCACCCCGTTGTGCAAGAGGCCGATCCGTATCTCCTCGACATAGGAGGCCAGCAGCGCCAGCGCCGTCAGCGCCGCGGAACCGATGGCGAAGCCCTTGCCCGTGGCGGCCGTCGTGTTACCCAGCGCGTCGAGCGCATCGGTGCGTTTGCGGACCTCGGGGCCGAGGCCGCTCATCTCGGCGTTGCCGCCCGCGTTGTCGGCGATCGGTCCGTAGGCGTCCGTGGCGAGCGTGATGCCCAGCGTCGAAAGCATTCCGACGGCGGCGATGCCGATGCCGTAAAGGCCCTGCGAGAGGTTGTGCGGCTGCATCATGTGTTCGATATCGAAGCCCGTAGCGCAGAGATACGCCAGAACGATCGCCGCGCCGATCGTCACCACGGGAATCGCCGTGGAGATCATACCCGAGCCGACGCCGGCGATGATGACCGTCGCAGGACCGGTCTTGGCGCTGCCCGCGATCTTCTGCGTGGGTTTGTAGGAGTGCGAGGTGTAGTACTCGGTGGCCTGTCCGATGACGATGCCCGCCGCAAGGCCCGTGATGACCGAGAACGAAAGGCCGAGCCAGTTCTCGATGCCCAGCAGGTAGAGGATGCCGAAGGTGGCCAGCGCGATCAGCGCCGAGCTGAAATTGACGCCCACGCCGAGCGAGCGGAGCAGTTCTCGCATCGAGGCCCCCTCCTTCGTGCGGACGAGGAAGATGCCGACGATCGAGAGCAGGATGCCCACGGCGGCGATCAGCATCGGCGCCAGCACGGCCTTGAGCTGCAACGTCTCGCTGCCGGCCGAAGCGAAGGCCGCGGCTCCGAGCGCGGCGGTGGCCAGCACCGAGCCGCAGTAGCTCTCGTAGAGGTCGGCGCCCATGCCGGCCACGTCGCCCACGTTGTCGCCCACGTTGTCGGCGATCGTCGCGGGATTGCGCGGGTCGTCCTCGGGAATCCCCGCCTCGACCTTGCCCACGAGGTCGGCGCCCACGTCGGCCGCCTTGGTGTAGATGCCGCCGCCGACACGCGCGAAGAGGGCCTGCGTCGAAGCGCCCATGCCGAAGGTCAGCATCGTCGTCGTGATGACGACGAGCTTCTGCGGCCCGGCCACGTCGGTGAAACGGTCCAGAATCAGATACCAGAACGAAATGTCGAGCAGTCCGAGGCCCACGACCACGAGGCCCATGACGGCGCCGCTGCGGAAGGCGACCTTCAGGCCGCGGTCGAGCGACTGCCGCGCGGCGTTGGCCGTGCGGGCCGAGGCATAGGTCGCGGTCTTCATGCCGAAGAAGCCAGCCAGGCCCGAGAAGAAGCCGCCCGTGAGGAAGGCGAAGGGAACCCACGGGTTCTGCACGCCCGCGCCGTAGGCCAGGTAGGCGAAGAAGAGCGCCAGGACGAGGAAGACGACGAGGACGACCTTGTACTGCTGGCGCAGGTAGGCCATGGCGCCCTTGCGGACATGCGCGGCGATTTCGCGCATACGCTCCGTGCCCTCGTCCTCGCGCTTCATCCGCGAGTAGAAGATCCACGCCACCGCCAGCGCGACGAGGGAAGCGGCGGGCACGAGCCAGAAAATGGAAGGAGTGTTCATTCGGCAAAAGGATTTTAGATGGTTGAAAAACGGTCTTTCGAACAAATATAGGAAATTTTCGCAATTCCGAGTAACAAAAGAGCAACAAATAAGCGACGACGACCGAAGACCGGCGACGCCCCCCCCCGGAATACGTCCAAACAAAAAATAGGCAAGCAGCTATTGATAACTACTTGCCTATCGTCAGACTGATCTTCGGATCTTACGAACCGAAGTTGTCGTAGAGGATGTTTTCGGGCGGCACGCCGAGCGAGTCGAGCATCTTCACCACCGACGCGATCATCATCGGAGGTCCGCACATGAGGTAGATGCAGTCCTCGGGAGCCTGGTGGTTCTTGAGGTAGTTCTCATAGAGCACGTTGTGCACGAAGCCCACCTTGTAGTCCACGCCTGCGGCATCGGCCTCCGGATCGGGACGGTCGAGACCCAGATGGAACTTGAAGTTGGGGAAATCCTTCTCGATCTGGTGGAAATCGTCCAGATAGGGAGCCTCCTTCAGGGCGCGCGCACCGTACCAGAACGACACGGGACGCTTCGTCTTCTCGGTCTTGAACAGGTGCATGATGTGGCTGCGCATCGGAGCCATGCCCGCGCCGCCGCCGATGAAGATCAGCTCCTGCGTATCGGGCAGGTCGTCGGGCAGGAAGAATTCGCCGTAGGGACCCGAGATGGTCACCTTGTCGCCCGGCTTGCGCGAGAAGATGTACGACGAGCAGATGCCCGGATTCACCTTCATGAAGGTCCCCGCGGCACGGTCGAACGGCGGCGTGGCGATACGGATGTTGAGCATGATGATGTTGCCCTCGGCCGGGTGGTTGGCCATCGAGTAGGCGCGGAACGTCGGCTCGGGATTGGTCGTCACCAGGTCCCACATTTTCATCTTGTCCCAGTCCTCGCGGTAGCGCTCGTCGATGTCCATGTCCGAGAACTTGATGGCATCGTACTTCGGGATGTCGATCTGGATGTAGCCGCCGCTGCGGAACTTGAGGTGCTCGCCTTCGGGCAGCTTCACGACGAACTCCTTGAGGAAGGTCGAGATGTTGCGGTTCGAAACCACGGTGCACTCCCATTTCTTGACGCCCAGCACGGCTTCGGGAACCCGGATTTTGAGGTTCTCCTTCACTTTCACCTGGCAGCCCAGACGCCAGTGGTCCTTGGCCAGCTTGCGCGAGATGAAGCCCGTCTCGGTGGGCAGGATGTCGCCGCCGCCCTCCAGCACCTGGCATTTGCACATGCCGCACGAACCGCCGCCGCCGCAGGCCGACGGCAGGAAGACCTTGTTGTCGGCCAGCGTCGAGAGCAGCGTCGAACCGCTCTCGGTGGTGATGACCCGCTCGCCGTTGTTGATGTCGATCGTCACCTCGCCCGACGCGACCAGTTTCGCCTTCGCATAGAGAAGCAGTGCGACCAGTACCAGCGTGATCACCAGAAAGGCTGCGATCGCAATTAAAATCGTTGTAGTCATTTTCCGAATCTCTTTTTAAAGGTTAGAACTGAATGCCCGAGAAGATCATGAAGGCGATACCCATCAGACCGGTGATGATGAAGGCGATACCGGGTCCCCTGAGCGCCGCCGGGATATGCGAATAGGTCGTCTTCTCGCGGATGGCCGCCATCATGACGATCGCCAGCCACCAGCCCAAGCCCGAACCCAGACCGTAAACGATCGTCTGCCAGAGCGACGTCAGCTCGCCGCCGTCCACCTTCTGCTGCATGAAGAGCGAACCGCCCAGAATGGCGCAGTTCACGGCGATCAGCGGCAGGAAGATACCCAACTGGCTGTAAAGCGACGGCGAGAACTTCTCGACGATCATCTCCACGAGCTGCACGAACGCGGCGATCGTGGCGATGAAGACGATGAAGGTGAGGAAGCTCAGATCGACGCCGGCGACCAGCACATCGGCTTTCAGCACGTATTCATACAAGAGGTAATTCAGAGGCACGGTCATCACCATCACGAACGTCACGGCGGCACCCAGCCCGAGGGCCGTCTTCACGCTCTTCGATACGGCGATGTAGGAGCACATGCCGAAGAAGAAGGCGAAGACCATGTTGTCGATGAAGATCGACCGGATAAAGATATTCAATGATTCCATACGTTATCCTCCTATTTTTCCTGTAAGTCCTTGTTGCGCGAACGGTGCACCCAGATGATGCAGCCCACGATGATGAGCGCCATCGGCGGGAAGAGCATCATGCCGCAGTTCGAATAGAATCCGCCCTCGGCCATGTACCAGCTCTCGGGAATGATGCGGAAGCCCAGCAGGCTGCCCGAACCGAGCAGTTCGCGGAAGAAGGCCACCGTAACGAGAATCATGCCGTAGCCCAGGCCGTTGCCGATGCCGTCGAGGAACGAAGCCCACGGCTTGTTGCCCAGAGCGAAGGCCTCGACGCGGCCCATGACGATACAGTTCGTGATGATAAGACCCACATAGACCGACAACTGCTTGGAGACTTCGTAAACGAAGGCCTTGAGCACCTGATCGACGAGAATCACCAGCGCGGCGATCACGACGAGCTGGACGATGATGCGGATCCGGGCCGGCACACCGGTACGGATCAGCGACATCACCAGATTCGAGAATCCGGTGACGACCGTCACGCTGAGCGCCATGACGATGGCCGGCTTCAACTGCACGGTGACGGCCAGCGCCGAGCAGATACCGAGGATCTGCACGATGACCGGGTTGTTCGCGGAGAACGGCCCCGTCAGATATTTCATGTTCTTGGCCGAAAACAAAGGTTCTTTTTCGTTCTTACTCATTGTTTCCTACGTTTTCTTCGTTAGACACTTCCGCTGCGGGGGCCGCCGGCTCCGACGCGGTGCGCTTGGCCTCCAGCAGGGGCAGATAGTTTCTGAGACTGTTTTCGAGCATCAGCGACACGCCGTCGGAAGTCTTCGTACCGCCCGAAATGGCATCCACCTCATGCAGCGGGTCCTTGGCACCGCCCTTGCGGAGTTTCACCGAGACGAATTTGTCGCCGTCGAAAATCTGTTTGCCGACGAACAGCGCCTGGTATTTGGGCGTCGAGATCTCGGCTCCCAGACCCGGCGTCTCGCCCTTGTGGGCCATGATGATACCGGCCACCGTGTTCATATCCTTCTCCAGGGCGAGGTATCCCCACACCGGTCCCCAGAGGCCCATGCCCGTAACGGGAATGACCACGCGGCCGTCGCGGGCCTCGAAGATCGGGAACTTGCCCGCGGCAAAAGCGCCCGGCAGGTCGTTGAGCAGGGCGAAAATATCGCCCGCATCCTCCACCTTCCGCCCCTCGGCATCGACCACATACGCGTCGATGAACTCGTCGTAGGACTCGCCCTGCGCAGCCAGCGAGCCGAGGATGGCCTGCTTCTTCTCGTTGAGCTCGTTCTCCGCCTGACGTTTCTGAAGACCCAGCGCGGCCAGCGCCAGCAGCGTGGCCACGACGACGACCATCACCGTCGAATAGAGCACGATATAGGCGTTGCTGTTCGTATCGCCGAACAGCCCCTTCTTACCCTTCAGCTCCGTGAATTCCGAGGCGGGAGCGCCGCAGACGGGGCAGGTGTCGGGCGCGGCCGCTCCTTCGTGGACGTAGCCGCAGACGTTGCATTTGAATTGTTTCTTAGCCATATCTCACACCCTATTTTGCAGTTTTAACACGTTTCTTGCGGCGCGAAATGCTGGACTCGACCACGAAGTAGTCCACCAGCGGCGCCAATGCGTTCATGAAGAGGATCGAAAGCATCATGCCCTCGGGATATGCGGGGTTCACGACGCGGATCATCACGGCCAGCGCGCCGGTCATCAGACCCACGATGTACTTGCCCCTGTTGGTCTGCGCCGAGGTGACGGGATCGGTCGCCATGAAGACGGCGCCGAAAGCGAAGCCGCCGACGATCAGATGCCACCAGGCCGGATACTCCGTCACGCCGAGCACCTGGAACAGGTAGCCCATCGCAAGGCCGCCGACGAACACCGACACCATCGTGCGCCACGAAGCGATGCCCGTGAAGAGGAGAATCGCCGCACCGATAAGGATGGCCAGCGTCGAGGTCTCGCCGAACGATCCGGGGATGAAGCCCAGGAAGGCGTCCGCCGGCGAGAAAGCCATCGTACCCGTCGTCGAAAGCTGTTCGAGCGCCGTGGCGCCCGTGATGCCGTCCACCTTGGCGCCCATCATCGTCCAGTCGGAGAACCATACGGTCTCGCCCGACATGGAAGGCGTGTAGGCGAAGAAGGCGAAGGCGCGGGCCAGCAGCGCCGGGTTGAAGACGTTCATGCCCGTACCGCCGAAGACCTCCTTGCCGAAGACGACGGCGAAGGCCGTGGAGAGTGCCACCATCCAGAGCGGCGTCGAGACGGGGAAGATCATCGGGATCAGCAGACCCGTCACGAGGAAACCTTCGTTCACCTCGTGGCCGCGCGCCTGCGCGAAGCCGAACTCGATGCCCAGACCCACGACATAGGAGACGCAGACCATCGGCAGCACGCGCACCAGACCGTAGAAGAAGGCCTGGAAGCCCGTGAGGCCCACCTGCATACCCGTGTTGAAACAGCCGAACAGGAAGGCCGGCATCAGCGCCAGCACGACGACGATCATCGTACGCTTCATGTCGTTGCAGTCGCGGATGTGCGCACCCTTCGAGGTCGTCGTGTTGGGAACGAAGAGGAAGGTCTCGAACGCATCGAACGTCGATTCCAGGAAGCCCAGCTTTCCGCCCTTGGAGAAGGTGGGCTTGATATTGTCCATGAATTTACGCAATCCCATCGGTTATGCCTCCTTAATCATTAAGTTAATACCGTCGCGAATGATCTGCTGGATCTCGATCTTCGAGGGATCGACGAACTCGCAGAGCGCGAAGTCCTCCTCGGTGACCTCGTAGATGCCGAGGTTCTCCATCTTGTCGATGTCGCCCGCAAGGCAGGCCTTGAGCAGATACATGGGGTAAATGTCCATCGGCAGGTACTGCTCGTAGAGCCCCGTCACGACGAACGGACGCTCGCCGCCGTTGAGGTTCGTGTCGAGGTTGTACTCCTTCTTCGGGCAGAGCCACGAGAAGTAGGCGCGCGAGACGGAGAACTTGTTCAGACGCGGCATCGCCCAGCCCAGCAGCTCGTACTTGTCGCCTTCGGGAATGGCCGTGAGCTGGTTGGCGTAGAAGCCCATGAAGCCCTCGGGCGAGGTCTTCGTGCCGGTGAGCACGTTGCCCGAGATGAAGCGGACGCGGTCGCCCTCCTTCTGCGGACGGACGTTGCCCGAGACGAGCGAATCGACGCGCGCACCCGAGACGATGCGGACGTAGTGCGGGTTTTCGATCTCCGAGCCGGTGACGGCGACGATGCGGCGCATGTCCACGCGGCCCTCATTGACCAGGCGGCCGATGATGGCCAAGTCCTGGATGTTCACCGTCCAGACGATGTCGCCCTTGTTGATCGGATCGACATGGTGGATCTGCACGCCGACGTTGCCCACGGGATGTTTGCCCGCGAAGGCGTGCAGCTCGACGCCCTGGAGCGACGGCATCCGTCCCTCGGCCTTGGCGCGCACCGACAAGTGCACCTTGCCCGGCGTGAGGCGGCGCATCAGCTCGATGCCCGCCTGCAGGTTCCGCTGCTCGTCCCGCAGGACGAAGTTGTAGTCCGGAGCCAGCGGCGCGGAGTCGAAGGCGGAGATGAAGACCGCCTTCGGCGTGTCGTTCGGGTCGGCGATGACGCCGTAGGGTCGCTGCACGATCATCGGCCAGAGGCCCGAACGCAGCAGCAGTTCGACAATCTGTTCGCGCGAAGCGGTGCGGAGGTCGATCTTGCCGAACTCCTCGTAGCTCTGCCCGCCGTCGGGGGTCACCGTCACCGAGAGCACCTTGCGCTTCTCGCCGCGATTGACCGCCGCCACCGTGCCGCTGACGGGCGACGTGAAGAGGACCCGCTCGTTGTACTTGTTGAAGAACAACGGCGTACCGGCCTTCACCTTATCGCCCACCTTAACCAGCAGCTTGGGTGTCACGCCCTCGAAATCGAGGGGCGAGAGGGCGTACTCCGAAGCCTGAGGCGCATCGGAGAGCGACTCCCGGGGTTTACCCGCCAGATTGATGTCTAAACCCTTGCGTAGTGTAATGATTTTCGACATGGTTAAAGATTTTGATTGTTATGTTTGGTTTTCTTGGGTCTTTTCCGGATTCGTTTCAGGTCCCGTTCGCCATGTGTTAGCCGGCTAACAGCCTGAATCGCGTGCGAAAGTACTAATTTTTTCCCGAAAAAAACTATTTTACGTAGCATTATTTCCCGCCGGAAGCGAAAAAAAGGGGAACGGCCCGTTTTCCCGCTCCGGACGGACGGGCGGAAGCGGGATGCCGGGCGGAAAAATCGGACGAAGCCGCATCGGGAGAGGAATCCGTTTCCCGAAAAATTCCTACATTTGTCCCGTCATGGCCGAATACGTCAATATCCACACCCACCGCCCTGCGGGCCGCGGCATCGAGCTGCGCGCGAAGGGCGTGCATCCGTGGGACGCGGAGCGGGAGGACACGGCGACGCTCGGGCAGCGGCTCGGCGACGCGCAGGCCGTCGGCGAGACGGGGCTGGACTTCGCCTGCGACGTCGCGCGCGAGGCGCAGACGGCGGCGCTCAGGGCCCAGCTGCGGCTGGCCCGCGAACGGGGGCTTCCGGTCGTGCTGCACTGCGTGCGGGCCTTCGAACCGCTGATGCGCGAACTGGCGGCCTGCCCGCCTCCGGCCGCGATTTTCCACGGATTCATCGGATCGCCCGAACAGGCGCGGCAGGCCGTGGCGAAGGGATATTACCTCTCGTTCGGCGAGCGCACCTTCGCCTCGCGCAAGACGCTCGAAGCCCTGCGCGAGGTTCCGTCCGACCGTCTCTTCTTCGAGACGGACGACAGCCCCGCAGCCATCGAAACGATCTACGCCCGGGCCGCGGAGGTGCGGCGAACGACCGTGGAAGAGCTGCGGCGGGCGACGGCGGAGAACTACCGCCGGCTGTTCGGGGGAGGGAAGTAAAGGACGGCGGCGCTGTTCCCGCGCTGCGGTCCGGAGGCCGCACGACGGACGGCGCACAGGAGGGACACGACGGAAACGAACGAAAACGAACTGCATGGACAACTGGCTGGAGAGGACCGAGCTGCTGCTCGGCGAAGAGAAACTCGGCCGCCTCAGACGGGCGCACGTGCTCGTGGTGGGGCTGGGAGGCGTGGGGGCCTACGCCGCGGAGATGATCGCCCGGGCGGGCGTGGGCCGCATGACCGTCGCCGACGCCGACACGGTGAACGGGACGAACATCAACCGCCAGCTCGTGGCGCTGCACTCGACCGTCGGGAGGCCGAAGGCCGAGGTGCTGGCCGAACGGCTGCGCGACATCAACCCGGAAATAGACCTGAGCGTGGTGAACCGCTACATCCGCGACGAGGAGACCTACACGCTGCTCGACGCGGCGCGGTACGACTACGTGGTGGATGCCATAGACACCCTGTCGCCCAAGCTGGCGCTCATCGCCGCGGCGCTCGAACGCCGCCTGCCGCTGGTCAGTTCGATGGGCGCGGGAGCCAAGACCGACCCCACGCGCATGGAGATCGCCGACATCGCCAAAACCCACCACTGCCCGCTGGCCCACATGCTGCGCAAACGGCTGCACAAGATCGGCATCCGCAGCGGATTCCGCACCGTCTTCTCCCCCGAGCCGATGCGCGAAGGGGCGATGATCCTCTGCGAGGAGCGGAACAAGAAATCGAACGTCGGGACGATCTCCTACATCCCGCCGCTGTTCGGCATCGGCTGCGCCTCGGTGGTGATCCGCGGCCTGATCGGCGAGCTGGACTGAGGAGCCTTTCGGCACGAAGCGCGGCGCGGCCCGGGGCGGAATGCCTCCGGGCCGCGCCGCGACATGCGGCAGGAAGGATGGCGGGAATCGTCCGGCCGCCGTCAGAGCCGCAGTTTCAGCCCCGCGCGGATGGTGTCGGGCCGGAAGTTGAACACGGCGTTCATCTCGCCCGCCATGCAGAGCCCGCAGTCGTCGCAGATGCCCAGCCGCTCGCCCGAGCAGTTGGCGCGCGTATGGTCGGCATAGATGAAGTTCGTGACCCAGCAGCGGCGCTTGAAGCGGTTGTGCCGCATCAGCTCCAGCCCCGAGACGGAGTTCATCACCGGATAGCCCGCGCGCTTCATCCGGATCACGGTGTCGATCACCCGTTCGCGCTGTTCGCGCGTAATCATCAGGTCGTCGGCATCGGGGAAAGGTGTGTAGAAATTGATCGAAATGCTCTCGATGGCGGGATTCCGCTTCACGTATTCGATCGTCTCGGCCACATGCTCCCAGTTGTACTTGTTCACCACCATATTGACGCTCAGATGCGGATGGCCGCAGGCGGCGATGTTGCGCTCCAGACGCGCGAACGTGCCTTCGCCGCGGATCATTTCGTGGTACTTCCCGCAGCCGTCGAGGCTGACCCAGATGCTGTCGGCATGGCTCCCGGCGAAGGGCAACTGGGCGTTGGTGGTGATCGTCACGGAGAAGAAACCCACCTCGCGGGCCAGGTCGATCACGTCGTCGATCCGCTTGTCGCCGTCGCGCCAGATCATCACCTCGCCCCCCTCCAGATCGACGAAGCGCGAACCGAGGCGGTAGGAGTATTCCAGCTCGCGGCGGATCTCCTCGAAGGTCATCTCGTCGGGCGTAGCCCGCGAATAGACCGAGCAGTGCCTGCAACGGAGGTTGCATCGGTTCGAGATGAACAGCACGGTCTGCAACGGCCGTTTGCGGCCGAGAACCCGGGCTCCGAAGAACCACCATCCGAGATAGAGCAACCGTTTGATTTTCTTCATAATCACTCCATTATTTCGAGTACGGTATAAACGACGAGCAGGATGAGCGCGAAGAACGAGACGAGGTTCCGCGCCAGCAGCCACCGCAGCATGAACCAGCCGATCCCCATGTCGCAGTATCTCTTGAAATCGCCCATGGGGCCCATCCACGGGGCCGTGCGCAGAGCGACGGGACGATCGAGAACATAGCTGCGCAGCGAACGCCACAGGAACGCGGCCATGGGCAGGAGCACGAACGTCGCAAGGGCCGCCGCGGGGAGCATCCCGCAGCCGGCGCCCGCGGCGACCAGCACGAACGGCGCGAAGCAGAAGAGGCCCGATGCGGCGATCATCGCCCGCGGCGTGCCGAGCAGGTGGGCCAACGTGCGTTTGCCCATCCGGGAGTCGGCATGGCGGTCGAGCACGGAATGGGTGTAGAGGATGTTCGTGACGAGCAGTCCAACGGCCACGCCGACCAGCAGGACCGGAGCGTCCAGCACGCCGCACGCCGCATACTGCACGCCGGCCATCAGCAGCGGACCGAACAGCAGCCCGACGACCGGTTCGCCCAGCCCGCGATAGCCCAGGCGGAGCGGCCCGCCCGAATAGGAGATGCCGAGCACCGCCCCGATGCCGGCGAGGGCCAGCGGCACGACGCCCCGGCAGGCGACGACGACGGCCCCGGCTCCGGCGGCCAGTCCCAGAAACACGCAGACCGCCACGACGAGCTCCCGCACGGAGGCGGCCCCCGAACTGAGGTAAGGGTACTTCGCCACACGGGCACGGATACCGTCCGAGGCCAGCCGCGTGCGCTTCTCGGCGCTCCCCTCGCGGTAGTCGAAATAGTCGTCGGCGAGGTTCATGCCCAAGTGGGCGCACCCCACGCCGAAAGCGGCGACGAGGGCCAGCCAGAGGGAAAAACCGTCGTGACGCAGCGACATGCCGACGGCCAACAGCACGGGCAGCATGCTCTGCGGCAAGGAGACCTGCCGCGCGTTCTTCATCCAGAAACCGATTCCGTTCATCACGTCGCAAAGGTAGCGTTTCCGGCAGAGAATAGCAACTCCGGACGGCGAATTTGCGGCGGAGCGGCCGTTGGACCATGCGCCGGGCCGCCTCCGGAACGGGTCGGATCGAGGTGCGAAGAGGGTCCGGCCATGCCCGGGATTCCGCCTCCGGTGGCGGGAACAGCGAAAAACGGCGGCACGGAAGCGCACGGAACCGAAAAAGCCGTTATCTTTGCGTGAAAGGGACGCGCCGAAAGCCGGCGTTCCGATTCATAAAAACAAGGAAGATGAAACCGAAAATCGTATTTCTCGACGAATACAGCCTCGGCGGCGCCGACCTCTCGGCGATCCGCGCGCTGGGCGACTACACGGGTTACGCGACCACGCGCCGCGAGGAGACAGCCGAACGCTGCCGCGACGCGGAGGTGGCGATCACGAACAAGGTGTCCATGCGCCGCGATACGCTCGAACGGCTGCCCCGCCTGCGGCTGATCTGCGTGGCGGCGACGGGCATGAACCACATCGACCTCGAGGCCGCCGCCGAACGGGGCATCGCCGTGCGCAACGCCGTGGGGTACTCGACCCACTCGGTGACCGAAACCACGATCGGCGCGGCGATCGCCCTGCTGCGCCAGACGGTCTATTACGACCGCTACGTGAAGAGCGAATACGCCGGATCGCCGCTGCAATACCATTTCGGACGCACGACCCGGCAACTGTACGGATCGCGCTGGGGTATCGTCGGGCTGGGAAACATCGGCCGCAACGTGGCGCGGGTGGCCCGCGCGCTGGGCTGCGAAGTGGCCTACACCTCCACTTCGGGCGTCGTGCGCGAGGAGGAGTACCCCGCCCTGCCGCTCGACGAGCTGCTCGGCTGGGCCGACGTGGTGTCGATCCATGCGCCGCTCAACGAACGCACGCGCGGGCTGATCGGCGCCCGCGAGCTGGCGCGGATGAAACCCTCGGCCATACTCATCAACGTCGCCCGCGGCGGCATCGTGGACGAGGCGGCGCTGGCCGCGGCGCTCGACCGCGGAGAGCTGGCCGGCGCGGGGCTGGACGTCTTCGCGCACGAACCGATCGAAGAGGGCAATCCCCTGCTCTCGGTCCGCGAACCGGACCGGCTGCTGCTCTCGCCCCACAATGCCTGGTCGCCCGTCGAGGCGGTCGGCGTGCTCGTGGAGTGCATCGCCCGGAACATCCGCGGATTTTACGGCATCGGATAGTCATGGAGCCGACGGCAGCAACCGCCCCGCTCACGCCCGACCGGCGGCGGCAACGGGTGTTCGACTTCCTCGACGCCCACGGCATCCGCTACACGTGGTACGAACATCCGGAGGCCCCGACCTGCGAAATCGCCCTGCGCTACTGCCGCGGCGACGGCGCGAAGCACTGCAAGAACCTCTTTTTCCGCAACCACAAGGGCGACCGGCACTACCTGGTATGCTTCGACGCCGAACAACGGCTGGCGATCCGCGACCTCGAACAGCGGCTGCACCAGGGCAAGCTCTCGTTCGCCTCGGAACAACGCATGGAACGGTGGCTCGGACTGCGCCCCGGATCGGTCTCGGCATTCGGGCTGATAAACGACACGGCGAACCACGTGCACCTGTTCCTCGACTCCCGGATGCGCGAGTGGCCCCGCTACGCTTTCCACCCGAACGACAACCGCGCCACGGTGTTGCTCGAGCACGACGAGTTCATGCGCTACCTCGCCGCCGCGGGCAACGGATACGAGTTTCTGGAGCTGTACTGACGCACACCGGGGCGTCTCCGGAGGCGGATATTTTCTGAAATGGATCGAAGAAAATGAATCTCAGGCTCTTCCGGAACGTTCGACCATCGACCGGATACGGGAGTTGAAATCGGTCTGCGCCAGAAGTTCCTCGAGCGACAGCGGCATCCTGTACCGCCAATAATGGCGGGGATTCGACGGCACGTTAATCCGTTCGCCGTGCGGATCCGGAGCACGCAACGCCGGATCCGTCGCAAGCCAGTCCTGCAAGGGGAAAACGGCCAGCATCGCAGGCGACGAAAGATGCTGTTCGAGGATGCGCCGGCAGATCTGCGGCGTGCAGACATCCGGGGCGTCGCCTTCCATCCCGAGCACATCGCGGTAAAACCGCTCCGTAAGCGCCCGGTCCTCCTCCCACCAGGCCCGCAGGGGGTTCATGTCGTGCGTCGAGGTGGTGCATACCGAGAGATAGGGATAACGCGACGGATCGGCAAAAAGCTCCCCGGCCGACTTGGGCATCCGCTGTATTTCGAGCGAAAGGATTCCGAGGCGGCGCATCACCTCCGGAACACAATCCGGAATCATGCCCAGATCCTCTCCGCAGGCCATCATTTCGGTGGAGGCGAGCAGCGGAGGCAGCTTGCTCATCGCCGAATCCCTCCAGCATGCGTTGTGGCGGCGGTAAAAGAATTCGTCGTACAACGCATCGAAACTCCTGCGCGAGGCATCGTCGAGCGAACGATACGCATAAGTGGCATGGGCCGCGATCCGCGGATGATAAAACCCTCTCTTGCGGGGGTCCTCCACGAACAGCACCTCTTCGGTAAGCCGCATGAGACCCTCCGAGAGGATTCGGTCGTGCTCGTCGTCCGCACGGAACCGCGCCGCAATCTTTCTCTGGGTCGAGCAGGAGGCCGCCAGACGGCCCTCCCTGACATATTTCGACTTCACCTCCTGCGCATACGCCCCGAAGATCTCGTCCAGCATGCGCTCCGAAACGCAGGGCGTCACGAACCGGCCCCCGGAGAGATCGAAACCCCGGCTTTTCAGTTCTTCGGACGAGTACGGCAACGCAGGGCTGAAATGCCCCAAAAGACCGCGCACGGAATCCACGGGGATCTCCCAGATTCTGAAAAACCCCAGAATGTGGTCGATTCTGAAGGCATCGAAATACTCCGACATCTTCGCCAGGCGGGATTTCCACCATCCGAAAGAGTCCCCGGCCATCCGTTTCCAGTCGTAGGTCGGAAATCCCCAGTTCTGGCCGAAAGCCGAAAAGGCATCGGGCGGAGCGCCGGCCTGCGAATCCATGTTGAACAGCCGCGGGGCGAACCACGCGTCGGCACTCGTGGGACTCACGCCGATCGGCAGGTCCCCCTTGAGGATCACGCCCCTGGAATGGGCATAGGCACAGGCGTCGGAGAGCTGAAGATGGAGGTGATATTGGACAAAGCAATGGAAATCCACCTCCCGGCGGTGTTTCCCGCGGTACTCCTCCAGGACTTTCCTGTCGTACTTCGCATATTTTCCCCAACGGGTGAAATCCGCCGTGGCGTATTCGTCGCGCAGGGTGCAAAAGAGCGCATACGGCAGCAGCCAGCGCTCGTTAAGGCTCAGAAACTCCCTGAACGGTTTCTTCGAGAGGATTTCCGCGCCTCCGTTCTCGAAAGTCTTCCGCAAAAGACGCAGTTTCTCCCTATTGACCCGCTCATAATCGACCTGCGGAAGGGCATTCAGCTCCTGCCGAAGCCTCAGATACTCCCCGTCGGCCGGAACCCCCGCGGCCGGAAGGTTCATAAACTGGGGATGGAGAGCGAAGGAGGAGTTGGCGTTGTAGGGATAAGAATCCGTCCAGGTCCCCGTCATCGTCGTATCGTTTATCGGAAGCAGTTGGATGACATGCTGCCCCGTCGCCACCGCCCAATCGACCATCTTCTTCAGGTCCGCGAACTCTCCCGTACCGAAGTCGTCTTCGCTCCGCAGGGAAAAGACCGGAACGGCGGTGCCCGCACCGCGCCAGCGCCGTCCCTGGAAATTCGGAACGTCGGATGCGAGGACCCTCGCCCTCGCTGGCGTCGCGGCACATGCGAAGACCCGGTTCTCCCCCTCCTCCCAGCGCAGCGGAGCGAGCGTTTTCCGATCGACGATCAGGTATTTATAAAGGAACGGACCGTCGATGCGCAACGCGAGTCTCCAGTATGGAAACGCCGCGTCGTCCAGAGGAACGGGCTTCGTCCACGCCCCGAGTTCGGGAATATCGCCCGCGATGGCGAGTGTCTCATCGGGACGGACGTCGGCGAAGGCCGTGCAAACGAAGAGATTTTCATCGCCGACGGGCCGCGAGGCCGCCGTGTGCCGGCCCCGGGCGAAAATGCCCTGAGAGAATGCCGAAGAGTACAAAGGCGCATCCGAAGGCGTGTCGTTCCACCGGTCGGAAACGTCCGCGGAAGCGGCCGTGCAATTTTCGGGAAGCACGACCCGGTGTCCCTTCCACTCCCGACGGACGCACTTCCCGTCCCGAACCACCTCGTAGGAATATTCCCGGCCGGGAAGGTACCGGGCGATACACCCTCTCCATTTCCCCTCTCCGCAGTACTCCATCGGCAGGCGTCTGTTTCCGGGAGAGACGACAACGAGACGCTCTCCCCAACGGGTATTGTAGGTTATTTGAAGCAGCAACTTCATATTCGGGGCCATCGGCGCTATGGTTGGCCGTACAAATATAGGCAAGTTTTCCATTCCCCGGCAACAGCGGACAGCCAAAAAACGCACGGACGGGCTCCGCATTCACCCTGCGGCAATATTTTCCGGCCCGCCCATCGGCCGGCCGGAATACCGAGCTGAAGACGATTAAACTTTCGTACTCGCAGCAATAACGCCAAAGCAGACGCTTCGAGGGAATGGACAGAAGCGGACAGTCATCGAGGATGCTTTCGAAATTCTTTTTACCGGTATTCTCCTTTTATCATAGGCATTCGTCAAGAAGAAATCCGTCGGCGGCATCTGCTTGGGGCCGCCGACGACAATAACGTTCCGGCGACACTTCCGATCCGTCCGAAAGTGACGGATAAAAATGGCGTTCGATTACAAAAAGCCCGTGCATTGTCCTTTCGTTCGATGCACGGGCTGGAGTACGATTTCTCCTGATACGAAACTTACATTTTTGAAAAGATCGTCGTTTATCGTTTCCTGACAGTTATCCCCGGCCAGTCGTCGCTACGAAACGGGGCTGCGGGAAGTCCTTCGGTATTGAAAAGATTGGTCTGCGGATCATCGCTCCACGCATAACGAACGGCAACCGGTCTGTCGACTGCATCACTGCACACCACGACTTTACCGTCCTCGATCCACGCTTTCGCCCAATGGAATACCCGATCGGCGCCTGCAACGGCGAATCCTTCGATGTAGCCGTACTTGTTGCGCACGGCAAGTTCCGACCCATAGGTGTCGAAGGTCACCGTAATCCTATTCCCCTCAATAGCGGAAGATGCATATGTAGGTCCAGACCAGACGATGTTCGTGCGTCCGTAATCTTTCGCGAGTGCATTGAGTGCAAGGCGGCGTCCCACCTCCTGTTTGTTGCGGGGATGAATATCCCCCGGATCTCCGATGTCAATGGTAACGGCCTGTCCGGTCTGCGGCAGATCAAGAGCCAAGGTCTGCGCTTCGCGCAATTCGGCCCAGGCGCTTTCGCGCGGAACCGGCGCTTCGGCCATGAAGTTAGCCAACTGAACCCAGTAAAACGGATAGTCGTATCCCCACTTCTCGCGCCAGTTTTCCATCATGTTTGGGAAAAGCGTACGGTACGCATACGCATCTCCGGCATTGTTCTCGCCCTGATACCAGACGGCACCTTTGATCGCATAACACACGATCGGATGGATCATAGCATTATATAACAACGAATTGAGCACGTTCGGCCCATACTGGACGATTCCATACGCACTTGTCACGACCGACGGTTTGTAGCTCCATTCTCCAGCCAACGGATACTGTTTGCCTTCCACGTTCAGCCATACGTCCTGGGGCAGACCGAACAGACCGCCACCACCGCCAGTGTCCGTTACACGGACAGTCAATGTATTGACGCCGCCGTGCAGGATGTTTTCCCCGACGGAATACCTTCGCGAGATGTTGTAACCGACCGTTCTGCCGACCTCCACGCCATTGATCCACGTGATATCGTTGTCATCGATGGGACCGAGCGCAAGCATCGCAGCTTTACCCTCGGCGTTTTCGGGCAACACGAATTCGCGTCTGAACCAGACGTGTCCGTCCTCCCTGGCCAGCGGTGTCAGACTCCACTCCCTGGGAAGAGACATCATCTGCCATGTCGACGGATCGCCCGGATTTTCGTACCATCTCTCAGCCAAGGCGGGGTCTGAGGCAAAATCCGCATCATATTTCTTTTTCATTGCGACCCGTTCGGGACTGGTCATGAGCTCCAATTCGACGGCGGCATTCCCATAATCGCGACGGACATTTTCGGGAAGAGCATCGTATGAATCCGCACTTGTCCATGTTTCGATATCGGTTCCGCCCCACGACGAATGGATGATCCCGATGGGAACTTTCAATTCGTTCCACAATTCTCGTGCGAAGAAATAGCCGACGGCAGTAAAATCTCCGACGGTGGCGGATGAACACACCTCCCATGATCCGAAGCAATCATCCAATGGGACAGGCGACATACTCTTCTGCACGGTAAAGCAGCGTATCATGGGATAATCGGCCGCAGCGATCTCCCCTGCGGCGTTATTTGCCTCCCTCACACGGAACTCCATGTTCGACTGCCCGCTGCAAAGCCATACTTCGCCCACCAGCACATCATTGATATTCACACGGCTCTTACGACCTGCGATAGTCATCGCATAAGGTCCTCCAGCCTGCATGGGTTCGAGTTTCACACACCATTTACCATCCTTTCCGGCCCGGGTCCGAACGGTCTGTCCGTTGAACGAAAGCGTTACGGGTTCGTTCCGATCGGCCGTTCCCCACACTTTGACGACCGCATCGCGTTGCAGCACCATGGCATCTCCGAAAATGGGAGCGGGCCTGACATCGGCGGAAACGGCGGTCGAAATTCCGACAAGCATCATCGCCGACAGGATAAAAATCCTCGATTTCATAAAATTGATTAGATAAACTGTTACAAATAAGTGATTTCCTTTGTCCCTATCATTCCTGGCCGTTTCGAACAAACCGGAACGACAGCCGGACAAGCGACTGCCTCCGAACAGAAATTTCATCCGAACGCTCTCAATCCGTTACATCCAGAATCTGAATATGCCGATCTTCGTTCACGCAGGGCTCCCATGCCGGGACACCGTCGCCGTTTGGGCTGCCGCTTTTTGCAAAATTGGTCCAATAAGTAACCATACGCTCGCTTAAATCGTAATCAGCCGCCGTGAATTGTCTTCTGCTGCGCTTGAGCGTGCCGAACACATACCAGAGTTCCGCCGAATGAAAAGCCCCGGTCTTGTCGTCGCCTTCCATTTTCAATTCGTCCGGATAGGACGGAAGTTCCCGGGTGAAAGCATACACATAAGCCGGCGTACGCCCTTGTTTTTCCAGAAGCAGGCTCCAATTCACCGCCGCCTTTTTCATAGCCTCCGGGGACATGTCATTCTTATTGTATCCTATCATATAGGGTATATCCAGTTGTCCGCCCGCCAATGCCGCCTCGGTCAGCGGTCGGGTCAGCAATTCGCCGTCGACAGTCATCCAAAAAGGATGCACGGAGCCGCCCTTGCTCTTTCCATATGCCGATACGACCTCGCCAAACCGTTCCGGCGGACAGGCCCTCATCTCCTCCAACGTCGTCATGCCGGCCAAATTCCACAACTCTTCATTGACCTTTTCGAGTTCAGCCCGAGGCATGGCAGCAAGGGGACCGTTCAATCCGCCGCCGCTCTGGATGATCGCCTTGCTGATCAGCCCCGCAGTCAAAGGTGAAGAGATCAGCGCCTGTACACTGCACGCTCCGGCACTTTGGCCGAAAACGGTAATGTTATCCGGATCTCCGCCGAACGCCCGGATGTTTTTCTTCACCCACTGCAATGCCGCCAGTTGGTCGAACAGTCCGTAATTGCCCGAGCCGTTCCCGTCGTTCTCGGCGGTAAGCTGCGGGTGTGCCATAAAACCGCACATGCCCAGCCGGTAATTGATCGTGACGAGTATCACGTCTCTACGGGCAAAGGCTTCTCCGTCGAATTCCATCTCGTGGCCGAATCCACCGGAAAATGCACCGCCGTGTATCCAAAGCATTACGGGAAGTCTTGCCGAAGAGGAGCCTGCGGCCGGTGTCCACACGTTCAGATAGAGGCAGTCTTCACTGCGTTCCGGATCGCCATCACTGAAAAACTCCCTATAATAAAAAGACCTTTTATCCTGATCGCCCTGCATCGAAGCCGGTCCGAATTTCTCGCATTTGCGCACGCCTTTCCACGGTTCGACCGGTCGTGGCTTCCTCCATCTCAGGTTACCCACAGGCGGCGCTGCATAAGGGATTCCTTTATAAACGATTGCGCACCCCGTATCCGTAGGAACACCGATTATTTTCCCGCTTTCAATCTCCAAAACCGGAGTTTCCGCAGCCACGGCAGCGAAAGCGGTGCATGCAAGAATAGATAAAATCGCTTTTTTCATGGTTGATTATTGGGTTTGCGAGTAGCTTGCTAATGTGGTTATACCATTGCACGATTCAACCGATACACTCCATTTCAAAACAATTGAAACGAGGTGTCGGTTTCTATTAAAGAGTGCTGAATTCTGAATTATACGTAAACCCGGGCAACTATTTTTTCAATGGGCTTCGTTTCGAAGAAAAATAATCGCACAATAGATCGGTGAGTTTCCGTTTCGCAATGGTCATCTGACTGTTGACCGTCCGTTCCGAAATTCCTAACATTTCCGCTGTTTCCCGGTAGCTCTTTCCCTCCTCTCGGACAAGATAATAGATCATGCGGCATCTTTCGGGCAATCGGGCGAATGCCTTTTCTACCAGCGATTCGAGTTCTTCATGCAATATCACGTCTTCCGGAGTGTCCCCCTCGGCCGCGATATATACGGAAAACAATTCTATCGGCTCCTGTGAAATCCCAGCCTTTTTCTTCTGCATAGCCAACGCCTGATTGCGGATCGAAACATACAGATAAGAATCGAGCGATTTCACGTTGACGAGACTTTCCCTGTTTTTCCAAAAGCCTAAGAACACTTCTGCCACAACCTCTTTCGAGAGCTCTTCCGAATGGGTGAAGTAGAGGGCGAAAGAGTAGCATTTCGCAAAGTATTCTTTATATAACTTTTCGAATGCCAGATGATTCCCTTTTGCTACAGCTCTTAATAATAATTGATCTTCAGAAGCCATGAAAGAGTTATTAGCTTATACAAAGCTATAAATAATATGCGACATTTCGTCACAGCCGGATGCAGAATTGCAGGAATGCGAAAAAAATCGGATCGTGTTTGCGTATTCTGCGAATTTCTACACTCTTTATAAGAAAACAGCACAACTAAGGACTATGAACGACTCTAAAATCAATAAAACCTTTCAGGACCCGAGTGCGAAAAAAAACGCGAATGCCATTACTCCCGAAGAGACGAAACAATTCGAAGAATCGACTGAATACGAATATGTTCTGCAACGGGCGGAGCATATTTTACGGCACACCACGATAGAATTCGGCCCCGAAGGCCGGGAACGCATGGAAAAAGCGAAGGCGGAAACATGGGAGAAAATAGAATCCCGCATCTTCCGCCGTGGAAACGCCGTAAGCCTGCATCGCAGGATCACACGCATCGTCGCTTCGGCGGCTGCCGTTCTGATTGCGGGAATAATCTCGCTGTTCCTGGTCGAGAGACCGGTCGAAATGATCGTGGTGAAGAACGACGGCACCGAAGTCCGCGAATTGTTGCTGCTCGACAGTACACGCGTATGGCTGCAACTGGGAGCGGAAATCACTTATCCGAAAAAATTTCCGCGCAAACACCGCCCCGTACATCTTTCGGGCGAGGCTTTCTTCGATGTGTCCCACGATCCTTCGCGTCCGTTTACCGTCAGTACGACAGCTGTAGAGATAAAAGTCCTGGGAACACGATTTGATGTCAACTCTGCCATAGACGGCGCCGTTACCGAAGTAGCTCTGGAAAGCGGTTCGGTGGCATTGCATATGCCCGGAAAAGAAAACGAATCCGTGGTCATGAAGCCTGGGGAACTCGCCGTGGCGACCCTTTCCGATACGTCAATTTCCGTTGCGGAAACCAACCCGTACATATATTCCGTATGGAAAGAGAAGGAACTGGTGTTCCGTGCCCAGCCCCTGGGTTGCATCATGAAGATTCTCGAAAGAGCTTACGGGATCGACATAAGACTCGGTAACGAAATACTGGAGCGGACGGTCTATACCGGCCGGTTCAAAAAATCGCTTCCCATCGAAGAGATATTGACAATAATCGAAATGAACACATCTATGAGATATCGGATTAATGCCGATGGTTCAATTGATATCTGGTAACAACCCGTATATAAAACTACGCTAACCTAAATCGACAGCCACATGAATACATCTTGACCCTCCTAAAGAGGATCGGGTGATGCTGTAACATCTCCCGATCCCATAGATTAACGTACACATCGGTAATGAACACTAATCTAACACCACAAAAGTATGAAAAAAAATCCGATAATAAGGAGCCTCATACCCCCCCCTTGTTTTTAACAGCGCAATTAATTATAAATCTGATACTTATACCAAACACCCAAGTATCTGCGAGAGACTCCTCCGCAGCGACGTTCAGCATTCACAAGACAAATATCACTCTGCAAGAACTTTTCGACGAAATTGAAAAGAACAGCGACTACTCGTTTTTCTATAAGAACAAGGAAATAGATACCCGCGAAAAAGTATCCGTGGATGCGACGAATGCATCCATCGACGCCCTGCTCGAACAGGCATTCGAAGGAACGAACATTTCCTTTGCAATCCGCAATACGAGCATTGTACTTTCCAGAAAATCCGCATCGACCGGGGCATCGAAGTCCACGTACATTACCGTCTCCGGTACGGTAAGAGATACCGAAGGCGAGCGACTCGCCGGTGTGACAGTCATGGTCAAGGGAACGACCAACGGAACGGTCACCGACGCATACGGCGAATATCAGATACGCGTAACGGACGCAAATGCCGAGCTTCAGTTCTCGTTCCTCGGATTCGAGCAGCAGACCGAAATCGTGGGGCGCAGGACCGAAATAAACGTAACCATGCGACAGGGGGCCCATCAGGTCGACGACGTCGTGGTGGTAGGCTACGGAACTCAGAAAAAGGCCAGCGTCGTCGGATCGGTGCAGAGTATCGCCGTCGACAAACTGCGCGTCCCCAGCTCCAATCTCTCTACGGCTTTCGCGGGTCAACTGGCAGGCGTAATCGCCGTCCAGCGCTCGGGAGAGCCGGGCGCCGACGGCGCCGACTTCTGGATCCGGGGAATTTCGACGTTCAGCGGCATGACCTCGCCGCTCATCGTCATCGACGGAGTGAAAGCGTCGAGCGGCGACCTGAACGCGCTCGATCCCGAAATGATCGAGAGTTTCTCGATCCTCAAGGATGCGACGGCCACCGCCCTATACGGTTCGCGCGGCGCCAACGGCGTGATGATCGTTACGACCAAATCAGGACGCGACCTTGACAAGCCTCACATCAATGTCCGCGTAGAAGGCTCCTACACGATGCCGACACAGGTGCCCAAATTCGTCAACGGACCGCGCTTCATGGAGATGTACAACGAGGCACTCTATTCCCGCTCGGGGGGGGGTACGCCCGTCGGGCTCTATTCCCAGGAGAAGATCGACGCCACGCGCCTCGGACTCGACCCCTACGTCTTTCCGAACGTCGACTGGTACAACGAAATGTTCCGCAAGGGCTCGATGAGCCAGAACGCCAACATATCGATCCGTGGCGGAGGTCGCAAAATGGACTATTTCAGCAGCGTGTCGTTCCACAACGACAACGGCATGCTGAAAAACTCCGACGTCTTCTCCTACAAAAACGACCTGCGGGTGCAACGTTATGTGTTGCAGAACAACATCAATGTCTACGTGACGCCCACGACACGCCTCACGGCGAAGGTCAACGCCCAGTTGCGCGACTACCACGGATCGCACATGTCGGCACAAAACATCTTCGGGATGGTGATGGACGCCAACCCGGTGGACTTCCCCATCATGTACCCCGGACAGCCCGACGAGTATGACTACGTGCTCTGGGGCGGCAAGACCGGCGGCAACTACGGCTCGCACCGTAACCCCTATGCCGAAATGGTACGCGGCTATCAGGAAAATTTCCAGAGCACGGTGCTGGGCAACATCGAACTGCATCAGGATTTCAGCTTCCTGACCGAAGGCTTGACGGCCAGCGCCATGTTCTCGTTCAAGAACTGGAGCTCGACAACCACCACGCGTGCGGGCGGATACAACCAATTCCAAGTGGACAATTACACGTGGAACGGCGACCATACGGGCATTTCGGACTATGATCTCGTGATGTCAAAGATCGAGCAGGACCCGACGCTGACCTTCGGATCGGCATCGACCGGTGATCGCCAGATCTACATCCAGGCGATGATCAACTACGACCGCACCTTCGGCGAAAAACACAACGTGACGGGAATGGTCGTCTACAACCAGGAGGAGTACAGCACCAACCAGCCCACCGATTTCATCAGTTCGCTGCCCCAGCGCAAGCAGGGTATCGCGGGTCGTCTGACCTATGCCTACGACCACAAGTATCTGTTCGAGGCCAACTTCGGTTACAACGGTTCAGAGAATTTCGCCAAGGGGCATCGTTTCGGATTCTTCCCTTCCGTGGGTCTGGGATACGTAATCAGCCGCGAGAGCTTCTTCCAGCCGATCACCGACGTGATCAGCAATCTGAAACTGCGCGCATCGTGGGGTCTGGTAGGTAACGACCAAGTGGGCGCGGGCCAGCGCTTCGTCTACCTGTCAAACGTCGTGTTGCAGGATTCCAGTCTGAGCTACACGACCGGCCGCGACCAGAACTACGATCGCCAAGGTCCCAACTACAAGCGTTTCGCCAACCCCAACATCCAATGGGAGGTGGGTGAAAAGTGGAATGCGGGCATCGATCTGGGGCTCTTCAAGGGAAGTCTGAACATCTCGGCCGACTTCTTTAAGGAGAAGCGCCGCAACATCTTCCTCGAACGGCAGAACATCCCCGACGTGCTCGGATTCAACCCGACGAGCCAGTGGCTGAACATGAAGACGGTGGTCTACGGCAACCTGGGCGTTGTCGACAACCGGGGCTTCGACCTCTCGGTCGACTACGCCAAGGCCTTTTCGAAGGACTTCACCATCTCGTTCAAGGGAACCTTTACCTTCGCCAGAAACAAGGTACTCGAATACGACGAGCCCGACTACCAGCGCTATCCCAACCTCTCGATCGTCGGACACCCCATCGGCTCCCATTTAGTCTATGTTGCCGACCGGCTCTTCATTGACCAGGCCGAGATCGACGCCAGTCCCTCGCAGACCGCATTGGGCGGACTGGAAGTGCGCCCGGGAGACATCAAGTACAAGGACATCACTGACGTAAACGGCGAGACCGACGGCATCATCAACGCCAGCGACCGTGTCTACTCGAAATATTCGAGCACACCGGAAATCGTCTACGGCTTCGGACCGACAATCCGCTACAAGAAGTGGGACTTCTCGTTCTTCTTCCAGGGTGCAGCCCACGTGCAACTGCTGATGTCGGGCATCCATCCCTTCGGAACGGACATCTCGCGCAATGTGCTGGACTATATCGCCGACGACTACTGGAGCGAGAGCAACCCGAACATCTGGGCCAAATATCCGCGCCTGAGCAAGGAGGACAACCCCAACAATACCGCAGCATCGACCTACTGGCTACGCAACGGAGCCTTCTTGAAACTCAAAAACGTCGAGGTGGGGTTCACCCACAAGATGATGCGCGTCTATCTGAGGGCCACCAACCTGTTCACGATTTCCGAATTCAAGCACTGGGATCCGGAAGTGGGCAGCGGCAACGGCCTCAGCTACCCGACGCAACGGGTGATCAATCTCGGAATCCAATTCAGTTTCAACAAGTAAAACCAGAGAGATATGAAACGAAAAATCACGATACTCGTACTTCTGGCCCTCGTATTCTGCTGCTATTCGTGCAACTATCTGGACATCGTGCCGGACGAGTTGCCCACGGAGGAGGATGCCTTCAACGACCGGTACGCGGCCGAACGCTACCTCTACTCCTGCTATTCGCACCTGCCCAACCAGCGTAACGGCGGTGTCTGGCTCATGTCGACCACGGAAGTAGCCTCCAGTCTCGAACAGTCTTTCCTGCAAGGCAGGTATTCGGCTACCAATCCCGGCTATTACACGTACTGGAGCAACTGCTATGGAGCCATCCGACGCTGCTATCTGCTTATTGACAATATCGACACCGTGCCGCGGCTCGACGAGGAGACTAAGGAGACCTACAAGGCTGAGGCCCGTTTCCTGATCGCCTACTACCACTTCCTGCTGCTGCGCGCCTACGGCCCCATTCCCATCGTGGAGAAGGCCTACGACCTCGACACGGAGATCTCCGATTTCCCGCCGCGGTCGAACTTCGACAAGTGCGTGCAATGGATCTCGGACATGTACGACCTCGCCTACAACGGCCTGCTCGAACAGCAGCCTACCAACTACTACGGCCGCGCTACCCGTCCGGCTGCCAAGACGTTCAAGGCCATTTTATGGCTCTACGCAGCCTCACCGCTCTTTAACGGCAACACCGAGTTTTACGCCGACACGCTGATCGATCCCGAGACGGGTGAGCACCTGATGCCCCAAAACTACGATGCGACCAAGTGGGAGAAGGCGCTGCAATACGCGCTCGAAGCCGAGGAGTCGTGCACCAAGAACGGCATCAAACTCTACGACGGCAACCCCGACGACCCGACCGGCGAGAATCCCTATCCCTCAAATGTCTACGAGTGGCGGGCCCGCATGACCTACGTCGACCGCAGCACCAACGAGTTGATCTGGGCCGACACACGGCGCGAAAGCACCTACGACCTGCAAAACAACTCCACGCCCTACGACAACAGCGGCATGTCGTGGAGCAATATCGCCCCGACGCTGGAAACGGTCAAGCGTTTCTACACCGAAAACGGCCTGCCCATCGATGTGGATCCATCCTATTACCCCGAGTCGGATTGGATGCAGACCGACCTGTACGAAAGCGAACGGACCGCCAAGCTGCACTTGAAGCGCGAACCGCGTTTCTACGCGTGGATCTCATTCCACAACGGCTGGTATGAAATGCAGAAGGATGACGCCAAGCGCATCCGCACGGCCTACCGCAAGGACGACACCTACGGCATCGGCTCGCGCGACCGCGACTACAGCATGACGGGCTATCTGATGAAGAAGAGCGTCAGCCCCTCGTACAACTCGATGGCGGGTCTCACGCAGTTTCCCTTCCCAATCGTCCGATTGAGCGAACTCTATCTGGTCATCGCCGAGGCCGCCGCCGAATCGGGCGACCTCGGAACGGCGAAGACCTACCTGAACAAGGTGCGCACCAAGTCCGGCATCCCCACAGTGGAGGAGTCGTGGCAGAAAGTCCCGGGCGTGACACTCAACCAGGAAAAACTGGTGGAGATCATACGTCAGGAGCGCTCCATCGAGCTCTTCATGGAAGGCAACTTCCTGTGGGACGCCAAGCGCTGGAAGGTGGCCGAGCAATATGTCAAGACGCCCACCGGACTGAACATCAAGGGCTCGACCGATGAGGAGTTTTTCCAAGAAACGCCCATATCACTCTGTAACTGGGTATTCAACAGCCCGACCAACTACCTGCTGCCCATCCCTGAGAAAGACGTGAATGTGGTGCGTCGATTTGTCCAGAATCCGGGTTATTAGGCTCCGGGCAGCTATTGTTCAACCACCAAACGCGAAAAAACAATGAAAAAAATATCAGGATTAATACTGCTGTCGATCGCGGCGCTGTTCGCCGCGGGTTGCGACGACGACAGTGAGTCGATCGCTCCGGCGACGATCTCCAACCTACAGGCCGAGCCGCAGGAGGGCGCCATCCTCCTTACGTGGGACACCCCCGCCGAAGGAGACTATCTCTATGCTCAGGTTCAATATGTAGATCCGTTGACAAACGAGCTCAAAAAAGTAAATGTCAGCCATTTCGCAGACGAATATCTCCTCTCCGGACTTTATCAGAAGAACGGCGTCTATACTTTCAAAGTCTATTCTGTGAGTTCGACCGGAACCATCAGTACAACATGGGAGGAGGCGAGTGCTACTGCGCTCCGCGTGCCTCCCATCGTGACAGCCACTACGCCCGAGCCCGTCATGCTGACGGTGGAAATGCTCTCATCCAACGTTTCGGACCCCGTGGAGGGTGTATTGGCCAATCTGATCGACGGCAATGTTGACACATACTGGGGTAGCGACTGGCATTCGCCGAAACCCTTCCCGCAGTGGATTCAGATCGACCTTCCGGAACCGATGCAGGGCATACGGATCAAAACCACCAACCGGAACAATGCTACCCCTTCCGGATACACTCCGGTCGAGGTCGACATCCAGGGCAGCAATGACGGGGTAGATTGGACGACGTTAGGCACCATCGCGGCCAACTCGATCCCAGACGTGGCCGCCGGCGTCTATGAAACCCCCGTAATGTCCGTCTATCCCGAGACCGGAGCCACTTTCACCAAGATCCGATACACTGTGAACAGCGTTATCGGCGAGGCGATAAACTGGCCCTACTGGTGTCTGTCGGAGCTGGAGCTCTACAAAGTCTCTTACGAAGTCATTGATCCGGAAGCATGATATCGTGTGCTGCACGGATGCGCGAGCAGGGCAATAGCCCCGCCCGCGCGGACGCTGCGTCCGGAGACCCGGGCGAACGATCACAACAAACCCTTCATACCATGAAAATGAATGCATTATTGATAATTCCGCTGCTGTGGCTGGGAACGGGCGCATGCAGCAGCGCTAACGAGGAAATTCCGGGACCGCTTCCCCCTGCACCGGATACCTATGTCCCGGGCAGCACCGCAGGCATTGACGGCGACGTGCGGATCGGAATCGCCTCCGGCGAGGCCAGCGAATACCAGCCCGGCGAAAATATCGAAAGGTCGTGGGACGGCGACATGAGCACCCTCTACCATTCGCCATGGTCGGGACCGGCCAACTTTCCCGTCACGCTCGAATATCGGTTCAAAACGCCGGAAGATGTCGACTACATCGTCTACAAACCCCGTCAGGATGCTGAAAACGGCCTGTTCGGAGAGTTCGAACTCTTCGTTGCCACCGAGGCTAAACCTGAATACGTCAAGGTGGGTGACTACGATTTCCAGATGAGTTTTTCGCCCTCAACCATCCTCTTTGACGAGCGGATCGAGGGGGCCACCGCCTTCAAGTTTTCGGTCAAGAGCGGCGGCAACGATTTCGTGAGCTGCGCCGAGATGGAGTTCTACCGCTACGGCGACAACAGCCTCGCCGCCTACAGCAACATCTTCGCCGACGAGGTGTTCTCTGAACTGCGGACTGGCGTGACGCGCGAGCAGATCGGAAAGATGGATAACGAGTTCTTCCAGACGATCGCCCTCGCACTGCTGGACGGGAAATACGAGAAGGAATTTCGCGTGCAGGAGTACGAGCCCTACCCCTCCCTCAAAGAGACTTCCCAAGCGCTGAAAATCGGCAACTACAACTCATTCGAAAACCCCACGGGCATCTACTTCTCCTCGGGGACCGACGCGGTGGTGATCGTAGGCGACACCGGCGGCGAGAACCTCTCCCTGCGCATTCACAACTTCTCCAACAACTCGGACGACACCTTCGTCCTGCGCACGGGCATCAACAAGTTATCAGTCAGAAATAACGGACTGGGCTACATCTCCTATTACACGCTCAACTGGAAGAGCGCCGCTCCCGTGAAGATACATATCGCCAGCGGCAAAGTCAACGGCTATTTCGATCTGGCAAAGCATACTTCGGCCGACTGGCGACGGCTCATCGACGGCGCGGTGTCCACCTATTTCGACCTCAAGGGCAAGTGGGTCAATCTGGCCTACACGACCGAGGACCTGCGAGCCTACTGCACAGACGGCTATGAGCTCATGCAAATCTACGATGAACTGATCACCATGGAACATGAGATCATGGGATTGGTCAAATACAACCTGCGCCCCAAGAATCACATGTTCGCCCGCACGGTAGCCTCGGGCTACTTCGCCGACGGTATCGGCGTGGGTATCGACAAGAGTTCGATGCAGGGGGCCGTCGACGTGAGCATGATCCGCAACAACATCTGGGGCCCTGCCCATGAATTCGGTCACGTCAACCAGATAAGGCCGGGACTGAAGTGGCTGGGGACCACCGAGGTGACGAACAACGTCTATTCGGCGCTCGTGTCGTACCACTATACGGGTAAGATTTCACTCGAAACCGAAGACTGCCACATTGACACCAATGGCAATCACGAGCTCGGCGGCCGCATGAACTGCTTCCTCACCTACGGCGTCGCCCGCGGCGAACCGTGGATGTTCCAGTTCGGGCAGGACAAAATGACGGGATATGCCGAAACCGGAGGCGACCACTTCGTGAAGTTATGCCCGCTGTGGCAGCTGATGCTCTACTACCGGCTCTCGGATGGCGCCCCGTGGCAGAAGCCCGACTGGTATGCCGACGTAGCGCAGATCGTGCGCGAGACCGACGACGCCGACTTCACCAACGGACAGCACCAACTGAATTTCATGCGTAACACCATGGACGTACTCGGACAGAACCTGACCGACTTCTTCATCACGGCAGGGATGCTGAAACCCATTGACAAGACTTTCGACGACTACGGAACGGGGACGATCACGATCACCGAGGAGGATGTGGAGGAGCTGGTCAAGTATGCAGAGAAGTACCCCAAACCCGCCTCGCCGGTCATCTACTACATCTCCTCGCAGAGCCTCCCGGCCTACGTGAAACAGCTGCCCGTCGAGGGTACGTTCGGGACAGGTATTACCGATAACGGCAACGATACGTTCACCATATCGCACAACATTTGGAAAAACGTCGCCGTATTCGAAACCTACCGCGGCGAAACCCTCGACCGGGTAGCAATGGTAGGCACCGATTCCCCCGACCGGAGCACTACGCTCGTTCGCTATCCGGCCGGTTCGACCCGCATCGAAGCAGTGGCTTGGGACGGAACGCGCACGTTGGTTTACGGAAGCCGCTGACATTTTCCGTAACCGGATTCAACGAAAGCAAGGGATGGTAATAACCGACAGGCAACGATACGTGAGATTATTACCATCCCTTTCAGTTGCCCGCGGCACAAAACATAATCCAGCAATATATCAAACCAAACAATGAAACGCAATATCAGTATACTTACAGTTATTTTACTGGTGGTTCCGCTGTTGTCCGGTTTTGCCCGCAAAGCCGAAAAATATACGGACCCGACGCTTCCCATAGAACAACGGGTCGACGACCTGTTGAAACGCATGACCCTCGACGAGAAGATTGCCCAGATGGATATGGTGGGCGTATGGTCGTTCGACGAATTCAAGGAGAGCGAGATGATCCGCACCACGGGCGTGGGAGCGTTCATCGGCGAAGTAACCCCCGAACGCTACAACGAGGTGCAGGCTCTCTCGGAGAAATCCCGCCTGAAAATTCCGATGCTCGTCGGCGTGGACGCCGTGCACGGATACGGCGTACTGCAAAACCGCACGATTTTCCCCACATCCATATCCATGGCGGCAACGTTCAACCCCGAACTTGTGAACCGTGCGGCCCGGATTGCAGCCAGGGAGATCCGCAGCGCCGGCAACCAATGGACATTCGCTCCGACGCTCGACATCGTTCAGGACGCACGATTCGGCCGGACGGGAGAAACTTACGGCGAGTGTCCGTTTCTGACCACAGCCATGGCGCGCAGCGCAATCCGGGGCTATCAGAACCATGAAAATCCGCAACACCGCGTTGCGGCGTGTGTGAAACACTATGTGGGCGGCGGCGCTTCGATAGGCGGTGTGAACCACGGCAATGCCGAGATTTCGGAAAGGATGCTCCGCAGCGTGTTCTTGCCGCCTTTCAAAGCTGCCGTCGAAGAGGGCGTTCTGACCGTCATGCCCGGACATAATAACATAAACGGTATTCCGATGCATGCCTCCGAATGGTTGTTGACCGATATACTCAAAGAGGAGTTCGGCTTCGATGGCTTTGTCATCACGGACATGGGAGACATCGAGAACCTGCGCGAAGACCGCATACACGGAGTGGCCTCAGACCAGAAAGACGCCGTCCGTCAGGCCATCGCCGCCGGGGTGGACATGCATATGTTTACTACCGACAATACGGAAAACGGGCAGCGAATGTTCCAGGGCAATCTGCGCGAACTCGTGCACGAGGGTAAAATCTCTACGGCGACGATCGACCGGGCCGTCCGACGCATCCTGACCGTGAAATTCGAACTGGGGCTTTTCGAAAACCGCTATGTGGAGATTCCGACGGCAGAGAATCCCGGCTACGGCGGCGACGAGGCGAACGGTCTGGCGCTGGAAGCTGCGCGACAGAGCGTCGTACTGCTCAAGAATGAAGGCGGACTGCTGCCGCTCGACAGGACGAAATACCGCCGGATTCTCGTCACGGGACCCAATGCCGCGAATCAGTCGATGCTGGGCGACTGGACCACGCTTCAGGAAGACGAAAATCACTATTACACGCTGCTGCGCGGAATCCGCGAATGCGTGGGCGACGAGTGCGAAATCGTTTACAGCAACAGCGGCCGCATAAAAGGCAAAAAATCGGATGTCACGGTAGAGACGACCGATCCTGTCACGCAAAGCCGCCAACTGGAAGAGGGAGGTGAGCTCAACGAATTCGCCATCGAAGACGCAGTCGAAAAGGCAAAACGGTGCGATCTTGCGATCATCGCCGTGGGAGGCTACGGAATACGCACAGATTGGGGCCTGCGCACCTACGGCGAATCCGCAGACCGCCCGACCATCGACTTTTACGGCAGGCAGGAGGAGCTGATCCGCCGGGTTGCCGAAACCGGCATTCCGGTCGTGGCAGTGATCGTGACCGGCACAGCGCTCAACAATCCGTGGACGACGGAAAACATTCCGGCGATCCTGAACGCTTGGGAGCCGGGGATGTACGGCGGTCGCGCGGTCGCGGAAATTCTCTTCGGAGTGGTCAACCCTTCGGGGAAACTCCCCATCACCATTCCCCGGACGGCGGGACAGATTCCCATGTACTATTACCAGACCAAATCGAGGTACACCACAGGATATGCCATCGGTTCCGGCCGCAGCGACGACAAGCCCGCATTCTGCTTCGGGCACGGATTGAGTTACACGTCGTTCGATTACGGCAACATGCGATTGTCTTCCGACAAGCTGCAAAAAGGGGTGCCTCTGAAAGTGAGCGCGGATATCACCAATAAGGGCGACAGAGCCGGCTACGAGACCGTCATGCTTTTCGTCAACGATCGGATATCGAGCGTCGTAACTCCATTGCACTGTATGAAAGGATTTGAAAAGGTGTGGCTCGAACCGGGGCAGACCAAAACAGTCACTATGACGGTCCCGTTCGACGAGTTCGGATTGTGGAACGCCGACATGGAATATGTCGTCGAACCCGGAGAGTTCGAACTGAAAATAGGAAGTTCTGTGGACGACATAAGACTGAAGAAAACAATCGTTTATTAGTTCGTGGTCCTGGACGGCACAGGCCGCCGGGAATGCCCGGACATCACATTGTTTTGCCAACTATGAAAATTTCTCGTATTACGGCCCGTTCAGCACTCGGCGTTGTGCTTTCATGGATGCTTCTTTCGCTTCCGTGCACAGGGTCGGCACAGGATAAGCTGCCTTACCACCGGGATCTGAACGTGGTCTCGGTCAACAAACAGCCTCCACGCAGTTCGTTCATGGTTTATGGCGATCGCAAGTCGGCGCAAAGCGGAGATTATGCATCGAGCTGCTATTACCGCCTTCTGAACGGCACCTGGAAATTCCTCTATGACGACGATTTCCGCAACCTGCCCGCCGGAGCGACGGACCCGGCCACGGATATTTCCGGCTGGGCGGAAATAAAAGTCCCGGGCAACTGGGAATTCCAGGGTTTCGGCACGGCGCTGTATGTTAACCATCCCTTCGAATTCGCAACTTCGAACCCGGTTCCGCCCACTTTGCCCGAAGTAATTCCAGGGGGTATCTACCGCCGCGACTTCGAGGTGCCGGCCGATTGGAAAGGACGCAACATATACCTTCACCTTGCTGGCGTCAAGTCGGGTGTTTACCTCTATGTGAACGGCCAGGAGGTCGGTTACAGCGAAGAGTCGAAAGACCCGGCCGAGTTTCTGATAAACCCCTATCTGAAAGAGGGGCAAAACACCCTTGCCCTGAAAATCTCCCGCTGGAGTACGGGGTCATACCTCGAATGTCAGGATTTCTGGAGGGTGAGCGGTATCGAACGGGACGTTTTTCTATGGTCGCAGGCTCCGATCTCGCTGGCCGACTTCCGGGTGCGGTCGACACTCGACGACAGTTACACGGACGGCATCTTCCGGCTCGAAATGGAACTGCACAACAGCAGCGGTTGCGACACGAACGCCCGAATCTCCTTCGAACTGACCGATGCGGCGGGGAAAACCGTTCTCACCGGCAATACAGAGGATCTGATACCATCGGGAGGCACATGGACCGCGGCTTTCGACGGCCGGATCGACCGCGTGTTGAAATGGACGGCCGAAACGCCGAATCTCTATAAACTCACGATGAAGATCGAAACGGCCGACGGCCGGCCGGAATACATTCCCTTTCGTGTCGGATTCCGCCGGATAGAAATCAGAGAGAGCGAACAGGAACGCGAGGGCAAACGGCTGCGCCTGTTCTATGTCAACGGGCAGCCCATAAAACTGAAAGGGATAAATATCCACGAGCACAGTGAAAAGGGCGGTCATTACGTGACTGCCGAAGAGATGCGACGCAATTTCGAGCTGATGAAGCTCAACAACATCAATTCGGTACGCCTGGCTCACTATCCGCAGGATCGACGTTTTTACGAAATGTGCGACGAATACGGCCTGTATGTTTACGACGAGGCGAATATCGAGTCCCACGGCATGTACTACACTATCTGGAAAGACGACATGCGCAAGGGAAGCGAAGGACATGTCGATGGAAAAAAGAAAGGAACGCTCGGTCACAATCCCGATTGGCTGCCGCATCACATCGAACGTGTGGTAAATATGTTCGAAAGGAACAAAAACCATCCATGCGTTACGATCTGGTCGCTGGGCAACGAGGCGGGCAACGGCTTCAACTTTTACAACGCCTACGTGACGCTCAAAAACCTCGACAGGGGATTGATGGACCGTCCGGTGTGCTACGAACGCGCGGGCTGGGAGTGGAATACCGACATGTACGTTCCCCAATACCCGTCGGCGGCATGGCTGCGCAGCGTGGGCGAACAGGGAGCCGACCGTCCTGTCGTCCCGTCGGAATACTCCCATGCCATGGGCAATTCGAACGGCGACCTTTGGGGACAATGGCAGGCCATCTATGAACATCCGCACCTCCAGGGCGGTTACATCTGGGACTGGATCGATCAGGGTATCCTGGAACATGATTCCAAGGGGCGTCCGTACTGGACCTACGGCGGCGACTACGGTGGCCAATTCACGCCGTCCGATGCCAACTTTCTGGCCAATGGCATCGTGGGTGCTGACCAGAAACCCCATCCGGCCATGAGTGAAGTGAAATACGTTTATCAAGATGTCGGATTTGAAGCCGTTGATCTGGCCAAGGGACAGGTGAAAATCACCAATCGTTTCTACTTCACCGATCTGTCGGATTACCGGGTGAGTTACGAGGTATGCCGCAACGGCAACCCGGTGCGGACAGGGGTGCTGAAACTCAGCCTTGCACCGCAGGAGTCGCAAGTGGTGACCCTTCCCGTCGATCGGCTTGAGCCCGGTCCGGGTGACGAATACTTCCTCAATTTCGAGGTCGCCTCCGCTCATCCGGCGCCGCTGGTTCCGGCCGGACATATCGTTGCCCGCGAACAGTTCGAACTACCGTCGAAGGGTGAAAAACAACCATTCCGGCCTGCCGGATCATCCCGGATGGAGATAACCGAATGGGACGACGGCGTCCGTATCCGCTCTACCTCGGTCGATTTCACATTCAATGCGGCGCTCGGAGCGATCACCTCCTACAAAGTGAACGGTACCGAGTATTTCGACGGCGGGTTCGGCATCCGTCCCAATTTCTGGCGGGCACCCAACGACAACGACTACGGTAACGGGGCACCACTTCGCCTGCAAGTGTGGAAAACGATCTCGAACCGCCCCGTGGTGGAGCGTTTCAGCGTGGTTCGCAAGGGCGACGGCGTGAGACTGACGGCCGAATACGGTTGGGAAACCGCGGAAGCGGGACTGAAGCATGTCGCCTACCGGGTGGATTATACCCTCTATCCCGACGGAGAACTTCATGCGGCGCTGCACTACGCACCATCGGTCACGACCGAAACCTACGACACGGACAAGCTGAACGCCGGGACGCACGACGGCGCTGCGGCTACCTTCACTCCAAAGACCGAAGAGGAACTTAAGACGATCCGAAAGGTATTGGAAATACCGCGCATCGGCGTGCGGTTCCGGATTCCTGCGGCATTCGACCATATCTCCTATTTCGGACGCGGCCCCGAGGAGAACTATGCCGACCGCTACCGCGGAACTGCCGTGGGACTTTACTCGGCAAAGGCGTGGGAGATGTATACCCCCTATCTGCGCCCGCAGGAGAACGGCCATCATACGCAAACGCGCTGGATGACCGCAACGGATGACCAGGGAAAGGGCCTTCTGATTGTCGCCGACAGTCTGATGGAGTTCAATGCCTTGAGGAACAGCATCGAGGATTTCGACTGTCAGGAATCGGATAAACCCTATCAATGGAACAATTTTTCACAGACGGAGATCAATACCCGCGACTGCGAATGGGCGGCAAACCGACTGCGCAAACAAACGCACGTAAACGACATCGAACCGCGCAATTACGTCGAAATATGTCTCGACGGACGGCATCAGGGCGTTGCCGGATACAACAGTTGGGGAGACCGTCCGCAACCCTGCGCCACAATCCGCTCCGATCGGGAATACCGGTGGGGATTCACACTGGTTCCCATACAATCAATCAAAAAAGAAGCAGATAAAAAAGTCAGACTGAAATACTGACCGTTCATACGAAATAACCACGAGAAGAAGCTTTTTTCTATTCATTTTGGCCGTACTGCTGTTTACCTCCTGTGTCCGCTGTAACGACGTATCCCGCACCATTCCGACACCGGCACCGACCCGCCGAACAGCAGTATATGCTGCAATTCGCGGCCGATCCCATTCCGACCGTCCGGGTGGCGTTCATCGGTCTCGGAATGCGCGGCCTCGGCGCCGTCAAGCGCATGACTCACATACCCAGCGTCGAGACCGTCGATTTTTGTGACGTGAAACAAGAAAATACAGAGAAATGCAACCACATGCTCGCGGAAAAGGGCTGCCCTTGCACAGGAATTCTAGGCGATACGAACGGCGCTGCCGAATGTTGCTCTGGTGTATATCGCTACGAATTGGCAAGGCAAGGCAAGGCAAGGCCATGCCGAGATCGGCATGCAGGCGATGGACCGCACATCCGAACGGTTGCGTCTGACGACTTAGAAGCATTCCGCGAATAAACCTTTGGCGGTGAACCAGTTGCAGCCATATCCCGATCCGGCCTTGCAGAGCAACTCGCTGGAACAAATCCCCCGCTCTTCATTGAGTCGGAAAGAGCATTCGTAACTTGGCGTTTGCGGTAATCGTTATGTTTCGAATAAGCGCGGTCCCCATTCGCACGTTCAAGGCATTCGTCGAAGGTCTGCAACAGCAGGCGGCAGTCATCGCCCATTCCCAGAAAGGCGTTGCGAACCTTTTCGGCCGTAACGTACGAATCCCGGTCGCAGAGACGTTGGCTTGCCGATACTGGTCTTGATATTTTCCAGCTTCTCGTTGATACGCTGCGAATCGTACCGTTGATCGTGATACGGCCCATGACGGGAACCTGACCGATTTCTCAGACTGCCTTTTCACGTAGAAAAGGACTTTGAATGTACTGCGTTACATAATAACCTGAACTCTGAGAATTTGTTAAACGTTAAGTCAAGTTATTTGTTACGCGGAAATCAAATGCAATATCCTGAAAACAAATGATTTAATGCAAAACAAAGCATTTCGGGCAGGTAACGGATAAGTAACCGAACTTACCGTCAAACCTGCCCCGACTTGCTGTCGTATTGTTCCGAACACATGCAGAAAAGAGAGCTAATAGCCTGTAAACAGAACACTTGCTTTTTCCGCACTCTCGTTATCCTACGACACCCCGGCCTGTGCAAGGCCGGGGTGTCGAATAGAACGGAACCGGAACGCACGCCCGCACCGGACATGCGCATCGGTATATCGGGTACGGCTACGTATCGGTCCGTCCAACCCTATCGCCGCACGGCGGCATCAAAACTCGACGAGTGCCTCGCCCGTCATTTCGGCGGGTTGTTCGAGCCCCATGAGTTTCAGCACCGTGGGGGCCACGTCGGCCAGAATGCCGTTGCGCACCGACTTCACGCGGTCCGACACCACCACGATGGGCACGGGGTTGAGCGAATGGGCCGTATTGGGCGTGCCGTCGGCATTGAGCGCATTGTCGGCATTGCCGTGGTCGGCGATCATCACCACCTCGTAACCGTTGGCCTTGGCGGCCTCCACGACCTTCTCCACGCAGCCGTCCACGGCCTTCACGGCCTTCACGATGGCGTCGTAAACGCCCGTATGGCCCACCATGTCGCCGTTGGCGAAGTTCAGGCAGATGAAGTCGAATTTCCGCTCGCCGAGGGCGGCGACCAGCTTGTCGGCCACCTCGGGGGCCGACATCTCGGGCTGGAGGTCGTACGTGGCCACCTTGGGCGACGCCACGAGGATACGCTCCTCGCCCTCGAACTTCTCCTCGCGGCCGCCGTTGAGGAAGAACGTCACGTGGGCGTACTTCTCGGTCTCGGCGATGCGCAGTTGGCGGAGCCCCTGCTTCGAGACCCACTCGCCGATGGTGTCGGGCACGTTCTCCTTGTCGAAGAGGATGTGCAGACCCGTGAACTTGGCGTCGTAGGGGGTCATGCAGCAGTAGTAGAGCGGCAGCGTGTGCATCCCCTCGGCGGGCATATCCTCCTGCGTGAGGACGATCGTCAGCTCCTTGGCGCGGTCGTTGCGGTAGTTGAAGAAAACGACCAGATCGTTCGGACGAATCAGACCGACAGGCTGTCCCTGCGCATCGACGCGCACAACGGGCTTGATGAACTCGTCGGTGACCTCCGCATCGTAGGATTTCTGAACGGCTCCGGCCATGTCCGTCGCCGCCTCGCCGACGCCCTTGACCAGCGCATCGTAGGCTACCTTCACGCGTTCCCAGCGCTTGTCGCGGTCCATGGCGTAGTAGCGGCCGACGATCGTGGCGATCCGGCCGCCCGTCGAGGCGAGATGCCGTTCGAGCTGCTCGATGAAGCCCTTGCCGCTGCGCGGGTCGGTGTCGCGGCCGTCCATGAAGCAGTGCACGAAGGTCCGCTCCGAAACGCCGTACTCCCGGGCGATGTCGCAGAGTTTGAAAAGATGCTCGAACGAGGAGTGTACGCCGCCGTCCGAAGCGAGGCCCATGAAATGCACATTCGCGCCCTGTGCCCTGGCGTATTCGAACGCCTTGACAATCTCGGGATTCCGCAGGATCGAGTTGTCGCGGCAGGCACGGTTGATCTTCACGAGGTCCTGATAGACCACGCGGCCGGCGCCGATATTGAGGTGACCGACCTCCGAATTGCCCATCTGACCGTCGGGCAGGCCGACGTTCTCGCCGTCGGTGCGCAGCTCGGCATGGGGATATTTTTCGGTCATGGCCGAAATGTAGGCGGGATGGACCGTAGAAATGACGTCCGCCTTGTCGTGACGGCCGTTGCCCCAGCCGTCGAGAATCATAAGAAGAACCTTGTTGTTCATAATTGTATGTCTTTAATATTGTTCCACAATATTCCATTCCGCACTCCCGCTTGAAGCGGGCAAAACGACGCGAGGCCGAACGCCGGGAAACGGGACGGCGCCCGCAAATCCGCGAAGCGGTCCGTTTCCGTGAAGCCGGACGTCGTTCCCGTAAAAAACGACATGCGGAGCTTTGGGCCGTACCTTCCGGCAGCGAAAGGCACTAAAACTATTTCACCTGCGCGGCGATCAGCTCCACGGCCTTGTCGATGGCGGCCTGCAACCCGTCGGGGTTCTTGCCGCCCGCCGTGGCGAAGAAGGCCTGACCGCCGCCGCCGCCCTGCATGAGCTTCGCGGCCTCGCGGACCACCGCCCCGGCATTCACGCCGCGGGAGGCGATCTCGTCGCCGAGCATCACCGTCAGCGTCGGCTTGCCGTCGCAGAGCGAGCCGACGACGAAGACCAGCCGCGGCGAACGGGCCCGCAGGCTGTACGCCAGATCCTTCACGAAGTCGGGCCGGCGGTCGGTCTGCGTGGCGAAGAGATGCATTCCGTCGCGCTCGGGCGTCGAGGCGGCGATCTTCTCGGCCCACTGCGCCACCTGCTCGCGGCGCATGGCCTCGACCTCTTTCGAGAGGGTCTCGTTGCTTTCGAGCATCTTCTTCACGGCCTGCAGGACCTGCGGGTTATTCAGGTACTCGCCCACATTGCGCAGCGTGTCCTCCGCAGCGTAGATCACCTTCTCGGCGTGCTCGCCCGTGACGGCCTCGATACGCCGCACGCCGGCCGAAATGGCGCTTTCCGAGAGAATCTTGAAGAATCCGATCGTACCCGTCGAACGGGTGTGCGTTCCGCCGCACAACTCGACCGAATCGCCGAAGCGGACCATGCGGACGCGGTCGCCGTACTTCTCGCCGAAGAGCATCATCGCGCCGGCGGCAGCGGCCTCCTCCTTCGTGGCGCTGCGATTCTCCTCGAGCGGATAATCGGCACGCACGGCGCGGTTCACCAACTGCTCCACCTCGCGCAGCTCGGCGGACGTCACCTTCTGGAAATGCGAGAAGTCGAAACGCAGCACCTCGGGCGTCACGAGCGACCCCTTCTGCTCGACATGCGTGCCGAGCACCTGCCGCAGGGCGGCGTGCATCAGGTGCGTCGCCGTATGGTTGTTGGCCGCCGACTGCCGCTTCCCGGCATCCACGACGGCACGGAAAGAGGCCCCGGGATTCTCGGGGAGCTCGGCGGCGATATGGATGATGAGCCCGTTCTCCTTTTCGGTCGAAACGATCCCGATGCGCTCGTCGGCGCTCTCGATATACCCCACGTCGCCGATCTGGCCGCCCGAATTGCCGTAGAACGGCGTGCGGTCGAATACCAGCTGGTAGGTCGTGCGGCCCTTCGACACGACGCGGCGGTAACGCGCGATGCGGACCTCGTCGGTCAGCGTATCGTAGCCCGTAAAGACACTCTCGCGGATGGGCAGCAGCTCCACCCAGTCGTCGGTCGAGACGGCCGCGGCGTTGCGCGAACGCGCCTTCTGGGCCTGCAACTCCTCCTCGAAGGCCGCCAGGTCCACGCCGACGCCCTGCTCGCGGGCGATCAGCTCCGTGAGGTCGATCGGGAAACCGAACGTGTCGTAGAGCTCGAAGGCATCCCGGCCCGAAATCAGCCCGCGGCCCTCGCGCTTCGTGCGCTCGATGACGCCGTCGAGCAGGTTGATACCCGTAGCCAGCGTGCGCAGGAAGGAGGACTCCTCCTCCTCGATGACCTTCTCGATGAGCGTCTGCTGGGCCTTCAGCTCGGGGAACTGCCCGCCCATCTGCTCCACCAGCCCCGCGACGAGCCGGCACAGCGTGGGCTCCGTGAAGCCGAGGTAGGTGTAGCCGTAGCGCACGGCGCGGCGCAGGATGCGGCGGATGACGTAGCCCGCCTTGACGTTCGAGGGCAACTGCCCGTCGGCGATCGAGAAGGCGATGGCGCGCAGGTGGTCGGCCATGACGCGCATGGCCACGTCGCACTTCTCGTCCTGGCCGTAACGCTTGCCCGAAAGGGCCGCGATGCGGCCGATGGTAGGCTGGAAAACGTCCGTATCGTAGTTGGACTTCTTGCCCTGCAGAATCATGCAGAGGCGCTCGAAGCCCATGCCCGTATCGACGTTGCGCGCCGGCAGTTCCTCGAGCGAACCGTTGGCCTTGCGGTTGAACTGCATGAAGACCAGGTTCCATATCTCGATCACCTGCGGATGGCCCGCATTGACCATCTCGCGGCCCGGTTTGGCGGCGATCTCCGCCTCGTCGCGCAGGTCGAAGTGGATTTCCGAGCAGGGTCCGCAGGGCCCCGTCTCGCCCATCTCCCAGAAATTGTCGTGCTTGTTCCCGCGGATGATATGGTCCTCGGGAAGGAACCGCTTCCAGAAGCCGTAGGCCTCCTCGTCGAACGGCACGCCGTCCTCCTCCGAACCCTCGAAGACCGTGGCGTACATCCGCTCGGCGGGCAGCTTGTAAACGTCGTGCAGCAGTTCCCACGCCCACTCGATCGCCTCGCGCTTGAAGTAGTCGCCGTAGGACCAGTTGCCCAGCATCTCGAACATCGTGTGGTGGTAGGTGTCGTGTCCCACCTCCTCCAGGTCGTTGTGCTTGCCCGAGACGCGCAGGCATTTCTGCGTATCGGCCGCCCGCGGATACTTGCGGGGCGCGTTGCCCAGGAAAATATCCTTGAACTGGTTCATGCCCGCATTGGTGAACATGAGCGTGGGGTCGCCCTTGACGACCATCGGAGCCGACGGCACGATCACGTGACCCTTCGAAGCGAAGAAGTCGAGAAAGGCGCGGCGAATTTCATTCGATTCCATTTGCAAGATATACTTTTTTCCGAATTTGCCCGTTTGATTTCGGGTTGCAAAATTACACAATTAAAGTTAAATTTGCACCTCGCAAAGGGCAGTTTTTTCCGCGATGAAGCAAAAAGAGGAGGGATTCGGCACGCAGCGCTTCGCCCGCGAAGCGCAGGCGCTCACGCACGAGGCGACGGCGCTCACGCGCGAAGTCGTCACGGCGCCGTTCCGTCTGAGGACCTACCGGCTGATCCGCAAAATCCTCATCGGATTCATCCTCGTCTCGATCGCCAACGTCCTCTTCTCCTACTTCTTCTACACGCCCAAGATGTACCGCATCCTGAGCGACAACCGCGAAATCGTCATCCGCTACCGCATCCTGCAGGACCGCATCCGCACGGCGCAGCGGAAAGTGGACGAAATCCGCCACCGCGACAACCACGTTTACCGTGCGCTCTTCTCGACCGACACGCTCTCGATTCCCGGGGTGTGGCAGCCCTACCCCGATTCGAAATACGCCCCGCTGGCCGGCGACGACTACGCCCCCCTGATGATTCCCGCGTGGAAGGAGCTGGACGCACTGGCCCGCACGATCTACCTCGAATCGGTCTCTTTCGACGAATTGCAGCGGCTCTCGAAGAACAAGGAGCAACTGTCGGCGGCCGTGCCGGCCATCTGGCCCATCGACCGCGCGGCGCTCCACGGCAACCACATCGGCGCTTTCTCGCCGCGCCGTTTCCACCCCGTGCTGCACCGCGTGGTGGCCCACACGGGCATCGACCTGGGATGCGACCGCGGCACACCGGTTTACGCCACGGGCGATGCCGTGGTGGAGCTGGCCGCGGCGGCCGGCTACAACGGAGGCTACGGTAAGCAGGTGCTGCTCGACCACCAGTTCGGATACAAGACCCGCTACGCCCACCTGAGCGAGGTGCTCGTCCGGCCGGGCGACCGCGTCCGGCGCGGGCAGCTCATCGCCCGCACGGGCAACACGGGCCGTTCGACCGGTCCGCACCTCCACTACGAGGTGATCCACAAGGGCGTACCCGTCAATCCGATCAACTATTTCAACCGCAACATGACCGCCGAGGAGTACGAACGCCTCATGGAAAGTCTGCGCGAAACCAATTTCGAAACGCTCTGAGATGACCGGGAAGAAAGATCTGGCACGCCTGCGCAAGCGCCGCCGCCGCAAACAGCGCATCATCCGCACGACGGTCCACCTGTTCGTGTGGCTGGGAGCCGCCGTACTCTACTACATCGGCTTCTCGCTCTTCTTCGACACGCCGCTCGAATACGAGATGAAGCACTCGACGGACCGCCTGCGCAGCGAATACGCGGCGCTCACGCAGCGTTACGACTCGCTGCAAACGGTCATGGAGAACCTCGCGGCGCGCGACCGCAGCGTGTTCCGCATTCTTTTCGAGTCGGACCCCTACGACTTCGACTCGGAGTACGAACGGCAGCAGAGCCTGACCTACGAGAAGATCGTGGACCGCTCGACACGCCGCCTCAAACGCGAACTGCGCGACCGCGTGGCCGACATGGAGCGACGGCTCGGACAGCTCAACGATACCTATCTCGCCCTGCAGGAGCGCATCGACTCGGCCGGACGCGACTGTGACCGGATTCCCTCGATACAGCCCGTCATCAACAAGCAGCTCACGTTGCTCACGGCCTCCTACGGAATGCGCATCCACCCCTTCTACAAGACGCTGCAATCGCATCAGGGCGTCGATTACACCATTCCCGAAGGGTCCCGCGTCTTCGCCACGGCCGACGGCGTGGTGCGCGACGTGGCCACGCGCAACTCGACACAGGGGCGGACCGTAGTGATCGACCACGGCAACGGCTACGAAACCTCGTACAGCCACCTTTCGCGCATCAACGTCCGCCGCGGGCAGCAGGTCCGCCGCGGCGACATCATCGCCCTTTCGGGCGACACGGGCCTCTCGCTCTCGCCGCACCTCCACTACGAAGTGCGCTACAACGGCATGCGCGTGGACCCGGTCCATTACTTCTTCATGGAGCTGTCCCCCTCGGAATACCAACGGCTCATCCGCATCGCCCAGTCGGGGATGCAGGCTTTCGACTGACCTCCGCGCCATGACCGATTCCCGGATCAGACTTCTGCTGCTCGACTTCGACGGCACGCTGGCAGACACGCGGCGCGCCAACACGCTCGCCTATGTCGAAACGCTGCGCGAGGCGGGCTACGCCCTGACCGAGGAGGAGTATGCGGCCCGCTATTTCGGGATGCGCTGCGAGGAGTTCCTCACGCGGATCGGCGTCGCCGATCCCGCGGAACGCGAGCGGCTGCGGCTGCGCAAGATCGCGCTCTATCCCCGCTATTTCGACACCGTGCGGCTCAACCGGCCGCTATGGGAATTCTGCCGGCAGTTCCGCGCGCAAGGGGGCCGCGTGTGGATCGTCTCGACGGGCAGCCGCGCCAACATCGGGAACGTCATGCGTCATCTGGGCATCGGAGGTCCCGCCGCAGGACCGAACGAAGCGCCCCTGGGCCGGGTGGACGGAGTGCTTTCCGGCGCGGACGTCGCACGCAGCAAGCCCCACCCCGACTGTTTCCTGGAGGCCATGCGCCGCGAAGGATGCTCGCCGCGCGAAACGCTTATCTTCGAGGATTCGGCCATCGGCATCGAGGCCGCCCGCCGCAGCGGAGCGGGCTATGTCGTCGTCAGACTCTGAACTCTTCACAAATGCCGGATGACCCGGCAGGGATTGCCGACAGCCACGACACCGGAAGGAATCGAATGCGTAACGACGCTGCCTGCACCGATCGTCGTGCCATTCCCGACGGTCACGCCCGGAAGGATCACACTCCGTCCGCCGATCCACACGTCGTCGCCGATGACTACGGGAGCCGTGGATGAATTCCAGAAAGCGGCGTTTTCGTTCCGCCGCTCCGCCGGATTCGTCGGGTGGGAAACCGTGTAAATATGCACGCCGGGGCCGATGCCCGAATAGTTCCCGATCGTTATCCGATTGCAGTCGAGGAAGACACAATTCATATTGATCTCCACGTGATGACCGATATGGATGTTTTCTCCGTAATCCACAAAGAACGGAGCCGAGATCCAGACATGCTCTCCGTATGAACCCAGAAGAAGATCCAGCAAGGCCGACAAACGCCCGGTATCGGTCATCGGCGTGTTATTGTACTCGGACTGCAACCGCTTCGCCAGCTGCCAGCGTTCCCACAATTCCGGAGAGGTGGCATCGTAGTTCTCTCCGGCCAGCATTTTCTCCTTTTCGGTTCTCATACGGGCTCTTATCCTCGTTTGCAAATCACGTTGAAATCGCAGTAGCGGCAGGTGTCCGCATCCGCACACTGACGGAACGGCACGGCGGGATCGTACATTTCGGCGAGGGTCTCGCGCACCAGCTCCTCGAAGTGTTCGGCGTAGAGCGAATAGTGCGCCCCGCGCAGCGACAGCTCCCTGTCGTCGAGCAGCGGCGAATAGTCCGGGCGGTTCATCGCCCGCACGTAGTAGAGCGCCGGCGTGGCGTCGCTCCCCTCCGAACGGTAGAGCATCATGGCGTAGAGCAGCGTCTGGACGATATTCGACAGGCGCTGTCTGCCTTCGCCGCGGAAAAGGCTTCCGATACCGGCGAACTCCAGATGCGGCGAACCGGTCTTGTAGTCCACCACGCGCAGCGACCCGTCGTCCAGGCGGTCGATGCGGTCGGCGATTCCCGAGAACTTCATCCGCTGCGGCCCCCCGGCCGTCGTGAAGTCGAAGCCGTAGTCCACCCTCCGCTCGAGCCCTTCGACCCGGAAGCCGTCGTGCGCCGCATCGTAGGGCATCACTCCGCCGCGCAGGTAACGCACCACGATATCCTTCACCAGCACCAGATTGCCCGTATAGTCGGCCGCCGTGGCCTTCGGGTCCTTCAGGTAGTGTTCGCCGATCGCCGCCTCGACCGCCGCGGCGACCTCGCCCGTGCGGATCAGCGCCCGCAGCGTTCCGCCGGGGTGCGCCTCGCCTTCGATCGGGGCATAGAGCCGCTGTACGGCGGCGTGGAGGATCGTGCCGAACATCGGGGCGTCCACCTCCTCGGAAATCTCGTCGCCGGCGTCGAGCCGCGCCACGGAGTGAAAGTAGAACCGCAGGGGGCAGGCCACGTAGCGGAAGAAGGCCGTGGGCGAAAGCGTGGCCTTCGATCCGGGATCGGTGAAGCGCTCCAGCCGCCGCATCACGCCGTCGTCCTTCCGGACCTCGATCGGCGCGGTCTCCGCCAGATTGACATCCACGCCCACCTCGATCCGCCGCAGCGGAAAGCCGCTCTCGTAACCCAACTGGTAGATATAGCGGCTCGGCTCGCCCGTGGACTTGTCGTCGGCATGGGCGCAGTAGAGCATCCACACGCGGCGGGCGCGCTGCACGAGGCGGTAGAAATAGTAAGCATAAACGCCCTCGTGATGCTCGGGCGTGGGCAGCGAATAGGCCGCGCGGAGGTTGTAGGGGATGAACGACGCCTGCGCCATGCGGTTGCCCGGGAAGTTGTCGTCGTTCATCGAGAGGATCACGACGTTCTCGAAGTCGAGGTTGCGCGTTTCGAGGATGCCCATGACCTGCACCCCTTCGAGCGGCTCGCCCTCGTAGGGGATGCGCAACGTCTGCAAGTGTCGGCGCAACAGCGAGGCATAGACCTCCGGCGCAGGCTCTATACCGCATTCGTCCAACGAGTTGCCGAGCCGGGCGATCTCCCCGGCGATGACTGCCAGGAATTCCGTCCGCCGGCGGGCGTCGTCGTCCGGGCAGGGTATCCGCACGACCGCCGCCACGACCTCCGACAGCCAGGCCGAGAGCGCCCGCCAGCCGGCGGCCGGGGAGAAGACGAGCCGCAGCAGGTCGTTACGCCCCAGCCACGAGGCTTCGACCGAAATGCGCCGCTCGCGCATGATCTCCTCCTGCAAGCGGCGCGTCAACTCCGCGTCGCACCCGGCGACATAGGGGTGCGCGAGCAGCCCCGTGACGTCGGCGTGGTAGAAAGTGCAATCCGCACCCTTCGTCCGGCGGCGGGCCTGCAACTCCACGAGGCGCTCGACGAAGGTGTAGGCCAGACTGGCACGCAGCGGATAGCCCATCGTGACATTGACCGGCCCGACCTCGGGCGGCATGGCGCAGAGCAACGGCAGCAGCAGGTTCTCGTCCGTCAGCACCACGGCGGTCTCCTTGCCCAGCCGGCCGCCGGCCGCCAGCCCGCGGAGGATCGTCGCCACGTACTTGCACTGCACGGCGTTCGACACGGCGGCCACCGAGGTCAGCTCCTTGGACCGCGACATGCCGTCGTGCGAGAGTTCGGCACGGGGCGGGAAGCGCACGACGTTTTCGCGCACGAACATTCCGGCCTCCTGCTCCGGATCGTCCTTATAATAGGAGTCGTAGTCCCAGTAGAAATCGGTTTCCGCGGCAGAGGAGAGAAAGCGGAACAGCTCCTTCTCGCACTCGGAGAGGGCGTTGAATCCCGCCACGACGAAGCGCCGGGGCGTCGCGAAGGCGAACTCGCCGCTGCGCAGGCGGTCGGCGGCGGCGCGCTGCACCATGCCGCCGTAGGCGATACCCAGCTCCGAAAGTCGCTCGCGGAAGCGGCGATAGACCGGTCCCAGCGTCCGCCATATCGCCAGAAAGCGCCGCTTCTCCTCCGAAAGGTCGGCCTCGGCGCCGAGCGACGACCAGAAGGCGACGATCCGCAACTGCGCGGGGGTGAGGTAGGAAATGTCGGCCTCGATCTCCCGGATCTCCTCGATATTGCGGAAAAGCATCGCGGCGTCGATCCGGTATTTGTCGATCGTGTCGAAATCGGCGAGGAGCATGTCGCCCCAGAAGTAGAATTTGTCGAACGGTTCGGCGTGGTACTCCGAATAGATTCCGTACAGTTCCGTGATGAGCCGCAGGCGGTCGCCCGTCCGGAGGCCCGATATTTCGGACATCAGCTCGTCGATCGTGGTCCACGACGGCTGCCACATCGGCCGCCGGGCGATCCGCGCGAGGGCGTCGGTGAAGAACAGCCGTGCACGGCGCGACGGAAAGAGCACGGCGCGCTGCGACAACTCCTCGCCGTAGCGCGCATAGAGATCCGCCGCGACTTCGCCCAGGAAACTCTCCATCGTCCCTCGGCGGCCGTTTACTCCGCCGCCCCGATGCGGGCGATGCTGCCGCCCATGAACTTCTCGCTGACACGCAGCACCGCAGGCTCGCCCTTGTAGGCGATCCTGCCGCCCGTGGAGGTCTTGGCTTCGAAACGGTCGGTGACCCACAGCGTCGCGCTGCCCGAAGAGGTGACGTTCACCTGCGCCGACATCGTCTCCAGTTCCGGAGCCTCGACAGCGCCCGTGGAGACGAAGAGCGTCAGGTAGCGCACCGCCCCCGAAAGCGCGGCCGAGCTATGGCCCGAGAGCTCCATGCGGAGGTCCTTCACGTCCAGATCGGCCGTCAGCTTCGCCGCACCGCCCACCGTAAGATCGAGCAGCGTGGCCGAAAAGCGGCCTTCGAACGTCGCTGCGGCATCCGAAACCGAAATCCGCTCCAGCGTATTGTAGCATACCGTGACGGTCGTGCGCTCGGGCCGGCGGGCGTCGCGCCGCTCGGTGATCCGCAACACGCGGTCGCGTACCTCGGCGCGGAACCGGGTCGTATAGGAGCCCTTCGTATCGTAGATGATCCGCGGAGCCTCCGTATCGGGAACCTGCACGAAGCGGATATCGACCGGCGCGGCGACCTCGACGGCCGTGAACGACGGCAGCCACTCGCTGCGCTCCCCTCCGGACGTGTCGGAAGCCGCCGCGACCGGCGCGGAAACGGGAGCAGCAGGCATCGCCCCGCTCACCGTATCGGCGGCGGGAAGCCCCGGTGTACGGGCCGGGACACCGACGGAAACCCCTGCCAGAAGGGCCGTCAGAATCAGTCGCTTCATCTGTTTTTTCATGGTCCGAAGTCGTAATTGTTCCCGCTAAAGTACTAAAAATATTGCGAAATCCGGGATTTATTCCGTACTTTTACTTTCGAAAACCGACTTTTCGAAGAGTGAGAGCGAAGATTCTGAATGCGAGCGCCGGATCGGGAAAGACCTACCAACTGGCCTACAAATTCGTCCGCGACGTCGTCGGACGGCCCGACCTCTACCGCCATATCCTCGCCGTGACCTTTACGAACAAGGCCACCGAAGAGATGAAGTCGCGCATCCTCAAGGAGATTCATGCACTGGCCTCGGGAGCCGGAAGCGCCTACCTCGACAGCCTCTGCCACGAGTTGCGGCTCGACGAGCAGACCGTCCGCAAACGGGCCGCCGAGGCGCGTTCGAGAATCCTGCACGACTACTCGCGCTTCACGGTGCTGACCATCGACACCTTCTTCCAGCGCATCCTCAGAGCCTTCATCAAGGAGCTGGGACTGGACCTCAACTACAACGTCGAGATCGAGACGGCCTCGGTGCTCTCGAAGAGCGCCGACTCGCTCATCGACCGGATCACCGACGACCCCGCCCTCGGACGGTGGCTCACGGCATTCGTGCAGGAGCGCATCGACGAGGGACGCAAATGGGACGTCCGCGACGGCATCCTTTCGCTGGCCGGGGAGCTTTTCAAGGAAAGGAACAAGGCGACGCTCGCCCAGGCGCGTCCGAAGGAGGAGCTGGGCGAAATCGTGGCACGCGCCACGGCGCAGGCGGCGGCCTCGCGCGAGGAGATGCGCCGGACGGCTTCGGAAGCCGTCCAGGCGATCGCGGCCGCAGGACTCGCGGCGGCCGACTTCGCGGGCAAAAGCCGCAGCTTCGCAGGCTATTTCTACGCCGTGGCCGGAGGCGAGCTCAAAGCCCCCACGGAAACCGTCCGCAAGCGGGCGGCGGCACCGGAGGGATGGGCGGCGAAGGGTTCGCCCGCAGAGCGCCTCGTACCGCAGTTGCGACCCCTGCTGCAAAAGCTCTGCACGCTCTACGACGAGAATATCCGGCTGTGGAACACCTGCGACCTGCTGCGCGAGAATTACCGCAGCTTCGCGCTGCTGTCGGACCTCTACGCCCGCGTGCAGCAGCTCTGCGCCGAGCAGAGCACGATGCTGCTCTCCGAAACCAAATACCTCCTCTCGGAGTTCATCGGCCGCAACGACGCTCCGTTCATCTACGAAAAGGTGGGCAACCGCTACGAACGCTTCATGATCGACGAGTTCCAGGACACCTCCTCGCGCGAATGGGAGAACTTCCTGCCGCTGTTGCAGAACGCCATGGCGCAGTCGGAGGAGACCTCGGTGTTCATCGTGGGCGACATCAAACAGTCGATCTACCGCTGGCGGGGCGGCGACTGGCGGCTGCTGCACGACGAGGCGCAGCGGGCGCTCGGCACGGAGAACACACGGGTCGAGGTGCTCCGGGAGAACTGGCGCAGCCTGCCGTGCGTCGTGGAATTCAACAACGCGGCGATCGACCGCATCGTCTCGGCGGATAACCTCGCGCTCAACACCCGCCTCGACGAAGCCGCCGGGCGCGGCGACATCGGCGCGGAGGAGGCCGCCGCACTGCGAGACACGCTCGCCGACGCCTACCGCGAACAGGCGCAGACGCCCCGGCGCCGGGGCGAGCACCCGGGGTATGTCTCGATCGAGACCTTCGCCGAGCGGCCGCCCGTGGTGGAGCGCATCTGCGAGCTGATCGACCGGGGATTCCGCCCGGCGGACATCATGGTGCTGGTGCGCAGTGCCACGGACGGCGCGAAGGTCGCCGCCGAGCTGCTGGAGTTCAAGCGCCGCAACGAGGAGCCGCGCTACCGGTTCGACGTGATGACGCAGGAGGCGCTCATCGTGGGCAACGCCCCCGTGAGCTCGTTCATCGCCGCCGCGTTGCGGCTGGCGCTCGACCCCGACGACACGCTTAACCGCGCCGTCTACAACCACTACCTCGGCCGCGATTTCGACCGGGAGCTCCCGGACGGGGAGCGGAGCTTCTTCCGCTCGATCCGCCTGCTGTCGCCCGAAGAGGCGTTCGAACGGATCGTCATGCGCCACGACCTGCAGGGCGACCGGCGGCAGATCGCCTACTTACAAGCCATCCACGAGCAGATCATCGCCTTCTCGGCGGCGAAGATCGCCGACATCGCACTGTTCCTCCGCTGGTGGGACGAGCAGGGACGGAACCGCTCGCTGAGCGTCGAACAGAGCGCCACGACCGTCGAAATAACCACCGTCCACAAGGCCAAAGGGCTCGAAAAACGGGCCGTCATCATCCCCTACTGCTCCTGGCAACTCGACCCCAAGTCGGGCGGCAACGTGCAGAACATCGTCTGGGCGGAGGCCCGCGACGGCGAAGCGGCTGCGATAGGCCGCTTCCCGGTGCGTTACAAACGGGCGATGGCCGAATCGGGTTTCTCGGCCGAATACTACCGCGAACTGGTATACGCCCACGTTGACAACGTGAACCTGCTGTACGTGGCCCTGACGCGCGCGGCCGAATCGCTGCACGTCTTCGTGCCGCAGAAGGGCGGCGCGCCGAACGTCGGCGGGCTGCTGCTGCAAAGCATCCGCGTCGAGGACGACCGGGCGACGGTCGGCACGCTCGAAGGGCGCTACACGGCCGACGAGCGGGGCGAGCACTACGTCTTCGGGGAGTTCGCAGGCCCCGTGGCGGGCGGCGCGAAAGACGCCGAAGCGGAGCACGTTCTGCTCGAAGAGTACCCCACGGCACAGGCCGCACTCCGGCTGCGGCTCCCCTCGCAGCGCTATTTCGAGGAGGGCGGCGAGACCGAGCTGGCGCCCCGCAACTTCGGAATTCTGATGCACAGGGCCTTCGAGCAGGCCGAGGACGAGCGGCAGATCCGCGAGGCCGTGGACGCCATGCGTGCCGACGGCACGCTGACGGACGACCAGGCCGCCCGGCTCGGAAAAGCCATCGACCGGGCGCTGGAGCTGCCCGAGGTCCGCGAATGGTTCGGCGGCGGATGGCAGGAGGTGCGCAACGAGCAGGAGATCATCCTTCCCCGCCCGGCGGACGGCGCCGGTTGTCTCCCCGGCGTCCCGAACAACACGACGAACGACACCGACGACCGCTCCGGCGCCCCGAACGGCACGACACGGAGGCCCGACCGCGTGATGATAGCCGGCGACAGGGCCGTGGTCGTGGACTACAAATTCGGCGACCGCGACGCCGAACGCTACCGCCGCCAGATCGGCGGCTACTGCACCCTGCTGCGCGGAATGGGCTACGCCCGCGTCGAAGGCTACCTGTGGTATGTCCGGCGGGGCGAGGTGGAGCGGGTGGTATAACCGTGTCCGCCGAAGACATTGACTTCTCCTCCGGAGAACGCCCCTTGTGCCTGCTACCCCGAAAATAACGAAACACCCGGCTACCACTGCGGTAACCGGGTGTTTCATTCGTATCATACGGCCGAAATTCCGGCAGGATCGTCTTCCGGCAGGCCCAAAGGCTCTCCGGATACGCTCCCTCCCCCGTCGGCCGACGGAGGTTACTCGCCCAGCGCGAAGCGCTTGTAGGCGATCACCGTGGCCTCCTTGTCGGCCTTGCGGATATACTCGGCGATGGTCTCCTTCTCGCCTACGACGAGCTGGTTGAGCAGCGTGTTCTCCTCGAAGAACTTGCGCATCTTACCCTCGGCGATCTTCTCCAGAATGGCCTCGGGCTTGTTGGCGTTCTTCGGGTCCTGCTTCATGGCCTCCACGGCGATCTTACGCTCGTGCTCGATGACCTCTGCGGGGCAGTCGGCCTCCGAGATCGAAACGGGAGCCATGGCCGTAGCCTGCATGGCGACGGTGTGGGCCACCTCGACGGGAACCTCCTTGTTGAAACCCAGCACCGTGCCGAGTTTCTTGTTGAAGTGCACGTAAGCGGCGCAGTAGGGAGCCTCGATACGGGCATAGTATGCCAATTCGATCTTCTCGCCCGTCTGTCCCGACTTCTCGGTGACCATCTCCTCGACGGTGCGGCCCTCGTCGTTCTTCGTAGCCATCAGCGCGTCGCGGTCGGCGGCGTCGTTCTTCACGGCCACCTCCAGCATCGCGTTGGCCGAAGCCGAATACTCGGCGTTCTGAGCCACGAAGTCCGTCTCGCAGGCCAGGCAGAGGATATAGGCCTTCTGGCCCACGATCTTCGTCACGACCACACCCTCGGTAGCGGTACGGTCGGCACGCTTGGCCACGACGAGCTTGCCCTTCTCGCGGATAATGTCCTGGGCACGCGCAAAATCGCCTTCCGCCTCCATGAGGGCCTTCTTGCAGTCCATCATGCCGGCGCCGGTCATCTTGCGGAGCTTCATCACATCAGCAGCTTTGATTTCCATAGTCGTATCTGTTTTTTTCGTTATTGTTCGGATTACTCGGCCTTCTGCTCCGCCTCGGCAGCGGGAGCGGTTTCAGCGGCGGCGGGAGCAGCCTCGACGGCAACCGGCTCCTCGAAGGGGGTCTCCACGGCGGCCACGACCTCGGCAACGGCAGCCTCCTCGGCGTCCACCGTAGCCTTCACGGCCTTCTTGATGCGGGGCTTGCCCTCCTTCTTCACGGCGCCTTCGGCCTCGGCCTCCTGCGCCTCCTTCTCCTTCTCGAGCTTGCGCTCCTCCGAACCTTCGGCGATAGCGGCGCACATGGCCTCTACGACCACGGCGATCGACTTGGCGGCATCGTCATTTGCAGGTATAACGTAATCAATGTCGGTCGGATCACAACAAGTGTCTACCATGGCAAATACGGGGATGCTCAGCCGCTTGGCCTCCTTCACGGCGTTGGCCTCCTTCTGCACGTCCACGACGAACAGTGCGGCGGGAAGACGCGTCAGGTCGGCGATCGAACCGAGGTTCTTCTCGAGCTTCGCGCGCTGACGGGCGATCTGGAGCTTCTCGCGCTTGGAGAAATTATCGAAAGTGCCGTCGTTGGTCATCTTGTCGATGGTGGCCATCTTCTTGACGGCTTTACGTATGGTGGGGAAGTTTGTCAGCATGCCGCCGGCCCAGCGCTCGGTGACGTAGGGCATTCCGACGGCTGCCACCTTTTCGGCAACGATCTCCTTGGCCTGCTTCTTCGTGGCGACGAACAGCACGCGGCGGCCGCTCTTGGCGATCTGCTTGATGGCGGCGGCGGCCTCGTCGATCTTCAGCACGGTCTTGTGCAGGTCGATGATGTGGATGCCGTTCTTCTCCATGAAGATATACGGAGCCATTTTGGGGTTCCATTTGCGCTTCAGATGACCGAAGTGCGCACCGGCTTCCAGTAATGTATTAAAATCTGTACGTGACATTTCAATTCGTTTCGTTGGTTAATTTTAATTCTCTTTTCCTCAACCCTCCGGGTAGCAGCTTCGCTGGTCCCGATGAGTTTTCCGCGGCGCGGCAACCGGGCGGTAATACATATAATATAAATAGGTAGTCCTTCCGATTTGGAACCGACGCCGTACTTGCCGAAATTTCCGGTCGTGCGAGCGGATTAACGCTTGCTGAACTGGAACTTGCGACGTGCTCCGGGCTGACCGGGCTTCTTACGCTCAACCTCGCGGGGATCGCGCGTGAGGAATCCGGCCTTCTTGAGCACCGGACGCATCTCGGCGTCGATCTCGCACAGTGCGCGTGCGATACCCAGACGAGCGGCTTCGGCCTGTCCCTTGATACCGCCTCCGTCGAGGTTGATCGTGATGTCGAAATTCTCGGCGGTGTTGGTGGCCAGCAGCGGCTGCTTCACCTGGAACTGGAGAATCTCGAGCGGGAAATAGGCTGCAAGCTCCTTGCGGTTGATTGTAATCTGACCCTTACCCGGCTTCACGAATACGCGAGCCACAGCGGCCTTACGACGACCTACGGTGTTTACAACTTCCATAACTCTTACTTAATCTCGTTTAACTTAATGGGCTTCGGGTTCTGGGCGGCGTGCGGATGCTCGGCGCCGGCGTAAACCTTCAGGTTCGTGAGCAGCTTGTCGCCCAGACGGGTCTTGGGGAGCATACCCTTTACGGCTTTCTCGATGAGGAAAGTCGGTTTCTTGGCCAGATAGTCGGCGGGGGTGGCGAAACGCTGGCCGCCCGGATATCCGGTGTGACGCGTGTAAACCTTGTCGGTCATTTTGTTGCCCGTGAGCTTCACCTTCTCCGCGTTGATGACGATGACGTAGTCGCCGCAGTCCACGTGGGGCGTGTAGCTGGGCTTGTTCTTGCCTCGGAGGATCTTCGCGATCTGCGATGCAAGACGTCCCAATACCTCGTTCGTAGCGTCGATGACGACCCACTCCTTGGTCACCGTCGATGCATTGGCCGAGATAGTCTTGTAGCTTAATGAATCCACTGTGTTTTACGTTTAAATTTAACTTGTTGTAATCCTATCCCGCACATTGCGGGTGCGCAAAGGTACGAAAAATATTTCACACTACAAGCCAAGTCGCAGAAAATTACGACGCAAGGCCGAAAAACGGAACCGCCGGCACGCGCCATCGGGCACGCCCTCCGTCCGACGCCGCGGGATCGGAGGCCGGGGTCACCGGATTCCGGCCCGGAACGCCTTGGGCGACATCCCCGTATGACGCCGGAAGAACCGGGTCAGATAGGACTGGTCGGCGAATCCCAACTGCTCGGCGATCTCCGTCACCGAGAGGTGGGGATCGCTCAGCAGCACCTTGACCTCGGCCAGCCGCTGCTCGTCGATGAGCTGCTTGGGTGTCCTGCCGCCCTGACACTCGACGGTCACCTCGTAGAGGTAGCGCGGGGAGATACACATCCGGTCGGCATAGAACGACACGGCGTGCTCGCGCGTGGCATATTCGCGGAGCAGGCCGACGAACTGGTGGCTCAACGCCTGTTTGCGGGTGTACTGCTGCGTGCCCCCGATCTTCTCCTGAATGGTGTTGAACACCCACATCAGGAGGCTCTGCAGGAAATTGAGCTCCTGCTGCCGCCGGAACTGCGTGCCGCCCTCCGCGAAGAGCATCCGCGCCACGTCCATCCAGAGGAGAATCTCCCGCCAGGTCTTCTGGCTGCGCTCGTCCTGCGTATGGCGGTAGCCGGGATGTTCGTGCGTATAGTCCAGATAGGGGGAGTCGATCGGCAGCACGGCCTCCAGGAAGAGCTCGCGCGAGAAGGTCACCATCCGCACCCGGAAGTCGCCGCTCGCCTCCACCACCTGCATCAGCGAACCCTGCAGGAAGATCAGCTCCGACTGCTCCCCGATCCGGTAGTGCTGGATGCCCGTCGAGACGACGGCGCTCCCGCGGACGCAGACCAGATAGACACCGCAGCGGAAATGCACCGGGGCCCTCCTCAGGGCGGACAGATCGCCCTCTTCGTATCGTATGGCATCCGGCGGCCGGACGAAGGGTTTTTCCATCGTTTATGCTGTTTTTACCCCGCAAAAATAGCCATAATCCGCCGATTCGGGCGCATCAGTTCCTAAAATGAAATGTTTTCCGCAAATTAATGCACGGCGGATTTCCCGCCGATGCGGTACTTTTGCACCCCGGAAAACGACTGCGAACGATGAAACGGAAACACAATTCGGAACTATTCCTGCTGCTCTACCTGGGCATACTGAGCGCTTTCGGGCCTTTCGTCATGGACATGTACCTGCCGGCGTTTCCCGTGCTCACGGAGTTTTTCGGAGCCTCCTCGTCGATGGTGCAACTGAGCCTGACCGCGAGCACGATCGGTCTGGCCGCGGGACAACTGTTCTTCGGCACGGTCAGCGACAAATACGGCCGGCGGCCGGCGCTGCTGACGGCGCTCGGGCTGTTCATGCTGGCCACGGCGGGCTGTCTGCTGGCCGGAACCATCCTCGACTTCATCGCCTTCCGGTTCATTCAGGGGCTGGCCGCGGCCGGAGGCATCGTCCTCTCGCGGTCGATCGCCACCGACCGCTACGCCATCGGCAAACTCGCGCGGATGCTGGCCCTCATAGGCGCCGTGAACGGCGTGGCCACGGTTCTGTCGCCCGTCGGCGGCGGCATCCTGTCGGAATACGGGGACGGGTGGCACGGCATCTTCTGGTTCCTGCTGCTCTTCGGAGGCATCCTGCTGCTCGGAACGTTCCGATTCCGCGAATCGCTCCCGAAACCGCGTCGGAAAGCGACCGGGTGGCGCGACGTGGGCCGCAACTTCCGGGAGGTGCTGCACAACCGCGCCTTCCTCTGCCATACCCTGCAATACGGCTTCGCCATGAGCGTGCTGTTCGTCAATCTGGCTTCGGCGCCGTTCATCATGCAGGAACACTACGGACTCACCCCGTCGCAGTTCAGCCTCTTCTTCGGGCTCAATGCGGTCGCCATGGCCGCCGCCTCGGCCGCAGTCGTCAGGTTCCCGACGATGGAGCAGGCCGTGCGGACCGGCAATGCGGGAATGCTGCTGTTCTCCGCCCTGCTCTGCGTCGCATTCGGCATGCACGCGCCGTTCTGGGCCTACGAGGCGCTGATTTTCGGCATCTGCGGAGCCATCGGAATCGTGTTCACCGCCTCGAACACGCTGGCCATGGACAGCGAACGGCAGAACGCGGGAGTCGCCTCCGCCCTACTGGGAGCCTCGGCCTACGTCTTCGGCGGACTGGCCTCGCCGATGGTCGGAATCGGCGACCTGCTGACCTCCACGGCCGTCCTGTTCTTCGCCGGCTCCCTCTGCTCGAATCTCTGCCTGCCGGTTCTCTTCCACGGCTCGGCCTGCCGCCCTTCCTGCCGGTAGAACCCGCTCCCGGAAGGCCGGGCGCGGAATACCTATTCCGCCGCAAGGTCCCGCCGGATCACGCATCGGCCTCTTTCCGGGCCGACACGCCGGCTCTTTTCCCGCGGGAACCGCGCAAATCCTTCCCTCCTCCCCTTCTTCGGCCGCTGCGCGAAAACAGCCGGAACCGATACGCAGAAGCTTCCCGGGCCGGAGTCCCCACCTCTTTCCGGCAGTCGGTCCTTTCCCGGCCGCCGGTTCCTCCGCAAAAAAATACGGCGCCGCAACCCGCAGGTTACGACGCCGTATGAAAAACAAGGTCTTGCGAATGCCGCAATCCTATCCGAGGAACGAAAGCAGGATACCCGCAGCCACGGCCGAGCCGACCACACCGGCCACGTTGGGTCCCATGGCATGCATGAGCAGGTAGTTGCCCGGATCTTCCTTCTGACCCTCCACCTGCGAAACGCGGGCGGCCATCGGCACGGCCGACACGCCGGCCGAACCGATCAGCGGGTTGATCTTGTTGCCCTCCTTCGAGAAAAGATTCATCAGCTTGGCGAGCAACACGCCACCGGCCGTACCCAGTCCGAAAGCCACGACACCCAGCACGAGGATACCCAGCGTGCGGAAGTTCAGGAACGCCTCGGCGGTGGCCGTAGCGCCCACCGTCAGACCGAGGAAGATCACCACGATGTTCATCAGCTCGTTCTGCACGGTCTTCGACAGACGGTCCACCACGCCGCACTCCTTCATCAGGTTGCCCAGCATGAGGCAGCCGATCAGCGGTGCGGCGCTCGGCAGCAGCAGCGCGATGATGACGGCGATGACGATCGGGAAGAGGATGCGTTCCAACTTCGACACGGGACGCAGCGTCCGCATCCGGATGGCACGCTCTTTCCTGGTGGTCAGCGCACGCATGATGGGCGGCTGGATCACCGGCACGAGAGCCATGTAGGAGTAGGCGGCCACGGCGATCGGGCCGAGCAGCTCGGGCGAAAGCATCGACGTCAGGTAGATGGCCGTCGGGCCGTCGGCGCCGCCGATGATACCGATCGAACCGGCCTGCGCGGGTGTGAAACCGAGGGCATAGGCGCCCAGGAACGTGGCGAAAATGCCGATCTGCGCGGCAGCGCCTAGCAGGAAGCTCTTGGGATTGGCGATCAGCGGACCGAAGTCGGTCATGGCCCCCACGCCCACGAAGATCAGACAGGGATAGATGCCGAGCTTCACGCCCAGATAGAGGTAGTCGAGCAGGCCCGCATTGGCGACGAAGATGTCCCAATGCACGTGTCCGCCCTCGAAGAGTTCGGTGTGGTAGAGGTTCGCATCCGGAAGATTCGTGAGCAGCATGCCGAAAGCGATGGTGAAAAGCAGCAGCGGCTCGAACTTATGCCGGATGGCCAGATAGAGCAGGAAGAACGCGACGAGGATCATCGCCACGTTGCCCCAGCCCATTTCGGCGAAGAAGCCCGCGATGCCGGTGGAACCCGCGAAGTCGCGGAGGCTGTTCCACACGAAATCGGAGCCCGAGGTCAGCAGCGTACACATGGTTATTCGATGACGATTAAGTTATCACCCTCCATGACCGTGGCGCCCTGTTGCACGAGCACCTGCTTGACGACACCGGCGCGGTCCGCGTCGATGTTGTTCTCCATCTTCATCGCCTCGAGCACCACGAGCGTCTGTCCGCGCGAAACGGTGTCGCCCACGGCGACCTTGACCGACAGCACCGTGCCGGGCAGCGGGCACTTCACCGCATATCCCGCGCTGGGAGCCACGGCTGCCAGACGGGGCGAAGGAGCCGCCGTCGCGGGCGTGATCATCGCGCTGTTCGCGCCTTTGGCCGCGGGAGCGACCTGAGGCTTCTTCGAAGCGGCGGTCTGGGCCCCTCCGATCTCCACCTCGTAGGAGACGCCGTTGACGACGACATGGGCCAGCGTCGAGGCCTCATTGACGTCGTCGATCTGCACGTCGTAATTATGTCCGTTGATTTTCAAAGAGTAATCTTTCATTGTTTTAGCTATTTTCTGTCAGGCATCTGGGTTAAACCGTGAATTTTGGAATTCCAGGGCGAATAGGCGCGCTTGATGCTCAGGATGGTCAGCACCTCCGACTCCCGGTCGTGCAGCTCGCTGCGGAACATTTTGAGCGCCGTGGCGATCGCGGCGATCTCCTCGTCGTGCAACTGAGCCTGGGCGGCCTCCGGATTCTTGGCGTTGCGGCGCGAGAAAGCGGCTCCGAAGCCCTTCATCACCCACACCAGCAACAGCAGGACGAAGAAGACCAGGCAGATGCTGATGAGCGCCACCCACAGCATCTCCGACCAGCCCCAATCCATAACCGTTAATATTCTCATAGTCGTGCGGATTTATTACAGGGGAATGTTGGAATGCTTCTTGGGCGGGTTCTGCAGACGCTTGGTAGCCAGCGACTGCAACGCGCGGATGATGCGGAAACGCGTGTTGCGCGGTTCGATCACGTCGTCGATATAGCCGTAGCGGGCGGCGTTGTAGGGGTTCGAGAACTTGTCGTTGTACTCCTTCTCCTTCTCGGCCACGAACTTGGCGCGCTCCTCGGGCTTGTCGGCCAGCTCCTTGAGCTCCTTGCCGTAGAGCACCTCCACGGCGCCGCTGGCACCCATCACGGCGATCTCGGCCGTCGGCCATGCGTAGTTGATGTCGCCGCGGATATGCTTCGACGACATGACGATGTAGGCGCCTCCGTAAGCCTTGCGCAGCGTGACGGTGATCTTCGGAACCGTGGCCTCGCAGTAGGCGAACAGCAGCTTCGCGCCGTGCGTGATGACGCCGCCGTACTCCTGGGTCGTGCCCGGCAGGAAGCCCGGAACGTCCACCAGCGTCACGATCGGAATGTTGAACGCGTCGCAGAAACGCACGAAGCGCGCAGCCTTGCGGCTGGCGTTGATGTCCAGCACGCCGGCCATGAACTTGGGCTGGTTGGCGATGATGCCCACCGACTGGCCGTTGAAGCGGGCGAAACAGGTGATGATGTTCTTCGCATAGCCCGCGGCCGACTCCAGGTACTCGCCGTTATCGACGATCGCGCGGATCACCTCCGCCATGTCGTAGGGTTTGTTGGCGCTGTCGGGGATGATCTCGTTGAGCGAATCCTCCAGCCGGTCGATGCGGTCCGTGCAGATGGCCAGCGGAGCGTCCTCCATGTTGTTCTGCGGCATGTAGGAGATGAGCTTCTTGATCAGTTCGATGCCCTCCTCCTCGGTATCGACGGCGAACTGCGCCACGCCCGACTTGGTGGTGTGCATCACGGCGCCGCCCAGTTGCTCCTGCGTCACGTCCTCGCCCGTGACGGTCTTGACGACCTTCGGACCCGTGAGGAACATGTTCGAGGTCTCCTTCTTCATGATGATGAAGTCGGTCAGCGCGGGCGAATAGACCGCACCGCCGGCGCAGGGGCCGAAGATGGCCGAGATCTGCGGAATGACGCCCGACGACATCACGTTGCGCTGGAAAATGTTGGCATAGCCGGCCAGCGCATTGACACCCTCCTGGATACGCGCGCCGCCCGAGTCGTTCATGCCGATGCAGGGAGCGCCGTTGCGCAGGGCCATGTCCATGACCTTGCAGATCTTGTCGGACATCGACAGCGACAGCGAACCGGCCGTCACGGTGAAATCCTGTGCGAAGACATATACCAGACGTCCGCCGATCGTGCCGTAGCCGGTCACCACGCCGTCGCCGAAGGTGTGCTTCTTCTCCATGCCGAAATCGTAGCAGCGGTGCGTCACGAACATGTCGAACTCCTCGAACGAGCCTTCGTCCAGCAGCATCTGGATACGCTCGCGTGCCGTGTACTTGCCCTTTTCGTGTTGCTTGTCGATCGCCTTCTGACCGCCGCCCATGCGCGCCGTCTCGCGGTTCTCGATCAACTTGCTGATCTTGTCCTGAATATCGCTCATAATGTGTGATGGATTATTTATTCTTGTTCTCGCAAAGTTCGGTCAGAATGCCCTGGGTCGATTTCGGGTGCAGGAAGGCGATGGTCATGCCCTCGGCGCCCTTGCGCGGCGTCTTGTCGATCAGACGGATGCCCTTGGCCTCGGCGTCGGCGAGCTGCTCCTCGATATTCTCGCAGGCGAGGGCCATGTGGTGGATGCCGATGCCGCGGTTCTCGATATACTTGGCGATCGTCGAATCCTCCGACGTGGGCTCCAGCAGCTCGATCTTCGTCTGGCCCAGCATGAAGAAGGCCGTGCGCACCTTCTGGTCGGCGACCTCCTCGATCGCATAGCACTTCAGGCCCAATACGTTCTCCCAGTAGGGAATGGCTTCATCCAGGCTCTTTACAGCGATGCCGAGATGCTCGATATGAGAAACTTTCATAACAAAAATGATTTAAGTTAAAAGACTGTTATTTCCGGATCAATGCGTCGTAATTTTTTTGCGCACACAAAGATAGAAGAATTCTTCGGGATTCGCCAAAATTCGACCGACTTTTTTTGGCGATTCCTTCGCCCCGAAATTCGCGGAAAATGTCCGGAAAGGCGACACCGGGGGCGGAAGCGGCGGCACGCGGATGCCCCTTCCGGCGGCGGGTCGGAAACGCACGGAGCAAATCGGAGCGGAAATTTGCGGACGATCCCGAAAAAAATCGCTATCTTTCGGCGTCGGACGCCCCGCGGGACGGGGAGCTTCCGGAGGAAGCGGACGGGAAACGGAAAGGGAACACGCAGCCGGCCGACAAGGGAAACACACGGAAAACGATATGAAAAGCCTATGTCATTCACGAAGATAAACCACTACGAAAAGGAGTATGCGGACACGCACCACGACACGGCGCTCAACGTCTCGGAAGGCGTCGGGGACCAGCCGATCGTAAGCCCCTACTTCACGCGGCGCCGCAAGCGCGCGCTCTCGACCGACGAGTACGTCGAGGGCATCCTCGCGGGCAACATCACCACCCTCTCGCAGGCCATCACGCTCGTCGAGTCGGCCAATCCGGCCCACTATGCCCAGGCGCAGGAGATCATCGAGCGCTGCCTGCCCCACGCCGGGCGTTCGGTGCGCATCGGCATCACGGGCGTCCCGGGAGCCGGCAAATCGACCTTCATCGAGGCCGTGGGCAACATGGTCACCTCGCTGCGCCACAAGCTCGCGGTGCTGGCCATCGACCCCTCGTCGGAGCGCAGCGGAGGCTCGATCCTCGGCGACAAGACCCGCATGGAGAGCATCTGCCACAACCCCGACGTCTTCATCCGCCCCTCGCCCTCGGCCGGATCGCTCGGCGGCGTGGCGCGCAAGACGCGCGAGACGATCGTGCTGTGCGAAGCCGCCGGCTTCGACGTCATCTTCATCGAGACGGTGGGCGTCGGACAGTCCGAGACGGCCGTGCATTCGATGGTGGACATGTTCATGCTGTTGCAGATCTCCGGCGCCGGAGACGAATTGCAGGGCATCAAGCGCGGCATCATGGAGATGGCCGACACGATGGTCATCACGAAGGCCGACGGCGAGAACGTCCGCAAGGCCGAGCTGGCCCGCACGCAGTTCCAGGGTGCGCTGCGGCTTTTCCCGCTGCCCGAATCGGGCTGGCGGCCCAAGGTCTATACCTGTTCGGCCGTGGCCGGAACGGGTCTCGAGGAGGTCTGGAAAGGCGTGGAGGAGTTCCTCGACCACATTCACGCCAACGGCTATTTCCAGCACAACCGCAACCGGCAGAACAAGTACTGGATGTACGAGACGATCAACGAAGCGCTGCGCGGCAGTTTCTACCGCGATCCGGCCGTCGAGGCCCGTATCGGGGAGTACGAGAAACGGGTGCTCGAGGACCGCATTTCGTCGTTCGTCGCCGCCAAGGAGCTGCTGGAACTCTACTTCAAGGAGCTGAAATAAAGGCATTCGCCCGACGAGGGAAACCCCGTCCGCCGGAAGAAGCGGCAGACGGGGTTTTCCGTGCATGTCCGCACGCACGGCGGCCCGCTACGCATCCCAGTTCTGCCTGAGTGTCGGCAGGCGCAGCCCGAAGCGCACGGCGACGATCCGCACGGCGATCACGCTCAGCGCCGTGACGATCTGGAGCGTGGCCCCCGAAAGTCCCGCCGCCAGACCGCCGCCGTAAACCAGTCCGCCGAACACGCAGGCCAGCGCATAGATCTCCTTGCGGAAAATCAGCGGCTCCTCGTTGATGAGAATGTCGCGCAGCACGCCGCCCGCGGCGCCCGTAATCGTGCCCATGATGACCGCCACCCAGAGCGGGAATCCGGCGCCGAGCGTCTTCTCGACGCCGACGACCGTGAACAGCCCCAGACCGATGGCGTCGAAAATGAAGAAGGTGTTGTTGAGTCGGATCAGGTAACGGCCGTACACGACCACGATGCCCAGCGCGAAAGCCGTGACCACGAGGTAGGAGCTGTCGAGCATCCAGAACGGGGTCAGCGAAAGCATCAGATCGCGCAGCGTACCGCCCCCGATGGCCGTGGTGAACCCCACGACATAGGCCCCGAACCAGTCGAAGCGCTTGGCCGAAGCCAGCCGGATACCGCTGATGGCGAAGGCCAGCGTACCCAGGATTTCGATAAATGTGAAGAGTGTCATCGTCGGTTCCTCCGAAGCGGAAATTCCGCCCGCCCGGAGGGCTGCAAAGATAGCGCAAAATTCGACAATATCCATTCCCACGGCCGCGAATCGCACCCGCGGGAGCATCCGCCGATCCGCCCCGTCCGCGGAATTGCCATCCGCAAGGTTAGCGGAGGCCTCCGCGCGGCCCGGACCGCACAGACTACCCGCGCATGCCGCGCAGCAGCTCCCCGACCAGCTCAGGAACGCCCTCGGCCGCCCGCTTGCGGATGACAGTGAGCGGATTGCGGATACCCGCCGTGTCGGGACGGCCGGGATCGACGAGCCAGATCGGCGCCGCAGGCGGCAGGCAACGCACCAGCGAGGCCGCAGGATAGACCGCCAGCGACGTGCCGACGACGATCATCGCGTCGGCCGACGCGGCGATCCGGGCCGCACATTCGAACATCGGGACCGCCTCGCCGAAGAAGACGATATGCGGCCGCAGCAGCGCCCCGTCCGGCGCCGTGGCGTCGAGCGGCTGCTCCCAGCCGTCGAGGGGCACGACGAGTTCGGGATCGCGCGACGAACGGAGCTTGCGCAGCTCGCCGTGCAGGTGCGTCACGCGCGTCGATCCGGCCCGCTCGTGCAGGTCATCGACGTTCTGCGTCACCACCTCGACCTCGCAGGCCCGCTCCAGCCGCGCGATGGCCTCGTGCGCGGCGTTCGGCCGGGCGGCGAGCATCTCGCGGCGGCGCTCGTTGTAAAACCCGACCACCAGCGCACGGTTGCGGGCCAGCGCCTCGGGCGTGCAGACCTCCTCGATCCGGTAATCGGCCCAGAGCCCGTCCGCATCGCGGAAGGTCGCAAGGCCGCTGTCGGCGCTCACTCCGGCGCCGGTAAAAACGACGATTTTCTTCATATCCAGCACTTTCCGCCGTCCGGCCGCACTGCATTCCTCCACGCCGCGGCCGGGCGGCCTGACAAAACTACCCTCTTTGCGGGAGAATCGCAAGCCTCCGGGGCAAAACTTTTCCCCGCCGGACGCGCATGGCATAGTTCGTGCAACGACGGGAACGGCAATACGAACCAAAAAAATCTTTTACGGTATGAATCAACAAAGACATCCCCGCGAGGACACCCTGACCGACATCTTCGGCACGCAGGAAATGCGCTGTCCCGCACCCACGGAATTTATTCCCAAAGGCAAGACGGCCCCCGAAGTGGCCTACCAACTGGTCAAGGACGAGACCTACCCGCAGACGCAGCCGCGCCTGAACCTGGCCACTTTCGTGACGACCTACATGGACGACTACGCCACGCGTCTGATGAACGAGGCGATCAACGTCAATTACATCGACGAGACGGAGTATCCGCGCGTGGCCGTCATGTGCGGCCGCTGCCTGAACATCATCGCCAACCTGTGGAATTCGCCCGAGAAGGCCGAATGGAAGACCGGCGCGCTGGGAATCGGCTCCTCGGAGGCGTGCATGCTGGGCGGCGTGGCCGCATGGCTGCGCTGGAGAGCCCGCCGCAAGGCCGCCGGAAAACCCTTCGACAAGCCGAACCTGGTGATGAGCTCGGCGTTCCAGGTCGTCTGGGAGAAGTTCTGCCAGCTCTGGCAGATCGAGCTGCGCACCGTGCCCCTCGACGAACAGCACCCCACGCTCGACATCGACGCCGCGCTGAAGGCGTGCGACGAGAACACCATCTGCATCGTGCCGATCGCCGGCGTGACGTGGACCGGACTCGACGACGACATCGAGGCGCTCGACAAGGCCCTCGACGCCTACAACGCCCGGACCGGCTACGAAATTCCGATCCACGTGGACGCGGCTTCGGGCGGATTCATCCTGCCGTTCCTCAAGCCCGAGAAGCGATGGGACTTCCGGCTGCGGTGGGTGCTGTCGATCTCCACGTCGGGCCACAAGTACGGGCTGGTCTATCCGGGTCTGGGCTGGGTCGTCTGGAAGGACAAGAAGTACCTGCCCGACGAAATGTCGTTCTCGGTCAATTACCTCGGCGCCAACATCACGCAGGTCGGCCTGAACTTCTCGCGTCCGGCGGCTCAGATTCTCGGCCAGTACTACAACTTCATCCGGCTGGGATTCGAGGGCTACAAGGAGATCCAGCAGAACTCGATGGACATAGCCGCCTACTGCCACCGTGCCATCGGCGAGATGACCTGCTTCCGGAATTTCGCCAAAGAAGTGGTCAATCCGCTCTTCATCTGGTCGATGGACCCGGCCTACGAGAAAACGGCCAAATGGACGCTCTTCGACTTGCAGGCCAAACTGCAGCAGAGCGGCTGGATGGTCCCCGCCTACACGATGCCCGCGAACATCGAACAACTGATCGTCATGCGCATCGTGGTGCGGCAGGGCATGTCGCGCGACATGGCCGACATGCTCATGGGCGACATCCGCAACGCCGTGGAGGAGTTCGAGAAGCTCCGGTACCCCACGCAGTCGCGCCTCCTGTTCGAGAAAAACGAGAAACAGAAGGGCAAGGTTTACACGCACTGACGCGGCCCGCACAGCCCGCACGCCCCGGTGCGCGGATGCAGCCTCCGCGCCGCCCCGGCGGGCGTCTTCCCGCGGCCGGCATCGCCGGAACGCCACGCGGCACGCGCCTCTCCCGGGCGGCAGCGCCCCGGACGGTCTTCGCTTCCTTTCGGAAACGGAGGCCGTCTCCGTTTTCCGCTCCGGACGAATCGGCCCCGTTTCCGGACGAAACAGACAAGCGGCCAGGACCGGAGGACTTGCCCGGACCGGAAAAAAACACTACCTTTACCGTGTTTATCCGCCGGGAATACCCGGGCCGCCTATGAAAGAGAGTTTCGACATTTTCCTTATCGTCATGGCCGTCGCGGCGCTCGGGGTGTTCGTGGCGCTGCACTTCTTCGAAGCCGGCTACGGCTACCTGTTCGACCGCCGCTACGGACCACCCGTCCCGAACCGCATCGGATGGGTGGTGATGGAATCCCCGGTATTCATCCTCATGTGCGTGCTCTGGGCCTGCTCCGACCGCATGTGGCAGGCTGGGCCGCTCGCGCTGTTCGCCCTCTTCCAGACGCACTACCTCCAGCGGGCCTTCATCTTCCCGCTGCTCATCCGCGGGAAGTCGAAAATGCCGCTCGGCATCGTCCTCATGGGTATGGTCTTCAACACGCTCAACGCCCTGATGCAGGGCGGCTGGATCTTCTACGTCTCCCCGGCGGACTACTACGCCGGGTGGTTCTCGCAGCCCTTCATCTACGCCGGCGGCGCGCTGTTCCTCGCCGGGATGGCCGTGAACATCCATTCGGACAGCATCATCCGCCGCCTCCGCCGCCCCGGCGACACGAGGCACTACATTCCCCGCGGCGGCATGTTCCGCTACGTCTCGTCGGCCAACTACTTCGGCGAGCTGCTCGAATGGACCGGCTTCGCCGTCGCCTCGTGGTCGTGGGCCGGGGCGGTCTTCGCCTGGTGGACCTTCGCCAACCTCGCGCCCCGCGCCGCCTCGCTGCGCCGCCGCTACGAACAGGAGTTCGGCGAGGAGTTCACCTCGCTTCGCAGGAAGCGCATCATACCCTTTATCTATTGACCCATGTCCGCACTTTTCACCCCTTACCAACTGGGCCCCGTGACGCTGCGCAACCGCACGATCCGTTCGGCGGCCTTCGAGTCGATGGGCCGGGCGTTCGGTCCCACCGAACAGCTCAAGGAGTACCACGTCGCGGTGGCCCGCGGCGGCATCGGCATGACGACGCTGGCCTATGCCGCCGTCTCGCGCAGCGGCCTCTCGTTCGACAAACAGCTCTGGCTGCGCCCGGCCATCGTGCCGGGGCTGCGCGACATCACCGACGCCGTCCACCGCGAAGGAGCCGCCGCGGCCATCCAGATCGGCCACTGCGGCAACATGACCCACTACTCCACCGCCGGACAGATTCCGATCGGCGCCTCGTCGGGTTTCAACCTGTACGCCTACACCCCGGTGCGGGGCATGCGGCGGAGCGAGATCGCAGAGGTGGCGCGCGACTTCGGCCGCGCCGTCCGCACGGCCCGCGACGCCGGGTTCGACTCGGTGGAGGTGCACGCCGGGCACGGCTACCTCATTTCGCAGTTCCTCTCGCCCTACACCAACCGCCGCCGCGACGAATACGGCGGGTCGCTCGAAAACCGGATGCGCTTCATGCGCATGTGTCTGGAGGAAGCCGTCGGGGCGGCCCGGTCCTGCGGCATGGCCGTCACCGTCAAACACAACATGTACGACGGATTCCGGGGCGGAATCGAAATCCCCGAGAGCCTCGAAATCGCCCGCGAGATCGAACGCTTCGGCGTGGACGGCATCGTGCTTTCGGGCGGATTCGTTTCGAAGGCCCCGATGGCCGTCATGCGGGGGCTGATCCCGATTTACACGATGAGCTATTACTCGCCGTGGTGGCTCCGCTACTTCATCCGCTGGTGCGGCCCGTGGATGATCCGGCAATACCCGTTCGAGGAGTGCTACTTCCTGGAGGACGCCAAAAAGTTCCGCGCGGCGCTCAAATGCCCGCTCATCTACGTCGGAGGGCTCGTGAGCCGCGAAGGGATCGACCGCGCGCTCGACGCCGGGTTCGAGCTGGTGCAGATGGCCCGCGCGCTGGTGAACGACCCGGCCTTCGTGGAGAAGCTCCGCACGGGCGACGCCTCGACGCGCAGCGCCTGCGACCACCGCAACTACTGCATCGCCCGCATGTATTCCGTGGACATGAAGTGCTGCAAGCACTGCCCCGACCTGCCGCGGAAGATCGTCGAAGAACTCGAACGCCTGCCATGAACGCCCGACGCAACGACACGCGCCGGCGGCGCGGAGAGGTCGCGCCCGGCAGCGCCTGGGCCCTCGTGACGGGCGCCGGATCGGGCATCGGCCGCTGCTATGCCCTGCGGCTGGCGGCGGCGGGCTACGACCTCGTGCTGGCGGGCGACCGCCGCGAACCGCTGGAGGCCGTCCGGCGGGAGATCGGAACCACCGTCCGTGCCGCCGCCGAGGTCCGCATCGCGGAGATCGACCTGGCCCGAACCGGAGCCGCCGAAGAGCTGCACGCATTCACCGAGCGGGAGGGAATCGCCGTTGACGTGCTCATCAACAACGCCGGAATCTTCTCGTTCCTCGACATCCTCCGCACGCCCGCCGAGCGCATCGAGCGGATCATCCTCCTGCACGACCTGACGAACACGCAGCTCTGCCGCCTCTACGCCGCCGACATGGCACGCCGCGGGCGGGGCGGGCACATCCTCAACATGTCCTCCTATTCGCTGTGGATGCCCTTCCCCGGGCTGTCGCTCTACAGCGCCTCGAAAGCCTACCTGCGCGCCTTCTCCGTGGCCTTCGCCAAGGAGGTCCGCGACGAAGGCATCCGCGTCACGGCGGTCTGCCCCGCAGGCGTGGCCACCGACCTCTACGGACTGACACCCCGCTGGCAGCGCATCGGGCTCCGGCTCGGAGTGCTGATCTCGGCCGACTCCTGCGCCCGGCGGGGACTGCGCGCCCTGTGGCGGGGCCGCCGCACGATCGTCCCCGACTGGTGGAACCGCATCTGGATTCCCCTCTGCAAACTCCTGCCCATGCAGGCGATCCGTCCGCTGCGGCGTTTCACGATGCGGTTCCAAAGGTAGCTCGGACCGGCACGAGGCCCCGCCGAAGGGCATACCTCCGGCCTGTCCTCCGCCCGTCCGGCCGCCGACGCCCCGCAATGTCCGATCGACTCCTCGCCTCCCCGTATATGCGGCAGGTGTTCCCATCCACCCGCATCACGACAGACACCCGCTCCCTTCCGGGCATCGCCTTCCGCATGCGCCCCCGCCGGAAAAATGCGTCCTGTGCAGGCAGAATACCGTCCGCACTGAAAGACCGGAGCGCCGGAACGCAAAATTTCGTATCTTTGTGCCGCCGGACCCGACCGCTCCGGCTCCGGAAACCATGGAAAAGATCAAAAACGTAGTATTCGACCTCGGGGGCGTCCTCGTGGACCTCGACCTGAATCGCTGCATCGCGGCGTTCCGCACGCTCGGCATGGACGCCGTGGCGGAACTCATCAACCCCTACTACCCCGCCGAGATGATCGGCCGCCTCGAACACGGCGACATTACCTTCCACGAGGCGTGCGAGGAGATGCGCCGCCTCTCGGGTACGCCCGACGTCCCGGACGAACGGATCGCGTGGGCCTACGGGGAGTTTCTGGTGACGATCCCCGTCGCGAAACTCCGCCAGATCGAGGCGCTCCGCCGCCGGGGTATCCGGACCTACGTGCTCTCGAACAACAACCCGGCCTCGATGGAGTTCGTCCGGCGCATGTTCACGGCCGACGGGCACGACATGGAATACTATTTCGACGCCGTTTACCTCTCCTACCGGATGCACGAGCTGAAGCCCTCCGAGGCGATTTTCCGGAAAATGATCGCCGCGAGCGGTCTGGAACCCGCCGAAACGCTCTTCATCGACGACGGCAGCAGGAACGTCGATACGGCACAGGCGCTCGGCTTCTCGATCTACATGCCCGCCCCGCAGGAGGACTTCGGCCACCTGCTCGAATCGGTGGGACGAAGCTGAACCGGCACGTCCCGCCGCCCGCCGCACCGCATGAAACACGGAAAAAGCCTTTCAGAAATCTGAAAGGCTTTTCCGTAAAGTCGGGGTAACAGGATTCGAACCTGTGACCCCCTGCTCCCAAAGCAGGTGCGCTAACCGGACTGCGCTACACCCCGAATCGTCCGGGCGGCATCCGCGGCGGCATACCGGAATATCCGCCCCGGGCCCGATGCCCGGCAAATAAAAAAAGCAGACCCCCTGCGGGCGGTCTGCCGATTTGTCGGGGAGACTGGATTCGAACCAGCGACCTCCAACTCCCGAAGCTGGCGCGCTAACCGGACTGCGCTACACCCCGAACAAACGCCCTTATCGTTTTAAGAGCGCACAAAGATAAGCCTAAAATCCGAAAAGACAAAATAAATTCGCAAAAAAATAGTTTTTCGTCTCTCTCCGCCGGCAAGCGGTCCGGCAAAACCGTCGCGGCGCGGCGCGCCCGGATCGGAAAGGCCGGAGGCGGATCGGACGACGGCACAGCGGGCATTCACAACCGGTTGTAATGGCAGCAGAGCAACTCGCCGTCGTCGTCGCGCAAATGCATTCCGCCGCCCCGGCAGAAGCGGAAAACCCCGCAGCCGGCACACATGCCGCGGCGCATCCACTCCCGGTCGCGGAAGCGTTCGAAACGCGACTGCCACACCTCCCAGAAGCGGTCGCGGTAGATATTGCCCTGATGGAAATTCGCACGGATCGACGTGCAGCCCGAAATCGAGCCGTCCACCCGCACCGAGGCCACGGAGACCCCGGCGGCGCATTGGTAGAAATGGTCGCGCACCTCCGCCTCGTACCCTCCCAGAAAGCCCTCGCAGGCATAGCTGGCATCGATGCGCCCTTCGCGGCGCGTACGGCGGATGAAGTCGAGCAGCGTGCGGAAACCGGCATCGGTCAGGCGGAGCGTTCCGTCGCCTTTGGCGCGTCCCGCAGGGAAGATCGAGAAGAGCCGCCAATGGCGCACCCCCTCGGCGACGAGCCGGTCGCGGAAGGCTTCGAGCTGCGGGACGAGCGGTTCCGTGACGCAGGTCACGACATCGAAAGCCAACTCCGGCTCGCGCACGATATGCCGCACGGCGTCCATCGCCCGGGCGAAACTCGCCGGATTGCGCCGGATGCGGTTGTGTTCCCGCTCGAATCCGTCGAGGCTCACCGAAATCGTCCGCAACCCGGCACGAATCAGGCCGTGCAGCCGTTCCGGCGTCAGCGCCAGGCCGTTGGTCACCATCCCCCACGGGTAGCCGCGACGGGCGATCTCCGAACCGATCCGTTCCAGATCGTCGCGCACGAGCACCTCGCCGCCCGAGAGGATGACGAGCACCCCGGCGGGATCGACGTGCGGCGTCACCTCCTCGTCCAGCACCCGCAGGAAATCCTCCGCCGGCATGTCCTTCACGCCGGGATCCGTGCGGCAGTCGCTCCCGCAATGCCTGCATGCGAGGTTGCACCGCAGCGTACACTCCCAGAAGAGCGTATCGAGGCGGTGTTCGCGCACCTTGTCCGCATAGAGACCGGAGAAGAGTTCGAGGGCCAGCCGTTTGCGCGGCCCGATACGGCGTCCGGGCATCGTCACCGCCCTCCCGCTGCGGATTCAACGGATTCGGCAGATTCCCCCGGAACAGCCGATACGGGCGCTCCGCTGCGCACGGCCGCGCTGTCCGCCGGAGCGGCGCTCCCGCCGTCCTGCCGCGGAACGGACTGCACGGGATGCGGCGGCCGCACGCCGTACATGAGGACGATCCGCGGCGGAATCTTCCGTTCCACGGAATCCGGAGCCGGAGCCTCGTCGCTCCCGCACGCCTTCCCGTCCCGGCGCGGCGAATCCTTCACCGTCGAGCAGGCCGTCGAAAAGCCCAGCAGGGCCAGAATCGCCAATTTCACTCGTCTGTTCATATCGTTGTCCGAATTTTCGGTTCTTCTTAAGATTCCAGAAACAGGGGCCTCTCCGCTCCGGCCGCCTCTCCCGGGCCATCTGCCGAACCGTGCCCGGATCCCGCCCCGAGACGCATCACGCGGACCGGACGGACACGACGGACAGAACCGCCCCCACAAAGATAACTTTTTTCCCGCAGACCCGAAAAAAAACGGTAAAAAGTTTTGAAAGCCAATGTTTTTTGCGTTACTTTGTCAGACATTAACACTTTTAACACTTTTTTTATGACAGGTAAAGTAAAATGGTTCGATAGCAAGAAAGGCTACGGATTCATTACGGCGGAGAACGGCAAGGAGATTTTCGTGCACTTCTCGGGAATTGCAACGGACGGTTTCAAGTCGCTCAACGAAGGTCAGTCGGTCCAGTTCGAGGTAGGCTCGGGAGCCAAAGGCGAGCAGGCCATCAACGTAACTGTAGTTGAGTAAACTATAATTACCGATTTTCAGAGGGGGCTTTCGGCGACGGAAGCCCCCTTTTTCTTGCCCGTTTGAAAAATATGTCGTATTTTTGGGCGGCCAAAATTCGAAACGGAAGGTTCAACAAAATACCATAAACCGAACAGAATCATGAAAGAAGCAATCGCAATCCTGACCGGCGGCGGACCGGCCCCCGGCATGAATACCGTAGTGGGCAGCGTCGCCAAGACGTTCCTGCGCAAAGGTTACCGCGTAATCGGCCTGCACGAGGGCTATACGGGCCTGTTCAACCCCTCGCCCCGCACCGTGGACATCGACTACCCGATGGCCGACGGCATCTTCAACCAGGGCGGTTCGTTCCTGCAGATGAGCCGTTTCAAACCGACGGACGCCGATTTCGAAAACAACTTCAACCTCAAGTTCTTCACCGACAACAACGTGAAACTGCTCGTGACGGTCGGCGGCGACGACACGGCCTCGACGGCCAACCGCATCGCCAAGTTCCTCGAGGCGAAGAAATACCCCATCGCCAACATCCACGTGCCGAAAACCATCGACAACGACCTGCCGCTGCCGAAAGGTACGCCGACGTTCGGCTACGAGTCGGCCAAGGACAAGGGTGCGGTCATCGCCCGCGCCGTCTATGTGGACGCACGCACGAGCGGCAACTGGTTCGTGCTGGCAGCCATGGGACGTTCGGCCGGCCACCTGGCATTCGGCATCGGCGAGGCGTGCCACTACCCGATGATCGTCATTCCCGAAATGTTCGACAAGACGGAGATCACCGTCGAGAAGATCGTGAACCTGGTCATCTCGTCGATCATCAAGCGTAAGATCATGGGCATGGACTACGGCGCCGCCGTCATTTCGGAGGGCGTGTTCCACGCGCTGTCGGACGAGGAGATCCGCAAGAGCGGCGTGCACTTCACCTACGACGAGCACGGACATCCCGAGCTGGGCAAGGTGTCGAAGGCACACATCTTCAACGAGATGATCGAGATGAAGCTCAAGGAGCTGGGTCTCAAGGTCAAGAGCCGTCCGGTGGAGCTGGGCTACGAAATCCGCTGCCAGACCCCGATCGCCTACGACCTGACCTACTGCTCGGAGCTGGGTATCGGCGTGCACAAGCTCTTCGCCGAGGGCAAGACGGGCTGCATGGTTTACGTGGATTCGGAGGGCAACGTCTCGCCGCTCTACCTCAAGGACCTGCAAGACCCCGCGACGGGCAAGATTCCGCCCCGTCTGGTGGACATCAACTCGGACAAGTTCACCTCGGTGGTGGAGAACATCCTCAACGCCGTCACGCCGGCCGACTACGAGGCCGCCAAGCAGTATGTGGCCAACCCCGAGGAGTACGACTTCCACAAGATCCTCAACTGGAAATAATCCGGCGACGGATTTCACCGAACGCCCGACGGGTCTTTCCGAGACCTGCCGGGTGTTTTTTTGCCCGCACCCGAACCGCCCCGCACGCTCAGAACAGCGCCGGCTGCACGGGGCGGATCGCAAGGCCGCCGCCCGAAGGGTGGAGATTCCACACCTCGCGGCCGCGGGCCAGGGCCCGGCGCAGGGTGTAGCGCGTGCCGCCCGGCGAACCGTCGTACCATGCCACGACGAGCGCGGCCCGATCGACCAGGAAATCGTTGCGCACGGCGTAACATCCCCGGCGATATCCCCCGGCGAGCACCTCCACCTCGTCGGCCGCGGCGACCGCACGGAGGAAACGCACCCGGTCGGCCGGAGAGAAGCGCTCCTCCTGCCCGCGGAAAGGGACGACGGCGACCAGCCGCACGTCGGAATGCGCCGCACGCAGCGTCAGCACGGCCTCGGCCGCCGCGAGGTCGAACCCCACGGCCATTCCCGAAAGAAACGTGCGGAACCCGCGTCCGTACAACCGCTCCACTGCAGCGGAGAGCCTCTCCGCCGCAGTCCCGTCGTACGTACGGTGCCCCGTGAAGGCGACCGATCTGCCGGAGTCTGCGATCATATCCCAAAGATAGGGCTTTGGCCCGGACTTTGCAAGCGATAAGGGCGTATCAAAACTCAATCATCATGAAAAACACAGCCACTATCATCGCATCCATGCTGGGCGGCATGGTCATCGGAGCCACGCTGGCCATGCTGCTCACGCCTCAGTCGGGACCCGAACTGCGCCGACAGATCAAGGACTTCGCCAACGACGAACTCGACAAGGCGAAAGCCGCCGCCCGGAAAGCCCAGGGAAAGGCGGAAGAAAAGATCGAAGAGGTGCGCGGCAAGGCCGAAGGCAAATAGCCGCACATACGCTCATGGAAAACAAACCCTCCGGAGGACGGTTCCTCGTGGCGCTGCTCGCCTTCGCGCTGACGGCAGCCACGGGGATCGTGCTGCTGCTCACGACGCTGGTTGTCTGGCTCTCGGCGCTCACCGGGTCGCTCGTCACGGCGACGCTGATCGTCAGCGGCCTCTGCTTCCTCCTCGCCGCCGCGATCTATGCGCTGGCGCTGCGCGCGCCGATCGACCGCATACAGGATCAGGTCGAGACGATCTACGACGTGGCCCACGCCGCCAAAACGGGTTACGAATGGCTCTCCGGAAAGCTGCAACTCTTTCTCGCCGTGCGCGAGGAGCTGCGCAAGGAGTGATACGGAAAAATCCGGATGCCAGCAGGCATCCGGATTTTCCATGCGTCCCGGTCCCGAAAGGACGGCCCGCATCAACTCAGAAACTCCACGAACACGTTCGTATAGCTCTCGCCGATGCGCAGCGTCAGTCCGAATCTCTGCCCCGGATAGGGCCAGTCGGTCAGCGCGAAGACCAGCTTCCGGCCCCGCTTCTCGCAACCGATCTGTCCTTCCCCGTCGAAAACGAACTCGAAATCCTCGGTCGGCAACGTATAGACCACCTCCTGCCCGAGGTGGTCGTAATTTTCGATCGTCAGCACCGTATCGCCCCACTCCGGAAGCCCGTGCCGCTGCGGCTGCGCCGTGACGAACTTGACGACGGCCCCCTTGGAGCCGTTCTCCCCGTCGGGCAGGGACGAAACGACGTAGAACTTGAGCAGGTTCGCACCGCTGCCGTCCAACGGCAACGCCACGCACTGCGACGGGAACTGTATCGCGGCGGCGGAATAGACTGCCGCATAACCCTGTCCCGGCGATACGGCGGCTTCCGGAACCGGATTCCTCAGCGACGCGATCCGGACTGCCCCCAGCCCCGATGCCTCGCCCAGCATGAAAAGCGAGCAATCGCCCCCGCTGACGAAATTTCCGGCATCGTTGATATAGATGTCCGAATCGTCCAGCAGCGTCCTGCCGTTGTGCTCGTCGAGCATGTTGAGCATGGCCGTCCCGGCGGGATCGCCCGGCGTATCGTCGTCGGAACAGGAGGCGACCCCGAAGGCCAGCGCCGCACAGACGAGCGGCAGAAGAAAGCGTTTCATATCGTTCGGTTTTTACGGATTCGTGTAACGAGGGACAAAGATAGGAAAAAATCGCGCACCCATACCGTTCCGGCACGAAAAAAGAGCAGCGCCCTTGCGGGAGCCGCTCCTGCCTGAACCGGTTACGGTTCGGATTATTTGCCGAAGTAGCGCTTGTACAACCCCTCGAAACCCTTGCCGTGACGGGCCTCGTCCTTGGCCATCTCGTGCACCGTGTCGTGTACGGCGTCGAGGTTCTCCTCCTTGGCCAGACGCGCCAGACGCATCTTGTCCTCGCAGGCGCCGCACTCGGCGTTCATGCGCTTGAAGAGGTTGGTCTTCGTGTCCCATACCACTTCGCCGATCAGCTCGGCGAACTTCGAAGCGTGCTCGGCCTCCTCCCATGCGTAACGCTTGTAGGCCTCGGCGATCTCGGGATAGCCCTCGCGGTCGGCCTGACGGCTCATCGCCAGGTACATGCCCACCTCGGTGCACTCGCCCATGAAGTGATTCTGCAATCCTTCCCACAGCTCCTTGCTCGCGCCCTTGCCGTCGCCGAGCTTGTGGACGGTCACGAAGTCGAGGTCGCCCTCCTGCTCCACCACTTCGACGAATTTCTCCTTGCCGACCTTGCACATCGGGCACTGCTCGGGAGCCTCCGGACCTTCATGAATGTACCCGCATACGGTACAACGCCATTTCTTTGCCATAATTTCAGAATGTTTGTGTGTTACTATTTGTGTGTAGCGTGTGTTCGCACTGCAAAGGTAACGATTCGCCGCGAAGTGGAGGCACAAAACCGATCGGCTTTTTTTATGGCCCGATAAGGCGAACCTATACCCGCCGCTGCCCGGACCGTCCGCCCCGTCGCAGCGGCACGTATTTCCCGCCCCGCCCCGGACGCTCCGCGCCCTGAATCCGCCGCAGACGCTATCCCCTGCGGTCGATCGCCTCCTCGATCGCGGGCACGTCCGTCGAATCCTTCACCAGCACGCGCTTGTCCCGGTCGAAGAGGTAGAGCGCCGGGATGGCGTGGAAATCGTAAAGCCCCTGCTCGCGGATCACGCACCCGCGGTCGTAGGCATTGATCCACGAGGCCGGCATCCGCTCGCGGTACTCGCGCCACGCCGCGAGGTCCTCGTCCGGATAGAGCGCCAGCACGCGGAGCCGGCCGCGCTCGATCATCTCCGAGAGCATCGGCGACGAGGCGATCTCCTCGCGCAGCCGGCGGCACATCGGGCAGCCGGGATTATTGACGAAGAGCAGCACGTACTCGGCCTCCAGCCCGTACAGCGTTCCTCCGGCTCCCGAAGCGAGCGTATAGCGGAAATCGTTGGCACGCTGCCCGACACGGTTCTGCATCGCCATCCTCAGGTCGTACTCCGGCGCGATGCGCTCGTACTCGTCGTACCAGGGCGCGGCCAGTTGCGCCCGAAGGACGGGAATGTAGAACTCGTCGTTGCGCAGCGGCGAATTGGGATCGTGCAGCACCCCGTCGGCCAGCATCGAGAAGTAGTCGAGCATCGGGCGCGACACGGCGGCGCGGCGCATGAGCGAGTCCATCGGCGCAGGGTCCGCCGGACGGTCCGACAGCACCATGACGTACCGCGCGAAGGTCTCGAACATGCCGGACGTATCGGCCCGGGCGAGGAAGAGCGTGTCGGCGAAGTCGAAGCCGTCCCAATAGTGCAGACGGAGGTAGTCGCGCCGTCCTTCGGGCGTGAGCTGCGCCGGAGGCTCGGGCGGCAGGTAAACACGCGGCAGGTCCGTGGCCTCCGTCCCGGCATCGGCCGTCCGCACCGGACGGGAGCCGCATGCGGCCAGACAGCACGCCGCGGCGAGAATCAACACAATGCGTCGCATAGCGAATCGGTATTCGGGTGTCGGAAACAAAGATACGAAATTCCGGCGACAAATCCTCCGTCCCGGCGCGGAAAGACGGCAGAACCGTTTTGCACGGTCCTTGCAGCCGTCGCATCGTTCAAAACCAATCAACAGATTATGGATGCAAAAAAAACTACCACAAGCACGGGGTTCAAACTGAGCGTCATGACCCTGGCGATCATGAACGTCACGGCCGTCGTCAGTCTGCGCGGTCTGCCCGCCGAGGCGGTCTACGGCCTATCCTCGGCCTTCTATTACCTGTTCGCAGCCATCGTGTTCCTCATTCCGACGGCCATGGTCGCCGCCGAGCTGGCCGCCATGTTCTCCGACAAGCAGGGCGGCGTGTTCCGCTGGGTCGGCGAGGCCTACGGAGCGCGCACGGGTTTTCTGGCCATCTGGCTGCAATGGATCGAATCGACGATCTGGTATCCCACCGTCCTGACCTTCGGAGCCGTGTCGATCGCCTTCATCGGCATGAACGAGGCGCATGACATGACGCTGGCCTCGAACAAGGCCTTCACGCTCGTCGTGGTGCTGGTCATCTACTGGGTCGCCACCTTCATTGCGCTCAAGGGACTGGACTGGGTCGGCAAGATCAGCAAATGGGGCGGCATGATCGGCACGATCATCCCCGCCGGACTGCTCATCGTACTGGGCGCGATCTACCTGGCCACCGGAGGCCACAACCACATGGACCTTTCGCAGGGTTTCTTCCCCGATCTCTCGAAATTCGACAACCTGGTGCTCGCCAGCAGCATCTTCCTCTTCTACGCCGGCATGGAGATGATGGGCATACACGTCATGGACGTCAAAAACCCGGGCCGCAACTACCCCCGGGCCATCATCATCGGCTCGCTCGTCACGGTCTGCATCTTCGTTCTGGGAACCTTCGCGCTGGGGTTCATCATCCCGGCGGGGGACATCAGCCTCACGCAATCGCTGCTCATCGGCTTCGACAACTACTTCAGCTACCTGCATCTTTCGTGGGCTTCGCCCGTGATCGCCGTGGCGCTCATGTTCGGCGTGCTGGCCGGTGTGCTGACCTGGGTCTCGGGCCCCTCGAAGGGCATCTTCACCGTCGGCAAGGCGGGTTACCTGCCTCCGTTCTTCCAGAAGACCAACCGCAACGGCGTGCAGCGCAACATTCTCCTCGTGCAGGGAGGCGTCGTGACGCTGCTCGCACTGCTCTTCGTGGTGATGCCCTCCGTGCAGTCGTTCTATCAGATTCTCTCGCAGCTCACCGTACTGCTCTACCTGATCATGTATATGCTCATGTTCTCGGCAGCGATCGTGCTGCGCTACAAGATGAAGTCCGCGCCTCGCCCCTTCCGGCTCGGCAAAGGCAACGGCCTCATGTGGCTGCTCGGCTGCCTGGGCTTCTGCGGGGCGCTGCTGGCCTTCGTTCTGAGCTTCGTGCCTCCCGGACAGATCGCCACAGGCAGCAACACGGTCTGGTATTCGGTGCTCGTCATCGGCTGTCTGGCGGTCGTGAGCGCCCCCTTCGTGATCTACGCCCTGCGCAAGCCCTCGTGGCGCGACCCGCAGGCCGCCGCCGACTTCGCCCCCTTCCATTGGGAACGGACCGAAACCGCGGCAGGTGCAGCGGCGAAACCCGCGGCAGCGGCAAAATCCGCGCGAAAATCGAACGAAGGCGAATAACATCAGACATCCGCAAAACCTTACCATCATGATTCAGAAAATCGACAAACAAACGGTCCGGGCGGCCGTCGAAGCCGCCTACGACCGCTGCAAGGAGGAGCAGGGCGGCAAGAACGCCGACTACATCCCCTACCTGGCCGGCGTGCCTTCGACGCTCTTCGGCATCGCGGCCTGTCTGCCCGACGGCGACGTCGTGGCGGTCGGCGACACGGACTACGTCTTCGGCATCGAATCGGTGTCGAAGGTCCCCACGGCGATTCTCGCCATGAACCAGTACGGAGCGAAGGAGATCCTCGACCGGATCGGCGCCGACGCCACGGGGCTGCCCTTCAACTCGATCATGGCGCTGCTGCTCGAAAAGGAGCATCCCTCGACCCCGCTCGTGAACGCCGGAGCCATCTCGGCCTGCTCGATGATCCGCCCCACGGGCGACGCCGACGGCAAGTGGCGGGCCATCGTCTCGTTCGTCGCCGATCTGACGGGCTCGAAGGTCGAAGTGATAGACGAACTCTACCGGTCGGAGACGGCGACCAACTTCAACAACAAGTCGATCGCCTGGCTGCTGAAAAACTATGCCCGCATCTACGACGATCCGGAGCTGTCGCTCGACCTCTACACGCGGCAATGCTCGCTCGGCGTGACGGCCCGCCAACTGGCCGTCATGGCCGCCACGATCGCCTCCGGGGGCGTGAATCCCCTGACCCGCAAGGAGATCTTCAAACCCGGGCTGGCGCCGAAGATCACGTCGATGATGGCCACGGTCGGATTTTACGAACACACGGGCGACTGGCTCTTCACGACGGGCCTTCCGGCCAAAACGGGGGTCGGCGGCGGCATCATGGGAGTCGTGCCCGGCGTGATGGGCCTCGCGGCCTTCGCCCCGCCGCTCGACGAAGCCGGCAACTCGGTCAAGGCGCAGCAGGCGCTGGCCTACATCGCCGGACGCCTCAACCTCGGCGTCTTCGGTACGACGCGCTGCGTCATGGCCGAACCGGAACCCGCCCCGCAGGCGTAGCTCCTCCGGACAGACGGGACACCGGAACAGCTGCCCAAAAGACGTGATTCTTTCGTGCGGACTGGACACCGAGCAGCCGTCCAAAAGACGGCGGAACGGTCGGCATGTCCTCGAAAAGCCGCCCGGCAACCCCGCTTTCTTACGACTTCACCCCTGCCGGAACAAGTTCCGACAGGGGTGATCTTATCTCCGGAGGTTCGCCGGAATCTCCCGGCATCCGCCGGAGCGATAACTCCGCGCACCGGCCTCCGGACGCGCTTCCCGGGAAAAGCCGCCGGCATGCTCCGAAACGATCCGCCCGCCCTCTCCGTAGGCGGGACCCGTCCGCCGATACCCCCGGCCGCGGCCGTCGTCAGAAACTGTAACGCAGACCGACGAGGAGCGAACCCGAGGCACCGACGCCCGCTTCGGCATAGGCCGCGAGGCGTCCGCCGACAGTGACGCCCACGGGCGACACCTGATAGGCGAAGCGGGTCGCATGCTCGCTCTCGCCGCCGGATTCCGCCTTGGAGAAGACGGCTCCGACGGCCGCCCGGGAGTAGAGCGACACGATCTTCAGGTTGAGCCACGTCCACTTCACATTGGGCATGACGGCCCAGTAGCGGTTCCTGATCTCGGTGTTCGTGCCCTTGATCTTCTGCTCGTTGGTCGAGCAGACCACCTGCGCGCCGATGCTCAGCGGCCCCAGCAGGCGGAGGTTGTACCCCACGGTCACGGCTCCCCAACCCGAGATGTCGGTCTTCGCGTCCGATACCAGATCCTTGATCGCACTGAACGAATCGCTCCAGTTCGACGTGGGCGCATAGCCGTACGATACGGTGATTTCACTGCGTTGCGCCTGCACGCAAAGCGGTGCGGAAAGCAGCGCGACGGCTGCCAGAAGCAAAATTCTCTTCATACCGAATCCATTTATTGTCCATACGTTCCCCTGCAAAGGCCGTGCAGGCCCGACGCCGCGCCGGATTCGCCCGGTCCGCACGCCCGCCGCCGGCCCGGCAGGGGGTTATCCGGAGACAAATATAGCAAAAATCCATGCGGCGTCAAATCCTCCGTTCCGGCCGGACCCCGCCGCGCGAAAAAAAGGAGCGTCCGGGAAACAACCCCCGGACGCTCCTTTCGATGCGGGACACGAGCGCTGCGCGCTACTCCTGCCGCTCCACGTCGCGGAACAGCCCGACGTCCTCCGTCGGGGAGTTCATCACATAGGTATAGGCTTCGGCGATCTTGCCCTCGGCCAGCTTCGAGAAGATGCGTGCCGACGGAGCGTACTCCTCCGACTCCCCGGCCTGACGTGCCAGCAGATAGGAGATGATGATATGTCCGGCGGTCTCCACCAGACGGCGGGCATGGAAGTCCTTGAACCCGGCGCACTCCTTGTCGCCGGCCTCGACGCGGGCCACCATCTCCGAGAATTTCACCGTCAGCTCCCTGAGCTTGGCCACGACCGGCCGCATCGTCTCCGCATACTCCCCGGCGGCGTAGCGCTCGATCTGCTCCATGAACGTCCCCTTCGTCACGGCGTTGATGGCCGCCACGACCTGCAACTGCGAGGTTCCCTCGTAGATATTCATGATGCGGGCGTCGCGGTAGAGCCGCTCGCAGGGGTAATCCTTCATGAAGCCCGAACCGCCGTGAATCTGAACGGCGTCGTAGGCCAACTGGTTGGCGTATTCCGACGAAAAGAGTTTCACGAGGGGCGTGAAACCGTCCGCCAGCCGGTTGTAGAACTTCATCTCCTGACGCTCCTCCGGCTCCAGCGAACGCTCGTGCGAAATGTGCGTGTACTGCTTGTAGATCTCCACGAAGCGCGTCGTCTCGTACAGCAGCGCACGGGCGCCCTGCAACTTGGCCTTCATGTTCGAGAGCATCTCCGAAACGGCGGCGAAGCGGATGATCGGCTTGCCGAACTGCTCGCGCTCCTGCGCATACTTGAGCGCCTCGCGGTAGGCGGCCTCGCACAAGCCCACCGACTGCGCGCCGATGCCCAGACGGGCGGCGTTCATCAGCGACATCACGTATTTGATAAGCCCCATCTTGCGGTCGCCCACGAGTTGCGCGGGGGCGTTCGTGAAGACCAGCTCGCACGTCGGCGATCCCTTGATACCCAGCTTGTTCTCGATGCGGCGCACCTTCACCCCGCCGTCGCGCTTATCGTAAACGAGCATCGACAGGCCGCGCGCGTCGGTCGTACCCTCCTCGGTGCGCGCCAGCACGAGCGACACGTCGCCGTCGCCGTTGGTGATGAAACGCTTCACGCCGTTGAGCAGCCACGTCTGCCGCTCCTCGGACCACGTGGCCTTGAGCATCACGGCCCCCAGGTCCGAACCGGCGTCCGGCTCCGTGAGGTCCATGGCGCACGTCGCGCCGGCCGACACCCACGGCAGGAACTTCTGCTTGATCTCCTCCGAGGCGAACTCGTTGAGCGTCTCGGCGCAGTCCTGCAAGCCCCAGATATTCTCGAAGCCGGCATCGGCCCGGGCCACCATCTCGTTGGCCATGACGAAGCAGACGAGCGGGAAATTCAGACCGTCGTACTTGCGCGGAAGCGTCAGACCGCTCAGTCCGGCATCGACGATCGCCTTCATGTTGCGCACCGTGCCCGAGGCATACTCCACGTGGTCGTTCACCACGCGCGGGCCCTCGTGGTCCACCTCCTCGGCATTCGGGGCGATCACGTCGCCGCACACCTCTCCGGCGATCTCCAGCACGCGGCGGTAGCTGTCCATCGCGTCGTCGAAATCCTGCGGCGCGTAGTCGTAGAGGTCCTTCTCCGCGAAGCCGCGCTCCTTCAGCTCCACGATCCTGCGCATCATCGGATGCCCCAGGTGGAACTGCAAATCCTTGTTATCTGAAAAGAAATTAGCCATTACTTCGAGTTTTGCTTGTAGTACTTGATCATCTTGGGAATCACCTCGTTCACGTCGCCCGTGATGGCGTAGTCGGCGATCCTGGCGATCGGCGCGTCGGGATCGGTGTTGATCGAAATGATCATCGACGACTGGTCCATACCGGCCGTGTGCTGAATCTGGCCCGAAATACCGCAGGCGATGTAGAGTTTCGGACGCACCGTGACGCCCGTCTGGCCGACCTGGCGCGCGTGCTCCGTGAAACCCGCATCGACCGCCGCACGGCTGGCGCCCACCTCGGCGCCCAGCACGTCGGCCAATTCGTGCACGAGGCGGAAGTTCTCCTTCGATCCCATGCCGTAGCCTCCGGCCACGATGATCGGGGCGCCCTTGATGTCGATCCGGCGCTCCTCGATCTGGCGGTCGATGATCCGCACCGCCAGGTCCGTATCCTTCACGAAGCGCTGCCAGTCGATCCGCTTCACCTCCCCGGCGGCAGGCACGGCGGCGTACTCCTTGCGCATCACGCCCTCGCGGACGGTGGCCATCTGCGGCCGGTGGTCGGGATTGACGATCGTGGCGATGATGTTGCCGCCGAACGCCGGACGGATCTGATACAGCAGGTCCTTGTACTCCCGGCCCGTCTTGGCGTCCTTGTGGTCGCCGATCTCGAGCTGCGTGCAGTCGGCCGTGAGGCCGCTGTGCAGCGCCGACGAAACGCGCGGCGCGAAGTCGCGGCCCACGGGTGTCGCACCGAACAGCGCGATCTGGGGCTTTTCCTGCTCGATCAGTCCGCACATCACGGCCGTGTGGGGCAGCGTGCGGAAGGGATTGAAAATCTTGTCGTCGGCCACCCACACCGTGTCGGCGCCGTAGCGGGCCAGCTCCTTTTCGATACCGTCGAGCGACTCGCCCAGCGCCACGGCTTCGGTCTTCACGCCGAGCGCGGCGGCCAGCTCGCGGCCTTTGGTCAGCAGTTCGAGACTCACGTCGGCGATCCGGCCGCCCTCCATCTCGATATATACGAATACGTTGTTCATCTCTAAAGCGCTTTAACCGAGCGTGTGGCTCGCGATAAGTTCAACCATCAGTGATTCGATCTCGGCGTCGGCGGCCGTGAGGCGCTTGGCCTCCTTGGCGGCGAACACCACGTTTTCGATCTTCTTGACCTTCGTGGGCGAACCCTGCAGGCCGAGCTGCGTCTCGTCGGGATCGACGTCGGCGGCCGCCCACTCCACGATCTGCAGGTAGGGCGTCGCGGCGGCGCGCTCCGCAGCGGGCGATCCGGCGGCCGCAGCGATCTCCGACCCGGCCAGCGCATACTTGTACTTCATCACACGCTTGGCGTTGCGCGGACGGCACTCGGCGGCCGAGGCATTGACCGTCACCACGGCGGGCAGCGGACACTCTACCGTCTCGACGCCGTGCTCCAGCCGGCGTTTCACGACCAGCGCCCCTTCGCGGATCTCGAGCACCTCCTCGGCATAGGTCACCTGCGGAAGACCGAGTTTCTCGGCCACCTGCGGACCCACCTGCGCCGTGTCTCCGTCGATGGCCTGACGGCCCGCAACGATCAGGTCGGGGGCGATCCGGCGCAGCGCGCACGAGAGGGCGTAGGAGGTGGCCAGCGTGTCCGAACCGGCGAACTTGCGGTCCGAGAGCAGATAGCCTCCGTCGGCGCCGCGGAACATCGCGTCGCGGATGATGTCGGCGGCGCGCTGCGGCCCCATCGTCAGAATATGTACCGTGGACCCCTCGACGGCGTCCTTGAGCCGCAGGGCGGCCTCCAGCGCATTGAGGTCCTCGGGATTGAAGATGGCCGGCAGCGCCGCGCGATTGACCGTCCCTTCGGGCGTCATCGCATCCTTGCCCACATTGCGGGTGTCGGGCACCTGCTTGGCCAATACGACAATTTTCAACGGTTTTTTCATAGCAGTTATTTAGGTATTGAACTATCTTTCGATCGTCTCGCCGCGGTCGGGACCCACGGAGATGATTTTCACGGGCACGCCCGTCTCGCGTTCGATGAACTCCACGTAGCGGCGGAACGCCTCGGGGAAATCCTCGTAACGGCGGCAGGCCCGCAGATCGCACCGCCACCCCTCGAAGTCGGTGTAGATGGGCTTCACGCCCTCCGAAATCGTATAGGGGAACTCCGTCGTGCGCCGTCCGTCGATTTCGTAGGCCGTGGCCACGCGGATCGTCTCGAAGTCGTTCATCACGTCCGACTTCATCATGATGAGCTGCGTCACGCCATCGACCATGATGGCGTACCTGAGCGCCACCAGGTCCAGCCACCCGCAGCGGCGCTTGCGTCCCGTGACGGCGCCGAACTCGTGGCCGAGCCGGCACAGCCGCTCGCCCGTCTCGTCGAAGAGCTCCGTGGGGAACGGACCGCTGCCGACGCGCGTGCAGTAGGCCTTGAAGATGCCGTACACCTCGCCGATGCGGTTCGGGGCCACGCCCAGACCGGTGCAGACGCCCGCCGTCACGGTGTTCGACGACGTGACGAAGGGATACGACCCGAAGTCCACGTCGAGCAGCGTGCCCTGCGCCCCTTCGGCCAGCACCGACTTCTCCTGCGCGAGGCAGCCGTTGATGAAATATTCGCTGTCGATGATGCGGAACCGCCTGAGGTATTCCACGGCCTCGAACCACCGGGCCTCCAGCTCCGCGATGTCGTACCGGTAATCCAGATCGCGGAGAATCCGCTCGTGGCGGGCCTTGGCCTTCGCGTAGATCTCCCGGAAATCGGGGCTCAGCAGGTCGCCGACGCGCATGCCGTTGCGGCTCACCTTGTCCGTATAGGTCGGGCCGATGCCCTTGCCCGTCGTGCCGATCCGCGCGCTGCCCTTCGCGGCTTCGTAGGCCGCATCGAGCATCCGGTGCGTGGGCAGGATCAGATGGGCCTTCTTCGAGATGGCCAGCTGCCGCGTCAGGTCGTGCCCGCTGGCTGCGAGCGCCTCGGCCTCCTCGCGGAACAGGATGGCGTCGATCACCACGCCGTTGCCGATGACATTGGTCTTTCCGCCCTGAAAAATGCCGGAAGGGATCGAACGCAGAACATATTTCTCACCGCCGAACTCCAACGTGTGACCGGCATTGGGACCGCCCTGGAACCGGGCCACCACCTCGTAACGGGGCGTCAGCACATCCACGACCTTTCCCTTGCCCTCGTCCCCCCATTGCAGGCCGAGGATTACGTCTACTTTTTTCATTGTAACCGGTAAAAGTTTAGTGCAAAAGACATTTTTTGCATCCAAAGGTACGAAATATTCTCCGAAAAGCCGCATCGGACACGGGGACTTTTCAACAAAATGTTAAAGCAGCGTCCTGCGGGAAAGCCGCCGTGCGCATACCGCCGCACGGCCCTACCGTTCGACCACCTTCGTCGGCCCGTCGAACCGCAGCGCGCCGAACCGCTGCCCGGACGCCACGTACAGGAGCGCGAGCGACGGACAGCCGCGCACGTCGGCCAGCTCCATCCAGCGGGCGCACTGCGAGAGGTCGAGCGTTCCGAAGCCGCAGCCGCGGCCGCCGAAACGCATGAGCGAGGCGTTGGTCGAGAGGTTCAGCTGCCGCAGCGGGTTGCCTCCGCAGTCGAGCGATACGAGCGCGCGCAGCCCCTCGACGTCGAGCGACGCGAGGCGGTTCTCCGAACAGTCGAGCCGTTCGAGCCGCGCGAGGGCGCTCACGTCCAGACGCACGAGGTCGTTGCCGCGGCAGTCCAGCTCCCGCAGATTGGCGAATTCGGCCACGTCCGCCAGCGACGCGATGCCCCGCCCGGAGCAGTCGATCCGCACGACGCGCTGCGCCTCGTAACGCGAGATGCGCCCGTTGCCGTCGAGATCGAACTCCCCGAGGCAGTAGGCCTCGAAGGTCTTGTCGGAAAAAGTCGGATAGATGTATTTGTTCTCCTCGTCGCGCTCGTCGTCGGCCAGGCCGCAGGCCGTGACCGACACCAGGACGAGTGCGGGGAGCAGGCGTTTCATGGCCGTCGTCAGATGTCCACGTCGTCGTCGGAGCGGTCGGCGCTTTCGGCCCCGTCGTCCTCGCCCTGGAGGTCGTCCGCCCCCTTGATGTCGTCGTCGTAGAAGTCCTTGTCGTCGTCGTCCTGCGAGTGGTCGTCGATCTTCACGTCGATCTTCACCAGATAGGACACCTCGTCCGTTTCGAACGGAACGGCATAAAAAAAGTCTCCGTTGGGTTTGTCCACCCGCATCATCGCGTCGGTGAATCCCAGGGGATACTTCTCCTTGACCGCATCCTGCAGTTCAGCACTCAAATTGTGAAAACTCGTTACGATATGTTTCTTCGCCGTATTCTGTTTAGCCATACTGATAGTGCTTCGAAATTTTCTGCAATTATAAGCAAAATTTGCATATCGCACCGCATCCGCAATTTTTTTATTGCATTTTTTTTGTTTTCGCCCCATCTTACGGACAAATTGCGTACCTTTACGCAGGTTATATTCGCACGATCGCAACGCCGCGCCCGTACCGGCGGCCGTTTCGGCAGGCCCGGACCTCCGGGAAAGGGAGCAGAGGGTACGTCCGGGAATGCGACCGTCCCTATACAATGATTTCGATGATACGCCAACGGATCGAGGAGCTGCGCCGGCAGCTCGACTACCACAACCATAAATACTATGTCGAAAACGCGCCCGAAATCTCCGATTTCGACTTCGACGCGATGATGCGCGAACTCCAGGAGCTCGAACGCGAACATCCCGAATACGCCGACCCCGCGTCGCCCACGCTGCGCGTGGGCAGCGACCTCGGGGCCGAGTTCCGCACCGTGCGCCACCGCTACCCCATGCTCTCGCTGGGCAACACCTACTCGCTCGACGAGCTGCACGAGTTCCTCGGACGCATCGAACGCGAGGCAGGCGCGACGGACTACGTATGCGAGCTGAAGTTCGACGGCACGGCCATTTCGCTCACCTACGAACACGGGCGGCTCGTGCAGGCCCTCACGCGCGGCGACGGCGTCGAGGGCGACGACGTGACGGCCAACGTCCGCACGGTGCGCTCCGTGCCGCTGCGGCTGCGCGGCGAAGGGTGGCCCGAACTGTTCGAGATCCGCGGCGAAGTGCTGATGCCCTACGCCTCGTTCGACCGCCTCAACGCCGAGCGCGAGGCCAACGGCGAACAGCTCTTCGCCAACCCGCGCAACGCCGCCGCCGGAACGCTCAAGCAGCAGCAGTCGGCCGTCGTGGCGCGCCGCGGGCTGGACTGCACGCTCTACCAGCTCACGGGCGACAACCTGCCCTTCGCGACCCATTGGGAGAGCCTCGAAAAGGCCCGCGAATGGGGCTTCAAGGTCTCCGGCGAGGCGCGCATCTGCCGCAGCGTCGCCGAGATCGACGCCTTCATCGCCCATTGGGACGAGGCGCGGCGGCAACTGCCCTTCCCCACCGACGGCGTGGTCGTCAAGGTGAACGACTTCGCCGTGCGGCGGCAACTGGGCTTCACGGCCAAGGCACCGAAATGGGCCGTGGCCTACAAGTTCAAGGCCGAGCAGGCCCTGACACGCCTCGAAAGCGTCTCCTTCCAGGTAGGCCGCACGGGCGCCGTCACCCCCGTGGCGAACCTCGATCCGGTGCTGCTGGCCGGAACCACCGTGCGCCGCGCGACGCTGCACAACGCCGAGCAGATGGCCCTGCTGGACATCCGCCCGGGCGACATGGTCTACGTGGAGAAGGGCGGCGAGATCATCCCCAAGATCACGGGCGTGGAGCTTTCGGAGCGTCCGGCCGACAGCCGGCCGTTCAGCTACATCGACCGCTGCCCCGAGTGCGGCACGCCGCTGGTGCGCTACGAAGGCGAGGCGAAACACTACTGCCCCAATCAGAGCGGCTGCCGCCCCCAGATCATCGGACGCATCCTCCACTTCATCCGCCGCAAGGCCATGGACATCGAGGGCTTGGGCGAGGAGACCGTCGAACTGCTGTACGACAACGCCCTGCTGCACGACATCGCCGACCTGTACGACCTGCGTGCCGAGCAGCTCGCGCCGCTGCCGCGGCTGGGCGAGAAGTCGGCCGACAACATCATCCGGTCGATCCGCCGCTCGGCCGAAGTCCCGTTCCGGCGCGTGCTGTTCGGACTGGGCATCCGCTTCGTGGGCGAAACCACGGCTAAATACCTCGCCGAGCACTTCCGCTCGCTGGAGGCCGTGATGCACGCCTCGCGCGAGGAGCTGGTCGAGGCGGACGAGGTGGGCGGGAAGATCGCCGACGCCATTCTCGAATACTTCGCCGACGCCGGGAACCTGCGGATCATCGACCGCCTGCGCCGTGCCGGCGTGCAGTTCGAGGCCGCGGCGCGCGAGCTGGCCTCGGAGTCGCTCGCCGGAAAGAGCCTCGTGGTCTCGGGACGCTTCTCGCGCAGCCGCGACGAGATGAAGGAGCTGATCGAACGGCACGGCGGGCGCAATCTCGCGGCCGTGTCGGGCAGCGTCGATTACCTCGTCGCCGGGGAGAAGACGGGCCCCGCGAAGCTCAAGAAGGCCGAGAAACTGGGCATCCGCATCCTCTCCGAGGAGGAGTTCCTGCGCCTCGTCGCCGAAGGCCCCTCGGCCGCGGACGACGGCATGCCCCGCCCGGCGGACGGCAATGCAGCCGGCTCCGCGCCGAAAGACGGCGGAGGAACGGCCCCGGACACGAGCGGCGAATCCGCACCCGGAAATTCTCCGGCAGCCGCCCCCGCACCGGAGGACGGGAAGGACGCGACCCGCCCCGGAACCGTCCCGACGGATAGCGGCGAAGCCGCCGCCACGGAGGACAATGCCGGAAAGACCCCGGCCGCGACCCGGCAGGGCGAACTGTTTTAGAAACCGAAAAAACGAGAATACCATGCAAGAATCCAAACTCTCCGGCGTGGGGGCCGCGATGATCACCCCCTTCACCCCCGACGGCCGCGTGGACTACGAAGCGCTGGCCCGCATGATCGACTACGTGATCGACGGCGGCGTGGACTACATCGTGGCGCTGGGCACGACGGCCGAAACCCCCACCCTATACATGCCCGAACGGGCCGTGATCGCCATGTTCATCACCAACCAGATCGCCGGCCGCGTGCCGCTGGTGATGGGTTGCGGCGGCAACTCCACCTCCGAAGTGCTCGACCAACTGCGCGAGTTCGACCTGCGGGGAGCCGATGCCATCCTCAGCGTCACGCCCTACTACAACAAGCCCTCGCAGGAGGGGCTGTACCAGCACTTCCGCACCGTCTCGGAGCACTCGCCGCTACCCGTGATCCTCTACAACATCCCGGGCCGCTCGGGGGTGAACATGACCGCCGGAACAACGCTGCGCATCGCCCGCGACTTTCCGAACGTCATCGGCATCAAGGAGGCGTCGGGGCGGATCGACCAGATCGAGCAGATCCTCCGCGAACGCCCCGAGGGGTTCCTCGTGCTCTCGGGCGACGACGGCATGACCCTCGACGTGATGCAGCGCGGCGGCGACGGTGTGATTTCGGTGGCGGCCAACGCCTTCCCGCACCGGTTCATGCAGTGCGTGAACCTGGCCAAGACGGGCGATTTCGACGCGGCCCGCAGCGAATACGCCGCGCTGGACGAGGCGGTGAAGGCCCTCTTCGAGGAGGGCAACCCCGTGGGGGTGAAATGCGCCCTGGCCGAAATGGGGAAAATCGGCCCCACGATGCGCCTGCCGCTGGTCGAAGGCTCCCCCGCGCTGCGCGAAAAATTCCGGAATCTGATCCGCAGGTACGATTTGTGCTGAAAAATACGTTCGTACCGGGAACCAATACGACGCATACGATGAAACGACTCCTGTCATTCGCCCTGCTGCTGCCGGCACTGGCCGTGGCCAAAGTCCCCGTCGAGGAGGACATCCTCGACCGGATCACGGACACCTCGTCCCCGTACTACTACACGGGGCTGATGATGCGCTACAACGCGGGCGACGAGACCCTCACCGACGAGGACTACCATTACCTCTACTACGGCTACGCCTATCAGGACGCCTACAAGCCGCTCAACACCAATCCCGATCTGGACCGGGTGCTGCTCCTGGCCTCGGGGCTGGACCCCGACGCGCCCGACGTCGGGACGCTCGAGGCGATCATCTCGGCCGGGACCGACGCCCTCGCGCGCGACCCGTTCAGCCCCAAGCTGCTCAACCTGATGTCCTACGCCTACGGCGCGCTGGGCGACAAGAAGCGCGAACGGGCCTACTCGAACCGTATGAACGGCATCGTCCGCACGATCCTCTCGTCGGGCGACGGTTTCACGCAGAAGACCCCGCGCCACATCCTCATGTTCGACCACGCGCTCGACGTGCTGACCGTCGAAGGGTTCTCCTACGACAAGTCGCGCGTCATCAGCCGCACGGTGGAGTTCGTGCCCCTCACGTCGCCCTACGTCGTGGAGGGCAAAAAGCGTCGCGGCTTCTACTTCGACTTCAGCCGCATCTACCGCAACAAGCCCGAAGGCTACACCTACAAGCGCGACCGCACGTGGCAGTTCAACAACCTCAAACCCCGCACCTACAAATGACCCGCACGCTCCGCCGGTTCTGCGTCCTGCTTGCCGTCGCGGCCCTGACGCCCGCCTGCTCCGACAAGGAGGAGCCGGGCTACACGCCGCCCGAGACGGCCGCGCAGACCCACCTGATGTATATGCCCTGGTCGGGCAACCTCACCTCCTACTTCCGCACCAACATCGAGGACATGGCACGTGTCGTGGCCGAAGGCATTCCCGCCGACGTGCGTGTGCTGGTTTACTTCATGGAGTCTCCCGACGAAGCGTCGCTGTTCGAACTCTACCGCAGGGGCGGCCGGTGCGAACGCCTCACGCTCCGCACCTACGACCCCGCGCCCGACTTCACCGCGGCCGAGGGCATCGCCTCGGTCCTCGGCGACGTGAAACGCGAGGCCCCCGCCCTCCGCTACTCCATGAGCATCGGATCGCACGGCATGGCATGGCTTCCGGCCGTCTCCTCCGTCCCGGGGCGCGCCGCCGCCCCGGCCCGCCGGGAATACTGGGAGCACGCCGCTCCGAACCGCCCGCTGACCCGCTGGTTCGGCGGGACCTCCCCCGATCACCGGACCGAAATCGCCACGCTGGCCGAAGCCCTCGCCCGGACGGGGCTGCACATGGAGTACATCCTCTTCGACGACTGCTACATGTCGTCGGTCGAGGTGGCCTACGAGCTGCGCGGGGTCACGGACTACCTCATCGGTTCCACGTCGGAGATCATGGCCTACGGATTCCCCTACGCCTCGGCGGGCCGCCACATGCTCGGCGAGGTGGACTACGAGGGCATCTGCGACGCCTTCCACGCCTTTTACAGCACCTATACCTATCCCTACGGCACGATCGGCGTCACGCGCTGCGCCGGGCTGGAGAAGCTCGCCGACATCATGCGGCGCATCAACGCCGCGCACGCATTCGATCCCGGCAGGCTCGGCGACCTCCAGCGGCTCGACGGCTACACCCCGACGCTCTTCTTCGATCTGGGGGACTACGTGCGCCGCCTCTGCTCCGACGACGACGACGCCCTGCTCGCGGAGTTCGAGAAGCAAATGGATGCGACCGTCCCCTGGCACCGCCATACGGAGGAGTACTACTCGATGGCCAACGGCGTCAATCCGATCCGGACCTTCTCGGGCATCACGACCTCCGATCCGAGCGCAGATCCCGAAGCGGCGATCGACCGGCAGCAGACCGCCTGGTGGCGCGCCACGCACTGAAGCGGCGGCGCCCGGATACACGACGAGCGGCCCTTCCCGACGGAAAGGCCGCTCGTTATCGTAACATGCACGCACGTGCGCGCTATTCGTACTGTCCGGACTTGAGGCGCTCGACCTCCTCGCGCGTCAGGAAACGCCATGCGCCGCGCTTGAGGTTTTTCTTCGTCAGACCCGCATAATAGACGCGGTCGAGTTTGATGACCGTATAGCCCAGCGACTCGAAGATACGGCGCACGATGCGGTTACGGCCCGAGTGAATCTCGATTCCCACCTCCTGCTTGTTCTCCTTCACATAGGAGATTTCGTCGGCGTGGATCTCGCCGTCCTCGAGCGTCACGCCCTCGGCGATCCGGTCCATGTCGGCGCGCGTCAGGGGCTTGTCGAGCGACACCTGATAGATCTTCTTCTTGCGGTACGACGGGTGCGTGAGCTGCTTGGTCATGTCGCCGTCGTTGGTGAAGAGCAGCAGCCCGAGGCTGTTCTTGTCCAGACGCCCCACAGGGTAGATCCGCTCCGTGCAGGCTCCGCGGACCAGGTCCATCACCGTCTTCGCGGCATGGGGGTCGTCGAGCGAGGTGACATAGCCCTTGGGCTTGTTCAGCACCAGATAGACCTTCTTCTCGCCCTGCACGCGGCTGTCGTTGAAACGCACCTCGTCCGTGGGCATCACCTTCGTACCCAGCTCCGTGACGATTTTGCCGTTCACCGAGACGAGCCCCGCCGTGATGAAGTCGTCGGCCTCGCGGCGCGAGCAGATGCCCGACTGGGCGAGGAAACGGTTCAGGCGCATCTCGCCCGTCTGTTTCGCAGGGTCGTATTTCGGATAGGAGGCAGGCGCCCCTTCCCGGCGGGCGGCCGGTTTGCCGAAACCCGGCCTGCGATCGCCGGCGGGTCTGCCGCCGGACTTCCGGTCGCCGGATTTCCCGCGGAACCGGTCACCGGACGGATGCTCCCCGTGCGGTCTGTCGCCGAAGGTGCGATCGCCGGGCTTCCCGCCGAAACGCTTCGCACCGAATGCGGGTTTCCCGCCCGGCGTGCGCGGCTTGTCGCCGAACGAACGGTGCGGGTGCTCCCCGTCCTGCCGGGAACGCTCGCCGAAGGCATGCGGCTTCGCGCCGAACGCACGGCGCGGACGCTCCTCTTCCGAACGGGCCCGGTCGTCGTCGAATGCCCGGCGGGGCCGTTCGCCGGAATCGCGCTGCGGACGCTCGCCGCGCGGCCTGTCGAACGCCGGACGGTTGTCCGCCGTGAAGTGGGGGTTGTAGGAGGCCCGTCCGGCGGGCTGCTCCCGGTACGGCTGCTCCGAATCGGCAGCGTCACGCTGCGAACGCGGGCGACGCTCGACGCGTTCCGCCGTAGCCTTCACCGTGCGCACGCGCTTGTCGCGTCCGAATCGCGCGAGCACCGGGGTCGAGTCGTTTTTCTGATCTTTCATCTTTCCATTCGATTAGTTGGAACCTCCGGCCTGCGAAACCGCACCCCGGCCGTCCCGGGCCCAGCCCGGACGACCGGAGCGGCCTCCGCCGCGACCTTCGGTCTGTCAGGAGGCAAAGGTAATCCATTTTTCCGGATTGCGGCACATCGCGTGCCTCATTTAAGATAAAAACCCCGCAAGGCCGCAATATCCGCTCTTTTGCCTTATCTTTGCATCCGGATATGAACATGAACCGCGAAATACTGCGCATCGCGCTGCCGAACATCGTCTCGAACATCACCGTGCCGCTCATGGGTATCGTCTCGACAGCCATCGCGGGACACTGGGGCGACGACTCGGCGGCGGCCATCGGCGCGCTGGCCATCGGGGTTTCGATCTTCAACTTCATCTACTGGAACTGTTCGTTCGTGCGGATGGGCACGAGCGGCCTCACGGCGCAGGCGTTCGGTGCGGGCCGTTTCGGCGAGTGCGCCAACATGCTGGCCCGCGCGCTGGCCGCGGCGGGCGCGATGGGACTGCTGATGGTCGCGCTCCAGTACCCCGTGGGCGAGCTGGCGCTCTGGGCCATGCACGGCGGCAAAATGACCCGCGACTACTTCTATGCGCGTATCTGGGCCGTGCCGGCGGGCATCCTGCTCTTCGGCTTCAACGGCTGGTACACGGGAATGCAGAACGCCGTGTTCCCCATGTGCACGGCCATCACCGTGAACATCGTCCACACCCTTTGCAGCCTCTGGTTCGCCTTCGGCATGGATCTGGGCATCGTGGGCATCGCCTACGCCTCGGTCGTCGCCCAATGGACGGGCGTGGCGCTCGCCTCGGTATTGCTCGTGGCGAAATACCGCCCCGTTCTCCGGCTGATCGACTGGTCGCAGGTGCTCGATCTGCGGCCGCTGAAGACCTATTTCTCGATCAACCGCGACATCATCCTGCGCACGTTCTGCATCGTGGCGGTCTATACCTTCTTCACCGGCTCGTCGGCACGGCTGGGCAACCAGGAACTGCTGGCCGTGAACGCCCTGCTGCTCGAACTCTTCACGCTGTTCTCCTACATGAACGACGGCTTCGCCTACGCCGCCGAAGCGCTCACAGGCCGCTTCATCGGCGCCCGCGACGGAGGGGCGCTGCGCCGCTGCCTGAAAGGCTGTCTCGCGTGGGGGACACTCATCTCGGCGCTGTTCGTCGTCATCTACATCATCTGGTGGCGTGATCTGGTGGGGCTGTTCGTCAGCTCCACGGCCGCCAATGCCGAGGCGCTCGTCGCGACGGCCGGGGAGTACATCGTCTGGATCATCATCATCCCGATCGCCAGCGCCATGCCCTTCATCATGGACGGCATCATGGTCGGCGCCACCGAGACGCGTGTCATGCGCAACTCCATGTTCTTCGCCACGGCCGCCTATTTCGGCATCTACTACGCACTCCATCCGCTGATCGGCAACAACGCCCTCTGGCTCGCCTTCACGCTCTACATGTTCCTGCGCGGCGTGCTGCAATACTTCATGACCCGCCGTCTGAGCGCCATCCTCGCCAAAGCGACGGACCGCGCCTGAGAAACGCCCGGCCCTCCCGCCGGGTTCCCTGCCTCATCCGTTCCCGCCGCTCCGGAAACGACGACCCCCGAAGGCCGGGAGCCTCCGGGGGTCGGTCGCCCGATGCGGGAGCAGGGGATCACTCCCCGCCCTGCACCTGCTTGTAAAGCTCGTTGTACTTGTTGTACTTGTCCATCATGCCCTCCTCGTCGCGCAGACGGAAGCAGATCGACTTGAGCAGCTCCAGCGAGCTGGGATCGTTTTCCTTCAGCTCGAGCGCCTTCTCCAGATAGGGAATGGCCTCCATGTAGATCACGTTCACCTTCTCCAGATCGGCGTCGTAGGCAGCCTGGCTGCTGTACTGTTTCGCATTGATCTCCTTGTTCACCTCGTCGCCCTTGATCGTGTAGAATACGCCGAGATAGTAGTTGCCCTCGTAGAGGTCGGGCTTGAGCTCCACGACCTTCTTGAACGAGTCGATGCTCTGGTCGTAATCCTTCAGCGCATAGAAGATACGGCCGCGACCGAACCACAGGTCCACGCTCGAAGGATTGTTCTCGATAGCCTTGTCGATCAGACCGATCAGGTCGGCCGGGTCGCCCACGTTATCCTCGGGCGAAGTATAGAGCTGCACCAGACCGTCGATGATGCGGTCGTTCTTCGGGAACTTCTCGATACCCGTCAGCAGGGCCTGCTTGGCCTTCTCGAGGAAAGCCTTGTCCTGCGCCTTCTGTCCGTAGTAGCAGTGGAAGAGGTAGTAGTAGATATTGCCCTCCTCGTCGGCATAGCCCATGTCGAGCGCCTTCGAGAGGTACTCGCCGCCCTGCACGAACGATGCGGGATTGTTCGAACCGTCCACCGTGCGCAGATAACCGGCATAGTAGAGCAGCGCGGGATCGGGCTTGCCCTCGTAGGCGGGCTTGGACTGTGCGGCGAAAGCCAGTACATAGGCATCGGCGGCGCCGATGAAGTCGCCCGTGTCGAGGCCCGCATTACCCACCTGCGAGCAGAAGTCGCTGATCTGCTGCAACCCGTCCTTCACCTTCGAGGCGCTCTTGGGGTCGATCTCGCAGGCTTTGTCATAGGACTCCAGCGCCTTCTCGATCGCGCCGTCGTAAACCGTCTGCGTCTGCTTCCAGGTCTTCACCTTGTCGTCCTGCAAATAGGCCGTGTAGTAGGGATACACCCAGGCATCGTACTCCACGCCGTTCACCGTCTCCTTGCCCACGGAGGTCGGATCGCCGTCCGCCAGCTTGAGCATCATCGATTCCAGGCCGACGAAGAGGCTCTTCGTCGGAGCCACGGCAGCGTCGTAGTAGGCCTTGCCGCGGCTGATCCACGTGGCGGCCTTGGCGCCCTTCTTGGCGTCGGCCACGGCCTCGTCGCTCTTCTCGATCTTCGACAGGAGCGCGTCCTTGTTCACTTTCTGGGCCTGCACCGCCGGAATCGCCAGAAGCAGCGCGGCGGCAGCCGTCAAAATCGTTCTTTTCATACGTGTTTGAAATTTAGTTTTTCAGTTTGTCCGAATTCGTTTCACATTTCCTCCGCACCTCCGGAAACCGCGCCCCGCATCCCGGGACGCCGCCTCTTCGCCGGCCGCGGCGCTACTGTTCCGCCGGAGCGGTCCCCGCCTCCGGGTTTTCGCCCCCGGCGGTCGTCCCCTCCGCGCTCTCCGCATCTTCCTCGACCCCGGCGGCCGGCACGGCCATCACCGAAGCAATGGCATCGCCTTCGCGGAGGTTGATGATACGCACGCCCTGCGTGGCGCGGCCCGCCAGACGGATCTGCGACACGGCCGTGCGTATGGTGAGTCCCGAACGGTTGATGATCATCAGGTCGTTCTCGTCCGTCACGGCCTGTATCGAAATGAGTTTGCCTGTCTTTTCCGTAATGTTGATGGTCTTCACGCCCTTTCCGCCGCGGTTGGTGATGCGGTACTCGTCCAGGTCGGTGCGCTTGCCGTAGCCGTTCTCGCTCAGCACGAGCACGTCCTGCTTCGACGAGGGTTCCACACAGATCATGCCGATCACCTCGTCCGCCTCCTCGATCGAGATGCCGCGCACACCGGCGCCGACGCGCCCGATCGGACGCACCGTGTTCTCGTTGAAGCGGATGGCCTTGCCTTCGCGCGCGGCGATCATCACCTCGGCCTCGCCGCTGGTGAGCTTGGCCTCGATGAGCTGGTCGCCCTCGCGGATCACGATGGCGTTCACGCCGTTCTGACGCGGCCGCGAGTAGGCTTCGAGCTTCGTCTTCTTGATCGTGCCGTCCTTCGTGCACATGATGATGTAGTTGCTGTTCACGTACTCGGCATCGTTCAGGTTCTTCACGTTGATATAGGCGCGCACCTTGTCGTCCGGCTCGATCTGGATGACGTTCTGGATGGCACGGCCCTTCGACGAGCGGGCGCCCTCCGGAATTTCATAGACCTTGAGCCAGTAGCAGCGGCCCTTCTCGGTGAAGAAGAGCATCGTGTTGTGCATCGACGCCACGTAGATATGCTCGATGAAGTCCTCGTCGCGCGTGGCGCTGCCCTTGGCCCCCACGCCGCCGCGGTTCTGCGTGCGGTATTCGGCCAGCGGCGTGCGCTTGATGTAGCCCATGTGCGAAATGGTTATCACCATGTCGTCGTCGGCGTAGAAATCCTCGGGATTGAACTCCTCCGAAGCATAGACGATCTCCGAGCGGCGTTCGTCGCCGTACTTCTCCTTCATCTCGAGCAGTTCGTCCTTGATGATCTGCATCTGCATCGGAACGTTCTCGAGCACCTCCGTGAGGTGGGCGATGAGCTTCATCAGCTCGTCCCGCTCGGCCACGAGCTTGCCGTGCTCCAGCCCCGTGAGGGCGCGCAGACGCATCTCGATAATGGCCGAAGCCTGGATGTCGTCCAGTTCGAAACGCGCCATCATCGTCTGCTTCGCCTCGTCGGGCGTCTTCGACGAGCGGATGATCCGCACGATCTCGTCGATGTTGTCCTGCGCGATGAGCAGGCCCAGCACGATGTGCAGCCGCTCCTCGGCCTTGCGCTTGTCGAAACGCGTGCGGCGCACCACCACGTCGTGGCGGTGTTCGATGAAATACCGGATCAGGTCGCGCATCGACAGCAACTGCGGCCGCCCGTTCACCAGCGCGATGTTGTTCACGGCGAACGACGTCTGCAGGGGCGTATTCTTGAACAGCGTGTTGAGCACCACGCTCGCCACGGCATCGTGCTTGAGGATGATGATGATCCGCAGGCCGTTGCGGTCCGACTCGTCGTTGATGTAGGAGATGCCGTCGATCTTCTTGTCGTTGATCATGTCGGCGATCTTCCGGATCATTTCGGCCTTGTTGATCATGTAGGGAATCTCCGTTATCACGATGCACTCGCGGCCCGACGGGGTGTGCTCGATTTCGGTCTTGGCGCGCATGACCACGCGGCCGCGGCCGGTGAGCATCGCCTCCCTGACGCCCTCGTAGCCGTAGATGATGCCGCCCGTGGGGAAGTCGGGGCCCTTGACGTAGTGCAGCAGCTCCTCGCCCGTGATCTCCGGGTTATCGACATAGGCGCAGCAGGCGTCCACCACCTCCGAGAGGTTGTGCGGGGCCATGTTCGTCGCCATGCCGACGGCGATGCCGCTCGCGCCGTTCACGATCAGCAGCGGAATCTTCGTCGGCAGCACCGTGGGTTCGGGGATCGTATCGTCGAAGTTGAGCGTCCAGTCCACCGTCTCCTTGTCGATGTCGGCCATCACCTCGTCGGTGATCTTCTTCATGCGCGCCTCGGTGTAACGCATCGCGGCCGGCGAGTCGCCGTCCATCGAGCCGAAGTTACCCTGCCCGTCCACGAGCGGGTAGCGCATCGACCACTCCTGCGCCAGACGCACCATCGCGTCGTAAACCGACAAGTCGCCGTGGGGATGGAACTTACCCAGCACGTCGCCGACGATACGCGCCGACTTACGGGTGGGCTTGTCCGAATAGAGGTTGAGCTCCGCGCTCATATCGTAGAGGATGCGTCGGTGCACGGGTTTCAGGCCGTCGCGCACGTCGGGCAGCGCACGCGAGACGATGACCGACATCGAGTAGTCGATATAGGCCGACTTCATCTGCTCTTCGATATTGATGGGGATGATCCGCCCCATCAGACCGGCATTCTTTTCTTCTTCTGTTAGCATCTATAATCTCTTAAAACCAAATTCCTTATTTCCGGCCGTCTCCGACGCCGCGCCTTCGTCCGGCCGAAGGGAGCGTCCGGACGTACTTTTTAACGAACAAAAATAGTAATTTCTTGCGATCTGAGCAACTTTGCGCACGAAAATAGCGCGCGCCCGCACGATATTTCCCCCGGGGAGGCCGTTTTCGGCCCTTTTCCGCCGATCTGACGGCACAAAAAAATTCTCCCGCCTTCCTGTCGGGAGAAACGCCGCATCCGGGGCACGGGTCCGGAGGTCCTGCGCCCCGTGCCGACGGAAATTCCGTCTCATACACCGGTCATCTGCCGCGCTGCGCCGCGTCCGCGAGCGCATCGAGGCGCGCGCTGACCCAGATCGTAGAAATCATGCTGAGGAACACGCACGAAAGCCCGCAGCAGGCCGCCAGCTCTTCGGAGAACGCCGCATCCACGACCGCATTGCAGAAAAAGCCGCAAAGCCACAGTCCCGCGGCGGCCAGCACCGGCACGAACCATGCGATCGCCAGCTTCAGCCGGACGATCCGGGCATCGACGTCGCGCGCCCGCAGGCGGGGCCGCACCAGATGCGCCACGACCGGAAAGATCAAAGGCGCGAAGACGATCAGCACGACCGCCGGCGGAACCGTCCGCGCGGCAGCGTTCCACCTCCGGCCCTCGAGCACGGCAAACAGAATCCCCGCCGCATAGGTCAGCAGGTAGCAGACGACGAATCCCCGCAGCGAAAAATCCAATCCATCCATAATCACGAATCTTGAAGGTTTCCACTCTTTTCCGCACTCAGCTCATAAGCGGACTCCCGGGACCGCACCAGGGCGGAATGTCCCGGCGATCCGCATCCGGACCCTTACCGGAAGTCGATGAACTCGTAGCCGCCGTAGGCCTGCCGGTCGAAGGTCCTGAAATGTCCGGCCTGCGGCTCGATTCCCGTCACTCGGATCCCGACCCGCTCCCCGTCGTAATCGTAGGCCAGCGACACGGGCCGCATCGAGGAGGTATCGACCACGAGCGTCACCACGCCCGCCGAAGTGTCGTTCTCCGCCGTCGGCACAAGCCGCACCGTGGCGCGGCCGCCGCTCTCCCCTTCGAGCGAGAAATCGTACTCGCTGCCGAGGAAGTCGAACGCCCGCACGGGGTTGTCGAGGATATTGCGGCTCGCGCGGTTCACCTCCGTCACGGTCACCTCGCGGCGGCGGTTGTCCACCTCGTAGCGGAGCCGTCCGTCGGAATAGACCTCGGCATCGTCGCCCAGACGGAGGTAATAGCTTCCGCCGCGCACGGCATAGCTTCCCGGGGTCCGGTATTCGTCCGCCGCGACCTCGAAGCGCACCGTGTAGTCCTTCATCGCGCGAAACCCCTCGGCCACACGGCCCAGAATCTCCTCCGCACGTCCTGCGGCCGAAGCCTCGCACACCCCCGCGAGAAGGGCCGCCACATACAATATCCGTCGTATCATCGCTTGTTTCCGTTTTTTCAGTTCCCTTATTTCCGCGCCGCGCCGACCTGCCGGCCCGCCGAGGCATCCCGCCCCGTCAGAACAGCCCGAGTTCCTGCAGTCTGGCCTCGAGCGACGGCAGGTCGTGATAGAGGATGTCGCGCGGCTTGGCGCCCTGCTGACGGCCCACGATGCCCGCCCGCTCGAGCTGCATCATGATGCGTCCCGCGCGGTTGAAACCCACCTCGTAGTTGCGCTGGATCATCGAGGTCGAAATCTGTCCGCCCGACACGGCGTCGCGGGCGATCTCGGCGAAGAGCGAGTCGTACTTCACCGGCGCCGAGGACTCCTCGCTGCCCAGACCGCCCCCTTCGCCGCTCTCGGGCGTGTAGTCGGGCAGCGTGTAGGCCGACGTATAGCCCTGCTGCTTCGAAATGTAGTCCACGATGCGCTCCACCTCCTTGGTCTCGACCAGCGCGCACTGGATGCGGGTCAGCTCGCCGTCCTTCGAGATGAGCATGTCGCCGCGGCCGATCAACTGGTCGGCGCCCGGACGGTCCAGAATCGTGCGCGAGTCGATCATCTGCATCACGCGGAACGCGATGCGGGCCGGGAAGTTGGCCTTGATCTTGCCGGTGATGACATCGACCGAGGGACGCTGCGTGGCGATGATGAGGTGAATGCCGATCGCGCGGGCCTTCTGCGCCAGCCGCGTCACGGGCGTCTCGACCTCCTTGGCCGTCATGATCAGGTCGGCGAACTCGTCGATCACCACGACGATGTAGGGCATGTAGCGGTGGCCGTTCATCGGGTTGAGCCGCCGCGCGGTGAACTTCTCGTTGTACTCGGCGATATTGCGCGCTCCGGCCTTCTTGCACAGCTCCAGCCGGTTGTCCATCTCCGTGCAGAGCGAGTTGAGCGTATAGACCGCCTTCTTGGGATCGGTGATGATCGCCTCCTCCTCGGATTCCATCTTGGCCAGGAAGTGCCGCTCGACCTTGGCGTAGAGCGAGAATTCGACCATCTTGGGGTCGATCATCACGAACTTGAGTTGCGCGGGATGCTTGCGGTAGAGCAGCGACGTGATGATGGCGTTCAGTCCGACGGACTTGCCCTGTCCCGTGGCTCCGGCCACGAGCAGGTGGGGCATCTTCGCCAGGTCGAAGACGAAGTTCTCGTTCTGGATCGTGCGGCCGATCACCACCGGCAGCTCGGCCTTCGACTCCTGGAAGCGCAGCGACCGGACGGCCGAGTACATCGACACGACCTGCTTGCTGCGGTTCGGGACCTCGATGCCGATCGTTCCGCGGCCCGGAATCGGCGCGATGATGCGGATGCCCGATTCGGCCTTGAGGCTCTGGGCTATGTCGTTCTGGAGGCCCTGTATCTTGGCGATCTTGACCCCCTGTTTCTGCACGATCTCGTACAGCGTCACCGTCGGGCCGACCGTGGCCTTGATACGCTGGATCGGGATGCCGAAATTCCGGAGCGTCTCCTCGATCCGGGTCTTGTTCTCGAAAATCTCCTCGTCCGAAACCTCCGAATCGGAAACGTAGTCCTCGAGCAGCGTCACGGGCGGCCTGCGGTAGTTCACCAGGTCCTTCAGCGGATCGTAGGCCTCCGTCGGAATCCGCCGTTCATCGACCAGCCGCGCCTCGCGGGCCTCGACCGTCACCACGACCCCGTCCGTCCGCTGCGCACCGCCCGGAGCCGTTTGGTCCGATGCCGGAGCTCCCGGCACAACACTTCCGGCCGCCGCCGTTTCCGGCCTCGTCCCCGGCATTCCGCCCTCCGGCGCCGCACCGGACGGGACGGGACCGTCCGCGCTTCCCGCGCCGCCTTCCGGACGGGCCGCCGCGTATCCTTCCGCCGCCGCGTATCCCCCGGCTTCCGGCTCCGCAATGTCCGGGCCTCCGGCTCCGGGGGCCCCCGCGCGGTGCGGTTCCTCCCCTCCGGCGGGCATGCCGGCATCTCCGGTCCCCGCCACGGACAACTCCTCGAACACGGGCCGCGCGGCGTCGCGCCGCGCTCCGGCGCGTTCTGCCACGATCCGCTCCGCAAGGGTGCGCAGATCTTCCGCAGGAGCCTCTCCGCCGCCTACGGTGATCTCGGTGAAAGGTCCGTCCGACACGGTTTCCCGCCGCACGGCCGGGCGCTCCAGCTCCACGAGCCCTCCGCGGCCCATCACCAAGCGCCCATCGGGACGCGACAGGTCCACCTCGGTAAACTCCTCCTCCGCAGCAGGAGGAACGGCCGGAGCCGCCTTTTCCGGCACGAGCGGCTCGCCGTCGGGCGTCAGCTCGACGAACGGGCTCTCCTCCTCCCCGGCAGGACGCGAAATCCGCACTTCGGAGGCCCCTTCCGGCCCGGCAGTCCGCCGGACCGCCTCCGGTTCCGCCGCGGCACGCTCCACGGCGAACGGCTCCGACGGACGATGCTCCGCCGCCGTTCCGCCGCTATGGGACTGCGGCGTCGTGCGCGCCGCTCCGGCCGCACTCCACGCCCGCCGCTCCGCTTCGGCGATCTCCTCTTCGCCGGCATCCGGCGACACATTCTCCCGGAGAGCGGACGCACCGCGCTCCCGCACCGCCTTTTCCGCCCCCGGCGAATGCGCTCCGGACGGTTCCGAAGGCTCCGCGGCCGCAGGTTCCGTCCCGCGGAACTCCTCGCCTCCGAGCGGCTCGTCGAGCGGCATGCGTCCCGCCACCCTGCGGCGCACGGTCTCCACGATGCGCCCGCTCCGGTCCACCATCGCGTTGCCCGCCCGATTGACTTTATTGATGAAGTTGCGGTTGATGAACACGCCGGTCAGAATCCAGCCGCCGAGCAGCAGGATCAACGTTCCGAAGACCCCGATACGGGCATGCAGCACCGCCGCGACCTCGATGCCGAACGCCCCGCCCCAGCCCGTCGAGCAGCAGATGCTCCAGTTGTCACCGAAGGCGAATCCCAGGGTCAGCGACCCGAGAATCAGGATGAGGAACAGCGAGAAGAGCGAATGGTTCACCAGCAGCGGACGCTGACGGATGATCCGCAGCCCCACGAGTGCCACCATCACGGGAATCAGTATGCCGAACACCCCGAACGAATCGTCCACCAGCAGACGCCCCAGCCGAGCCCCCGTCTCGCCGCAGAGGTTCTCCACCTCGTTGCCGAGCAGCTCGCGCTCCTCGGCCGGCTTCTGCAGGATGCTCTGGTCCACATCCCAACTGACGAACGAGAAGAGGACCGACGCGACGGCGAACAGTCCCGCGAAGAGGAGCAGCAAGCCCCCGATCCAGCGGATGCTGTCGCCGTTGGTCCGTTCGGCAGTCGGCCTCCGGCCGGAGGCCGGCGACGTATTATTCGTGCTGTTTTTGGATGCCATGTCGTCTAACGCTTGATAATATCAAGCGAAGATACGGAATAATTTGCGGAATTAAAAACGCAGCGGAAAAAACCGCACCGACCCGAACACGCAACGCAATAGACGACAACGCAGTAGGTCCGGTCATATCTCATTTCGCATCATATACGGGGCGGGACATCCAGAGAACCCGGACATTCATCCGTATCCCGGCCATGCGACCCGGCCCGGCTCCCTCCCCCGGTCAGCCGAGGGCTTTCCGCACGAGCCGCAGACGATAGGCTTCGTCGGCGAAGGTGATGAATTCGTAGCGGGGAAGGTGGTCCGGCGCGGCGCGCAGTCCGCCGCGGTCGAGCAGCTCCGCCACCCGACGCGCGACGGCGGGCGACGGATCGACGATCCGCACGTCGCGTCCCGCCACGATGCGGTCGAGCACGGGCCGCAGAAAGGGATAGTGCGTGCAGCCGAGCACGATCTGGTCGGCGCCCCGCTCCAGCATCGGCTCCACGACGGCGCGCACGCAGGCTTCGGCCTCGGGCGTATCCTCCCGGTCGCCCTCCACCAGTTCCACGAAGCCCCGTCCCGGAACGGTCAGCACCTCGATGCCGCCGCCGTATTTCGCGGCGGTGCGGCGGAACAGCTCGCCGTCGAGGCTCCGCTCGGTGGCCAGCACCCCCACCACCCCGCTGCGGGTGGCCAGGCAGGCGGGTTTCACGGCCGGCTCCATCCCCACGATCGGCAACGGGGCATATCCGGAGCGCAGGCTGTCGATCGCGGCGGCCGTGGCCGTGTTACAGGCCACGACGACCAGCTTGCACCCCGCCTCCGCGAGCCGTCCGACGGCCGCATCGGCCAGCCGCCGCACCTCCTCGCGCGGCCGCGACCCGTAGGGACAGTTCGCGCCGTCGCCCAGATAGACGAGCGACTCGGCGGGCAGCGCACGGCGGATCTCGCGCCAGACGGTCAGCCCGCCCAGCCCGGAATCGTACACCCCGACGGGGGCGTTATCGTACTTCGCATTCACGCAGGAAAGTCAGAATCCGTTCCACGATTTCGTCGTCCGTGCAGGCGCCGCACTCGACGGTCAGCGCAGCCTGCGCATAGAAAGGTTCGCGGGAGGCCATGTCGCGCGTCATGAAGTCCACCAGCTCCCCGTCGCCGAGTCCCCGCAGGCGGGGCCGCTTCTGCCGTCCGTAGGGGCTGAGCCGCCGGGCGATCTGCTCCGCCGTCCGGCGCAGATAGACCGTCCGCCCCGCGCGGTTCATATACGCCATGTTGTCGCCCCAGACGGGCAGGCCGCCGCCCGTGGAGACGACGGCGGCTTCGCCCGCTCCGACCGTCTCCTCCAGCACCTCGCGCTCGATCCGGCGGAAAAACGCCTCGCCCTCGTAACGGAAGACGTCGGCCACGGAGGCGCCTTCGCGCCGCTCGACGAGCGCATCCGTATCGGCGAAGGGGACGCCGAGCCGCCGGGCCAGCTTGCGGCCGAGCGTACTCTTGCCGCAACCCATGTATCCCACCAGAAACAACGGCTTCATCTTCAGAAAAGGTTTAACTGCTCGGGGTCAATCATCTCGTCCGCATCGCCTTTCGCCCGTTCGATCTCGAACTCCACGCCCCCTGCGACCGTGCCCGACTGAGGCAGTCCGTGCGTCGCCGCCACCGGCTTCGCGGCGGCGGGTTTCCCGGTCCGGCTTACGGCATCCCGGCCGGCCGCTCCGGGGACATTCCCGGCAGGGCCTTCCGGATTCGCGGGAACCGCGCCGTTTCCCGCATGTCCGTCACGCCCGGCATGTCCGCCGTTTCCGGAGGCGTTCCCGGCATTGCCGGCGTCCTCGCTCCCGACCGCGGCGCCGTCAGCGGCGGCCGCCGGATTTCCTTCGCCGAAGGCTCCGTCCGGATCCCCGTCCGAGGGGACTTCCTCCCCGTCCGGCTCGGGCGGCAGTTCGGGTTCGACGAAGCGAAGCGCGGCCACGTCGTAAGTCGTCAGGCGCTTGCCCTTGGCCCGGTGGCTCTTCACGCCCACGAACTCGTCCACATCCACCAGATCGGCCGGACGCGTGGCATGCGCCCCCTTGTAGGCGATCTCGAGCTGCGCGCCACGGCAATCGGTGACGCAGACGAAATCGGCGTCCTCGTCGAGGAACGCTTGCAGGCGGTCGCTCGTCTCGGCCGTGAAACGCTTCATGTAGTAGTACCGCTGTCCCCGGTCGTAGTAGCAGAGGCTGTAAATCCGGTCGGGATCGTAGCGGTCCACGCGCACCGTCTCGTCGGGGAAGTGCTGCCCGAGGTCGTATCCCGTGATATAGTATTGATTCTTAGAGGTCCACACGATCAGCTTGTCGTCCCCCTTGAACTCGCCGAGCCACTTGCCGCGGCCGTCCGAATTGAGACGCCGCACGTCCTCGTCGAACCAGACGTTCAGCCCGCCGAGCGTCGAGGCGCCGCGCTCCTTGAGCACGATCTTGTGGATGCCGTACCGCGAAAAGAGGTTGCCCTGGCTCTGGCGGCCCTTGATGGCGAGCGTCGAGAAGTCGAGGTCCACGATCACCTTCTTCAGGCGCGGACGCGGCTTGAAGTAAACCTTCAGTACCTCGGCCTCACCGTTCGGATTGACAGACATATAGAGAATCTCGCTCTTGGGCGTGCCTTTCGTGATGTCGTACTCCTTGTCGCGCGTGACGCCCTTGATGGCGCACCGCTTCATCATCAGCGGACCGTTCTTGCCGTCGCGGTAGAGGACATTGTAGATCGTACGCTCGTCGTTGCGCTTGAAGACACCGATGTAGTAGATGCCCTTCTGGAAAAAGGCTTTGTCCGAAACCTTCGTAATGACATAGCGCCCCTCCTTCGTGAAGACGATCACGTCGTCGATGTCCGAGCAGTCGCAGACCGGTTCGGCATCCTTCATCGACTTGCCGATGCCGAAGAAACCCTCGGCGCGGTCCACGTAGAGCCGGGCGTTGGTGACGGCCACCTTCGTCGCCTCGATCGAGTCGAACTCGCGCAGTTCGGTGCGGCGTTCGCGCCCCTTGCCGTACTTGTCGCGGATGCGCTCGTACCAGGCGACGGCGTACTCCGTCAGGTGCGCCAGATGGTACTGCGTCGAGCGGATATCCTCCTCGATCTGGCGGATTTCGTTGTCGGCCTTCTCCGTGTCGTAGCGCGAAATACGGATGAACTTCAGCTCGGTGAGCTTCTGCACGTCCTCCGTCGTCACTTCGCGCCGCAACTGTTTCTTGAAGGGCTCCAGCCCCTTATCGACAGCCGCATAGGCCTCTTCGCGCGTCTTGCAGCCCTCGATGAGCTGATAGAGCCTGTGCTCGATGAAGATGCGCTCGAGCGACGCGGCGTGCCACGCCTCCTGCAACTCGCCGAGGCGGATCTCCAGCTCGCGGCCCAGCAGGTATTTCGTATGTTCGGCCGAACGGCGCAGAATCTCCTTCACGCCCAGGAAATGCGGCTTCTCGTCCCAGATGACGCAGGCGTTCGGAGCGATCGACACCTCGCAGTCGGTGAAGGCGTAGAGGGCGTCGATGGTCTTGTCCGACGACTCGTCGGGGGCGACCTGGATCACGATCTCGACCTTGTCGGCCGTGTTGTCGTCCACCTTGCGAATCTTGATCTTGCCCTTGTCGTTGGCCTTGATGATCGACTCCTTGATCGACTCGGTGGTGGTGGTATAGGGAATTTCGGTGATGGCCAGCGTGCGCTTGTCGATCTTCGAAATCTTCGCGCGCACCTTCACCGTGCCGCCGCGCAGACCGTCGTTGTAACGGCTCACGTCGGCCATGCCGCCCGTCGGGAAGTCGGGATAGAGCTGGAAATCGCGCCCTTCGAGGTGGGCGATGGCGGCGTTGATGAGCTCCACGAAGTTGTGGGGCAAAATCTTCGACGCCAGTCCCACGGCGATGCCGTCCGATCCCTGGGCCAGCAGCAGCGGGAATTTGATCGGAAGGGTCACCGGCTCGTCGTTGCGGCCGTCGTAGGAGCGCATCCACTCGGTAGTCTTCCGGTTGAAAACCACGTCGAGCGCGAATTTCGACAGGCGCGCCTCGATGTACCGGCCTGCGGCGGCCTCGTCGCCCGTCAGGATATTGCCCCAGTTGCCCTGGCAGTCGATCAGCAGGTCCTTCTGCCCGAGCTGCACCAGCGCGTCCTTGATCGAGGCGTCGCCGTGCGGGTGGTATTTCATCGTTTCGCCGACGATGCCCGCCACCTTGTTGTAGCGGCCGTCGTCCACGGTCTTCATGGCGTGGAGGATACGCCGCTGCACGGGTTTCAGGCCGTCCTCGACGTGCGGTACGGCACGCTCCAGAATCACGTAGGAGGCATAGTCGAGGAACCAGTTGCGGTACATGCCCGTCAGTTTACGCACCCCTTCGTCCTGCGTCAGGCGGCCGAACCGGCCCGGACGGGCCGGAGCCGCCTCCTCCCCGGCGGCCTCCGCCGGGGAGGAGGCGCTGCCGGCAGCTCCGGAAGATGCCGGTGCGGCGGAATCGCCGGAAAGCTCCGAACCCTTCCCCGGAGCGGCGGGTGTTCCGGAAGCGGCGGATGTTCCGGAAGCGGCGGATGTTCCGGCGGGCATGTCGGCGCCGGGCGTGCCGGGCATGTCGGGCGCATCGCCGGAGAGCGGGCTGCGTGTATCTTTGTCGTTTTCTGCCATAGTCGTCAGCTGATTTTCAGATCCTGCTCGACGAGGTCCTCCTCGATGCGCAGGTTGTCGATGATGAAGCCCTGCCGCTCGAAGGTGTTCTTGCCCATGTAGAACTCCAGCAGGTCGTGGATCGGGTCGTCCTTCGTCAGACGCACCCGGTCGAGGCGCATGTTCTCGCCGATGAACTCCTTGAACTCCACGGAGGAGATCTCGCCCAGACCTTTGAAACGGGTGATCTCCACGCCGGCGCCGCACTCGGCGATGGCCCGCTGACGTTCCTCGTCGGAGTAGCAGTAGAAGGTCTTCTTCCGGTTGCGGACGCGGAACAGCGGCGTCTGGAGGATGTAGAGGTGGCCCGTGCGGATCACGTCGGGGAAGAACTGCAGGAAAAACGAGGTAAGCAACAGACGGATGTGCATGCCGTCCACGTCGGCGTCGGTGGCGATGATGACCTTGTTGTAACGCAGGTTCTCCATATCCTCCTCGATGTTGAGCGCCGCCTGCAGGAGGTTGAACTCCTCGTTCTCGTAAACCACCTTCTTCGTGAGCCCGTAGCAGTTGAGCGGCTTGCCGCGCAGCGAGAAGACGGCCTGCGTGCGCACGTCGCGCGAGGCGGTGATCGACCCCGAGGCCGAGTCGCCCTCCGTGATGAAAATCATCGACTGTTCGGCCAGCTCGCTGCGGTCGGTGAAGTGAATCTTGCAGTCGCGCAGCTTGCGGTTGTTGAGCGACACCTTCTTGGCCGTCTCGCGGGCCTTCTTCTGAATGCCCGAGATGGCCTTGCGCTCCTTCTCGTTCTCGACGATCTTCTTCTGCAACGTCTGGGCCGTTTCGGGATGCTTGTGCAGGTAGTCGTCGAGGTGCTTGCCGAGGAAGTCCATGACGAAGTTGCGCATCGAGACGCCCGGTTCGATCTCCTTCGAGCCGAGCTTGATCTTGGTCTGCGACTCGAAGACCGGGTCGGTGACCTTGACCGAAATGGCGGCGATGACCGACGTGCGGATGTCCGACGGGTCGTAGTCCTTGTGGAAGAACTCCTTGACGGTCTTGGCGATGGCCTCGCGGAAGGCCGCCTGGTGCGTGCCGCCCTGCGAGGTGTACTGCCCGTTCACGAACGAGAAATAACTCTCGCCGTAGCCCGTGCCGTGGGTGATCGCCACCTCGATGTCGTCGCCCGAGAGGTGGATCGGCGCATAGAGCGGCTCCTCGGTCAGATTCTCGCCCAGCAGGTCCAGCAGGCCGTTCTTCGAGACATAGTTCCGCCCGTTGAGACAGAACGTCAGCCCGAGATTCAGGTAGGTGTAGTTCTTCACCATCTGCTCGACGTATTCGAGGTTGTAGGCATACTGCCCGAAAACCTCCTCGTCCACACGGAACGAAATCAGCGTGCCGTTCTTCTCCGCGACGCCCGACTCCCAGCGGTCGCTCTGCTCCAGTCCCTTGGCGAAGGTCACCGTGCGGGCCTCGCCGTCGCGGACCGAGCGGGCCGTAAACTCGCTCGAGAGCATATTGACGGCCTTGACGCCCACGCCGTTCAGGCCCACGGTCTTCTTGAAGGCCGAGCCGCCGTACTTGCCGCCGGTGTTCATCTCCGAGACGGCTGCCGCGAGCGACTTGAGGGGAATGCCGCGGCCGTAGTCGCGCACCGTCACGACGTTCTGCTCGACGGTGATCTCGACCCGGTGGCCGGCTCCCATGATAAATTCGTCCACCGAGTTATCGACCACCTCCTTGATGAGCACGTAGATGCCGTCGTCGGCCTGCGAGCCGTCGCCCAGCTTGCCGATATACATGCCCGGACGCAGCCGGATATGCTCCCGCGGCGAGAGGGTCACGATGGCGTCGTCGCCGTAGGTGTCGTTGGGATTCGTATTGAGTAAATCTGCCATAGTCTAACGGTTGTTGCGGATGTCGGCCAGCGCGGCACACATATAGTCGTGCACGCGCCGCATCAGCTCGTGCGTATCCGCCGAGGCCACCTCGCCGGCCGGCACGGGCGGCAGCACGCGGATCGTGATGCGGTTGCGCCAGTCGAAGAGGCCCTTCGGACCGATCAGGCTCTTCGTGCCGTCGAGCACCACGGGAAGGATGTCCGCGCCGGCCTCCTTCGCCAGCGTGAAGGCCCCGGCCTTGAAGCGGTGGATCTCGCCGTCCTTCGAACGCGTGCCCTCGGGGAAGACGGCCACGGAGGCTCCGCGGGCGATCCACATGCGGCCCTCGCGGAGCAACTGCTCCATCGCCTCCGCGGCACGGCCGCGGTCGATGCAGATGTCGCCGTGCAGGAAGAGGAACTGCCCGAAGAAGGGGACCTTATAGACCTCGCGCTTGGAGACCCAGCGGAAATTGAGCGGCAGGTAGTAAAGCGCCGGAATGTCGATCACCGTGTTGTGGTTCACGACGATGACGTAGGGCCGGCGGCGGTCGATCCGCCCGAGCCCCTCGACCCGCTGCCGCCAGAAGGGAGGCACGGCGAAGAAAATCCGCACCAGCACGCGCGAGAGGAAATGCACGACACGGCGCGCGCGGTCGAACGGCCAGCAAACCACCAGCGCGACGGCCGAAAGCAACATGAAAAAGGTGCACAACAGCACCAGAAACAGGTAATAGAGGGCACTCAGCATAATCTCGGTTCGGAAAGGAACGCTCCGCACGGCGCGGCTTTCGGAGGCGCCGGGAGCCGATACACCATATTAATCAATCCAAGCAGCAAAGATAGCGATTTTTTCCGGGATTCCTAACTCCGCCGCCCTGCCGTTTCATAAATCGGCAACGGTCGGCGTCCGCAATCCGGGAACGCACCTGCGGATCCGCCCCATCGCGCACCGGGCGGAGGTCCGGCAGGGATTCGGCAGGGTTCCCGGAATGCCGGGGCGGACAAGAAGAAACCAACCACCCATGACACAGCGAAATATGCGGTCCGGACCGGAAGAAGGAATATTTTTCCGATATTTTCTTAGTACTATGTATTGCAAACTATTATTATTTTTACATATATTTGCAGAGCAATATAGAGATCGAAGCACACTACAATTAAACACATAATATTATGAAAAAACTGATTACCCTGATCGTCATGCTGGTTTTCGTCGCCGGAGAGCTCTCCGCGGCACGTCTATGCCCCTCGAAAGGACGCGTGATGGACGAACGGGGCGGAGCCGTGGAATACGCCACGGTCGTCCTGCTCCGGGATTCGGCGCAGGTGACGGGAACAGCCACCGACGCCGAGGGGCGCTTCACGCTGAAAGCCCCTGCGGGAGACTACACGCTCCGGATTCAATACCTGGGCTACGACCCGCTGACGCGGCAGGTGCATGTGGCGGCGGAGAGCGACCTGGGGGACTTCGTATTGCGCAGCTCGGCCACGCAGATCGAAGGGGTCGTGGTGAAGGCCCGGATCGTCCGGCGCGAGGCCGACCGCTTCGTGGTGGACGTGGCCGATGCGCCGGCGGCGGCAGGGCGCGACGGCGCGGAGCTGCTCGAACGCGCTCCCGGCGTATGGATGGACGGCGAGAAAATCTCGATCAACGGCAAAGGCGGCACGAAGGTGTTCGTGAACGACCGCGAGCTGCGCATGGAACCCGCGCAGCTCATGGCCTACCTCCGATCGCTGCGCGCCGAGGAAATCCAGCGGATCGAGATCGTCCCCTCGGCCGGCGCGGACCACGACGCCGATGCGGCGGGCGGCATCGTCCTCATCACGCTCCGCAAACGGCGCGAGGACGGCTTGCAGGGCTCGCTCTCGCTGCGCACGGAACAGAGCGGACTGATACATCGCTACGGCCCCGGGGGCAACGTCTCGATCCACAGCGGACGGCTCGACCTCAACGTCTCGGCCTGGGGACAGCTCGGCTCATCGGAAATGGACAGCCAGGAGGAGACCTCCTACACCGCAGGGCGGAAACGGCTGAGCGCCGCATCGTCGATGAACGACGACGACTACAACGGCGGCGCGACACTGGGGGCCGTTTACGAGTTCGACGGAAGAAACAGCCTCGGAGCCGAATTCTCGTACCTGCACCTCAACACGCAGACGACGACCGGAACCTCGACGGACATGACGTCCGGAAGCGTGACGAACACCGCGAGCCGCTATGCGGGCGGGAACGCCGCAAACGGCTACGAGGGGACGTTCAACTACGTCCGGAAGATCGACACGCTGGGTTCGACCTTCAAGGTGCTGGGCGACTACGCACACCGCAACACGTCGCTCCGCAACGATAACCGCAGCCGTATCGCCCCGCCCGCTCCCGCTCCGGCCGTCGATTCGCTCTACCGCGACCGCACGCGCAGCAGCTACGACGTGGCGGCGCTGACGCTCGCACTCGACAAGCGTTTCTCGGAGCGCTGGAGACTCAGGACCGGGATCAAATACACGCGTAACGAAATGCGCAACGACGCCCGTTACGAATACCTCCGCGGAGAGGCATGGACGCGCAACGAGGCGCAGAGCTTCGAAATCAACTACACGGAACATATCGCAGCGGCGTACGGCGTCGTGACGGCTTCACTGGGCCGCTGGAGCGCGGTGGCCGGCCTGCGCGGAGAATATACCCACACCTACGGACGCGGCGACGTCGGGCAAGATTACTTCTCGCTCTTCCCGAACGCGAACCTCTCCTGCCGTCTCTCGGAGGACGGCGCCTATTCGCTCGTCGCCCAATACGCCCGCACGATCGAACGGCCGCGGTTCTGGACGCTCACACCCCAGCGGATGCAGATTTCGGACTACACCTACCAGACCGGAAACCCGCTGCTCGACCCCGCCTACAAGCAGGACGTGAGCCTGACGCTGGTGCTGGCGCACAAATACACGCTCACGGGCGGCGTCATCCTCCAGCGGGACGAAATCAACCAGACCACCGCGGCCGATGCGGACAATCCGGACATGCTCGGCATCCTCTGGGTCAATTACGACGACACGAAGACGTGGTATGCGGCGGCAAACCTGCCCATACAACCGACCGAATGGTTACAGATCAACATGGGAGCCAACTATATGCGGCGCGGCCAGCGTGTCGAACAGCATGCCCCCGAGACCTTCCAGCATATCCTGCTGGCCAATGTCTCGGCGACGATCGAACTGCCGGCGAACTTCTATGTGGACCTCTCCTACCGCTACCAAAGCCGCATGACATTCGGCAATGCGACAGTCGAACCGATGCAGTTCCTCAACGCAGAGGTAAAGAAGCGTTTCGGCAGGCGGTTCACGCTCTCGTTCTCGGCGCGCAGCCTGCTCGACGAGGGGCAGGAGATCACGGCGCAGGGCGACGGATTCGTGCGCCGGGTCATCACGCGGCAGCCGTGGTGCGCCCGCAGCTATCAGATCGGAATCACCTGCAACTTCAAGTCAGGCAAGGCCTTCCGAAAAAAATCCGTGGAGGCGGGAGCCTCCGAGGACAAAGGACGCATGTAACGGCGCACGGCCCGAAACGGAAAGCGGTCCGGCTCCGGAGAGCGGACCGCTTTTTCATTTCGCCCCGTGCCGCAGGCGCGGCAGCGGCAGACGGCGCAGCCAGGCGAGGGTCCAGTGCGGCAGACGGGGCCGCGAAAGCCAGTGCGCGAGGTGCGTCGCGGCGGTCGGGATGCGGAGCGACTTGCCGGCGATGATGAGTGTCACGGCGGCAAGAATCAGCGCTACACCCGTGAGAATGCGCGGCGTGAGCCGTTCGCCGAAGACCAACACGCCGAAAAAGAGCGCCGTGACGGGTTCCAGCGCCCCGAGAATCGCCGTGGGCGTGGAGCCGATGCGGCGGATGGCGCCGGCCATCGTGACGAGCGAGACGATCGTGGGAAACAGCGCCAGCGAGACGGCATTGATCCAAAGCAGCGGCGAAGGGATCATCTGCAAACCGGCGACGCCCCGCAGACGGACCAGATAGACGCTCAGGCCGAAGAGCAGCGAATAGAAAGTCAGCTTCTCGGTCGAAAGGTCGCGCAGCGAGGAGCGATTGACCCCCACGATGTAAACGGCGTAGCAGAGCGACGAGAGGAAGACCAGCGCAACGCCCGCAAGGCTCAGCGTGGCTCCGTCGCCGCCCTTGTAGAGCAGCGCGATGCCGCCCAGAGCCAGCAGAATCGAAAGCACGGTGGAGGCGGTGACCCGCTCGCCGAAGCAGGCCGACATGATGACGGCCACCATCACGGGGTAGAGGAACAGGATCGTCGAGGCGATGCCCGCGTCCATGTAGTTGTAGCTGGCGAACAGGCACAGCGACGAGAAGGAAAAAAGCAGTCCCATGACCGCCAGCGGCAGGATGTCGCGCCGTGTGAGCGCGAAGGACTGCCGCCGGAAAATCATCAGCGAACCGAGCATGACGACAGCCAGCAGATAGCGGTAGAAAAGGACCGAATCCGGACCCAGCCCCGCCCCGTAGAGGGGCAGCGCGAAGAGCGGATTGAGTCCGTAACTGGCGGCGGCCACGGCGCCCAGTACGTAGCCGCGGGTCTTTTCGCCGGGCATCTCAGAACTTCACCTCGGGAGCCGCGTCGGTCCCTTCGGCCGACTCGAAATAGGGCTTCTGCGCGAAGCCGAACAGCCCGGCGACCAGATTGGCCGGGAAGCGGCGCACGGCGACGTTGTAATGCCGCGCGGCATCGTTGAACTCCTTGCGCGCCACGGCGATACGGTTCTCCGTACCTTCGATCTGGGCTTGCAGCTCCAGGAAATTCTGATTGGCCTTCAGGTCGGGATAACTCTCCGCCACGGCGATAAGCCGCCCCAGGGCCGAACGCACCCCGGCCTGCGCCTCCTGGAACTCGGCCAGCTTCGCGGGTGTCAGCTCGCCGGCCGAAAGGCTGATCGAGGCGGCGCGGGCTCGCGCATCGGTCACGGCGCCGAGCGTCTCCGACTCGTGGGCGGCATAGCCCTTTACCGTATTGACCAGATTGGGAATGAGGTCGGAACGGCGCTGGTACTGCGTCTCCACGTTCGACCAGGCGCTGTTGAGCCCCTCCTCCTTCGTGACGAAGCCGTTGTAGGTGGCGTAAAAGAAAATCGCGACGACGGCGACGAGGCCGATCCAAATCCACTTTTTCATATTGTCTTGCTTTTTACCTTATTATACATTTGCCGATTCCGAAAACTCCCCGCACGGCCGTCACCACTTCGATCCGGCGCCGCCGCCCCCGAACGATCCGCCGCCGAAACCGCCGCCGAGGCTCCCGCCTCCGCCCAGTCCGCCGAAGCCGCCTCCGCCGATAATCATGTCGCCGCCCGAACCGCCGCCGAAGCCGTTGCCGCGCGACTGGCGGGAACGCCGCGTCACCACGGCGCCGCAATGACGGCAAACGTAGGTGTACTCCACCTCGCGGTAGGAGGGCGTCGTCCCGAGCACCCGCTGCGAGTCGCACTGCAACGCGAACCTGCGGCAGCGGGGACAACGGCGCGAAAGGTAGTGGACGGCCAGTCCCGCGGCCAGCGGCAGAAAGACGAAGCCGGCGACGATCAGCAGAATCGCCCCGAGCGAAAGCCCTTCCTCCTCCCCCAGGTCGGGATCGCCTCCTTCGAGCAGTTGCGCCGCGGCCTCCACGCCTGCGACCATGCCCGCGTCGTAATTCCCCTCCCGGAAAGCAGGAAGCATGTATCTGAGCTGGATGCGCTTGCAGAGGGCGTCGGGCAGCACGCCCTCGACCCCGCCGCCCGTGACGAAGCGGATCTCGCGCAGGTCCTTCACCAGCAGGATGCCCAGCCCGTTGTCGCTCTCCGCGCCGCCCACGCCCCAGCGGCCGAACAGCTCGACGGCGAAGGAGAACGTGTCGCCGCCGGCAATGTCGTCCACGGCGACGACGGCCACCTGGGCCAGCCCCCGCTCGCGGAGCGAGGCGCACACGGCGTCGATGCGCGCCACGGCCTCCGGGGAGAGAATCCCGTCGGGATTCGAGACGTAGCGGCGGCGGTCGGCGCGCTGGACATGGGGAATCTCCTCCACGCGGTAGGTCCCGGCGGCGGCAGGAACCGCGGCCGCCAGAAAGAGCAGGCAGAAAAGCAGCGATCGTTTCATCGGGGGCAAAGATACGAAAAATCCGCAGAACCGCTACCGGGTCAGAATCCGGTAGCTCCACGGTCCCATCGGCTCCACGACGTGCCCCCGCAGTTCGCTGGGGCGGCCCGTCAGGGCGTCGGTGTACATGCCGGCGTAGATGCCCGTATAGTAATCGGTCTCGATCGCGTAGGGCGAAAGGTTCATCACGGCGACGACCTGGTTGCCGGGAACCTCGCGCACGAAGGTCATCAGGCAGTCCTCGGCGTTGTTGCTGATCTCGACCATGTCGCCGCCCCGCCCGCCCGCCGCGAGGGCCGGATTGGCATGGCGCAGCTCCGTCAGGCGGCGGTAGAACTCCGTGTAGGCGTTGGCCCGGTAGGATTCCGCAGGAATCGGGTCGCGGTCGAAGAAGGCGAACGAATGGTCGTAGCCCACCTCCTGCCCGGTATAGATCAGCGGCAGGCCGCCCGGAACGACGAAGGTGAACGCCGCCATGATGCCCCGCGCGGCCCCCATGCGGGCGAACTCCGAACCGTTCCACGAATTCTCGTCGTGGTTCGAGGTGAAGGCCAGCCGCATGGCCGAGCGGGGATAGCGGCCGCGGTCGGCGCGGAGCCAGTCGCGCAGCGCCGTGACCCGCACGCGCTGCTGCGCCACGTCGTTGAGCAGGTGATGCATCTCCCACCCGTAGCAGGCGTCGAACACGCCGTCGTCGAAGAGGTTCCGCTGTTCGGCCTCGGCCAGCAGGAACAGGTCGGGCTTCACGCGGCGCAGGCGCGCGGCGGCGTACTGCCAGAACCCGATCGGCACGAGCATCGCCATATCGCAGCGGAAGCCGTCCACGGCGTGCCGCGCGATCCAGAACTCCATGGCCGCGGCCTGGGCCTCCCATACGTCGCGGTTCGCATAGTCGAGCTTGGCCGTATCGGTCCAGTCCCACGGCACGGCGGGCTCGCCCGAGGCGTCGCGCTCGTACCACGAGGCGGGCTTCCCGGCGATCCACCGCGCATCGCGCGAGGTGTGGTTGGCCACCCAGTCCATGAGCACCTTCATGCCGAGGCGGTGCGCTTCGGCCACGAAGTCGTCGAAATCGTCCATCGTGCCCAGCTCGGGATTGACGGCGCAGTAGTCGCGGATCGAATAGTAGGAGCCGAGCGTGCCCTTGCGGTTCTTCTCCCCGATCGGGTAGATGGGCATGAGCCACACGGCATCGACGCCCAGATCGCGCAGGAATTCCAGCCGCGCGGCGGCGGCGCGCAACGTGCCTTCGGGCGTGAGCTGGCGCACGTTCATTTCATAGAGCACGGCCCCGTAGCTCCATTCGGGATGCTGATTCATCGGCATTGCGTTTTGGGGGAATCCCGGTTCGGGTCCGGATTCCGGAGGCCAAAGATACGATTTTTTCCGAAAAAAATCCGGACCGCTCCGCGCAGGAGACGGTCCGGAGATTTCGCGCGCCGCGGCAGGAATCCTCCGGCGCGGCGGTGCGGGAAGTCACTTCCACAGATCGCGCGGGTAACGGCCCTCGGCGATCATCCGCTCGATGGCGGCCATGAGCGCCGGCTTGTCCTCCTTGTAGGTGACGCCGTGCCACTGGGCCGCGGAGCGCAGCACGCGCAGCGAAGCCGTACCGTCGCCGATGAGCCTGTTCACCACCGTGGGGATGTAGAACTCGGCCTTCGGATTGGACCGGTTGGCCTCGAACCACACCGGGAAATACTCCTGCGAATAGGCGAAATAGTCGGGCGTGAACCCGAAGAGGTTCATCGACACGGGGGTGTTCTCCGCCAGCGGCTCATCGGCTCCGCCGTCGTGGAAGACGATGCGGCCGTCGGGCATCCGCTCGATCTGCGTACGCTCGACCATCGAAACGAGGTTGCCCTCGGCATCGACGCCGCAGACGCCGCGCGAAACGGTTCCGTTGTCCGAAAGCGTCCGGTCGAGATCGTAGGCCACCATGCAGTAGCGGTTGCGGCTGTCCCCCAACTGCGAGAGGTAGTCGCCGATGGTGCGGTAGGCTTCGGCGCCGTAGAAGTCGTCGGCGTTGATGACGGCGAACGGTTCGCGGATGACCCCGGAGGCCATCATCACGGCGTGGTTCGTGCCCCACGGCTTCACGCGGCCTTCGGGGACCGTCAGCCCTTCGGGCAGGCTGTCCAGCTCCTGAAAGACATACTCCACGGCGATGCGGCCGCCGAAGCGGTCGGCCGAGAAGACCTCGCGGAACTCGTCGGCGAAGGAGTGGCGGATGACGAAGACCACCTTGCCGAAGCCGGCGCGGATGGCGTCATAGACCGAATAGTCGATGATGGCCTCGCGGTTGGGACCCACGCCGTCCATCTGTTTGAGCGACCCGTAGCGGGAACCCATGCCCGCGGCGAGTACGAGAAGTGCAGGTTTTACCATACTTTTATCGTTAGTTTCGACGTTGATTCGAAGTCGGATCATGCAAAGATAGGAAAAATAGCGGGACCTGCAAACGATTCCGTCCGCAGGAGCGGCGGGAAGAAATAAATTTGGCAGTCCGCACGGCTTATACTATATTTGTGGGATTGAACGCAAAGGTTTCCGAACGATGAAAACGATAAAATCCGTCCGGGCATGGTGGCGCGGACTGTTCCGCAAACGCCGCTTCAACATGCTCAACGCCACGGACAACAGCGAGGAGTGGCACGTGCACGTCTCCCCGGCCAGTCTGCTGGCCGGACTGGTGGCCTTCGTGCTGGCGCTCTTCATCCTCACGCTCTCGCTGGTGGCCTATTCGCCCGTGCTGGAGTTCCTGCCCGGCTACCGGACCGAGGCGGACCGTTCGCGCGAGAGCCTCATCCAGAACATCATCCGTCTGGACTCGATGGAGCGCATGATGAACGACATGATGACCTACAACGAGAATATCGCCATGATTCTGGAGGGCAACACCCCCGTAGCGCGGACCCTGCCGGGAAGCGACAGCACGCGCGCGAGCAAGGTGCTCGTGATGCCGTCGGCCGAGGATTCGCTCCTGCGCGCCCAGATGGAGGGCGACGGCCCCTACTCGCTCGCGGGGCGGGGCAGCGACTCGCGGCGCAGGATACGCGAAGCGATCGAGCTGGCGAAACCCGTCGAGGGGATCATCACCGAGCGCTTCGACATCTCGCAGGGCCGTTTCGGGGTGAAGATCGCCGCGGCGGCCTCCGACCGCATCGCGGCCGTGGACGGCGGGACGGTGGTGCAGAGCCTCTGGACCCCCGAGCGGGGCTACACGGTCATCATGCAGCACCGCGGCGGCCTGCTGTCGGTCTATCGCAACCTTTCGCAGTCGCTCGCGGCTCCGGGGCAGACGCTCCGCCCGGGCGAGCTGGTGGGTTACAACTCCGAAGCCGAGAACGGCGAGGTGCGCATGTTCGAATTCGAATTGTGGAGCGACGGGAAACCGGTCGATCCGGAGAGTTATATCGTATTCTGAAGACCATGAGACAACGACTTGCCATTCTGGGTTCGACCGGCTCGATCGGCGAACAGACGCTCGACATCGTGCGGGAGAATCCCGAACGGTTCGAAGCCCGCGTACTGACGGCCCGCAGCCGCTGGGAGCGGCTCGCCGAGCAGGCCCGGGAGTTCGACGCCGACGCCGTGGCGATAGCCGACGAACGGCACTATGCGCCGCTGCGCGACGCGCTCGCCGGCACCGACACGAAGGTGTACGCCGGCGAGGAGGCCGTGGCGCAGTTGGCCGCCGCGGGGGACACGGAGGTCGTGGTGAACGCGCTGGTGGGATACGCCGGACTGGCGCCCACGGTGGCCGCCATCGGAGCGGGCAAGAAGCTGGCGCTGGCCAACAAGGAGTCGCTCGTGGTGGGCGGCGCCTGCGTGATGCCGCTGGCACGGAAACACCGCGCGCCGATCGTCCCGATCGACTCGGAGCACTCGGCCATATTCCAGTGTCTCGCGGGCGAACGCGCCCCGGTGCGGCGGCTGATCGTCACGTGCAGCGGCGGAGCGTTCCGCGACCTCAGACGCGAGGAGCTGGCCGGCGTCACCGTGGAACAGGCGCTGCGCCATCCCCAATGGCGGATGGGCGCGAAGATCACGATCGACTCCTCGACGCTCGTGAACAAGGGCTTCGAGGTGATCGAGGCCCACTGGCTCTTCGGCACGCCCGCCGAGCGGATCGACGTGGTGCTGCACCCGCAGTCGATCGTTCACTCGATGGTCGAGTTCGAGGACGGTGCGATCAAGGCGCAGCTCGGAACGCCCGACATGCGCATGCCCATCAGCTACGCCCTCATGTACCCCGACCGGGCCGCACGGCCGGGCGAACGCTTCGACTTCCTGGCCCACCCGCAGCTCACCTTCGCGGCGGTGGACCGCGAGAAGTACCCGGCGCTGGAGATCGCCTACGACTGCCTGCGCCGCGGCGGCACGGCGGCGTGCACGATGAACGGCGCGAACGAAACGGCCGTGGGAGCCTTCCTCGCGCGGCGGTGCGCCTGGCTCGACATCGTGCGGGCGATCCGCCATGCGCTCGAACACGCCTCGTTCGTCGCCTCCCCCACGCTCGACGACTACGCCGCGGCCGATGCCGAAGCCCGCGCGCTGGCCGCCGAATTTCTCGAACTGTAACCGATACGCACAATGGACATAGCAATCAAGATTCTTCAGTTTTTCCTCTGTTTCACCATCCTCGTGGGCATTCACGAGCTGGGGCATTTCATCATGGCGCGCGTGTTCCGGATCCGCGTCGAAAAGTTCTACATCTTCTTCGACCCGTGGTTCTCGCTCTTCAAATTCAAACGCGGAAACACCGAATACGGACTGGGGTGGCTGCCGCTGGGCGGCTACGTCAAGATCGCCGGCATGATCGACGAGTCGATGGACAAGGAGCAGATGAAACGCCCCGTGCAGCAGGACGAATTCCGCGCCAAACCCGCGTGGCAGCGCTTCCTGGTGATGATTGCCGGCGTGGTGATGAACGTCGTGCTGGCCGTGGCGATCTACTGCGGCATCTGCTACACGTGGGGCGACACCTACTTCTCGAACAAAGACGCCCGCTGGGGCTACGACTTCAACGAGGCGGGGCACGAGCTGGGATTCCGCGACGGAGACCGCATCCTCTCGATCGACGGGAGGGCGGTGGACAACGTGCAGGAGATCATCTCCTCGCTGCTCATCACCGAGGGCGACCGCCGCGTGGAGGTGGAGCGCGACGGCCGGGCGGTGACGCTGAACCTGCCGCTCGACGACCTGATCGCCATGCGGCAGAAAAAGGGTTACGAGGGATTCCTCGCCCTGCGCTTCCCGTTCATCGTGGACAGCACGGTGTCGGCGGCGGCCTCCGCGGTCCTGAAGAAGGGCGACGAAATCCTGGCCGTGGACGACCTCCGCGGAGCGGAGTTCCCCGACTACCAGCGGTATATCCGCTCGCGCGCCGGGGACTCGGTGCGGATCGAGGCGCTGCGCGAAGGGGACATGGTGCTGACCATGACGCTGCCCGTATCGGAGGAGGGGCTGATCGGCGTCGCGCCGCGGCAGGACCTCTACACCCCGCGCACGCAGGAGTACACCCTCCGGGAGTCCATCCCGGAGGGCATCCGCAAAACGGGAGAGGTGATCTCCTCCTACTGGGAACAACTGAAACTGATCGTGCAGCCCAAAACGAAGATGTACGAGGAGCTGGGCGGATTCATCGCCATCGGGAGCATCTTCCCCGCGGCGTGGGACTGGCAGGATTTCTGGATGAAGACCGCATTCCTGTCGATCATCCTCGCGGTGATGAACATTCTGCCCATCCCGGGGCTGGACGGCGGACACGCCCTGTTCACCTTCTGGGAAATGATCTCCGGACGCAAGGTGAGCGACAAGGTGCTCGAAGCGGCGCAGTACGTCGGCATGATCGTCCTGCTCATGCTGCTGCTCTACGCCAACGGCAACGACATATACCGGTTCTTCATCAAATAGGAACGACATCATGACCGAAATGGAAAAGATGCTCGCAGGCGAGCCGTTCGATTTCACAGCACCCGATGTGGCAGAAAGCCTTCGCCGAAGGCGGGTGAACCAGGCACATTTCAACGCCGTGTCATTCGACGACGGCAAAGCCTACGACGAAGCGCTCTCAGCGCTAATCCCCCATCGCCATCCCACTGCCCGGATCATGCCGCCGTTCTACTGCGACCACGGTCATCGGATTCAATTGGGCGAAGGCGTCTTTATCAACGCCGGCTGCACGTTTCTCGACTGCGGCGGCATCACGGTCGGCGACCACACGCTCATCGGCCCCGGCTGCCGTATCTGCACGCCGCAGCATCCGATAGACTTCGAAGAGCGCCGCAAACCCGTCGAAACGGGCCTCCCGATCACGATCGGCGAGGACTGCTGGCTGGGAGCCGGCGTCACGGTCTGCCCGGGCGTCCGGATCGGCGCCCGCTCGATCATCGGCGCAGGGAGCGTCGTCGTGCACGACATTCCCGAGGACTCGCTGGCCGCGGGAAATCCGGCGGTCGTGAAGCGGAAGCTGCGCTGAGGACAAACGGAAGTTTCACACGACGACACATACACAGCAAAACACGATGCAGACGAACCAGACGACAAAGACGGAACGAAACGATACGGCGGACCGGACGGCACGGCTCGCACGCTGCGCCGAAGCGCTGCGCCGCCACGGCTTCGAAGCGGTCGTGACGAAGGACGCGCAGGAGGCGTTCGAAAGGCTGCGCGCGGCGGTCGAGGCCGAGATGCCGGAACTCGTATCGTTCGGCGATTCGATGACGATGCGCGACACGGGAATCGTAGAATGGCTGCGCCGGGACGGGCGGTGGAGGCTGCTCGACGGATTCGACGCCTCGATGCCCCGGCCCGAAAGACTCGAAATCCGGCGGCAGGCCCTGCTGTCGGACCTTTTCGTGACGGGAATCAACGCCGTGACCGAAGAGGGCACGCTCCATTGGCTCGACATGGTGGGCAACCGCATCGCCCCGGTGGCGTTCGGCCCCCGCAAGGTACTCCTCGTGGCGGGACGCAACAAAATCGTGGCCGACCGCAGAGAGGCCGAAGAACGCATTCGGCGCATCGCCGCGCCGCAAAACATAGCCCGCCACCCCGGATTCCGCACACCGTGCGCCAAAACCGGGGTCTGCATGGACTGCAACTCCCCCGACCGCATCTGCAATACCCGGATGGAGATGCTGCGCTGCCACCCGGCAGGGCGCGTGCTGGTGGTGCTGATCGACGAAGACCGGGGATTATGAAAAACAGAAACGCATGAAACGGCAGTTCTATCTATTGTGCGCCCTGTGCGCGGCGCTGCTCACGGCAGCGTGCGGAGAATCCCGGACCGGCGTATTCTACACGGCCCGCTACCCCGTCACCCGGGTCGAAGCCGACGTCGCCCTGACCGAAAACTCCGATCCCGGCACGGGAGAGGAGGGAGACGGCTCCGGGGATAACTCCGGCGGCGGAGAGACCGGAGACGGCAACGAAGACGGAACCGGAGACAATACCGGGACCGGCGATGATACCGGGACGGGAGACAGCGACGGAACCGGAGCGGCCGGAGGCGGGAATCCGGACGACGGCGGCGAAGGCGGCGAAGGGACCGGCGAAGGCGACAGCGAAGAAGACGGCGAAGAAGACGGCGGCAGCGGGGAGAATCCGCTGGTCGCGCAGATCGAGACCGAGATCGTGTCGGCGGCCCCCGTGCAGGCGGGAGGCGGCTACACGCTGCACTTCTCGCAATACAACGGCGGACGGGCCGAAATCAGGACCGCGCCCGACACGGAACCCGTGACGGGACTGTTCGGCAAGGAGCCGGGCAAGGAGCAGTTCGAGGTTCTCTTCGGCGAGGAGGACTACGTATGTTCGCCCGCATCGTACACCGACGAGGAGGGCGAGCGGAAAATCGTGCTGGAGGTGGACCTCACGGAACAGTACCAGGCCCTCTACCCCGCGGCCGGCATCACGCGGGCCGTGCGCAGGGAGTACACCTCGGCAAACGCATACTGAACAGGATGGCAAAGGTAAAAAAAGCCTTCTTCTGCAAAAACTGCGGATTCGAAGCCCCCAAATGGCTGGGGAAATGTCCCTCGTGCGGGGAATGGAACACCTTCGCGGAAGAGATCGTGGCGCGCGAGAGCGGCTCCGTACCGGCCGTCGCCGCAGGGTCGCTGCCGGCGGCGAAACCCCAGCGGGTGCGTGACATCCGCGAGAGCGAACACCGGCGGCTCGATCTGGGCAACGCCGAGGTGAACCGCGTGCTGGGCGGCGGCATGGTCCCCGGATCGCTCGTGCTGCTGGGCGGCGAGCCGGGCATCGGCAAATCGACCCTTTCGCTCCAGATCGCCCTGGCCGCGAACGGGCTGAAGACCCTCTACGTCTCGGGCGAGGAGTCGGCCGAGCAGATCAAGATGCGCGCCATGCGGCTCGGGATCGGCAACGAGGAGTGCATGATCTACCCCGAGACGCTGCTGGAGAACATCGTGGCGCAGATCGCCGAGCAGAAGCCCGACCTGGTCGTCATCGACTCGATACAGACCATCTACACCGAGCTGATGGATTCGTCGGCCGGAAGCGTGTCGCAGATCCGCGAATGCGCCGCGACGCTGCTCAAATACGCCAAATCGACCGCCACGTCGATCGTCATCATCGGCCACATCACCAAGGACGGGACCATCGCCGGACCGAAGATACTCGAACACATCGTGGACGTCGTCCTGCAATTCGAGGGCGACAGCAACAACATATACCGCATCCTGCGCGGCATCAAGAACCGCTTCGGCGCGACGTTCGAAATCGGCGTGTTCGAAATGCTGGACACCGGACTGCGGGGCGTGGACAATCCGTCGGAAATCCTGCTCACGCACTACGAGGAACCGCTGAGCGGCATCGCCGTGGGCGCTGCGGCCGACGGCGTGAGACCCTACCTGATCGAAGTGCAGGCGCTGGTGAGCGGCGCGGCCTACGGCACGCCCCAGCGCACGGCCACGGGATTCGACACGCGGCGGATGAACATGCTGCTGGCGGTGCTCGAAAAGCGCGTCGGGATGAAGATGTTCCAGAAGGACGTCTTCCTGAACTTCGCCGGAGGGTTCAAGGTCGCCGACCCGGGACTGGACCTGGCCGTCGTGGCGGCGGTGATCTCCTCCTACTACGACCGTCCCGTGGGAGAGGGCATCTGCTGCGCGGGCGAAATCGGGTTGTCGGGCGAGGTGCGCCCCGCCCCGCGCACCGAACAGCGTATCAGCGAGGCCGCCCGGCTGGGATTCCGGCGGATCGTCGTCTCGGGATACCTCGCCAAAGGAGCCAAACATCCCAAAGGCATCGAAATCGTGCGGATAAACAGCATCGACCAGTTGCCCCGGGCGCTCTTTCTGGAATAGAATTTGCTGCTCCCCCGGAAAAACGCGGGGGACGCGGCGAACGGCCGCCTCTTCCGAAAGGAGCGACTATGAAAGATTTCGACAAAATCATCTGGAGGGACGCGGTGACGCTCGCGGACTTCTTCGCCACCTGGTGCGGACCGTGCCAGGCAATGGTTCCCGTAATCGACAGATTCCAAACGGAAATGAACGGCCGTGCGGACGTTTACCGGATCGACGTGGACGACCCCGACATGCTGGAGATCGTGCGGCGTTACAACATCTCCTCGGTTCCGACTCTGGTGATCTTCCGTCGCGGCGAAGTGCTCTGGCGCCGAAGCGGTCTCATAGGCTACAGGGAACTCAGGGAGGCTTTCGACACGATCGAACAGCGCGAACACGCCGTACATCACTGAACTTCCAACCGCCAGGCCAGCTCCTCGTGGACGTAGTCTTCGGCACGGAGCCGGCCCAGAGAGCCGGCTTTGCGGAGCACCGCCTGCCGGCTCTCCCCGTTTCGGGACCCGACGGCCGCGAGCAGCGCCACCGCCCCCTGTGCGACAAGGAGTGCAGCGGCGGGAGTGCACACGGAGCAGGCGGCGGAAGGGGTTGCGGACGCGGAAAAACCGCTTTCCGGGGAGGCGGACGCTGCGGGGCCGGTCCCGGCAACGACGGCAGCAACGGGTGCGGCAGAAACAAGGCCACCTTCGGAAGCTGCAACGTCCGGCGGCACGGTTTCGGCGGCCGCGGCAGCCCTGCGGACCGCTTCGACGGCGGAATCGACCCACCCGGAGTCGGGCGGCACGACGCGGGAAGCGGCCATCAGCGCCGCATACTGCAACGGCCACGGCATACCGGCCGCCGTCCACGTCCGGAACAAGGCGGGAAAGTCTCCGATACGCGGCAACAGGGCGAAGGCGATCTCCTCGGCCAGCTCGTGATTGACGATGCCGGAGGCCCAGAACGGAAATTCGCCGGGCGTAAGGCCGGCCGGATCGGCAATGTGGTAGGCCGCAAGGCGCAGTTCGCGCACATCCTGCAACGAGAGGAACTTCGCAAATGCATAATCGGGCTTTTCGGCACGCGCCAGACGGCGCAACGTCGGGAGGCTCACGCCGTAATTCAGCCCGTAGGGCGCGCCGACGAGGCGCATGGCATCGGCCACGGCCCCGTTGCGCTCACGGCGCAGCTCGCCGAGCAGCGCCGTCATGCGGGAGGTATGGTTCATATACGTCTGCTATCTGCGACGCGGAAGAGCCACCTGGACCGTGCGGCCGAATTCGAACAGCGGCACGACGGCACGGGCGTATTCGCGGCCGGAGACGATCACCGTGCAGGTCGAAGGATCGGCCATGCGGCACTTCACCGTACCTTGCTCTTTCGGACCGGCCTCGATCGGACACTCCGTGTCGCCCGACGGCTCGATCTGCAACACCACCATATCGCCCGAGAGATCGCTCTCGGGAAGCAGCCCGGCGGCCGGGCTGAAGCGGCAGAAGACATACTGTTTCCGGTCGGCGGAGGGATAGACCAGGTAGCGCTGCGTCCGGGTCGAAACGATCTGCTTGCCGAGGAACAGCTCCAGGTAGCTCTGCTCGAGCCGTTCGATCTCGGCCAGCGCGGCGTTCAGCCCCTCGCCGAAGACATTCTCGCCGGCTTCGCCCGTAATCAGTTCCAGGCGGTGACGGCGCAAGGAGAAAATCTGCTCGGCAGCCATGCGCGCGGCATCCTCGAGCGAATAGACCGTCGCCGAGGTCTTGTCGGGTTGCAGGGCCGCGAAAGCCTCGTCCGAAGCCGCATGGGAAACGACGCGGGAGGCATCGGCCGCGGGTGCGGCTGCCTCGAACGCGTCATCGCCGGCCAGCGCGATCCGCGCCCCCGCGATGCTCCATGTCGTCTTGTCGGTCAGCGGAGCGCGCACACCGAGGTATTTCTGCGCATAGCGGGCATAAGGTCCGCAGAGGACGGTGCTGCACTCGACCGAAAGATCGACGGCCAGCACCGAACGGGGCATGCTGACGGCGATCCCCGCAGCGCTTTCGGCGGCGCCTTCGAGGGCGATATAGGGATTTTGGGCCGTGGCGGCAGCGCCGCAACACAACAGGGCCAGGGTCAAAAGACGGAATTTCATAGTGCACGAAGTTTGGATACCATCTACAAATGTAACTTTTTTTCGCGTGCCGTCAAAATTTCAGGTAAAAATCGCGCGTAAGGGCCCGGTATTCGGGAGTATAGGATTCGTGTCCGCCCGTGCCGACCACCAGTTCGTCGCGCAGCGGGACGACGGGCCGCCCGGTCTCCTCCGGCAGGGCTGCGGAAACGGCCGGGACGGCGACGGCAGCACCGGGAACGTTCAAGGGAGAAGCGACAAGACCGGAAGGGGCGGAAGCGGAAGCCCCGGCCGAAACGGCGGGACCGGCCAAAGCGGAAGCTCCGGCCGTCAGTTGCCGGAGAAGAAGCGGAGCCCCGGCCGGGCGGGTCAGGCAGAGCAGGGCGCGCTTCGCTTCGCGGCGCGGCGTGGTGCGCACGTCGGTACGGTGCACGAGGGTCAGGGCGTCCCGGCAAACGGCGAGGAAGCGTTCGGCCTCGGATGAGGGAAGGATCAGCGCGAAACGACCTCCGGGAGCGAGCAGCCGCAGCACGGCGTCGCGCAGCGCCTCGAAAGGCAGATGGACGGCATGGCGCGCGGCGGTGCGGCCCGCATCGGGGCAGGTGAGCGAACCGACGAAATAGGGCGGATTGGAGACGATGAGATCGAACGCCCCGCCGGCGGCGAACTCCTGCACGGGGCAGCGGTGAAATTCGAGGCGTGCGCCCCACGGCGAGGCGTCGGCATTCTCGCGGGCCTGCGAAACGTCGTCGATGTCCACCCCCGCGATCCGTGCCTGCGGCATGCGCTGGGCCATCATCAGGGCGATCAGTCCCGTGCCCGTGCCGATGTCGAGCACCCGGCGGTCGGAAGGCAGCACCGGGGCCCAGGCCCCGAGGAGCACGCCGTCCGTGCCGACCTTCATCGGGCAACGGTCCTGCCGCACGGCAAACTGCTTGAAACGGAACATGGATCAATCCTTCAGATAACCGCCGATGCCGGCGCCGAACAACGAAAAATCGTACCGCACGGGATCGTCGGCATCGAAGGTGCGGAGCGCGGCGGTGACCTCCTCGACGGCTCGCCAGTCGTTCTGACGGCGCGAGAGTAACCCCAATGCGCGGGCCATGTCGCCGGCATGGACGTCGAGCGGTAGCCGCAGGGCCGAAGCGGGAATGGTGCGCCACTCCCCGAAGTCCACGCCCCGGTCGTCGCGGCGGACCATCCACCGCAGGTACATGCACAGGCGTTTGCACGCCGCGCCGCGCTCGACGGAAGAGAGGTGTTTCTCGCAGCGCGGCGCATGGTCGGCGGCGAAAAATTCGCGGCGGAAATCGGCGAAGACCGCCGGAAGGTCGCCCACGGCGGCGTAGCGGCTCTCGAAAAAGGCCCCGATGCCGCCGTAGAGCGTTTCGATGCGGCGCAGGGCCAGCACGAAATCGCGGGCGTCGCCCCCGTTGAAGGTGCGGTGGACGAAGGCGCCGAGTCCCGCCAGCTCGCGCTCCGAGGCGTTGCGCACGAAATCGGCCGGGGCATCGTCCATGTAGCGCATCAGGCGGTGGCCGTTGCGGACGATCGTGGGACGGCTGCCCCAGGCGATGGTGGCGGCGAAGAAGCCGGCGATCTCCCGGTCGGCACGGCCCGTGTAGCGGTGCGGCACGGCGACGGGGTCGTCCGGAATGAACTCCGGGCGGTTGTACCGGTCGTGGAGCCGCTCGAGCAGCTCGCGCAACGCCCCGCGATCAGAGAATCCGGCCATCGGACATGGTGATTTTCCGGTCGGCCATCGCGGCGAGGCGCTCGTCGTGGGTGACGATCACCACGGTCTGCCCCAGCTCGTCGCGCAGGTCGAAGAACAGACGGTGGATCTCTTCGCGGTTGCGGGTGTCGAGGTTGCCCGAAGGCTCGTCGGCCAGCAGCACGGCAGGCGCATTGACGATGGCCCGGGCGATGGCCACGCGCTGCTGCTCGCCGCCCGACAGCTGGCCGGGCTTGTGGTCGCGGCGGGCGGTGAGACCCACCAGCGCGAGCAGCTCCGCGGCACGGCGCTCGACCTCGGCGCGGGGCCGCCGGCCGATCAGCCCCGGAATGCAGACATTCTCGAAGGCCGAGAACTCGGGCAGCAGGTGGTGGAACTGGAAAACGAAGCCGATGCGGTCGTTGCGGAAACGCGACAGCGCCTTGTCGCCCAGCGCGAAGGGGTCTTCGCCGCCGATCTCCACCCGGCCCGCGTCGGGACGCGAAAGCGTGCCCATGATTTGCAGGAGCGTCGTCTTGCCGGCGCCGCTGGCTCCGACGACGGAGACCACCTCGCCCTGCCGGACCCCGAGCGAGACGCCCTTGAGCACCTCCAGCTCGCCGAAGCGTTTGCGTATGTCTGTAAGTCGTATCATAGCGAAACCTGTCGTTCGTACATTCCGAAAAGCCGCACCGTATCGACGGCCTCGCGCACGTCGTGCACGCGGAGAATCGCCGCACCCTGGCGCAGGCACTCCCATCCCAGCGCGACCGACCCGGCGAGCGAACAGGCGGGCGTCGTGCCGAGCACCTTATAGATCATCGACTTGCGCGAAAGCCCCGCGAGTACCGGGTAGCCCAGCGCACAGAGCTCGTGCAGCCCGGCGAGCAGGCGGTAGTTCTGCTCCGCGGTCTTGGCGAATCCGAAACCGGGATCGAGGACGATCCGTTCGCGGCGGATACCGGCGGCGAGCATCCGTTCGACACGGCGGCGGAAATAGGCGACCACCTCGGAAACGATGTCCCGGCGGTAGTCGGTGAGCGACTGCATCGTCTGAGGGTCGCCCTTCATGTGCATGGCGACATAGGGCACGTCGTAACGGGCGGCGACGGCGAACATGGCAGGGTCCAGCTCGCCGGCCGAAATGTCGTTTATCATCAGCGGACCGAAGGTCTCGATGGCCCGGGCGGCGATGCCGCTGCGGAACGTATCGACCGAAACGGCCGTATCGGGAGCCAGCCGCCGCACGGCCTCCACGCCCAGCGCCACGCGCCGCCACTCCTCGTCGGGCGGAACCTCGTCGGCCCCGGGACGCGAGGAATAGCCCCCGACGTCGATGATCGAGGCGCCCTCCCCCACGGCTTCGAGGACACGGCGTTCGACCTCTCCGGCCGAAGGGGTCCGGCTCCCGGCGTAGAACGAGTCGGGAGTGACATTCAGAATGGCCATCACGCACGGGGCGGACGGAAACGGATCAACGGTGCTGTGCTTCATAACGGAAACGGCGGTCGAGGGCCGCCACGGCGGGTTCGAGCTCCTCTTCGAGGATATTGACAAGGGTGAAATCGGCTGCGGCGCAGAGCGTGTCGTCGTCGGCCTGGGCCGCGATCCGGCGGCGGACGGCTTCGGCGTCGCAACCGTCGCGGCGGCAGGTGCGTTCGATGCGGAGTTCCAGCGGGGCCAGCACGGCGACCGTGCGATCGACCGCCCCGCGCAGTCCGGCCTCGAAGAGGATGGCGCTCTCCAGAATCACGTAATCACCCGCCTGCCGTTCGGCCCAGGCGGCGAAATCGGCCACGACGGCGGGATGCACCAGCGCATTGAGATCGGCCAGCGCCGCCCCGTCGGAGAAGACCATCCCGGCCAGACGGGCGCGGTCGAGCGCACCGCCGCGGTAGATGTCGGCGCCGAAGCGCGCCGCGATCGCCTGCCGCAACTCCGCGGAACCGGTCATCAGCCGCCGGGCCTCGGTATCGGAGTCATAGACCGCGACACCCCGCGCCGCGAACAAACGGCAGACGGTGCTTTTGCCGCTGCCGATGCCGCCCGTGATTCCGACCTTCATCATGGCGTCACTCCTTTACGGGGTCGTCGATCTCGGGGATCGCACCGATGGAGATGATCTTGATGTCGCTGAAGCGCACCGAAATCGCGTGCTGCAACGACTGCGGGTCGATGACGAGCTTGCCCTCGTGGCCCTCCCCGGTCGCCCGGCGCGTCTTGAGCTCGGCGAGGGGAATGCGCAGCGTCTTGTTCATATAGACCCTGTAACCGAACAGGTTGGTCCCCACCCCTTCGACCACGCAGGTAATTTCGACGGGCTGGCCGTCGATGCTCAGCCGGATGGTCTGTTCGGTGGTATACATATAAGTCAGTTTGGCCAGATACCACAAGATGAACGAGGCGACGAGCAGCGCCAGAAAGACCGGCGAGACGTAGCGGCGCATCCACTTCAGCAGATTTTCCATGTGTCCTACAAAAAAATAGCCACTCCGGCATCGAAGGCGCCGCAACCCGTGGCGGGATGCGGCCCTACGGCCGAAAAGCGATCCGATATGCAAAGATAAGGCAAGATGCGCGCAACGCCAAATTTATTTGCCGCCGCCCGACGAAAAAGGACCGTATCGCGGAGATACGGTCCTTTCGCTATTTATAAAATCAGATATACGCGGGGATTATTTCTCCTCGCCGGCCTTCGCGGCGCGCCGGATCATCAGATCGTAGGCGATCGGCGTGGCGATGAAGATCGTGGCGGCCGTACCGACCACGACGCCGATGATGAGCGCGAAGATGAAGCCGCGGATCGTCTCGCCGCCGAAGAAGAAGATCGCCAGCAGCGTCACGAGCGTCGTGCCCGAAGTGTTGATCGTACGCGACAGCGTCGAGTTGATGGCGCCGTTCACCAGCTCCTTGAGATTGCGCTTCGGGTAGAGGCCCAGATACTCGCGGATTCGGTCGAAGACCACCACCGTGTCGTTGATGGCATAACCGATGATGGTCAGAATGGCGGCGATGAAGGCCTGGTTCACCTCGAGGTTGAAGGGCAGCAGCCCGTAGAACATCGAGAAGATACCGATGATGAGCAGGGCGTTGAACGCCAGTGCGGCCGTGGCTCCCGTAGCCCACTGCCAGCGCTTGAAGCGGAAGGTGATGTAGAGACCGATGGCGATGAGCGAGAAGAGCACCGAGTAGATGGCGTTCCACGTCATGTCCTGAGCGATCGAAGGACCGATCTTGTCGGCGGTGAGAATACCGTTCAGGTCGGTCTGCGTGTTGCGGAACTGTTCGAAGGTGATGGCATAGGAGTAGAGCGGGCTCAACGCGTCATAGACGATCTTCTCGACCTCGGCCGTAGCCTCGTCCGACGTGTCGTCGTAACGGTACTGCGTCACGATGCGCATCTGGTTCTCGTTGCCGTACTGCTTCACCTCGAAGCTCACGGACGAAGCGTCGGCGTCGGCGATCCGGGAGAAGGCCTTGTCGAGGTTCTCGCGGACATCCTCGGCCGATACGGGCTTGTCGAAACGGACCACGTAGGCGCGGCCGCCGGTGAACTCGGCTCCGAGGTTCAGTCCGCGGACGGCGAACGAAACGCACGAGAGCGCCATCAGCGCCACGGCCAGTACGTAGGCGACCTTGCGCTTGCCGATGAAATCGACGTGCGTGTTGCTGAGGAACGCCTCGGACCACTTGTAGGAGAACGAAATGGAACCCCATTTCGCAACGATCCACTCGATCATCAGGCGCGTGATGAAGATGGCGCAGAAGACCGAGGTGACGATACCGATGATGAGCGTCGTAGCGAAGCCCTGCACGGGACCCGTACCGAAGACGAAGAGGACGATACCCGTGATGATGGTGGTCAGCTGACCGTCGATGATGGCCGAGTAGGCCTTCGAGAAACCGTCCTTTATGGCCAGCGAAATGCCCTTGCCGCCGCGGAGCTCCTCCTTGATGCGTTCGTAGATGATGACGTTGGCATCGACGGCCATACCCATCGTCAGCACGATACCGGCGATACCCGGAAGGGTCAGCACGGCGCCGAACGACACGAGCACGCCCATCAGCAGGAAGACGTTGGTCAGCAGCGCGATGTCGGCCATCCAGCCCGCCGTCTTATAGAAGAGGCCCATGTAGAGGAGTACGAGGATGAAGGCGATCACGAACGAAAGCATACCGGCGTTGATCGACTCCTGGCCCAGCGAAGGACCGACGACCGTATCCTGAATGATCTTCGCGGGAGCGGGGACCTTGCCCGAGTTGAGCACGTTGGCCAGGTCCTTGGCCTCCTGAATCGTGAAATCGCCCGTGATCGAGGACTGACCCTTGTCGATCTTGCCGTTCACACGGGGCGCCGAATAGACGTAGCCGTCGAGCACGATGGCGATGCACTTGCCGATGTTCTCGCCCGTCATGCGCGCCCACTCCTGCGTACCCTCGGCGTTCATCGTCATCGAGACTTCGGCCGTGGCGCCGCGCTGGGCGTACTGCTCGGTGGCCTCCGTGACGACCGAACCGTCGAGCGGAGCCTTGCCGTCGGGAGTGGAGACGCGGATGGCGTAGAGGTAGTAGCGGCCGTCGATATGGTCGTCGCCCTTGACGCCCCACTTGAAAAGGATGTCGGCCGGGAAGAGCTCGCGCACGGCAGGCTGGGCCAGGTAGGCGTTCACGGCGGCCATGTCGGCCTTGTAGGCGGCGCCGATGGCGGCTCCGCCGGCGAACGACGGGTCGAGCACGGCGAAGAGCGGATTCTCCTCACGGTCGTAGTTGCCCGTGCGGGCCGACTCGGCCACCGACGCGGAATCGGCGCCCACCTCGGCGATCAGGCCCGAAGTCTCACCGGCGGCGGGAGCCGTCGAAGCGGCCTCCGCCGAAACCTCCGCCTCCCCGGCAGCAGGCTGAGCGGACTGCTCGGAACGGATGAACTTGTCGGCCGAAACCAGAATCGGCAGCACCTCGCGGGCATCGTAGGTGGTCCAGAACTCGAGCGAGGCGGTTCCCTGCAACAGGTCGCGGACGCGCTGCGGCTCCTTCACGCCCGGCAGCTCGACCAGAATGCGGTGCGAGTTGGGCAGACGCATGATGTTGGGCTGCGTCACGCCGAAGTGGTCGATACGGCTGCGGAGCACGTTGAACGAAGCGGCGATGGCGGCTTCGGTCTCGCGCTTGAGGATCTTCTCCACGTCGGCGTCGGAGCTCTCGAGCGTGATGTCCTTGCGGTCGGGGCTGACGAAGATCCCGGCGATCGGCCGCCCGCCCGAGAGGCGCTCGTAGGCCTTGACGAAATCGGCGATATAGTCGTTCGAGGAGCCCTGCTTCATGGCCTCGTTGGCCTCGGCGATGGCTTCGACGAAGGCCGGATCGTTCTGGCTGTCACCGGCGAGGGCCTTCACGACGTCCTCGACCTGCACCTCCAGCATGACGTTCATGCCGCCCTTCAGGTCCAGACCCAGATTCAGCTCCTTCTCCTTGCACTCCTTGTAGGTGAACTTGCGCAGCCCCATGTTATAGACCGGCAGGTTCTGCACCGAGTCGAGATAGTGCTGCTCGGCCCCGGGCTGTTCCTCGAGCGGGAACTGCGCGGCGTACTCGGCCGCTTTCTTCTCCACGCTACGTGTCTTGAACGTAAACGAGAGTTGATAAACGCACGCGAGCGCCAGCAGCACCGCGATGAGTTTAATAAAACCTTTACTTTGCATCTGCTTGAAAAAAATTTGTTATTATTTGTTGTTATTCAGTCATTACGCACAATAGCACGCAAAGATAAAAAAAAAAGAATGGAAAATATGTATCCCGGCTGAAAAATCTCTATTTTTGGAGCCGTATGGCACGTTTGTCCGAATACAGATACCATTTGGCGGCGCTCTTCACCGTCTCGGTATGGGGCGCAACGTTCGTTTCGACCAAGGCGCTGATCGCCGCGGGACTCACCCCGGCGGAGATTTTCCTCATGCGTTTCGCGTTGGGATACCTCTGCATCCTGCCGCTGGCGCCCCGCCGGCTCCGGGCGGAAAACCGGCGCGACGAGGCGGCGTTCGCCGCGGCGGGCGTCTGCGGCGGATCGCTCTATTTCCTGCTGGAGAACGTCGCGCTGGAGTACGCCCCGGCGTCGAACGTCTCGCTGCTGGTCTGCACGGCGCCCGTCTGGACGGCCCTCGCGGCCGGACGCGCCGACCGCGGCGAACGCATGACGCGGCGTCAGGCCGCCGGAGCCGCGCTGGCGGCGGCTGGCATGGCGCTGGTGGTGCTCAACGGACGTTTCGTGCTGCACATCTCGCCGGCGGGCGACCTGCTGGCACTGGCCGCCGCGCTGTCGTGGATGGGCTATTCGCTGGTCATCAAACGGCTGGGGGCGCGTTATCCGGCGTCATTCATCGCCCGGAAGGTCTTCTTCTACGGCATGGCGACGATCCTGCCGGTCTTCGCATTCCGCCCGTTCGCCGCGACCGGGGAGCTGCTCGCGCGCCCCGTCGTATGGGCCAACCTGCTGTTCCTGGGCGTCGTGGCCTCGGGATTCTGCTACGCCCTCTGGAACGCCGTGATGCGCCGGCTGGGAGCCGTCCGGGCGACCAACTACATCTTCTTCAACCCGCTGGTGACGATGCTCACGGCGGCGCTCTGCATCGGCGAGCGCATCACGGCGCCGGCTCTCGCGGGTGCGGCGATGATCCTCTGCGGCATGTGGCACGCGGAGCGACGGTGAGCCGATCGCGGGACTTCCCGGTCCGCAGCAAACGACGGACCGGTTAGCAAGAAGCCGCCGGAGGCGGCATGCGGAAATTCCGGAAATTTTCACTATATTTGGAAACCTCAACCCGAAAAACGCCATGAAAAAACTGCTGCTTTGCTGCTGCGCCGCGCTGTTCGCCGCGAACGCGTCCGCACAACCCGCCTACGAGCCGTCGCCCGAGAACCTCGCCGCACGGCAACGATTCGCCGACGGAAGGTTCGGCATCTTCCTCCACTGGGGTCTCTACGCCCTGCTCGGACAGGGCGAATGGGTGATGACCAACCAGGACATCGACTACCGCGAATACGAGAAGCTCGCCGGGGCGTTCTGTCCGGCGGCATTCGACGCGAAGGCGTGGGTGACGGCCTTCCGCGAGGCAGGAGCCCGCTACGTCTGCTTCACGACGCGCCACCACGACGGATTCTCGATGTTCCGCACGGCGCAGTCGCCCTACAACGTCGCGGACGCCACGCCGTTCGGACGCGACGTGGTGAAGGAGCTGGCCGAAGAGTGCCGCCGGCAGGGTCTGGGCGTCCATTTCTACTACTCGCTCATCGACTGGTGGCGGGAGGACGCGCCGCGCGGCCGCACGGGGCGCGGCACGGGACGTCCGGCCGAAAAGGAGGATGCGGAGGCCTATTTCGGCTTCATGAAGGCGCAGCTCACCGAGCTGCTCACGCAATACGGCCCGGTGGGGGCGATCTGGTTCGACGGCGTGTGGGACCAGGACGAAAATCCCGGGTTCGACTGGCGCCTGGACGAACTGTACGGACTGATCCACACGCTGCAACCGGCCTGCCTGGTGGTGAACAACCACCACCTCACGCCGTTCGAGGGCGAGGACGTGCAGACCTTCGAACGCGACCTGCCGGGCGAGAACACGGCGGGACTCTCGGGGCAGGCCGTGAGCCGCCTGCCGCTTGAAACGTGCCAGACGATGAACGGCTCGTGGGGATACCGGATCACGGACCGGAGCTACAAACCGACGGACGAACTCGTCCGCTACCTCGCGGGGGCTGCGGGACGCGGAGGGAACCTGCTGCTCAATATCGGCCCGCAGCCCGACGGGGCGCTGCCCGCGGCGGCTTTGGAACGCCTCGCGGGAATCGGCGCCTGGCTGCGGGAGAACGGCGAGACGATCTACGGCACGCAGGCCGGGCCCGTGACGCCGCGCGCATGGGGCGTCACGACCCGCCGGGGCGACAAGATCTACGTCCACGTGCTCGACTGGCCCGACGCGGAGCTGTTCGTGCCCATCCGCGGAGAACGGGTGCGCGAAGCGAAAGCCTTCGCCGACGGCCGCAGGCTGGAGTTCCGGCAGGACGAGGAGGGCGTGACGCTCCGTCTGGGCGAACGTCCGGCAGGACCGGATCACATCGTCGAACTGACGATGGGGAAATAGGCCGGGAACCCCGCCCGCACGGCGGAGCGGTCCGCCGTTCAGGCCGGACAAGACCCGACAAGACCCGACAAGGCCTGATAGCCCCGACAGGACCGAACAAGGCCCGGCAGGACCCGACCGAACATGCGATGCTGCGAGCCTGCAAGCTCTCGCCGGGAATACGGGACAGTCCGGAAAGAATCGGACAATCCGGAAACGGCCGGAAAATCCGGGGGGGGGCACGGTGTCCGGGATACCCTCGCCGGGCATACGATACCGGACATACGATATATTCCGCGTCCGAAAAGCCGGGCCAGCGAATCGAGAGAAGACGAAAAAAGCGGGGAAGTGGATGTCCACTTCCCCGCTTTCGTTTTCGGCTTCCGGCCCGTTCCGGGATCGCCGCCCGGGCCGGAAGCCGGTGCATTACTTCACCTCCTCGAACTCGACGTCCTCGGGCTGCGAGCCGCCCTCGGACCGGGCGCCGCCCGCATCGGCCTGCGACTGCTGGCCGGCTCCGGCGTTCTGCTGCGCCCCCTGGGCCTGCTGCTGCGCGTAGATGTCCTGCGAAGCGGCCTGCCATGCGGCGTTCAGCTCGGCGATGGCCGTGTCGATGGCGGCCACGTCGGCGTTCTTGTGCGCCTCCTTCAGCTTGCCGAGCGCCGTCTCGATAGCGGTCTTCTTGTCGGCCGGCAGCTTGTCGCCGTACTCCTTGAGCTGCTTCTCGGTGGTGAAGATGTTCGAGTCGGCGGCGTTGATCTTGTCGATACGCTCCTTCTCGGCCTTGTCCTTCGCCTCGTTGGCCTTCGCCTCGTCGCGCATGCGCTGGATCTCCTGCTCGGTAAGGCCCGAGGAGGCCTCGATGCGGATCTTCTGCTCCTTGCCCGTGCCCTTGTCCTTGGCCGAAACGTTCAGGATGCCGTTGGCGTCGATGTCGAACGTAACCTCGATCTGCGGAACGCCGCGCGGTGCGGCGGGAATGCCGTCGAGGTGGAAGCGGCCGATCGACTTGTTGTCGCGCGCCAGCGGACGTTCGCCCTGGCAGACGTTGATCTCCACCGAAGGCTGGTTGTCGGCGGCCGTCGAGAAGACCTCCGACTTGCGCGTCGGGATCGTCGTGTTGGCGTCGATGAGTTTGGTCATCACACCGCCCAGCGTCTCGATGCCCAGCGACAGCGGCGTGACGTCGAGCAGCAGCACGTCCTTCACCTCGCCCGTCAGCACGCCGCCCTGGATGGCCGCACCGATGGCAACGACCTCGTCGGGGTTCACCGACTTGTTGGGAGCCTTGCCGAAGAACTCCTGCACGATCTTCTGGATGGCGGGAATACGCGTCGAACCGCCCACGAGAATCACCTCGTCGATCTGCGAAGCCTCGAGGCCCGCGTCGCGCAACGCCAGCTTGCACGGCTCGACGGTCTTGCGGATCAGATGGTCGCACAGTTGCTCGAACTTGGCGCGCGTCAGCGTCATCACGAGGTGCTGCGGAATGCCGTTCACCGGCATGATGTAGGGCAGGTTGATCTCCGTCGTGGTCGAGGACGAAAGCTCGATCTTCGCCTTCTCGGCAGCCTCCTTCAGACGCTGCAGGGCCATCGCATCCTCACGCAGGTCGATGCCGTGCTCGGCCTTGAAGGCCTCGGCCATGTAGTCGATCAGCACGTGGTCGAAGTCGTCGCCTCCGAGGTGCGTGTCGCCGTTGGTGGACTTCACCTCGAAGACACCGTCGCCCAGCTCCAGAATCGAAATATCGAACGTACCGCCGCCCAGGTCGTACACGGCGATCTTCATGTCGTTCTGCTTCTTGTCCAGACCGTAGGCCAGCGCGGCGGCCGTAGGCTCGTTGATGATACGGCGCACCTTGAGGCCCGCGATCTCGCCCGCCTCCTTCGTGGCCTGGCGCTGCGAATCGGAGAAATAGGCCGGAACGGTGATGACGGCCTCCGTGACCTCCTGGCCCAGATAGTCCTCGGCCGTCTTCTTCATCTTCTGCAAAATGATGGCCGAGATCTCCTGCGGCGTATAGAGGCGTCCGTCGATATCGACGCGCGGCGTGTTGTTGTCGCCCCGGACGATCGAATAGGGAGCGCGCGCGATGTCGGCAGTCACCTTGTCGTAGGTCTCGCCCATGAAACGCTTGATCGAGAAGACCGTGCGCTTGGGATTCGTAATGGCCTGACGCTTCGCCGGATCGCCGACCTTGCGCTCGCCGTCGGCGGTGAACGCCACGACCGAAGGGGTCGTGCGGTGTCCCTCCGAGTTGGGGATGACCACGGGCTCGTTGCCCTCCATCACTGCCACGCAGGAGTTCGTAGTTCCTAAATCAATACCAATAATCTTTGCCATAATCGTAAATATGTTTTAATTGTTTTTCCGTCTTTTCCGTGCCTGCGGTTTCCGGCCTTCGGACATCCGCCGCAGGACACGTCCGTTTTCCGAACAAAGGTTGTACCAAACGGCAATCCCTGCCAAATTGTCAGACGAATGGCAGGAAGAACGGTTCCGGAGCGCCCCGCGCACGGCATTTTGGCAGGAACGGTCAAAAGGCGCCCCGACGGAACGGAGCGGAAAGGGACGGACGGCGCAGGGCGACGGCGCAAACGGACCGGGACGGAACCCGGCATGCGAAAGGCCGGATCCGCACGGAATCCGGCCTTCGGCCCGGCACACGGCCGGACAAAATATCGTAAGCTCTTACTGCTGTTCGCTCAGGATACGCATCGCCACGTCGAGAATCGTCGTGTCGTCCAGCGTCACGACACCGCCGTCGGGACCCGGCTCGAAGTGCACGCCGACACACTCCTTGGCCTCGTGTTTGCCTCCGAAATAGTTGCGGACGGTTTCTACGTCTATTCCCAGTTCATCTGCGATACGTTGCGAACTGCCGCTCGGCAGCCGGTCCTTGATACGACGCAACTCGTTAAATGTGATAATCATATCTGTTGAATTTTAGGTGTTGCACTTCTGCACAACTAAATTAATACATTTTTACGGAATTACAAAATTTCTGCCTGAAAAAGTAGCGGGAAACAGGAAAAACGGATTGCGGGACGAGAAAAACGAAAGCGGAGCGAAATGATCCGGAATCTTCGGCCGCAGTCCGGCAGGCATTCCGGACGAACCGCCCCCGGAAAAACGGGATGCGGGGCGCCCGCGGAAACCGGGAAGGCCGGGTCGGGAGAGCCGCGGAACCCGGAAAAAACGCATCAAGACCGGGAGTCTCTGACAAAGAGGGTTCCGAAAGAGCGGGACGTGCGAAAACGAACCGCTCCCGCGAAAGCAATTTTTCGCGGGAGCGACGGTCGCAGACGACGACCCGGGGGAGGCTACTCTTCCTCCTCGGGTTCGATGTAGAGTTCGTAAATCAGCGGCGAGAAGGGCGGAATCTCCGTGCTGACGGTCGTCACGCTCTCCGAATCGTCGGAATCGCTGCCGTAACCGTAGCCGTAGCCATAGCCGTAATAGGGATTGTAATAACCGCCGTAATAGCCGCCGTAGCCGTAGTAGCCGCCGTAATAGGGATTATAATAGCCGTTGTTGCCGTAATAGCTGTTGTAATAGTTCAGATAATTGAGATAATCGTAATAATCCGAGGAGGAATATCCCTCCGAAGAGGTGGTTCCGCCCGAACGGCCCGTCGAACCGTAACCGTTGGTCGAAGTGGCGACGACGGCCGCCCACTGCCCGTACTTGAGATTGGGAATCGAATAGTACCACATGGTAACGGCTCCGCCCTCCTTGGGAGTGTATTCGTAGGCTTCGTCCTCCGAAACCACCTCGCCGTAGATCAGCTCCTTCACCTCGTCGATATTCGTATCGAAAATGAAACCGTCGAGGAAACGGCCGATATACCACACCTTAGCCGTGCCGTCGAGCTTCACCGAGTCGGCTTCCAGTTCCTTGATATCGGTCGGATAAGGATTGTCCTCGTCGGGATGGAAGCGTTTGACGAGCGCTTCGTTGATCTTCGCCTCGAGCGTCTCCATCGACGACGCCTCGGCATAGGGCAGGAAGCCCGAAAAATAGGGATCGGGGAATTTCAGTCTCTTCTTCGCCGGGTTGAACCGGTAGTTAATATAGACCTGCGGAATGGTGTCGTTGGCGCTCACCCACTCCTCGGCGACATTGTAGGGGTGATTCTTGTCCTCGGGATCGGAAGGCAGCGGCCCGATGTCGGCCGTATCGTCGTCCTTGTCGTACATTTTCAGGCCGCCGTTATGCGTCTTGCAGAACTCGTCAACCTCGCGGCCTTCGTGCTCGAGCGGATTCTTGACCGTGTCGCAGATCGTCATCGTGACGATGAACGGCCGCCGCGCATCGAGCGTATAGCCGCTCTGCCCTTCGTAGCCGCCGTCGCCCGAAACGCCGCCGGACCCCACGACGCGCGAAGGCATGTAGAGCACCACCTGCGACCCCTCGCGGAGCCGGAGCTCGGTAGGAAGGTTCCGCTCGGGATGCGCCGCCACGTAGTCGGGATCGAGATGCAGCGTGTTGCGCATGGCCAGGTAGGTCCCCTCGATCAACGATCCCGAGAAGCGCTCGCCGCAATAGCGGTAATAGGGCACGTAACGGGTGTATTTGGTGAACGACCCTACCTGATGGGCCTCGTCCGCACGGCGCGTGAGGATGATGTTGCCGCTCAGGTCGCGGCCCGAAAAGTCGAACGACACCCAGCAGACCGTGTCGCTGATCGGAGCCGCCTTCATATCGCCGGCATCGAGGACGTCCACGTAATAGCCGCCGTCGGACTGGTAGTTTTTCAGCAGCTCGGGGCGATGCTGCTGCATCCACGCTTCGAGCGCCATATCCTCGAACTTGTCGAACGATTCGGCCTCCTCCTTCGCGCAGGAACCGAGCAGCAGCAGACCGGCCGCCGCAAGGCACAGGGTACGCAATTTCATATTTCGTCGCATTCTCATTCTTTTTCAATCGGTTGCCGGCTCCGGACCTATTCGACGCTCTCGACCGTGAAGAACCACGCAATAGGACTCTCCCGGGGGATCGTGCCGAAATTCCGGTCGCCGAAGGCCATGTTGTAGGTCATATACGCCTCCACCTCGTCGCCCGCGCGACACCCCAACAACGCGAGACGAAGCCCTTTTAGTATGTCGCCGCGCATGTCGAGCGTCAGCGGTTCGAACGACCAGGCCCCGGGGGTCAGCCCCGCCTCGAGGTAGGCCTGCTCCAGCAGCGGATCGTTCGAATAGAACGGAAAGGTGCTGTCGGTGATGTTCGAATAGGCGAACTCGTAGGCCCGGAAGGTGATCGTCACCTTCGACGAGGAGGTTACCTCCGCACGGCTCTCCCGCCCGGGAGCATAGTAGGTCTCGATATAGCGGTAAACCGTGCTGCCCGAAAGGGAATAGAACGGCTGCCGGGCCTCCTTGTCGGCCTCCGACTCCTCGACGAGCGCCGGGGCGTGGGACGATTCGAGATAGGAGACCAGCTTCTCCCGCTGCTGGGGCAGCACCTCCTCCTCGTTCGAGCAGGCACAGCACAGCGCGACGAGCGCGGCAAGGGGGTATATCACTCTTTTCATCGGCATATAATCGTGCAAATTTACAAAAACAATCCGATTTCCGCACAACAAACGCAAAAAAACGCCTCCGCAGCATGCCGCCGAAGAAAAAAAGAGAACGGAAAGGCGAAGACCGGAAGGCGCAGCCGCGCTTCCGGAGGAGAGGGAAGGCCGGAAAGGGAACGGACCGGGAAAGCAGGGGGGAGGTAACCCAAAGGGCGAAGCCCCCGAAGGCCGGTTACGGAAAATGCAGCGGCGGACCGCAGTGCGGAAGCAGCCGGAAAATGCGGAGACGATCCGGGAGAACACGGGAAACAGGACGGGGAAACACAGGGAACGGAACGGCTGCGGGAGCGGCCGCCGGCGCCGTAAGGGCCGGCCGTCAAAGACGTTTGAGAGCCATGCGCACCAGCTCCTCGACCGAGGCCGACGGAGATTCGCGGACGACGGCGCGCAGCACCTTTTCGGCCGCCGAGCGGGCGAAGCCGAGCATGACCAGCGCCGAGAGGGCCTCGTCGATCTCCCCGCCGCCGGCAGCGGCAGCCAGCGGCGCACCCTCCCCGGCGCCCAGCGCGGTGAGCTTGCCCGTAAGCTCCACGATGATCTTCTGAGCCGTCTTGAGCCCCAGCCCCTTCACGTTCTTCAGCAGCACGGCGTTGCCCGACGAGATGATCCCCTGCAATTCGCGCGGCGAATAGGTCGAGAGAATCATCCGCGCCGTATTGCCGCCCACGCCCGAAACGCCGATCAGAAGCCGGAACAGCTCACGCTCCACGCGCGTCGAGAAGCCGTAGAGCAACTGCGCATCCTCGCGCACGACGTAGTGCACGAAGAGCTTCGCGCGCTCGGCGTGTTCGATCGCCGAATAGGTTTCGAGCGAGATATTGAGGTAGTACCCTACCCCGCCGACGTCGATGACGGCATAGGCGGGAGCCGCCTCGGCCACGACGCCGCTGATATATTCGTACATAAAAGACAAAATTTAGACGCGGACGGGCAAAAATAAAGAAATTTTCCTACCTTTGTGTCTCAAATACGGAATAATTACCAAAAACCGAAAAAAACGATATGAAAAAAACTCTCTTTCCGGTGCTGGCTGCAGCGCTCGTAATGACCGCCTGCGGCACGAAAACGACGGAACAGACCGCTCAGACGGCCCAGACCGAAACGACGGCCCGGGTCGGCGCGAGCGATATCGCCTACGTGCAGGTCGAAGCCGTGCTGGCGCAGTGCGACCTCTTCCTGACCGAAGGCAAGGCCCTGCAGGAGAAGACCGAGAAGGCGCAGAAGAGCTGGGCGCAGCGCGAGCAGAACCTCCAGGCCGAGGTGGCGCAGTTGCAGGAGAAGTTCCAGAAGGGGCTCATCACCTCGCGCGACGCGCAGGCACAGCAGGAGAGCCTCCAGAAACGGGCGGCATCCTATCAGAACAACGCCCAGAAGGAGGCCCAGTCGCTCGACGAGGAGAACTACGTCTTCACGAACCGGGCGCAGGACCTGCTCAACCGCGCCGTGCAGCAGATCAACGCCGACAGGAAGTACAAGCTCATCATCAACGCCTCGGCGCTCATCGACGCCGACACGACGCTCAACATCACGCCCGCCGTGTTGCAGAAGGTCAATGAGCTGTACGCCGCCGACAAAAAGGCCGAGAAGAAGTAAAACGGCCGGACAAAAGGCAAAAAAGCGGTTTCCACGACAGCGGGGAAGCCGTTTTTTTCATACATTTGCAGGAAAACTGACAACGGATTAATTTTTCGAAGCAATGGGATTCGTTCCGTTCACATTCATCGACTTCATGGACATCATCCTGGTCGCCGCGATCATGTACTGGATCTACCGCATGACCAAGGGAACCAACGCCCCCTACATCCTTTCGGGGATCATCGCCATCTACCTGCTGTGGGTGATCGTGCGGGCGCTGAACATGGAGTTGCTCTCGACCATTCTCGGACAGTTGATCTCGGTGGGCGCCATCGCCCTGATTATCGTCTTCCAGCCCGAGCTGCGGAGGTTCCTGCAGATGATCGGGATGCGTCAGAAACAGTTCAACTTCATCACCCGCATCTTTTCCTCGGGCGAAGACCGCGTGCAGACGAACGTCGTGCCGATCGTCACGGCCTGCCGCGAAATGGCCGAGACGAAGACCGGAGCGCTGATCGTCATCGGACAGCGGAGCGACCTGCGGCTCATCGCCGAAGGCGGCATCGCCCTCGACGCCAAGGTTTCGACGCCGCTGCTGAAGAACATCTTCTTCAAGAACGCCCCGCTGCACGACGGCGCCGCACTGATCGAAGGCGACCGCATCGTGGCGGCCAAGTGCATCCTCCCGGTGACGCAGAGCGCCGTGCCCAAGTCCTACGGCACGCGCCACCGTGCGGCGATCGGCATGAGCGAAATCTCGGATGCCATCATCGTCGTCGTGTCGGAGGAGACGGGCGGCATCTCGATCGCCCAGAACGGCGAAATCCGCCGCAACATAGACCCCGTGCATTTGCAACAGACCCTCCAACGCTACCTGACGATCAATTCGCGCAAGCAGTCGAAAGGCGAGGTGGCGGAGTGAGCGGACCGCCGCACGAAGAGAAGCGGACGGAGAAGCTCCCCGACGAGTTCGGGCCTTACGATTTCACCCCTGTCGGAGATCGCGCCGACAGGGGTGATTCTTATTTGCAGAGACGTGCCGGACAGCAGGCTCCGGACGAAACGGCGAACGCGAAGGCCCCGAAAGCCAGCGGAGACCGGACGGCACAGCCGCCGAAGTCTCCCCTAACCCGGAGACGACGGGAACCGGACACGGATGCGGGAGAAAAACAGGAGCCGGAGGGACAAATGCCAGGCCCCAAAAGGACGGGAGACGGCAAAGGGCAGAAAGCCCCGAGAAAGCCTCGGAGAGCCAAGCGGAAGAGATCCGGGCGGAAGAGACCGGGAACGGCGGGAAACCCGGCGAGGTATAAACCGAAATTCCGCGAGGAGTGAATCCCCGCGGAACGAAAAGGTTATTCCCCCCCCGGTCGCCGGATTACTCGGCGGGAGTCTCGGCAGGCTGTGCGGGCTGCTCGGCCGGAATCTCGGCCTGCGGCATCGCGGGAGCGGCCTCGGTGTCGAGCAGTTGCTCCTGCAACGCCTTGGCGTCCTTCGAAATCTCCGAATTGCTCTGGGCGACGAGGCCCTTGTCCATGGCCAGCGTGGCCACGAGGCTCAGCACCACGATGGCGATGGCCATCGTCCAGGTGAACTTCTCCAGGAAGTTCGTCGTTTCACGCACACCCATCACCTGGTTCGACGCGCCGAAATTGGCGGCCATGCCGCTCTTGGGGTTCTGCACCAGTACCGCGAGAATGACCAGAACGCTCGCAATGAGAATCAGGGCAATGCAAATCGTGTATAACATATCCTCAATTATTAATTATTTTTATTGTTCTTCAATTTTGCCGATAAGTTCGGCAAAGTAAACACTTTTTTCGGGATTTAGCAAACTTAATTTGCGATAAATCGCTATGGCTTCGCGGCGAAGCCCCTGCGAAAGGTAGATCGCCGCCAGCTCCTCGCTCACGATCTCGTCCTCGTCGTCCAGCTCGGGAGCGGTGCGCACCTCGCAGTCGGGCGCCCCGTCGTCGGCCACGATACGCAGATCCTCCTCGCGCAGGAACCGGTCGATGACCTCCTCCGAAGAGAGCCGCGTGAGGGCCTCCGCATCCACCGCCGCACGACGCAGGGAACTCTCCCCGCGCCACGGAGCGAAGAGCGCCAACTGCGGATCGGCATCGCCCGTTTGCAGTTCGCGCATCACGCGAACCGGCGCGAACCATCCGTAACGTCCGACGGCGGCGGCGACCTCCCCGGCCGGAGGGAGCGACGCTCCGGCGGGCGATGCGAAAAACGCTTTCAGAGAGTCCATATCGCCGTTTACCAGTTGGAGGCCGAAGCCTGGAAGATGTCCGTGACGAGCTTATCGACGATCAGCGGAATGAGCGTTCCCTCGACCTCGGTGAGCAACTGCGTCGATTCGTAGTCCTCGAAGGCCGTGAAGGTGCGGTTGAACGACATGCTCTCGTCGAGCGCATTCGTGAAACGCACCTTGACGGTGATCGTCAGGCGGTTCAACAGCGCGTATTCGTCGCTCGACACCGAGGAGGTCGTCGAGGTGTAGTTCGTGATCTCGCCCTCGAAGGCGAAATCGCCCCCCTCGTCCACCTGCGTCAGGCGCGTCCGGCGCGTGAAGATATCGACCAGCGCCTCGGTGAGCGTCGAACTCAGAATGGGCGACACCATCGTGGCGTTGTTGGGGAAATAGGCCACCGAGAAGGTCTTGGCGTCGGGCGGGATCGACGCGCCCGAGAGCGAATACTTGATGGCCACGCCGCAGCCGGTCAAAAGCACGGCGCAAAGCGAGAACAGGAGAATGCGTGTCTTCTTCATAAGCTAATTTTCCGCTATACCCAGCTCCTTGATCTTCCGGTAGAGGGTGCGTTCGGACATGAAAAGTTCGGCGGCGGCCTCGCGGCGGCGGCCGTTGTTGCGGCGCAGGGCGCGGATGATCTGCTCGCGCTGCATGTCGGCCTTGGTCCGCTCGCGCGGCGGGTCGTCGGTCACCTCCTCGCTCTCGGCATAGACCGGAGCGGGCTGCACGGGAGCGAGGCTGCTCTGCGCGGCGGACGGCAGCAGCCCCCGAATGTCGCGCACCGGCTCCTGGCAGCGGCCCGAAGCCTGCATCAGTTCGGCCATCATGCGCTTGAGGTCGTTGATGTCGGCACGCATGTCGAAGAGCACCTTGTAGAGCAGCTCCCGCTCGGTGGACATGTCGTCGTCCATACGGACCGAACCGGCGGCCACGGGGGCTCCGGCCTCCTGCCGGGGCAGGTATTTCGACAGCACCTCCGCAGTGATGACCCGCGCCTGCTCGATGGCCGAAATCTGCTCGGCGACGTTTTTCAACTGGCGGATGTTGCCCCGCCAATAGTAGTGCATGAGCATCTGCCGCGCCCCCTCGTCGAGCGTCACAGCCGGCATGCGGTACTGCACGGCCACGTCGGCGGCGAATTTGCGGAACAGCAGCGGGATGTCCTCCGGGCGTTCGCGCAGCGACGGCACGACGATGGGAACCGTGCTCAGGCGGTAGAAGAGGTCCTCGCGGAAACGCCCCTGTGCGATGGCCTCCTGCAGGTTCATGTTCGTCGCGGCGACGACGCGGACGTTCGTCTTCTGTACCTTCGACGACCCGACACGGATGAATTCGCCCGTCTGCAACACGCGCAGCAGGCGCGCCTGCGTCGGATGCGGCAGCTCGGCCACCTCGTCCAGGAAGATCGTGCCGCCGTCGGCCTCTTCGAAATAGCCCTTCCGGGCCTCCGTGGCTCCGGTGAAGGCCCCCTTTTCATGGCCGAAAAGTTCCGAGTCGATGGTTCCTTCGGGAATCGCCGCGCAGTTCACGGCGATGTATTTGTTGTGCTTGCGCGCGGAATAGGCATGGATGACCTGCGGGAAGAACTCCTTGCCCACGCCGCTTTCGCCCGTGACGAGTACCGTCAGGTCGGTGGGAGCCACGCGCAGTGCCACCTCCAGCGCCCGGTCCAAAAGTTCCGAAGTGCCGATGATGCCGAAGCGTTGTTTTACGGTTGCGATCTCTGTCATTGGGTTCGTATGATGTTCGGGTTCGGTGCGGCGGTCACACGGCGGAAGCGGATGCCGGAACCGGCACGGCATCGGAAACGCCCGTCTCCCCCGCCGCGGCAGCATCGGACTGCGGTTCGTCCGGCACGGCGGGAGCGGCCCACTCCGCTTCGATCTGCCGCTCGCGGTAGTCGCGGTAATAACCGTATCCGATCGCGGCGAGCGCCAGTACGGCGGCGATCACGGCGATCCAGATGAAACGGTCCGTACGGCGGCGCGGGACGCGGCCGACATAGGTGTAGGCATCGGTATTCTTCGGCGGACGGCCGTAACGCAGGCCGCGCACCGAGGGATCGGGGTTCAGTTTGGCCGAAGGCGACACGTGCGGTTCGTCGAAAGCCTGCTTCACGGCCTCGGTCAGCCGTCCGGGATGCACGCGCGGCGTGCGGACCGGGGCAGCGGGCGCCTCTCCGGAACCGTCGGCCGCTGCGGCCGCACCAACCGGCGTCTCCTTTCCTACGGTCTCCGCAGCCGGGGATTCCGGGGAGGCCGTCCCGGACACGGGAGCGGGGTCGTAGCGGAAGGCGACGGTCCCGTTCGGACCGGCGGCAAGAACGCCGAAACCGGGCAGCGGATACTCCCCGCCGTGTTCCGCGGCATGGCGCACCTCGAAAACGAACCGGTCGATCTCGCCCGCGGCCTCCAGTTCGTTCATTCCCCGCTCCGAAAGCAGACGGCGCAGCACGCCGTCGTCGCGTTTGAGCAGTTCCGAAAAGAGCACGGCATGTCCCGGCTCCTTGACGATGAAAGCCCCCAGTTGGGGAACGACGAGCCGCTTGTGCGACTCCAGGTATTGCGATATGACAAGACTCAGCACGATTCCGAAAGCAGGTTTAATCCGGCTTCAAAATTACCTTTTTTCCGAGAAAAGACCAAATATTCGCTTCCCAATTCGCAGAAAGGGCTGAACGGCAGCGGGAAACGGCCGGACGGAAGACCGAGTCCCCCGCCGGCAAAAGCGGCCGACAGACAACAGGCAGCCGGCAGCCGCCGCGGGCCTTCAGTTTTCCCGGCCGGAGAGGTCAGCGCGGATCAGACCTCGGGCGACGGCCCGCATCGTGAGATCGACCGAGTTGCGGGCTCCGAGTTTGGCGAAGAGATGCTTGCGGTAGGTTTCGACCGTATTCTGCGAAAGCGACATGCGGCGGGCGATCTCCGCCGTGCTGTGCCCCTCGGCGATCCGTTCGAGCACCTCCTGCTCGCGGCGCGTGAGCGGATCGGGTCCGGAACCGCACAGCAAACGCCGGCGGAGCTGTTCGAAGCGAGGACAGAAATAACGGCCCCCGAATGCCACGGCACGGACGGCGCGGGCGAGCTCCCCGGCATCGGAATCCTTCATCACGACGCCCTGCACGCCGCTTTGCAGCAGGCGATTGACGGTCCATATCTCGTTGTGCATGGTATTGACGACGATCCGGGCCGCAGGGTCCTGCCGCCGGATGGCGTCGATCAGTTCGAATCCCGGCAGATCGGGCAGTTCGAGATCGACGACGCAAAGGTCGAAGCGCCTGCTGCGGAGCGCCTGCAAAGCCTCTGCGGCGCTGCGGACCGCGACCAGATCGCCCGCCGTCCCTTCGCGTTCGAGGCTCTGGCGGATGCCGAGCAGAATCAGCTCGTGGTCGTCCACGAGCAGCAGGGCGAGTTTTTCGGCGTGTCCGGCGGCGGTCATAGCGCGATCTCCAAAGTAAGCGTCGTGCCCCTATCGGTGCGTTCGAGGCGCATCCCCCCGCCGATGGTCCGCAACCGGTCGGCCACGGTGCGCAGGCCGATTCCCTGCGTGCGCTGCTGCCGACGGTCGGGCGCACGGCCGTCGTCGCGGACCGTGCAGACGATCCGGCGCGCCTCGCGGCGCAGCTCGACGTCGATCAGCGTCGCGCCGCTGTGACGGACCAGGTTGCTCATCACCTCCTGCAGGATGCGGTAGAGCTCGTAGGAGACCTTCGGCGGAATGTCGCCCCAGCCGTCCGGCGACGAGGAGCGGTAGCGCAGATCGACCGCCGGAGGCAGTTCGAGATGGGATGTGTAGTCGCCTATCATCTCGTCGAGCGTGGCGTATTGCAACGCGGGCGGCATCAGTTCGTGCGAAATGTTGCGCACGCTCTCGCGCATCGAGGCCAGCAGCTCCACCGCCTCGCGCTGCGCCCCGGGAGTCGGATCGGCATGGCGCATGCGCATCTCCAGCCCCAGCAGGTCGCTGCAGATGCCGTCGTGCAGCTCCCGGGCCAGCCGCGTACGCTCGGCCTCCAGTCCGTCGATGTACTTGCGGGCCAGCCGCAGGTCGGTCTGCCGACGGAACGCCTCGAACTCCCGTTCGCGGGCCCGCCCACGGGCGATCTGACGCCTGCGCAGGAAGAGCAGCAGCGACACGGCCGCGGCGAGCAGTACGATCAGCACCACCGACCAGACGACGTAGCGCATCGTCGAGACCCGTTGCAGGGCCCGTTCCTCGCGCAGCGTGGCGATCTCCAGCTCCTTCTGCTGCGCATCGTAACGGGCCGAGAAATCCGACAACTGTTCCTGGAAACGCGCCCCGGAGACCGAATCCTGCACGGCATAGCATTCGGCCATGGTCCGGTAGGCCTCGGCGTAGCGGCCCAGTCCGGCTTCGGCCCGCGCGATGCGGTTGAGCAGCAGCGGCCGGGGAGTCGCCAGGTTGCCCTCCTCGGCCAGCAGCTCGCGGTACAGCCGCAGGCTTTCGCCGTAACGGCCCGTATTGAGGTAGAACTGCGCGATGACCTCCTTGTAGCCCAGCCCCTCGACGCTGCCGGGAGCCACCCGCCCGAGGTAAGGCTCCGTCAGGGAGATGTAGCGGCGCACGGAATCGGGCCGGCCGAGAAGCGTGAAGTTGCTGATGAGCGGCGCGGCGCATTTGACCACGAACGTAGGCATGTCCGCCCGCACGGCGAGCGCATAGGCGTCGCGCAGCGTGGCGGCGGCCTCCTCTCGGCGTTCGAGCAGGACCTGGATGCTGCCCAGCGTCTGGTAGGCGTAGAGCTGCTGCCCCGTCTCGTCGCTCCGGAGCGAGCGTTCCAACCCCTTCCGGGCATAGACCAGCGCCTCGTCGAGCCGCCGCGTATTGGCATAGAGCACGGCGATGTTGATGTAGAGATTCGCCACCGACGACTCCTCGCCGCTCGCCTCGGCCAGTTCGGCGGCGCGGGAGTAGCAGACGAAGGCCGAGTCGGGCATCTCGCACCGCCGGTAAACCACGCCCAGCGCCGAAAGCGCGTCGATGCGCAGCGACCCGATGCCGAGCGCTTCGGCCTCGCGGAGCGTCCGGAACAGCCACTCCTTGGCCCGGGGCATGTCGCCGGCCGAAAAGAAAGCGTTGGCGCAGTTGTTCAGCAGCGTGGCGTGGAGCTCCGACGGCGTGTCCGGCAGCAGAGCCAGCCCGCGCTCGGCGTAGAGGCGCGACGAGTCGGCCGAAATATAGTTGTAGTAGCCGCTCAGATCGGCGCAGACCGAAGCCACGGAGTCGTTTTTCACGGCTCCGCCGGCCATCGCCTCGGCACGGCGCAGGCGGCCGAGCAACCCTTCCAGTTCGTCGGCGGGTGCGGCCGCCGCAGCCGCGAAGGAACAGGCCGCGGCAAGACAGCCCGTCATCAGGATTCGTTTCATCGGGTTTTCGTCGGGTTTGTTGCGTCTTCTTCGACAAAGATAGCAAAAAAGAGCCGCCGAAGCGTTTCGGCGGCTCTTTTTTATTCAGAACAGGCGGACCTTGCCGTTCTGGGTCTTCTCCCAGCGGCGTCCGTACTGGTCCTCGAAAGCCGTTTCGCTGACCTTGTTCAGATTGCAGATGCCGCACGAAGGGTCTTCCACCTTGGCGTCGCACGTCTCGTCGCCCTGCATGAGGGGCCAACTCCCGTCCGTATCCGCACCGCCGCCCGAGCCGCCCCCGAAGCCGCCCAGCGACAAACCGCCGCCCCCGCCGGAACCGCCGAAGGCCATCGAAAGGACGTCCAGCTTGATGAACAGCAGCCAGAAGAGCAGGACGATGCACGCCGAGACGATCACGTAGCTCACCAGACTCACCACCGTGACGACGGCCACCCCGGCTGCGGTCAGCAGGTAAACGGCGAACGGGAATTTCCCCGTACCGGGATTGCGGAACAACCCCCTGAAGCCCTCGCCGGCCTTCATCTTCCACACGGCGATCAGCGTCAGCAGTCCGAAGACGATGTAGAGCAGATCGTAACCTACGCCGTCGGGCCGGACATCACGCAGGTTGAAAAAGAAGAACGACACGAACCACGACAGAATGAAAGCGAGGTCGATGCGCGCCACCCAGCGGACCGGACGGGCGAAATTCGCATCGCGGCGGTGGAGGAACCAGAGGACGGGCGGAGCGAGCAGCACCGCCAGGCAGAGCAGGCCGAGAAGCCAGCTTAGCGCGACAATCAGATAAACGTAAGCCATGACCGCCGGGGTTTAACGGTAAGTGAAGGTATAAATATAAGTATTCGTACCCTTTCCGACCGGAGTCCGGGTTTCATTGGCGATGGTACACTTGTATCCGCCCTCCGGATAGTCGGGATTCACCAGTTCGTCGCCCACCACGATGTCGTATTCATAGCGAATTCTCGTGCAGAGCTCCTCCTGGGAAACGGTCGCAATCGAACCGTCGTCGTTGAAGGCATAGCGGAGCGTCTCGTCCCACTCGTATTCGCAATATTCGGAACTCTGATGAACCGTGACGTTCGGTTCCGGCCACGATCCCATCTCATCCCCGGACACCGATTCGTCTCCTCCGTCGTAACGCACGACATACCGGTCGGATCCCCGTCCCGCGAGCCGCAGCAACGCCAGCCGGTCGAGCGGACCGAGGATATCGGAGTAGTTCTCCGTACCGTCGTAGAGCAGTCCGCCCATGAAAAGCGCGTTGGGGTCGATGTTCAGCAGATCGTTCTTCACGTCGCCGAAATAGCGTTCGAACCCGTCGGCCGAGTTCTCACCCTCGTCGTCGCAGACCGTACCGCCCGAAACGACGCCGTCCGTATAGTCGAAGGTCGTCCACCCCGACGAATAGCCGGCGGACCATTCCTGACGTATCAGCCGTCCCGCGTCGTCGTATCCGAAATCGCAGACAAAGGGGGTGCTTATCGCGGTGGGCAGTTCGACGTGCCGGACATACCCCGCATCGTTCAGGGAGACGGTATAGCGTTCCGGCATGCCGCCGTCCGAAAAATCATAGGCCTCCTCGATGCGGATTTCGTCCGCGACCGAGTAGTCGAGCCGGCAGACGCGCCGGTCGGAAACGCTGCCGTCACGATCCACTTCGATCGAATATTCGACGATACGGTCGCGGTCGTCGTACTTGAAAACATAGGTATCGGTATCGAACCGGTCCTCGCAGCCCGACCAGTAGTCGATCGTCTGGTCGATCCGGCTGACGAGCTTCCGCACCGAAGGTTCGGGCACGGCGGGGTCGTCGTCATCCTCGTCGGGAACCTCGCCCTCCTCGGTCGTGCCCTTCTGCTCGACGGTGATCGTGATCTTCGTCGAGCCGCACTCGATCGTGACCGTAGCACGACGGTCCTTGCCCGTGGCGTTCACCCCGAGCCCGATCGTAATCGTGTAGTCGCCCGCCGCATCGCCGTGGTCCGGGGAGACGGTCACCCATGACGGCGACCCGCCGGATACGTCGGCGCGGGTCTCGGCAACCGTGGCGCGCCACGGACCCGTCGTCGTGAACGAAATGCCCTCGGAAGGAGTGCCCGAGGTCTCGTCGGCGAAAATCGTGTAGTCTTTCGGCGTGCCGGGAGCCAACTGAATGTCCTTGCCTCCGTCGCCGCCGTTGTCGTCCGAGCAGCCAGCCAAAGCGGCCGCCGCGAACAGGAACGCGAAAATACGTTTCATAATCAATCGTTTGTCGTTCGGATCGGACCGCTGCCGCCGGAAGCTTCGGCGCAACCGGCGGCAACGGCACGAATCATTCGGTGTAGGTGATTACGGTTTCGAAGCTCTTGTACGGCTGTTCGACGTACGAGCTGTGCCTCTTCTGCGTGATCTTGGTCAGCAGGCCGTCGGCGTCGGTCTGGTAAACGTACTCGTAAGAGTCTCCGTCGGAATATCCGGCAAACTTATATCCAGTGACCGTTTCGGCCATATACGCCGACCGTTTGCCCGTAAGGCCGATGAGCGGGAAGATGTTGTCGGCATCTCCCGAAGCGAAGGCCCAGCCTTCGGTCTTCAGTACGCAGAACCAGTTCAGGTCGAGGTTGGTCTTGTTGGGAACCGTTCCGTAGCTCGCCTTGTCGATCACATCCTGCCCGTCGATCGTTCCCCACCACACTTCGGTCGGGTTGCCGCCCGTCCACGTGATACGCTCCTCGCCGTCCTCGGAGGAGACCGATTTCACCAGATACCCTTCGGCATCGTAAAACAGTTCGTACGTGGCGGAAGTCGGGGTACCACCGTCTTCGTCGTAGTACGAGGTCCATTTGCCCGACACGGCGCGCCCGGCCTCGTCCAGTTCGACCGAACCGGTATCCTTTCGGGAATCCGCCACGCCGTTCTCCTCGCGCGTTATCTCGTAGGAAACGCTCCGGTCGCCGTAGGTAAAAGCGGCCGTGAACGTGACGGGAACGCGCGTACGGGTGGCAGCGGACGCAGCGGGAATCCGCCTGCGGATAAAGGCCGGGGAGGGCTCATTCGTCTCGGAATAGGTCTCCACGACCATCTTCGTCAGGCGGGACTTCTCGTCGTAGAAATAATTCACGATTTCTCCGCCATCTTCCTCGATCCCCGAACCGAAATCGTACCAATAGGTATTCTCCATACGGGAAATCAGCTTCTTGCCGGCCGGCACGACGGGTTCGTCGCCCTCGTCGGGAACCTCGCCCTCCTCGGTCGTGCCCTTCTGTTCGACGGTGATCGTGATCTTCGTCGAGCCGCACTCGATCGTGACCGTAGCACGACGGTCCTTGCCCGTGGCGTTCACCCCGAGCCCGATCGTAATCGTGTAGTCGCCCGCCGCATCGCCGTGGTCCGGGGAGACGGTCACCCATGACGGCGACCCGCCGGATACGTCGGCGCGGGTCTCGGCAACCGTGGCGCGCCACGGACCCGTCGTCGTGAACGAAATGCCCTCGGAAGGAGTGCCCGAGGTCTCGTCGGCGAAGATCGTGTAGTCTTTCGGCGTGCCGGGAGCCAACTGAATGTCCTTGCCTCCGTCGCCGCCGTTGTCGTCCGAGCAGGCGCAGAAAGCGGCCGCTGCGAACAGGAATGCGAAAATGCGTTTCATGATTCGTCGTTTTTCAGGTTATTTACGGGATGCAATGTGTTTGACTTCGTATGTGCGGGGATTCGAACGGTCCGTCTCTCCTTCGGAGGTCAGCCCGTACTCGACGGCCTCGGTGACATAGCCTTCGGCATCCACCTCGTATTCCATGCAGAAATCATCCTTGTAGGACCATTCGCCGTCGCCTCTCGTCCCTTGCATGAGGTTGCGGTTCCGGACGCCCAGCAGTCCGGCCCACGCCAGCTCCTCGTACCACGAAGGAAGCTCGTTCCATGCGCCGATGAAATCCGGCCGTTCGCGGTTCTCCAGATCGGTATAGGTAAACCGCGTCACGTCGCTCTCGCCGTCCGGACTGCCGTAGCGGCTCTCCACGAGATTGCCGTTTTCCCACACGTAATCCTCCCACTCGTCCTCCTGCTCGGTGCGGATCAGACGGTTTTCGGAATCGTATTCATAGGTGGTGATGTCCGCCGACTCTCCGGAACGGCTCCGCTCGACCCGTTCGGCATACCCCGCGGCGTTGAGCCAGACCGTAAAGTGCGTATCCTCCTCGGGGTTGGCAATCCGCACGACGCCGTCGCCGTACTCGTATTCGTACGTTCGGGTAACCGTCTCGACCGTTCCGGGAGATACGACCTCGTTCGTCGTCTCCTTCCAGCGGACCAGCCGGTTCCGCTCGTCGTAGGTCAGCTCGATGCGTCTGTCCTCCACGCCGGGAGAGTCGTTGAAGTAGCAATACACCTCCGAAACCAGTTGCACGCCGGCCGGCACGACAGGCTCATCGCCCTCGTCGGGAACCTCGCCCTCCTCGGTCGTGCCCTTCTGTTCGACGGTGATCGTGATCTTCGTCGAGCCGCACTCGATCGTGACCGTAGCACGACGGTCCTTGCCCGTGGCGTTCACCCCGAGCCCGATCGTAATCGTGTAGTCGCCCGCCGCATCGCCGTGGTCCGGGGAGACGGTCACCCATGACGGCGACCCGCCGGATACGTCGGCGCGGGTCTCGGCAACCGTGGCGCGCCACGGACCCGTCGTCGTGAACGAAATGCCCTCGGAAGGAGTGCCCGAGGTCTCGTCGGCGAAAATCGTGTAGTCTTTCGGCGTGCCGGGAGCCAACCGGATGTCCTTGCCTCCGTCGCCGCCGTTGTCGTCCGAGCAGGCGCAGAAAGCGGCCGCCGCAGCGGCCAGCAACAAAGTGCGGAATCTTCTCATAAATAGTATTGAAGTCGATCGTTCCTCCGCCCGCTCCCCGGCGAAGGATTGTTAAAAATACAGAAAGCGTGGAGCCGAAGCCTATTTCACTTAAGCAGGTTCTGGAAAACCCCGGAGATGAAACGAGCGACAGCCCCACGCCTGTATCCACGATGGGATAAGACGCGGGAATGTTTGCTTACTCTCTCTCCTTTGAATTTTCCAGATTCGCTTAACGAGAATAAACTTACACTTTCCGTGTTGGTCAATATGTTACCGCAAAAATAGGAAACATATCCGGAATTTGCAACGGTATGCCGGCCGAAGCCGCTCTCCGGCCACGGCCGGACGGCAGAAACCGCCTTGCGGCGCACGGCCGAACGTCGCATTCCGGCTCTCCGGACCGCAATGCGGCGGCACGGACGGACCCCCGACGGAAAAAACTGCTGTCGTTTCATGGCGAATCGTTCGAAATCTGTCGCGGTCATCCGCTGCGGTCCCGGGCATCCCGGATGGCGCGGCGGCGGACCGCCGGCCGAAAGACGCCCGGACGAAACGGATTCGGGAGCAAAGATCGGAGAATGTCTTCATATAAACATCACCGTTTTCCGGGATACGGGCGTTTTTTAATCCGTTCGGGGCTTTTTCCGACAACCGCTCCGGCCCCCTGTCCGGCCGCCTGCGACGCATTCCGGCATCCCGCGTCCTCCTTCCGGACCGGCCGGAGAGAACACCGCACGACGCTTTCCGCTCTTCGGACCGCCATCCGGAAACGGCCCCGCCCGTTCCCCCGGAACGTCCGGGACGCACGCCGCACGGAAGCGGAGGACGGCAAATCGTCGCAATCACCCTGTTTTTCGGAAAATAATCGACCGAACAGTTGGTTATCCGAAAAATATTCACCTACTTTGCATCCCGAAAATTACGGGAATCCGGACGAGCCACTTCGGCCGAAATCGAAGCATGTAGCGAAGCCGGATTCCGAAAACCGCCGCAAACGAGACATGAAAGACAAGTACATCGATCTGATCGAACAGTCGTTCGATTTTCCGCAGGACGAGTTTTCCGTCGAGGACAGCGAGCTGCTCTTCCACGACATTCCGCTCATGGAGTTGATAAAACAGTACGGGACACCGCTGAAAATCACCTATCTGCCGAAAATTTCGCAACAGATCAACCGCGCCAAGCGCATGTTCAACGTGGCGATGGCCAAGGTCGATTACAAGGGTTCGTACAACTACTGCTACTGCACCAAGTCGAGCCATTTCTCGTTCGTGCTGGAGGAGGCGATGAAGAACGACATCCACCTCGAAACCTCGTCGGCATACGACATCCACATCATCAACGCCCTCTACGACGGCGGCATCATAGACAAGGACCGCTACATCATCTGCAACGGATTCAAGCGTCCGCAGTATGTGGAGAACATCGCCCAGCTGGTGAACGACGGATTCACCAACACGATTCCCGTCCTGGACAACAAGGAGGAACTGGACCTGTTCGAGGACGCCTTCACCAAGAAGTGCAAGGTCGGCATCCGCATCGCCTGCGAGGAGGAACCCAAATTCGAGTTCTACACTTCGCGGCTGGGAATCCGCTACAACGACATCGTGGAGTTCTACAAGGCTAAGCTCAAGAACAGCAAGAAGTTCCAGCTCAAGATGCTGCACTTCTTCATCAATACGGGCATCAAGGACACGGCCTACTACTGGAACGAGCTGTCGAAGTGCATGAACGTCTATTGCGAGCTGAAGACCGTATGCCCCGACCTGGACAGCCTCAACATCGGCGGCGGATTCCCGATCAAGAACTCGCTCAACTTCGAATACGACTACGAATACCTCACCGAGGAGATCGTAGCCCAGATCAAGAACATCTGCCAGCGCAACGGCGTCGAGGAGCCGAACATCTTCACCGAATTCGGCTCGTTCACCGTGGGCGAAAGCGGCGCGGCGCTCTACTCGATCGTCAATCAGAAACAGCAGAACGACCGCGAGAACTGGTACATGATCGACTCGTCGTTCATCACCACCCTGCCCGACACGTGGGGCATCAACCAGCGCTACATCATGCTGGCGATCAACAACTGGGACAAGGAGTACCAGCGCGTGCTGCTGGGCGGACTGACGTGCGACAGCGAGGACTTCTACAACTCGGAGTGCCACACGAACGCCATCTTCCTGCCCAAGCTCGAAAAGGGCAACACGCAGTATATCGGGTTCTTCCACACGGGAGCCTACCAGGAGTCGCTGGGCGGATTCGGCGGCATCCAGCACTGCCTGATTCCCGCGCCGAAGCACGTGATCATCGACCGCGACAAGTCGGACAACGAATATTACACGCGCCTGTTCGCCAAGGAGCAGTCCTACCGCTCGATGCTGCGCATCCTCGGCTACTGACCCCCGCAGAAACGCGGGCGACTGCTTGCGGACGAGACGATACAATCAAGCCCTCCTTGCAAGGAGGGCTTTTTTCTCCGGAAGCCTATCCGAATCCGCGTCAGGCGGAAGCCTGACGCCGGGATTCCGGTCCCGGCCTTCTATTCCGCCGATTGCGTCGGGGCCGAAACCGCAGAGGCGTCGCCTCCCCGTCCGTTGCCGCCGCGCCGACGGTTGCGGCCGCCGCGGTGGCGCCGGCGCCTCTTCGCTCCGTCCTGCCCGGCGGCCTGCTGTCCGGCGCCGTCCGATGCCCCGGGCTGCGGAGCCGCTCCCGATACGGCCGCCGCCGCAGATGCGGCGGGCTGCGCATCCCGCGCAGAGGACGAGCCGCCGCGCCCCTTGTTGTCGCGCAGCCGGTCCCGGCGTCCCCGGCCGTGCCCGCGGCCGTCGCCGCCCTTGCTGCGCCCGCCCCGGCCGCGTCCCCGGCCCGAAAAGGCCTCGGGATTGTAGGCGGGGCCTTCGCCCACGACGGCGGGCAATTCGGCCTTGCGGATGTCCTTCTCGATGAACTTCTCGATCGCACGGAACTTCCCCTGCTCCTCCTCGCAGACGAACGTCACGGCGCTGCCCGTCGCCGCGGCGCGCGCCGTACGGCCGATGCGGTGGATGTAATCCTCCGGGTCGTGCGGCACGTCGTAGTTGATCACCAGTCCGATGTCCTCGATGTCGATGCCGCGCGCCACGATGTCGGTGGCCACCAGGATATTCACCTTGTTGTTCTTGAAATTGAGCATCACCTCCTCGCGCTGCGCCTGCTCCAGGTCGGAGTGCATGGCCGCGACGTTGAGCTTCATGCGCTTGAGCGTATGGGCCAGCTCCTTGACCTTGAGTTTCGACGAGGAGAAGATGATCGTCTTCGACTCGGTGGGCTCGGCGAACATTTCGCGGATGATGCCCAGTTTCTGACTTTCGTAGCAGATATAGGCCGACTGGTCGATGGCCTCGTTGGGTTTCGAAATGGCGATGTTCACCTCCGCGGGGTTGCGCAGGATGGTCTTGGCCAGCTCGCGGATCTTCGGAGGCAGCGTCGCCGAGAACATGATCGTCTGCCGCTCCTTGGGCATGTAGGAGACGATTTTCATGATGTCGTCGCTGAAACCCATGTCGAGCATCCGGTCCGCCTCGTCGAGAATCAGGTACTCCACGTGCGAAAGGTCCACGCCGCTGTTCTGCAGGTGGGCGATCATGCGGCCCGGCGTGGCGATCACGACGTCCGAACCCATCAGCATCCCGCGTTTCTGGGCGTCCCAGCCCTTGCCGTCGCCGCCGCCATAGACCACCGTCGTCGAGACGGGCAGATAATACGAGAAACCCTGGAACTGCTGGTCGATCTGCTGCGCCAGCTCGCGCGTGGGCACGATGATGACCGATTTCACCACATTGTCGGGATTGCCCCCGACGAGCAGCTTGTTCAGCAGCGGCAGCGTATAGGCCGCCGTCTTGCCCGTTCCGGTCTGGGCGCAGCCGATGATGTCGCGGCCCTCCAGAATCACGGGAATCGTGTGCTCCTGCACGGGAGTCATTTCATGGAAATTCATATCCTCGAGACCGTCGAGGATCTCATCCTCCAGGTCGAGTTCGTCAAAACGCATAAGTCCGTTATTTTAATTGTAAAAAATTCATTGTCTCCCCTCTCCTCTCCGTTCCGGCGGACGATCCGGGATCGTCCGGCCGCGGAGACGGACGGTCCGCCGCAGTTCACCCGGCCGCCGGGACCTCCTCGCCGAGCAGCGTCGCGGGCGTGCAGCCCGTGATCCGCACCCGGACGTAGTCCCCCACGCCGTGCGTGCCGCGGTCGAAGACCACCACCTTGTTCTGCGACGTGCGGCCCGAGAGCTGCCCCGGGTCGCGCTTCGATTCGCCCTCCACGAGCACCTCGAACTCCCGGCCCACGTCGCGCCGGTTGCTGGCGAGCCCCAGCTCGTTCTGCAAAGCGATGATCTCCTGCAGACGGCGCGACTTGACCTCGTCGGGCACGTCGTCCGGCAGATGCTTCTGGGCGAAGGTCCCGGGACGCTCCGAATATTTGAACATGTAGGCGAATTCGTAGCCCACCTCGCGCATGAGCGACAGGGTCTGGAGGTGCTCCTCCTCGGTCTCCCCCGAGAATCCGGCGATGAGGTCCGTCGTCACGGCGCAGTCGGGCAGGTAGCGGCGGATGGCGGCGACCCGGTCCAGATACCATTCGCGCGTGTATTTGCGGTTCATGCGCCCGAGCATCGACGTCGCGCCCGACTGGGCCGGGAGGTGGATCGCCCGGCAGATGTTGGGCATCGAGGCCATCGTCTCCAGCAGCCGGTCGCTCATGTCCTTCGGGTGCGACGTGGCGAAGCGCACGCGCAGCAGCGGCGAGACCGACGCCACGCGCCGCAGCAGCTCCGGAAACCCGACCTCCCCGGCGCGGTACGAATTGACGTTCTGTCCGAGCAGCGTCACCTCGCGGTACCCGTTCTCGAAGAGCGAGCGGGCCTCCGCCACGATCGTCTCCGGATCGCGGCTCCGCTCACGGCCGCGCGTGTAGGGAACCACGCAGTAGGAGCAGAAGTTGTTGCAGCCGCGCATGATCGCCACGAAGGCGCTCACGCCGTTGCGGTCGAGCCGCACGGGAGCGATCTCGGCGTAGGTCTCCTCGGCCGAGAGGCGCACGTTCACCCCTTTCGACCCCGCCTCGGCGGCGCGCACCAGCCGCGGCAGGTCGCGGTAGGCATCGGGCCCCGCGACGACATCCACGCCGCCGGGGCCCTCCGTGAGCCGCTCGCGCAACCGCTCGGCCATGCAGCCGATGACGCCCACCACCAGCCCCGGACGCTCGCGCCGGTAACGCTTCATCTCGGCCAGCCGGCCCCAGATGCGCTGCTCGGCGTTGTCGCGGATCGAGCAGGTGTTTATCAGGATGACGTCCGCCTCGGCGATCCGCTCCGTATAGACATACCCTTCGCGCTGCATGAGGGCGACGACGATCTCCGTGTCGCCGACGTTCATCTGGCAGCCGTAGGTTTCGACGAAAAGCTTGCGGCCCGCCCCTTCGAGCGGACGCAGCGTATTGAAATTCATTGCCATCGTTTCAAATCATTCTAAACCGCCGCATGAGGCGTCCCGCCCCTGCGGGAACGCCCGGGCGGAAGTGCGGCCGGAAGGCCCCGGCGCATCCCGTCCCGCCACGCGCTACTCGGCCTGGATCGTGTTCTTGTCGGGGAACTGCTTGAACCCCTCGCCGAAGGTCTCGTAGGCGTCGGTCACGACGACGAACGCCGTGGGGTCGATCTCCCGGATCTGATGCTGCACCAGGTGCACCTCCTTGCGGCTCACCACCAGGAAAATCATGTCGCGCGGAGCGTCGGTGTACATGCCCTTGGCCTTGATATAGGTGGCGCTGCGGTCCAGATCGTCGATGATGAAGCGCTTGAGCTCCTCGTGGTGGTCGCTTATGATGAACAGCAGCTTGTCGTACGAGGCGCCGTCGAGCAGATAGGCGATCACCCGCGAGGTGGTGTAGATCGTGATGAGCGAATAGAGCGTCAGCATCCATCCGTTCGGGTCGGCCTCGCCCGTTCCCAGTCCGAAGCCGATGACGACCAGTCCCGACAGGACCACGAAACCGTCGGCCAGGAAGATGCCCGTCGAGAACTTGATTCCGGCGAACTTCTGCAACAGCATGGCCACGATGTCCGTGCCGCCCGTGGTGGCCTGCTGGCGCACGACGATGCCCTGCCCCACGCCGATCACCACCGCTCCGAACAGGCAGGTCAGCAGCAGGTCGTTCGACAGGTCGAGCCGACCGCCCAGCAGCAGCGCCGGATCGAGCGACTCGACGGCCGCCGCATCGGGATAGACCAGCCGTGTGAGGACGTTCATGAACCCCGGCGTGAAGAGCGCCGCGACGACCGTCCGCGTGCCGAACTGCCCGCCGAAGACCAACAGCGCGGTGAGCATCAGCGGAATGTCGAACATGTAGCCGAACGTACCGACCTGCACCGACGGGAAAATGTTGTGCAGCACGATACCCATGCCGTAAACGCCGCCCGGCACGAAGTTGTAGGGATTCACGAAGAGCACGAAACCCGTGCCCATGAGCACGCAACCCAGAAAAATCAGCATCCACGAGCGCCACCACGCCCACGATCCCATCGGTTCGAGAAAAGCTTTCGTATTCATAGTCGTCCGTTCAAATCGGCCGGCCCGGGGAGCGCGCGGCCGCAGCCGGAGGTTTCCGTCGGGACGGTAGTTTTCGAAATTGATCCGCACAAAGGTAACAATATTCTCCGGAAAAGCCTTCCCCGCACGGGCGATTTTTCCCGCCGGACGTCCGGTTCCGGAATTTTTTCGTATATTTGCATGTAAAACCCTGCGCAAACAAGAGATGATACTGACATACTACACCGCTACCACCATGATTGTCATAGCCTATCTGCTGGGCTCGATTCCGAGCGCCGTGTGGATCGGCAAGAAATACTACGGCATCGACATCCGCGAGCACGGCTCGAAGAACGCCGGCACGACCAACATGCTCCGCGTGCTGGGCCGCCGGGCCGCGCTGCCCGTCTTCGCGCTCGACTTCCTGAAGGGATTCGTCGCGGTGACGATCATCGAAATGCTCAAATACGACGTCCACATCGGCGACAACGACCTGATAAACCTCAAGATCGCCGCCGTGTTCGCCGCCGTGCTGGGCCATATCTTCCCCGTCTTCGCGGGATTCCGCGGCGGAAAGGGCGTCGCGACGCTCGTGGGCGCCGTGACGGGCATCTACCCGCCGGTGGCGCTGCTCTGCTTCGGCGTCTGGTTCGTGGTGCTGATGGTTTCGCACTACGTCTCGCTCGCCTCGATGGCCGCCGGATGCTGCTTCCCGCTCTTCACGCTCATCTCGCCCAAGGTCAATCAGTCGGTGTCGTTCGTGGTCTTCTCGTTCGTCATCGCCATCCTGCTGATCTACACCCACCGCAAGAACATCGAGCGGCTGAAGGCCGGAACCGAGTCGAAGACCTACATCTGGAAACCGCGGCGCATCCACCCCGCGGGAGCGGCGCCCGGAAAGGACGCGGCCCCGGAAGACGCACCCTCCGGAGCGGGGCAGGCCCCCGACAAGCGGGAGAAGTAACCGCGGGACACATTCCGTAACACAAAAAACAGCTGTTCGCCATGCTGGAGGAAAACCTCATCAAAATCTACGAGCGGAGTTTCCGGGAGAACCGCGAAATGTCGGCCCTGACCGACTATTTCAAGGGCGAAACCTTCTCGTACTACGAAATGGCCAAGGAGATCGCCAAACTGCACCTGCTCTACAAGAAGGCCGGCATCAGACAGGGCGACAAAATCGCGCTGATCGGCCGCAACAACCCCCGCTGGTGCATCACCTATATCGGAACGGTCACCTACGGCGCGGTGATCGTCCCCATCCTGCAGGACTTCACCCCGGCCGACATCATCCACATCATCAACCACTCCGAAAGCCGGCTGCTGTTCCTGGGCGACAACTTCTGGGACGTGATCGAGGAGGACCAGATCAAACAGATCGAGGCGGTCTTCTCGCTCACGGACTTCCACGTGATCTACGAACGCGACGGCAAGGCGCTCACCAAGTTCCAGCGCGACATCGTGAAGAACTACCGCTCGAAATACCCGCGCGGATTCAGCGTCGGCGACATCAAATACCCCGACATTCCGAACGACCGGGTGGTGCTGCTCAACTACACGTCGGGCACGACGGGCTACTCGAAGGGCGTGATGCTCACGGTGAACAACCTCACGGGCAACGTCACCTTCGCCATGTCGGCGCTCAACACCCAGACGGGAACCTACTATTTCCAGAAAGGGGGCCGCACGCTCTCGTTCCTGCCGCTGGCCCACGCCTACGGCTGCGCCTTCGACTTCCTCGCACCGCTGGCCGTCGGCGGCCACATCACGCTGCTGGGGCGGATTCCCTCGCCGAAAATTCTCGTCGAAGCCATGGCCGTGGTCAGGCCCACGATCATCTGCTGCGTGCCGATGATCCTCGAGAAGGTCTATCGCAAACAGGTGCTTCCGCTGCTGGAGAAGGGCCCCATGTCGATCGCCGTGAAGATTCCGCTGCTCAATACGGCCATCTATTCGGTGATCCGCAAGAAACTCATGGACGCCTTCGGCGGCAACGTCTCGATCTTCATCGTGGGCGGCGCGCCGATGAACCAGGAGACCGAGGCGTTCCTGATGAAGATCCGCTTCCCGATCACCATCGGCTACGGCATGACCGAATGCGCCCCGCTCATCAGCTTCACGCCCGACAACGAGTTCAAGGCCGGATCGTGCGGCCGCTACCTGAAGAACCTGCTCGAGGTGCGGATCGACTCCCCGGACCCGGAACACGAAGCCGGCGAAATCGTAGTCCGCGGCGAAAACGTCATGGCCGGATACTACAAGAACGAGAAGGACACGCAGAAGGTGCTCGACGCCGACGGGTGGCTCCACACGGGCGACATGGGCACGATGGACCCCGACGGCACGCTCTACATCCGCGGCCGTTCGAAGACGATGATCCTCTCGGGCAACGGGCAGAACATCTACCCCGAGGAGATCGAGGACAAGCTCAACAATATGTATATGGTGCTCGAATCGCTGGTGCTCGACGCCGGCAACGGGCGCCTGCGGGCGCTGGTCGTCCCCGATTACGAGCAGGCCGACGCCGAAGGGGTGGACAAGTCGGAACTGCCGCAGATCATGCAGAACAATCTGCAGGAGCTGAACGCCCAACTGGCCGCCTACGAGCGCGTCTCGGACATCACGATCTACCCCACCGAATTCGAGAAGACCCCCAAACGGAGCATCAAACGGTTCCTTTACAGCGCGTCGCTGCTCGACAGTTGACCGGCGCGCCCCGCACCCCGGCATGAAGATCCAGAGAAAGCAAACCATAGGCGAAAACCTGCTCTACGTGATGGTCTGGTCGGCCATCATCCTGGTTCCGGTGCTCAACTCGCAGATGATGTCCGAAATGCACATCAATCTGGAGAACGTGCTCATCGCCTGGCGGCAGATCGCCCCCTATCTGATCATCTTCCTGATCCACAACAGCCTGCTGGCGCCGCGCTACATGCTGCGGCACAAGTACGGCAAGTACCTCGTACTCAATATCGCACTCATCGTCACCGTGTTCTGGCTGGTGGACTTCTACGAGGAGCGCCTGCTGCGGGACATGACGCCGCAGAGCGACCCCGCGACGATCGACGCCTACCGCAAGGCTTCGTTCTCCAACCTCGAAATCTACTGGAACGTCGTGCTGGGTTTCTTCATGACCGGAGCCAACACCGGCATCAAGCTTATCTACCAGTCGATGCGCGACGAGCAGCAGATGGAGGCCCTCAAGCGGCAGAACCTGCAAGCCGAGATGGACTACCTGAAGTACCAGATCAACCCGCACTTCTTCATGAACACGCTCAACAACATCCACGCGCTGATCGACATCGACGCCGACTCGGCGAAGAACGCCGTGATCGAGCTTTCGAAGATGATGCGTTACGTGCTGTACGACTCCGGGCGGGAGATCATCTCGCTCAACCGCGACATCCAGTTCCTGAAAAACTACATCGAGCTGATGCGCATCCGCTACACCGACGACGTGGAAATCCGCGTGGAGTACCCCGAGAATCTGCCCGAACAGGTTTCGATTCCCCCGTTGCTGCTCATCGTCTTCGTCGAGAACGCCTTCAAGCACGGCGTGAGCTACAACCGCCCGTCGTTCATCCACCTGCGGATCGACTACGCCGACGGCCGGGTGACCAGTACGCTCGCGAACAGCCGCCACGCGGCGCCCGCCGACCGAAAGGCCGACTCCGGCATCGGACTGGAGAACGTCCGCAAACGCCTCGCGCTGATCTACGGCGAGAAGAACTACACGCTCGACATCCGCGAGGAGGAGAACTTCTATACCGTGAAACTCGTAATACCGACGCTCAATGCTTAAATGTATCGCCATCGACGACGAGCCGCTTGCCCTGCGCCAGATCACCGGCTACATCTCGAAAATCCCCTACCTGGAGCTCTCGGCGACCTTCAACAACGCCATCGATGCCCAGCAGCGGCTCACCGAGGAGCCGGCGGACCTGATCTTCGCGGACATCAACATGCCCGACCTGAACGGCGTGGACTTCGTGCGCGCGCTGCCCGACCGGCCGATGGTGATCTTCACGACGGCCTATTCGGAATACGCTGTCGAGGGATTCAAGCTCGACGCCGTGGACTACCTGCTCAAACCCTTCTCGTTCGCCGACTTCAGCCGCTCGGCAGCCAAGGCCAATTCGCTCTACGAACTGCGTCAGAACCGGCGGTCGGAGCCGCAGGAGACCGCTTCGGAGGCTACGCCCCGGGACAAGGAGTACATTTCGGTGAAAGCCGACTACAAGGTGTCGCTCGTACGCATCGCCGAGATCATCTACCTCGAAAGCGAGGGCGAATACGTCCGCATGCACCTCGCCGACGGTTCGACCATCACCACCCTTTTCCGGCTCAAGAACATGGAGACGGCCCTGCCCGCCGAATCGTTCATGCGCGTACACCGCTCCTATATCGTCAATCTGCGGGCGATCAAAGCCTACGTCAAAGGGCGCATCTTCCTCAGCGACAACGAATACATCCCCATCGGAGAGAACTACAAGGAGGCCTTCCAGGCCTATATCGACAAGAATTTCAGGAATCTGTGACCCGGCGGCTACCTTGCGCCGAAACGGGGAAAGGCCCCGAGCTGCACGTACTCTCCGTCGCGCAGTTCGCAACAGTAGTGCTTCAGTCCGTTGGTCAGCACCACGTAGCGGGCCTTCAGCACGGAGTTGTAGCGCACGGCCTGCGCCAGCGTCTGCCGACCGACCGGAATCCCCGGCGCCTTGCACTCGGCCACGAGCAGCGGCTCCGCGGCATCGTCCACCACCACCACGTCGGCCCGCTGGGCCTGCCCGTTGAGCGCCACGGCGTACTCCTCGACGATCCGCTTGGGCGGCACGCCGCAATGCGTCACCAGATAGGCCACCAGATGCTGCCGGACCCACTCCTCGGGAGTCAGCACGAGATAGGTCTCCCGCAGGGAGTCCCACACCTCCACCGCATCGCCGCGGCGGCGGGCGCGCAGGCGGATGGCGGGAAAGTTGAGTTTAGGCAGTCCGGACATCGCAACTATCGAAAATTTTCGTATCTTTACGCTGACAAATATACGAATATATGCGGATCATCCTTTCGATCATAGCCCTTTTTTCCGCCGGCGGACTGCTCGCTCAGGAGTACGTCCCCACCTGCGGCCGGGAGTTGCCGCGCAGCCGTGTGACGGTCTATCCCACAGCGCAGGAGGCCGCGGCGGCGGCCGGCGGCAAAAACCGCTACGTCACGCCCTTGGACGGGTGGACGCGGCAGGGCAACACGCTCTCCGCCCCCTTCACCGTGCCTTTCGCATGGATCAACCGGCAGGTGATCCTCCGCATCGACTGGGTTTCGGGCCCCTACACGGTGCGGATCAACGGCCGGGAGGCGGCCTGCGACGCCGACGGCAACGCACCCGCCGAATACAACGTCACGCGGCTCGCGCGGGAAGGACGCAACGAACTCGAAATCGTCGTCGCGGAACCTTCGCCGACGGCCGTGCTCGAAAGCTGGAAGGAGTCCCCTGTCCCGGCCGCAGGCCCGGCGCTGGTGATGAGCCAGCCGACGCTGCGCGTCCGCGACGTCGAGACCCGCACGCGCATCGGCGAGGACGGAGACGCCACGGCCGAGGTGGGCGTCGTACTCAAGACCCATTCGCTCAACCCGCGCACCTCGCGGCTCCGCTACACGCTGCTCTCCCCCTCGGGCCGCACCGTCACCACCGGCTCGAAGGAGCTGACGCTCGACATGCGGCGCGAGGACACCGTGCGTTTCCTGGCGCGCATCCCTTACGACTCGCTCTGGTGCGACACGCTTCCCACGCAATACCGCCTGCAACTCGCAACGCAACACGACGGACGTTACGAGGAGTACCTCGAGCTGCCGCTCGGCTTCCGCACCGCAGAGGTGCGCGACGGCCGCATGACGATCAACGGCCGGGAGGTCGCCCTGCGCTGCCGCGAGGTGCCGGGCTCGTTCCCCGCCTCGGAGGTCGCGTCGCTGCGCGCCGAAGGGTACAACACGCTGCGCCTGCTGCCCGGCCCGGTTTCGGAGGCGCTGCTCGACAGTTGCGACGCCCGGGGGCTCTACGTCGTCGTACAGGCTCCGGTGGACACCCGGCGGAGCGGCGATTCGCGCCGCGTGGGCGGCAACCCGTCCAACGACCCCGCCTGGCGTGAGGCCTACGCCGAACGCGCCGCGAACAGTTACCACACGACCAAGCTGCACCCGTCGGTCATCGCCTTCTCGGTGGCGACGCACTCGGCCAACGGCATCAACCTCTACGAAAGCTACCTCGCGATGAAGCGGCTGCACGAGACACGCCCGTTCGTCTATCCCGAGGCCGGAGGCGAATGGAACAGCGACCCGCTCCCGCTGGAATAGCTCCGCGGGAGGCCCGGAAGACGGGCATGAAAAATATTTTGGAATTTTTTTTGACGTTTTTTTTGGAGAAACGAAAATTATAGTTACCTTTGCACTCGCAATCGAAAAGATTGATGCCTCTCTAGCTCAGTTGGTAGAGCACGACACTCTTAATGTTGGGGTCCAGGGTTCGAGCCCCTGGGGGGGTACAGAAGAAACGGGCTGACAAAGGACATTTGTCGGTCCGTTTTTTCATTGCGACTAACCGAAAAATTGTGAATCAATATGTACAGCTACGACAACCGGGTGGTCATCACCCTCGATGCCGGCGGAACGAATCTGGTGTTCGGCGCCATGCAGGCCAACAAATTCATCGTGGACCCCATCACGCTCCCCTCGCACGCCGAGGACCTGGATAAATGCCTCGCCACGATGGTGGAGGGATTCCGTCAGGTCATCGACAAGCTGGAAACCAAGCCCGTGGCCATCAGTTTCGCATTCCCCGGCCCGGCCGACTACCCCAACGGCATCATCGGCGGCTACCTCCCGAACTTCCCGTCGTTCCGCGAAGGCGTCGCCCTCGGGCCCTTCCTCGAGGCGAAGTTCGGCATTCCGGTCTTCATCAACAACGACGGCGACCTGTTCGCCTACGGCGAGGCGCTGGGCGGCGCACTGCCCGAGGTGAACGCCCGGCTCGAAGAGCTCGGCTGTCCCAAGAAATACAAGAACCTCATCGGATACACCTTCGGTACGGGACTGGGAATCGGCGTGGTCGTGAACGGCCGGCTCAACCGCGGCGACAACTCGTGCGTCGAGACCTTCTGCCTCAAGCACAAGAAGATGCCCGACATCATCGTGGAAGACGGCGCCGCCATCCGCGCCGTCAAGCGTGTCTACGGCGAACTGACGGGCAATCCGGATCACGGTCTCGAGCCCAAGGACATCTGCGACATCGCCGACGGCAAGCGCGACGGTGACCGGGAGGCCGCCCGGAAGGCTTTCGCCGAAATGGGCGAAATCGCCGGCGACGCGATGGCCACGGCCGTCACGCTCATCGACGGACTGATCGTCATCGGCGGCGGCGTCACGGGCGCCCGCCGCTGGATCATGCCCACCCTGTTCGAAGAGCTGCGCTCGAAGATACACACGATCTCGGGCGACGAGCTGAACCGCGTGCAGATGAAGGTTTACGACCTGGACAACGAAGAGGAGTTCCGCGAATTCGCCAAAGGTTCGCAGCGGCCGCTGAAGGTTTACGGCACGGACCGCTACGTGGCCTACGACCCGCAGAAGCGCATCGGCGTCATGATCTCGAAGCTGGGAGCCAGCAAGGCGATCTCGGTGGGCGCCTATGCCTTCGCGCTGAGCCAGCTCGACAGCCGCCAGTGAAAACAGCAAAACAAAAAAAACAGTTGATTCGATATGTATATGTATAAGTTCAAACCCATTCTCAAGACGATGCTCTGGGGCGGCGAGAAGATCGTCCCCTACAAGCGGATCGTCTCCGACCAGAAACAGGTAGGCGAAAGCTGGGAACTGTCGGGCGTCAAGGGCAACGAGTCGGTCGTGGCCGAAGGTCCCGAGGCCGGCACGACGCTGCCCGGGCTGATCGCCCGCCACGGCGCCGCGCTGCTGGGAAAAGCCAACTTCGAACGCTTCGGCGAAGAGTTTCCGCTGCTCATCAAGTTCATCGACGCACGGCAGGACCTCTCGATCCAGGTGCACCCGGACGACGAGCTGGCCTGGAAACGCCACCGGTCGAAGGGCAAGACCGAAATGTGGTACGTCGTGGCGACGGACGAGGGGGCGCATCTCCGTTCGGGCTTCGCCAAGCGGGTGACGCCGGCCGAATACGCCGCCAGCGTCGAGGACAACACGATCACCGACCTGCTGGCCGACTACGCCATCCGTCCGGGCGACGTCTTCTTCCTGCCCGCGGGCCGCGTGCACTCGATCGGCGCCGGCGCCTTCATCGCCGAAATCCAGCAGACGTCGGATATCACCTACCGCATCTACGACTTCAACCGCCGCGACGCCAACGGCAACACGCGGGAGCTGCACACCGAACTGGCCAAAGACGCCATCGACTACACCGTGCTGCCCGACTACCGCACGCACTACACCCCGGCCCCGGACAGCGAGGTCGAACTGGTGTCGTGTCCCTACTTCACCACGTCGCTCTACGACCTCACGCACGAGCGGACGCTCGACCTCGCCGGGCTCGACTCGTTCCTGGTCGTCATCTGCATCGGCGGCAGCGGCACGCTCACCGACGACGCAGGCAATGCCGTTCCGGTGCATCAGGGCGAAACGGTGCTCGTCCCGGCTTCCGTCCGAAACCTGCGCATCGCGCCCGACGGCGCGGTTAAAGTGCTGACCAGTTGCATCCGCTGACGCGGAAACCCCGGTACGACGAATCCCCGAAGCCCGTCTTTCCCCGAGAAAGGCGGGCTTTTTTACAAAAGCGGGTTGCAACTATACGTTTTTTTCCGTAACTTTGGGATTCCGAAAGGCAATTCAACCGAACCAAAACCATGAAGACCGAATTACAGGCCATAGCGGCCCGCTTTGCATTGGAAGGGCCTGTCGTCGCCATCGACACGCTGGGCGAAGGTTTCATCAACGACACGTTCATCGTCCGCACCGGCGGCGACGCCCCCGACTACATTCTACAACGCAAGAACAAGGCGGTTTTCCCCGACATACCGGCCATGATGGAGAACATCCGCAAGGTCACGGAACACATCCGCCGCCGCGTCGCGGCCGAAGGCGGCGACCCGAAGCGCGAGGCGATGACCGTCGTCCCGACGCTCGACGGACGGCTCTGCCACCTCGATCCGCAGGGCGAATACTGGGCCGTCACGGTCTTCATCGACGACACGGTGACCTACAACAAGGCCGATTCGCCGGAGCTGGCCCGCAAAGGCGGCGAAGGGATCGGCCGTTTTCAATCCCAGCTCGCGGACTTCACCGAACCGCTGGCCGAGACGATCCCGGGTTTCCACAACATCCGCCACCGCTTCGCGCAGTGGGACGAGGCGCTCGCCCGCGACGCCGCAGGCCGCAAAAAGGACCTCGCGGCCGAAATCGGCTGGATCGAGGCGCGCCGCGACGAGATGCTCGCTTTCTGGGAGAAGGTCGAACAGGGCGTGATTCCCACGCGCGTAACGCACAACGACACGAAGATCAACAACATCCTCTTCGACAGGACGGGCCGCGTATTGTGCGCCATCGACCTCGACACGGTGATGAACTCCCCCTCGCTCAACGACTTCGGCGACGCGATCCGCTCCTACTGCAACACGGGAGACGAAGACGACCGCGACCCGGGGCGCGTGGGGCTCTCGCCCGACATGTTCGCCGCCTACACCGACGGCTATCTTTCGCAGCGCACCCGCGAACTTTGTGCCGCGGAGACAGACCATCTGGCCTTCTCGGCCCGTTATATCACCTACGAACAGGTCCTGCGCTTCCTGATGGACTACATCGACGGGGACATCTACTACAAGACCAAATACGCGGACCACAACCTCGTGCGCACACGGGCCCAGTACCGGCTGCTGCAAAGCATGGAAGAGCAATACCCCGCCATGTGCCGCATCGTGGAGGAGACGGCCGCCAAATACAGATAACGGATATGGATATCGCCAAAATATCGGGGATAAGGCCCGGCGACTGGGAGGTGGTGGACCGGGCCTTCGCATCGGTCGAGGCGCAGCCGATCGCCTGCTGCAACTGGGCCGAAACGTATCCCTACGCCCCCGACGTGCAGTTCCGCATGTTCCACACGGGCGACTACCTCATGCTGCGCTTCGACGTAGCCGAGCGTTACACCGCCGCACGGGTCGCCGAGGACAACGGACGGGTCTGGACCGACTCGTGCGTGGAGTTCTTCATCGCCCCCGACACCGAAAGTTACTACAATTTCGAAACCTCGTGCATCGGACGCCTGCTCCTGGGGTACCACAGGCAGGGCGAAAAGACCGTCAGCGCCCCGGCCGAAGCGCTCGGAAGCGTGATACGCCACACCTCGCTGCCCGGCACGCCGTTCGAGGAGCGCGAAGGCGACAACCGCTGGTCGGTCGTGCTGGCCATTCCTCCGCAGGCGCTGTTCCGCCACGCCCTGACCGACTGGAGCGGCGCGGAGGCGCGCGCCAACCTCTTCAAGTGCGGCGACGACCTTTCGCACCCCCACTTCCTCTCGTGGCGCCCCATACGGACGGAAAAACCGAATTTCCACCGTCCGGAATTTTTCGATCATATCAAATTCAAATAATATGAACAACAAGTATTCACTTCCGAAAGACGGCGGCCTGATCGCGAAATCGGCCCCGCGCGACATCATCCATCGCTACGAGAAGATCCGCACGAACGTATATGAAAACGAATACAGCGCCGTGCAGTACGTCGCCGACAACATCGTCAGGGCGATCCGCAACTACAACGAGGCGCACTGTTCGAACGGCGTGTACGACGAGACGCGCCCCTTCGTGCTCGGCCTGACCACGGGCCGCACGCCGCTGGGGCTTTACAGCGAGCTGGTGAAACGCCACAAGGAGGGCCAGATCAGCTTCCGCAACGTGGCCGTATTCAGCCTCGACGAATTCTACCCGATCCGCTCGACCGAGCAGCAGAGCCGCAACTACCGCATCCACGAGGAGTTCATCAACCACATCGACATCCTGCCCGAGAACGTGCACATCCCCGACGGCACGATCCCCGAGGAGAGAATCTCGGAGTACTGCGACTCCTACGAGCGCGCCGCCTCGCGGATCGACCTCATGATCATCGGCGTCGGCGAGGACGGCCAGATCGGCTTCAACGAGCCGGGCTCCTACTCGCGTTCGCGCACGCGTCTCGTACAGCTCACCTACAATACCCGCAAGGTGCAGTCGGGCGCCTTCTTCGGACTGGAGAACACCCCCAAGATGGCGATCACGATGGGTATCGAGACGATCATGCGCGCCGACCGCATCATCCTGATGGCCTGGGGCGAGAACAAGACGCAGATCGTGCAGAAGGTCGTCGAGGGCGAGATCACGGGACAGGTTCCCGCCTCGTACCTGCAAGCGCACCCCAATATCGAGGTGGTGATCGACGAGAACGCCGCGCAGATGCTCACCCGCGAGCAGACGCCGTGGCTGGTGGGTCCCTGCGACTGGACGCCGAAGTTCGTGCGCAAGGCCGTGGTATGGCTTTGCGGCGTCGTGCACAAACCGATCCTGAAACTCACCTACAAGGACTACATCGAGAACTCGCTGGGCGAACTGCTCGAACAGGGCCGCAGCTACGACCAGATCAACATCGACGTCTTCAACGACCTGCAACACACCATCACGGGCTGGCCGGGCGGCAAACCCAACGCCGACGACTCGACGCGCCCCGTGGCATCGAAGCCCTTCCCCAAGCGCGTGGTGATCTTCTCGCCCCACCCCGACGACGACGTGATCTCGATGGGCGGCACGTTCATCCGCCTCGTGCAGCAGGGCCACGACGTGCACGTGGCCTACGAAACGTCGGGCAACGTGGCCGTACACGACGACGTCGTGTTGCAGAACATCGACACCTCGCGCGAATTGGGCTACGGCGACCACTACGCCGAAGTCGGGCGGATCATCGCCGGCAAGAAGAAGGGCGAACCCGAACCGCGCGCGCTGCTCGACCTCAAAGGCTCGATCCGCCGCGCCGAGGCCCGCGCCGCCGTGCGCTCGTTCGGTCTGAATCCCGACACCAACGCCCACTTCCTCAACCTGCCCTTCTACGAAACGGGCGGCATCAAGAAGGGCCAGCTCACGGAGAAGGACATCGAGATCATCGTCAAACTGCTGCGCGAGATCAAGCCTCACCAGATCTACGCCGCCGGCGACCTGGCCGACCCCCACGGCACGCACCGCACCTGCATGGAGGCCGTGCTCGCCGCGCTCGAGGTCGTCCGCGACGACGAGTGGATGAAGGATTGCCACCTGTGGCTCTACCGCGGCGCCTGGATGGAATGGGAGCTGGGCATGGTGGACATGGCCGTGCCCCTGTCGCCCGACGAGCTGATCATGAAGCGCCACGCCATCTACCGCCACCTGTCGCAGAAGGACATCATGCCCTTCCCGGGCGACGACCCCCGCGAGTTCTGGCAGCGCGCCGAAGAGCGCACGCAGAACACCGCGAAACTCTACGACCAGCTCGGCATGGCCGAATACCAGGCCATCGAAGTATTCGTCAAAATGTTCTGATCCGACAAAGCAACCGATAACGGACGGATGCCGCACAACCCCTCCGGGGCCGCGGCATCCGCCGTTCCTAAAAATTCCGTTATGCGACTTATCATCGAAAACACCCCGCAGCAGGTGGCGCAATGGGCCGCCAACTACATCATCGAGCAGATCCGCAACAAGGCGCAGCACACCTCGTCGCCCTTCGTGCTGGGACTGCCCACCGGCTCGACGCCGCTGGAGACCTACAAGGAGCTCATCCGCCGCCACAAGGCCGGCGACGTGTCGTTCAGGAACGTCATCACGTTCAACATGGACGAGTACGTCGGACTTCCGGAGGAGCACCCCGAGAGCTACCACTCGTTCATGTGGAACAACTTCTTCAAACACATCGACATCCTGCCCGAGAACGTCAATATCCTCAACGGCAACGCCGAGGATCTGGTCAAGGAGTGCGCCGACTACGAGGCGCGCATCGTCGAGGCCGGCGGCATCGACCTGTTCATGGGCGGCGTCGGCGAAGACGGGCACATCGCCTTCAACGAACCCTTCTCGTCGCTCAACTCGCGCACGCGCGTCAAGACCCTGACGCAGGACACGATCCAGGTGAACTCGCGCTTCTTCGGCGGCGACGTGAACCTCGTGCCCAAGACGGCGCTGACGGTCGGCGTGGGCACGGTGCTCGCGGCCAAGAAGGTGCTCATCCTCGCCACGGGGCCCAAGAAGGCCCGCGCAGTGCGTCACGGCGTGGAGGGATCGTACAACCACCAGTGGACCATCTCGGCCCTGCAGGTGCATCCCAACGGCATCCTGATCTGCGACGAACCGGCCGCCGGGGAGCTGCGCGTGGCGACTTACCGCTACTTCAAGGACATCGAGAAGGAGAACCTGATCTGACGGGGCGCCGCCGCTCCCGGCGAAGAAGAGCGCCCCGGTCCCGGAGACGGTCGCCGGCCTCCGGAAATGCAGAACGCCCCTGCCGCGAATCGTTGCGGCGGGGGCGTTCTCTTTTTCTTATCGGATGCGGACCCCGGAAAACGGCTCCGCAGATCCGGGACAGGCGTCCCTCCGGGGAACGGATCCCGGAACGGCCCGCCCGGCTACCGGAAGAGGATCATCGAGGGGAACCAGTATTCGGCATCCGTGTAAGGGAACGACTTCTTCTGCTCGCCCGTGGTCCCGTCCACGACATAGATGGTCGCATGACCGCCCCAGTCGGCGGTATAGAACAGGTAGAGATCGTCGCTTTCGGGATCGGCATTCAGCCCCGCACCGTAAACGGAATAGCGAGTCCCGTCCACCTCCGGAGCCGGGAAGAGCTTCTCCGCAGCGCCCGTGGCGATCGTGAACCGATAGACGTCGTAACCCGAAGAACTGCCCTCGACGAAATAGAGCGCATCACCCTTCTTCGAAGCGTGCAATCCGGTCGGCGTATAGGCCCACTGGTTGTAGTAAACCGAGAGGTCGTCGCCGAGCGTCACCTCCTCCGAAGTCAGAGCCGTCGTGTTGATCTTGAAGAGTTTGTTCCCGGCAGCGGCCCACAGCATGCCTCCGGCCTCGGCGAAACCCGTCTTCGCGGCGGCAGGAAGGTCCTTCACGAAGGCGAGGGTCGAGGCGTCGTAAACCTTCACGACATCCCCCTCGCCGGCCGAAGCGGTGAGGAAAACACGCCCGTCCTTCACGGCGACGTCGCCCCCCAAACCGCGCCCCTCGAAGAAGGCGTCGCCCAGCTCCAGCGGATCGAGCGATACGGAATAGGCGCCCTCGGAGGTGGTCAGCACGCCGTGCTTGCCGTCGATCAGCGCAAATCCGTAGGCCTGGCCGGTCAGCGCGCCGTCGGGCAGCGCCGATTTCTTCAGGAAGTCCTCGAGCCCCACCTCGACCAGCCAGGGCGTCTCCTTCGACACGAAGTAAACGTTGTCGTCGCTGCACACGGCCACCGTGCCGGTGTTGCCCAGCTTCTCGCCCTCGTTGTTCTCCTGGTAGAGATTGAGCGACCACTCGCCCGTCGTCTTATCGTAGTAGTTCACCGACGCCGGGGTCCGGCCGTAAGAGCCTTCGTTATAGACGTAGAATCCGCCCTGATACTTGTCGGAAGCGCCGGGAGGGGGCGGTGTCGTCGAACCGTTGTCGTCGGAGCAGGCCGCGAAAGCCGTCGCGGCGAGTGCGAAAAGCAGAATTTTTTTCATCTTTCGAATCAATTATTAAAAAAGTACATAAAAAAGTAAATCCGGTCTCCTTTCCCGGAGCCGAATCCCGCTTCGCACATACGCCCGACAAACCGACAGACAATCGCACCGACGCCCCGCAGGGCCGAAGTTCGACGCACCGTTCTCCGCAGCAACCGTTCGAATGAGGATTCTCCCTCGGGAGACGCAAGGCAGGTCTTCTGGCTCGTCCCAGCCGCGACGCCTTCCCGATTCATCCCGGAATCAGTGGCTTCAAGCGTGTCGCGGCGACTCTTGCGGAACTTACAGCAGCGGGAACTGCTGCCGATTCACACGGCATTCCCATTTAATCACGCGGGGCCTCGCCGGACCCTTTGTGAACCATTGCGGCGCAAAAATACGAAATAAATTCGTATCTTTGCCCCAGCTAACAAAAAATTCGCTGAAATCATGAAGCACGCATACGTTTTCCCCGGTCAGGGGGCTCAGGCCGTCGGCATGGGCAAAGATCTCTACGACAACGTTCCCGCTGCCCGGGAGCTGTTCGAGAAGGCCAATGAAATCCTCGGATTCCGCATCACGGACATCATGTTCGCCGGCACGGACGAGGAGCTCAGGCAGACCCGCGTGACGCAGCCCGCCGTATTCCTCCACTCGGTCATCATGGCCAAGGCGCTCGGCGTCGAACCCGATGCCGTGGCCGGTCACTCGCTCGGCGAGTTCTCGGCGCTGGTGGTGGCCGGGGCCCTCTCGTTCGAAGACGGTCTGAAACTCGTTTCGAAACGAGCGATGGCCATGCAGGCCGCCTGCGAGGCGCAGCCCGGCACGATGGCCGCCATCCTCGGACTGGACGACAAGACCGTGGAGGAGATCTGCGCGTCGATCGACGGCGTGGTGGTCGCCGCCAACTACAACTGCCCGGGGCAGCTCGTCATTTCGGGCGCCGTGGAGGCCGTGGATGCGGCCTGCGAAAAGGCCAAGGCCGCAGGCGCGCGCCGTGCGCTGCGTCTGCCCGTGGGCGGTGCGTTCCACTCGCCGCTGATGGAACCGGCCAAGCAGGAGCTGGAGAAGGCGATTGACGACGCTCCGTTCCGGACTCCGACATGCCCGATCTACCAGAACGTGGATGCCAAACCCTATACCGACCCGGCAGCCATCAAGGCGAACCTCATCGCCCAACTGACGGCTCCCGTCCGCTGGACCTACATCGTGAAGAACATGCTCGCGGACGGCGTCGGAGAGTTCACCGAACTCGGCCCCGGCACGGTGCTCCAAGGCCTGATCCGCAAGGTGGACGCCCAGGCGACGGTCGAGTCGAAATCGACGTTGTAACCGATCCGTCCGCATTCCGCGGAAGGAGAGGGAACAGATTGAAAAACAATCTGTTCCCTCTTTTATTGTTCATTTTTGCAAATAATTTATTAAATTTATTAAGAATTTTTGCAGTCTATTGAAATAATTATTATATTTGTGCCGCCAGTTAAAAAAAGCGAAGAAAATGACATCATTGACCGAGTTCTTCAACAAACACGAAGACGACACCCTCAAGGGCATTTCGCATAAGAACAGCATCATCAAGCGCAACATCATCGCGCACATGGCCGTAAACGGCGAGTGCACGCTCTCGGAGCTGACCAAGGAGCTGCACATCAGCGTTCCGACGATCACCAAGCTCGTGCAGGAGCTCGTGGACGAAAACATCGTCACGGACCTGGGCAAGGTCGAGACTCCGGGCGGACGCCGTCCCAACATCTTCGGCCTGGCCAACTCGGCGATCTACTTCGTCGGCGTGAACGTCGGCCGCGACAACATGCGCTTCATGGTCACCGACCTGCAAAACAACATCATCAAGGAGGAGAACGACTTCACCTTCGAGCTGCAGGACCGTCCGCAGTGCCTCGAGCGCATCTGCACGAACATCGAGAACTTCATCGCCTCGTGCGGCGTGGAGCGAAGCAAGATGCTCGGCCTGGGCGTCTGCATGACGGGGCGCGTGAACCCCGACACGGGCCGCAGCTACAAATACTTCACCTCCAACGAGCAGTCGCTGCGCGACATCCTCGAGGAGCGGATCGGCCTGCGCGTGCTGATCGAGAACGACACCCGCGCCCGCTGCTACGCGGAGTACACGTGCGGCAAATCGAAGGAGGAGAGCAACGTGCTGTACCTCCACATGGGCCGCGGCGTGGCCATCGGAATCGTCGTGGACGGCAAGCTCTACTACGGCAAGAGCGGCTTCGCCGGCGAGTTCGGCCACATCCCCTTCTTCGACAACGAGATCATCTGCTCGTGCGGCAAGAAGGGCTGCCTCGAAACCGAGGTTTCGGGCATCGCCATCGAGGACAAGATGTGCCACCTGATCCAAAAGGGCGTGAACACCATCCTCAAGGAGAAATACGACCAACAGAAGACCATCCATATCGACGACATCATCACTGCGGCGAAGAACGACGACAACCTTTCGATCGAACTGATCGAGGAGGCGGGCGAAAAGGTCGGCAAGGCCGTGGCTTTCCTGATCAACACGTTCAACCCCGAGACGGTCATCGTCGGCGGCAACCTCGCGGCGGCGGGCGACTACCTGATGCTCCCGCTCAAGTCGGCGACGAACAAATACTCGCTCAACCTGGTTTACAAGGACACCAAGTTCCGCGTTTCGAAGATGACCGAGAGCGCGAACGCGTGGGGCGTGGCCATGCTTATCCGCAACAAGGTAATCGGCATCTGATGAACCTCGAAGGCCGCATCGTCCGGCTCCGGGCCGTGGAACCGGAGGACGCGGAGCTGCTCTACGCATGGGAGAACGACACCTCCGTGTGGAGCGTGAGCGGCACGACCGAGCCCTTCTCGCGGGCCCAGATGGAGCGGTTCATCGCGGCGCAGTTGCAGGGCGGCGACCTTTTCCGCACGGGTCAGTTGCGGCTGATCGTCGAGACGCGCGCCGAAGCGCGCCCCGTAGGCATTGCGGACCTCTTCGAGTTCGATCCCCTCAACCGGCGCGCCGGTCTCGGAATCCTGATCCACGACGAGGACGACCGCGGCCGCGGGTATGCCTCCGACGCGGTGGAGACGCTCTGCGGATACGCCCGCGAACGGCTGCGGCTGCACCAGTTGTGGTGCAACGTGGGAACGGACAATGCGGCCAGTCTCGGGCTGTTCCGCCGCACGGGATTCGTCCCCGCAGGCATCAAACGCCAATGGCTGTGGACACCGGAAGGCTACCGCGACGAAATGCTGATGCAAAAGATTCTGGAATAGAAAAAAGAGGCTGACTAACTTCAACCGTTAGTCAGCCTCTTTTTCCATGCAGCCGCTGCGGATCACTCCAGCCGCCGCGAACCGTCGGAGATCACCACGTCGTAAATCTTCGGCTCGTGGCCGTATCTGGCGTTGAACTTCTCCTTCGCCGTGGCGATGAAACGATCGTACAGCTCGTCCCTGACCAGATTGATCGTGCAGCCGCCGAAACCGCCGCCCATGATGCGCGCCCCGGTCACGCCGCACTCCCCGGCGAGCGTCGCCAGAAAATCCAGCTCCTCGCACGACACCTCGTAATCCTTCGACATGCCCCAGTGCGTCTCGTACATGCGCGCGCCGACCGTCTCGTAGTCGCCCTTCTCCAAAGCCTCGCAGACGTCGAGCACCCGTTTCTCCTCGCCGATGACATAACGGGCCCGTTTGTAGTCCTCCTCCGAGATCCGGTCCCTGACGGCATCGAGCTGCTCCATCGTAGCTCCGCGCAGGAACTCCTGCCCGAGCACCTTCGCCACACGCTCGCACGAGGCGCGACGGTCGTTGTAGGGCGAACCCACCAGCTCGTGCTTCACGCGCGAATCGACGAGCACCAGCCGGTAGCCCTTCGGATCGAACGGGAAGTAGGCGTACTCCAGCGAGCGGCAGTCCAGCCGGATCAGGTTGCCCTTCTTGCCGAACACCGAGGCGAACTGGTCCATGATGCCGCAGTTCACGCCGCAGTAGTTGTGCTCGGTGGCCTGGCCGATCTTCGCCAACTCGAACTTGTCGATGCCGCAGCCGCAGAGGTCGTTCAGCGCGAAGGCGTAGGTCGATTCCAGCGCCGCCGACGAGGACATGCCCGCTCCCAGCGGCACGTCGCCCGCGAAAACCGTGTCGAAACCGCCGATCGTCCCGCCGCGCTTGCGGATCTCGCGGCAGACGCCGAAAATATACCGCGCCCAGCTCTCGGCAGGCTTGTCCGCCTCCTCGAGGCCGAACTCCGACGATTCGCCCAGATCGAACGCATAGGCGCGCACACGATCCGTACCGTTGAGCCGGATGGCCGCCACGATGCCCTTGTCCACGGCTCCGGGGAATACGAAACCTCCGTTGTAGTCGGTGTGTTCGCCGATCAGGTTGATACGCCCCGGCGAGGCGAACAGCACGGCGCCCGCACCGTAAAGCTCTTCGAATTTCTTGCTGACTTTCTCTTTCATCTCTTTCATAGCAGGTTTGTAGGTTATGGATCGCAACCGATCATACGAAGATAGGAAAAAATCCGGGCTTTTCCGAATTTTTCCTCCAAAAACGGCATCGTTCCGGTTCAAAACCGCGAAACGTGCGGAAAGACCGCCCGCAAGTACGGCAATTCACCGACAACCGATTGCCGGTCCGGGATTTTTCCCTATCTTTGCGACAGTTTCGTTTCACAAGCGTACAACCCGAAAACCGAACGATATGATCCGAAAGATTCTGCTCTCCGTCGCCCTGCTGTCGGCCGGAGGAGCCCTGCACGCACAACCTAAAGTAATCGCCCACCGCGGCTACTGGACCGCTCCCGGATCGGCCCAGAACTCCCTCGCCTCGTTCGCCAAGGCCGACTCGATCGGCGTTTACGGCTCGGAAATGGACGTCTGGCTGACGGGAGACGACAAACTGGTGGTCAATCACGACCAGGTTTACAAGGGAACCGACATAGACATGGCACGCGCCCGGGCCCGGGACATCACGCGGATCGTGCTGCCCAACGGCGAGAACCTGCCCACGCTCGACGAGTACCTCGAGACGGTGGCGGCCCGTCCCGCCACCCGGCTCGTCTTGGAGACGAAGACGCTCGTCCCCTACCGACGGGAGGACATCGCGGTGGAAAAGATCGTCCGCGCGCTGGAAAAACACGGCCTTACGGAGCGGACGGACTTCATCTCCTTCTCGCTGAACGCCTGTCTGGAGTACCGGAAGCGGCTGCCCGAAGCCAATGTTTACTACCTGGCCGGCGATCTCTCGCCCGAAAGCCTCCGCCGCGTGGCCCTGACGGGTCTCGACTACTCGGCGGGCGTGCTGCGCCAGCACCCCGAATGGATCGAGCAGGCCCACCGGGCGGGACTCGAAGTCAATGTCTGGACGGTGAATTCGGAGGAGGAGATGCGCTATTTCATCGCGCAGGGCGTGGACTACATCACCACCGACTATCCCGAACGCCTGCAAGCCCTGCTGAGGGAGTAGGATTCCCGGAATGACGACACGGAACGGGCGGCAGAGCTTCTGCCGCCCGTTCCGCATTCCCGCCCGCCCGGAGGTGCGTATCCCCGCGAGCGGAACCGCGACGTCCCGCGCCGGGACCTCAGACCTCCACCACCGTCACCTCGATCCCCCGCTCGCGCAGCCGGTCGAGGTAGAGCGGCTGCACCCGGTTGTCGGTGATAATCCGGTCCACGGACTCCAGGTCGCAGATCTTGCTGAAGCCCCGGCGGCCGAACTTCGAACTGTCGGCCAGCACCACCACCTTCTGCGCCGCGTCGATCATCGCCCGGTTGAGCGAAGCCTCGAGCATGTTGGTCGTCGTCAGTCCGAAATCGGGGTCGATGCCGTCCACGCCGATGAAGAGCTTGCTGCAGTTGAAGCTGCGCAGCATCTGTTCGGCGAAGGGTCCCACGACCGAAACCGAGCTGCTGCGGGTGATGCCGCCCAGCTGGATGACGTCCACGTCGGGATCCTGCGAAAGGATCTGCGTCACGGGAACCGACGCCGTGATGACCGTCAGCCGTCCCTGGGGCTTGATCTCACGGGCCAGAAAGGCCATCGTCGTTCCCGACGCGATGATGATCGAGTCGTCCTGCGCGAGGAGCGCCGCGGCCGCGGCCCCGAGCGCCTGCTTCTCCGCCACGTTCTTCTTCTCTTTCTCGTTCACGTGCCGGTCGCTGATATAGGGACTGATCAGGATGGCGCTTCCGTGCGTCCGGTAGAGTTTCTTCTGCTGCTCGAGGAAGGAAAGGTCCTTGCGGATGGTCACCTCCGAAACCCGGAAACGCTCGGAAAGCTGCGTGACCGAGATCGAACCGTATTGCTGCAACAGGGCGAGTATCCTGCCGTGCCGTTCCGGCAGGCTCAAATTGTTTTCTTCACCTGATTTGTTCATATTCCGATAACCCGTTTTGTTGTTTATAGAATGCAATATACGAAAAATAATCCGGAATCGGCAGATTTTTTCGGAATAAAAATCCGCTTCAAGACGATCCGCAACCGAATTCGCAATAATTCAAAATATATTCGATTTCATTTTGAAATATAACAAAACATTCATACCTTTGCACCGAAACAAAATCGAATCACTTCAGACTGACGTATGGAAAGAGCTTCGCAAATCGGAAAATTCTCCGACAGAGACAAGATATGGGACATGGTCGTCGTAGGCGGCGGCGCGACGGGACTGGGCGTGGCGGTGGACGCCGCGACACGCGGCCTGAGCGTCGCATGCCTCGAAAAGAGCGACTTCGCCAAGTGCACTTCGAGCCGTTCGACCAAACTCGTGCACGGCGGCGTGCGCTACCTCCAGAAGGGCGACGTGCTGCTCGTGCTCGAGGCGTTGCGCGAGCGCGGCCGCATGAAGGCCAACGCACCGCATCTGGTCAAGGACCAGGCATTCGTCATCTCGAATTACAGCCATTGGGACAACGTGCTCTACTTCTGCGGACTCGCGTTCTACGACCTGCTTTCGTTCGGTTTCGGTTACGGACGTTCGAAATTCATCTCGGCGAAGAAGGTGCGGAAATACCTTCCCACGTCGGTGGAGAAGGGGCTGAAGGGCGGCGTGGTCTACCACGACGGGCAGTTCGACGACTCGCGCATGGCCGTAAACCTCGCACAGACCTGCGTCGAACATGGCGGCACGGTCCTCAACCAGGCCACCGTGACAGGGATTCTGCACGATGACGCAGGCCGCGTGGCGGGTGTCCGCTTCACCGACAACCTCACGGGCGAGAGCCGCGAGGTGAAGGCCCGCAGCGTGGTGAATGCCGCCGGGTGCTTCGTGGACGACATAATGCACATGGACTGCCCCGACCACAGCCCGATGGTGACGCCGAGCCAGGGCGTACACCTCGTGCTGGACCGGAAATTCCTCCGGAGCGATTACGCCATCATGGTTCCCAAGACCTCCGACGGGCGCGTGCTGTTCGCCGTGCCGTGGCACGACAAGGTCGTCGTCGGCACGACCGACATCGTCCGCCCGAAAGCCGAGGAGGAGCCCCGGCCGCTCCGGGAGGAGATCGACTTCATCCTCTCCACGGCGGGACTCTACATGAACCCCGCCCCGACCTACCGCGACATACTCTCCGTCTTCGCGGGCCAGCGGCCGCTGGCAGCACCCAAAAAGGAGGGCAAGAGCACCAAGGAGCTGTCGCGCAGCCACAAGGTCATCGTATCGGACAACGGGCTGGTGACGATCACCGGCGGCAAGTGGACCTCCTACCGCCTCATGGCCGAAGACACCGTGGACCGGGCCATCGCGGAGGCCGGGCTGCCCCGCCGCAAATGCGTCACCCGGAAACTCCGGATTCACGGCTACCGCCCCGATCCCGACCTGAGCAACCACCTCTACGTTTACGGCTCGGACGAGGAGCGCATCCGCGCCCTCATCGCCTCCGACCCGGCATTGGGCGAACGGCTTTCGCCGAAATTCGGCTACACGCTGGCCGAGGTCGTCTGGGCCGTGCGCGAGGAGATGGCCCTCACGGTCGAGGACGTGCTGGCGCGCCGCGTGCGGCTGCTGTTCGTGGACGCCCGCGAAGCGACGGCCGCCGCCCCGAAGGTGGCGGAGACGATGGCCCGCGAGCTGGGCCGCGACCGGGTGTGGATCGACCGCCAGGTGGCGGACTTCACCGCGCTGGCCCAAAACTATATCTTCGAAGAATAACGGCGCCGGAATCGGACGCCGCCCCGCCGCCTACCGGATCGCATAGGCCCTCAGCTCCCGGCTGAGGGCCTTTTCGCGTCCCCCGACCAACCGGTCCACAAGGGCGTGGAACCGCGGCGAATGGTCGTGATGCACCGTATGGCAGAGCTCGTGCACGATCACATAGTCGCGCAGGTGTTCGGGCAGGGTCATAAGGAACAGGCTGAGCGATATGTGGTTCCGCCCCGAACAACTTCCCCACTTCGTCCGCGAGGCGCGGATCGAGAGCTTCGCATACCGCAGTCCCGTCTCGGAGGCGATCCGCCCGATGCGGGCCGGAAGATCGGCCTTCGCGGCGCGGCGCAGCATCTCGACACGGGCCTTCTCCTCCGCAGGGGGCAACTGCGGAGGCAAAGCGGCCCGGCGGTGCGAAAGCCGTTCGCGGGCCGCTTCGACCCACGGGATCTTCTCCTCGAGGAACGCCAGCGCCCGCATCTCCGACACGCCGCAGGGATAGACGAGCCGCACGTCTCCCGAAGCACGTACGCGGATCGAGACGCGCCGGGCGCGCGGCGACCGCACGCACTCGATTTCGCCCAGCACCGGATGGGTCATCGCAGCATGACGGCCCGCAGTTGCGCACCGGCGATCCGCCAGCCGAGCGAATCGGTGCGTTCCAGCGAAAGGTCGCTGAAAATGATCCTACACCGCGCATCGCGGTAATCCATCAGCGACTCGATGTGCTCCCGGCTGTCGCGCAGCTCCTCGCACGAGGCGACGCCGACCCGCGCGAGCTGGCGCGCGAGCAGCTCCGCCCCGGCGATCCGGATCCGTTCGCCGCCGACATCCACCCGCAGCGTGTCGTTCCCGAACTCGGCCCAGGAGGAGTAGCAGGGCAGCCAGAGACGCGAATAGCCGTCGCCGAGCGCGTACTCCGCGTCGTCCGGAAGGTAAAAGAAGCGCGTCGCGCCGCCGTCGGTGTCGGCCGCCGGCACACGATCCGTCCATCCCCGCACGTAATCGGCGAAGTCCGAGGGAAAAAGTTCGGCATACCGCTCCGTCGAGCTCAGGCCGAACGCCGCAAGGCGAAGCGTATCCCGCAAATACAGATAGGCAAGCGCCTCGTACAACTCCCGGTAGCGCGCACCGCGCACCGTGTCGGCCAGCGGAACGGGCGTCAGCACGAGACGTCCCGCAGAGTCGAGCCGGTCGAGCGACCGGGCGATACGTTCGGCGCGTGCCTGCTGCGAGCGGACGGCGACCCGTCCGGGCTCCAGCGCAGGGACGTAGGCGACGGCCGCGAAGAGGAACATGGCGAAAAGCACGACCCAAAGGTAGCGTCCCGTGCGGCGCGAAAGGAAGATCGCGAGGCAGAAGGTCATCACGGCGCCGCAAACCACGAGATAGACGCGCGGTTCCGTCAGACCGTATTCGCCCACACGGCGCAGCGTCCCGATCCAGAACAACACCGCCGCGGGCAGGGCGAAGAGGCTCAGCCGGTCGTAGAACCAGCCGTAAATCCGCCGCCCGAGCAACTCCTGCAAAGCCTTGACGGCCAGCGCCACCGACGTGAATCCGAAGACCAGATAGGCCACTCCGCCCTCGGGCAGCGACCACGTGACGAGAATTTTGAACGCATAAAGGTAGAGGATCGCCGCATAGATCAGCACCGCCGGCGAGACGATCCAGTCGAGCAGCACTTCGAGAATGCGCGTTCCGTGTACCTCGGAGCGCTCCCAGCGGTCGAGCATCATCATGAAGAGCAACGGCACGACGAACGTCGAGGTCACGATCCACGTGTCCACCGCCGCATGCTCGACCCATGCGGCGCCGCCGAATCCGAAGATATAGGCCGCCGACCAGAGAATCGCCTGGAAAAGGCCGAGCGCGACGTAGGCGAAAAGCAGCGCCAGCAGCGCGGCACGCAGCAGAATCACCGTGTCGAAGACGAAACGGCGGTTCGCCACGGCCCGGCGGCAGGCCAGCAGCGCCAACGGGGTGAGCAACCCGACGGTGATCGCCCCGCGCGCCGACTCCAGCCACGCGCCGAATCCCGGCCACAGGGCCAGCGGCACGAGCGGCGCCCACGCCACCCAGTAGAGCCTCCGCCAGGGCGTCCGTCCGGTCAGCAGATTGACCGCGAGCAGCAGAACGGCTCCCCACCCCACGGCAGCGAGCCGCACGTCCAGCTCCCAATCGCATTCGTAGCAGAGTACGAGTGCCGCGGAAAGCCCCGCAGCAAGCAACAGTTCGACGGGATGACGCCGCAGCACGCCGTGCGCCCCCGTCCGGAACGACGTCCATAAAGATTTGAAATCGAATACCATACCCAGGTCATTTGAGATTAACGATCATCCCCGCTTTCCCGCACCGCCCGGCTCCGCGGCCCCGGCGTCACTCCCCGATCCGCTGGCGCACCGCCTCGAAGAGCATCACCGCGGCGGCGGCCGAGACGTTCAGCGACTCGATTCGCCCGATCATAGGAATGGCCAGCTGCTCGTCGCAGAGCTTGAGCACCTCGCGCGATACGCCCGTGTCCTCGGCCCCCATGACGATCGCCGTCGGGCGGCGGAAATCGGCGTCGTATAGCAGCTTGCGGCTCTTCTCCGTGGCCGCTGCGACCTGGAAACCCTCCGTCTGCAACTGCCGGAGCGTGTTGCGGACCGACCCCACGCGGCAGACGGGAATCGTCGTCAGCGCCCCGGCCGACGAACGGATCGCCTCGGCATTCACCGGGGCGGAGTTCTTGAGCGGCACGATGAGCCCGTGCGCCCCGGCGCACTCGGCCGAACGGGCGATGGCTCCGAAGTTGCGCACGTCGGTCACGCCGTCGAAGACCACCACCAGCGGCGTCTCGTCCTCCGGAACCCGTTCGAGGATGTCGGCCAGCTCCACATAGGCGATGGCCGCCGTCTGCGCAACGACCCCCTGGTGGTTGCCGCGCGTCAGGCGGTTGAGTTTCTCGACCGGAACCTCCTGCCAGCGCAGGCGATGGCGCATGCAGAGGTCCTTCAGCTCCTGCATCAACGGTCCCTCGGCCCCCTTGCGGATATAGAGTTTTTCGATCTGCCGCCCGGCCTCGACGGCCTCGGCCACGGGACGAATCCCGAATATGAGGTTATTGTCCATAATTGTCCTGTGGTTTTATCGCTTCCGCCGCCGTTTGCCGAATCACTCGCCCTCGGTGATCTCCAGTTCGTAGGAGGCCTTCTCCCACTCGTGCATCTGACGGTCGTAACGGGTTTTCAGTTCGTTGTAAGCCTTGTAGTCGGCCTCGTCGTAGGCCGTCGCGGCGGCGAACCGCGCGTCGTACTCCGCGATCCGCTTCTCGATGTCGGCCAGTTCCGCCTCGATGGTCTCCACGTTCCGGCGCAGTTTGCGGAGCAGCTTCTCCTGCTCCTTGCGCTGTTCGTAGGAGGCCTTGCCGGCGGAAACCGCCTTCGCGGACTCCTCCGCAGCGGAGGATTTCACCGGGCCGGATTTCGCGGCGGCCTTCGTCCCGGCCGCACCCCGTCCCGCAGCGCTTCCCGCTCCGGAATCGTTCCCTGCGGCGCCCTTCGCGGCAGCGCCTTTCGGCGACGGATCGCGCCGCTCGATCTCCCGCAGCGACTCGATCTTGCGCTTTTCGAGGAAGTAGTAGATGCCGCCGAGGTACTCCTTCACCCCGCCGTCGCGGAACTCATAGACCTTCTCCACCATGCCGTCGAGAAATTCGCGGTCGTGCGACACCACGACCACCGTGCCGTCGTACTTCATAATGGCGTTCTTGAGGATGTCCTTCGAGCGCATGTCCATGTGGTTCGTCGGCTCGTCCAGCACCAGCAGGTTGCGCGGTTCGAGCATCATGCGGGCCATCGCCAGCCGCGCCCGCTCGCCGCCCGAGAGGACCTTCACCTTCTTGTCGATGTCCTCGCCGCGGAAAAGGAACGCCCCGAGAATATCGCGCAGCCGTGTGCGGATGTCGCCCACGGCCACGCGGTCCAGCGTGTCGTACACCGTGAACTCGCCGTCCATCAGATCGTCCTGGTTCTGCGCATAGTAGCCGATATTGACATTGGCCCCGAGGCGGACCGACCCTTCGGTGGGCGTCAGTTGCCCCACGAGCATCCGCGCCAGCGTGGTCTTGCCCTCGCCGTTGCGGCCCACCAGTGCGATCCGGTCGCCCTTTCCGATCGTGAAGTTCGCGCCGCTGAAAACGTGCTTTTCGCCGAACGACATGCCCGCATCGCGGATCTCGGCGACGATCTGCCCCGACCGGGGCGCCGGCGGGAACTTGATGTTGAGCGTGGCGAGGTCCTCCTCCTCGACCTCCAGCCGTTCGAGGCGTTCGAGCTGCTTGATGCGCGACTGCACCTGGTTCGACTTCGTGGGCTTGTAGCGGAACTTCTCGATGAACTCCTCGGTCTTCTCGATCATCCGCTGCTGGTTCTCGTAGGCGGCCAACTGCTGCGCACGGCGTTCGGCGCGCAGCACGACGTACTTGGAATAGGAGACCTTGTAGTCGTAAATCTTCCCGAGCGACAGCTCCACCGTGCGGTTGGTCACGTTGTCCAGAAACGCCCGGTCGTGCGAAATGAGCAGCACGGCGCCGTTGTAGCCGCGCAGGTACTCCTCGAGCCACTGGATCGACTCGATGTCGAGGTGGTTCGTGGGCTCGTCGAGCAGGAAGATCGAAGGCCGGCGCAGCAGCAGCTTCGCCAGCTCGATACGCATGCGCCAGCCCCCCGAGAACTCGCTCGTGGCGCGGCCGAAATCCGAACGTTTGAATCCCAGGCCGAGCAGCGTCTTCTCGATGTCGGCGTCGCGCGTTTCGCCGCCGAGGATGTGATAATGGTCCTGGGCGTCGTTGAGCCGGTGCAGCAACTGCTCGTAGGCGGCGCTTTCGTAGTCGGTGCGCTCGGCGATCTCGCGTGTCAGCGCGTCGATCTCCGCCTCGAGCCGCAGCACCTCTCCGAAGGCTTTGGCCGTCTCCTCGACGAGCGTCGTGGTGTCGGCCACGCGCATCGTCTGCGGCAGGTAACCGATCGTGCAGTCGCCGTTGAGCGTCACGGCTCCCGAGGTGGGCTGCTGCTCGCCCGTGATGATACGCAGCAGCGTCGTCTTGCCCGCGCCGTTCTTCCCCACCAGGCCGATGCGGTCCTTGGGGTTTATCAGGAACGAAATATTGTCGAAGAGGGTCCAGCCCCCGTAGCTCACCGTGAGATTGTCGAGAGAAATCATAAATTCGTGAAACTCGTATGCCACAATCCGGAGGGCCCGTGCGGCGAATCCGCTATCCGCCCCGGCATCTCCTCCAAACCTCTTTCCGGCACGCCGCCGTCGTACAGGCCGCCGAAATTCAGCGCAAAGGTAGCGATTTAATCCGATATATCATATCTTTGCCTCCCGAAACGAACTCCTGTCATGGAAAACCCGGAACGATACCTGCGCTTCGTACGCGAAGCGGAACGCCTGAAAGACACCCTGCGCTCGGCGCATACCTCGCAGGGACGGCACGAAAGCACGGCCGAACACTCGTGGCGGCTGGCGCTGCTGGCCCTCGCGCTGGCCGGCGAAAGACCCGGGCTGGATTCGGAGCGCGTGCTGGGCATGTGTCTGATTCACGACCTGGGAGAGGCTTACGAGGGGGATATTCCGGCCGTCGAGCAGACCGATCCCGCCGCCAAGGCCGCGACGGAGCGTTCGGCGGTCGATCGGCTCACGGCACTGCTGCCCGAAGCCGCCGCACGGCGCATCCGTTCGCTTTGGGAGGAGTACGAGGAGTGCCGCACGCCCGAAGCCCGCTGGGTCAAGGCGCTCGACAAGGCCGAAACGATTCTCCAGCACAACCAGGGCGCCAATCCCGAGGGGTTCGACTACGCCTTCAACCTCGGCTACGGCGCCGCGTGGTTCGGCGGGGATGCGCTGCTGAGCGAACTGCGCCGCCTGCTCGACGAAGAGACCGCACGGCACATTCCTCCCGCCCGCTGATCCCGGTCAGACCGCGAGAATCCGCGCGATCTCCGCCTCGGGGTCTTCGGCCCCGAACACGGCGCTGCCGGCCACCAGCGCATCGGCCCCCGCATCGAAAACCTCGCGGGCGTTGCGTGCCGAGATGCCGCCGTCCACTTCGACGATCGTCCCGAGCCCCTGTTCGCGGATCATCGCCCGCAGCGCCCGGATCTTGTCGAGCGATCCGGGGATGAACGACTGCCCGCCGAAACCCGGCTCGACGCTCATCACCAGCACCAGGTCCACCAGCGGCAGCACCTCGCGCAGCGCCTCGGCCGGCGTGGCGGGTTTGATCGAGACGCCCGCCCGGGCTCCGGCCCCGCGGATCAGCCCGATGCACGCACGCACGTCGGAGACCGCCTCGTAATGGAAGGTGACGATGTCGGCCCCCGCCTCGGCGAAACGGGCGACGTAACGTTCCGGCTCGACGATCATCAGGTGCACGTCGAGACACTTGGCCGTCGCCCGGCGGATCGCCTTCAGCACGGGGAACCCGAACGAGATATTGGGCACGAACACGCCGTCCATCACGTCGATATGGACCCACTCGGCCGCGCTGCGGTCCACCATACGCGTATCGCGGTCCAGATGGCCGAAATCGGCCGAAAGCATCGAAGGAGCTACTATTCTCATCGCATCCGAAATTTATCCGTTTTTCACTTCCGCATCCGCTCCAGCGCACCGATCTTCCGGCGGATCGCCGCCCCGTTCAGCGCCGTGAGCAGCAGCGCCAGTCCGACGCCGCACAACACCGTAAGGCCCGCACCGGCCGGCACGTACCCCTCCTGCATGGTCTCCAGCAGCGGCAGGTAGCACATCCGGATCGCCCACACGGCGACCAGCGCACCGCACAGCACCGCAAAATTCAGACCGAGCGTCAGCAGCCCGTACGGCAGTGCCACCCGCGCGGGACGGTAACCGATGAGCAGGAGCGTCTCGAGCTTGCGGCCGTTCTTCTGCAACAGCAGGAAGATACTCAGCATCAGGATATAGAACGACATGACGCTGAATACCAGCCCCACGCCCGCCACGCCTGCGGCGGCCAGCCGCACGAAGCGCGCCGCACGGCCGTCGTCGGGTCCTCCGCCCTCGGCTTCGTACCCCTTCCGGCCGAGGTAGGCCGCCACCGCCTCGTCGGCAGGACCTTCGGTCTCCACAATGACGCGCGAAGGCCCCTTCGCCGCCGCGCCGCTGCCGAAACGCTCGTTCGACCAGCGGATGAAACTCTCCGGCACGAGAATCGTATTGAGCCGGTTCGACAGCCCGACGATCCGCCCCCGGAAGTGTTCCGAACGCCCGCGGCCCGAAATCTCCACGCCGAGCGTCACCCGGCGGAACAGCCCCTCGGAAATCTGGGGAAGGCCCTGCGAGCGGGCGAATCCGAAATTATAGAGGTTCAGGTAGTTGCGCGGGATGACAATGGGTATTTCGCGGTCGCCCTCCGCGAAGCGCCACGCGTCGGTCTCGACGTCGAGAAATCCGTCGGGAACCGACTCGAAGAACAGGTAGGTCGAAAACCCGACGCCGCCCGCACTGACCGAACCCTTCACCCGGTAGTCGGCCGGCGTGAAGACACCGACCTCCCGCACGAAGGGCTGCGCGCGCAGCTCCTCCAACTCTTCGGGGGTGAAGTCGCTGTTTCCGATCCCGATGGCCTGCAGGGTCCCGACCCGTTTCGAGAGCACCAGATAGTCGCCTTCAGCGAACGAATCCGGCCCTTCGAAGACCGGCAGCACGTCGCGGTAGGCTTGCAGGGCGGTCAGCACGACGGTCATTCCCACCAGTCCGGCCAGGGCGAACCCGAGGGTCTGCGCCACGCTCAGGTGGCTGCGCAGGAGTTTCCAGAGCAACGTCATAGGGCGAAGATTTTATCGTAAGGCAGTCCGAGACGGTTGCCGACCGAGGTGACGATGACGCCCGCCCCCTGCCGCCGGGCCTCGGACACGAGCAACTCCGCGAGCACCTCGCCGTTCGCGGCGTCGAGGTGGCTCACCGGCTCGTCGAGCAGCATGAAATCGAAAGGCTGGCACAGGGCGCGGACGAAGGCCACGCGCTGCCGCTGGCCGAACGAAAGCAGTCCGACGGGCGTATCGCGCTTGTCGGCGATTCCGGCCGCCCCGAGCAGCCCGTCGATCCGCTCCGCGGTCTGGAAACGCGTCAGGTCGTTTTTCAGCGCAATGTTCTCCGCCACGGTCAGCTCCCCGAAGAGCCGCAGGTCCTGGAACAGCAGGCTCAGCGACGTGCGGCGCACGTCGCCCCACGCCGCGCGGGAAAGCGTGCGGCAATCCACCCCGTCGAAAAGGATGCGACCCGCATAATCCCCCCGGATGCCGTACAGGAAGCTGCACAGCGAGGATTTCCCCGCTCCCGAGGCCGCCTCCACCAGGCAGAACTCACCCCGGCGGAAGGTCACCTCGCGCCGCCATATTTCGGAGCGCAGCACCGCCGGCCCGCCGGCCGCGAACGCCGCGGGCAGCACCTCCTTCAATTCGATCTTCTCCATCGCACTCCGTCCATAATGCCGGGAAGCGGCCTTCCGTCGCCGGAGGCCGCTTCCGCATGCCGTTCGCTACTCCTGTGGCAGGGCCTCGCGGATCAATCCGTCCGCCGTCGAACAGATCGTCTCCAGCGCATTGCGCTCCTTGTCCGCCATCTCGACCACGACCTTGCCGCCGTCCTTCGCACCCCATGCCTCCATCCGGTCGAACATGCCCAGCAGGGTCATTCCTACGGCCGCCTGGGGAGCCCGCACGTCGGTCAGGGTCCCGAGCAGGGCGTTCAGCCCCTTGAAATCGAAACAGAAACTCGACCACTGTCCGGCGAACACCTCATCGCATCCGGCCATCGCGTCGATCTTCGTCCCGTCGAGCGCCGTCTTCACCGCCGCGTCGGTAGTGAAATAGAGCACCCCGTCCTTCACGCCGAAGAACGCCGAAAGGGTTCCCAGCGACACCGTATAGGCCCCTTCGCCGGTCTTCACGAGCGGCATTCCGGGCAGGTTGGCCACCAACTGGTCCACGACCGACGGATCACCGACCTCGGCCAAGAGCGACGCCACCGGATAGCTGCCGCCGGGAAGCATTCCCGAGAAGAGCAGCAGCAGGTCGCCGTCGAAAGCGTCCATCACCTGCTTGACCATCGGATTGGCGAGCAGCATTCCGTAACCGGGCATCCGCGAAAGCATGGCATAGAGTTCCGAACCGTTCAGTCCGCAGCCCAGCGCCGCGACGGTCGATGCGGGCGCATACTTCAGCAGCGAGCCTTTCTGGGGCTTCACATAGGTGTAGAACGACGCCAGCTCCTCCTCGGCCTCCTTCGAATCGAAGGCCATCGAACCGTCGGCGACGATGCGGCCCTTCTCGAAATTGACCGACCCGAGCGCCTTCACGCCTTCGAGCGCCCCGGCCATCGGCAGCGATGCCAGCATCGGATTTTCCTGCACCAACACCCCGTAGGAGACAGCCACGTTGATATCGTTCTTCTCGCTGAAAAGCCGCTCCACGGCGGCGTTCCCCACGAGACTCTCTTCGCGCTTCTGGGCGAACAGCCCCTTGACACGGGACAGCGTCTCCTCGTAGGCATCCTGCGCGAAATAGAGCATGCAGGCCGCCCCGTCGTAGGCGCACAGGCCGCTCACACCCTCCTGCTCGCCGATGCGGACCACCGAAAGCTCCCCTTCGCGCACGGTCTCCGAACCGCTGCGGGTATTGATCCGGTCGATCAGCGTCTCGAACTTCGTCAGATCGCCGATCGGCAGCAACATACCGCCCCGCACCACGGGATTCGCGGCGCTCAGATTCTCCGGCGAGAGGAACAGGTAGGCGTCGCGCGAGCCGTCGATTCCCGTCTCCTCCGGATTCTTCAGCAGGGCCAGGCAATACGCCTTCTCCTCGGCCGAAAGGCCCTCCATGCCGTTCAGCTCCTTCTCGATGCGGAGACAGAGCGGATGCTGCGACATGTCGCCCATGCCGCTCTTGGCCGCCAACTGCGCAGGGTTGAACGACATCGTCACGAACGCATCGGCCGGCAGGGCCGTGCGGTAATCGGCTTCGCTGCCGCAGGCCGCCGTCAGAGCCGCGACCGCCGCGAGGCAGGCCGCCTTACAGGTTGTGAAAAAATGTTTCATAGTTTTCGAATTAAAATGGTTTTCTCCAATGCGGTACACGGCACGGCGATCCGTTTCCGGCCGAAACCCCGCGGGTTTCCGCCGCGTGTCTGTCCTTTTAATAGTGTCAAAGATAGAAAAAAGCGCGGACATTCGCAAACAATTCGTGCGGCGCGCCGGCCGGAATGCCGCGGGAAAGGGAAAAGAGCCGTCCGCGAAGGCTCGGGGAACCGGACTTTTCCGTATATTTGCACCGTCCCGCACAACGAAGCCACGCGACTCATGGAACTGCACACCGACGCCAAATCCCGTATCGAAGCGGTGGACGCCCTGCGGGGGTTCGCCGTAATGGCCATTCTTCTGGTACACAATCTGGAACACTTCATCTTTCCGGTCTATCCCGCCGACTCCGCAGGCTGGCTCGGCACGCTGGACCAGGGTGTATCCGACGTCGTGTTCAGCCTGTTCGCCGGCAAGGCCTACGCCATTTTCGCCCTGCTGTTCGGCTTCACGTTCCACATCCAGGCCGACCGCCGGAAGAGAGAGGGACGGGATTTCGGCTACCGTTTCCTCTGGCGGCTGGTGCTGCTGGCCGGATTCGCCGCGCTGAACGCCGCCTTTTTCCCCGCGGGCGACGTACTGCTTCTGTTCGTCGCGGTCGGTCCGGTGCTCTTCCTCACGCGGCGCTGGAGCGACGGAGCGCTCCTCGCCGCAGCCGTGGTGCTCCTGTCGCAGCCCGTCGAGTGGTATCATTACTTCGCCTCGCTGGCGGACCCGGCGCACCGGCTGCCCGACTTCGGAGTGGACGCCCTGTATGCGGAAGCGGCCGAATATACGAAAGCCGGGGATTTCGGACGCTTCCTCGCGGGCAACCTCACCCTGGGCCAGAAAGCCAGTCTGCTGTGGGCCGTGAACGCCGGGCGGTTCGTCCAGACCGCCGGACTGTTCCTTCTGGGCTGCTACATCGGCCGGAAGCGGCTTTTCGAACCCTCCGGGGAGCACTTCCGCGTCTGGGTGCGGATACTGATCTGCGCATCCGTCGCCTTCGCTCCGCTGTACACGCTCCGCCAGACGGCCATGGAAGGAGACGCGATCGTGCGGCAAACCGTCGGAACGGTCTTCGACATGTGGCAGAAACTGGCCTTCACGCTGGTCCTCGTCGCCTCGTTCGTCCTGTCGTACCGGAACGGGAAATTCGCCGAAGCCGTCGGCGGCCTACGGTTCTACGGACGGATGAGCCTGACGAACTACATCGCGCAGTCCGTCCTGGGAGCCTTCGTCTATTTCCCCTTCGGACTGTACCTCGCACCGCATTGCGGCTATACGGCCAGTCTGGCGATCGGCCTTCTCATCTTCCTGTTGCAGATGCGGTTCTGCAAACGGTGGCTGTCCGGACACCGGCAGGGTCCGCTGGAATACGTCTGGCACCGCTGGACCTGGCTCGGAGCGAAACAAACACCCGGCAACCCGGCCGGAAGTGGTTTTTCCGGGAATTAATCGTTACATTTGCCGAAAAGATCACCCGAAGAACATGTCCCCGACACTCCTGCTTTCGTTTCTCGCCTGCGGTCTCGCGGCGCTTTCAATCCTGCTGCTGCGGCTGTGGCGCAGGGACTCGCAACGTCATGCGGCCTACCGCAGCGAATCCGAGGCGCGCGAACGCGACGCCGCGGCGCGCCTGGCGGCGGCGGAGGCCCGTCTGACCGCCGCCGCCGAGGCGGCCGGAACGGCCGGAGAGACGCAGCGGCAGCAGGAGGAACGCATACGCCGCCTCACGGAGGAGCGGATGCGGTCGGAAGCCGAGCTGGCGGCGCTGCGCGCCTCGTCGGAGGCCGAAATCACGGCCCTGCAGGAAAAAATAGCCGAACAGCACGCCGCACAAAAAGCCGAACGGGAGACGACCGAGGAGCGGTTCCGCGCGCAGTTCAGGAACCTCGCCACGGAGATCCTGGGCGAGCAGTCGCAGCATTTCCGGCAGACGAGCCGGGAGTCGATCGACTTGCTGCTCAAACCCTTCCGGGACAACATCACCGACTTCCGGCGGCGTGTCGAGGAGATCTACACCACGCAGACCTCGCAGCGCGGCGAACTGCGGGCCGAGCTCAAACGGCTCATGGAACTCAACCAGCACATTTCGACCGAGGCGCAGAACCTCACGCAGGCACTCAAAGGCAACTCGAAGGTGCAGGGCGACTGGGGCGAGATGCTGCTCGAAACGATCCTCGACAACTCGGCCCTGACCAAAGGCATCCACTACGAGACGCAGTACAACGTCAAGGACGAAGAGGGACGCAACCTGCGGCCCGACGTGGTGCTGCACCTGCCCGAGAAGAAGGACATCGTCATCGACTCGAAGGTGTCGCTCACGGCCTTCGTGACCTACACCGCGGCCGCGACCGACGAGGAGCGGCGGCGCGCGCTGGCGGCGCATGTCGCCTCGGTGCGCCAGCACGTCGCCGAACTGGGGCGCAAGGAGTACCAGCGGCGGTTCAACTCACCCGACTTCGTCATCCTGTTCGTCCCCAACGAACCGGCCTTCCTCGCGGCCTTGCAGAGCGACCCGGCCATCTGGTCGGACGCCTACGAACGGAAGGTGATCGTCTCGTCGCCGACGAACTTCTTCGCCCTGCTCAAACTCGTGGCCGACCTCTGGAAATACAACGACCAGGACAAGAACACGAAGGAAATCGCCGCCTGCGGGCTGAAGCTCTACGAGCAACTGGTGGCCTTCACCTCGTCGCTCGAAGGGGTCGGCACGGCCCTCGGCAAGGCCCGCGACGCCTACGAGGACGCCTACAAACGCCTCTGCACGGGCAATGACAACATCGTCCGCGTCGGCGAACGGCTGCGCCGCACGGCCCGGCTCCAGATCAAGCGCCGCCATTCGGCCCGCACGCTCGAACTCTCCGGCGACGACGCGGCGGAAGCGCTCTCCGAAGCGGACGCCGCACCGCAGGCCGGCATCCCGCAATCCGGCGCCGATGCGACCGACACCGGCATCGCCAGAGCATCCGAAACAGCCGTTCCCGGCAAGTCCGGAACCCCGGCTGCCGCCGATCCGTCCGAGGCGTCCGCTTCCGAGGCGCTGTGACCCGGAATCCGCCGTCCTCCGGCAGGGTCCGGACCGGACCGCGAAAACCGGGCCCGGGCAACGGGCAAGAAGCCATCCGGTCCCGCAAAGCACATCCGGCCGCACAAAAAAGCGGTCCGGAGCCAACGCTCCGGACCGCTTCATCCGATCCTCCGACGGGAACGGCCCCGTCATCCTGTCCGCTGTTCGCCCCGGTCGTTCACCGGCCGCTCTCCGCCGCCTGTCGTCACTTCCCTCCGTTCCGGGAGCGCAGCGCAACCCCCGTCCCGGCCGCTTCACCGGCCGTACACCCGCGCAAGCGGCAGGCGAGCCCCGGCGCGGCATCGCGCCCGAGCGTCTCCGTCAGGTCGTCCCATGCGTCGGCGACCCATCCGACCCGGCCGCGGCACGTCCGCAACAAACCGAGCGTCCAGACCTTCACCGACACCGGCATCGCCGGATCGACCGCCCACTGCATCGCGGCTTCGGCTATGCGCGCCAACTCCTCCCCGCCGCAGAGCCTCTCCTCCCGCACGAGCAGATCGGCCATGATCTTCGCGAAGAGCCGCCGCCGGCCCGGATCGGACGCCGCGGCGAAATCCCTCCGGCAGAAACTCCCGGCATGGGGCATGAAACGGTCGCGGGCCCCGAAATAGATGCGTTCCAGCACCCACGCCCCGCGGAAGAGCACCCTGCGCCGCAACGGCCGGGGCAATTCCTCGTCCGGCTGCGTGGCCAGCCGGTACAACTCCCCGACAGCCCCGTCTCCGTCCTCGGCACAGACCCTCCGGGCCGTCCGGTCGGCCGTATCCGCCCCGAAAGGTCCCATGAGCAGCCCGGCCAGCTCCCCGCGCGTCACAACAGTTTCTTCTTCGGAGTCGTGACGACGAAATCCTTGAGATAGAAGGGCTCGAAATAGGCCACGTCCTCCGTGCGCCCCTCGTCGAAGACCCGCTGCGCCAGCCGCGCCAGTCCGCGGGCCGAGGGGGTCACCTCGACGAAAACGGCGTCCGGCAGCACCCCGGCGCACTTGCGGGCGCCGCTTCCGAAGATGACGAACGGCCGGCCCTGCGATCGGAACGAGGCGAAACTTCCGCCGTCGATCACCTCGGCCGACACGCCGCTCTGCGGCCGGCCTTCGGCGTCGAACACCTGCGCATAGACCTCCATGCGCCGGGCGTCCACCATCGGGCAGAGAAACGCCCGTTCCCACTCCCCGACCGAGACGATCCCCGCCTCGTAATCCTCGCGGGCCACCTCGGCCAGCGCATCGAGCGACCCGACCGAGAGCAGCGGCTTGCGCAGCCCGTAACAAAGCCCCTTGGCGAACGAGACGCCGATGCGCAGTCCCGTATAGGAACCGGGCCCCTTGCCGACGGCCACGGCGTCCAGATCGTCGGGTGCGATGCCCGTCTCCCGCAGCAGCTCATCGACGAAAACGCCCACCTTGCGGGCATGGTCGCGCCCCTCGTCGCTCTCGCGCAGCGAAAGCAGTTCGCCGTCCCGGGCGATTCCGACCGAACAGATATCCGTGCCGGTCTCGATGCAAAGAATCAATGCCATATCTTTCCGTTTCGTTTTCAGTCCGTTACACTCGGCGGAAACATGCCCGCCGCATCTTAAATCACCCCGAAATGCTCCAGCGCCTTCCGGATGCCGTCGTCATCGACCGAGGCGGTCACGAAATCCGCCGCCGAGACCGCCTCCCCGCAGGCATTGCCCATGGCGACGCCCGCCCCTGCGGCCCGCAGCATCGGAACGTCGTTGCCCCCGTCGCCCACGGCCATCAGCTCGTCGGCCCGCAGGCCGTACTCCCGGGCGAAGGACAGCATGCCCGTCGCCTTGTCCACGCCGCGCACGTTTATGTCCGTGAAGATCGGACACCAGCGGTTCGCCGCCAGCGAAGGCAACTCGGGCATCACCCGCCGCTCGGTCTCCGCATCGAGGTAGAAACACATCTGACAGCACCCGCCGCGGTCGAAGAGCGCCCGCAGGTCGGCCACTTCGGGAACCGGATGCGCCACCATGCGCGCCAGCTCCGGCACGGACGGGGTCATGCGATTGACGAAGACGCCTTCATCCAGTTCGAGCGCGAGGGCGAAGCCCAGCTCGTCGGACAGACGCAGGGCCCGTTCGAAATCGGCGCGGGGAATCGGGCTGCGGCTCACCACACGGCCGTCGGAAGCCACACAACAGGAGCCGTTGAGCGCCGCCACACCGTCGTAGGGAATCCCGGCGAGCGGCTCCAGATCGCCGGCCGTGCGCCCCGTGGCGATGAAGAGCCGCACCCCGCGCGCATGAGCCGCGCGGAGCGCCCCGACCGCCGAACGAGGCACCTCGTGTGTCCGGAAGCTGACGAGCGTCCCGTCCACGTCCAGGAAAACCGCCTTTATCATCGTCTGTAGTTTTTCATCGCCTTGTCCATCTCCCGCTTCGCGTCGTTCTCCTTCAGGTACTCGCGCTTGTCGTACGACTTGCGGCCGCGCGCCAGCCCGACGACGACCTTGGCCAGCCCCCGGTCGTTCAGGAACAGGCGCAGCCCCACGATCGTCAGTCCGCGGTCCTGCGAAGCGCGCCGCAGCTTTTCCAGTTCGCGCGCCGTGAGCAGCAGCTTCCTGTCGCGGCGCGGCGCGTGGTTGTTGCACGTGCCCCAGGCATACTCGGCGATATTGATGCCCCGCACCCAAAGTTCGCCCTTGTCGAAATAACAGAACGTATCGACCATCGACACCTTGCCCGCACGGATCGACTTGATCTCGGTCCCGGCCAGCACGATGCCCGCCGTGTACTCCTCGAGAATCTCGTAGTCGAACGTGGCGCGCTTGTTCCGGACGTTTATCTTCTTTTGTTCATTCATCGTTCAAAACGGTACGTTAATTGCATTTTCCCTGCCGGGCGGGGATCGGGTCAGATAACTGATTCATTTATCTTCGATATGTTTTTACACATCTTTCTGTTTATTTTCTGTTTGCACACGGTATGCGCAGGGATGCGCGTACGCCCCGGCTCCCGCCCTTTTTTCACAAAATGAGCCGCTGGAGCCTGCGGGCGATCGACACCTTCACCTTGTTCAGTCCCGACAGCCGCTGCAACAACGCCACCTGCTCCTCCTCGGGCAGGCTCTCGTCGCCCAGCTTCGCCTGCAACTCCTTGATCATCTCCTCCACCACCTTCGACTTGTAGAGCGTCACGGCCTTCGGCACTCCGACGGCCAGCATCTCGGCGTCGCTCTCCACGTGAATCTCCTTGCGCCGCCACAACTGGCTGGGCACGTAGTTGTCGTCCGAGGTGAGAATGTCCACCGAGGCATTGCACACCTCCGGGTCGATGTGGTTCAGGAAACAGTGCGCCGGGACCTCCGTCCCCGTACCCAGCCGCTCCCACTGTCCGCGGTAGGTCTCCATGATTTTGGCGTACACCGGGTTGCGGAAAACGATATTGTCCCGCCCCAGCTCGTCGAAGACCACCTCCGCGACGTTGCACGCCACCATCGTCCGGCCCTCCTTGAAGTCGAACGAACAGTGCCCGTACTTGAGCAGGTATTTCACGATCTCGCGCTCCAGCGCCTCGAAACCGCTCCCCGCCTCGACCTTCCGCACATACTCCACCTCGGGCTGCGCCGCCTCCCGCTGCCGCTGTGCGGCCTGTCGGCGCAGGAACTCGTCCGCCTCGCGGTCGCCCGACGTGGTGAGCCGCTTGCGGGCCACCTCCGAGATGAGGATGTTCTCGTCGATGTCCATGATCCGCGCGCACTCCTTGACATAGACCGACCGCTGGATCGGGTCGGGAATCTGCGCGATCGACTGCACCATGTCGCCGATCAGCGCCGCCTTGCGGATCGGGTCGCCCTCAGCGTCCTGCCGCAGCAGGTTGGCCTTGAATTCGAGAAAGTCCCGTTCGTGGTCGCGGATATACGCCTGCACCTCGGAGGCCGTATGGCTGCGGGCGAACGAATCGGGGTCTTCGGGCTCGGGCAGCAGCACCACGCGCACGTTCATCCCCTCCTTGAGAATCATGTCGATACCGCGCAGCGAGGCGTGGATACCCGCCGAGTCGCCGTCGTAGATCACCGTGATGTTCTTCGTGAAGCGTCCCAGCAGCCGGATCTGCTCCGTCGTGAGCGACGTTCCGGACGACGCCACGACGTTCTCGATCCCGGCCTGGTGCATCGAGATCACGTCGAGGTAGCCCTCCACCATGATCGCGAAATCCTGCTGCTGGATGGCCCGCTTGGCGAAGTACAGTCCGTACAGCTCGCGTTTTTTGCTGTATATTTCGCTCTCGGGCGAATTCTGGTACTTGGCAACCGTCTTGTCGGTGCGGAGCGTGCGGCCGCCGAAGGCCACGACGCGGCCCGAGATGTTGTGCACGGGAAAAATCACCCGGTCGCGGAAACGGTCGTAGAGCGACCCGTCGCGCTCGCGCGCCAGCGAAAGGCCCGTCGAGAGCAGGAATTCCTTCTTGTAGCCCGCCGCCAGCGCATCCTTCGACATGCGGTCGCCCTTCGCCGGGCAGAACCCGAGGCCGAACTTGCGGATCGTGGCGTCGGTCAGTCCGCGCGCCTGCCGGAAATAGGCCAGTCCGACACTCTGCCCCTCGGTCTCGCGGTGCAGGTAATTGGCGAAATACTCCGCGGCCCAGCCGTTCAGGACGAACATGGATTCGCGGTCGTCGTTGCGGCGGATCTCCTCCTCCGAAAGCTCCTTCTCCCGGACCTCGATGCCGTAGCGTTTGGCCACCATCTTCAGCGCCTCGGGATAGGTGATGTTCTCGTGCTCCATCAGGAAAGTCACGGCATTGCCGCCCTTCCCGCAGCCGAAGCACTTATAGACGCCCTTCGAGGGCGAGACGACGAACGACGGGGTCTTCTCGTTGTGGAACGGGCAGCACGCCTGATAGTTCACGCCCTTGCGTTTGAGCGTGACATAATCGCCGATGATGTCCACGATATTCGCGGCGGCGTAGATGCGATCTACCGTTTCCCTGTCGATCATAGCCTACAAAGGTACGAATCGCCGCGAAATATTGAAAACGAAAAGCGAAAAAATCCCCTTCGCCCCGCCGGCCGGCCCCTGAGAGCGGTCCCGCCGCCGGATCGGGTCCGCCGGACGACACCTGCCGGCAACCCGCATCCCGGCCGGGACGGAACCCGTCCCGCCGTTGCGCAAGACCCGGGAAGGAGTCAAAAACGCGGTACGGAATTGGCAACTGTTTCATTTTATCACTACCTTTGCCTTATGGACTTCAAACTCGTATCCGATTACGCCCCGACGGGCGACCAGCCGGAGGCCATCGCACAACTGGTCGGCTCGATCGAGCACGGTTCGAAGCACAACACGCTGCTGGGCGTGACCGGCTCGGGAAAAACCTTCACCGTAGCCAACGTCATCGCCGACCTGAACCGTCCGACGCTCGTGCTGAGCCACAACAAGACCCTCGCGGCGCAGCTCTACGGCGAATTCAGGAACTTCTTCCCGGAGAACGCCGTAGAGTATTTCGTGTCGTACTACGACTATTACCAGCCGGAGGCCTATCTTCCGGCGACGGACACCTATATAGAGAAAGACCTCTCGATCAACGCCGAGATCGAGAAGATGCGGCTCAACACCGTGGCCACGCTGCTCTCGGGGCGGCGCGACGTGGTGGTGGTGTCGAGCGTCTCGTGTCTCTACGGCTGCGGCAACCCCGCGGATTTCCACGCCACGGCCATCACGCTGAAGGTCGGGCAGGTCGTCAGCTACAAGCACTTCCTATACAAGCTCGTCGAGGCGCTCTACACCCGCACCGAACGCGAGCTGGAGCCGGCGACGTTCCGCGTGAACGGCGACACGGTGGACATCATGGCCGCCTTCGGCGAGTTCGGCAACCAGTGCTTCCGCGTGATGTTCTTCGACAACGAGGTGGAGGCCATCCAGTCGATCGACCCCGTGACGGGGCAGCGCATCCACTCGCTCGACACCCTGACGCTCTACCCCACGAATCTCTTCGTCACCACGAAGGAGCGCATCCATGCGGCCGTGCAGCAGATCTACCTCGACCTGGGCAAACAGATCGAGTACTTCGAGCGTTCGGACCGCCCGATGGAAGCCCAGCGCATCAAGCAGCGCGTGGAGTACGACCTCGAAATGATCAAGGAGCTGGGCTACTGCCCCGGCATCGAGAACTATTCGCGCTATCTGGACGGCCGGGCCGCCGGGACGCGCCCCTTCTGTCTCATCGACTACTTCCCGAAGGACTACCTGCTGGTCGTGGACGAGAGCCACGTCACGCTGCCGCAGGTCCACGCCATGTTCGGCGGCGACCGCGCCCGCAAGGAAAACCTCGTGGAGTACGGATTCCGGCTTCCGGCGGCCAAGGACAACCGCCCGGTGACCTTCGCCGAGTTCGAACAGTTGCAGGGCACGTCGATCTACGTGAGCGCCACGCCCGCCGACTGGGAACTGATGAAGAGCGAAGGGGTGATCGTCGAACAGCTCATCCGCCCCACGGGACTGGTGGACCCGCCGCTGGAGGTGCGCGTCACGACGAACCAGATCGACGACCTGCTCGAAGAGATCGACAAGCGGGTGAAAAACGACGACAAGGTGCTCGTGACGACCATCACCAAGCGCATGGCCGAGGAGCTGTCGAAATACTTCGACCGCGTGGGGGTGCGCAACCGCTACATCCACTCGGATGTCGATACGCTGGAGCGCATCCAGATCCTCGAAGACCTGCGCGCCGGCATGTTCGACGTGCTGGTGGGCGTGAACCTGCTGCGCGAGGGGCTGGACCTCCCGGAGGTGGCCCTCGTGGCGATT